>Ga0307378_10000061_pt1 | contig 197197 bp, 130 predicted proteins | sample UN1MG_FD_202238 | JGI IMG/M metagenome (GOLD analysis project Ga0307378, IMG submission 202238) | Soil microbial communities from Risofladan, Vaasa, Finland - UN-1 | ecosystem: Environmental > Terrestrial > Soil > Coastal area > Acid sulfate soil | place: Finland: Risofladan, Vaasa... | reverse complement strand
TAACGCATCTTTCAGTTCATCTACACTAATCTTGTCATTCATAACGTTCTCCTTGTTTCATAATTCCTTATAAAACAAAGAGTAACACACCCGCAGAAAATGCGCCAGAAAAATTAGTCGCACACGCTTTCTTGTGGTTTTGGGGCGGCGGCCTTGGGGGGTGCGACACCAATACATTGAAGAAAAGGTTACTTTCCCCAGAGCCACTTGTCAACAAAGATGTCCAGGTCGTGGTGGTCAACGCCGTTTATGCCGTCAAGATTCGCCGGCCCGCACGGTTGCTCGACACAGTCGTGCCCCCAGTACATGCTGAAAATGCTGAAATCCACGAAGTCCACACCGCCGGAGCCGTCAAAATCAGCCGCCAGCAGCGAATCCACGGTCGCGGTCCCCATCACCTCCGGCGGACACTTGCCGTTCCCATTCCAAAGGTCATAAACTGCCTGCCCCTCGCTGTTCGTCGTGTTCTTATCCCGCAGAAACTCGATGAATTCCTTGCTCGTGCTCTGATAATACAGCGTGACCTCGGCGGAAACCGCTCCCTCCGGAATGCTGTAGTAGGTCTGGTCCCAGTATTGTCCGTCCTCGTATGAATGCGCGACCGGTGCGCCGCCGAAATCCGCAAACGCCGCATTGGTAAATCCCCTCGGCGGAATACGGTTGTCCTTATACACGTTGTTATTGAGCACGAAGTGGAAAGACGGACCGTTCGGCTCACCGGCCAGCGGCGCCGTTATCGAATCAAGACCCGGCTTGACCTCGTATATCTTGACCTCGGGGTCGTGGCTGAGCACGCCGGTGTTGGCGTCATAAGCGCCGGATTCTGAAACGAGGTTCATGCCGGCGTCATAAAACTTTACGTTGATCCACATTCGCCGTCCTTCGGGATAGCCGGTGGGCAGCTTGTGGCCGGTGTTATTCGTGACAGTCACCTTCAACATCCCGCCGTCGACCGCCGCCTCCAAATCCGCCGCATTCTGCAGCATGTACCTGGCGCGGTCCGCACCCGCCGCAACGGCTGCCGGGTCAACATCGTTGGGATACATAGCGGCAATCAAAGGACCAATCCAGGTGCTTCCGCCCGTCATATCGTGAAGCGGCAGGTTGTCACGAACCGGAGGCGTGCCGAAGTTGCAGCCCTGCCCCGTGACATCTCGCAGGTGACAGTCCTGGCACGTCGCCACGTAGTCCTTGTTGCCGCCGAACTGCGGCGCATATACGCCTTCGAGGCTGTTATAAGCACTGTAAAACCACTCGCTGTACGTCCGCTCCACCGGAAGAAGCGTGTGGGCCGAGAAGTCCGTTGCGGTTTCATCGAAGGCATTGGGGACATAATTGGCATCGGCGTCCTTTTCGAAGGCGGGATTGCTTACATTATGACAGGTTCCACACAATGCGGCCTCGCGATGAAAAGGCGAGACGAGGACGGGATGTCCGCTGGTGGCGTCAACGAAGGGCCCGCGTCGGGCGCCGGTGGGGTCTATGGTAGCCATCCCGTTTCCGAATTCCGTCGCCGGAAAACTAAGGGCGGCCAGAATTGCGTCGTCTTCGAGAGGATTCAAGAAAGGATCGAAGATCGGGTCCACAAGACGGTGACAAAAATCGCAGGCGACGCCGCTCTTATCGGTATCGAGCATTCGGCTGCCGTCGGTGGGGACGGAGCGGCCCTGGAGCCAGCCTCGCGGAAGGTGACATCGCAGACACAGGTCCCCGGAGTCGGGAGCGTCCTGATTGGCAATCACCATGTTAGCCTTGAACAAGGGGTCTAACGACGCTTGTGCCATCATGCTGCCGCGCCAATTTCGATAAGGCTCGACGGTCGCATCATAATTGCCGTGGCAGACGGCGCAGGCCTGTGGGGGATTCAGGATGCCGGCTTCGAAGGGCTGACTGCCGGGCTGGTCGAAATCGCGCAGGGTGGTCGGCGCCAGCCCGCCCGGAGGCGACTGAATCGTAAATACGCCGTCACTGTCATCCTCCCCGCTGTTGAACGAGTTATCTATCGCAACGACCTTGAATATCGCAACAGTACTCGGCCTGTTCGCAGGGAACCAGTTGTAGCTGCCCGTATTAGGCAGTCCCAGCGCCACCGGCTTGAAGGTCGCGCCGTTGTCCAGCGAAAGGAAAAGGTCGATTCCCGCGATGCCGCCCGCGTCGCCGGCAATCCACTGAACCGTAGTCCCCGTGTTGGCGACGTACGTCTCGCCGCCGTTCGGCACAATGACGGTGACGCTTGGCGGCGTTGTGTCGCTGCCCGTGCTGGGTACAAGATGGTACTGTATGTCCACCAGATCGACGTTCGAAACGTTGCCGACATTCGACGGTTTCAATCCCGGAAAAGTGGGCGTATTGTCGAAGGTTGTCTTATCCGTTATTTCCGTACCGTTACTGAAGCCGTCGCCGTCCGAATCCAGACCATCGAGGCTGAGGATGTCGGCCTGGTCACGATTGGGTGTCGCCTCGACGGCCAAGCCGTAGAGATTTCTTGTACCGCCGCCGCTGAAGTCATAGTGGCAGACGCCGCAATGGCCGGCGTGGCTGGGCACGTCGTCCAGCACGGAGTTCTTTGCCTGCGGATAAGCCTGAAAGAATGCCTTGCGGTAGGGATTTCTTGCGTGGGCCTGATGGCAGGTAAGCGAAATACAAGAAAAAACCAACACAAGTGTTGGCCAAGCGAGCGGGCAAGGCCGCCGGCTAATAAATCCTGGAATAAACTCGCGAGGGTTCATACGAGAACTCGTCCTGCACCGTCAAATAAGATTTTCGAGGGCTTACTCGGCGGCAAAGCCCCGTTTTGCGCCAATAAATAGTATATTCTGTCATTTCGGCGAAAGGGCCGGTAATGGCCCTTAGCGGAGAAATCTCTGTTTGAGCAGATTCCTCGACTCGCGCTCGGAATGACGGTCTGACGGCCCTTCAACAGAACACAAGCGTTACGAAGCAAGGATAGCAGAACTTGCGGGGTTGTGAATCGGGGAAAGGCCTGTTTTTTGCATCGGCGATTTGCCTACTCGAGATTTGCTATTTGCGATGTACTATTGATTTTCGGCAGGCGGCGGGTAGTGGCGTCGCGTGGTGGTTGTAAGAAATCGGTAAAAGGGGGTCTTTGCGTGGAAGTACCGCAAGGAGCTGGACAAGATGAACAAGAAATACTTCGGCGCTCAGAGAAGGGCGGCAAGGTTCAAGGAATTCAAATCTTATCGACCGCTGCCGTACCGCGAGGTGGCGGGGGCAGGGCCGGGAACCGCTGCGAGGGCCGATTTTCGGACGCAGAAAAGAGGTTGGGGTATGAAAAGGATGTGAGGCGCCCGCGGGTGCACTTCATATTTGTAGGTAGGAAGGCAGGCTATTAGGCTTCTATGATCGTGCAGGCCTTACGAGGGGGCTGGATTCCCGCTTTCGCGGGAATGACAACGGGGGGAAACGAATCGGGAAGAAACGGGGGCAATGATACGGGCAAAGAATCCACCTACAAACGTGAATCGCACCCGGCGCCCGCGGGCTAAAAAAAAAGGTTGCATTGCGGTCGGTTATAGGTTAACAGATGGAGGAAAAGAACAAGGCAGCAGACGTCGGGCGATTAGTTTTATAGAATAGGCCGTCGAAAGGTTGATAATGTCAGCAAGCGATTCAAATGGTGGATTTCTTTACAAGCACGTTCTTGCGCTGTACCCTTATTTCGGGAGTTCGACGGCGGCGATGGGGATATTTCCGCCTACGGGCCTTGAGTACATCGCGGCGAGCATGAAGGGTCTGGTGGGCAAGGTGACGCTGATGGACCTTCGGCATGAGAAGACTTACCGCGACCCGAAGGTATTGGGCAGATTCATCAGGGACGGGGTGGACCTTATATGTGTGAGTATTCCGTGGTCGTCTCAATTCAAGAACGTTTCCAATTTCGTCTCGCAGCTTCCGGCGGAGGTGCCCACGGTCGTCGGGGGCTACAAGGCCACGCTGGAGGTCGAGGATGTGTTCGAGCGTTGTCCGAACGTGGACATGATCGTGCGCGGAGAGGGTGAAGAGATAATCAAGCAGATAGTGACCGGCGAGGCGTACGGCAACATCCGCGGTCTTTCGTACCGCAATAACGGAACGTTGGTGCATAACGAGATACATCCGCTTCCGGACCTTGAGCGAATTGCATTTCCGGACCGGTCTTTGAGGAGGCAGGATTACGGCATCGTTCAAAACGGCGTTCACCTGAGCAGGCATACGTTCGACACGATACTGACGACGCGCGGCTGCCCGTTCAAATGCAAGTTCTGCACATTCAGTCTGAATCCGCTGGGTCAGAAGAGGAGCTATACGGAGCGTCCGATCGAATCGGTTATCGAGGAACTGAAGACGATAAAGGCGGACGTTGTTCTGGTAAGTGACGACAATTTCTTCACGAATCCGAAGCGGAGCGAACGGCTTTGCGATTTGATCATCGAGAACGGCATTAAGAAGACGTTCGTTGTGCAGGCGCGGGTTGACATTGCGAGGCATCGGAGGATTCTGGACAAGGCACAGGAGGCGGGTTTCAGATTGTTTCTGATCGGGGTGGAGTCTCCACACGACCGAATTCTGGAGCAGCTTCAGAAGGGCATCACTCAGCAGCAGATTCGTGAGGCGTTTGCGGTTCTGACGCAGTACGATTTTTATCTTCACGGGTACTTTATCTACGGTAACGTCGGCGAGACGGAGGAGGAGATGCTTTACATTGCGAAGTTCGCGAAGGAGATTGCGCTGGATTCGATTACGTTCCAGAAGCTTCGTGTGGAGAAGTTTTCGCCTCTGCAGGAGTTGGTGGAGCAGACGCCGGGGTATCACTTCGACCGTATCGGCGGTCCGGTGTATTCGGAGCGTTACGGGCGGAAGGAGCTGAAGGAAATCCGCAACCGTATCCGGTCGGAGTTCTACGACCTGCCGCAGATGCTGCACATCGTCAGGAAGGCGAGGCGAATCGGACTGGTGAGCGGTCGCGACCTTTTCGGTGCACTCATGGGTCTGCCTCTGCTGCTTTGCGGACTGGGCAGGCGGAAGCTGCAGAAGATGCGGCACGGGCGGTAAGTTGTCTTTCATCCGGGCTTGTGCGGGGGATTCAAGGTCTTCGCCAGACACCGTTCATTAGGGCCTGTCGCTTCAATAAAACACGGCGGATGTGGCACGGTGTGACAGACTATTAACCATCGGATGAATCCGGAGAATCCATAGTAGTCTTTTTGATTAGTCGAAAGGACTATGAGCGTTGAGGGGGCAAGGTCGTGTGTGCCGAAGCTTATCCTACGGTGGCGAGGAAGGAGGATGTTTGTAAAAAGTTTGTAAAAGGGATTTTTTGCGCACATGTCGGGGGGGGCAGTTACACTGTATTATGAAAGGTGATATCAGCGGATTACTTCGAATGGGCAGGCAGCAGGATGGATGTCAAATCACAAGCACCCTCATTTGAGGCTGCCCAAAGGAGCTTTGCAGCAGGAGGGCTGGGCTACAGGCCGCACAGATAGTCGGGCTGGCGGTTGCAGTCGAGCCAGTTGTAAGCCATAATAGCAAAGTCCTTAAAGTCAATCTTGCAATCATTGTTTGCATCGCCAGCGATGGCTTCGGTGCAGAACCAGTCGTCGTATAACCACAGTTCGGTTCCGTAGGTTCCGTCGTCGGCAGAGAATAACAGGCTGCCTTTTAGATTGGTCAGATAGCGGGGCATCGAGCCGGCTGTGCCGGGATTGATGTCCTTTACCATCAGGGTTCCTTCGGGGGTCCCGTCGGTTTGCCATAACTCCTGTCCGGTGTCGACCGTATAGTCTGCAAAGAACGGCGTGCCGTTTGCATCAGTGACGGGGCCGGGGCCCGTCCCGATTGGGCTTACCATCACCGTTCCTTCCTCGGTTCCGTCACTTTTCCACAACCTGTGGGCCGGCCCGCAGGGGTCGAAGGCCCCAAAGAAAAGGGTGCCGTTTACGTCTGAAAGACCCTGAGGCATCAAGCAATCCTTGACCCTCACCGTGCCGGCCTCGGTTCCGTCGCTCTTCCACAGCGTCTCCGTGTATCCCCCATCTTGAAAGAACAGCGTGCTGCCTACAGCGGTGATAGTGTCGGGGTACTGACCCCATTCGAACCCGCCCGCCCCGCCCCCGCCTGGGTTGATGTCCTTCACCATGACGGTGCCGGCGTCGGTGCCGTCACTTTTCCATAACTCGCGCGCGTGGTCTGAATCTTCTGCTACGAAGAACAGTGTCCCCATTGCATTCCTAAGGTTCTCATGCCCCCAGACGTCTGGGTTCTGGCTGACAATCACCGTTGTTTCCTCGGTCCCGGAGCTTTTCCATAATCCCCCAACGCTGACAAAGAACAGGGTGCCGTTTACATCAGTAAGCGACTCAGTATGCACAAACGGTTGCGGACCCGGCCAGATATCCTTTACCATCATGGTGCCGGTTTCAGTCCCGTCACTTTTCCATAACTCGGGTCCATGGGTTCCATCGTCGGCCACGAAGAACAGCGTGCCGTTTGAATCCCTAAGCCCACAAGCCCACAACTCGCCCGGGCCGGAGTAGATATCCTTTACCATTACGGTGCCGGCCTGGGTCCCGTCACTTTTCCATAACTCTTTTCCGTGCGTTCCGTCATCGGCTGCAAAGAACAGCGTACCGTTTACATGCGTCAGATAGCCGGGCGACGAGCCGGTTGACCCCGCCCAGATATCCTTTACCATCACGGTCCCGACCCTGGTCCGGTCGCTTCGCCACAACTCTCTTCCGTGCGTTCCGTCGTGGGCGGTAAAGAACAGCGTCCCGTTTACGTCAATAAGGTCTGTGGGGAAAGAGTTGGCGTCGCCCGGATTTATGTCCCTGACCAAGAACGGGTCGGCTGCGCGTGCAAACCCGGCAAGACCGGCGACCAACAAAAGAACCACTGCCGACGAAAGAATTCTTAGAGTTTTCATTCCTTCCACCTCCCAAGAAAGCCCATTATTCTGAAGTTTCTACATATTAGGGCGGATTGAATCTCGGACATTCATCACCAAAACACTCAACAAGTTCGCCGCAGGGCAGTTTGGATGCTTTGGGACTCCTGTGCCCTGGGGGATGCTGTTTGCCGGGATGGCCAAGCGTTCATCTCTCTTTTCCTTAACCACCGGCCGGGGCGAGTGTCCCGGCCAAATGACCGGCCCTCGTAGAGAAAACCATAGAATACCTTAAAAGAAAGTGCTTGTCAATTAAATTTTTTGAGATTATTCGGCTTATTTGGTCAGATTTCGTATTTTGGCGTTTAAGAAAGTGGCAATATAAAGGAGGCCATGAGATTTGACCGGTGGGCGGCTCTTCGGGACGAGCATAGAAGAACATAGGAGCACAAACGTTGGACGGTGGCTGTAAAAAATTGGTAAAGAAGGATTTTTTGCGCACATTTTGTGGGGGCGGTTACACTATATTATGAAGGCTGATATCAGCGGACTACTTCTAATGGGCAGGCAGCAAGGTGGCAGAGAAAACTGAAACACGCCTGGTCGAGGCTGCCCAAGGTGGCCATTTGGACAGCTTGGGGGCCCTGTACGAGCGGTACTACAGGGCGATGGTGGCGCTGGCGTACTCGGTGCTGAGGGACAGGAATCAGGCGGAGGACGCGGCACAGGAGTCATTTGCGATAGCGTGCCGGGAGCTGCCCACTTTAAGGAGCTCAGAGAAGTTCGCGGTCTGGTTAGGTAGCATCTGCAGAAACGTTGCAAGGCAGATGCAGAGGCGCGAAAGCAGGTTAGCAGAAAAGGCGATTCAAAAGCCTTCGGCAAATGAACAGAGCAGGAATGAACACGGCGACGTGGTCAGGCGAGCGGTGTGGAAGCTACGGGCCGGAGATAGAGAAGTGATAGTGCTGCGTTACTACGACAATATGGCGTATAACCAGATAGCGGCGGTGTTGGGGATTTCGGCGGCGGCGGTTCACGGCCGGCTGGTGCGAGCGAAACGAAAGATAGCCAAACAATTGAAGCGTGACGGCTTAACTGGAGGCGATCATGAAGAACGGTGAGAATAATAAGTGGCTGGATAAGGTTCTTGGGCAAGCTTTGGGCGAGGAGAAGTCGAGGCCGGACTTTGAGAAATGGCAGGAGAATCACCGGCAGGATGTGGAAATGTTAACCTCGCGGGCCGGTGGAAACGGCGTTGTGTCGGGAGGTCCGCTCAGTAAAGGAGCAACAGTCATGAAAAGTCGAATTGTACAATTAGCGGCGGCGGCGGTGATTATCGCAGTCGTAGCAGTCGGTATTAAGGTGTTTTCGGGGCCGGATGAGCAGGCAAGCGAGGTCACAAGAGAGACGCTGGTAAAGGCGGAACGTGAACGGGCGACAGACAGAGCGCGGGCGAACGAGGCGGATTTGAACATGGGGGCAGAGACAACTCCGGCTGAAGAGGTTGATGTGGAATTGAAAAAAATCGAGCAGATGTATTTGGACGGTGATGTTCAGGGTTTGGTGGCGCTGTTGGCAAGCGGTGAGCCGGCGACGAGGATGGCGGCTTCAAACTTCCTGGCGCAAAGACAGGGGGCAGGAGGTGAGCCATTGCCGGATGTAGATAACGGGACCGCGGAGAAAGCCGTGGAGAGGCCGTCCGGGTCAGGTATTGAGAAAGGTCCAAAGGATAGCGGCACGGGCGAGCAAACCGGAGAGACGGGTGAAGTACTTGTCGCCACGGGACGGATCGGCACGGAAGTAGATTCGTTAGTCAGGGGCCGCCCGGAGCCGGACACGCCGGCCGCACCAGACATAATCAGCAAAGAAGATGAACTGACGGCAGTGGAAGAGGCAGCAGCGGGCAAACACGTGGTGGCAAGGGATTTCGAGGGCTACATGGTTTATCCGGCGGATGTGGATGGCGACGGCGACCTTGATGTGGTGGGGTCTGCGGCAGATGAGGGACACAGTCAGGGCAGACCATTTCGTGTCAGACCGCGCAGAATGCGAAGGACGGAAAGCTCTCTAGCGCTTTCAGTGGAAGCTGACAGTGAATCAACCGGCTTGTCCGAACCGGAGGAGGAGGATCGCGGGGCGCTGTACTGGTGGGAGAACACAGACAGGAAGGGCACGACCTGGGTCAAGCATGTTGTTGACGTCAATTTCGGGCGAGCCGAAGTTGTGTATCCATCTGATGTGGACGGCGACAGGGACGTGGACATTGTGGGCTCAGATGTAGAAGCAGGCGCTCTGGTGTGGTGGGAAAACATGAGCGGCAGGGGAACTACCTGGTCAAAACAGACGATAGATACGGATTGCGATGACGCTCTTCTTGTTTTCAGTGCGGACATCGACGGCGACCGGGACACGGATGTGGTGGGGGCCACGCATCTGGGCGGCGGTATATACTGGTGGGAAAACAGCAGCGGTCGGGCCACAGACTGGGTGAAGCATGTGGTGGACAGCAATACGGAGAAGGATTACTGCAGGACGCATTGTCTGCGATTAGGGGATATGGACCGGGACGGGGACGTGGATATTGTGGCTTCGGCGGGCAGAGAAAGCGGGATCAACTGGTGGGAGAACCCGAGGCGCAAAGGCGAGGAATGGGCGCGGCACTACGTGGCGGGCAGCGACGGAGAAGTGGAATCGGTGTTTCCGTCAGACCTTGACAGGGATGGTGATCTGGACCTGGTTGGTTCGATTCGGCGTCACGACGGTCTAACGTGGTGGGAGAACACCAATGGAGCGGGGACGGAGTGGGTCAAGCATGTGATAGACTCGAGCTACACCGCAGAGCAGGTAGTGGATGCGGCGGACATGGATAACGACGGGGACCTGGATATCGTGGGGTCTTCACGAAGGATCAATTCGATAAGCTGGTGGGAGAACCGCAACGGCAAGGCCACTGAGTGGGTCAAGCACGTGATGAACAAAGACTTTGGCGAGGCGTTTTCGGCATACGCGGCGGATATGGATGACGACGGCAGGCTGGACGTGCTGGCGGTGGGACGCAGCGTCAGCGAGATTGCGTGGTTCGAAAAGAAGCGGTAGGGATAAGGAGGAGCATTTTGTAAGTGATAAAGATAAGAGGCGAGGGGCTGATCCCGGGTGACTGAGCATATTGTGGTAATGACTTGATGGTTTTGAGGCCGGGGCGGGCATGTCGCGGCCTTTTTTGTGCGCTTTGGAGGGGGATTGATGGAGGGTCTTCGGGCGGCAGGGTTGAATATTGTGGAAAAAACTGTTTTTCTTTAGAGCAAAAGAGTCAATTAAATCGTCTATTAGCGGTTGGACGTTCAATCGTGGGTGGTCGGCGTTTTCGAACAATGCTGCTATCAGAAGACCAAAGGCTGCTGAAGAGACTGCGGTGCGGGGACAAGGAGGCTTTACGCCGGATATACGAGAAGTACCGGATGGAGCTGTTCACCGTGGTGGGGTCGCTGCTCCATGACGGACAGACGTGCGAGGACTGCGTTCAGGATGTCTTTGCAAGGTTGGCGGAGGGAGGCGGCTCCAAGATCCGGCGGAGCCTAAAGGGCTACCTGATAAGCTGTGTTGCGAATCGGGCCCGGGACCATCTGCGGCGGCGCCCCGTGCAATTGGACTGTCCGTCAGAGATAATGGGCTGTTCGATAAGGTTTGGCGACCCTGCGGCGGCGGCGGCTGACAAAGAAGCTACGGCTCGGATTTTTGAAGCGCTGGCGGAACTGCCTTACGAGCAGCGCGAGGCATTCGTGCTGCATGTTCAAGGTGAGATGAGATTCCGACAGATAGCCAAGCTCCAAGACGTGTCGATCAAGACGGCACAAAGCAGATACCGCTATGCCCTCGAGAAGCTGCGAGGGCTTGTGAAGAAGGAGAACAAGCATGAGATCGATGAGTGAGATAGAACGGTTGGCGAGACAGATAAGGATTGAGCCTGGCGCGACGGTGGACAGCCGGGTTCTTGCGGCGGCGGAAGATGTGCTTGTGAAATCGCAAGCGAGGGGAGCGGCCCCTCCGAGCAAGAGTCTGTGGAGAGCAATCATGAGAAGCAGAATTATGAGAATAGCCGCGGCGGCGGTGATAATTGCGGCAGCGTTGATTGGGATGAAGGTGCTGTTTGGTTTGGGTGAGCAACGCGCAGCAGTGCCTGTGGCCCAGCCTGCCTCGTCCGATGAAGTTGTGGAAGGTTCGGATTCGCCGGTTGATATTGAGTTGAAGCAGGTGCGTCAGATGTACGCTGCGGGGGACGTAAAGGGTCTGGCCGGTATGCTTGCCGAGGGCGAGTTCGAGAGTAAGGTTTTGGCGGCGAACCTTCTGGCGCAGATGGACAATGGGGCGGAGGCCCTCGGGGCGCTGGAGAAGGTTCAGGCCGAGTACGGCAAGGATGATCCGGGCAATCCATTCACGCTTGTTGTCGAGAAGATCAGAAGGAATAATGAATCGGCCGCGCGCGCATCCAGTCCGGCAGTGGGTGTATCGCGAGGCCAGCGGCAAACGGAACCTAGGCCGGCGGCGGCGGCGGCGCCGTCTGTGCAAGCACCGAGTGAGAGGCAAACCAGTGGGACAGCTCCCAAGTTGTCCGTGCAGTTGACAAGAGAAATAGAGGAAAACACCGATGAGGTTTTGGCCGACAGCGAGGTCAGGCCTGAGCTTGTCGGGGGGGTATCAGGCCACGCCTACTATTTTGATGGTGTGAACGATTACATCGCCCTTGAAAGTGCAGGTCCGTTGGGCAATTCTCCAAGGACGGTGTGTGCGTGGGCGGCAACCTCCTCCGCATCGGGTCAAGTCATTTTGTCTTACGGTGGGCTTGGGGCGAACAAGGGATCACAGTTCAGAGCGGGTCTGTCTGGCTGGGGTGATTGCGAAGGAGTTACTCTTGACATTGCTGACGGAGCGGTGACTTATTCAAGTGAAGTTGCAGATGGTAACTGGCACCATTATGCGTTTGTAGTCCCTAATCTGGAGGATGTCAATTTGGCTGAGGTTAGGGTTTATCAGGATGGCGCGATGCTTGAGGAAATTTGCGGATCAATTATGCTAGACAGAGTGTTAAATACCGAGAACACGAATCCTATTAGGATTGGTCGGTACATGTACGAGCCGAGGTGCTATTTTGAAGGCTTCATCGACGAGGTTGCCGTCTTTGACCGGGGTTTATCCGATGATGAAATCCGGCAGATCTATGAGAACAGCGGACGGTTGAGAGGCAATGAGGCGGGGCTGGTCGGGTACTGGAACTTTGACCGCGATGAGGGAGACGTGGTGAGGGACATGGGCCCTTACGGCAACAACGGCAAGCTGGGCGGTTGGTGAGAGCCCCCCTGCCGGCGGTTTTTGTGCTGTTGGGTGAAATGAATGTTGGAGCATGGTCGGCGGAGCATCCCAAAAGTATGGGGTGCTCCGCTTTCGTATATGCCGGTTTGTCTTCAACGGCAAGCAGGTGGTTTGTTTTGAGGCCCGGCCCTTTCTTATGGGGCCTTGGCGCGAAGATGAATGTCATCGGGGGGCCAGGGCATGGCAAGCAGATGCCTGGTTTTGCCGGGGATGACGGGTCAAGGAGGGCGGATTCAGGGCAGGTGCAAAAATCTCTTGCAAAGTCTGGGGGGCGGGATATAATACCGCTTTTTGGTAAGGGGTGTTTGGCAGGATTGAGAGTCAGGACAGGCACAGGATTAGTTAGAGGAGTTATCTGGTATGGAGTCAACAACAGAGAAGGGCATAGACCTGTTTTCGGATGAGCTGCCTTCGCTGGGTGAAATCAAGAAGCTGTCTGAGGCGGTGCATTCGAGCGAAAGGAACCTAATTGCATTCAGCGAGCGTCTGGAAGGGAACCTGTCGCAGGGGGGTACGAAGGCGGCTCTGGCGCAGGGTATCGGGCTGTTCATTGTGGGCAGAGATGCGGAGGCGGCGGCCAGGCTGGCAAAGGCAAAGGACTGCAAAGAGAAATATCTGTATCTGGGCTATGCGCTTCGTCGGATAAAGGAGTTCGAGAAGGCAATCGAAAGCCTTGATAAGAGTCTGGAGCATGGGGCGGATGCGCTGAGCGTGAACCTTGAGAAGGCGGCGACGTACCGTGAGGCCGGGGACTCCAAGTCGGCGCGGAAGCGGCTTGACGGGTGCCGGAATTTCGAAAATGTGAGTGCGGAATATCACTACCAGCTTGGTCGGCTTGAGGAGTCAGAGGGGCTTTACGAAGAGGCTATGGAGAATTACCGGAGGGCATTGAAGCTATCGGGCTCGCATCAGGGGGCATTATTTCACCTGGCGTATCGGTGCGACCTGTCGGGCGATGAGGAGTCGGCGATGGAGTACTACGAGCAAATTACGTCGGGCTCCTCGGTATACGTAAACGCCCTGCTGAACCTGGCGGTGCTTTACGAAGACAAGGGCGAATACATCAAGGCGTCGGAGTGCGTTGATAAAGTGCTGGAGCACCATCCGAATCATTCGCGTGCGATTCTATTCAAGAAGGACATCGAAAGCGCGAAAACGATGTTCTACGACGAAGAGAAGGAGAAGAAGAAAGACCTTCGGAGCCAGATTCTGGACACGCCTATTTCTGATTTTGAGCTGTCGGTTCGGAGCCGGAACTGTTTTAAGAAGATGAACATCGGGACGTTAGGGGACCTTATGAACATCACGGAGGCCGAGCTTCTTTCCTACAAGAACTTTGGCGAGACTTCTCTTCGCGAAATCAAGGTTGTATTGGAATCGAAAGGGCTTCGTCTTGGTATGGCGTTGGAGGAGAAAGAGTCTGTTGAGGGTGAGGGTGAGGAGGGGGATGATGGAGTGGATGAGGCTCAGGAGATTTTGAACCAGCCTGTAGAGGAGCTGAACTTATCGGTGCGTGCGCGCAAGTGTCTTCAGAAGCTGAGCATTCGGACGCTCGGGGAGCTGACGAAGAAGACGGAAGCGGAGCTGCTCGGATGCAAGAACTTTGGCGTAACGAGCTTAAACGAGATCAAGAAAGCCCTTGAGGGCTACGGATTGGAGCTGCGTACGCTGGAGTAAAGGATAGTATTTCGACGAAGAGCTAAGACGACGGCGGTCAATGATTTTTCCAAGACAGAATTGGTTAGTGGTATTTCTTTTTCTTTTTGCTGCGCTGGGGGGCGGGTGTAAAGGAAGGCGGCTGACGGCGTCGACGCCGCAGATGGAGGCTGGGAAGGATTTGTGGATAAGGGTTCTTTTGTCTGGTGAGGTCGCAGAGTGCAGTGTGGGTAGTGTTTCGGGATTGAGGCTGGAGGAGGCAGGGGGCAGCGGGACGGCGGTGCGACTGGATGTATCGGCGCTTCCGACGAAGGCGGAAATTGGCGGTGGTGGAATTTCGGTGGGCGGTGAGGAGTTTTCGAGCGGTGAAGTGCTGTTGATACCGGATGAGCCACACATTTTCAGTGTTGACGGGCGGGATTATCGCGGGAAGCTGAAGCTCAAGTTGAATTCGGACGGGCATTCGTTTTCGATGATAAACGTGGTTCCGGTGGAGCCTTATTTGGCGGGGGTGGTTGGAGCGGAGATGCCGAGCTACTGGGAACCTGCGGCGCTGGAGGCACAGGCGATTGCGGCGCGGACGTATTGTGTGTACATCAAGAAGCGTTTCGGCGGCGGTCGCGGGTGGGACGTTCAAAGGACGCAGGCGAACCAAGTTTACGGCGGCGTCGGCAGCGAATCAGCACAGGTTTGGAGGGCTGTGAGCAAGACATGGGGTCAAGTATTGGTATGCGAGGGGGCGAGCGGGGAGGAGGAGATTTTTCCGAGCTACTACAGCTCGACGTGCGGTGGTCATACTGAAGACAGCAAAGGGGTATTCGGGAAATCGTGTGAGGCACTTACGGGTCGCGTATGCCCTTACTGCACGTATGTGGCGAAGCCCGGGATTTTCTATTGGGCGACGGTGGAGTACAACAAGGAGGAAGTGACACGGAAGCTGTTCGAAAGGTATCCGAGGCTTGCGGTTCTGGGTGAAGTACGAGATATGGTTCCGGGAGAGGAAAGTGATTATGAGGGATTCAGCCGGTTAAGGTCGGTGAAGCTGGTGGGAGGGAATGGGCGGCAGGAGATATTGCGTGCGGAGGACCTTCGGCTGACGATAGACCCGACGGGCAGGCGGATACGGAGCACGGCATTCAAGATAGTGGACAGAGGGGACAAGTGGGCATTCGCATCGGGCAGAGGATACGGGCACGGAGTTGGGATGTGCCAGTGCGGGGCACAAGGGATGGCGCGATCAGGCAGGACGATGCGTGAAATACTTTCCTACTATTACGGTGGTTCGAGAATCAAGCGGATTTACTGAGATGAGTATTTTTGAAATTTTACATCGGGATTCAGGGAGTCCGGGTCGTGCAGGAGTTTTGAGGACGTCGCACGGGGAGGCGGCGACACCGGCGTTCATGCCGGTAGGTACAGCGGGTTGTGTAAAGGGGCTGACGCCGGCGCAAGTTGAAGGCACAGGAGCGGATATAGTACTTGCGAATACGTACCATTTGCTGTTGCGTCCGGGTATCGAGTGTGTGGAGAGTCTTGGCGGTCTTCATCACTTGATGGGGTGGGGCAAGCCGATACTGACGGACAGCGGCGGATATCAAGTGTTTTCTCTAAGCGCTCTGAGCAACGTGAGCGACGAAGGGGTTGAATTTTCGAGCCACATTGACGGGTCGAGAATATATATCGATGCGGAGCTGGCAACGAAGATGCAGAACAGGCTCGGCGGGGACATCATAATGTGCCTGGACCAATGCACGGCATTTGGGTGCAGGGATTCGGAACTGTTGCAGGCGGTGGAGCGAACGATTAGGTGGGCGAGGCGTGCCAAGCAAGCACATACAAACAGGAGTCAGTTGTTGTTCGGGATCGTTCAGGGCGGTACGGAGCTGCAAGTGCGAAGTCACTGTGCGTCGGAGCTTGTCAAAGAGGGTTTTGACGGTTATGCTATTGGTGGGCTGGGTGTGGGCGAAGGACATGAAAGGATGATGCATACAGTGGTTCATACGGCGGGCATTTTGCCGGAATCGAAGCCTCGTTATCTGATGGGCGTTGGCACTCCGGCGGACATTATCGCGGCGGTGGGTGCGGGTGTGGACCTTTTTGACTGCGTGCTTCCGACTCGTAACGGTCGAAACGGGTACGCCTTTACGTGGAGCGGTCCGGTTCGGCTTCGGAACAATGCCCACATAGAGAGTCGCGAGCCGATTGAAGCGGATTGTGACTGTTATTGCTGCGGGCATTTTGGTCGCGGGGCGCTTCGTCATTTCTTCAATGTGGGTGAGATGCTTGGTCCGATTTTGGCGTCCATTCACAATCTGCGGTTTTATCAGCGGCTGATGTCGAAGATACGCGAAACGATAGAGAGAGACGAGTTTTGCGACTGGTCGGTCGAGGAGGTGAGGCGATTGAGGTGCGTGTACGATGGTCAGACAGAGGAGGATTGAACAGGCAAGAGAAAGCAGAAGCGTGAAAAGGGGGCACGTGGCCTCCGATTTCCGGTGCTGTGTGGAGGCGGCGAAGAGGGCGGCTGTGTGGGGTTGCCGGTTATAATGATAATTGCAATTTTGCAGGACAGCGGTTAGTCTATAAAGGCTAATACTGTAAAAGGTGAAAGGGAAACAGAATGAAGAACATATGGATATTGGCTCAAACGAGCGGCGAGGGGTCGTCGGAGTTAGTGTCAGAGCCGCTGAGTTCGCAAGAGACGGGAACGAAGACGAAGGCGCCGGAGCCCAATGGCGCCGGAAGCGAGACGTCGCGAGGAGGACCTTTTGGCGACTACGGGAGCGTGATGTTAATAGTGCTGATGATGGTGGTGTTCTACTTCATCATGTTCCGCGGGCCTCGGAAGAAGCAGCAGGAACACCGGCAGATGGTTCAATCCCTGAAAAAGAACGACCGGGTGCGGACCATTGGCGGGATAGTAGGTACGGTTGTTGACATCAAGGGCGACGAGGTGACTCTGAAGGTGGACGAGTCAAACAACACAAAAATAAAGGTGGTTTCTTCGGCGATCGGCAAGAACATGTCGGAAGAGACGAAATAGCATAATCGGAAAATGAGCCCGATAGAGCTGGTGAAAAAGTTGCTACGAAGGAAGCAGTTATGATAAAGAATCTGACGGCGAGAATAGTAGTGGTCGTTGTTCTGTTGCTGGCGGCGGCATTTACGGTCTGGCCTCCCAAGAAGACGTTGAAGCCCGGTATTGATCTGGCAGGCGGCACGAGTTTGATTTATGAGATAGATGCAGAAGGTCTGAATGCATCGGAGAAGAAGGACCTTTCCGGTCGGATGATAACGGTTCTTCGCAGGCGGATAGACCCTGCAAACATTCAGAACCTGATATGGCGGCCGCAAGGGAACACGCGCTTTGAGATACAGATGCCGCTGGCAAGCGCGGAAGCGAGCGAGAAGCGTGAGGATTACGAGAAGTTGAAGCGGTCGCTTTTGGAAGAGAACATCAGCGCGGCAGTCATTCTGCGTTCATTGGCGAAGGGGGGTGAGGAGCGGGCGGCGGATTTCAATGATTTTGCGAGGGGCTCATCGGAGCGACAGGCGATACTGGACAACCTTGCGAAGTCATACGACGAATGGAAGGAGTTTGGCGAGAAAAGGGACAGGCTTGTGTCGGAGCTGGAGACGTCGGCGCGCGCGATATCATCGGCAGGACTGAATATGGAGGAGGTAAAAGCGAAGCGAGCGGGGTGGGCGAAGCTGGACGAGGAGCGATTGACGGAAGCGCTGAAGCAGTTTGCGGGCTCTGAGGAGCATGTTGAGCTGTTACGGGGGTACGTGAAGAGTTATGCGGAATGGGACGAAGTTACGCGTGCGCTTACGGAGCCTGAGACGGGCAAGCGTGTGGCATACGAGCAGGCACGACAAGAGCTGGACAAGATGGGCCTGACGGAGGAGCAGCTTGTGGCGGTTCTGGAGAAGCCTGTGAAATCGGCGCAGCGACGTGAGGACATTGATCGCTTAAAGCGGGAGTTTTCGGATCGGGCGGAGCAGATCGAGGCGGTAGTGTCGGCGTTCGACGAGTACCGTCCGTATCGGGGCCGGCTGGACGATCCGAGAGACCTTCAGCGGATGCTGAAAGGCGCCGGGATACTGGAGTTTCGCATACTGCCGACGATGGGTCACCCTGCGGTGGACGCGGAGGCGATGTCAAGGTACGTGGAGACTCTGAAGGAGAAGGGACCGAAGTACGCGTCGGACAGCAAATACATCTGGTGCGAAGTAGAGAAGGCGGAGGAATGGGCGGTGCCGGGCTCGGTAACGGGCCAGTTTGGGGACAAGTCGTATGTACTGGCGAGCAACAAGCCTGAAGAGGTTCTGCTTCACAGCATGGACATCGAAAAGTCCTGGAAGCTGGAAGGTGCGCGAGCGACGCAGGACCGGGAGGGCAGGCGAGCGATAGGTTTTGCGCTGAATGAAAGGGGCGGGAAGTTTTTCTGGGCGTTGACCTCAAAGAACATTGACCGGCCTTTGTGTATAATGCTGGACGGGATAGCGATATCGGCGCCGAACATCCGGTCTGCGATACGTACGGACGGCATAATCGAAGGCAGCTTTAGCGAGACGGAGGTTGGCGACATGGTGAACAAGCTGAACGCCGGCTCGCTGCCTGCGCGTCTGATAGAGCAGCCGATCTCTGTGAAGACGATCGGTCCTTCGATAGGCGCCGACAACCGGGACAAAGGCATCCGCGCGGGCATAATCGGTCTGGTTGCGGTGGTGGCGTGTATGGGGATTTACTACATGCTGGCGGGCTCGATTGCGGACACGGCGCTTTTGATGAACCTGCTGTTCGTGCTGGCGATAATGGCATTGGTGCGTGCGACGTTCACGCTTCCGGGGATCGCGGGCATTATATTGACAATCGGGATGAGCGTTGACGCGAACGTTCTGATTTTCGAGCGAATCCGTGAGGAACAACAGCGCGGGGCATCACTGCGGATAGCGATACGGAACGGGTATCAGCGTGCGTTTCGGACCATTTTAGATTCGAACCTGACGACGTTTATCACGGCGGCAATCCTGTTCTGGGTGGCATCGGAGGAGATTAAAGGTTTCGCGATTGTTCTTATGTTAGGCATCATTTCGAGCATGTTCACGGCGTTGTTCGTGACGCGTACGATTTTCGACATACTGCTGTCGCGTCGAATTATCAAGGACCACCTGTTCATGCTGCGTTTGATTCAGGAGCCGAAGGTCAACTGGATGGGTTTGCGGCCTGTTTTTCTGAGTTTCTCAGCGGTGTTGATTTGTGGGGGGCTTACGGTATTTTTTACAAGGGACGACACCAAGAACAACAAATACGATATTGAATTCACAGGCGGAACAAGCGCACAGATCAATCTCTTGGAACCTATGACGCGGGAGGAAGTCGAGAGTACGATTCGGCAAATGGGGGCAAGTCTTGGCGCCCCCACCCTGGCGTCGGCGACGGTATACAGTGTCGGCGAGTCAGGTAAACAATTTGAGATAAATACGACAGCGACAAACAGAACCACGAGCACAGTCAGTTTTTCAGAACCCGGGCAGCATACGGTCGAGAGCATAAGGTCGGCGATCAGAAATGCGGAGTCTGAGTATGGGACATTGAGCCATCTTGAGGTACGGGCTCTCGGTGGGGGGGCGTTTGAAATAGCCACAAGCCGGGTGAACCGGGCCCTGGTAAAGAATGTGCTGACGGCGGCATTTCCGACGGCATCGGCGTCGGAGCCGAGCGTTGACGAAATTGTGAATAACGCGATATTGGAGGCGTTCCAAGGGAAGCTGGCAATTCAGCAGAATCTTGAGCCGAAGATCACTTTGGAGAAAGAAATAACGGAGGCGATGATCGAAACCAATCCGATGCTGGCAGATTATCTGGGGGGGATGGTATTTACGGTTGAAATTTCAAGGCCGGTGACGGCGGACGAGATTGAGAGCCGGTTTACGTCATTGCACTTCAAGCCGGATACACGAAACCTCAACTGGTCATACCAAAGCCGGATTCTGGGGGCGGATATGAGGGAAGTCGATCCGAACAAGCCTGTGAAGTCCTTTGCCTATGTGAGCGTTGACCCGAAGGTAGGGGTAGGCGAGGAAGGTGCTGAGGGTCGGGCGGTGTTTGTTGAAAACGAAAAGAGCAAGATTCTGGCGGCGACCGAACTGGAGACGTCGCTTCCTCGTGTGACACAGATAGATCCATCGGTTGGTGCGGAGGCAAAGACGCGGGCGCTGATTGCGATCGTGCTGTCGCTTTTTGCGATTGTCGCGTATATCTGGGTACGGTTCGGCGACGTTCGGTACGGGCTGGCTGCAATTGTGGCACTGGTTCATGACGTTTCCATCACGCTTGGCGCCGTGACGGCGTGCACGTATATTGCGGGGACATCCATCGGCGAGTGGCTTCTGGTCGGGGATTTCAAGATTGATTTGGCGATGATAGCCGCATTCCTGACACTGATAGGTTACTCGCTGAACGATACTATCGTGGTTTTCGACCGGATTCGCGAGAACCGGCGCAAGGGGCGGGTGAATGCGGAGATAATTACGGGAAGCATCAACCAGACGATGGCGAGGACCCTTATGACCTCGTTTACGACGTTCATCGTGGTTTTGATAATGTACATTTTCGGCGGGTCGGGTCTTCGGGGCTTCAACCTTGCGATTGGATTCGGCATTATCATCGGGACGTATTCGTCTGTAGCGATAGCTGCGCCGCTGCTGCTTCTGGGTCACCCAGCCAGTGAGGAAAAGGGCAAGTGAGGTAGATGTGCAGCAGGGAGTAAGGTCACAGGGCGGCAGGCGCTGTGGTGGCTAAGGGGACAGGGATTAGAGAGGGACGGCCGCCCGAAAGAGCAGCCGCCCCCTGAAGCGGTTATTGACGCTCTTGCCGGGTTTTAACAGCCGTCGTCGTACTCGTATGCGCTTATATCAACCGTACCATCGAGAATACGGTCGCTGCCTTTGATGCCGGTGTGATTGCCGAAGAAAGTACAATTGATAATCTCGTGCAAGACATCTTCGTTTTCAATGTACAGACCACCGCCGTCGCAGTCCAGCTCGTTCTGGCAGAACACGCAGTTTATGACTCGCGTCCAACAGTCATGGATAGCCATCCCGCCGCCATAGTCAGCCCAATTGGAATAGAAGACACAGGCATTGACGGTTGGGGAGGCATTGTAGCTGTACATTCCAGCGCCGTCTTCGCGGGTGTGTTCATTCTCCGTGATGACGCAGTTTTCAATAACAGGCGATGTGCCATTACAGTAGATGGCGTGGTCGGCGGCGGTGATGGTAAAGGCTCCAAGCATGGAGGTGCTTGTCTCGGAGTTGTGGAAGTACACAGCCTGATCGGCGCCATCGGCGTCGATGACACTATTTGCGACCACGTCAGGATTATTGGGGCGGTTCGGATCGGGGTCAATAGCATCGGTGATCCCTGCATACATCTGCTCTACATAAATGGCATTGTTTCTCAACCTGTTGACAATGATGTTCGGGTCCTGGAGGTTGGGGTCTGTTGTATTCTTTGTCCTTTTCAGAACCTCGACTGTGAGACCGGAGTACAGAAGTGACTTTTTTGGGGCAAGTCAGGAATCGGGCGCTTTTCGGCCATGCGGCTCGGAGACAGATTTGAGAAGCGAGGAACTGGTGCAAGACCGCCTGGAGAGGCGGCAATGGCCGCAAAGAAAAGGAATCTGATCAGGGCAGCGAAAGGAGCTTTGCGGCGTGGCTGTCGACGAGCCAAGTGACTTTGTCGAGGATGGGCCAGAGAATATGGATGGGGTAGCGGACCTCGTCCTGGGGACTTGTAAGGACCTCCTTGAGAATGTTTGCTTTTTCTTCTCCGGAGACGAGCACTACCAGATGTGAGGCGGCGCACAGAACGGGGTGGGTGAGGGTTATGCGGTTGAGCTTCTGATCGAGGACGTAGACGACGCAGGCCAAATCGTCCTTGTCGAAGGATGCGTAGGAATTAGGGAAGAGAGAACCGGTATGTCCGTCGGGACCCATACCGAGCAGAATGAGGTCGAATTGCGGAAGCTGGTTTTGCTGCAGGTTGAAGACATCACGAATGGTCTGCTCGTAGCTGCGTGCGGCGGCATTGGAATCGGTGTGCTCGGTTGGAATTCGGTGTATGTTGTCTTCGGGTATAGGCACCTTGGGTAGAAAACTGTCGGCAGCGAGCTTGTAGTTGCTCCATTTTGAATCAGGTGGGACATATCGCTCGTCGACCCAGAAAAGTTGGATGTTTTGCCAAGGGAGCGTTTTGACCTGTGGCAGGTCTCCGAGCAGCTCGAAGAAGCGTCGTGGGGTATTTCCGCCGGAGATGGCCATACAGAATCTATCGTTAGATGCCAAGGCTTTTTTAGCGTCAGAAACAAACAAATCGATAGTTCGGCGGGCAAGCGTCTCGGCGTCGGAAACCACCTCAACATTCGGTTTGTAGTCAGCAATCGTTTTCATACTCTTTCCCCCTACCATTGCATAAACGCATCTTATACTATATTATCCTTTTCGAGGGCACGTTGGCCAGAGTTTTTTTCCCTCGTGCGATTAAATTTTGTCCCAATCTCTAAGTGCAGGTTTTAGAAGGACTTAAAAACAGGTCTTGCGATTTGCAGGCAATGCAATGTTTGATACTGCGGATTAGTTTTAGGTTTGAAGTCCTGGTTGGGTTTCTGTGAGCGTCTGCTCCTGCGAGGCGGTCGGAAGCAGGCGACTCTTGAGGTCCTCGAGAATCATGTACAGTGAAGGCACGAGGAACAGTGTAATAAGAGTTGCGAACATGACGCCGAAGGCGAGGCTGATAGCCATGGGTATGAGAAATCTCGCCTGGAGGCTTCTTTCGAGCATCATAGGCGCCAGGCCGAAAAAGGTGGTGAGTGTGGTGAGCATGATCGGGCGAAATCTGCGTGCGGCACAATCCCGGACAATCTGCGCCAGGGCAACTCCTTCTTCTCTCTCACGGTTAATCAGGTCGATGAGGATGAGCGAATCGTTGACGACGACGCCGGCGAGTGCGGTGATTCCGAGCATTGAGAGGAGGCTTAGATTGAATGTTGTCATAAAGACAAATCCCATCAGGATGTGGCCGATGACGGCGCCGACGATTCCGAATGGGATGGCGGACATGACAATGAGGGGCTGGAGGTAGCTTCTGAACTGGACGGCGAGCAAGGCATATATGGCGAGTAAGGCGAGGGGGAATGTGACGAGTAGGCTGCCGAAGGATTCGTCTCTCTCTCTCTCTTCTCCAGCGAACCGGTATTGGAGGCCCGGGTATTCCTGCATTAGGCGAGGCAGGATTCGGTCGGCGAGGTCCGCGTTAATCTCACGGGCGTTGGCGACTGTCTCATCGACGTCGGCGGTGACATTAACGACCCTTCTTCGTTCGGCGCGGCTGATAGTTGCGTAGCCTCGTCCATAGCTGACCTGGGCGACTTGTTTGAACGGCACTTCGGTGCCATCCGGCAAACGAATTCTCATATTCTCGACGTCTGCGAGGCTTTTTCGCTGGTTTTCCGGGTATCTGACCATGACTCTGACGTCGTCGCGTCCTCTTTGAATTCGCTGTGCTTCTTCACCATAGAAGCCCTGTCGGACCTGTCTGGCGAGGTCGGCAAGAGTGAGGCCGAGAGTACGTGCCGAGTCTTTGAGGTCGAGTTTAAGCTCCGCCTTACCCTCCTCGAAGCTGTCGGCGATGTCACTGACTCCGGAATATTCACGGAGGAGGGACTTCAGCTCTTCAATGGCATTGAGCAGGAAGTCGAAGTCCTGATGAGAGAGTTCCACATTTATGGGCTCACCGGTGCTCATAATCTCAGAGAAGAACGTGAGTGAGGAGACTCCCGGTATTTCTCCGACGAGGTCTCTCCATCTGTTTTTGAGATTGGTGCTCGATATAGGCTGTCTTTCTTCGGCGCCCAGGAGCTCGATGTTGACCTCGGCGAGATGTGAATCGGTCACGCCGCCGATGCCTCGAACGGGTCCGCCGCCTCGAGCGACGGGCTGGTCGCCTATAGTGGTTGCCATGTGTTTAATAATAGAAGGCTGGCCCGGACGTTCGGCATCAACCTCACGTCTTATCTGCTCGGCGGTCTGCTCTATCCTGCGGACGACCTGTTGTGTTCGGTCGACGGGCGTGCCGAGGGGCATGACCAAGGTTGCGACCATGTTGTCGGCTTCGACCGGGTCGAAAAAGACGATTTTAATGTAGCCGCCTGTTATCCAGCCAATGGTAACGAGAAAGATGGCCAGGGCTATGGCTACGGTGACATAGCGGTATTTTACGGAACGGGTCACCCAGTTGGTGAACCTGTTGCTTATGAATCCTTCGAGTCTTCTTTCGGTCCAGCCCTGGATCTTATCGACGAGTCTGAATGGCGCCAGTTTCCAGAAGTTGCCTTTGCCGGCGAGGTGTGCGGGCAATATCAGCAGGGCCTCGACGAGGCTGACCATCAGGACGCTGATGACGACGACGGGAATGACGCGCATTATCTTGCCCATGATTCCAGTAAGGAAGGCCAGAGGCAGGAATGCGAAGACGGTGGTGAGCACGGCGAGTGTAACTGGGGCAACCATTTCTCTGGCACCCTTGATGGATGCGTCGAGTCTGCTCAGGCCCTGTCGGCGCAAGGAAAAGATGTTTTCGCCGATAACTATGGCGTCGTCGACGACGAGACCAAGTGACATAATGAATGCGAAAAGTGAAATCATATTGAGTGAGACGTCGAATCTAGGCAGGAGCCAGAAGGCGCCAAGGAAGGAGATGGGTATTCCCATGGTGGTCCAGAATGCGAGCCTGATGTTCAGAAAAACTGTAAGACAGATGAAGACGAGTGCAAGGCCGAGGCAGGCGTTTCTTTTGAGCAGGTCCATTCTGGCCCGCAGCATGACGGAGGTATCCTGCCAGGTGTCGATGGAAACGCCATGGGGCATGAACGGCTTCTTTTGTACTACGTACCGGCTGACGGTGTCGGCGACGTCGAGCGCACCCTGTTCGCCGACCCTGTAGACCTTGACGAGGGCGGCGGGCTTTCCGTCAAATCTGGAATACAGGTCGGTGTCTTCGAAATCGTCTTTTACCTGTGCTATGTCACCGAGGCGGACGTTTGTGCCGTCGTTTTTAGTGATGACGATAATCTTTTCGAATTCGGGTCCGTAGTACATTTGTCCTTCCGTACGGACGAGGACCTCTCCGCCGGAGGTTTTCACGGAGCCTGCGGGGATATCGAGTGATGAATTTCTGACGGCGGCGGCGACCTGGTCGAAGGTCAGGCCGTAGCGGCGCAGGTTGTCTTCGGAGACCTCTATCGAAATCTCATAAGGTCTTACACCGGCGACGTCCACCTGACTGATATTATCCATGGCGGTAAGCTCATCACGGAGGCGGTCTGCGAGCTGCTTGAGGGTCCTCTCGGGGACATCACCGTAGATAACTATGGTTACGACCTCGTAGCGTGTAGTGACTTCGGCAATTATGGGTTTTTCCGTTTCTTCGGGGAAGGTAATGATTCTGTCGACCTCGGCCTTGACGTCATCGAGGACCTCTTTTGTGTCGGCGTATTCGTCGACTTCGACGACGACGGTGCCGAAGCCTTCGGCGGCGGTGGCGTTAAGGCGCTTAATTCCGTCGACGGCGGCGACGGCCTCTTCCACGCGGAGCACGACGCCATCTTCGACATCGGCGGGCGAGGCGCCGAGGTATGGTACACTGACTGTTATGATATCGAGGGTAAATTCGGGGAAGAATTCGACCTTCATAGTGAAGATGGTGAGCAGTCCGGCGGCTATGATAATAAACATAAGCAGGTTTGCGGCGACGTGATTGGCGGCAAACCATGCGAGCGGGCCTTTTTTATGATCCGGGTTTTGCATTTAGTCTGTCCCCTGGGGCCTTGTGCGGCCACCATTTGTATCGCGGTTATCGGCAGGCGTTTGGTTTTTGGACTGGGTACGAACGGTCATGCCGTCGGTGACGATGTCGAGGGCACTGACGGCAATCTGGGCCCCATCATCGAGGCCTGCGACGGCGTACGCCATATCCTTGTCGGTGCGGACGATGTCGAGCGACCTGATGCGAAGGCGGTCATTTTCGACAACCCAGACTTCGTCGTTGCCGTGCAGGGCGGTGCGTGGTACGGCGAAGGCGTTCTTCAAAACCCTTCCCGTAATCACGACCTCGACAAACATGCCGGGCATGAGGGGCGGTCTGGAGTCAGTATTTTCGAAAGGCTCCGGCACCTCGATGACGACGGAGATGAGTCTGGAGGTTTTATCGACCTGACCGACGGTACGTTTGACATAGCCGGTCCAGGTGTGGCGTGCGCCAGCGAAGTCGGCGTTTACCAGTACAGGGTCGTTCTTGTCGGAGGGTTTTTCGCCATTGATGCCGAAGGGATTGCCGGGAATATGGAACCACGCCAGCTCATCGTCTTCGAGCGGCACCTGTATCTCGACGAGTTCCGTGCCGTAAGCGACGCCAACTGATTGACCGACGCCGACGAACTGACCGAGGTCCACCTTCTCACTTGTGACTACGACATCGATGGGAAGTGATAGCTGTGTTCTCTCAAGATTCAACTGGGCCTTTGCGAGCTGGGCCTGAGCGGAGTCGAGTGTTGCCTGGGCCTGGCGGACATAAGGCTCGCGCAGGACGAGTGGTGAGGTGGGTTCGGTATTGGGATTGAGCTGCTGCCACTCCTTTCGTGCGACCTGTGCCTCGGCCTTTTCGAGGTCGAGCTTTACGAGGGCGTCTGCGACGAGGGCCTGCGCCTGGCGGAGGGCAAGCTCGTAATCTCTGGGGTCGATCCGGAGTATGGTCTGGCCAGCAGGCATGAAGCCTCCGGGTTTGAACTGTTGGTTGACATAGACGACATTTCCGGCGACCTGGGGTACGATCTCTACCTGCACCTTTGGTGTGACGGTACCGAGTCCGCGGACAATCATCGGGATGTCGCTGACGCTTATTTTCCGGACTTCGACCAAGGGGGCGAGGTTCTTCTTTTCGACGCGTTCTGGCGGCCTTCGGGACTTTACCAAAATGAACATGACAAGAATTCCGGCCCCAATGATTGCCAGAGGGATCAGGAAGCGCATGAGCGCAGGCAGGCGCTTCCCGGAAGGCCAGCGGGTGTGAGCGGAAGCGTTTGTTTTCTTATTGTCGACAGCCATAATTCAGGGACCCCCCTATTGGTCGTTTTGCAGTTGCGAACACCAGTCTCCGCCCAGCGCCAGATGTAGGTTGACGCGGTTTGTCCACATGAGCTGTTTGAGGAGGATGAGCTCGTTTTCGGCAATTCTTCTTCTTCGTTCTGATTCGAGGACTGTGAGGACCTTTTCAACGCCTCGCAGGTAGCGCTCGCGCGAAAGCTGCTCGGCGGCGAGGGCTTCGCTCAGACGGATTTCAACGTAGCGAAGCTGCCTCTGAAAGAGGTCCTCTGCCACGAGTGCATCCTCGACCTCCTTCAGGGCGTTCAAGACGGTAGCGGAATAGATTGCGGCGGCCTCGGAGTATCGAGCCTTTGCGGCTTTGTGCCTGGCGCGCAGTTGGCCGCCCTTGAAAATGGGCTGGCCGAGGCGCATCAGCGCGGAATAGACTTCGGTCTCATCTATCCATAAATCCTCCCAGGTATCGGCGCTGCGTCCCCAACCTGCGGTGAGTGTGAGGTCGGGGAAGAACTGTGCGACGCTGACGCCGATTCTCTCATTGGCGGCCTTTAGCGCCATTTCGGCGGCACGGATATCAGGTCTTCGGTCGAGCAGAGAGACGGGAAGACCAATGGTAATCGGTTTGAGGTTCGGCAAATCGGGCAGGGTCTGGGGTAAGTGGTCCGAGGAACCGGGCCTGCGGGCCAGAATCACATCGAGTGCGTGTCGGGCGGTCGCAAGAGACAGCTCAATGGTTGGTATAACGGACTGGGCGGCGGCGAGGTTTTCGCGTGCGAGGCGGACGTCGACAGGACCGACAAGGCCCTGAGCGTATCTTCGCTCGACTATGTCGAGTGTCTTTCGGCGGCTCTCGGAATTTGCTCGCTCTATGTCGAGGCGTCGCTGCAGGGCAGCGATTTGGACTCTGGCAGTTATCACGGCTGCAATAATGGAGTTTGTGAGTGCGTCCTGATTTGCCTCGGCGGCGAGCATTTCGGCCCAGGCGGCGCGTTTGAGGCGTCGGAGGCGACCGAAGAAGTCGAGGACGTAGCTGACCGAGATCTGCTGGGCCCAAGTGGTAGTCATGACGCTGAATCTTCCGCCCCCGCCGAGTCCTCCGAAGTTGAAGGAGCGTTTGCTTCTGTCGCGATTCAATTCGTAGGAGATATCGGGCCAGAGTAAGCCGGCGGTTTCACTCAGAGCGGCATGAGCCTGGATGAGCCTTGCGGCGGCCGCCTGGAGGTCCAGGTTGTTTTCGAGGGCCTTTCGCACGAGCGCAGTGGTGGTTTCGTCGGCGAAGGTTTCCCACCAGTTGTCGATGGTTGGCAAGACATTGGGGTCCTGGTTGTTCTTGCCGGCGTTGAAGTAGACGGAGTCGGCTTGGGCGGCGGTTTCAGGCCTAACATAGTCGGGTCCTACCATGCAGCCGGGGAGCAGCAGGCCGGCTGCCAGCAGACAACACCATGTTAGTGCGGTCGCTGCGTTCATTCATTATCCCCCTTGGCATAATCACGAATGCCGGCGGCAGAGAACCTGACTACGTGTTCGATGGCCTCAGTGAGGTCGAACTTTGGAAATTCCGGGCTATTGGTATGGTCAAACATCCCCTTCATGTGAGCAGCGTGCATCAGTTGCGCGACGATAGAATAGACTACGAGGCGAACTCTGGACGGGTGCAAGTCGGGGCAGATTCCGGCAAAGGCCTGGCGCATGGCATTCAGCGTCGGCACAATTACCTCCGCAACAAACATGTCGGCAGGCAAGTGCTGGTCGAGCATCTCGCGAGCCATGAGCTTCATAAAGCGCTGCGCCCTGCTGTGGTCGATGAGGGGCTCAACAAAGGCGTTTGCAAAGGCTCGCAGCAGGTTTTCGAGGGCGCCTTCGGCTGGAGCACGTTCCATGGCCATTTGTATAGCCGCCAGGCGTGTTTCGCGCATACTGATCAGATACCGTCGCCACAACTCAAGGTAGAGGTTTTCCTTGCCGCCAAAGTGGTAGTTCACGGCGGCAATATTGCATCTGGCGGCTGCAGCAAGCTCGCGGATGCTCGTACCATCAAAGCCCCTCTCGGCGAAGATAGCTTCGGCAGCGTCGAGCAATCGTTCCTGAACGCCTTTGGCGGCATCCGCGTTTTCAGTGTTATTATCAGGGCAAACCATATTCAAACTCATAAACGACAGTTTCATACGTTAGTTTAAAACAAATGTTTCACACAGTCAACCCATTTCGGCGATTTTTCTGTGGAGCAGGGCATAACGCCTTTTAAGAAAAGGGCTTAGGTTTGTGAATACAAGTAAAAAAATCAGATAACGCCCTGGCTGACAAGCATGGGGTGCCCTCCTACCCGGTGAGAAGAGCGGAGGACGTGCTGGTTCAGTGTCAATCGGACAAACTCCCTTTGGGTTAGGAGAAACCTTGCCATGCGGAAGGATGTTCTTTTGAGGCATGGGAAAGCTCTAAATTGTCGTCCACGGGGTATGAAACAATGGATTCGGCGCTTTCCCGGGAATGACAAAGAGGCAGCAGAGACCGTTCGGCAAGGAATCCACCCACAAACGTGAATCGCACCGGTCACTGTCTGCACCAACCGTCCTATCTTGACATATCTCCTGCTTTCAGGTAGAATGATGTGAGTATTGCAAGGCGTAGATAGGGTATATTCCGTGTAAGGTCATCTGCGGACAGAAGGGTCATTCTTTGATGTCAACGGAGACTGGAAGAGGGTGAGCCAGTGGACTGGAAAGCCAAGTTGAGGTTCCACCTGGTAACGTCAATGTTGCTGCTGTGGGCGGCGGGCGCGGCGGGCGCGCGGAGCATCTATGTTGATGCGGACGCCAACGGTGCGGGCACGGGGTGGAGCTGGGCGGATGCGTTCGTTCGACTGCAGGACGCGCTGGCGGTTGCATCGAAGGGAGATGAAGTCAGGGTGGCGGAGGGGATTTACAGGCCTGACGAGGATTCTGCCAATCCGGACGGCAGCGGGGAGTGCGAAGCTGCGTTCTGGTTGAAGAGCGGCGTTGCGGTCAGGGGCGGGTATGCGGGTTTGGGGCAAGAGGACCCGAACGGACGGGACATTGACGCGCACGAAACGGTTCTGAGTGGCGATCTGAACGAAGACGACGGTCCGGGCTTTTCCAATAACGGCGAGAACAGCTACCACGTTGTCGCCTACAGCAGCTTCACGGGCATGGCCGTGCTGGAGGGATTCACAATTACCGGCGGCAATGCAAGGGCGGATACTGACTGGGACGGGGGCGGGCTGATCAATATCGGGGGGCGCCTGCGGGTAAGCAGGTGCAAAATCACAGGCAACTCGGCCGACTCGAGGGGGGGCGGGGTGCTGAATTTTATGTTCGGTGATCTTGCGATGACGAACTGTTCAATCATCGGCAACCACGCAAGTTTCAGCGGTGGGATGGAAAACCGGTATTATAGCGAGGCGACGTTAGTAAACTGTGCGTTTTTGGGTAATGAGGCCAGTTACGGCGGCGGGGGCTTTGGTAATTCAGGGGCGGAGGCGACGGTAATCAACTGCGTTATCAGCGGGAATTGGGCCGAGTGGAGAGGCGGCGGGATGTATAATCGGTTTGACACGGATGTTACGGTGACCAACAGCATAGTGTGGGGCAATACGGCGGGGGAAGGGCCGCAGATCACATTGTGGTACAACAGCGTTTTATCGATAAGCTACAGCGACGTGCAGGGTGGTCAGCAGGATGTGAATGTCGTGGAGAGCATAATGGATTGGGGCGACGGGAACATAGACGAGGACCCGTGTTTTGCCGGGCCCGGATACTGGGACATTAGCGGGCTATGGGTCGGCGGCGACTATCGTTTGCAGTCGGGTTCTGGGTGCATTGACAGGGCCGAGAACGCAGGTATTCCCCTGGACGCCGATGACCTCGATGGCGACGGGAACACCGTCGAGCTGATACCGGTGGACCTTGGCGGCCATGCTCGGATAGTGGACGGCGACAAGGACGGCAACTCGGTGGTTGATATGGGCGCTTATGAGTTTTTCGTGCCGCCGGTGGAGGTGTGGATGATATTCACACCACGGGTATTGAATCCCGAAAGTCAAGGCAGGCGGGTGAAGGCACACTTCGTGTTTCCGGAAGGTTATGCAGTTGAGGACATCGACGCGAACAGTCCGGCGAAGATAACCGGACCAGTGGAGGTCGAGTCGGATTACATTAACGTCTTCATCAATGATGAGGGGTTTGTCGCGGTTGAAGCAGGTTTCGACCACAGCGCTTTGTGCATGGGCGAACCTTTTGCGGGAACGGTAACGGTTATGGGGCTGTTCAGCAGCGGCGACCGCTTTTACGGGGTGAGCGTCATCAGGTTGAGCAACAACGTTCTGCGTTATGTCGCGGGCCTGTCGCTTCACTGGCTCGAGACTGGGTGCGGGCCGCCTGACTGGTGCGAGGGCTCAGACGTTGACCGTGACTCGACGGTCAATTTTGCGGATTTCGCTCTTCTGGACGGGTGCAGCATTGAGACGGGCGTGGAATGAGCAGACGCACTTTGACGGAGACGGTGTAAAGCATCCAGCCAAGGCCAGAGTCAAGAACAAAAAAAAACGAAAAGATTCCTCTTGACGAAGGGGAACGTGCTTTGGTAAACTTAAATGGCAGTATGCGTTGTGCGCCGAACACGATTCGGGCAGAGAGTGTACCATTTTCGGGGAGAAGTGTGATGAGTTGGGCAGAGGCTTGTAAAGAGCACGTTTGCATCCCGCGTAGCGTCACTTCTAATATTTGCCATACCCCCCCCAATTTTCTGCCAGCGGCGTTGAAATCCTGATGTATTTTGTACGGCCAAGGGTATTGGCAAAGGCTCAGGCGCCTGTTAAGTCCAATATAAGAATATGTTTCGGTATTGGGCCCTGATAAGGGCCGTGTAGATTTGGTTCGAAAGGAGAAATGTCATGTGGAGAAAAATGTTATGTTTGGGTGTGGCGGCTGTTGTATTCGGTCTGGCCGGCGGCGCTTCAGGGGACGAGTACCGTTGGACCAATGAGGGCGACGGCAATTCGTGGTGCAACCAGTTCAACTGGGACCCCAATACGGCTGTGCCTGGTTCAAGCGACAATGTAGTAATAAGGCGGACATATATTACGCAGGGGCCTCAGAGTCGTGGGCCGATAGTGGACTGCGACGCAGATGCTGCTTCTATAGACGGGCCCTACAACGGTCAGGTCATGGATGTAATAAGCGGGACGTTCCACATCGTTGGGGCTTGGGATTGGCAGGAGGCCGGCGGAACATCCACGGTCAATATAACGGGCAACCCGGTGGTCAATATTGGGGGCGCCTTCCTTTCCCCGAAAGACGCAACCGGCATACTTAATATAAGCGGCAACCCCACTATTACTGTCGCTTCAACCAAGTTTGCGAACGACGGCGGCTCATGGTTTGAAATGAATATGAGCGGCGGCTCCTTCACGGTTGGGGGAAGGCTGGGCTGGGAGGACGACGGCGGCGGCGTACTCAATATGAGCGGCGGTGCAACTATTCAGTGTGGCAATTTCAATTTCTCGGGTGGAGGCGGCGACCCGTGGACGTTGAATCTCAACGGCGGCACAATGACCGTGATCGGGCGATTCAGGGCGCCGGAGGCCTCTGCGGGTTCCGGCCAGGTGTTTATCAACCTCGATGTGGGTACGCTGGAGTGCGGCTCATTCGATCATGGCGGCGGTGCATATGCTATGGACATCAATGAGGGCATGTTCATAATAGACGGTGATGTAAAAGCAGATATGGACGCCGATGTTACGGCCGGCTACATTACCGCATTCGACGGGACCCGTGGTGTGATTGTCACATACGATGGCGTTTCAGACAAGACGACAGTTAGAGCCGACTACGTTAAGGTAAAGGCCTCAGACCCGAGTCCGGAAGATTACGCCAGGGAGGTGTGTCCGGGGGTGGAGCTTAGCTGGGAGGCAGGGCAGTATGCAGTCGATCACAACGTGTACTTCGGTACGAGCCTGAGCGACGTGAACGAAAGCGCCGAGCCATATCTGGACCACTACGGGAGCACGCAGTGGACCCCTTCCGGGCTTGCGCTGGGGACGAAATACTATTGGCGGGTCGATGAGGTCGATGATGCATGTGATGGCAGTCCCTGGGTGGGCGACATCTGGGAGTTCACGACAAACGACGGTAATGCTTCGGATCCTTACCCTGCGGACAAGAAGACGGCGGTACCCATAGATGCGGACCTCTACTGGACGGGCGGCTGCGGCGCAGATTCGCACGACGTGTATTTCGGAACCGATTACAATGATGTGCGGGACGCCACGAGCAGCAGCCATCCGAATGTCGTGTACGAGAACCGCGGCGTCAACAACTTCGACCCCGGCGCTCTTGATTACTACACGTGGTACTACTGGCGGGTTGATGAGGTTGATGGCGGCACGAGATACAAAGGCAAGGTGTGGAGCTTCAGAAGCTTGAGTGAGATTGTCGATCCCAACCTTATTCTGTGGTACAAGCTCGATGAAAGTGAGGGCACTATCGTTTCTGACTCTTCAGGTTACGAGCATCATGGGAGCGGGTACGATATTGATGGGCAGTGGGAGCCAAATAACGGCCAAATCGACGGGTGTCTCGACTTCGATGCCCATCAGCACGTCCTGGTTCCGACCGACACGCTTGATTCGGTCAGCAATGAGATAACAGTTAGCGTGTGGGTAAACGGCTATACCGGACAGGACGAAGACGATGATATGATAATCTTTGATACCGGCGACGGCGATTATAAGTTGACGGGGATCGTTCCGACGGATCGGCCGGATCTGGATGTGTATTGGCAGGCAGGCAACGACACCAACGATTTGCTGCTGTGGCCCGATGCCACACCTGAAGCCTGGAGAGGCGACTGGCATCACTTTGCTTTTGTCAAGAACGAGAATGAAGGCAAGATGTATATTTATTTCGACGGTTTCCCGCGAAAATCAAAGGACTGTGAAACCGGCACGTTGGCCAATGTGAAGGATAAGATATTCAAGATCGGGGCGAAAAATAGCTCGACCTCTGACTATGACGGCAAGCTGGATGACTTTAGAGTCTATGACCGGGCCCTGTCTTCGGATGAGATTCTGGAGTTCATTCGCGGCGATCTTAGGCTGGCGTGGGCTCCTCGGCCGTACAACGGGAAGCCTGATGTTGCTCCGGATGCGAATCTGATATGGAATCCGGGCAATTATGCGATTTCTCACGATGTGTACATAGGTACCTCGTGGGAGGATGTGAACGATGCGGTGACATTGGACGCGGAGTTCCAACAGAACCAGGAGCCGAACAGCTACGACCCGCCGGCGCCCTTCGAGATGGGCGAGGCTTACTACTGGCGTATCGACGAGGTGAACGGACCGAACACGTGGAAAGGTCCTGTGTGGCGGTTCAAGGTCGCGGAGTTCATAGCCCTTGACGATTTCGAGCAGTATGACCTCGACCAGAAGCAAATCCAGTACACGTGGTACGACCAGTATTCTCAGGAGTGGGGGGAGACCACCGGCGCCTGGCTGGAGCTGGCCAGGGCTCCGAAACCGGTGTATCGCGGCGATCAGGCGATGTCGTACACCTACGACACAGATGATCCGTGGGCTGATTTGTGCTATGCGGAGGCATGGCTGCCTCTGGAAGAGATCGGCGGTTTTCAGGACTGGACGTCGGTTGATGTTCGGCTGCTGACTTTGTTCTTCTATGGGCAGGCCGGCAACGACGCCAACCAGACCGAGCAGATGTACGTAGGTATCGATGATACCTTGGGCACATACGCTGAGATGCGCTACGGGGACAACGAAGGCGAATCGCTGGGCGATATTCAGGTCGAAGAGTGGCAGAGCTGGGACATTCCATTCGTGTATTTTGGCGACAGCAGCTTTGCTGCGGTTGCGGATGATGTGAACTTCTCGAGCATTGCAAACGTGTACATCGGGTTCGGTAACAAGCGCAGCCCCGTATGTGCGGGCAAAGGCTTGGTTTACTTCGATGACCTTCGTTTGAGCATGCCGATCTGCAGGCCCGAGTACGGGCCCATCGGTGATTTGAGCGGCGACTGCTTCGTCGGCGTCGCCGACATCGGCGCAATGGGTGACCAGTGGCTCCGCGGCGACGTCAATGCGAATCCGGTCGAGGAGGCCTCTGATGCGAATCTTGTGGCGCACTGGGAGCTTGACGGTGATGCCACTGATTCCTCGGCCAGCGCCTATCACGGCACCGCCAAGGGCGGCTATGGGTGGACGACCGGAAAAGTCGGCCAAGCTATTGACCTCTCCGGCGGCTGGGTGGTTGTCGAGGACGAGGGCAACACGCCAAAGCTGCGACCGAAGCATTACGTCAGCGTAATGGCCTGGGTCTACCTTAACGGTCAGATCGGCGGGGACGAGCGCATCGTAATTAAAGGTCGGAACGACAATGAGACCTTCGGCCTCGAAGCCGACGACGACGATGGTGCGGTCTTCATCATGCGTGACGCCAATAATCCCGGCGACGTGTTGTCCGTTAGCAGCGGCAGTAATGTGGTTGCGGGTAACGAGTGGATTCATATCGCCGGCACCTATGACAACCACGACCAGCTCGTCTATGTCAACGGCGCGGTTGAGGACTCCAACGCCCGCGGCGCCATCGAGCTTATTGCCGATGTCAACGACGGGCTCGGTATCGGCGGCCGATATGGCGACGGCGGCGATTTTGACGGCAAGATTGACGACGTCCGCGTCTATGACCGGGCCGTCACCCGCGCCGAGATAGCGTGGCTGGCATGTGGCAGCGACGGAATGTGTCTGCTCGAGTCTGAAGCCAATCTCTACAGCGGCGAGGACGATGAGGTAATCAACTTCAAGGACTTTGCGAAGCTTCTCGAGTCCTGGGGCGTTGAGCAGCTTTGGCCGCCCGAGCCGTAAGCGGTTCATTGTGTCGGCTGTTGAATTTACTTGAAAATTCGGGGCCTGTATCGAAGAGTCGGTACAGGCCCCGTTCATTTTGGAGCTTTCACGCCAAGGCGGAGTCAAGAACACAAAAAAGAAAAGATTATTCTTGACGGAGGGGAAAGTACTTTGGTAAACTTAAGCAGCGGTGCATGTTCGGCACGGAAATTGTTTCGGGCAGAAACAGTGTACCATTTTCGGGGAGAATGTGTGATGAGCTGGGCAGAGAGTTGCGAGGAGCGGTTTTGCATCCTTGAAACGGTCATTCCCGGCATTTCTTATACCTCCCGCCGGCCAACTTCCTGGCAGAGGCGTGCAAATCCTCATGTATCGAGTTCAGCTGCTTTGTATGGCCAAGGGTATTGGCAAAGGCTGAGGCGCCTGGTAAGTCAAATATATAAATATGTTTCGGTGTGCGGCTCTGATAAGGGCCATTTAGATTCCGTTTGAAAGGAGGAACGTCATGTGTAGAAAGTGTGTTATTTTGATGTTTGTCGTTTTGGGGGCCGGCATGGTCAACAGCGCATCGGCCTTGTACTTGAAGGTTGATTTCGCTTATCCAGTGATGGTGCCGAGCGATCCGTGCTTCGTAGCGAGGTTCGATTTGACGGCCAAAGACGGGTGGTTTCCATGGGCCGATCCAAGTTTCAAGGACTGCTGGCGGCACGACAGGACGTGGTGTGCCACGTACCCCGATGTGGGTGAGCTGCCGGGTGGGGTTAACGGCACGGGGATTAATTTCCAGGTTGACAGCGGCAACACTTACACCGGTATCATAAGCGAGGGGGGAAAGCGTTTTGCGGCATACGGGATGCAGCAGGTTACCGATGGGGGGTATGCGACAGGGCACCCACTGGGCGAGCCGATAGCTAATTCGGGGATGTCGACATTCGACGGCTCAGGTGAGACTCCTAAGCGCAGTGTGGTCCTGGTAATCCATGGTCTGGGGCCGGGGACGTATTATCTGGAGAGCTATCACAACTGCGGCTGGGACGTTAACGACCCCTATTATAATAATACTGACCCCGCCCTGGGTTATTATAACGTTCCTGATATTAACATGGCCAAGATTTGGATTAGAGGCCCGGACGTCAACCAGGTGGTCACACCTGAGGACTTTCCCATCCAGAGGGAGCAGGTGGATGCCAATCTTGTCCTTGTGACTGCGGTATTCACGAAGACGGACGTGTGCGACTGCAATGTCGCCTTCATGCCCGGTCCGGGCGGCAAGGTGATGGTTAATGCGTTCATTCTGAGCACGGGCAAATGGTATGCAAGAGAGCCGGACCCGGAAAATGAGGCCATAAACTTTTGTCCCGGTTCGTCGCTGTGCTGGACGTCGGATTCGACCGTGGAATTTCATGACGTGTACATTGGCACCGCGTGGGCAGACGTGAATGATGCCACCACATCGACGTCAGGGATATACAAAGAGAGGCTTACAGGGGAAGAGACGTGCTATACACCTGAGGACCTGCAGTTGGGCATGACATACTACTGGCGAATCGATGCTATCAGTGACGTCAATTTGTGGAAAGGCGAGGTGTGGAGTTTTACCACGAATGATGGAAATGCTTACGACCCGTATCCGGCCGACGATGCGACAAAGATTCCTTTGGACATAAACAGCTTCAGCTGGACGGTGGGCTGCTCTGCGGCCACGCACGACGTGTTTTTTGGAACCAGTGCTGCCGATGTTAACAGCGCCACAACGTCGAGCCATCCGAACGTCAGTTACACGGCCGGGACGGCGCCCGGGTCGTACACCCCGCCGGGCCCGCTTGCATTCGCCACTCATTATTACTGGCGCGTCGATGAGGTCAGCAGCGGCGGCGGGCAGAGGTGGCACGGCAAGGTCTGGCACTTCAAGACGAAGGCCGAGATCACCGACCCCAGTCTGCTTGTGCGGTACCAATTCGATGAGCTTCCACCAAGCAGTATCGCCTTCGACTCATCCGGCAACGAGTTCACGGGGACCATTAGCGGCGACCCGAACGCCTGGGCCCCCACTGACGGGCGGTTCGGCGGCTGTCGCATCTTCGGGGGCAGCTGCAGTCTTCCGGCGGACGTGCCCAAGACCATCACCTCTGCAATAACCATTTCGATGTGGCTGAAGGACATCCCCACCAACAGCGATCCCGGTTGGAATAACGTCGTTTTGGACGCCAGCAGCAGCATCGTGTTCTGGCGGATGCGGGTCCTGGTGCCTTCGAACCAGGGAAGAGACGATGATTGGCCCGGGTATATACTCTGGCGTGCGGGAATGGAGCCTAATGACAGACTGAGCTGGAATTTGGACGGCATTAAGATTGAACAGTTGGACGGCTGGCACCACTGGGTGTTCATCAAGGACGAGCCTAATCAAACGGTGCAGATCTATTTTGACGGCGTATTGGGGGCATCCGCGACCGGAAGTACTATTTCCAACCTGGCGAGCATGTATCCCAACAACATCCTTATATGCGGGAACCAGGGAAGCGGCGGCGGTTCCGCCACGGTGGACGATTTCCGAATCTATAACCGCGCGCTGTCGGAGTCCGAGGTGCTCGAGGTGCTTAGAGGCGACGATCTGTGGAGCGCGTGGCTGCCGCAGCCGCAGGACGGGGCCGTGGAAGTAGCGCCGGACGTGAATCTGACGTGGAGACCGGGGGATTACGCAGTCCAGCATAAGGTGTTCTTCGGCGCGGACTGGGATGACGTCAACGACATGACCGACCCGTGCGCGACATTAGGCGTTGGTAATGAAGAGTACGACCCCGGCTGGCTGGAATTCAGCACGACCTACTACTGGCGGGTCGATGAGGTCAACGGCCCGAACACATGGAAAGGTCCGGTGTGGAGATTTACGGTGGCTGATTTCATTGTCCTCGACGATTTCGAGCAGTACGACCTCGACCAGAAGAGCATACAGTACACGTGGTATGACCAGTATTCTCAGGAATACGGCCAACAGACGGGTGCGTGGCTGGAGCTTGCAAAGCCCCCCAAGCCGGTGCATGGCGACGACCAGGCGATGTCATACACCTACGACACGGATGATGTGTGGGCTGATTACTACTATGCGGAGGCATGGCTGCCTCTGGAAGAGATCGGCGGCTTTCAGGACTGGACGTCGGTCGATGTTCGGCTGCTGACATTGTTCTTCTACGGGCAGGCCGACAACGACGCGACCGAGGACGAGCAGATGTACGCAGCCGTCGATGATACCTGGGGCACATACGCAGAGATGCGCTACGGGGACAACGAAGGCGAAGCTCTGGGCGACCTGCTGATTGAAGAGTGGCAGAGCTGGGACATTCCGTTTGCGTATTTTAGCGACGGCAACTTTGCAGCGGTTGCCGATGATGTGGACTTCTCGATCATCCGAAACGTGTACATTGGATTCGGCAACAAGCGATTCCCGGTGGCTGCGGGCAAAGGTGTGGTTTACTTCGACGACATTCGTGTGAGCATGCCCATCTGCAAGCCCGAGTATGGTCCTGTCGGCGATTTTGACGATGACTGCATCATTGGTATCGGCGATATTGGCGTGATGGGCGAGCAATGGCTTAGAGGTGACATTGACGTGACCCCGATAGAAGAGCCGGGTACCGCCAACCTCGTTGGCCACTGGGCGCTTGACGGCAACGCGAATGATTCGAGCGCCAACCCGATTAACGGGACTGCCCAAGGCGCTTATGCGTGGGTTAGCGGGCACATCGGCTCCGGCGCCATAGAACTCAGCGGCGGCAAGGTTCTGGTGGCCGACGGGGCAAAACTCAGGCCGGCCCTTCAGATCTCGGCGACCGCGTGGATTAATTACAGCGAGGAAATGAGTCAGATCGCCCGCATTGTGATCAAAGGAATAGACGCCGGTGACAGCGAGAATTTCGCAATGCAGCTCGGCGGCAGCGCTTGCAGCTTCTTCGTCCGTGACGTAAATCACGGACTTCACAGCGCGGACGGAGATAACATAGCGCGTGGCGAATGGGCCCACGTAGCCGGCACGTATGACGGCAACAGTGTGAAATGCTACGTAAACGGCCAGGTCTCGAACTCCGAGACCATCGGCGTGATAACTCTCCTGCAGGATACCAACGACCTTGCCATAGGCAATCGTTCCGACGCCGACGACCGTGCGTTCATAGGCACCGTTGACGATGTTCGCGTTTACAACCGCGCTTTGACCCGTGCCGAGGTGGGGTGGCTGGCTTCTGAGGGCGAAGGCGTGGTGGAGCTGACGTCGGAGGTAAATCTGTTCATCGACGATCCTGCTGCTGAGGTCATCAACTTCAAGGACTTCGCGAAGCTAATGGAGTCCTGGGGGGTTGAGCAGCTTTGGCCGCCGGAGCCGTAAGCGGTTCATTGTATCGGCTGTTGAATTTGGCTGGAGATTCGGGGCCTGCACAGCACAAGTACGGGCCCCGTTGTTTTTGGGCGGCAGAGTAAAGAATGACACTGACAGGTGCAGGCACGACAAAAGGTACGTGTTTAGCCAGTTATTAGTGTTAACAGCGATGATTTCATGACCAACTCTTCGCTTAGAGATGTTAATTGCCCGCAAAAACGGGCAATTTCGGCCTCAACACTGACATATCAGCACTGCTTTCAGGCCAAAGACGTACGATAAAAAGGGCCCCATTTGTATTTGTCGGCGGCGGGTGGGGCTTTTGCTCGGGCGGTCGGGGACTTGGTCCGAAAAAAAGCAGCTCTATGCAATATTTTGATAGTATTTGTCTTGACGGCAGGTTTTTAATGTGCTATATAATATTGGTCTGCCGATTTTTGAATGGTGAAGCTGTGTAGTTGCTCGGCGGGCAAGAGGAGGGAGGTGCACGCTTTTTGCGGCGCAAGATTGCAGGATGTGTTCGAAGCGGGCATGAGATTGTTGTAGTGAAGGTGTTTAGTGCCCGTAGCGAATGATACAAGTATTTTGGTACGGCTGAGGAAGCTGTGATGTTCAAGTATTAGTTTTAAGGAGTAATATTATGAGCAGGAAATTCGTTTTGTTAGTGTGTTTTGTTTTGCTGGTGGGTATGGCTGGTTTGGGCCGAGCCGATACTTTATTCCACTGGCAGTTCGAGGGAAGCGAGGAGGACCCGATTGCCTACGACATCGATATAGTCTCGGGCGAGATAGCGTACGCATTCGTTAACGAGAGCGGTGTGGGTACGGCAACGGGGCTTTTCTACGGCGAGGCGAACCCGTGGTTCAATAGCGGGGGAACGAGCGCTGATTTCCAGAATGACCCGAACAATAATAACAGGGGGTACGGTCTGGCGGTGCTTGACGGCGGCGTGGATTCCCCGGTGGACCTGAGCACGCTCAGTCAGGTGACCATAGAGGCATTCTGCCAGCCACATCTGCTGCGCCAGGGCGTTATTATCAGGAAGAACAACAGCACGGGCGACGGAGGCATCTATTACATTGATGCAAGACCGACAGGTCACTTTGCCGTTAGATTGGCAGGTCCGAATGATGATATCACTGATAGCGGGGCAGTGTGCAATGACCTCTTGTATGAAATTGACGAATGGTACCATGTCGCTCTGGTCTGGGATGGCAGCGTAGTAAAGTTCTACGTCAACGGTGTGAAGTCAGAGGATCTGACAGGGTCATCGGAAGTGCCCTTCACCGGTCCGATCGGCGACTCCTGCAAGGCGTTGGGTATCGGCTGTCAGGATCGCGCTTGTATGACGGATCCCAACACCCCAACGAACACGAACCAGATGTTTTATGGCAAGATTGATGAGGTGCGGATATCGGATGAGGCGCTGGCCCCGAGTCAGTTTCTGATTTTCGGCGGGGGCCAAGGCGTGGCGACAAGAGCCAAACCATCGAATGGTGCGCGAAATGTGTGTCCTGATAGTTTGGTGCTGAGCTGGAAGCCGGGTCCGGATGCGGGAGATTTGAACGGGCACGACGTTTACTTCGGTACGAATTACGACGACGTGAAGAACGCCGGCACATCAACGGCCGGCATATACAAAGGACGTCAGGACAGTAACAGCTATCCGGAGGTCGGCAGTCTTTCGGTGGACATCGGCGCTACCTACTATTGGCGGATCGATGAGGTCAACGAGGCGGGTGAGCCCGACGATATATGGGAAGGCGGAGTGTGGACGTTTACGATTGAGGACGGCAATGCCAGCGAGCCTTCGCCGCCCAATGGCGTCAAGGGCGTCAATCCCAATGTGGTTCTTAGCTGGACGCCGGCGTGTGTTGCGGATTCACACAATGTGTACTTAGGCACAGTTTACAGCGATGTTCTCAACGGCGCCGGCGGCACGTCGAAGGGCAACCGCACCGACCCGAATTATGATCCGGGCGGTCTTGCTCAATCCACGACTTATTATTGGCGGATCGCAGAGGTTGACGGCGGCAACACCTACCCGGGCGAGGTGTGGAGCTTCAAGACCGGCAAGGGAGGCGTCATCGTATACTTCGATTTCGACGGCACCGAAGGCCAGAACCTTCCGGGGACAATCACGGATGAGACCGCAACGGTGACTTTCACCAAGTACCTGGGCGACGATCCCTGCGGCACGGTCAAGTACGGTCCTGCCAATCCGTTCTACAATATGAGCGGCACGAGCGCGAGTTTCACACCGGAGGCTGGTTTCTACAGGTTGGACCCCAATGTGAACAACACGGACATTCTGCGCCTTGACGGCGTAGCATACACGATCGAGATGTGGATAAAGCCTGACTCAATTTCTTATGACAATACTGCGTTGATGAAGAAGTACAACGCGTGGCAGGCGGGGCTCGACGGCGACCATTTTGAGTTTCGCCACAGAGAAGATCCCCTTGATGGCGACGAGCAGTTGGCCTTGGGCGAGTGGACGCACGTTGCGGCTGTTTTTGACCTGTTGGCGTCGTCCGACCAGAAGAAGATATATATCAACGGCGTGCTTGACAACGCCGAGGACGCAACGCAGGCGAATCCCGCCGACAATAACGCCCCTGTTGCAATCGGCTTTATGAGGCGTGCAAACGGGACTTCCGACGACTTCGTGGACGGTCAGATTGACGAGCTGGCGATACTCGATATCGCTCTTGGACCGGGGACCTTCCTGTTCTATCCGGGCCTTGAGTGGGCCAACGACCCGAATCCGTACAGCGGTCAGACACGGGTGGACCCGAACGTGGTTCTTAGCTGGACTGCGGGGCTTTACGCGAATTCGCACGATGTGTACCTCGGCACCGACGCTAACGTTCTATATCTGGGCAATACTGATGTTAACCACTGGCCTGAAGTCGGAAATCTCGAGCTTCAACTCGGCACAGGCTACTACTGGCGGGTCGATGAGATCGGCGACTCCAATACGTGGAAAGGACTGGTCTGGAGATTCACCGTCAGGCCTAAGATCGAAGACCCGAATCTTATGTTGTGGTACAAGCTGGACGAGACCGACGGTGACCAGGCCGCAGATTCTTCCGGCTATGAGAACCATGGCAATCTTGAAGGCGATGACAACTGGGACCCGGAAGACGGCCGATTCGGCGGGTCGCTCATATTCGAGGATGACACGCGAATCGAGGCGCCCGTTGCCTCCACTGCGACTATCACTTCGCAGGTAACGATTGCCGTTTGGCTAAAGAATTCCGACAGGCCTCTCTACGATAACTGGGTATTCGGAATCGGCTCGTCCTCGAACACGCCTTACCAGATCAGGGCCGCCGTTCCGCTCGTTGACGGCTACAACATAGAGTGGCGCGCCGGCAACGACACCAATGACGTGATACAATGGGATATGAGGCGCATCGGACTTGACCCCGGCAGGCTTGACGGCTGGCACCTCTGGGCATTCGTAAAAGACGAGGACGCAGGCAACATCAGGCTCTATTTCGATGGTGAGAGAGTCGACTCGAACGACACCGTTGACCCGACCGTGAGCCAACAGTATTCGAGGTTCAGGATCGGCGGCGTATCATATCACGGCAACGACCTGGTTGCGAAGATGGACGACTTCCGAATGTACGACAGGGCCCTGAGCGACGCCGAGGTAGCCGCGCTCTTTAGAGGCGGCGAGCTTGAGCTGGCGTGGGACCCGAACCCTCTCGACGGTTCCAGCGACGTTCGCTGGGATGCAAATCTGACGTGGCAGCCCGGCGATTATACCGACACGCACGATGTGTACTTCGGCACAAGCTGGGATGACGTCAACAGTGCGACGACGGTGGATAGGGCGGCGACGAAGAATCTCGGCGACGAGGAATACGATCCGGGTGCAATGGAGCTGGGCCAGACTTACTACTGGCGCATTGATGAGGTGAACGAGCCCAACACATACAAGGGCAGGGTCTGGAGCTTCACGGTTGCCGAGTATGTCACCCTCGACGATTTCGAGCAGTACGACCTCGACCAGAAGCAAATCCAGTATGAGGGGGGCTGGTATGACCAGTATTCTCAGGAAATGGGGCAGACCACCGGTGCGTGGCTGGAGCTTGCACAGGCGCCCCGCAAACCTGTCTATCGCGGCGTGCAGGCGATGTCGTACACCTACGACACGGATGATATTTGGGCTGATTTGAACTATGCGGAGGCCTGGCTGCCTCTCGAGGAGAGCGGCGGTTTTCAGGACTGGACCTCCGTTGACGTTCGCCTCCTGACGGTGTTCTTCTACGGGCAGGCGGGCAACGACGCCACCGAGGACGAGCAGATGTATGTTGCCGTTGATGATACGTTCGGCACATACGCTGAGATACGCTACGGGGACAACGAAGGCGAAGCTCTGAGCGACATTCAGGTTGAAGAGTGGCAGCGATGGGACATTCCGTTCGTGTATTTCAGCGACGGCAACTTTGCGGCGGTTCCGGATGATGTGGAGTTCTCGAGCATCCGAAACGTGTACATCGGATTCGGCAACAGGCGCAGCCCCGTGGCCGCCGGCAAAGGCATCGTGTTCTTCGACGACCTTCTCCTGAGCATGCCCATCTGCAAGCCTGAGTTTGGGCCCGTCGGCGACCTTGACGATGACTGCGTTATCGGTATGGGTGATGTCCGTGTGATGGGTGCGCAGTGGCTTGACGGCGACGTTGATGTGAGTCCTGTTACGGAGCCGTCGGACGCAAATCGTGTTGCTCGGTGGCAGCTTGACGGCAACGCGAATGATTCGTGGCCGAACGCTTATCACGGGACGGCCGAAGGCGCCTACGAGTGGGTCGCCGGGAAAGACGGCCAGGCCATCGACCTTTCCGGCGGATGGGTCGTTGTCGACGACAATGGCGTCACGCCGAAGCTCAGGCCAAAGCATTACGTGAGCGTGATGGCGTGGATATACCTCGACGGTGAGGTCGGCAGCAACGAGCGCGTTGTAATCAAAGGTCGCAACGACCATGAGACCTTCGGCCTCGAAGCCGATGATAGCGACGGTGCGGTCTTTATCATGCGTGACGCCAATAATCCGGGCAGCGTGCTGAAGGTCAACAGCGGCATAGATGCGATTGGTGATAACGAGTGGATTCACGTAGCCGGCACATACGACCAGAACGAGCAGCTCATTTACGTTAACGGCGTGGTTGAGGACTCCAACGCCCGCGGCGCCATCGAGTTGTTTGCCGACGCCAATGACGGGCTGGGCATCGGCGGCCGATATCCCGCGAGTGACACGAGCGGCAGATTCGAGGGCAAGATTGACGATGTTCGTGTTTACGATCGCGCGGTAAGCCGCGCCGAGATAGCGTGGCTGGCATCGGGCGGCGACGGCGTAGTAGATCTGGTCTCCGAGGCAAATCTGTACATCGATGATCCTGCTGCTGAGATAATCAACTTCAAGGACTTTGCAAAGCTTCTGGAGTCCTGGGGCGTTGAGCAGCTTTGGCCTCCGCAGCCGGCGCCATAAGAGGCTTGTTAAGCTGGTGGTTTGGTTTTGAGTCTGCAACTGAATCGGGGCCCATACTTGGGTATGGGCCCCATTTTTTTGGGGGGGCGGTCAAATGCAGCCGAGGTCAGGTGGTGTATGAGAGGTCATGGGGATTCGGCGTCAGCGGCGGGCCATTCCCAGTGTGTCAGGTCGTCGGACCAGGCGAGGGCGATGGAGGCGAGTTTCTTGAAGCCGCCGGGCGGCTCTGCGTGGAAGAACATTAGGTATTTGCCGACACGGGGTTCGCCGGTGAGGTCGAGGACGAATCCGGCGGTCAGTCTCTGGGCCGCCCAGGGCCAGTCTTTCTGTCCGAGGGTTATCAGGCCGGTTGCATCTTTTGATGTTGGGCCGCCGACGTCGCGCCAGGTTTTCAAATCATTGGAGCGTTTCATTCCGATGCCGTTTTTGGGTGAGTGGAACATGAGGTATTCGTCGCCGTCGATTATGACGCAGGGGTTTTCGCCTGCGGGTATTCGATTGAAGTATGTCCATGTCTTGAGGTCGTATGAGAAGGACATATTCGCGGCGTTGTCGTCGAAGAAGCACCACCATTTTCCGGGCTGGTCCTTATCCTCGATCAGGTAGGCGTCGATGAGCCGACCCATCTTCTCTACGGGTACGTTCGGGCCTTTTACCATGAGCATTTCCGGCTCGCTCCACACTTCGAGGTCCGGGCTTCTGGTGATCCAGACGCGGCAGTTTTTGTTGCCGTACTTTTCGCCGTTTGGTGTGGGATAGGTTTGGTAGCACATGATCCACTCGTAACCGAAGCGGATGACGTTGCCGGGGCTGGAGAAATTGAGGCTGAGGTCTTTCGGGGTGAGGATTTTGGGTTCGGTCCATTTTATGAGGTCTGTGCTCTTGCTTTCGGCGGTGTAGGAATATCGTTTGCCGTCGTCGGGGTCCTTGAGCCAATATGTGCAGTAGAGATGAAAGATACCGTCGTGATAGAGCACGGCCGGGTCGCGGAATGCGCGGTCGTCATCGCCTTTGAGGACTATGGGGGAAGGGATGGCGGAGAAATCAATCGCCCGGGGTTTGGGCGGGGTTTTTGTCACCACCACACCGGTGGGGACATCCGGGCCGAGGACCACATCACGCCGGGCGTTTGAGAGGTCGTTTTCAAGCAGATGGATGCCGGCGATTTTCTTGCCTTCGAGTTTCAGAAATACATCCGTGTCCGATGGGCAGGTTGATTTTTCTATAGTGACATTGCGGGTGTCTTTGAAGAGCATGACGGGGCTCTTGTCCGGTTCAATTATCACGTTAGTCAACGTAATGCCGTTTGCATCTGAGCAGGTCAGGCCATTTTCGGCGGCGACGGAAAGATTCTCCACGGTGACATTTTCGATGGGCTGTTCGGGCAGGCCTTTTATGATAAGTGCATTTCGGCTTCGGTGACAGTCAAGGTTCCTAACGTAGATATTGCGGAAGCGCGGTGGTCTATCGGAGAAGGGCTGGACGGAGCTGGAGCCGTAGAAGGTATTGAGCAGGATGGGTTCGCCGCCGATCCGGTCGGTGGTAATGTCCTGAATCCAGATGTTCTCGACGGTTCCTCCGCGGCCTCTCATTGATTTGATGCGGATGCCGCGAACGGTTTGGCTGAAGTGACAGTTTCGGATGAGGACATTTTTGACGCCACCGGACATTTCACTTCCGATGGAGACAACTCCGTCGCAGTCTTCGCCGAGGCCGAATCGGCAGTGCCTGACAATGACGTTTTCGCAGGGTCGGGCGACGCGCCATCCGTCCTCATCCCGGCCCGATTTGATGGCTACGGCGTCATCACTGGTGTCGAAGTTGCAGTATTCGACGAGGACGTTCTTGCAGGAGTCGGGGTTGACGCCGTCGTTGTTGGGGCCTTTTGTGTGGAGGGTGACTTTGCGGACGATGACGTTTTCGCAGTAAACGGGGTGGATGGTCCACATTGGTCCGCTGCCGACGGTGACACCTTCGAGCAGTACGCTTCGGCAGTTTATGAACTGGATGAAGGAAGGGCGCAGGAATGCTTTTGTGCTTCCAAAGACTCGGTCCTTTACGGGCACGCCCCGGGTCATTTCGTGGAGTTTTTGGGCGGACTTCTCTTGAGTTCCTCTGTTGGTCCACCAGGCACGACCCTGGCCGTCGAGTTTTCCGGAGCCGGTGATTGCAATGTTGGTACAGTCGTTGGCGTAGATGGGCGGCGAATAGTTATAACATTCGATGCCTTCATAGCGGGTGAGGACAACGGGCAGGTAATCGTCGAAGTTCGTGCTGAAACGAATTTCGGCGCCCTTTTCGAGGTGGAGATTGACGTTGCTTTTGAGGTGGATTGGGCCCGTGAGCCAGGTTCCGGGCGGGACAATCACTTTGCCCCCCGCTGCCGTAGTGCATGCGGCGATGGCGTCGGCGAAAGCCTTTGTGTTCATCGTGCTTCCATCGGCGACGGCGCCGTAGTCGCCAATATTGAAGGTTCGGTCGGGGAAGATGGGCGGCTTTAGCTGCGGCATATCAAGCGGCATATCAAACGGAGTATTCAATGGAGCAATGTCACTTGCCCCGGTGTCTTTGCCGGGCCAGGTCCAGTCGATGAGGTCATCGCTCCATGCGATTCCGAGGGAGACGTCGGTGCTGAACTTGACTGATTCATCTTCGGGGCCGGAGCCGTGGAAGAACATTATATATTTTCCGACGGCGGGTTCGTTGCGCATATCGAGGACGAAGCCGGCGCTGAGGCGTCCCTGCGCCCAGGGCCAGTGTTTTTGGCCGAGGGTGATAAGCTGGCCGTAGTCGTGCCAGTTGATCATATCCCTGGAGCGTTTCATGCCGAGGCCGTTGCGTGGTGAATGAAACATCAGGTATTCGCCGCCGTCGACAAGGACGCAGACGTTTTCGCCGCCGGTGATTCGCTGAACGTAGGTCCAGTTTTTGAGGTCGTATGACCAGGACATATTTACGGCGGCGTCGTCGAAAAGGCACCACCATTTGCCGGGTTGGTCCTTGTCCTCGATGAGGCAGGCATCAATGAGGCGGCCCATTTTTTCAGGCAGGATGTCGGGTCCTTTTACCATGAGCATTTCAGCGGGTCCCCAGTTTTCCAAATCGCTGCTTCGCATGATCCAGAGGCGGCAGTTCTGGTTGCCGTACTTTTCGCCTTTCGGTGTGGGATAGGTTTGGAGACACAGAATCCATTCGTCGCCGAAGCGGATGATGTTGCCGGAGCTGGCGAAGTTGAGGTTCTGGTCGACGGGGGTAATGATGTTCGGCTCGGTCCAGTTGATGAGGTCGGTGCTCTTGCTGAATGCGACAGTCCAATAGTGTTTGCCATCCTCTTTGGTAATGATATAGGTGTAGAAGAGGCGAAAGACGCCATCGTGGTATATGGCGGCCGGATCACGGTAGGCGATGGTGGCGCCGCCTCTGAATATGATGGGCGACTTTATGGCGGAGAGGTCAATTCTTTCGGCGGCACTCATCGAACTGCAAGTCAGCAAGAGCAGTGCAAGCGATACCACAGGGAGAACAGCCGGCTTCAAAGATTGGCGGTAAAAGTGGTCATGTTTTGTCATACACTCTGCTCCTTTTCAGAGGTGGGTCATATTCGACAACAGAAGGACAATTTGTCACAAGAAGATTGTTTTGTCAAACGATAACTTTTCCGGGGCAAGTTGCGGCCTAGTTTTGGCGGGTACGAGCCGGACGTGGGATCAATACAAAATCGTTGCGGCTGTGAGCAGAGCGGCTATAATGGCGGGCAATTCGGCAAAACTGAGCAAAGCCGTCAGGGCGCAGTTTAAGCAAAAGGTGAAGAAAGGAAGGTAAACGTTATGGATGTCGCGAGTGTTCTGGGGGCTGCGGGGGCATTTAAGCTGCACTGGTTTGACATTAGCGTATTTCTGGCGTTTTTCGGTGTCGTTGTGGGCGTCAGTATGTACAAAAGCAGGAAGGAAGAGACCGGCGAGGACTACTTCCTGGCAGGTCGGGGACTAACGTGGCCGTTGATTGGCTTTTCACTGATAGCGGCCAACATCTCGACTGAGCACTTCGTTGGGATGTCGGGTCAGGGAGCGGGAATGGGACTTGCCATTGCGAGTTACGAATGGATAGCGGCGATTACGCTGGTCTTTGTTGCACTGTTGTTCCTGCCTAAGTTCCTGCGGAGCGGCATCTTTACGATTCCCGAATACCTTGAGTATCGTTACAACTCCGCGGCCAGGTCGATTATGGCGTTCTATGTAATGATAATGTATGTGGTTGTAGCGATCGCAGCCGTCGTGTATTCCGGTGGTCTTACACTGCAGACGATATTCGGAGATACGCAGAACCCCGCGCATTTGAAATATGGGATACTGCTCGTTGGCTCGATTGCCGCTGTATATACGATTTGGGGCGGCCTCAAGGCAGTGGCGTGGGCGGACCTTTTTCAGGGCTCGGCGCTGATTATCGGTGGCGCGATAACGATGGTGCTGGGCTTTGTCGCGATAGGCAAGCTGCATCCGTCGGCCGAGGCGGGGGCCGGCATAATCACTACCGTTTCAAACGGGATACAATTGTTCAGCGAAAAGAACGCCGGCAAGCTCCACATGTTCCTTCCTAAAGATCATCCCATAATCCCGTGGACGGCGCTGATAATAGGTATCTGGATTCCGAACTTTTACTACTGGGGGCTGAACCAGTTTATTACGCAAAGGACTCTTGCGGCTAAGACACTCAGACAGGGCCAACTCGGTATTATTTTTGCTGCGGCCCTTAAGCTGCTTATACCGTTTATCATGGTATTTCCAGGCATTATGGCCCTGCAGCTCTACCAGGACCAAGTCATTGCAAAAAATGATGCTGCTTATCCGCTGCTGATCAAGAATCTTATTAATCCCGGTCTGCGAGGCTTTATATTCGCGGCAATCAGCGGCGCGGTGATAAGCTCGCTGGCATCGATGCTGAACTCGGCCTCGACAATCTTTACGATGGACCTATATAAACGTCTTATTAACAACAAGGCGTCGCAAAAGTCGCTGGTGTGGATGGGGCGAGTCATGACGTTGTTGTTCGTTGTTGTCGGATGTCTGATAGCGCCGAATTTGGGGAGCGAGAAATTCAAGGGGATATTCAACTATATACAGGAAACGCAGGGGTTCATCACGCCGGGGATTCTTGCAGCTTTTGCGTTCGGTCTGATTTTTAAGCGAGCACCATCTGCGGCCGGTATCTCGGCGATGGCCCTTAACATCCCGGTGTACGGCATCATGAATTTGAAGTTCTTTGAGTTTATTAAGCCGATTAAGCCGGCTTTGGACAGCCTGAGAGAAAACGCGTTCATAGGCAAACTCAACGAGCTGGCGTTTCTCAATCAAATGGCAATTACCTTTGGCGTGCTGATTCTTGCAATGTCGATTATCACTATCTTAAAGCCGCTGAAGGAGCCCAGGGTTATGCCGGTCAGAGAGGAATTCGATATGCGGCCGACTCCAGCGGTTATCTGGTTAGGCGGTTTGGTAATAGTAGTAACGCTGGCCCTGTATGTTATCTTCAGGTAGTCTTTGGAGGCTGAATGGAACTTACGGCGCAGGACAGAGCGGCGCTTGAGAAGATTCTGCGGTTGTCCGAGGATGCGGGCATAAACATTAAGGGCGGCAGAATCCGGCGGACATCGTCGCGGTTTTGCTTCGGTGTGGAGCACGGCGATTATAATGGGACGGAGCTGTTCGGCGTGGGGACGGACCGGTTTATCTGGCTGGCGTACAGGGCCAACGGTGCAAACAAAATGAGGCTGTTCAGCGGGAATTTTCCCCGTGACGGTGTTATTGAATTCAACCTTGGTGACGTTCCCCAACCGAAATCGGCGGCTATAGCGGACACGTGGGCGAGGTTCCCTTACGGCGTTGAATATATTTTGCAGCGGGAAGCCATCGCTCTGAGCCAGGGTATTGACGCCGTCATTTACGGTGACATTCCAGGGGGTGGGATGTCACGGTCGGCTTCCCTGACGCTCAACCTTATCTTATCGCTTCTTGACGTCAACGGAATCGAGATTGAGGATAAATTCAAAATCGTCGATATGGCGCAGGCGGTGGAGAACGACTACATCGGTTCGCCTTGCGGACAGCTCGACCAGATCATGATACTGTTTGCGCGTGAGAATATGGGGACATATTACGACCCGAAGAACAGAAGCATAGAGTATGTGCCGTTGGGCAAAGGAGCGACCGACTTTCGCATTGTCGTTCTTGATACGGGTACGGTTCGGCCCGGCCTGGAGAAATCGACGTATAGAATCCGGCGAGCGGAGTGCGAGAGGCTGGCGTCCATATTGCAGGAAGCGGGGTATGACATCAACTGCCTGGCTGATATTAAGGACGAGGACCTTTACGGGAAGATTATGGCGCAGTTCGGAGAGAAGCACCCGGATTTATGCGATCGGCTGAAATATATTTTCGGCGCGCAGAAGCGTTTTTACGAGATGCTGGATGCGTGGAAGGCTGGGGACATCGAGACGGTGGGCCGGATATTCCGTGAGGACGGTATTGGGCTGCGGGATGATTACAAGATTTCGGGGCCGGAATTGGAGACGATGTGCGATATTGCGCGGACGGTGCCGGGTGTATTGGGTGAGCGGATGTTGGGCGGCGGTGACAAGGGGGCCTCAGGAGCGCTTGTCACGGCCGATAGTGTGGAGGCATTGAAGCAGGCGGTGGATTCGGCCTATCCGAATAAGCATCGCGAGTATAAGGATGAGTACGCGGTTCACGTGTGCAAGGTGGTGGATGGCGTGAAAGTTTACGATGGTTTACTCTAATGGCAATGACGTGACGGGCGTGTAGGTAGCAGCCCAGAGAGCGAATGATGAACGGTTCATCTGTAAAAAAGGGAGTTTTCTCGGCGACGGTACGAGCCAACAGGCGGATTGGTGAGTGCTTCTACCGGCTGCGGCTTGAGTTTTTGGGTGCCGGGGCGGAGGCGATAGGCTCCTGCGTGCCGGGGCAGTTTGTGGAACTGGATTTGTCGGGGGCGGCGTTGCCGGCGGCGAAATATATACCGGAGAACCTGGCGGATAAGGCGCAGCGAAAAATACTCCTTCGGAGGCCTTTTAGTTTTGCGGATGTCACTGTCGAGGGTAAGACTGCGTTCGGCGAGATTCTTTATTGCGTGGTGGGGCCGGGAAGTCTGCGAATGACGACACTGGCCGCGGGTGATGTGGTCAGCGTAATTGGGCCTTTGGGCAGAGGTTTCCGGGTTCCGGAAGGAAAGCGGACCGCCCTGCTGGCGGCCGGCGGAATGGGCGCCGGGCCGCTGCTGCATCTGGCGAAGTTTCTCACGGCCAACCATCCCAATGTCAAAGTGATTGCTTTTGCGGGGGCAAAGACGGCAAAGGAACTGCCATACGAGCGGAGACTGGATGAGATTTCGCAGCAGTTGGGGTTCTCGCTGGCGGAGTTCGCACAGCACGGCATAGAGTCGCAGGTGGCGACAGACGACGGGTCGGCGGGGTACGCCGGGCTGGTGACGGATTGTCTGGCGGAGTGGCTGAAGCAGGAAAGCCTGCAGGGTGAGGAGACGATTATTTATGGCTGCGGACCAGAGGCGATGCTGGCAAGGTTAGCCGAGATTGGTGTCGAACGCCGAATCGATTGTCAGGTGAGTATGGAGCGGCTGATGGCGTGCGGAATTGGCGTGTGCATGAGCTGCGCCGTGGAATGCAAGGCGAACGGGTCGGGTGAGACGGTGTATAAACTGTGCTGCAAGGATGGCCCGGTTTTCGACGGCAAGGAAGTAGTCTTCGGCTTGTGATGGGCGGTGCGTGAACAGTCAGAAGAAAAGCAGGTTTATTGGCGTATCGAGAACCGGATGAAGGCTTTAGAGAAAAGGATGAAAAGACGGGAGTTCATAGTAAAGGCGGCAGCCGCTGCGGCCGAAGTTATGCTGACAGGGCAGACATCCACCGAAGCAAGTCCAAGGGGAGAAAGCAGGCCCAATATCCTTTTCATCATGACCGACCAACAGCATGCCGGGATGATGAGCTGCACAACAAACAAATGGCTTAAAACGCCTGCGATGGACCAGCTTGCGGCTTCGGGCATCCGGTTCGAAAGAGCTTACGCCTGCAACCCTGTCTGCGTGCCCAACCGGTTCAGCCTGCAAACGGGCCTCATGCCCAGCGCAATAGGAATGGGGCAGAACGGCGACTCCGAGCGGGCTGCCGTAACCGATGCTATGGTGCAGCAATCGCTTGGCAGTCTTTTCCGCCAGGCGGGCTACGAAACTGTCTATGGCGGCAAGGTGCACCTGCCCGCCAGGATGAACGATGTGGACAAGCTCGGATATCGAAATCTAACCGGCGACTCCCGCCAGGGGCTGGCGGACGCCTGTGCGAAGTTTATCAAGGGCAAGCATGCAAGACCGTTCCTGCTGTTCGCCTCGTTCATTAATCCACACGATATCTGCTACATGGCCATCAATGATTTCAGGCGAGCCAACGGCAAGGCCGCGGTAGGCAATATAGATTCGAGGACGTGCGAGGCCGTACTGGAGAGTGCGCGGGCGAGCGGGGACATCGACGCTTTTGTGGCGGAGAACTGCCCTGCCCTGCCGACGAATCACGCAGTGCCGGAAGCTGAGCCGGAGTGCATAACAGACAAGTACGTGAATGCGAGGCCTTTCCGGGCATACATCCGCCAGAAGTGGACTGAGAATCAGTGGCGTCTGCATCGCTGGGCGTACTGCCGGCTGACCGAAATGGTCGACAAGGAAATTGACATAGTGCTTGACGCCCTGCGCGAGGCGGAGTTGGAAGATAAAACGCTGATAGTCTTTACCAGCGACCACGGCGATATGGACGCTGCGCACAAAATGGAGCATAAATCTGTGCTTTACGAGGAATCCGTGCGTGTTCCATTCATAACGAGCTACAGGGGAGTGATTCCGGGCGGTGTGGTTGACAATGAGCACCTCGTTTCGAACGGTCTCGACCTGCTGCCAACTCTGTGCGATTACGCTGGTATTAAGGTTCCGAAGGGACTGCGCGGTTTGAGCCTTCGGCCGCTGGCTGAAGGGAAAGAAGCCGCAGCCTGGCGCGATTACGTTGTCTCGGAGAGTCAAAACGGCAGGATGCTCCAGACGGGCCGGTTCAAATACTGTGTTTACGACTCGGGCAGAGACCGTGAACAGCTTATGGATTTGAAGAGCGACCCGGGTGAAATGAAGAACCTCGCCGAACGTGGCGAGTTCAAAGATGCGCTGGATAAGCATCGTCAACTTCTACATAAGTGGGTCAAGAACAACAATGATAGCATTGCTGCTGAGTATATTGTCAGCGAATCCTGAGCGAAACGGTCAGAGGCTGCCTGGCTTGGCCTTCGGCTGCGACCGGGGCTGGAGGCTCGTCGCGATGACTTCGAAGGAGATGCAAGTGGGTGGGGCGCAAGCCACGAGGTGATCTATGAACAATATTTTCTCAGATCGTATCTCAGACGTGCCGAGGTCGTTCATTCGTGAAATTCTCAAAGTAGCCGTGGATACTTCGGTCATTTCGTTTGCCGGAGGGCTTCCGAACCGAGATCTGTTTCCGGTTAATGAACTCCGGGCGGCTGCAAACAAAGTATTTGACTCAGCAGGGAAAGAAGTTCTTCAATACAGTAACTCAGAAGGTTACCCGGGACTTAGAGAGTACATTTCCGAAAGGTACCGCCAAAAGGCGGGGCTTTCCGTCCCAGTGGAAAGCATCCTAATTACCAGCGGGTCACAACAGGGGCTGGATCTGCTGGGCAAGACTTTCTTGAATGAAGGAGACGATGTTATCATTGAAGAACCAGGCTACCTTGGAGCTATTCAAGCGTTTTCTGTTTACAAATCCGTTTTCAATCCTGTCCCTGTAACGGAAGAGGGCATGGACGTCGGTTGTCTCAGGAAAGTGATTTCAACCAAATCCCCCAAGTTATTATACACGGTCCCCAATTTCCAAAACCCGACCGGTATCTCGTATTCAGAAAAGAACAGGCATGCTGTTGCCGACGTTTTGAGAAATACAGCTACCATGCTGGTCGAAGATGACCCATACGTAGAGCTAAGATTCAAAGGAGTGAGAAAAGAATCGTTCAAGCAGATATTGCCGGAGAACACGATTTTACTTGGCTCATTTTCCAAGACTATAGCCCCGGGGTTCAGGACGGGCTGGATCGCGGCTCCGGAGCATATTATGGAAAGGCTGATCACAGCTAAACAAGCTTCGGATTTACATACTAACTATTTTGTTCAACGGGTAATTTATCAATATCTCGCTGATAATGATTTGGATGAACACATTGGAAGAATAGTCAATGTCTATAATAGCCAGTGTTCGGCAATGATCAGGAGTATTGAAAGTCACTTTCCTTCTGATGTCTCGCATACTTGCCCGGAAGGAGGTATGTTTCTATGGGCAACTCTGCCGGAAGGAGCTTCATCAATGGAGCTTTTTGAGCTGGCGTTAAAAGACAAAGTTGCTTTTGTGCCGGGCAACCCATTTTACGTAAACGAGGAAACGACCAGCACCCTAAGGCTCAATTTCTCCTGCGTGGACGAACAAACAATAGAAATAGGGATAAAACGGCTTGCCAAATCTATGAAGAAGCTATTGAGCTAAAGAATGGAACAGATGGAAGAGAAGACTGATATTTCGGTAGAGTTTGCGGGGTTGAAGCTGGCGAATCCGGTGTTTACGGCGTCGGGGACTTGCGGATATGCGGATGAGTTGGCTGATTATATGGATGTCGGTGTGCTGGGCGGGTTCATTACCAAGAGCATCACGGTGCGACCGAGGAAAGGCAATCCGACGCCGCGGATAGTCGAGACCGACAGCGGAATGCTCAACGCGATTGGCTTAGCGAACGTGGGTCTGGAAGAGTTCATCAGAGAGAAGCTGCCTGTTATCGAATCAAGCCTTACCAATACGGCGGTTTTTGTGAATGTTGCGGGCGAGACTATTGAGGATTATGCGGCCGTCGTGGAGCGGCTGGCGGGCGAAAAGGCGATAGCAGGATTCGAGCTGAATATCAGTTGTCCGAACGTCAGGAAAGGCGGGATAAGTTTCGGCACCCAGCCGGAGACGGTGACAGAAATAACTTCGGCGGTGAAGAAAGCGGCGGGCGAAAAGGTGCTGATGGTGAAGCTGTCGCCCTGCGTTACGGATATCAGCGTTATCGCGCGGGCGGCGGTCGAGGGGGGGGCGGATGCGCTTAGCATGATAAATACGTTTACTGCGATGGTGATCGATATTGAGAGCCGCAGGCCTATTCTGGCGAACAGGACGGGCGGACTATCCGGGCCGGCGATAAAACCAATAGCGGTCTACCTCGTTAATAAGGTATATAACGAGGTTGCGAGAGAACGAGACATACCGATTTTGGGCGTGGGGGGAATCAGGACGGCTTCGGATGCGATTGAGTTCATTATCGCGGGTGCGTCGGCGGTGGCAATCGGGACGGCGAACTTCGTTGAGCCAGCCTGTGCAGCAAGGATTATTGAAGGCATGAAGAAGTACTGCATTCGCAAGAATATAGCAAGTATCAGAGAATTGCTGGGCTCACTTGAAGCAGCCTCGTCTTCCTGAGTCAGCGAGGAATGTGAGGATGAAAAGCAGAGTGGTCTCTTGAGGCCAAAGGAAGGAAAACAATGGTAAAGAAGCCGTTCTGGATAACTATTTTGTTTTGTGCGCATCTGTGCTCGGCCTCGAACGCGACGGCGGATGGTTATATCTTGAAAGCAGATTCCTTCAAGCGTTACGTTGATAACTTCAACCAAAATGATGTGGAGTATTTCCCACCTTCGATTCCGAATGAGCAGGCGTGGAAGTTTATGAAGGCGAATATTCCATTGCTGGAGTGTCCGGACAGGGACATTGAGGAGATTTACTATTTTCGGTGGTGGACTTATCGCAAGCATATCAGGGAGACGGAGGATGGCTATGTAATAGATGAGTTTCGGCCGAAGGTCAGCTGGAGCGGCAAACACAACACGATAAGCTGCGCGGCGGGGCATCATATTTACGAAGGCCGATGGCTGCACGACCCGAAGTACATGGATGACTATGAGGGTTTCTGGCTTCGCAACAAAGGCACCCAGCCCCGGCGGTACAGCTTCTGGGCGGCGGATGCGTACTATGCGCGCTATCTTGTTCAGCCCGACAAGGAGCTTCTCACGGGTCTGCTGGACGGGCTTATCGCAAATTACGAAGGGTGGGAGCATGAGCGTCCGGCTGAGAACGGCATGTTCTGGCAGTACGATGTTTTCGATGGGATGGAGGAATCGGTATGCGGGTCGCGGAGACGCAAGAACACGCGGCCGACTATTAACAGTTACATGTACGCAGACGCAAAGGCTATCGCAAAGATTGCAGAATTAGCCGGCAGGGACGATGTAGCCAGGAAATACGCCGAAAAGGCGGCAACGTTGAAGAGACTGGTTCAGGACAGGCTTTGGGACCGTGAGGCGAAGTTCTTCAAGGTTCTTTTGGACGACGGAAACCTGTGTGATGCGCGGGAGGCGATTGGGTTTGTGCCGTGGTATTTCAATCTTCCTGACGCCGGCTACGAGCAGGCGTGGAAGCAGTTAATGGACCCACAAGGGTTCCGGGCGCCGTTCGGTCCGACGACTGCCGAGCAGCGGCATCCGGGATTTGTGATTTCTTATCGGGGCGACGACTGTCAGTGGAATGGACCGAGCTGGCCTTTTTCAACGACGCAGGTGCTGGTCGCGCTGGCCAATGTGCTCAATAACTATAAGCAGGAGTTCGTGACTAAGGCGGATTATTTCGAGATGCTGGAGACTTACACACGAAGCCATCGATTGATGCATGATGACGGCAGGGTCGTGCCGTGGATAGACGAGGACCTGGACCCCTACACGGGACAATGGATTGCGCGGTTGCGAAAGCTTGATTCAAGCGATGTGAATACGTCCAGGCGCGGGAAGGATTATAATCATTCGGGCTATTGTGATTTGATTGTTTCGGGACTGATTGGGCTTCGTCCTCGCCCGGATGACATTGTGGATGTCAATCCGCTGGTGCCGGATGGCGCATGGAAGTGGTTCTGCCTCGATAACGTGCTTTACCACGGCAGGATTATCACGATTCTGTGGGATAAGAACGGTACAAGATACGGCAAAGGCACAGGACTTCGGATTTACGCCGACGGCGAGGAGATTGGGCGGTCGGAGAGGCTGGAACGGGTCACAGGTTCGCTGCCGTGAGCCGGGCTGTGGGGGACCGCGCGGGGCGAATATGCGTGCTGGCCTGAAAGAATCGCTTTTTGTGCGGGAGTGGGGAATAAGTAAGTGCATTTTGCCGATTTTTCAGTAATATATGGTTATACTGAGCAGGAACAGGTGTGCCGGCAAAACCGGGCAGGATGAAATGGAAACATTGAAGCTGTTACGAGATTATTTTCCGACGGCGGTTTTTACCGGTCGGTGTCTTGTATTCATAAGCGAGGATTGGCGTGTCGAATTGACGGAGCACAAAGACAGCGATTTCAGCAAGTCGGAGAGCGAGCCGGTGGTGATCCGGGTGAAGATATTCAAGAAGGCGCTGAACGGCGAGTTTGTTCGGGGGCATTACGAGGATTTTCAGCTTGCGTCGCTCAATGAGCTGGCCGAGCAAATCGAGAAGTACGTTCAGATGGCGATTGGTACGAACCTCAGAGAGCAGTAGAAAACAGAAGTGCAATACGGGCAAAGGGGGCCGGCTGCGATTTCGGGCTTATGGCTGACTTGAAAATGCGAGAATCAGCGGGAGGAGTGGTTTTTGGCGCGAAGATTGTCCCGGGCAGCAGCCGAACAGCGATTTCGGGACTTCTGGACGGGATGCTGAAGGTGAGGATTTCGGCGCCGGCGGAGAAGGGCAAGGCGAATAGATGCCTGGTGGAGTTTTTGTCGATAAGACTTGGTGTGAAGAAGAATGCAGTAAGCATAATCTCAGGACAGACAAATCCTGTCAAGCAGATTGAAGTGTCGGGCATATCCGGCGAGATGTTGCTGAGAAGGTTGGATTTGAGCGGCAACGAGGGCGGGCGATGAGCTATGATCCTGCCCTACCGAGTGAGGAAGATACCAATTCGATAAGAGCGCCGGAAAACCAGTTAATGGATGCCTTGTCGGATGAGACCTCTCTTGGACACATGCTGAAGTTGGCGGGTCCCATGGTGGTGGTACATATATCGTTCACCATCATGCAGTTCGTTGACATGCGTATGGTGGCGGCGCTTGGCACAAACGAGTTAGCGGCGATACTGCCGGCGGGTCTGCTGAGCTTTATTCCGGGCAGCTTCGGGCTCGGGGTAATAAGAATTGTCAACACATTCGTGAGCCAAAGCTTAGGCCGAGCGGACAAACCAGCCTGTTCAAACTACTGCTGGCAGGTAATTTTCATGGGATTTGTGTACTCTGTGGTCTGTCTGGGGATTCTCTGGCCAACCGCGCCGTGGATATTCAGGGTTATCGGGCAGCCGGTGGAGATTATCGGCCTGGAGATAACTTATCTTCGGATAATGCTTTACACGCAGTTCCTTTTGGTGTTGAGCTGGTCGAGCAGCCAGTTCTTCATGGGTATTCAGCGGCCGATTATTTCGATGTACGCGATGGTGACAGGTCAGGTGGTGAATGTCGCGGCCAATTACGTGCTGATATTCGGCAGGTTAGGCTTTCCGGCGATGGGCATTGCAGGAGCAGGTTGGGGGACATTCATGGGGGTGGGCGTCAGCGTCTTGATAAGCATGTTTATGTTCCTGACGGGGGACATCAACCGGACATTCAAGTCACGTCGGAGTTTGCGGATTGACCTTCGGAAGATGATAGACATTGTGCGGGTGGGTTTTCCTGCGGGTTTCGGGCTGATGATCAACATATCATTCTGGAGTCTGATTCTGTTCGGGCTGGTGGGCCGATTCGGCAAAGAGTCTCTGGCGGCAACCGGAGCGGTCTGGTCGTGTATCAGGGTCTCTTTTATGCCGATAATCGGCATAGGCACGGCGCTGACCGCGGTGGTGGGCAAGTCGATAGGCCGGGACAGGAAAGAGGCGGCGATTAAGCAAACAGCTCTGTGCCTGAAGGTGGCGCTGGTGTATATGGGATTTATCGGTTTGTGTTGTTTTGTTTTTCGCCGGCCTATAATGAGATTCTGGGCGCCGTACGATGAGGAGGTGGTCCGCATCGGGATGGGCCTGTTGATGTGCGGTGCGGTGTTCCAGATTTTCGACGCGGTTCTGATTATTTACGGGGATGCCCTGCGGGGCGCCGGTGACACGGTATGGATAGCACTCGTAGAGATGGTGGGGGCGTCGCTGTTTCTCGGCGTGGGAGGCTATTTGATGGTGAAGCTGTTCCCGGAGCTTGGAGCGATGGGGCCCTGGATGGCAGGCACGGCAAAGATTGCTTTCGGGGCGGCGGCGAACCGCTGGCGGTTCAGGAGCAGGCGATGGATGCGGATTGATTTGTTCGAGCGGAGGGCGGAAACAGTGCCGGTGGAGGTTGCGGCACCTGTGGAGTAGCAGAGGGTGCACTTCATATTTGTAGGTAGGAAGGCAGGCTATCGGGCTTGTATGGTCGTGCATGTCTTTCGATGGGGGCTGGATTCCCGCTTTCGCGGGAATGACAACGGGGGGAGACAATTCGGGAAGAAACGGGGGCAATGATACGGGCAAAGAATCCACCTACAAACGTGAATCGCACCCGTAGCACGCTGCCTTGGAAAATTAGATAGAAAAGCGGCGAGGTTTGTGTTATAATCAGCACAGGTAATATGAAGAAGGCGGTCTTGCTGACAATATGGCTTTTGGTTGTCGTGTGCGGGCGGTGCTTTGGGCGGGAGGCGCCTTTGGCAAACGCCGACAAGATGGGCTTGCACGCGAAGTCCATCGAGCAGGTTCTGCGGCTTCAGGAAGACCAGGTTGATGTGGCGACGGCGGCGCTGATTATATCCGAATACTGGAGCGACATGGTAAACGGCTACCGGTACCTGGACCGGCTGGACAATATGGCATACGAGATTCGTGAGAGTCTGCGGGCCAGGAAGATCGGAGCCGACTATCGGGCGATTCAGGTGATCAACGACTACCTGTTTGTCAAGCAGGGTTTTAAGTCGGTGGCGGAGGTAACGGATCCGAATGATTTGTTTCTGCACCACGTGATGGATAAGACGCGGGGATACTGTCTGAGTCTTTCGATACTGTATCTGGCTCTGGCGGAGCGGCTTGGTCTTCCGATGTATGGCGTGGTGGCGCCGGGGCACTTTTTTGTGCGGTACGACGACGGCGCGGTGCGGGTTAATATCGAAACCACGAGCAACGGTGGAACCGCTACGGACGAGCACTACATGAGCAAGTTCAAGGTTCCGGCGCTGGGTGAGAACAGCATTTACATGCGGAACCTCAATAAGATTGAGACCCTGGGCTGCTTTTTCAACAACCTGGGGAATGCTTACAGCGAAGTTGGAGACACGGACGCTGCGAGGCGGGCGCTGGAGCAGGCGGTCCAGATAAATCCGCTGCTGGCCGAATCGCGGATGAATCTGGGCAACATTTATCTCAATTTAGGTCGTGTGGACGATGCGATAACGGAATATCGCAACGCGCTGGACATCAATCCCGACGATGCGAAGAGTCATCTGAACCTGGGCAATGCGTATATGGAGAAGGGATGGGTGACGGATGCGATTGGTGAATACAATCTGTCGATGAAGCTGGACGCCAACATCCCGGATACGCACAAGAACCTTGCGACGGCCTACTGCAAGAACGGCATGTTTGCACAGGCGCTGGCGCAGTTGAACCAGGCGATAGCGCGGGACCCGCGAGACAGCAGCCTGTATAGCTGGCGCGGCGACGTTTACAGCCAGATGGGCAACTGCAAACAGGCGCTGGCCGAGTATGACATGGCGCTTAAGATGAAGCCGGACTTGGCGCTGGCCCATTACGGGATTGCAATGTGCCTGCATAAGGCCGGACAGGTTGACGAGGCGATACGTGCATTCAAGAAGGCTCTGGTGATTGAGCCGGACATGTTGGCTGCGCTGGTGAATCTGGGCAGTGCTTATGTGGCGAAAGAGAAATACGATGCGGCCATCGAGCAGTACAAGAAGGCGGTTGAGGTAAAGCCGGGTGACGCGACGATTCTTTATAACCTGGGGACGGCGTATATCAACAAGGGCGCGTTCAAGCAGGCAACGGGAGTGTATGAGGAGGCGCTGAGGATTGATCCGAAGATGGGCGATGCGCACAACGGGCTGGCGTATGCTTTCTACCGGCTCAAGAGGTACGATATGGCGTGGAGACACCTGCAGCTTGCGCAGGAACTGGGGGTGGAAATAGACAAGGAGCTGGAGCAGGCCATCAAGCGCAAAGTGTGATCAATGCGCTGTCGAGTACGCACATCTAATCGGCCGCTTTAGAGCTTTCTGCGAAGAGGAGGAAATTCTGCACGATCTGCTCCTTCTTTTTTTCGTCGAGGCTTGCCGGAAGTTCCGTTGGAATGCTGAGAGTTTCAATAGTCTCGATATCGCTGGGGTTGACCTTTGCTCGGCTGAACATGTGGTCATGAATATCCCAGCTTGCATTCCATTTAGACTGAATAGTTTTCTCCCCGGCAATGTTTAATCCTTTGGTTAAAGCCGCATGCTTCCTGGCAGCGTCCGACGACGGCTGCGAAGCCTGTCTGAAATAGGCATCCACCAGCCACAGGTCCATATCCGGGCAGGGATAGAGCTGCGGCTTTTCTTTTCGAATCCATTCCGCGAGCAGGTCGGCATCTAATTGTCCGATGTTGGCAAGAATATACAGAGACATGTTGGCTACGTGGTTAATCCGTCGAAATTCCATTTGGGGGCATTCATACTTTCGATTTGTGTTATAATACTCGTCATTGTCCCCTGTCCCCGAAGCATTCTCACCTCGTGCTCTTGATTCATTCCAGCCCTGAAGGTCTTTGTCATAGTCTGTCAGGCATTGTCTGACGGCATCTTTTAACAAGCTTGACACTATAGCAGGGTTTTTGCGTCCTTCCTCGATCAATCTTATGACCTTAATGTTCGGCATGATCTTGTCACAATAGTGAAGGATTTCATTTGGCATGGAGATGTTTCCACCACCCCGCATAAGGTAACACAACTCCATAACCGGGACGTTGCCAAGGTCTGCAACAACTTCTGCGGTACTCTGTGGGGCTGTTTGAGTGTAGCAGGCCTTACGGGGATTTGACATCCTGGGAAAGCCCTTGGCAACAAGGTCCTGCGCGGTGCGTCCATCGATTGTCGGAGAACGGCCTTGTGGAAGCACTTCGTCCAGTTGTCCTATGTCCTTTTCAGTTACAAATCCTTCGAGGCTCGCAATAACAAGGCTGATGAAGCCTTTCAAGTCCTCTACCCTCTGCTGTTCCGGCCATCGTACGCTTGTCACCACCGGTTCAATCTCCGCGTATCTTTTCGGGTCCACCTGCTTTGCCAGCATCAACGCTACTTGCGCAACGCTGCAAGGCTCCCGGAAGAAGCCGCGGGACCCGCCGGTGCCCAGTTTCTCTGGGTCGTAGTTATCAAGATACCACTTGAACTTCTTTAGAACCCTCAGATTGGCAGCCAAAAAGATACCCTCGCGGCCCCTGACCTGCTGCTTGAGCGGCGAAAGAATGTACAACTTGCGCAGCTCGTCGAGATGTCCTGAGAGCGTCACAATCTGCGTAAGGTCGGCCTCAAGTGTGAGTTTAGAGGACAGATGTTCGAGAAGGTAGAGAACACCCTTCCACATGTCTTCTCGTTCGAAGAACTCGGCAAATCCATTGTGGAACATTCTTAGGCTCTCAAACCCATCTCTAGGCTCAACATGCATAGACATTTCTTTGGCAAAGACGGTTCCTGAGAAACATTCCTCCGCCAATTCAAATGTGTTCAGGCTCTTGTAGTAACCTGGTTCCTTCATCCAACTCTGCGAACCCCACCGCGTGTGGCCGTCTTCCTTAAGATATGACCACTCCCCCCTTTTTTGTATAAAATGGTCTTCATCCTGATCAGTGGGACGCAAGCCTTTTTCATATCTTTCTATCAGCCCTGCCAATTCATCTGTTGGGCTTACGGGCATATTTGGCTCAGAGGCCGCTGGGGTACTCTTAGCATCTTTCTTCTTTTCGTGAGCAGTCGCTTCAAAAAGAATCTCATCTAACCGTTTTGCGTCCTGCTTAGTAAGAAATCCTTCAAGACTTGGAATAACAAGGTCAAGAAAGTCTTTCAGGTCTTGTGCTTTCTGTTCTTTACTCCACCGTATACTTATAATTGCAGGTATGATTTTAGCATACCTTTGGGGGTCCACCTGTTTTGCAAGCATTAATGCAACCTGCGCAACACTGTCGGGTTCTCGGAAAAAGCCAGGAGAACCTCCGGTTCCTAATCTTACAGGGTCATAATTTTCCAGGTACCACTTGAATTGTTTGAGAACACGTAAATGCGCCGCCAGGAAAATCTTTTCTTTGCCTTTTACCTGCTCTCGCAACGGGGAGAGACCGTATAGCTTACGCAGCTCGTCAAGATTATGGCATGTGCTGACAATTTGTATTAAGTCGGCTTGGAGGTCCAGCTTTGAGGACAACGATCCATAGGCATGAAGAACCCCCTTCCACATATCTTCTCGCTCGAATAATTCTGCGAATCCATTGTGGAAAACCTTTAAACTCTCGAATCCAACCATGGGCTCATTATATATAGACATTTCATTTGAAAAGAGGGATCGTGAGAAACATTCCTCCGCCAATTCGAATGTGTTCAGGCTCTTGTAGTAGCTTGGTTCCTTCATCCAATTCTGCGAACCCCACCGCGTATGGCCGTTTTTCTTAAGATTTAACCATTCCGTCCTCATTTGTATAATACCGGCCTTCTGTTGATCAGTGGGATTCAAGCCCTTTTCATATCCTTCTATGAGCCATGCTAATTCATATGTTGGGCTTACGGTCATATCCGGCTCAGAGGGGGCTGGGGCTTTTTCCCCCTCAACCCGCACATCGGGTTGTTTGCTTGATTCTACTGTATGAGCAAGACTGGCAAGCAGCACAAGAATAAGTATAGCCAAAAAAGTGTTTTTGGAACCGTTCATTTTAAACTCCTTAAGAGATGACGTTCGTAAAGGCCTCCCTGATTATACCCGCAATACTCGGCCTTTAATGTAAAATCCGTGTAAAATCCACTCCGGCTTACTGCCCCCGCAATCCTCTCTTTCAGGTCGGTTGCAACGAGGGCGCCGACCCTATCAGGGTTCCGCCAGCCCTCCTATATGACCCGAACAAAACGCGGGTTGTGCGGCAGGTATGCCCCAGCGATACAATGCGGTTCCAATCGCCACTTACACCGCTAAGCACACAGCTTGCGGACCACTGTTCACCGAGGCCCTCGATAAACTGCTCGATTGCCTTGTTGCACATAAACTCGTGTTTGACCCGATAGGTATTCGGCTGGAGAGGAAGGTTTGCCTCGATAAGCTACTCGACCATTTTGACCGAAGGCGGCCCAGGGAGATTTGCGTCCGGATAGGCAAGTGCGACGAAAGCATCCAGTCTGCCAAAGAGGGCATCCATTTTCTTTGATTTTTTGCCATTGCTTGTCTGCATATCCGAGCCATCCTTGAATTGATTGGGATAGCGAGGCAGGGTCACGGCCGTCTGTCCCCGGAGCGATTGTCTCTTTTCGGCGGCAGTTGAGAACCGGGGGTCTGATTCACTGTAACCGGCGTTCCAGACTGTGGCTGTAAATTCCTCGGGAGGGGCGATACAATCGGCCATAACAAGATATTCATCGAGCGCTTTGACGGCTTCGGGCGAGAGGTTCTCGCGCGGATGCGTGGCTGCCAATCGATGCATGGCGTAAAAGGTTATGGCAGGCGGAACGGGCGCACGAAAGACAGGCGGGGGCCATGGATGATGTATGCGGTACTGGCAGGCAAGCAGGGGCAGCGCATTATGGTCCTGCAATTCTGCCAGAATGTAGGTAGCGGCCAGACAGGTCTTTCTGCCTTGGTCATAAAGGTCCGGCTTTGCGTACGTGTGAATGCCCTTGGCATAATCCTGATTGCGCTTCTCAAACGCGGCAGGCCAGGCAAGTAACGAACCGCGCAGCGCATCTCGCAACGGTCGGATTACACGCTCAGGATGTTGCCGTCCGTATGCGAACAGCCTTCTCACACGCATCAGACGAACGACCACACGGCTCTGGAACTCGGCGCACGCCTCAGACGAATCCCAGCCGCCGATGCTCGTTTCAGCAAGGTGACAGTCATCAAAGTTGGCGAAATTCCTTATCGTCTGCTCTATATCTTCGGCGCTCATGTTGTCGATAAGCTCTCTGCGCCAGGGATGGACCGGGACTTTTTCTTTTGTCTGGGCGGACTTGGCGACATTGGGCTCTGGCACTGTGTTTTGCTGCGTATCTTTTTGGCGTCCCTGAATGTCTTCGATAGCTTTCGAGGCAGCCTGCCGAACGCCAACGGACTCGTCGTTGAGAGCGGCTTCAAGCGAGGGCAGGGCCGACGCGTCACCGATACGACCAAGAGCTTCCACTATGCTACAGCGAACATCTGCAATCGAATCAATCTTAAGCTGGTCTATCAGGCTCGGTGCCGCCGATTTCGCCTCTGCCCCCAACCGGCCCAAAAGATAAGCCGCAAGCTGCCGCTCATAAGGTCCCTGTACCCCGGTGCCGCTGCTGAGCTGTTTCAGAAGGTTGGGCAGCGAATCCTCCTTCGCCCATTCCGTGGTCACCGTATTGACGTCCCGCTCTTGGCCCGGTTCGAGAACAAATTCCTCGGTCTGCGTCAGAGCGGCCGGCGTAACAACGTTGACGTGATAACGCACCCCGGGTATAACCTTGTGCATCACGTAGCATCCGTCTGCGATGTGCTCGCCCCTGCTATCCCAACTCGGGTAGTAGCCATTGTGCCGGGCCCGGGTACTCACCCACGCATCCGGCAGCGGTTTTCCATTCGGATCAACCACACGAACCGTCACGTTACCGCACCGGCCAAGAACAATCTTCAAAGGCTTAAACTTATGCCTGCTTCTGTCCGGTTTCTCGCGAAATCCCATGCCTATACCACGTTCAGGCAGCCAAACCACACCCTCAAGTTCCGTAAGCTCTCCCCCTTCAATTTTCATAAGCTCCGACAAACGCTCGAGTTTGTTCATACCTTTGGCGCCGGACACCTGTGCCACAATTTCTCTTAACGTCGGTTCCCTGGCCACGCGGCACATTCTGCCGTTCACTCGGCAGCCGCCTGCGAACTCGCCGTTTTCATCCGTCTTGATGACAAACTTTGTACCCCAACCCAAATTTCCCGCGGAACGGACGACCAACCCCGGCGGCACGTAACCAACCGTCCCACGATTGTCCCCGTTCACCCATGCGTCAAATGTCACACCATTGGCCGGCCGACCGTCAGGATACACCACCTGACCCCAGAAAACTGGCGCCCACCGGGCCTTGAAATCTACCCCATCCACTTGCTCTGCAGGCCCAACCAGAATGTTCTTCTCAACGCTCTCTGCCTCTGTACCATCCTCGTCCAACAAACAGTATCCGTTTGTCCCTTTGCACGTAACGACCACCTCCCGCGGCCTTAGGTACAACAGGTATCTGCCTTGAGAATCCGTCTGAATCTGAGTTCCACTCCCGTATGGGGATATAAGAAAATCAGCCAGGGGCTCCGAGGTCTTCTCATCCCGCACCACCCCCGAGATACTCTGGTCTAATCTTAAGTAGAGATTCATATTCTGTATGTCACCATGCTTAATGGAAATTGTCACCGGCTCAGTCCAAACGCCAGTCTCATTCGGGACGTGAAGGACATATTCACAAGGACTTGGCTTGACGCCTTCAAAGCAATAATTTCCGTCTCTGTCGCTGACTGCGCTGCGAGTCTTGCCATCGCAACTATGCCAGAGGGTCACGGTGACCTGTGCCGCGCCCTGGCCGGCGGGGCCCGTTAATACCCTGCCGGAGATGCTAAAACCTGGATCTTCGTCGCGGACCTGCAACTTGCCGGTCTTGGAATCAGCGTCGTTTGGTCCGGGCCGTGGCTGTGCAGAACAAGTGCACTGCACAACCAGGTCCAAGATTAACGCCAGCATCAGGAGCGAGACTATTTTCTTCCACGTTTCTGTCATTTTGCTTCTCCTTCACCGTTGCTGCAATTTCGGTACTCCAGTGGGTAATTATAACAGGCGGAAGTTGCGAGTTTTTGTAAATAATGTGTAAAATCGGAGCGGCAAAAAGGGCCGGAAGTGATATTTTTTGGAAAAAAATTCAAAAAAAAGTTGTAACGTATTGCGGAAAAGGCGCGTCTATATACAATGAATGACAGTGCGCGGGACAAAACAAGGTACGGTAAGTCTCTAATAGGAGAAAGAAGAATGAAAAGAGCAAGCAAAAAGAGCATTGTACTTACTCTGCTGGTTTTGGTTATGGTTGGCCTTTGCGGCGGCTGCCAGGGCCTTATGCTGAGCTGCATTTACACCTCGGCGCTTATTGGCGGCGGGGTGGGCGGCATAATCGGGTATCAGTCGGGCGAGGCGCTGGCAGGAGCTCTGATAGGCGCGGGGATTCTGGGGACGGGCGAGCTGCTCAATCAAACAGATCAACTGGCCCGACAGGAGCAGGAGCAGAGCCAGAAGTGCCGGGAAGAAGGAGAAGAGAAAGTCGTGGTTGAGGTGACCAACAGCAACGGGTCAATCATACCGGTGGAGCTGAAAAAGGAGGGCTGCGTTTACATTGGTCCGAAAGGAGAGCGTTACAACGAATTGCCGAGCGAGGAGCAGTTAAGGCCGGTTTACGGATTTTAGGGCCGAGCGGCCCGGTGTAAGGCCCAGAAAGGCAGCATGGGCTCGTTTGTACAAACGGGCCCTTTTTTTTCATCAATTCTCTCGGCAGGATGACGTAACCGTCATTTCAGGCATACCAGGTGTTTTGCTGCGATAGCCCCGCATAGGCGCGCCCCTGAAGGTGGGTGCACTTCATATTTGGAGGCAGGAAGCAGGTTATTGGTTTTCTCCGGTCTTGGAAGCCTTACGAGGGGTCTGGATTCCCGCTCCCTCGGCTATGCTCGGGACAGGTTTCGCGGGAATGACAACGGGGGCAGTAAAGGCGATTGGGCAAGGGACGGACGCAAGGACGCGTGCAAAAAATCCAGGTATAAACATGAATCTCACCCGCTGAAGCCTCGCCGGGCACAAAATGATTGAATTTGCGCGGTAATAGGCTATATTGGTTGTATGGATAAGCCATTAGATTTTGCAGATTTTCCGGTGGAGGATTTCGTTTTGCGACTGAGTAAGACAGTAATCGCAGTTGTTCTTGTGAGCGCGATTTTCGGCAGCGGGACGCCCTCGTGTAAAGAAATTGCCATTGTCGGCCCCGAAGAGGGGTCGGTGCAGGCGGAGCCAAATAGGGAGCCGAACGATCTGAGTGCGTACTACGGGTTCGGAGAGATGGAGATAATCAAGCTCGACTGGGGTATAAGCGGCCTTTTGGCGGCGGATTTCACGGGTGACGGCCGAAAAGACATCGCCATTGTCAATAACAGCAAGGCGAAGATCGAGCTGCTGATTCAGAAAGAGAAGGTGGGGCCGGCGGAGAGGCCGGTAGCGGTTGCCGATGAAGACGAAGATATAAACCAAATCAGCGTCCCTACCCGTTTTGAGAGGCAGGCGGCGGCCGTTTCCCAAAGGATTCACAGCCTGGTGAGCGGGGACCTGAATTCGGACGGAATGACGGACCTGGCTTTCTATGGCGAGCCAAAGGGTCTCTACGTGATGCTTCAAAAGGCCGGCGATGGGCAAATGAAGAAATCGGAGTCTTTGAAGTGGCGGCCTCGAAAGAAGATTGACATCGACGACGGTCTTACGAGCCCGAACGGTCTTGTGTGCGCCGACCTCAACCGTGACGGGCGCGACGATTTGGCGCTGGCGGCACAGGACGGGGTATATGTGGTTGTGCAAAAGGCGGACGGCTCGCTGGCCGAGCCAGTGAAATACTCGACGACGGCGGCTGTGCTGGGTGTGATGGCCGGCGATATAAACGGGGACAACATCAAGGACCTGATTGTCATAACAAACGACAACGAGAAGCCGATAAATGTGCGGTTCGGACTCAGCCAGGGGCAGCTTGGCCCGGAGGTAAGGCTGTTTATCGAAAAGCCTTATGCATTGCGGTTGCAGGACATAGACGGTCTTCCAGGCGATGAGATGTTGACGGTGGATGCCGTGAGCAGGCGGCTGATATGTTATAAGCTTGCGGAGGGAAAGGAAGACGATACGGATTGGCCGGTCCTGTTTTATCCGCTGACCGGTGAGAAAGAGAGCACGAAGCGTGACCTGGCGGCGAGCGATTTTGACGGCGACGGGCTGGTTGACGTGGCGATAAGCGAGCCTGGGGGAGCGGAGATCATACTTTACAAGCAAGCCAGGGGGCTTGGATTGTCCGAGCCGATGCGGTTTCCGGCTCTTGCGGAGATTGCGAGCTTGTCGGCCTGGGACATCGACGGCGACGGCAGGAGCGAGCTGGGCGTCTTGAGCGTTAAGGAAAAGGTGATTGGGCTGAGCGAGTTCAAGGACGAGAGGTTTTCCTTTCCGCAGCCGATAGAGCTGACGGGCGAGCCGCTGGCAATGGAACTTGCGGACATCGATGGCAACGGTGATGCGGAATGCGTTTACGTTTCAAGGGACACGAACGATACGAGACATTTGAGGGTTGTCTCGCATACGAGCGGTGAGTCGGAGGGACGGCAAGGACAGGTGCGTAGCTGGATCACAACGGGCAGAGCGCTGGAGCTTACGAAGCTAAGTGCGAATCCGGACGGTCTGAGAGTGGTCGATGTTGACCAGGACGGCTTGCAGGACGTGCTCATATTCGTCAAGTACGAAGCTCCGATAGTGGCACGTCAGGTTCGCAAGGGTGAATTCGCGGTTGTCGAGGGGCCTGGGGCACAAGCGAGCCTGATAAAGGATGCGAGTTCGAGCTCCATAGCAGCGGCGGACATGGATGGAGCGGCGGGTGCGGAACTGCTGCTGGCACAGAGCAACTTTGCGCGGAGCCTGGTTTTCGGCGAGGGCAAGAAATGGCGGATTATAGACCAGTACAATGCCAAGAGTACCGAGAACGAGGTTTCGGCGGTTGGGGCGTTCGGGCTTTACGGTGAGGGGGCGAATAAGAGACCGGCTATTCTTCTGCTGGACGGTCAAAAGGGACAGCTTCAGATACTGGAGGCGGGCGGCGACAAGACGTACCGGTTTGCAAAAGAGCTGGACGTCGGCCGGTGGAACGCGGCGACACATCTTAAGATGCTGTTCGAGCCGCTGACGGGTAACGGCACCAAGAGTGTTTTATTGTTCGACAGCGAGAAGTTCGCTCTGATAACGCCGCCGGGGCATGACAAGGCCGCCGAGCACCTCGAGCAGCAGTTCAGCTATGAGACGCAGATAAAGGACGGGGCTTACGGCAATCTCGCGGCGGGAGACATCAACGGCGATGAGCGGGCGGATATTACCATGGTCGAATGCGAGCGTCACCATATAGAAATACTCGCGCTCGACTCAAAGAGGAAGCCTGTACCGGCGATGCGTTTCAAGATATTCGAGGAGAAGACCTATCGTCAAAGAGAGAGCCGGAGCAGGTATGAAGTGGAGCCGCGGGAGCTTGAAATCGCCGACGTGACGGGCGACGGCAAAGATGATTTAGTAACGGTGATTCACGACCGAATAATAATATATCCTCAGGATTGACCGGGCGACGCGCCGGAGCGTGTGAGAGTGTTTTGCAGGAACCTGAAGTGGGGACCAACGGAAGGAAGGTTTTGGTTGCGGTGAGCGGGGGTGTGGACAGCTCGACCGCAGCGGCATTGTTGCTGGAGGCCGGTTTTGCATGTACCGGCGTGTTCATGATTACCAATGCGCATTACGAGCGTGCGCAGTCTCAGGCCGAAGATGCGGCCAGGCGACTGGGGATAAGACTTGACGTGCTCGACCTTCGTCAGGAGTTTGAGCAAATTATCGAGTATTTGTGTAGTGAATATGCGAAAGGTCGGACTCCTAATCCGTGCGTGGTCTGCAACAGTCACATAAAGTTTGGCAAGTTATGGGAGTTTGCGCGTCGCCGGGGCTTGGATCATCTGTCGACAGGTCATTATGCACGGGTAATCAACGACAGCGAAAGCTTTGGTTTGTACAGCGGCACTGATTCATCCAAGGACCAATCTTACGCCATGTCGATGATAGACAAACAGATGCTGGCGCACATGGTCCTGCCGATCGGCAATCATTCCAAGAAGCAGGTGCGCGAGCTGGCGGCGAGGTTCGGGCTTGGCACGGAGCACCGGAGCGAATCACAGGAGATATGCTTCATACCGGATAATGATTATGTGGCGGTGCTGGAAAAACGATGCCCTGAACTGGCGCGTCGCGGCCGAATAGTAGACAGTGGCGGGAAGGTTCTGGGTGAACACCTCGGTGTTCACAGGTTCACAGTGGGGCAGAGGCGAGGCCTGGGTATGGCGATGGGCCGACCTTACTATGTAGTTGGAATCGAGGCGGCGACGAATACGGTCACGCTGGGGCCGAAAGAGGAGGTTATGCACAGAAAGCTTTTGGCGCGCGGCGTGAACTGGCTGACGGATGGATTTGTGGGGAGCTTTCGCGCGAAGGTAAAAATACGGTATAACGACGAGGGTTCCTGGGCGGCGGTCACGCCGGAGGCGGGGGCCGTTGTAATCGAGTTTGACGAGCCGAAGCTGGCGATAACACCCGGGCAGCTTGCGGTTTTTTACGTTGAGGACAAGAACGGCAGCAGAGTGATCGGGGGCGGATGGATAGAGGAGACAGCCGATTGAAAACCGAGGGGCAACGGACCAGGGCAGGGTACGAGGGTCGATAATGCAAAGCGGCGACGACATTTTGAAGCTGCTGATTGAAGAAGGGCTTGAGGCGGCGAGGAAGATGGAGCGGGGTCTGATTCTCCAGCCCGGCTCGGTCGGGGACTGCATACTGACGCTGCCATTGGTTAGATTCATGAAAGAGTGCCTCGCTCTGGGCGGAGTGGACATTCTTGGACACACGGAGTATATCGGCATTTTTCCCGGCAGGAGCTGTGCGGACGGCATCCGGTCGATTGATTCGGTGGACCTGCATCGCCTGTTTACAGAAGCAAGGACGTTTGACCTTCCGGACGGGGACCCGTTGATAAACGCATTTGCGGATTATGCGTGGATTGTCACTTTTTTGGGCGAGCCGAACAGCGACTTTGAACAGAACCTTATTTTCACAGCCAATTGCAGTCGCAGCACGGCGGTTGTAGCTTTGTCAATGCATCCGCCTCAGAAGTCTTCGAGGCACATAGCCGAATTTTACATTGAGCAATTTGCCGCAGAAAGCGGGATGTCTTTGGAGGCGCGGCGAATGAGTGCGGACGATATACTTCTAAGAGCAACCGAAGGGGATACAAGAAGAGGGCGAGAACTGCTTGCGGAATCAGGGATAGATTTTTCGGAGCAGATAGTAGTAATCCAGCCTGGCAGCGGGGGCCTGGAAAAGTGCTGGCACCTGGACAATTTTCTGGCTCTGGCAGACGAGCTGGGTCGGCAAGGCAAGAGGGTGATATTTCTGCTTGGGCCGGCAGAGTCGGAGCGATTCGGTCAAGGGGCGATGGCGGGCCTGGCAGCATCGGGGAGGTGTCTGGCGAATCTATCGCTGACGGAAGTTGTGGAACTGCTGCAGTGTACGGACAGCTTCATCGGCAATGACAGCGGGATCACGCATTTGGCGGCGGGCCTGGGAGTGAAGACTTTTGCAGTTTTCGGTCCTACCGATCCTGAAGTGTACAAACCTATCGGTCCGGCGGTACGAGTATTCAGAAGCTCTAAGTCAGGTTTTTCAACGAAGCCCTCGGTGAGGCTGCAACAGGAGATTCTGGAGTGTTTAACATGATGACGGTGGCGAAAGGCTCGGTGGGCATTTTTTCGGGCAGTTATAAACGGTGCTGGAGGTCCGCTCGTGATGTCGTCAGCCCGGCTTGGCGGGCTCATCGGGTGCATACAGTTGACCGGATGTGTTGTTGTGCTATAATAGGGCGGCGGGGATTACTTTGAACGGTCTCCGGAAGGAACGGTAGACGTCGGACATTAAGAATAAGGACGATTTTTGATGCAGGACAAGACCTTAGGTGAACTGGCCGAATACGTGGGTGGTCGGGTCTGTGGGGATCCGAACGTCATAATACGGTCTGCCTCGACTCTGGGGCGGGCAGAGGAAGGTGACATTAGTTTCCTGGCGAACACCAGGTATGAAAAGCAACTGCATGCGACCAGAGCCAGCGCCGTGATAGTAGGGCGAGAGACGCTGAATGTGGCGGTTCCGCTTCTGGTAGCGGAGGACCCGTACTACGCATTTATGCAGATTATGGTGCTGTTGCATGGGCACCGTAAGCACAAGAAGGTTGGTATCAGTGGACGGGCGTCAATCTCCGATAGCGCAAAGGTCGGCGTAGACTGCCATATCCACGATTTTGTAACGATAGCCGACGATGCACAAGTGGGGGACGGGTGTATTTTTTATCCTGGTGTTCACATCGGCCAAGGTGCTCAGGTGGGCAACGACTGCATATTCTATGCGAATGTGACTGTTTACGACGGCATCCAAATAGGCAACCGAGTGATTATCAATGCGAATTCGACGATCGGGGAAGACGGGTTTGGGTACGCCAGCCATAAAGGTGTTCACCACAAGATACCTCAGACGGGGATAGTAGTGATAGAAGATGATGTGGAAATAGGGGCGTGCTGCGGAATCGAGCGAGGTACGTTGGGCGACACGGTGATAGGGCAAGGCAGCAAATTAGGCGATCTGGTGGCGATTGGTCACGGCACGAAAATAGGCGCGCACTGTTTGCTGGTTGCTCAGGTAGGTATTGCCGGCTCGACGACTCTGGGTCATCACTGCGTGGTTGGGGGCCAGGTGGGGGTTGTCGGGCACGTAAACATCGGAAATAACGTGACGATTGCGGCGCAGGCCGGGGTAATCAACAATGTTCCGGACGGGATGGTGGTGTTAGGAGCGCCGGCTATTGAGGCGAACCAAGGCAAGCGAGCGTACAGCATGATCCAATACCTTCCTGAGATGCGCCAGAACCTTCGCAACCTTCAAAGCCAAGTCGAACGAATCGTCATATCTATGGAATCCGGTCTCGGCAAGTCGGCTGATCAAGACAAGGGGTGAGCATCGCTGCGAGTGTGGCAAATATCACTATGAAGAGTGAGAGAGTGGTTGGTTTGATAGCCGGCGAAGGGAGACTTCCGTTTCTGGTAGCGGCCGGAGCGAAGCGGGCGGGATTAAAAGTGGTGTGCGTGGGTTTGGCAGACAATGTGGAGGCATCTCTGGCGAGCAAGGTTGACATTTATTACGAGGCAGCGATTGCTCGACCCGGCAGCTGGATACGGAGGCTCAGGAGGCATGGAGTAAATCGAGCAGTAATGGTCGGGCGGGTAGCGAAAGGCAGGATTTTTACACCCTGGCGCATTTTACGTTACCTGCCGGACTGGCGGGCAGTAAGGATATGGTACTGGCGGCTGCGCAGAAAACCTAAGCAAAATGACATGGTCCTTGGCGCCTTGGCTGACGAGCTGGCCAGCGGCGGTATAGTGTTGGAGAGTTCTACGATGTACTGCAAAGAGCATCTGGCAGCGGCCGGTGTGCTGACGAAGCATCAGCCGAGCGCATCGGTCAAGGGCGACATTGAATTCGGGTGGCAAATAGTCAAGAAGCTGGGAGAGCTGGATATCGGTCAGGCGATAGCGGTCAAGGAGAGAGAGGTAATCGCCGTCGAGGCGATAGAGGGCACTGCGAAGATGATCGAGCGTGCGGGGCAATACTGTAAATCGGGCGGCTGGACGCTGATCAAGACGGCCAAGCCAAATCAGGACGAGCGATTTGATATGCCGTGTGTGGGTCCGGACACCATCCGAAGTCTGGCGGAGAACGCGGCGAAATGCCTGGTTTTGGAGGCGGAGCGAACAATAATCATCGACAAGGCCGAGACGATAGAGCTTGCCGACCGGCTGGGTATTGCCATCGTGGGACACTGATATGGATGTCGCTTGTTTCGAGACCATACGAGATAATAACGTGAAGTTATGTATCCACACGAGCTTCCGCAATAATGCTTTTGAGCGCGCTCTGTTGGGAGGTGAAAGAGCGATTCGCCGATACTGCGGTCTGACGACAGTTTTGTCATCCGAGTTTACACGAGTTTATAGACTTACGGTCGGATTCGAAGGCGGCACCAGGGGTCTGTATTTTAAGCGATATCTGTCGAGGTCTCTCTGGGATTTTGTCAAGCAACTGGTACGCGCCAGCAAAGCCAAACGCGCTTTGAGAGGGTGCCTGATGCTGGAAGAGAATGGCTTTAAGACCAGTCCCGTCGTTGCGGCAGGCGAGCGTATATTTGGCTTTATGACGACTACAAGCTTTCTGGTCACCTCGGAAATTGAAACGGCCAAGGGAATTCATCAATGGCTCTCGGATGGTTTCGGAGAGTTGTCCGGTGAACAATTAGAGCTCAAACGGGATTTGATACGGGCCTTTGGCCGAACCATAGGCCGGATGCATGCGGCGGGTATCTTTCATGGTGACCTGCGTTTGGCGAATGTGCTGGCAAGGCGGGAGAAGAACGGCTGGGAGTTTTTCTTCCTCGACAATGAGCGAACGAGGAAGTTCCGGAAGCTCCCGGGCCGCCTTCGATTGAAGAACCTCGTGCAGGCAAACATGATTGAGCAGGACATTACCAATACCGACCGTATGAGGTTTTTCCGAGAGTACAAGGGTGAAAACGCAATAAGCCGAAGGGAAGCAGAACGGCTGACCGGAAAGATTCTGAAAAAGACGAGTCGGCGCCTGCATTGCAGAAACAAGCGTGACAGAGGTGCGAAGGTATATCTTAGAACAAACAAGAATTACCTTCGAATCCGCGAGGGGGGCAGAATTGCGGTATTCGACAGAGTTTTCTATCAGGCAGCCGAGTCGATGGATTTGATTAGGCAAATAGACGCGCTGATGGATGCGGGTGAGGTCCTCAAGAGTGACGGAAGCTCCTACGTGTCGCGGGTGACCTGTAACGGCAAGGACATCGTTGTCAAACGATACAATCACCGGGGGCTGATTCATTCGCTGCGTCATACAATAAAGAAGTCGCGTGCCCGTCGCTGCTGGCTGAATGCACACCGGCTCGGGGTGCTGAACATAGCCACGCCGAAGCCGCTGGCGTACATTGAGCGGCGCAAAGGGGGGCTGCTGTGGGAATCTTATTTCATAACCAAATATGTGAAAGGACAGCGTCTGTACGATTTTCTGAGAGAAGATTCAAGAGGCTGCAAGGAGCGTGCTGACCTGGCCGAACAGTTGCAGGAGCTGCTCGAACAGTTGAGTAAACATCGCATCACACACGGGGATTTGAAACATACAAATATCCTGGTCACAGACAACGGTCCCGTCCTGACGGATCTTGACGCAATGGAAGTGCACAAACTGGGGTGGCGCTTCAGACTCAAGAAGAGAAAGGACCTCTCATTATTGGAAAAGCTCGTGTTCAAATCATAGGGGGCCCGCGTGGGCATCCGCGAGCTGCCTGAAGGGATCATTCAATCTGGAGCGTCGCTGGAGACAAGGTAAATGCTGAGAGAATTCGGCGTTGACGATACTAACGAATATTGGCGAGAGCGAAGAAGAACGGGCAGAACCTCCGAAAGGCGGCTTCACCGGTTTTTGAGCACGCTTGTCGACAAGGTTTTCCCGTCCGGCGCGAAAAGTTGCCGAGAGAACGAGACGTCGCCTTCTCAGAAAAGACTGGTTTGACAAGTAAACTGGTCTGCACAGCATTTGAGCGAGGCAACACCGAGGTGCGGCGTCCGTTTTGGGAAGTCACTTTAGCGCAAGGTGCAAGGCAGTCAACATCAAATGCTGAATAGCTGAGTGTTCAGAAAGAGAGCGTTGCCCCACATAATCAGCCCCCGGGGATCGTACTTAGGTTTGAATATGTCATAAAGTACGAATCCATGTTCTCGCAAAACAGGTCGATCTCACTGTAAAGGGCACCGCCGCCGTACGCGGGGTTAAACCATATTTCCGTGTACACCAGGAGCGTTGAATTGCGCAGGACCCGCACGGCACCACGAAGCGCCTTCAGTTCCGCGGCGTGGATATCGAGCTTAATAACCTGAATGGACGGGTTCCCATTGCGCTGCGCCCAAATTCGGTATGTCAAATGGGCGCAAAAAGTGGTTGAAAAAACGAGGGGGCGACTGGGTAGAAAGATGAATCATACAATCGCGTGAACCCGGCGCAATTGATTGGGACACTCAAGTCTCTGTGGGCGGAACAGACGTATCTGTTCAGATGTGTCCGGCCGAGGGGCTGAACGCATTATCGTCACAGTCAACCGGCGGCTTTCCCCGGTGAAAGAAACGTCTCGCCGCTAAGAGATATGCGGCCGTGACTTATCGGGGGACAGGACTACTTCTATTCCATGACAGGGGAAAACATAACACAGGTACTGTTCATAAAGCTCCTGCACCGACCGATGGCAGTTGAATAAGAAGCCGAGAGGTTTCTTTATCTGCCGTGAAAGCCAGAACGGAGACCTGAAGACGAGTCTTTGGGAGATGACGTTTAATCTTATGTCCGTGTAGAAATTCGGGACTTTTCTCCTTAGCTGCTTCTCTTCAGCCACAAAATAGTAGAAAGTATACAGGCCGAAAAATCTCTTGTGCGTGTAGTCAGAGTAGTAATACGGATTGGAAAAATGAGGAACAAAGACATGGGCCCGTCCATTTTCTTTCAGCACCCTTACGATATCCCGCACCAGGCGTTCAAATTCATTTATGTCCTCGAGCACACTTCTGCAATGTATCTCGTCCACCGAGTTGTCGGGCAGAAACTCAAGGCCGTTCTCCATATCTGCAACAATATCGACGCCGGGCAGGTCCACCTTGTCGATGCCGATTCTGCCCGGCTTCTTCTTCCGGCCACATCCCAGCTCGAAATTACCTTTTCGCCGCTATTCAATAAAGCGTCAAGGTCGATCTTTATCGTGGCAATCATCGCTCTTAACGGACTCCTGAATCATGTCAATAAGGCGTTTTCCAATTACCTCGACGTCGAAAGATTTCACCCACAGTCGCGCCTGTCGGCCCATTTTCCTTCTCAACTCGGCGCTCTCGATCAACCTGCCTATGTTGCTGACCCATTCCGAACTATTTGTCGCGTGAAAGCCGGTAACACCCTCTGTTACGTATTCGGCGTTGACGCCGACAGGGGAAGTGACCGCGGGCAGCCCGGCCGCAGCATACTGAAGCAGCTTGAAGCCGCATTTGCCCCTTGTGAATCGATCGTCGGGCAATGGCGCAAGACCGATATCACTCGTGAGCAAATCCTGCACCTGCGACTGCTCGGACCACGGACGCTTCTCCACCTTCGCATTCGCCAGGTCGAAGAAGTCGTCACATATTATTCGCAGGACAACCTTATCAAATTTAACGGCTATTTCCTCGATTACAGGTCTTATCGCTGACAGATATGGCAGAGTGCTTTTGCTGCCGATCCAGACGAGGCGGATCTTTCCATCACCGGGCGGCTGCGCCTGCACCTCGTAAGCACCGGTATCGAGGCCCGTCGGCAGAATGTTGACGCTGCGAGTAAATTCTCGCGCATGGCGCGAGAGATAGTCATTACCGGCTATTACGAGGTCGGCCAGTCTAACCGTTCTTCGAAAGGACCGCTGTCGTTTGCGACTGGGCCTCTCAGGATGACTGTCACGATACATCACGGCGTCATCAAAATCGTAAATGATCTTTCTCCCATAACGACGCAGCCGGATGGCATCGAACAGACTCAGCCGTTTCTTGTGAATAAAGACGCAGTCGAAATAAGCCGATTGTTTGAGAAGGTTTCGCCTGGCCAGCGTGCCAGGAGGCAGCTTGGCAACGTGACAAAAGATACCTTTTGCACGCATGTTATCGAGATGTATTGCGATTCGCTGCCTGAAACTCCCGCGGTCCGGATTGTTGCTTATTACCAGCAGGTTCATGCGCCTCACGTTCTCTTTCGGCGGGCCTCAAAGTCACTCTCGTACATATTCAAGAGCTTCTGTCTAACTACCTCGTGCGAATAAAGTCTCCGGACCCTGTCCTGTGCCGCCTCAATAATCTCTTCAACTTCTGCCTTGGGCATACTCGCGACCGCCATCATTGCGGCGGCAAGAGCATGAGGTTCCTTTGACGGAACAAGCCAGCCGATCCGGTCGCTGTTAATGACCTCCGGAACTCCTCCGACATCGGTGGCGACGCATGGAACTCGGGCAGCCATCGCTTCGAGAATCACCCTCGGCATGCCTTCAGAAGCAATGGACGGCAAGACCAAAGCGTCTATGGCCCTTAATATCCGGGGGATGTCGTCCCTTTGGCCCAAGAAGTACACTGAGTCATAGAGCCCGACTTGCGCAACTTGTTGTTGGAGTTGTTCTTTCAAGGGACCTTGTCCCACCACGAGTAAATGTGCGCTCGGAAGGCGCTCTTTCACTTTCACGAACGCGCTGATAAGAAAAGCGTGGCCTTTATATGGGCCAAGCCGGCCTATAGTAGCAAAGACGAACGCATTCGCGGGCACCACAGATAGGCCGGCTTTTGCCGCAGCTTTTGTGGTTGATACCTCGGCGAAGCGTCGGTAATCGACAGAATTTTCGAGAACCGACAGCTTCTGTTCCGAAAGAAGCCAGTTGCTTCTCAAGATATCTTTCCTGACACCTTCGGCAACCGGGACAATCCTGTCAATTCTCCTGAACAAAAGGAAGTTCGTCAGTTTTCTTCTGAGATTGGCGCTTCTTCCCATTCCGTGCACATGTGCCATGACGACGGGCGTTCGAGCGAGTGCCGCCGCGATTGCGCCATAGACCGTAGGCTTGTGAGCGTGGCAATGAATTATGTCAACGTCATGCGCTTTGAGAATTTTGACCAGCTTAAAGAGAATTGAAAAACGAAAGGCATTGAGCAATTCTACGTTTGACAGATAGAAGACTTCGTATCCAGCCTCTTTGATAAGGTTTCTTTCGACACCATATCCGCTGAGATAGATAAATATTATGTTGAAACGCTGCCTGTCCAGCCCCAGAACGAGGTCGTTCACCGAGGTGATCCCGTGAGCATATTTAGCCCACATCAAGGCGATATTAATCTTGCGGTTTTCCAAAGCAGTGCTCCCAAACGGGCTTCCGGCCATCCACCTGAGGCGGCGGGCGGAGTTTCAAAGCTTAGTCAATTTAGGCCAACCCCCACAGTATAGCGACGTCGAAAGATTCGTCAAGAGCGTCATCATCTGGAACACCCTTGAACGGCCGAGCTGCACAGTATTCATGACTTGGGCGTCCGGGCGATGGTAATTTTTCTGTGCTCCATAGCCTGATACTATCGCAAAGGCATATCAGTATCGCCCCCCACGCTTACTGCTGATCGCGTCCCTTGACAAGGCCTGCCGGTGCCACCGGGTTCTGTGCACGTATCGACTCAGTCATCGTGGGCGATGGGGCTTCTTTGCCCAAAATTTGCCTGAAGTATTCTATGGTGTTGCTCAAGCCCTGTTCGAGAGGCACCGCCGGCTCCCAGCCGAGCCGAGTCTTCGCCAGAGTAATATCCGGCCAGCGCTGCGTGGGATCATCGGAAGGTAAAGGCTTATAGTCGAGTTTTGAACTTGAGCCCGCCAGGGTAATGATCGTCTCAGCCAGCTCCGAAATACTTATCTCGACCGGGTTGCCGAGATTTACCGGGCCGGTAAAATCATCCGCCGAATCCATGAACCGAATCATGGCTTCTATCATATCATCCACGTAGCAGAAGGAACGAGTCTGCTTTCCGGTTCCGTATATGGTGAGGGGCTCATTTCTAAGGGCCTGGATTATGAAATTGGACACGACACGTCCGTCAGAGGGGTGCATTCTGGGTCCGTAAGTATTGAAGATTCGAGCCACTTTTATCCTCAGCTTGTGCTGACGATAATAGTCGAAGAAGAGCGTTTCTGCACAGCGTTTGCCCTCGTCATAGCACGAACGTGCGCCGATGCAATTGACGTGTCCCCAGTAACTCTCGGATTGGGGATGGACTTTGGGATCGCCGTAAACCTCGCTGGTGGAGGCCTGGAATATCCTGGCCTTTACCCTTTTGGCCAGGCCCAACATATTGATGGCGCCGTGCACGCTGGTCTTGGTTGTCTGCACAGGGTCGAACTGGTAATGGACGGGCGAGGCCGGGCATGCCAGGTTGTATATCTCATCCACCTCGACATAAAGGGGAAAGGTAACGTCATGTCGCATGGCCTCAAAACGAGGATTATCAAGAAGATGGAGTATATTGCTCTTCCTGCCGGTGAAGTAGTTGTCCACACAAAGCACATCATGGCCCATGTTCAGGAGTCTTTCGCAAAGATGCGAGCCAAGAAACCCTGCACCGCCTGTCACCATAACCCGCTTCATTATCTGCTCCTGTACTTCGCCCAAAGCATCGACAACGCGGAGACGCACCTCTTAACATTATGGAAGGCCGCGCGACCCCAATATTTAGAGCCGACAACCAGCCACACACACGAGCCCCTGCCAAACGGCTCGCGCACAACATCTCTGCAATACTGCAATAAACTGCGATAGCGGGTATTGTAGCACGTAGATACGCAAGTTCAAGCACAAAAACGCTTGACTGTCTGTCGGCACTGTATTAAGCTGCCGGCGACAGGTTATCCGAAGAGACAGACCTTTGCCGTCGGGGCCGGCAGTGCATGAAAGCGGGCAGTGGTGGCAACGGGTCTCAAAGTCGATAAGACGTTGCGAGCGCGGGGGCGGTGAAACGCCATAGCGGTCGTAGGAATTGAATAGAGCTATATGTCGGAGAACAGGGTCACATGGCCGAAAAAGACAATCCGCTGGTGAGTATTTGTATACCTCACTGGCAGGTCAAGGAATTAATCACATTGTGCCTTCGCGCGATCCGGAAATACACGCAAACAGTTCCAATCGAGGTCATTGTTGTGGACAATGGTTCGCAGGATGAATCGCTGGACTATTTGCGAGGCCTTTCCTGGATAAGATTGATCGAACGCGCGAAAGAGACGCCGGACTATTGGGTCCAGGCGTTTATCAGCGCCTTGGACATTGGCTTCGAGAGCAGTCGGGGCGAATACTTTGTGATTATGCACAGCGACACTATCGTGAAGCACCCGGGCTGGCTCGAGCGGTTGTTGTCGCCATTCGACGGCGACCCGAAGTGCGCTGCCGCAGGGGCCTGGAAGCTCGAATGGCGGCACCCCCTATATGAGCTCACAAAGAAACTTACGGACACCAAAAGGGCCAAGCTGTGGCTGCGGCGAACGTTTATGCGAGACCCGAGCGCGCAGCAACTCAAGCGGGAGCTGTGTCCGCGTGATTATTGTTCAATGTATCGGTCTGAGCCGATACGCAGGCTGGGGTTGCGTTTCGACCCGAAAGACGGCTGGGCCGGTTATACAGCCGGTGAGAAGATGTATTACCAACTGAAAGAACACGGCTACCACGCGGTTGTGATTGATAGTCTGGAGATGATGAACTACATGGTGCACCTGGCACACGCGACGGCTGGACTACGACCTGCGGAGCGACGTCTTGGTCATCGGCATGCACAGAAAAAGGCCGAACGCAGGCTTCATCGACTGTTCAATTCAGACCTTGCAAAAACTCTGGCGGTCGATGACAGCCTGGACAAATGAGGCCGATGTGATAAGGTTTGTCGTGGCCGGTCGTATCTTCAGCGATTCGCGTACATCTGCTCATAGTACTTCTGATAGTCACCGGAAACAACGCTGTCGAGCCACTTTTTATTCTGGAGATACCAGTCTATCGTCTTGTTAATTCCCTCCTCGAAGGTTACAGACGGACGCCAACCAAGCTGTTTCATTATCCTGGCGGCGTCAATGGCGTAACGTCGGTCGTGGCCCGGTCTGTCGGTGACGTGCCTGATGAGGGACCTGGGCTTCTGGAGTCTGTCGAGAATAAGCTCGACGACTTCGATGTTTTTCTTCTCATTGCATCCGCCTATGTTATAGACTTCGCCCGGCGTCGCTTGTGTCAGGACCTTCCATAGCGCCGTGCAATGGTCATATACGTAGAGCCAGTCGCGGACGTGCAGGCCGTCACCATAAACGGGCAGTTGCCTGTCGTTCAAGGCGTTGTTAATCATCAGGGGAATCAGTTTTTCCGGGAACTGATACGGTCCGTAGTTGTTGGAACACCTGGTTATGTTATACTTGAGACCCCAGGTGTGACCAAAGGCCTTGACAAGATGGTCGGCGGCGCCCTTGCTGGCGGAATACGGGGAATTCGGAGCGAGAGGCGTCTGCTCGGTGAACTTGCCTTCCGGGCCGAGCTCGCCGTAGACTTCGTCAGTGGAAATCTGAACGAACCGCTGCAATTTCTTGTCACGTGCGGCCTCCAGCAAAGTCAACGTGCCGGTGACATTGGTTTCGATAAACACCTTAGGCTCGGTAATGGAGCGGTCGACGTGACTTTCCGCGGCGAAATTGACAATTGCATCGATTCGGCACTCGTCGATAATCTTTTCAATCAGTTCACCGTCGCAGATATCGCCTTTGAAGAATTTGTGGTTTGGATGTTTTTCGAAACCGGCCAGGTTCTCGAGATTTCCGGCGTATGTAAGCTTGTCGAGGTTGGCGACGAAGCAGTCAGGATGTTCGGAAAGCACCATCCGCACAAAATTGCTTCCGATGAAGCCTGCTCCGCCTGTAACGAGAAATCTTCTCATAATCGCCTCAGGAACGCCTCCAGGGGCGCCTGCCAGGGCGCGATGGGCCCATCGAGCAGGGCCTTTATTTTGGTGCAGTCGAACCGGCTGTTCAGGGGCCTTGCCGCGGGACTCCTATGATCGCGGCTCTTGCAGGGCCGCAGTTCAACATCCATCGAGAGTTTGTCAAAAACGAATTGTGCCATTTCGAACCGGCTGACATAGCCTTCGCTTGCAAAATGAAATATGCCTTCCGGCTTTGCAGGCAACAATTTGCAGATCGTCTTTGCCGCTTCTGTTGTAGCGGTGGGCGAACCTATCTGGTCATCAACGACCTTCAGCACTTTGTGGTCTCCGGCGCGCTTAATCAATTTGGCGACAAAGTTATTTCCATGCAAGCCATACGTCCATTCGAGACGGATTATACAACAGCGGCAGCCGGTTTCAAGCAGAAGCTTTTCGCCGGCGAGCTTGCTCCTGCCGTATGTATTGACAGGGTTTGGCCGGTCGGTTTCGACATACGGCGCTTCGCCCTTACCGTCAAAGACGAAATCGGTGCTGACGTGAAGCACCCATACGTCCGCCTGTTTTGCGATGCGCCCCAGCCGCCCCACTGCTTCGGCGTTGACCCTGTAGGCCAGTTCAGGTTGGGCCTCGGCCCCGTCAACATTGGTGTAAGCGGCGCAGTTGACGACAATCGAAGCCTGTTCAACAACCTGCTCAAGCTGTTTTGGGTCGGTAATGTCCAAATCAGGCAGGTCGAAGACGGCAGTATTGAAGTTTGGCTGACAGCCACAGGCCAAATCGGAGCCGAGCATCCCCCTGCCGCCCAGGATAGCGACCCTCTCGTCATCCATCTTTTCGCGCCCAGTCATACGGGATGTCGTTGTCGTGTGGGTCGGTGCGGAATTCATCCGGCTCCGCACAGTTATAAACCTCGGAGACGACATTTACAATGTAGGCCTCGCTCCGGCTGACACACATCCAGCCGTGCTGCACGCCGGGCGGTATGCGGACGAGGCCGGGGCAGTGCTCGCCGAGATACAGTTCGTTGACAATACCGAAGGTCGGTGAACCCTCACGACGATCATGGAGAGCGACTTTGACAGTTCCCTTTATAACATGGAAATGGTCGGTCTGTTTTTTGTGGTGGTGCCAGGCCTTGACAACGCCGGGATAGGTGGTGGTGAAATACACCTGTCCGAATTTCTCGAACCAGGGGTCGTCGGCTCTCATTATCTCTCCGAGCCGGCCTCGCTCGTCGGGCAGAACTTTGGCCCGGCGGACTCCTACTCCGTCAATAAGGCCTCCTGACCCTCGGACGATCAATCCTTCATCGGCAAAAACCGTCTTCATTGTGGCTGTTTGCTTGCTCATTGTGGCGGCTCCTTTATCACCAGCTCGTTGGCCCTGCTAAGCGACTCGAAGGTTCCGGCATCGGTCCACCAGCCGTCGAGAACGTCGTATTCCAGGTTGCCCTTGCGGATATACGCGTTGTTGACATCGCTGACTTCCAGCTCGCCGCGTGCCGAGGGCCTGAGCGTTCTGATAATATCAAAGACCGACGTGTCGTAGAAATAGATACCGGTTATTGCATAATCGGATTTTGGCGTTTGCGGTTTTTCTTCGATAGCTGTGATCCTGCCGCCGGCTGTTTGCGCCACGCCAAAGCGCTCGGGGTCGGGGACCTGTTTGAGCAGCACTCTCGCGCCATTCTTCTGAGAGATGAAGTTCGCAGCGTATGGTCTGAGACCGGCTTGGAAGATATTGTCGCCAAGGATAACGGCGATGGGCTGTTCGGCGGCGAAGTTTTCTGCCAAAGCCAAAGCCTGTGCGATTCCACCGGCCTCATCCTGCACCTTGTAGGTGAAATGACAACGGAAGTTTTTGCCGGAACCGAGCAGGCTGACGACGTCCCCCATGTGTTCGGTGCCGGTGACAATCAGTATCTGGTCGATGTCTGCGGACGTCAGTTTTTCTATTGGGTAATAAATCATGGGCTTTTGCCCGATAGGCAGCAGATGTTTGTTCGTGACTTTGGTCAGAGGCATCAGGCGTGAGCCCGTGCCGCCTGCCAGCACAACCCCTTTTAGAGTCACGACAGGCCCTTTCCAAAACTAAGTTTGACCGGTATCTCCATAAGGTCAAAACTGCTTTAGGAATCGTAAATCGTTTTCAAAAAGCAGCCGAATATCCGTTATGCCGTACTTTCTCATGGCAAGGCGTTCTATTCCGAAGCCGAATGCCCACCCGGTGTATTTTTCGCTGTCGATTCCGACGGCGTCGAACACGTTCGGATCGACCATGCCGCAGCCGCCCATCTCAATCCATTTTTCGTTTCCGGCCTTGTCGGCAAGGAGCAGGTCAACTTCGGCGCTGGGCTCGGTGAAGGGGAAGAAGCTGGGGCGAAAGCGCCACTTCGTTCCCGAGCCGAGAAAGGCGTGGATGAACTGGTCGATGGTGGTTTTCATATTTACCATGGTGACGCCCTCGTCAACGACGAGGGCTTCGAGCTGATGGAACATAAACATGTGAGTGGCATCGACAGTGTCGGGGCGATAGACGCGGCCCGGCGCGACTACGCGGATGGGCGGTCTGGTGCGCTCCATAACCCGAATTTGAATGGTGGAGGTCTGACTTCGCAACAGCATGTTGTCGGTAATATAGAAATTATCGAGCGGGTCCCTGGCGGGGTGCTCAGGAGGTATGTTCAAGGCGACGAAGTTGTGCCACTCATCTTCAACTTCGGGCCCGTAGGCGACAGCGAAACCCATTCGGCCGAATATTTCGAGCAGCTCGTTTATGGTTTGGGTAATGACGTGTGCTTTTCCGATGTTGACGGCAATGCCCGGCAGCGTGACGTCAACAAAGTGACGTGATTTCTCCCGCTGGGCCTTCGATAGAGAGTCTTTCATCTGCTCGAAGGCGGAACCGACCTCTTTCTTTATTTTATTTGCCAGTTGTCCGGCCTGCGGCCTCCGCTCGGATGGAAACTCACTTATGCGGCTGAGCATCTGAGTGATTTGGCCTTTTCGCCCGAGGTATTTTATGCGGAAATCCTCCAACGCCTTCAGGTCGGCGACCGCCTTCAGGTCTTCAAGAGCACCCTTACCAATTGCTTCGAACTGCTCAAGCATTGAAACTCCGTTCCGCGCGTTTCAGGGCATGTTTCAGTTAACAGCAGCTCTTGCAGCCTCAACGACGGCGTCGAAGCCCTTGGGGTCGGCGATGGCGATTTCGCTGAGCATTTTGCGGTTCAGTTGAATGTTGGCTTTCTTGCACCCGTCGATGAACCGGCTGTACCTCATTGCTCGCTGCCGGCACGCAGCGCTGAGCCGTATAATCCAGAGGCCTCGGAAATCACGTTTGCGGCGCTTTCTGTCGATTCGGGCATTCACGGCGGCGTGCATAACAGCCTCTTTGGCCAGCCGGTAGTTACGGCCCGCCGCTCCGTGATACCCTTTGGCAGCCTTGAGGATCCTTTTTCTCGCCTGGCGCCGCGCCGCGCCTTTTCTAACTCTTGGCATATCAGCTTTTCCTTTCTTACCGATTCAATAGGGCTGCTGGCGGCAGCTGATTGCAGGCATAGGCTTTTAGCGAAGTTTCGCACAGCGCCAATGCACGCCGAGAAGCAAGCCCGGCCCCGTGTGACGGGGCTCCAATACTAACTCTTTTTCACGTCTATTTCGCTATCCTGGCTTTGATAGTGGCTGCGAATGCCCCGGTGACAAGCGATGAACTTGCCATTAGTCGCCGGCGTTTGGCGCTTTTTCCGCTCAAGAGATGGCCGCCGCCCGCGTGCCTGCGCATTACCTTTCCGGTCCCAGTGATTTTCAACCGCTTTGCCAAGCCATGATGGCCCTTCTGTTTCGGCATCTAATCGATTCCCTTATAGTAATCATCCAGAACATGCAAAACAAATAGGATATGCTATTTGCGGGCCTGGGTCAACACCGAACCGCTGAATTCCATAAAAAATGGATAAAACGCTGCCAAGGGCCGAATTCGGCCGCGGCCAGGCGGGTCTCGTGCATTTGAAATTGGGTTTGATGCGGCTTGGCCAGGCGGGCTTCATACAGGACTTCGCGGTGGCAAAAGGGCTGGGGCGCGACAAGTTGGGTTTGATTGGTCCCCGGCTTGAGGATTTCACGAAGCTCACCCGTAGGGATCTCCGCTTCGCTTCGAGTTCGTTTGGCCTTGTTTTGGGTTCGTTTGGCTTTGCTTTGATGGGGGAGAATTTGCGTTTTTTGTCGTAAGGCTTGGCAAGAAAGGGAGTTGCGTTGATTTTTGGGTTTTTGGGGAATTGGCTTTGATTGGGTTTGCTTTGGGTTTGTTTGGGTTTGCTTTTTGGTGACTGGAAATCGGCCATATTGTCGTAACCCTTTGTGCAAAAGGAGGTTGCGTTGGTTTTGGCTGTTTGGGAAATTGGGTTTGTTTTGCACGAAAGGGTAAAATGGTAAACGGTATATGGTAAGTGGTGATTGGTAAGGGGTGAGTGGCGACTCGTAATTGCTAATTTGTAACTCACTGTTGGGTATCGAGTAGCTTTAGGTTATTCAATTTGACGGGTATTATACCCGATTTGGGGGCGGAAGTAAAGGGAAAAAACTGTGCATGCACAGAAACGCGAAATCCTAAGCTCGAAATCCGAAACAAATTCAAATGACGAAAATCCAAAGGCTCAAAAGGGGTTGGTTGCTGGTATTTGGCAAGAGAAAGGACGCAAAGCAGAAAAGGACCAGGATATCAGATAATCAGGGTGTGGGGAAATTTTGTTATCAACACTTGGCGGGGCAGGTTCGCTGTAAACAATAGAAGGGCTCGTATGTGAGCCAAGAAATGGGAGCTTTTTGGGCTGGAAAGGCTCAAAATGAAGATAACCATACCTATTTTGGTCCTTGGGGCGAGGGCAGGGGATACCAGCCTAAACATCAAACAACGGTCATTTTGTGTTAATTTGGGAGGACTTGTCATGGTCAAGCGAAGGTTTTTAACAGGTTTTGTGATAGTTTTGGCTTTTTTGCTGCCGGCAGGCAGGTGCTTAGCTGATGTTTCAGCCCAGCTTGCCGAGGCCAAGGCGTACGCACAGCAGGGTGAGTATGAGCAGGCGGAGGCACTTTATCGGCAGGTTGCGGCGGACAACGCAGGAAGCGCCGAGGGGCTTTCGGCGACGGAGGGGCTGATTTTAGTGCTTATTCGGGCGGAAAAGAAGGATGAAGCGCAGGCGGTGTATCGGCAGCTAATGGCTGATTATTCGGCCAGTCCCGGTCTGGTGGAGGCCTTGAGCCGGGAGGCGGCAGGGGCGTTCAAGGACGCCAAGATGTTCGAGACGGCTGCCGAGATTTATGAGTATATTCTTGCCCATGGACCGAGTGCGGGTCAGATTATGCAGTGTCGAACGGGGCTTTTCAAGTCGTATCTTGGCTTAAATGAGGATGTTAAGGCACAGGCTGAGTTCGATTCGCTTGTGACGGATTTTGCGGACCAGGCCAATCTTGCGGATATTGTCGAGAATCTCGGAAAGGAGTGTCGAGGTCTTCGCAAGTGGCAGGCTTGCAGGATGGTCAATGAGTATTTTGTCAGTCACTGGGGCGGCGATGAGCGAGCGGCGAACGCACAGCGTCTTGTGGCCAAGTCGTGTCTGAAGGCAGGCGATGATGAGGGGGCGACCGCGGCCATCGAGAAGCTGTTAGCTGATTACAGCGGTAATCCGGGCATTGGGTACGAGTTAGCTGAGCTTGCCGATGACTATGCTGGCGATAAGAGGTATGAAAAGGCGGCGGGGCTTTATAAGCAGGCGGTGGAGAGATGGCCGAGCAGTAAGTGGGCGGTGGAGGCGCAGAAGCGGCTGGCGCGGATGTATATACATATCGGCGATTATGAAAAGGCGGATTCGGCGGCGGGGAAATTGACAGAGTCGTTTTCCAACGCAGAGGGGATTGCCGCGGCGATAGAGGATGTGGCGGATAAGTACCAGTTGGCGGGCAGTCACGCCAAGTCGTATCCGCTGCATCGGTATGTCGTGGAGCATTGGCCGGAGAATGAGCGTGCGATATGGTGCCAGATGAAGGCGATTATGTCCCAGCTTCGATTGAGCGATTTGGCCAAGGCGGAGCAGGACCTTGGGAGTCTGCTCACTGATTTTGCGGGCCATAAGGAGCTTGGGCCGGCTGTGCATGAGGTCGTCGAGGAGTACCGTAATACCGGGGCGCACGAGGAAGGGCGGGAGCTGTTTGCTTATTTGCTTGAGAACTGGGATGAGACGCCGGACACAATGCTCGAATTGCAGGTGGGTATCGCCCTACAGAGCATCAAGCTGAGAGAGCCAAACAGGGTGGAGGCTGCGATAGAACAGTTGATAGCCGATTACAACGACCATCCGAAAATTGCCAAAGCCCTCTTTCAGATTGCCGAGGAGTTCTACTACGCTCATAAGTACGACAAGGCGATTGAGCTTATGGAACTCATACTGAGTAGCTATCAAGACCGGGAGTATCCGGGTAAGGGCGAGCTGCCTTTCATTCTGGCTCTCTGTCAGAGAAAGATGGGCAGGTATGATGAAGCGATAAAGAACTTGCGGGTGTGCGTTGAGGAATATCCGGAAAGTCGGTTTAGCCTGCAAGCGCCGTATTCCATCGGCCTGTTGTATCTGCGGCAGAAGAAGGACTACGAGCAGGCGGCGTACTGGTTCGAGCAGCAGCTTGAGCGATATCCGAATAATGGGTTCAGCGAAAAAGCACTGCACCATTTGGCATGGTGCTATCTTGGGCACCTCAAGGATTACGTCAAGGCTGCTCAGGCATATGAGGAATATATCGCCAATTACCCGGACGATGTATGCGTCTGGTCGTGTTACACGGGCTTGGCCCGGTGTTATGCGAAGTTGGGCGATGCGGACAAGGCCTTAGGGGTCTTGCAGAGCGCGTACGAGAAAGCCGACACCGACAGGCTGCGTGGAGAGTTTGCCGAGCGGATAACGGCATTGGAGAAAGGAGGTGTACCATGAAACAGACGACTAACGACAGACGACGCAAGAGCGAGAGCGGAAGACTTGGTTTATGCTTGGCAGCGGTAGTGATTTGTGGTACGATAATTGATGGTAAGAGCCTGGCTCATCACGTGCTGCAGATAAACGATTTTTATGTGAGGGCGAACATGTCGGACCCAAACGAGACGGAAGCAAATGTATGCGAGTGTGGATACTGGGTCTATGTCGAATGGTGGGCGACCACAAAGAACGGGGACTTTGATATCGAGATATGGGAGCCGGGGACGCCGAGCGACGACGAGGACGAAGACTTTCGTCCGCCGAGCGGGACAAAGATAGCAGAAACAAGTCATACGACCAGCGGGAGGTACACAGACAGCAAGCTATTTGAGGTGACGGATTCGTCGGCTCTTACTACGGGCGAGCACAGTATAAGGGCCTGGGTGATAGAAACGAGCACCAGCCCACCGAACGCGTGGGAATATAGTGACGACGAGTGCACGGTTTTTGTGGCCAAGGGGACAGAAGTGGAGTGGGAAACGTTTCCCGGAAACACAGATTTGGACGGGTGTCCGAAGAACGGCGGCAAACGCATTTTTCCGGGCAAGCAGACTTACAATGATGAGGACGCGGCAGATCGGAAAAAGGTCACGGTCAAGGCGACGATAACGCCTGCCGCCGCGGACATCAAGGTATATTTTAGCTGGTGGGATGTGGACGACCCCTGCTCAGATGATCCGCCGCTTGACGACAATGACAGCAACGGGCCTACAGGTGGGGACAACAATGGTTCGGGAGCAAGTGTGCCAACCTACGCCACTACTGATGCGAGTGGAGTAGCGAAAGCGACATTTACCGTGAGTATGCAGCCGGGGGACAATTTCAAGATAACGGCTTCGACATGCGAGGCCAAGCTGGGGGAGGTGGACCAGACAGATGTTGACGGTAACAGTCTGCCCGAGTGTGTTATAATGACCGAAATGCTGACTGTTTGGCGCAAATTACACATAGAACGTGATTCAATGGAGCAGGTTGCAGATTCAGGTGATGAAGATAATTGGGTCCGCGGGGGTGTGGACACGAGCGATTTCAGTTATGATTCGGGGAATAATGAAACAACGATCGTTCTCAACCAAGACTTGGCTGCCTGTTGGGAAGAGAGCAAGGAATATCACTTCGTAGGGGGCGAGTATAAGCAATGCGGCGTGCCGTGGACTCCGTTGAGGACAGTAGGTCATGTCGGCTACGATGACATCGTTGTAGATGGCAATGCTGTTGTGGGCTGGCCCTGTAGTTACAGCTTAAAAGATGATGATGACACGGGTCTCTTGCCCTCGCCGCCGGACATCGGCAAGTGTGATGATATATTTGAGGACTGCTACATTGACTGTGTGGATGATGCTCCTGGGGGGACCAATACGGTTGGCTTTAGGCGACACGTCGGAAGTACAGTGACCTACAATAGCAACATTGAGGCTGCTGCTCAGAGGGGCTCGGCAGGCAGCGAGGCAGACAATTGGTGGGTCGTGTATGTACTCTCAGGATATCAGGGTGGCTTCAATAACGACTATGATCCGGACACAGATTCGCCAGCCCAATGTGCGGTTACTCATTCCACGAACTTCCAGATATCCGTTACTTTTCGAGAGACAATGAGCGACATCGCCGGCGCTGGCGCAGCAAATCTGGAGCAACAGTCAGTTGTTCACGAGATCGGCCACCAGGTTCTGGAAGAAGGGGACAGTGCGCACACTGCCAACACGATAATGAACGCGGTACTACCTGTAGGGGCTGTAGATGAGCACTTTAGTAACGCTCATATTGCCACGATCCGAGGCAAGACATCCGCGCCAGGAAACTAAAATCAGCAGGCTGCTATGGACGAGTGAGCCCAATTATGATATGAATTCTTGGAGTTGGCAGACCGTAATTTGAAAGGGGCCTTGACTATGAAACCAAACGTCCTTAAGCTGATAGCCTTAACATGTGTCCAAGTGGCAGTTGCCGTTAGTAGCCCGGCAAGAGCAGCGGAAATCGGGGACTTCAACGAATTGACGTTGAAGATATCGACTGACCGCGTTGAAGTTCTGCCTCTGGAACCGATACAATTCACAGTAACCCTGTCTAACCAGACTAACCACCCTGTCAAAGGACACTCTATGATAGAGCCAGGGGATTTTCTTCGCATATATGTTGCGAAAGGCGATTCGGCCTTTGACCAGTTCCGGACATCCGATTGGCCTGCCCTGGCCTTGAGCGGGGGACCGGTGATTCTCCAGCGCGGCTTTCGACGAAGCGTGAGCGGGTATTTGTATTATGCTCACGCCCCTGATCCGGATAAGCAGCCACACGGTGCGTACCTGTTTGAGACGCCTGGGCTTTACCGGCTTAAAGCAATATTGACGGATATGAAGGGTCAGAATCCTATCGAATCGAATACCCTGACAATAGAGATAAAGGAACCGAGGGGCGAAGACGCTGCTGCTTACGAGTTGCTTAAAGCGCTTAAAGGCATGAGTGATAGGAATGTTTCTTATGGGGGCTTTCTGATGCGAGACTTTGGACGACAATACCACCCACGGTGGGAGGCCTTCATCGACAAGCAGGAGGAACTTCTTTCCAGATTTCCAAAGAGGCAGTACGCGCGCTACGCGGAGTATTCGCTCGGCCTCACATATAGTAGGCGCGATGATGAGCAGGACGTGCAGCGAGGGATTAGCCTACTGAAAAAAGCGTCGCGCCATTCGAGTTTTTTTCTTGCCGAAGACGCGCTGCGGGCTTTGAGGGGCGTCAAGTTGAAGCGGGGCCAACGAGAAGAAGCCAAGGAGTATGAGGGCGAGATGGCAGCTAGGTTCCCAAATAGCCCGGAAGGCAGAGACTACTTAGAGCGGCAGTACATTCTTGAAGAGAAAAAGAAAGAACGGCACGAAGAACAGCAGGAGCAACAGAAACAAGAGGAAAAAGACGAGAAGCGGGCCTTGACTTGGCCTGTCGGCTTAGGTGGGGCATTGGGTATAGTAATTGTCGTGGGTCTTGTAGTGGGCCTCAAGAAATGGGCCGCTCGCACGTAGACCGAGGTCCCAGGGCGCAAGTAATTTCGGGGAGTGGAGCAAGGCGCAGGGAGTATTCTCTTTGACAAGTGAAGATTGTGCACCTTCTTTATAAGCAGGCGGTGGAGAGGTGGCCGAGCAGTAAGTGGGCGGTGGAGGCGCAGAAGCGGCTGGCGAGGATGTATGTGCAAATCGGCGATTATGAAAAGGCGGATGCGGCGGCGGCGAAATTGTCGACTGTGCTATTGCGGACAATAATACCATCGGCTACGGCGGTGGACTATACAACTGCAGCAGCACCATCAGGAAGTGCATCATCAGGGACAACTCCGCTGAAGGGGACGGAGGCGCGATGCTTTGTGCAGGAAACAAATGTCCTTGCACCCACGGCAGGTTGGCTGGCATCGGCTTTGGAGCGATGCTTATTCCAGACTGCTATTTGTTCGGCACAAGGAGGAGCTTGAGGCGTCTTCCGGCCATGGTGGAAGGCTGCTCGATCTTTGCCAAATCCTGCAAGGTCTCCGTGATTTCGGTTAATATGGTGTAGCCCTGCTCTTTATGGAGCATCTGCCGACCACGGAAGAAGACGGTAAACTGCACCTTGTGTCCTCTTTCCAGGAATTCACGCGCGTGACTTACTTTGATGCTCAAATCATGCGGGTCGGTTTCCGGTCGGAGCCTGATTTCCTTCAGCGTCATGGCGTGGAAATGATGTTTCTTATGTGCATCTCGAACCTTCCGTTTTTGCTGGTAGAGCCATTTGCCGTAGTCCATAATTCGACAAACGGGGGGATTGCTGTTGGGGGCGACCTCAACGAGGTCAAGGCCCGCCTCGCGGGCCCTGTTGAGGGCGTCCCGCAGGTCCACTATTCCCGCCTGACTATTTGATTCGTCAATGAGGCGAATCTGGTCGGCACGGATCCTGTCATTTATCCTTAAGCCTAATTTACCTATAGTACACCACCTTACCTTTCATAAGAGCACACAATAACGCAGCCGGCCAAGCCGGTAAAGAGCATACGGTATTCGTTCGCTCGTTATTTAACAATTCGGTCGCCAACTTTCAAGGCCAAATCTATCTGTCTATCGGCAATTTTGCTTTTGGCGATTGCGACAAATCCGTCTATTTCGAGGGTTTCATTTTCTTTTCGGCCTCTGATTCTGACGTTGACGGTATCGGACTGAGCCTCCTTCGGCCCGACCACGAGCATATAGGGCAGCCTCTCGGCGTGGGCCCGTGCAATTTTGGCGCTTATCTTTTCGTCGGAGAGGTCAGCGCCGCAACGGAGGCGATTTTCCCTGAGCCTGCCGAGAACAGCAAGGGCATAATCATTGGTCTTTTCACTAATGGGCAGGACCCTTGCCTGCTCCGGAGAAAGCCAGAGGGGGAAGTTGGCGGCATAGTGCTCGGTCAATATCCCAATGAAGCGTTCAAAAGACCCGAGCACCGCACGGTGAATCATAACGGGTGTCTTCTCGTTATTGTCCCTGTCGGTATAGAGCAGGCCGAATCGCTCGGGCATGGAGAAATCGAGCTGAATAGTGCCGAGCTGCCAGGACCTCTTGAGGCAGTCCTCCACATGAAAATCTATCTTTGGTCCGTAGAAGGCGCCGTCGCCCTCGTTAATTTTGTAGTCGATCCCCTTGTGGGCCAGGGCGTTTTTCAGTGCGTCTGTGGAGACGTCCCAGATTTCGTCGGAGCCGATGTGCTTTTGGGGCTTTGTTGAAAGCTCGATGTGGAAATCCTCGAAGCCGAAGGCGCGGTAGGTCTCAAATATGAGATTGATAACGCCAACGATTTCGGATTCTGTCTGGTCCGGCATGCAGTAGATGTGCGCGTCATCCTGGGTGAATTTTCTGACGCGAAAGAGCCCGTGCATGACGCCGCTGGCTTCGTGACGATGGACCAGGCCGAACTCGGCGACGCGCATCGGCAGCTCGCGATACGAGTGCTGTCTGGTCCCGTAGACAAGACAGCCGCCGGGACAGTTCATGGGCTTGATGGCATAGCCCGTATCGTCGAAGCTGGTGAAGTACATGTTCTCTTTGTAATTGTCCCAGTGTCCGCTCTTGTGCCAGAGATTTTCATTAAGTATAATAGGGGTCTGAATTTCCTTGTATCCGTATTTCTCATTTAACAGGCGGAGGAAGTCCACTATTGCGTTCCAGACAACCATTCCCTTTGCGTGGATAAAGGCGAAGCCGGGTCCGGCCTCATTGAAACTGAACAGGTCCAACTGTTTTCCGAGCACGCGGTGGTCCCGTTTCCTGGCCTCTTCGAGTCTTTGGAGGTGGTCGTCGAGCTCTTTTTTTGTGGGCCAGGCGGTGCCGTAGACTCGCTGAAGCATTTTTTGGGTCGGGTCGCCGTGCCAATAAGCGCCGGCGACGGACATGATTTTGAAGCTTCCGACCCAGCCGGTGCTTGGCACATGAGGGCCGCGGCATAGATCCTCGAAGTGACTTCCATGCGAGTAGAAGCTGATAGTGTCACCTTGTGCGCGATTAATATTGTCGGTTTTGTATTTGTCCTGGGCCAGCTTTGCCAGAGCGTCGGCTCTGCTCATTTCCTTTCGGACGAAGGGCTGGTCGGCTCGGACGATGCGGCGCATTTCTTCCTCAATAATCTCGAAATGTTCCGGTCGGATGGATTCGTCGAGGTCAATATCGTAGTAGAAGCCGTCCTCGACGGTGGGCCCGTAGACCAGCTTTGCATCGGGCCAGATACTGCAGACAGCCTCGGCCATGATGTGGGCGCAGCTATGGCGCATAATCTGTAGGCCTTCGGGGTCTTTTGCCGTAATGATTTGGACGTCGGCATCGGCGTTAAGGGGGGCGGATAAATCGACCAACTGGCCGTTCATTTTCGCCGCAAGTGCGGCTTTAGCGAGGCCCGGTCCAATTTGTGCCGCCAATTGTTGTACGGTGATGCCGTCTGCAGCCTCCAACGAGCTGCCATCGGGCAATTTCACATGTACCATCTACTCATCCGATATACCATTCCTTCTAATTCGCACTACGCCTGCATTGCCAACGTTACTCATAAATATAGCTGTTGTACAGGTATTGTCAAGTAACCCTCTTGGAAAGTGAGGGCCAGAAAACAGCGGTCGGGAATATGAGTTGCAGCAGCTGACGCGGCGTTCGCAGACTTATTAGGTCGTAAGTGTCGGCCCTGAAAAGAGTTATGTGCCACCCGGTGGATTCTGTCAATTGTGATGTAAACAAGGGCGGGACGGATTTATCTGTTGTTAAAAAGGAATTGAGAGTATATAATGGTATTTGAACTTTGGCCAAATTATTGTAACGGAGCGGGAGTCATGAACGTAAATTTGGTTTTAGTAAAGAAGGACGGGACACGAAGGGTATTTCCCTTGCCCAGCAGCGTGACGATAATCGGTCGGCGTGCAGACTGCGACCTTTACGCGCCACTGATGTCGGTTTCCAAGAGACATTGTCAGTTAAACTGTGACAAAGGGGCGCTGAGGATTCGCGACCTTGGCTCACGTAACGGTACATATCTTAACGGCAAACGTATTAACGAAGCGGAAATTAAGGCCGGGGACCGCATAAGGATAGGCCCTTTGACATTCGTATTTCAGATCGACGGCGGGCCTGAGAATATGGGAGCGTCAAAGGCGTCGCAACAATCGTCCCAGAGAAGGGCATCAAGAGAAGATTTGGTGGACGAAATGCTCGATGCGCTTGAAGACGAGGAGGACCTTGCCCTGGCAGAGTCAGAGGAGTCACCGCAGAAGGATGCAGCAGAAAAGGACTTTGTGGACGAAGTGCTTGAGGCTTTCGAAGACGTGGAGGAGCTCGATTCATTAGAGGACAGTGATTCACCTTAGTGCGGTCAGCGCACCCCGGGCCTTTTAGGGCAAAGTTTTTGCGTTGTGAACGCCGAAGAAATATTGTAATCTGTTTTATGCTTGCAGACAACTATTGGTTTTCGGTGATGGGAATCATATACCAGTGTGGGCTTTTGCCGAATATTCTTGCGGATACAAGCTGATGAGTGGAGGTTCGCTGGCGGTATCATTGCCGTTTAATCCGATCAAACTTATCCTTCTGATAGGGTGGGTGTACCTTTGCCTCTACTTTGTTCAGCGCGTTCAATTGAGCATGCTGGTGCCAAAGCACCGCAAATCGATAGCGAATATCGTCACCCTTTTTACCGGGCCGGTACTTCTGCTTGTGCTGATGGTTGCAGATTCGGCAAGAAAGTCCTCCCGTACGGGGGACAGCATGTTCGGCATACTGGTCGGCCAAATACAAAAGGCGATTGCGCGCATAAGCCCCGGGGGCTTTGCGGGCGTGAAAACACACCCTCAGATAGAGCTTCTCGATTCGTCGGGGCGGCATCTCAAAGAGATATACGGCCGGGGCAAAGGCAGAAAAGAGGACCGCCATACACTTGAGCTAACGGAACGCATCGTTTGGAATGCGCTTGAGGACGGCGCCAGCGACATCCTGATTGATCCCAAGGACGAGACGACCTACACGGTGAGGTTTCGTGTAGATGGGGTGCTGCGCGTAGTGGACGAGATTGCTGCGGAGTCGGGGCACGCGGTGATAAACAGCATCAAGGCTGTTTCCAGTATGGACATTTCGGAAAGACGGAGGCCTCAGGACGGCGCGTTTGCGGCGAAAGTAGGAGATGCGACGGCGGGCTTCCGGGCGGCAAGCGCCGGCGTTTTGCACGGCGAAAAGCTGTCGATTCGGGTGCTCAGCAAAGTGGCGGGCATGTACACGCTGAGCAATATCGGCATGACGGAGAAGCAGCGGGCGGTCATACTGAATGCCATCAGCAAGCCGTCGGGGATGCTGCTTCTATGTGGTCCCACCGGGAGCGGCAAAACGACGACGCTATACGCGATGCTCAGTGAGATCGACTTCTACACGCGCAATGTTATCACGGTGGAGGACCCGATCGAATGTGTGCTTGCGCACACGAGCCAGATTGAGGTCAACCCGAAAGCGGGTATCACTTTCGCCAACAGCCTGCGAAGCATTTTGAGACAGGACCCGGACGTAATCTGTGTTGGTGAGATACGCGATGAGGAAACGGCGGGGATAGCGCTCCGGTCCGCCCAGACGGGTCACCTCGTGCTGGCGACAATCCACTCCGACACGAACGCATCGGCATTGATACGGCTGATGGACCTCGGCGTGACACCGCTGCTGTTGTCATCGGGACTGAATGTGATCATTGCTCAACGACTGCTTCGGCGACTGTGCAGCAGGTGCAAGGTGCCGGCCCAACTAACGCAGAGCCAGATGCTGGACTTTCGTAAGAAAGGTATAAACTACAAGTGCATACTTCAGCCTCAGGGATGCAGCGAGTGTAATTGGACCGGCTATCGTGGAAGAATTGGGATTTTCGATATTCTTGTGGTCGATGACAAGCTGAAAGCGAGTATTGCCAACAGTCAGTTATCGGTCACAGCTCTGCGTGAAGAAGGCAGCAAGAAAGGGATGGCCAGCTTATTCAAACACGGACTGAAGATGGTGGTATCGGGCATAACCAGCCTGGAAGACCTTAAAAGGGTGGTGGGATAGAGATTATGACATTTTGGCTGGGCATATTGGTAGGCGGGCTTTTCGCCTGGCTGGGTTTCAAGATCGGTTTCTATCAGACGTGGGCGGTGCTGTTCAACGTTGTGATTGCCGTGTACCTGGCTATTTTCCTCGGTCCGCTCATTTTAGAGGTTATCCCGGGGGTTTCGGACACGGCTTACAGCACAGTTCTCGCGGTGATAAGCACGGCTATCGGCACCTTTCTGATTTTGCAGTGTCTGTCCTATACGTTCTTCACAGGTCAGTTCAACGTTTCCATTCCGATGTTACTCGACAGTCTGGGCGCTGTTTTGCTGGGATTTCTGGCGGGTTTTCTGGTCTGGAGCTTTGTCGTTGTTCTTGTATCCATGACGCCTCTTTCTCAAAATTCGCTGCTGCAGGGAATCGGCTTCGGCGATAAGCCCCAAGCCAGGCAGACGCACAAGTCGAACATCTGCTGGTGGTGCAACACGGTCCACTGGTTTGTGGGCAAGGACGACTGTGCACCTGAAAAAACCCTCGATGGCCTATTGGAGAAGGCCAGGCCGGCAGGAAAAAGAACGCCGAAGCAACCCAGCGATGTCAACGAGCCGCCGGCGGCAGGGGTTGACAGGAAGAAGGCTGCCGGTCCCACGGATAAGAAGTCGAAATCAACAGCGACGGAAGAACTTATCAGTGACATGTAAGGCGACGCCTTGGGCCACACATACCCCATAGTCAGCTTTTCGCCTGGTCGAGTATGAGGACATTGACTTTCTGGCTGGGCAGGTTGAGGGCGCCATAAGCAGCGGCCGCGGCGGCTCTCAAAGCATCCAGGCCGGAGTCCGCCTCGCGAGAACTGACCAGTGAATAGATGGCATCTACAGTCTCGTTATCGAGCAGCCTCGCATTGACTTTGGCGGAGGCGGCCAGCGATGCAAACGCCTGTAAGCGGACGTCCATGGCGTTGGTTTCAGCAAGAGCCATCGAGGCAATCGAGCGCTGGGCATCGGGACTGTCCAGATAGGCCAGGGCCTGACCGGCGAGGATTTGAATCTTCGGCTGCCGGCTCTTAGTTGCATCCATCAGTACCGTCTGGGCGGCGGACAGGTCTATGACGCGGTTGCGAGTCTGGGCCAATTTCGCCATAACCGTTACTGCTCGCAGGGCATAGCTGTGCGCCAGATCCGGATTCCAGCGTTCAGAGTTTTCGGATTCGGCCTGAGGTTCTTGTGCCAAGGCCTCGGCGAGATTGCGGACCACGAGGATGGTTTCCGGGAACATTTCCTTTGGCCCGGCGGAAGCTATGGCAATGGCGGCACTGTACCTGACGGCGCGGTCGTTGAAGGACAGGGCCTGCACAAGGGGCTGGGCGGTACCGAGTCGATAGAGCAGGGACTTCTCGCCGGCGGTAACCGCCAATGCCTCAATGGCGCCGAGAGCGACGTATGCATTATTGTCCTTGACGGCGCGAGCCAGCGCCTGATGGAGATACTCAGGTCCTGCGGTGGTGGCATAGGTCATGGCGTCGGCATGGCCTGGGCCGAAGTAGTTGGGCATCTCAATATTTGTCGACTCTGCCTTAAAGTAAGCGGCGAGCCACAGGCCGATGGCCTGGCCGAAGGCGGCATCGGCCTTGAGCGCCCATTCACACTCGCGCATGGCCATAAGCTCGTAGAAATAGTTTTTGTCGACCTTTTCGCTGGTCAGCCGGCCGGTGTTGGCGTCCCAGAACCATACGTTTGCAAACTCGGCGTCCTCGGCCGGCGCCAACGACTCGCCGTGATAGTAATAATCCTGGGCAAGGCGATAAAACAGCTCGGCGGCAGGCATATTCAAGGCCGCGGGGTTAATCTGGTTGATGCCTCGGCCGGCAAGCTCGCGAAGCTGTGTGGACTGGTCGTTTTCGATGACGTACTTCAGGTAAGGCAGGGCCTGCGGGTAACGGATGCCGCCGAGGGCCTTGACTATCTCGGCCTTGACCGCGACGTTGCCGGTCTGCAGGGCAACGCCAAGCGGCCTTATAGCGTCTCTGCCGATTTCGGGCAGGGCCTGTATTACGTTGGGCCACTCGTCTCTACGAGAAGGGTCTGCAAGGGCGTCGAGCATAAAAGATATGGCGTATTCGCCGGCGCTTCTGAGGCGCTTTGTGGCGACGTGCCGGCCTCGCTCCGTGCTGCTGAGCCTCTTTACCTCTTCGACGATTATTTGCGGGTCGGTACGCCGAATAAACTTGCCCAGCTCGATAAGCTCCCAGAGCTTCGTGCTGAGCTCGGCGAGCTCGGGGTCGTGCGGCGTGTCCTTCGCCCTTAACAACAAGGCATAGCCCTGCGGATTGGCCTGGCTCAAATCGTGCAGGGCGACTGGGTCGGGCTTGCTTTCAATGATAGCAAGTGCGTTTGCCTTGGCCATATCGAGCCGGCCGATCAGGGCGTAATGGAGGTAGTCGTTCCAGTGGTCCTCCAGAGACTGGGCTATGCAAGCGGCGGCGGCAAGAACTCCGGCTGCGAAGATTACCGCGATAGTCTTTCGGTTAAGCATTGAAATGCCTCCCATAAACCGTGTTTTTTGTCAGGGTGCGAAAACCGTATTCGGCGGCTCCTACCCTCTTCTTGCGACCCTAAATCCGGCCGTCTGCAACCAGACAGCCAACCTTCAGACGGCATTAGCTGCTCGTCCTCGGAACATGTATGATACACAAAAATGCGGGTTCTGTCAATAGAAAAGCGTCCCCGATTATCGGAATAGGGCTGCCCTGAGCGTGGATGAGCGATACTGCAAATTCCGCGGAAGCAAGCTGTAATGTTGGGGCATCGGGAGCAGGGGTTGTCGATGAGTACGTGCGGCGTTTGAAATTGGGTCCGATCCGACTTCGCCGTGGCAAGCAGGCTCCGCCGCGATAAATTGGGTTCGTTTGGGTTCGTTTTGGCTTTGGGGGCCCCTGGCAGGCCAAAAATTGGGTTTGTTTTGGGTTCGTTTGGGTTCGTTTTGGCTTTGAGGGGCCCTGAGGAGCGAAAAATTGGGTTTGTTTTGGCTTTGTTTGGGTTTGTTTTGGGTTTGTTTTTGGGCGGCCGAAAGGGCACATATTTTCGTAAGTCGTTTGTGAAAAGGGGTTTGCGTTGATTTTGGCTGTTTGGGAAATTGGGTTCGTTTGTACAAAAAAGGGCGAATTTGTAGAGGACTCTCGACAGAAATCGAACAGAGAAGACGCAAGACGGAAGGATTCTGGATACTCGATCCTCGTGGCTCGTATTGAGTTGGCGGGATGGGTAATTTGGTTGGCGATAGGAAAGCTTGCCGATTTACTATTTACGATTTGATATTTACTATTGAGCATTGAGTGTTTTAGACTATTCAATTTGGGGGGTATTATACTCGATTTTGGGGTGGAAGTAAAGGAAAAAGTGGGCAAGACAAAGGACCCAAGACTCAGGACGCAAGAGGCGGGAAGGGTGGAGCGGGGAGCGTGGAGGGGGGAGGAGGGGAACAGCAGAAATCAAAAGCCAAAAATACAACGCAAAGATCAAAGAGGGGTGGTTTTTGGGGAAAAAGGGTTGACCATTGGGCGAGTTGGGCGGTAGGATGGCGGAGAGTGCGACAGCGGTGTGATAGTTCCTTGCGTTTACGGGAAGTGGTCGTGGACAGGCGTGTACGGGGTAGCGTGAGGTGACAGCGTGAGGTATATGTTTGATACAGTGGCGCTCAACATAATGATCAAGAGTAGGGTGGATACGGCTCAATTCGATAAGAATCATGAATACTATATAACGCCTGTGCAGCGTGCCGAGATTCTGATGACAAAGGATTCGGGACTTCGCACAAAGTTGCTGGAGGGCCTGGAAGTCATAGAGAACTCCACGCCGGTCGCAAGCGTGCGTATACGGTCAGCACCATGGGGCCACTTTCCGTGGGGACACGGCCCTTGGGGCGGCGGAGACGGCAAATACCATCCTGACATCTTGAGGAGACTGTCAGAATGTCGAGGGAATAAGAGTGCGAGAGGTAATAACGAAGACGCGTTGATTATTGAAGTTTGCAAGATGAACAGGATGACCTTAGTGACAAATGACGAAGCAGCCCAAAAGGTATCCGGCGATCTCGGAGTCAGTTGGGTGAGCGTGGATGCGTTCTTGGCGGGGATGGGGCGGTAGGATGGCGGACGAGTGTTACAGCGGTGTGGCAGTTGCTCGCGTTTTCGGGAAAAAGTCGTGGATCGGGGCTCGTTCCGCCAAGAGGACCCGCCTGCGGCGGACAAGCGGCAGGTAAATAGCGTATCTTCAAGGTTCGGGGAGTGGGAGACTGAGGAGGCAAGACAACAGGGAAAGATAAAGGACAGAAGGCCAAGCGGGATTACAGACATTCTGATGCAGGGGAAAGAAGTGAGCAGCAAGCAGGCGTCTGCGCCATTCGGTGTGCTCCACGATTGCGGTTCGCATACACAGAAGTTGACATTATATTCTTTGTGCAATAAACTGATAACAAGAATATTAATATGTTTTAGTTGAGGAAAAAGATGAATCGAGTCGATTATTTTCGGGACCTATCAAAAGAATTGAGAGCGGTCCAGAACCGAATCCGCAATTTCATCGGAGAAGCCCACTGGCCGTCGGATGGAGCGTGGAAAGAGAGTGTTTTGCGTACGGTTATCCGAAAGTATCTTCCTCCATCGTTTACTGTGGGGTCGGGATTTGTTGTGACAGGTGAAGATGTCAGCACCCAGATAGATATTCTCATTTGCGATGACTCAGCACCGATCCTATTTCGAGACGGTGATTTCCTGGTTGCAACGGCAGATTGCGTTCGTGCTGTGGTGGAAGTGAAGACAAAGATTGAGGTATCGAAGGTTGAAGCGGCCCTGAAAAAGCTTAACGGTATTTCGGACCTTATGAAGCGGCGGTGCGTGCATCCTGCTCCATTTTTGGGGTTATTCTGCTATGAGGAAATAGCTTGTCAACCAGAGACAATTTTGAACGAGTTGCGGAAAGTAAATGGAGAGCCAACAGCAAGCTACGTGATTCAAGCTCTCTGTTTTGGCGATAACGAGTTTTATCGGTTTTGGGAGTTTAACCCACAGACGGCTTCCGACATGCCTTACGAATCATGGCACGCATACAAGTTGGAGGGTACGGCTCCAGGATATTTTATTCATAATATAATCGAGTTTCTTTTCCCACGTGCGGTTGAGGGGGCAGAGAACCTATGGTATCCCGCCGATGGAAAAGAAAGCTGTCTTGCTGGAAGGAAGAGGAGAGATAACAGGCGAAGCAGTCTGTAAGCATTTTCACGGATTTTATTCTGGAAGATTAGGTATACCAGAGGGGGATGAGGGGATCGCAAGTCCTGTCTGCGTCGGGATTGTGTTTTGCGGGCACGTCGGGAGGCTCGGTATGAGTGCTACGGTTGCGGAGTTCACACGAGTTTGTAGGCGATTTGTTCATCGAGTATGTCTTTGACGGTTAAGGCAATGATGGATTTGCCGGTCCTCTTGAAGAAGGCCTGAATTTCTGAGATGGCGTCGGCGGAGTAGTCGAACGAGACGAAGAAGCCCTTGTTGCGGTCTTCGCGCATCATAACGGCCTCGAAGGAATCGATATCGGGACGGCCGACCTTCTCTTTCTGTTTGACCTGGATTGGGTACCAAACGTCCATAAAATCGAGCTCGCCTTTCTTCTTCTTAGGGGTGGCCGAGACGGGGTAGATTCGGCCATCTATACCCATATCTCCGACCTGTGCCTTGTTGGGGATGCCGCCGAGGGCGATAACGGCCCAGTTCTCAAATTCGAACGGCGGAATGTCGCGCAGCTTCTTTTCCGTCCACGGCAGGTCACGAACGACAAACCCGCGGCCGATTCGCCAGAGTTTCTCATCCTCTTTCAGGCCGCAGACATCACGGAGGCGCTTGGCCATAACGCGGCAGGCGGTCGGGGAAATATCAATACCGACCCACTGGCGGCCGAGGTTTTCGGCGGCGACGAGTGCTGTGCCGCACCCGCAAAAAGCATCGAGGACAATGTCGTTAGGATTGCTGGAGGCCTTTATAATCCTGTCAAGTAGGGCAAGGGGTTTCTGGGTAGGGTAGCCGAGGCGCTCGGCTGATTGAGCCTGTATAGGCGGAATGTCTCCCCAAATACTATCAACAGGATTGCCTTTCTGCTCATCCAAGTAGCGTTTCAATGCGGGAACAGCGCCGGGTTTTGTTTGGATAACGAGACCTTTCTTATGAGCCTCTTGCATGCGACCTTTTGTCCAACGCCAGACCCGTTTAATACCGAGGAATTCATAGGTAAGATTGGGTCTGTCTTTGTTGGGGTTTGTTAAATCACCTAAGCGATAACGGCGTCCAGTGTCAGGTTCAACATATTTGTAAAAGGATTCGACATAATCTTTGGTGTGGGGTATGTATTGGCGATTAAAGGTGTAGTCACTGCTTTGAGTGTAATAAAAGACTGTGTCGTGGTCGTTTGGGAAAGAACGGAAGGCGAGTCCTTTGGCGTTAGTGCGGCGCCAGATTATTTCGGTTCGGAACTGGTTTTCTCCGAAGATCTGGTCGAGCATAATTTTGACGTAGTGGGAGGCGTGCCAGTCGCAGTGGAAGTAGAAGGAGCCGGTTTTCTTTAGGACGCGGTGGAGCTCGAGGCAGCGTGGGCGCATGAATTCGATGTAGGCCTGGGTGGAGGCGTGGCGGTCTTCGAAGGAGCGTTTTTCCTTTGTTTCGCCCCAGAAGACCTCGTAGTTACGGTTGGAATTGAAGGGCGGGTCGATGTAAATGAGGTCGATGCATTCATCGGGAAATTTCTTTAGCTGGTCGAGGTTGTCGCCACAATAGATGACGCGCGTATCGACCAGGACCGATGGCTTGCCAGCCGGTTGAGTCTTCCTGGATTCGGATATGGATTTCCTCACCATGGGGGTTAGTATAAAGCGTGCATGATAATTTGCAATATGGAAAGTGGTGAAAATTGGGGGAATGATTGGGTTGGAGGGGGGGCTTGCGGGGTAAATGAAATGCCCACGACCAGAGGCCCGCCAAAAGGATGGCGGGTAAATGCGGCTGGGGCGGACAGGCGGCGGGTGGTGAGAGGGGCCCCCCACCACAGGGGTGGGGGCTGCTATGGGGGGGCGGGGCGATTAGGGGTGGAGGCGGAAGCGGGCGGATGGCGGACTTTTCCCTTGACTTTTGGCGGAGGACGGCTATAATTATGTTTAGTTCGAAGATTTTATCGGTTGGAGGAGCGTGTTGAAGAATTCAATTCTTGCAGCACGGTCCTGTGAGATCGTTGGTTAGATGAGCGGCGAAATCCGGCTTGAGGTATAGGCGTCCAAACAGCAGCCTGGAAATGCCGGGCCTCGTGCCTGAGCACCGTTTGGCCGCGGTATCGCGGGCAAGCAAGCCGGTTTGGCCTGCAGGAGTCTGATGGGAGGACCATCCACAGCACACTCGGAAAGAGCTGCACCGCCGGTCGGCGTCTAAGGAGGCGCCGGCGAATCGGGAGCCGGGCAGGCGGCCCCGGCATAGGAGTCACGAGCGAAAAGGTCGGTAAAAAGGAAGAGGGTGATGAGCAAAGGATGGGTGTTTTGTATCTTGCTGGCGGCGCTTTTATTGCCGGCCGGGGGGGCTTGCGCGGCCACATGGACAAATAGTTACCTCTGGACCTCTTTGTGGCACAGCGAGGAGAACTGGGATCCGCCTGTCCTGCCCGGCCCGTTGGACGATGCGTACATCAACTGTCCCCCGGAGCAGGGTCCGGCGATAGACATGGACGCCGTCGTCGGCGCCATACTCGGTCCGCGATATGACTCCAACAGCAGTCAGGCCATGTATGTATTCGCGGGAAACCTCACGGTCAACGGAGACTGGCGTTTCGGCATCGGCGGCAGCGGGACATCCATCATCCACGTAGAGAACGATGCCGGCGTCACCGTCAACGGTCTGATGCTGCATCGCACGGGAGGCGCCGCGATTTACATAAGCGATAACGCTCATTTTGCGGTCAATGAACAGATGCTGCTGGCGGATTTCGGGTGGGCGATACTCGATATCAGCGGCGAGCCATACGTCACCATCGGGGGCGATTTAAGGGCGGCGGACAGTAACACCGGCTGGTTCGAAGCGCATATCAGCGGGGGCAGCGTCTCCGTTGGAGGCGTTATCACTGTCGGCGACGACGGGGGCGGTTTGATAGAGGTAACCGGCGGGACCGCGCACTGCCGCGGGTTGCAGCTGCACGCGGGTTCGGAAACATCAACGGCCACGCTCGACGTAAACGGCGGTGCTGTTTACGTCGAAGAGACAATGCAGATAAACGACGGCAACGGCACGGCGGTGCTGAAGGTGAGCAGCGGTACAGTCGATGTGGGCGAGCTGCATCTTGCCGGCGGCGCCGGCAGCGCCGCTTTCGAGATGACGGGAGGTTCCGTAGTGGTCAGAGGAGCCTTCGTGACGCCCGAGGATCCCAATGGAACGGCCATGGTCAGCCTTCATGCCGGCACATTGGAGTGTGGTTCCTTCCTGACCCCAGCTCTGTATGCGATGGATATTAACGACGGAGTACTGATAATAGACGGTGACGACAAAGCCGCAATCGTGGCCGACATCAACGCCGGTTACATCACTCCCTCATGCGTGCCGGGGGACGTGCTGGTTGACTTCAATAATGTGAATCCCGGGCGGACCACGGTTTGGGTGGTGCCGTACTTTAATTTTGAGGTCGTTCCGAAAGTGGCGGGGATGTATGAGGCTGACGCGGAAACGGCTTTAAAGGCTGTGGGACTCTATGCGAGCCCGGAAAACTATGTTTACCACAACACCGTCCCCGGTGGCATCGTAATAAGCCAGTATCCTATTGCCGGGACGGGTGTTCCTGCGGGCAGCCCCATAGGACTGAGCATATCATTGGGCCGGCCGGTCGTGCCGGATGTGGTGGGTATGAGCGAGGCCAACGCTGTCACAGCTATTACGGGGCCGGGCATCCTTGAGATGGGGACTGTGAGCGAGCAATACAGCAATACGATGGCGGCCGGTTTCGTAGTCAGCCAGCAGCCCGTGGGTGGGACGATGGTTCTGATCGGCTCAGCGGTGAACATTGTGATCTCATTGGGCCGGCCGGTCGTACCTGACGTTCGAGGGATGAGTCAGGCCGAGGCGGCCGCAGCCATAGAAGCGATTGATAATCTCACGGTAGGGGTGGTAACGGAGCAATTCAGTAACACGGTACCGATAGGGTGTGTGGTCAGTCAATATCCTGACGCAAACACAGCGGTTCTGATTGGTTCGGCGGTCGACCTTGTGCTATCGCTTGGACCATCGGTCATCGTGCCGGGTGTGGTTGGCACGTCCGAGCCCAATGCAATAACGACTATCGGGTCGGTTAACGACTTGACAGTTGGCGCCGTGACACAGCAATACAGCAACACGGTAGCGGCGGGCGTGGTGATCAGCCAGTATCCGGCAGCCGGCGCCGAGGTGCCGGTGGGGTCCAGTGTGGACCTGGTAGTATCGTTGGGCCGGCCGGTCGTGCTCAATGTCGTTGGCATGACCGAGACCGATGCAAAGACAGCGATAGAAGGCGTGGACAACCTCGCAGCCACGAGCGTTTACGAATATCACAACACGATGCCGGCAGGCAGCGTAATCCGCCATGAGCCTCCGGGCGGAACGGCGGTTCTTATAGGCAGCACGGTAACCCTTACTGTCTCACTGGGTCGCCCGGTCGTGCCTGATGTTGTTGGTCAGAGCGAGAGCACTGCAGTGACTACCATCAGGGCAGCTGATAATCTCACGGAGGCGGTGAGCGACGAATACGACAATACCATACCAGCCGGCCAGGTGATCCGTCAGATTCCAGCCGGTGGAACAGAGGTGGATGTGGCAAGCGTGGTAAGCATCGTAGTCTCGTTGGGTCGGCCGGTCGTGCCTGACGTGGTCGGCTGGGCCGAAGGCGCCGCAAGAGCAGCGATTGAGGCCGTCGATAATCTCTCAACGACAACAATATACGAATACCACAATACGGTACCCGCGGATAACGTAATCAACCAAAACCCTGCCGGCCAGACACCGGCTAATATCGGCGAGACCGTAACACTCACCGTTTCCACGGGCAGGCCGATTGTTCCCTCGGTGGTCGGTCAAACCGAGGCGGCAGCCATTAGCGCCATCGAATCTCTGGATGGTTTCATGGTATCGGTTGCCTATGAATACCACAGCACGGCGCCGGCGGATGAGGTGATTCGGCAGGACCCCCCCGGCGAAACAGCCGTGGAGATCGGTACAACCGTAAGCATCGTGGTGTCACTGGGGCCGCCTGTCCTGATGGTCTCGGGGGGCCACAGGCTCGTCGAGCTGCAAAACAACGACGGTGGATGGGACCTGCCCTTGGATGATGGAGACCCCAATGGCGGCACCGATGCCAACATTTTCGGGCTGGTCGCAACGGGGTTGGCACAGGCATATCGCCATAACCGTCAGACGACTGATGCAAATATGCTTGCGGCCCTTGAGAAGACAAAGACTTTCCTCCTGAGCAAGATGGACAACTTCGCGGCGACCGATGGTGCGCTTGCAGTTGAGCTTGATGACATTCTTGGCGGCACAACCTGTGTCGAGCACGTGAATAGCTACTTTTACGAAAAGCTGGGGTCGGGGACATATTATGACGCGGCCAGCGGCTTGATACATGACACAGCCAGCTATATTCAGGCGGTGCGTGACCGCCGGTTCGACGAAGGCGCAGCTAACCTGGCGGCATGGGACCTGGGACTGGCAGTCTATAGCGCTCATGTCATCGGCGCCGACACAGCCGAATGGGTAGAAGGCCTAAAGGCCGAGATTGACGAACTGGACGGTTCAACCGGTTACGATGTTCTGGGTTTGGCCGGGGCTGTCCTGGGCCTGGCTGCGGTCGGGGAGGATTTCGACCCGTGGTTCGGCCAGCACGCCGCGGCGTCGAGCCTGAGCGATCTGGCGGCAATACTCGCAAGTTATCAGCTTGCCACCGGCGGGTTTACATGGCACTGGATGTATATGGAAGAAGGAATGGACGAAGAGGTGCAGGAAACCGTGTACGGGCTGATGGCGCTGAATGAGTTTGACAGGGCCGAGTACCTGAGCAACATCAACGGCGCCAGGCTTTACCTTCAGGGCTGCCAGCTTGCAACAGGCGGCTGGGAGAACTACGCCGGCTACGGTGAGGACAACCAGATCACCGGTGAGACTCTAAGGGCCATTGGCATAGTCTTTTCACTGGGCGACTTTGACCAGGACGGCGACGTTGACCTGAAAGATTATGCGCTGTTTACATCGGGTTGGGCGACGGAGGCGGCAGATAGCGGTTGGAACCGTGATTTTGACATCAGTATTCCTGCGGATAACCGTGTCGATGGGCGGGATCTGTCAGCCTTGGTCGACAACTGGTTAAGCGGCAGGCAGTAGGAAATCACTTCTGTCACTGCGGGCACGAGGCTGACACAAGAGGTACAGGCAAAACCGTGCCTTGCAGGTGCTGTCCAACCAGATAGGGAATTTCAAAGACCACTCCCGGCAAGCAGCAGACTTCGGTTCGCACAATTTTCAGTGTTGGTCATGCGAAGGCGCTGCGGAAAAGGGCGAGGCTTTTGGGTAAGGCGGTTTTGTAGTCTTCGTTTCCTTCGAATTCGAGCGAGACATACCCGCGGTAATTGAGTTTGCGCATAATCTCAGCGATGCGGGGGTAGTCCAGGTCAAGTGTGTACCAGATGCCGCCGCCGTAGTAGGTTTTTGCCTGCATGAAGACGGCGTGCGGCGCGCATATTTCGAGTTTTTCGTAGGGGTCTTCGAGAAAGTTGCCCGTATCCAGCAGCACCCGCAGCCAGGGCGAATCGATTGAGTTTACAATTCGCAGAAGGCCTTCGGGTGTTCGCGAGAGTCCCCAGTGGTTTTCGAGCCCGAGTATCACACCGGATTTCTCAGCGGCGGGCACGCACTTCTCGATACTATCGATTACCCATTCGAAGCCATCCTCTTCCGAGTAGCCGGGCAGGGGCGGCTCGATGCCTCGGTTTTTCATAAGCTCATCGAAGTCTTTCGAGGTGCCCCATCTTCCGGTGTTGATTCGGATTATGGGGATGCCCAGTTCATGGGCTATGTTGATACAACGAATGGTGTGGTCGATATTCTCCTGCCTCTTTGCCTTGTCGGGCGAAAGGAAGCTCTGGTGGGTGGAGAGGCAGCAGAGGTCGAGTCCGTTTATCAGTGCGCGGCGTTTGAGGTTTTGCAGATATTCGTTGGATTCTTCTTCCATTTGAATGTGCAGAATGTCGACGCCGTCGAAGCCCATCTCGGCAGCCTCGTCGATGCAGGTTTCGATGGGCAGCTTCAGCCCTTCCTTGAACCGCCAGAAAGAATAAGTGGCCACGGCGATCCGGTTTGCGCGAGGAGATTTGCCGCTTCGCGCAACAGGTCTGTCTGCCGATTTATTGGGTGATTCACTCGCTGAGCCCCGAGTCAGGGCGAGACCGGCGGCGGCAACAGAACCAAAAAGGAGAGTTCGACGATCAATTGGTTTCATAAGTCTGTCCTTTCAGGTGCGCTTTTACTCACTATGAAACGGAACACATATATTCATTGCTTTTTGAATACATAAGGGAACAAATGTATTGTCACTCCTGCGCAAGCAGGAGTCCAGAAAGCGTTGATAGAACGGCTGGATTCCCGCTCCCTGCTTTCGCAGGGACAAGCTTCGCGGGAATGACAACTTTGGCTTATTTGTAACGGAACGTTCCATTTGATATTCAAAGGTCAATAATATTTCAGACGGGCGATTTTCTTGGGGCATTTGCGTCTGAGCTCAGCTCTGCGGCAATCTGCATAAAACGCGGCAGCGTGTAATCGAAGAATCGCTTGTAACTTTCGCAGAAGTAAGTTTCTTTGTTGACATCACCCTTGTCCGAAGCCCGACGATATTCTTCGCTCCGCTCAGAATGACCGGGCGTGCCGAGCTTGTCCTTCATGCAGCCTCCGCGACAGAGGGCAAGGTGGCTGCAAAGCAGGCACTTGTTGCAGAGATTCTTTTTGGCGCGGGCGAAGCTGCGTTTTTTTTCGGAGGCGGCAAGTTTTTCGATCGGCGTCTCGAAGATGTTGCCCAGTCGCCATTCGGGCCGGACGAAGAAATCGCAGGGGAAGCAGTCGCCGGTGTACTCGACGACAACATACTGGCTGCACTGTCTGTCGAAGGTGCAGATCGTGTTTCTGCCGGTAAGACAGAAGGAAAGGATGGAGTCGAAATCACGAATGCTGAGCTTCTTCGGGCCGTATTCGCACCAGCGGTCGAATATCCGGCAGTTGAATTCGCCGTACTGTTGTGGTGTGACGGAAAAGTCGGCGACTTGGCCGGCGGCCTGGTCCTGCTCAACGCAGGGTATAAACTGCAGATATCGAGTGCCGAGGCCGACGAGAAAATCGAACAGCTCGTCGGGATGGTCGGCATTTTTATTGTTGAGCAGGACAAGCAGATTGAATTCAACATTGTGCCGGCGACAGTTCTCAATGGCCCTGATTACCTTGTCATAGCTGCCGCGTCCGGAGTGGTCCACGCGGTAGTAATCGTGGAGTCCTTTCGGGCCGTCGATGCTGATGCCCACAAGGAATTTATTATCGCGCAGGAACTCACACCAGTCATCGTCGAGAAGTATGGCGTTGGTCTGGAGCGCATTGCTGACGGTTTGGCCGGGCGCGCCATATTTTTTCTGCAACTCGACGGCCTTTTTGTAGAAATCGAGGCCCATCAAGGTGGGCTCCCCGCCCTGCCATGCGAAACCGGCCTCGCCGAAGCGCAGAGCCATGTAGTCCTTGACGAGTTTGTCGAGGACCTCATCGCTCATTCGCTGTCGGCCCCGGCCGATTTCGGGCGCCCGGCACTTGTAGAAACAGTATTTGCAATCGAGATTGCAGTCGGAGCCGGACGGTTTAATTAGCAACGTAAAGGGCTGCATTGGTTGACTTTCCATTTTCGCTTCACAGGTCGTCTTTGGTGTATTCTGCCAGCAGCGTCTGCAGGCGAGCAACTCGGTCCGGATGGACTTTTGCCAGGTCCTGTTTTTCGTAAGGGTCGGCGGCGATGTTGTAGAGTTGCGGCTCTTTGTCGCGGCCTGGGATTATCATCTTCCAGTCGCCCCGGCGGATTGCGAAAGCGCCGCCGGAGAACTTCCAGTACAACGTGCGAGGCTCAGGAGTGGTTAGCTCGCCGGTCAATAGAGGCCAGATGTCACGGCCATCCCACTTGAGGTTCTGCATCGTTTGACAGCCGACAAGGCCGGTCAGCGTTGGCATCCAGTCCACTATATGCACCGGTGAATCGACGGTTTGAGGCTTGAGCCTGCCGGGCCAGTTTGCAAACGCCGGCACGCGTATGCCGCCTTCGTAGAGCTGTGCCTTGAGCCCGCGGTATGGCAGGTTGCTGCCGAGTACGGGACACTCTTTGTATGTCCCCGGGTAATTGCCGGAAGGCGCCCAGCGTGGAATCGCGCCATTGTCGGAGGCGAAAATAATCAAGGTATTCTCGCGCCGTCCGGTGCGCTCGAGGGCCTGGACCATTTGGCCGATGGTGTGATCCATGTGCGTTGCATAGGCGGCATAGCGTTTGAAGGATTCGTCTTTGGCCGGGTCATCGTAGAATTTCTTTCCTTCGTAGAGTTTCACGTATTCGGCCGGGACCTCGACAGGAACGTGCACGGCGGTGAACGCCACATAAATGAAGAACGGCTCCTTTACGGTCTCTATCCAACCTGTCGCCTCGCGGGATATAAGGTCGGTGCTGTGGCCCTGCTCATCGACAAATTCGTCGTTACGATGCCAGGTACGGCTGTAGGGTCCTTTCTTGTAGAGGTGATTGTACTGGCCGACGCCGCCGGCGAGGCAGCCGTAGGAACGTTCGAATCCGAACTTGAGCGGTCCCCATTCGGGCTTCGAGCCTAAGTGCCACTTGCCGCTAATGCCTGTGTCGTAACCGCAGCTTTTCAAAGCCGAAGCGAGCGTGACGGTGCCGAAGGGAAGGACCTGCTCGTTGCACGGCTTGATTGCATGCTCGCCGTACCTGCTCGGATAGCGACCCGTCAGCAGGCCCGTTCGCGTCGGCGTGCACATGGGCTGGACATAGTGCTGCTGCAGTCGCACTCCCCCTTTTGCAAGGCGGTCGAGATTAGGGGTCATTATATCCGAATTATGATAGCCCACATCGGCCCAACCGAGGTCGTCAGCAAGGATGAAAAGGATGTTCGGCGACTTGCCGGAACCGGCCGCTGGATATTGAGCCTGACTCACACATCCCGGCAGGGCCAGGCATGCCGCTCCCAGTCCGATTCTCTTGAGAAAATTCCGCCTCGTACAATCGCAAGCGTCCATCTTTGCTCCCACTTATTTTACCCCCATATTTTTCGCCCAGTCGTCATATCTGGCTTTGAGCCGCTGAGCAATTTGCGGATACTTGTCGATAAGGTTGTTCATCTCTGAGCGGTCCTGCTCGAGGTCGTAAAGCTCCCAGTCGCCGCGTTTATGGGTGACGAGTTTCCATTTGCCGTGTCGAACGGCCTCGTGCTTTTCATGCTCCCAGAACAGATACTCATGTGGAGTCCTCGTTGTTCCCTCAAATATGGGCAGGAGGCTCCTGCCCTGCTTTGGTGTAATCTTCCTGCTATTGAAGGTCTCGGGATACTTTGCCCCTGCCACGTCGGCACAAGTAGCCATTATATCAACAATGTGGCCGACCTGGTTGGTCAGCTTGCCTTTCTCTTCTATGACGGCGGGCCAGTATGCGATAAGCGGTGTGGAAATGCCACCCTCGTGGGTGTATTTTTTGAACAGGCGGAACGGCGTGTTGCTGGCATTGGCCCAGGACTGGCCGTAGCTCATATAGGAATCGACGCCTCCGGGCGGCAGACCGTTGTTGCGATTATCAAAACCGAGCGGGCCGGTTTCGTGGCAGCCGCCGTTGTCCGACAAGAACAGAACCAATGTATTGTCTTGTTTGCCCAGCTCTCGCAGTTTAGCCATTATCTTCCCAATGCCCTGGTCCATTCTATCAATCTGGGCGGCGTACACGGCCATTTTCAGGTCCATGAGTTCTTTGTCCTTGACGGTGTCCCAAGGGTCGGCGCCTACGTCGCGGGGCGTGAGCGGCCACCTGGGGTCGATGATGCCCATCTTAATCATTCGGGCATATCTTTCCTTGCGCAGCGCATCCCAGCCCTGACGATACCTGCCTTTGTATTTTGCGATGTCCTCGGGCAGAGCGTGCAGCGGCCAGTGCGGGGCCGTATAAGCAACGTACAGGAAGAAAGGTTTTTCCTCGCGGCCGTACTGGTCCAGAAACCGAACAGCGTTTTCGGTGAACGCGTCCGTTATATAGAAGTTCTCCTTGGGCGGAAGGTGGGGTTTATCATCAACGGCGAACCGGCGCCTCACGCCTTCGCGTTTGCCTTTGGTAATATCAAAATAGTTGGCCGCGCCGCTTATGAGGCCATAGTATCTGTCGAATCCGCGGTCCACCGGCCAGTGAGGCCTTTCCTCGCCGACGTGCCATTTTCCGGACATTAGGGTACGATAGCCAGCGGTTCTGAGGACCTCAGCTATGGTGACACACCTGTTATTGAGATACCCCTGATACGGGCCGGCGGGTCTGTTATCTCCCTTTTCACTGGTCATACCTCCCATGCCGGCCTGATGGGGATATAATCCCGTCAGAAGTGACGCGCGGGTCGGACAACACCGGGCGGCATTATAGAACTGCGTGAAGCGCAGCCCCCCTGCCGCCAGCCGATCAAGATTAGGCGTATGAATCTCCGACCCATAACAGCCCAAATCAGAAAAGCCCATGTCGTCGGCCATAATCAAAACGATGTTGGGTCTGTTGCCCCGGCTCCGCCCTGCAAGCTGGCCCGACATCCCTCCACAGCCCTCAAGAGCCAGCGATACCGCTCCAATACCAACGGCCTTTAGAAAATCGCGTCGGTTGTAACCAAGTGTATTCATATTAGATTACTCCTACGGGTACATGCTTATTGCATCGGCATCAACTCAGCACCTATTTTCCCCCGCAGACATCACGCTTCTTCGATGACCATCAGCCCAAGCGCCCTGCCGAACTCCGCCAACGGCTCTTTGACATCACCGTATACGGTCACCCGATGCCAGCCAAACTGGTCCCACTGATCAAAAAGCCTGCCGATGTCACCGCAGACCTCGGCGACCAGCTTTGTACGGCAGCCGTACTCGCTGACGAGGTTGCCGACCGCCTTGGCCTGATGGATAATCATTTGTTTACGGGCTGCGTTCGTGCGAAAGGAAGTTGTCATATAGCCGGGCGGCAAAAAAGATTGAGCGCAGGCGCCGCGCGGGTCGCGGTTGTGAAGCGTAAGAATACGAAAGCTGTTCGAGGCGCTCTTTGTGCCGAACGGCTTGGTCGTCGCCACGCAGTGAGCATAGACAATCTGGTTCTTCGACGTGTCCAGGGCCGGGTCGGAGACGTAGGCGGGCCTGCCGGTCAGAATCCTGGCCATCAGCATGCTAAGGGTATCGTCAGGCTTCGCCTCGCACACGCCCTGGCCGCCGTCGTTAAGAATCTGCATGAATCCGAGGCAGGGATAGGCGGGGAGCTTGCCCGCGGCGAATCCTCCGAGACAGTTCATAGTCACGGTGTCTGTGTTGTATTTGTTGAGCAGCTCGAGGGTGGCAAGATAGACGGCACCGGCCTTGTCGATTGCTTCGGGCTCAGGGCCGGTCGCGAACTCGGCGGCCTCTCGCCATCGGCCGGCCCATTCTTTGGCCTGGTCCATATCGACTTTGTCATAGAACCGGCCCAGTTCGGCGAAGTCAACATACGTGGCCGTGGCCCCGAGGAAGTTTCGCTTCTCGCCGGCTTCGCCGCGACCGACTATCAGAAACGATGACTTGCGAAAACGCTCGACGCACTCGCCGATATCGGTCAGCGTCACCGGATCATCGGCACAATCCATCTTTCCGCGAGCGCCGAAAGTCTTGCGATATACGTGCTCGCACCGGCGAGCAAAAACCCCCGGCGTCATGCCCGTCTCACGAACGTCCGCGAACTGGCGCGCAACAACAACCAAATCACTCAAACGAGTCGAGGATACCGCGGCCGCAGGGATGCCCCGGGTGCACAATGCGCTGTATCTGGTAAGGAATCCTCCGCAGCCGCCGAGGAATTCGTTTGCTACAAGCATCGGTTTGCCCAGGAGGCCGATGTCGACAATCATGGCGGCCAGGGCCCAATCCAGCGTCACCACGTAGACCAGGTAGCCGTCGACTTCGGTCTTCAGTGCAAGGGCCTTCTTTGCATCGTCCGGCTTCTTGACCGTAACGGGGACGAAGTCGATCTCCGGACAGCCTTGCCTCAGCGCCGCAAGCACCTCTCGCTGGCGGCCGTCGGCATCGAAGTCCGGATAAGGCCAGATTTCCCTTATTGCCGTGTTCGCCAGGAAAACCGTCGCGACGCGGATATTCCCAGTTTTATCATCGGCAGCAGCGGCCAGCGACCCCAGCCCACCGAGGGTTGCCGCCGCAGCCGCCCCCTGCAGAAAACGCCGCCGATCAATGCTTCCACTGCAACCATCGCACCAACTATGAGCGTGACACCGACACATCCTGGCTCCTCCTTTCTTCGCCCCTATGAAGCCTTCTGCAAAATTGAAAGTTAGGCATATATTGTTGATTCTACCTGAATAACGCGCTCCATTTCAATCCCCTTGCCAAGACATTTGCCCAAATTCCCGCCCATTCAACACATTGTCATTCCTGCGAAGCCTGCCCCATCGCAGGTGCCGGGCCAGAGTCCGCTAACCATATTCCCCGGACCCGGTAAGTGCGTCAAACATATCCTCCCATTCAGGATTGTCCTTTTCAATCAAATTGATCTTCCACTGTCGTTTCCAGCGTTTCATGCATTTCTCTCTATTGATAGCATCACGAATATCTCGGTACTGCTCGAAATAAACCAGCCGGCGCACACCATACTTCTGGGTAAACGCCTTCACCACGTTCGTTTTGTGCTGATGGACGCGTTCCAGAAGGTTGCTGGTTACGCCGATATATAACGTCCCGTTCTTCCTGCTCGCCAGGATATAAACAAAGCCACTGCGGTTGCCATTCATATTATTGTTTCCTGGATGCCTGCCTGCGCAGGCATGACATCTAAGTCCCTGGTCCAACTGAGCAATCTATTCAGTTGTCACCCCTGTCCAACATTGTCAGCCCCGCGCAGGCATGTCCCTGCGCAGACAGAGGCAGGCGACACACGATACCGCCACCCCACCGACGTTGTCACCCCTGCTCAAGACTGTCACCCCTGCGCAGGCAGGGGTCCACGACCGGTCACAGACCACACATGCCAAGCTTATCCTCTCAGCCAACGCGGTTCTTCTAATCGCCCACATTTGGCCTCAAATCAAAATCCGCTCTGCCTATCTCCGACTCACCACGAAATCCGTTGCAAAACCCAAAAGCTCAGCTAATCACTGATTAAACATCATGACTTCTATTCTCTGCTACTCGGAGAAGCCAATTCCTCAACTCCTTACCATCCCTTAGCTCAAGCCGGTATGGAATAAACTGATTGATACTGGAATCCGCATAGATCTTGGGTGCAAACTCTGCAGTGGTAGTCACAAACCCCTTAGACACGTTAGGGTCACTTGCAAGTACACCAAGCAAGGCGCGAACATCGGAAGCAGAAACACACCGCTCTGGGGCATAGGCCTTAACTTGGTCTATGACGCGAATCCTGCAAATTCCTTTCTTCACTGCAATGACATCCCGCCCGCCATCGCCACTGGGCGGGGTCAATATGACCTCGTCCCAGCCTGCTTTCTCATACGCCCCAGCGATGAGTTCCTCTAATTTGCGCCATGGCACTTGGAATAGGAAATCAGGATTCTTAGAAACCTGAGCAATGATCTCGAACCATGGGAGTGCGACAGCTCGCAGAATCCGCCCTTCCTCCGTCTTCTGGCCCAACTCAACAACAGCAGTCTGAAGGAGCATCCCGGGGAGTTTCTGCAACACTTCAATAAAGGGTAACTTCAACTGAAAAAGATACTCCGGCCGGTGCTTACGAAACTCTGCAAACTCCCACGGTGGCTGACCAGTTGCACATAAAGTACAGAGGTGTTTTGTAGTCGCGCCCCGATGACGTCTTGCCATAGGATGGGGTTCATCACGGAAGTAAGGCTGTCCCTTTGTTATCGTTTTGTTGCAAGCAACACAGATGTACCCTCGTTTCGCCCGAGAAAGTCTAAGATTGTGAGCCGATTCCATAATCCTATATCTAATGCCGGTCTTACTATTGTCTATATTATTTCCCCCCACATAATACCGCAACCAGCCAATGATTGCGAAGGAAATCTGGATGCCTGCCTCCGCAGGCATGACAGCATGGGCCGCCTAGTTGGGTCACTTGGTCTTGTCTTTTTACTTTTTCCAGCTTCCCCAAGCGACTACGTTAGATCGTTTGGCCCGGCTATCATACAATGCGGCGAGCTGCTCGACCATGTCGGGATGTTTCTGAGCCAAATCATTCAACTCGGTACGGTCCGTCATAATAAAAACAATGTTCGGCCGGCCGGCCCTGCCTCCCCATGCCGCCTGGTGACATCTGTGCAGCCTGGTAAAGCAATTGCAGCGGCACCAAGACCGATTGCTTTCAAGAAATGACGTCGAGAACAATCACCCATTGCGAACTCCTTACTAGAAAGGTTTCCCGTATTCTTGTCGGCTACTTGCGCACCCACTTGACGCCGGCGGTTACGTCCTTTTCCCACGCCAGGAACTCGGCATGCATGGCCTTGAGCATTTGCGGTTTGGCATCAGCAAGGTTGTTCTGCTCGGCGATGTCATCATCAAGATTGAAAAGATGCAGGTCCTCTCCCGTGGCCAGCAGCTTCCACGGCCCTTTGCGAATCGCCCACTCCCGGCGATGACGCCAAAACAGGCTTCGCTGCGGCAAATCTCTGCCCTCCAATAGCAACGGCAGCAGGCTTACTCCGTCAAGCTTCAAGCCATCCGGCAGCGTGGCCCCGCTCATTGCCACCATTGTCGGCAGAATATCCATTGTCATCACCGTCTGGTCGGTGACGGAGCCGGGCTTGATTTTTCCGGGCCACCAGGCGACGGCGGGAACGCGATGGCCTCCCTCCAATAATCGACCTTTCTGGCCTGCCAACGGGCCGTTGGAACCCACATCATTATAGGCGCCGTTGTCCGAGACGAACATGATGAGGGTGTTTTGCTCGAGCCCCAGCCGCCTGACTGCGGCTACGATTCTGCCCACCCCATCGTCGAGGGCTTCGACCATTTCTTTGTAGGCCGCCTTTCGGTCCTTGCGGCTTCCTCTTTTCAGGTCGTGCCATGCCTTACCGATGGTGCGGTCGGCCTTGTCGTTGCGACCCTGATAAGGAAAGTGGACCGCCAGATGCGGCACGTAAAGACAGAACGGCCTATCCTTGTTTTTTTCAATGAACTCGATACCGTGGTCGGTAAGCAGATCGGTCGCGTAACCTTCTTCGGCAACCAGTTTGTCATCCTTCCACCAATCGGGATTACCCAGTCGGTCGATGTGGGATTGGTAATCGAGGCAGCCGCCGGAGTAACCGACAAAAGTGTCAAAGCCCTGTGTGACGGGCCCGAAATTGCCGACGTAGCCCACATGCCATTTGCCGAAGATTCCCACGGCATAGCCGGACGGCTTGAGCACCTCCGCGAAGGTGACTTGCTCGGGCGCCATGCCTATGCCGTGGTCCCACCCGAGGACCCCTTCGATGCCGCATCGCTGCTGGTAACGGCCGGTCAAGAGCGCCGCGCGTGTGGGGCTGCACATCGGACCATTTGAATGGAAGTCGGTGAACTTCATCCCTTCTCTCGCCAGGGCGTCGATATGTGGCGTCTTTATGGTCTTGTTGCCGTAGCATCCGACGTCGCCGTAGCCAAGGTCGTCGGCCATTATCAAAATAATATTAGGCTTGGCGGCAGGTTCCTGATCTGCAAAGCACCTGGATAGACCCTTGTATCGTGCGAAAGCCAGCGCCGAAATGCCTGCGCCGCACATTTTCAAAAAGTCACGACGTTTACACTTGTATTCACTCATTTCCAAATTCTCCGTAACCAGACAAAAGAACTCGCTCTTGATATTCAGCCGACCGAATCAAGGACAGCCTGAAATCGCCTGCGGGCCTCGGTGGCCTGTTCGCCGGCCCGGCCAAGCAGGATGGGACTCTGCTCGAGCGGGTCGGCCTGAACGTCGAAAAGCTCACCCGTATGATAGAGTTTCCACCGTTTGTCGCGAACAAAACGCTTGAAACCCCGGCCGCTCTGGGACACATAGTGACAGAGCAACCACTCTTTCGGATTGCCCTTTTGGCCGCGAAGCTGCGGCAGGAAGCTGCGACCGTCAATAACCACATTCTCGGGCAGCGCGGCGCCGGCGGCTTCTGCAAGCGTCGGAAGGAAGTCACTGAAGTCAACGAGGTCGCCGCATACTTTTCCTGCGGGCACGGCGCCTTTCCAATTAGCGATAAGAGGGACATGTGTGCCTGTATCAATAGTCAGACTCTTGCCTCCTTTGATCGTGCCGCCCGGCATTTGCGAGGTAATCGCCCTACCCGTGCCGTTGTCACCGGTGAAAATGAGCAGGGTATTTTCGCGAAGACCGAGCGCGTCCAGCCTGCTCACTATGCGGCCGACCAATTTGTCCATATAGGCGACCATGTCGGCGAAGTATTTCTTGTCACCCTTACCTGCGGGCCGGGTCCAATCGGGACTATCGGGCGTTGGGACAAAGGGCGCGTGGACCAATGCCATCGGATAATAGACGAAGAAAGGCCCGGATTTGTGGCGTTCGATATAGTCGAGGATGTAGTCGCAGAAGATATCGGGGCCGTATTTGCCCTCCAGACCATCGAGCACTTTTCCATTCTTTATAATCTTGGGACTGCGGTAGCGGGACTCCTTGGGGGCGAAGGCATCCTCCATGTGCCAGAGGCAATAGTCATCGAAGCCGGCATCGTAAGGGCCGGCGGCGCCCCGGCCCATCAGCTGCCACTTGCCGGCGATGCAGGTGGCGTAGCCGGCGCTGCCCAGAACGTGAGCAAATGTTTTCTCCCTGAAGTCGAAGTAGCCGAACCTCGTGTAGTTGCGGAAGTTGTATCTTCCGGTCATGATTTTCACGCGCGAGGGCGTGCAGAGCGGCTGCGAATGGCAATTGTCGAAACGCATGCCGGTGCGGGCCAGCTCATCGAGAACCGGGGTCTTGTACGACAGGCTTCCATAACAGCTCAGACACTCATATCCAAGGTCGTCGGCCATTATGAGGATTATGTTCGGCCTGGCGGCAAAGTTGCCGCCACCCTGCCGCTTAGAGCCACTGAAACAGCCCGGCAGGACAATCGGTAGGGTGCCAAGGCCGACTGCTTTCAAGAAATTACGTCGAGAGCAATTATCCACCGCGGTCTCCTTAAAATCGCAAACTCTCTTTCAGTATTAACGCCTGCTTGCGCACCCACTTGACGCCGGCAGTCACATTCTTTTCACAGGCCAACAAAGAAACGGAGTCAGACCTTTTTATTTCTCCGGTAAATCGGGAGTCAGTCTTTTGCGTATTTCTTGTGCGCGTACAAAGATTTTCCAAATTCATCATAGAAATCAAACTGTATGGCAGGCATATTCTTGTTCTTGCCAGGCTCAACGGTTATTTTAAGAAATCCTGCCGAAGCTTCCTCTTGCCAGTAGGGCTGCTTAATCAGTCCCTGCGGGTCGTTCGATTTGGGATCTCCGGGGCGAGGGCCGAGTCTTGAATTTGCCTGGACTAAAGCGCCGCAGGAAAATTCTTCAATGCCCGTCGGATGAATCGAATGATACTGCCAATGCCTGTCGCCGCAGGCAATAAAGAAATTCTTTTCGAGAAAACCGTTATCAACAAGCCATTTGAAAAAGGCGTCCCTTTCGTATCTGAATCCTTCGATGTTCGTATGGTTATCCCTTTTTCCCATGGAGCCGTCGTCGGGCCCGATCAAAGGCGTCGGTGAAATAAGAATCTTGAATGTGGCGTCACTTGCGAGCAGCGTATCCTTGAGCCATTGCTTTTGGGTGTCACCCCAGATGGTCTTGTCCGGCCCGTCGGGCATTCTGTTCGGACTGCGGTAAAGCCGGCCCTCCACGAGCCAGATTTGCAGGTCGCGGCTCACCCGGAAGGTGCCGTAGGTAAGTGCAGTCCGGTCGGCCGGATCGACGACGGGCAATTGCTCGCGAAAGTTGCTCGCCCCCATCTGGGGCGTGGGCATTTTATCTGTCGTATTGTCACAGTCATTATAGCGATAGTCGTGGTCATCCACCTCCCAATACGTCGGCACCTCCGCGAAAAGCGCGACATAGCGGGGCTGAATAAACTGTTCGTGGAACTTACGGCGCATCTCGGCTTCGGTTTTTGCGCGGTCGGACCACGCGGTGCCGGTCCAGCGGTCCGAGCCTTCTCCCTTCGCGGGGTGATCGAAATAGACGTTGTCACCCGTGGCCACAAAGAAATCAGGCTTTTGTTTCAGGATGGCTTCGAGCGCGGGGTAGCCGAGATGCTTGTCATCGCCCTGATACGCACCTTCGGGTCTGTAGGGGCCTTCATGAAAAAAGAAATAGTTCATCCCCGTCACGACCACGAACGTCGTTTCCTGAACGGCGTTCTTGCCGCCGAGGGTTTTGAACGAACATGTGCGTCCTTTGATGGTATCGTCCCGCTCAGGTCCATACAGCAAACGGTAGTAGTATTTCGTGGAGGGTCTCAGGCCGGCCACCTTCACCTTGATAATATAGTCATAATCCTGTGAGGCCTTGATCCATTGGGTCTTGCGCGATTTTTCGAAATTAGGATTGGTCGCCAGCTCGAATCGCGCCGCGCCCTCACTTCCGGGCAGGTCTCCGTCGATGAGTGTTGCGCCCTGCGTCAGCCGGGACTGAAGTATGACGCTCGTTTCGGTAACATGGCCCGCCATCTCGCTTTGACCATGGTCTATTGACGAAGCCGCGGTCAGCAGTATAGTGCTGCAAATGCTGAGAAAGAGACTTGTAGCAAGCAAGCTTTTCATCCGGCCTCACACGATTTAGCAATACCGACCAATTTGAACTGTTCCGCATCATATTGCCGAACACCTGAAATGTCAAGAACAGCAATTACCCTGTTCGTAGAAAAGCTTTTATACAAAGCTGCCTCGGAGAAGAAAATCCTTGGTAGTTCAAAGTGATTCCTGTAAGATTATTGACGTCGTACGGAGAAAACTATGCTGTGTAAGAGCGTAAATGGGAAATACCGGGTAATGTTGTGTGGGAATACCGGATTAAAGAAAGGAAGGAAAATGGAGCCAGTAAGCAAAGGAGCACACTTACGATTTATTACTGTTTTGGTGGTAGTTATTGCGGCGGCAATGATTGTTCTTGTGTTTGGCTGTCAGCAAGAGAAACAGAGTAAATACCATGATTATTTCCGTGAATTCAGCGACCAGCAGTGGCTGGCAATGGTTAGAGAACCCGAGCATCAGCCTATAGCCTACTGGGTTGGTATTGGTCCCGGAAGAGTTACTGAGACCGGAACCGGCATAGGGCACGTGGGAGAGGGTTTCAAGTCAACACCTGCTGGAGTGCTGGAGCACCACCTTACGACGGGACTGGTTCGAAGAAAACCCCTGCTGTTTCTGAGTCTCTTGGATTCTAAAGAACCTAAGCTTATTTTGACCGGCATCTATATATACGATCGAGGTTTTCGAGGTCCACAGTTCGAGCTGCGAAAACAAGATAGGTCGAAGATTGAGGCTGCTTTTCGCAACTTAATTCAGCACAAAGACGCCCGTATTCGCTTCATGGCCATCCGATGGTTGGGTATTCGAGACTGGCTGAACGTTGATGATGCTAAACGCGGGCTTAACGACCGTTCTCTGAGTGTCCGGATTACTACTGCGTGCGTTCTACACGGGATTCTTGGGGACGCTCATCGTTATGATCTCAATGGTAAACTGATAGTGGGCGATTCGATTGAGGTTGAGAGGCTTGTGGATGAAACACGTCAATTGGCACCGGTGTTTTTAGACCATTTAAACGACAACCATTTCAAGATACGCAAGGAAGTAGCCCGAGAATTTCGCGCTATGTTCAAATACCTTGTGGCGGCGGAGGGTGGGGGAGTTCGCGCACTACTGCCGGATTCTTTCCCAAAAAGAATCGATTGGGTGCGTGCTGATTGGCATACGCGGGACAAGGCAAAAGAAGAACTAAAGGCATGGTGGGAGCAGCGCGGTGAAGAGGCTTTGCGTTTTGCTCATCCGGTTCAATAGGTTTTGGGAGTCTAATTTCGGAGTAAGATTTGTGCAGAGCGATTGCGGAGTTGCTGTGCTTATCAAGCGTTCGTAGGACCGCTTAAAAACGGTTAATTTTATGATGAAGACTACTTTTCTATCTCTTTTAGTAACTTTTGTATTTGCGTTTCAATCCAATGCGATAGCAGCCAAAAAGGAATTCGGAGACAATTCGGATTCAGAGACAACATACGTACCCCAAAAAACCTCCGAATATTCGATTCCTGTCAGGGCTATTACACACGCCCCCAAATACCATTGGTTCGGCTATTATGATAAAATGGAGTTTGACCCCAGCGGCCGTTATGTGCTTGGAATGCAGGCGGATTTTGAGCATCGCTCTCCCAGGCCTGACGATGTTATAAAGATTGGAATGGTGGATTTGGCGCATAATGACCGTTGGATAGAGCTGGGCGAAAGCCGGGCATGGAACTGGCAGCAGGGTTGTATGCTGCAGTGGAGGCCCGGTTCTCCAACAGAAATTATGTGGAACGACCGTGAAGGCGAGAGGTTCGTTTGCCACATTCTCGATGTTAACACAGGCAAAAAGAAGACAGTGCCGTTTCCCATTTATACAGTTAGTCCCGACGGCCTCACTGCCGTTGCCCCGGACTTTCGCCGTATCCAGGATATGCGTCCCGGTTACGGCTATGCGGGCTCGCCCGACCCCTACAAGAACGAGCCGGCCCCAAAGGATTCGGGCATCTTCCGAATCGACCTCGAAAAGGGGCGAACAGAACTGATCGTCTCGCTGGCTGACATCGCCAAAATTCCATACGAAGCCGGCGACATAAGCAAGGCCAAACACTACTTCAACCACCTGCTTATCAATCCTGACGGCACGCGCTTTATCTTCCTGCACCGTTGGCGGATGGCGGGAAAAGCCGGCAGCATCGGAGGCACGCGAATGTTCACTGCTTCACTCGACGGCAGGAATATCCGTCTGGTCGACGGCTACGGCCATACGTCCCACTTTATCTGGCGTGACCGCCGCCACATCCTCGCCTGGGCGAAGCACCCTTCCTATGGGTACGCCTTTTACCTCTATGAAGACGGCACGGATAAAGTTGAGGTCGTTGGTAAGAACGTCATGACCACAAATGGGCACTGCAGCTATCTGCCGGGAAATGAATGGATTCTCAACGATACTTATCCCGATGAGCAGAGGATGCAGCATCTATATCTATACCATGTCCCAACGGGTAAGAAGATCACACTTGGCAGCTTTTATTCCGCTCCTGAGTACACCGGCGAGTGGCGAACCGATACCCATCCCCGGTTCAGTCCTGATGGCCGAAACATTGTTATCGATTCAACGCACGGCGGCAATGGCAGGCAGTTATACTTGATTGATATCAGCACAATCGTCGACCAAAAAGGAGAAGAATAGGAGACGACACTATGCAGAATTCCTGCCGGAGGTGCTTACCGCTGGGCTTGATACCGGCCTTGCTTGCGGTTTTTTTTGTGACCGCCGGCGTCAATGCCCGTGAGAATTATTACCCCGACATTTCTACTGTGTTGACCACGGGCGCGCCCGACGGCATCGGCCCCTTCGCTCCAGTCAGCGTCCACGATTTCCCCCTGGGCCGCGCCTTTGTTTACGGCGGCCAGTCGCCCGACCTGTTCCTTCGCGCCGGCAACTGGACCAATGTATCCCCGGGCATCTACCTCTACAGATATCTCAGCCGCAAAGAAGGAGTCCCCGTCTTCGGCGAGCCGGTGTATGTACAACTGCCGCCGGGGCTCAGTGGAAACTGCACGATTCTCCAGGGCAAAGAAGGGGACGTTCTTGGTCTCTGGAAAGTGCACGATGATTTCAAACTGGCGCGGTATAACAAGGAAAAGCACCGGTTCGAATCCGTACCCAAAGACCACATCAAGGAGCCCTGCGATAAGATCTGGGCACAGAACGGATCAGGGCGAATGACCCACATAGAGTTCGACAATCATGCGCCCGGATTCATCGCCGGCTCACGCTACGGCAACCTGTCGTTCTACAATTACGGCCCCGGTTTCGAACTTTCCCGGTGCCGCTATGCGGTGGGCGCCGATGGTATCATGCTCAGAAACAAAACCACAGGCGCAAACCCCCTCGCATATCCCAACGCCCAAGGCACAAATTGCGACCTTCTCGTTATCGGTGAAGGCGGCACCTACTATTACCGCTTCAGCGGACGTTTCGATGACCGCGACCAGCCGGTTTACGCCGATCAGGCCCCTTTGCTCGAAAAGAACTCGCCCCTGTCTCACAGCAGCCTGCCAGTGATCAATACCATCGATTGGGACGGGGACGGTGACATCGATATCGTCAGCGGCGACTCCGTCGGATTTGTATGCCTGCTCGAAAACGCCGGCTCCACCGCCCAGCCGAAATTCCTCGCTCCGGTTAAACTTCGTGCCGCCGGACAGATCATTCGAATCCGGCCCGGCTATTACGGAAGCCTCCAGGGCCCGAAAGAAGCCAACTGGGGCTATACATGCCCCACAGTGGTCGACTGGAACGGCGACGGCCTGCCGGATATCGTTATGAGCGACTCCACCGCCACACACAAAGTCTATATGAACCACGGAACGAGGGAAAAACCCGAACTGGCCGCCGCTAAAGAACTGTTCTGTGAAGGGCTCGACCTGCACGGCGCCTGGCGCGTCAAGCCGGGCGTGGGTCTGCTGAAAGGCAAAATGGCCTACGTGCTAATCGACGAAGACGAAGAATTTCATCTTTTCTGGAAAATCGACGACCAGAACCTCGAAGACGCCGGCAAGCTCCACCTCGAAAGCGGCCCCGTCATCGCCGCTAACTACCGCAAAGGCGGACGAGGCGGTCGCGTCAAAATCACACTCTTCGACTTCAACGGCGACGGACAGAACGACATGCTCATCACAACCCACAGCGGAAACTCCATCCCACACGCCGAATACGGCATCCCCCGCCAGGCCGGAGCAATGGTACTGCTCATGTTGAACACCTCAAAGGGCGATGACATCCGCTTTGCCCCCCCGCGTCCCCTTCAGTACAAAGGCAGGACCCTGTATCTTGGCGAACATAGCTGTAGCGCAGCGCCCTACCCATTCGAAAAGGATAAGTTCGGAATGCTCGTCACCATCGAGAACGGCCGGTTCTTCCTCCTGCCGCCCAAAGACATCTCATGGGGCCCATTCCATCAGAAACAGAATTGAATTGGATCCCCAATGCCAGGCACCCATAGCTACAATAGAGTCCGTGCGGTCGTCGCCGTATAGGTCCACCTGCCTCCGCACCCGCTCATGGGCCACTGGCATGGCGTGGCTCCAATCGCTAACCTTGACAAAGCAATAGCTCCCAAACCTGCGGTATTGAGAAACCGGCGTCTGTTAAATACGCCGTTCACAGGCTTACCCCTTTTATCATGGCTGGACTTCCTTTGCCCACTGCTCGTGAAGCTTCATCAAACGGCGGACGAGGTCGGGATGCTCGTCGGCATGGTTTCTTAACTCCGGCTGGTCATCGGCCAGATTGCCGAGAAACACTCGTGGCATTTCGCGCCGGGGCTCAGGCTTGCCCTGCCATTCGTCGGTGGTGTCCCGGCCGTTGTAAATCAGCTTCCAGTCGCCCTGGCGGACGGCCCACATATTCTGCCACTGCCAGTGCATTACCTTGTGATGGGTGGGAGCGTGTTCGGATTTGATAATCCGCATAAGGCTTTTGCCGTCAAGCTTACATCCGGGTAAAGGCACGTCACAAAGTTCAAGCACGGTCGGGTAGAAATCAGCCAATGTCACTGCCTGGTCACGGACGACGTTCTGCGGCAGCCGGGCGGGATAGCTGATGACAGCCGGCACTCGGATGCCGCCCTCGAAGAAGCTGTGCTTGGCGCCGCGCCAATTGCCGGTGTTTCCGCCGCCGCCGTTGGCGCCGTAATTATGGCCTTTGGGCAGTCCGCTCGCGTGGTCATCGACTTTGATCTTGTAGCTTTCCGAAGAATGGCCGTTGTCACTTGTAAAGATGATTATGGTCTCGTCACGGAGGCCAAGCTCATCGAGCTTTTTGAGAATCTTACCCATACGGTCATCGGTGGTGGAGACTATCTTAGCGTAGGAGCGGCGAGGCTCTGGCAGTTGGCCATACACAGAGTCAAATTTGCTGTCCGCCTGCTCGGGATAATGAGGGATGTTGAAGGCCACGCACAAAAAGAAGGGGCCGGACTTGTTTTCGTCAAGAAAGCGAATTGCCTCGCGCACGACCAAGTCGGGAAAGTATTTTCCCGGCTCGAAGACTTCTTCGGTGCCGCGATAAAGGTCGTGGAAGCCTTTGCCGTGGAGGTAATAGTGATTGTAATTATCGATGAAGCCGTCGCGCAGGCCGAGGAACTCGTCGAAGCCCTGTTTTGTGGGGCCGTAATCGAGGTGGGCGCCGAGATGCCATTTTCCGAAAAGGGCCGTTCTATAACCCTGGGCCTTGAGGGCTTCGGCGAGGGTGATCTCCTCAAGGTACATATTCCCTTTCTTCTCTCCTTTTGCATTGCCTTGCACCCAGGTGTTGACGCCGGAGCGCTGAGGATGTCTGCCCGTATGCAACAGCGCGCGGGAGGGACAGCAGACGGTATGCGCGTATGCCTGTGTGAAACGCACGCCGGTCGCAGCCAGAGAATCCATATTCGGCGTGTACAAATCCTTTGAGCCGTAGCAATTGACGTCGAGCGTTCCCTGGTCATCGGTGTAGAAGATAAGAACATTCGGACGTTTGCCTTTCGTTGAGCGGCCTCGCATTGACGCCCCACACCCGCACAAAGCAAGTGACGCCCCAGCGAGGCCCGCGGCTTTTAGAAAATTACGTCGGTTCATCAAAGAATTCTCCTTGCAAGAGTGCCAGTCATCCATTCAGGCCTCGGCTATAGCCCCGGCGTTTGTACTTTTCCAACAGGTTGGTGAGCTTTTCAACAATATCCGGGTGGTCATTGTACAGATTCCTTTCTTCTGAATGGTCGTCTTTCATATCATAGAGCTGGCCGGGCGGGTCGTCCTGCTTTATCGCGTTCGGTCCGGTTTGGTAGCGGTTGCCGCCCGAGCCTTTGCAGAGTATCAGCTTCCATCGGCCCTGTCGGATTGCGAATTCTCCCTTCGATGAGTGATGCACGACGGCCTCGCGGATGGGTTTTTCTAAATTCTCATCGAGCATTGCCGGCAGTATGCTATAACTGTCTTCGGCGGCGCTGTCAGCGAGCTTGTCGCCTAAAATTTCAGCAGCGGTAGCCATAAGGTCGGTCAGGCATATTGTCTGGCTGCTGACTGTATTTGGTCTGATTGTTAAAGGCCACGAGGCAATGAACGGGATTCGGTGGCCGCCGTCCCAGATATCTCTCTTTTTGCCGCGGAAGTGATAGCTGCTGTGGTGGGCATACTCTTGTATGCGCTTCTCCATTCCTTTTTCGGGGCCGTTGTCACTGGTAAAGATAATCAGAGTGTCTTCGGTTATGCCGTGTTTATCGAGCGCTTTCATTACCTGGCCCAACGTCCAGTCGACCTGCACCACAAAGTCACCGTACTTGCCGGCTCTGCTTGCGCCCTGGAACTGTTTCCTGGGCAAAATCGGAGTGTGTGGCGCGGTCAGCGGGAAATACAGAAAGAATGGTCTGCCTGGACTTTCGACCTGATGCCTTTCGATAAACTCAACCGCTTTTTTCGTCAGAGTAGGCATCACCTGCTCGTGTTCGAAACCGGGCGCTGCCGGACCGGCTCGATAAAATTCGGGCCAGCCGCGCCCTTCGATCACCTCGGTGGCGGCGGCCGCAACGTTGTCGTTCTCGACATAGACATAAGGATCCATATCCAGCGACGCCGGTATCCCAAAGAAATAATCAAAGCCGACGTCGGTGGGGCCGCCTTTTATCGGTTTGCTATAATCTATGTTGTTCCGATTGGGCTCTTCGCCGTCGCTGGTAGGCCAACCGAGACCGAGATGCCATTTACCGATGCAGGCGGTGCGATAGCCATGGCGCTTGAGCAACGATGCAACCGTTAATCTTTCAGGCTCAATCAACGGTTCTGAGTATCCCCAAAGCACGCCTTTCTTCAGGCGAGTGCGCCAACAGTATCGCCCCGTGAGAACCCCATATCGCGTAGGTGTACAGACGGCCGAGCCGGAATGGGCATCGGTGAAACGCATGCCTTCAGATGCCAGCCGGTCAACGTTAGGCGTGGGAATCTTCGAATCGCTGTTCAGACACGTCACGTCCCCGTAGCCTAAATCATCCGCCATAATAAATACGATATTGGGAAGTCTGCGGCGGTGGTTCCTTGAGCTTTTGAAGCTATTCGTGCAGCCCGGCAAAAAGAGCGAGGCTGCTCCAAAGCCCACGCTTTTCAGGAAAACTCTGCGTGTGGTCATCACCAATCTCGGCCAGAAAAAAGTATCGCCGGCTGGTCCTCACTTGTTCCAGTCGCCGGATATGATAGGAAATTTATTAACCGGTGTAAAGGCCGTGGCGTGGTCGCCGCCGGAGTGGCTGCGCCTGCAGGAATCGGTCCATTTGTTGAGCGAGGGTTTTATTCCGGCGGCCACGAGGGCGTCTGGTCCATCCAGACGCCTGCCAGCATTATATAATCCTCGAAGTTCACCACGCAGTCAATGTTCAGGTCGCTGACGGCCAGGTCGCAACCGGTCGTGAAGTTCCAGGGCTGCCCCTTGCAGACAGAGGCGTCCTGGCAGATCTCGTCGGTGCGCCAGTAATATGTGGTCCACATAGGCAGCACGCCCACATTCTTCTGTAAATCGCCTACGTTCGTGAATCCGAGGTAGCAACCCGCAGGCGGTGGAGTACTATAACCGGGAGTCGGCCAAGCTGGTTGAGTTGTCACGCAGGACTCGTCGGTGCTAAAGTAGACAAAGTGTCTGCTCTTTGACCCTAAACAATTTCCGGGCTGCCAGGAGAGGACCATTTCGGCCAGGTCAGAGCGTACCTGCGTCTGGCCGTCAGGCGGATCCGGCCCCCACGCCTGACAGTCATTATAATCACTTTGTAGGTTAGGGTCGGCGGCGGCGCCCTGCAAATACCCGCCGCCGGTATGCAGCCATTGCCGGGCGATTATTTCGAGGTCCTGCCAGTTGACGGCGCAGTCGCCGGTGAAATCCGCGGCCGGCGAATACTTCACCAAACATCTGGCCGGATACACACGGATATCGTCGAAGTACACAGTGCCAGTAGCCCCATCGGGCTCGTAACCCGGCCGCTCACCAAAACCTATAGACAGATCGGTCACGTTTGATAGGCTAACACCACCGTCAGCGAAGTCGGAGAGCTTGATGTTCCATTCGATCCACTCTTGTTTGCTAATGTCTTGTGGGTCTTCGCCGTTGTCACCGTAGGTAACGGCTGAAGCATAGTACCGGTTGAGCACTACCCACATAGTCGTGCTCCCATTGCCAGCCGAACCGCGGAACCACAGGACCAGCGCCCTTTCGCCGTGGCTGGCCCAGTCCGCCGGCGGGTCGTATCCGGCCTCGATTTCGGAATATCCCCCACACCGTTCCCCATAGTCTTTGTTGTCATACGAGTAAGCCATCGACTGAGCACCGCCGTGCACCGGTCCGCAGGGGTCAATGGCAAGGGCAATACAGGAGGCCGAGCCGTTGCCGCCAGTGCCCATGGGATCCCCGCAGCCGTCCATCCAGGTATCCTTTATACGATTGTTGGAGTCGTTGTAGGACTCCATATCGTCAATGACGATATAGTCGCCCTCAGCTAAGTAGAAATCGCCGCCGTCGCCGGACAAATCGTAAGTGAGTTTGTTCACCGCGGTTGTATCAAAACCGTTACAGCCGGCGCAGGCGTTCTGCGCCAAAGACAATGCCAGGAACGGCAGAAGCGTCAACAATCCCGCAAGACTTTTCCCTTCGGTCACCTTTGACCCTCCTCTTGCACGCCTGCGATTCTTTTGCAGCCGAGATATTCAGGAAAGACCGCCGAAGGACAACATGGACGCCTCCCCGCGGGTCTTCCCAAACTCCATCAACAGCTAAGCTACCCGATTCGGACCGAAATGTCAACAAGAAAAGAAAGACTTTTTTTCGTTCTCAAGTCCTATTGGCAAAACGAGTTACGTTAGCCAAAAACACATCGGCGGTCACTGCACCAAACCAGGTCGGGTTTGCCCGGACAGCAAGCGACGGCTTTGAAGGTGCTCTTACCTGCTCCAGGTGCCGGTTATCTGAGGGAAGCTGTTGACCGCCGTAAAGGCCGTGGGGTAATCGCCGCCGCTGTGGCTGCGCCTGCACGATTCGGTCCAGGCTCTGAGGTGGGCCCGCATGGCAGCGGCTCTTTCACGATGCCCGGTTATGATGTTATGCTCCTCGCCGGGGTCTTTGGCCACATCGAAGAGCATATCTTCCTGACCATCATGTGAAAGGTTGGTCAGGAATTTGAAGTTGCTATCCACGAGCGCGAGTGTGGGTGAGTCGTGCATCGCCTTTTTGCTGGGCTTGACAAACCAGAACGGAATCGCTTTGCGACGCATTTTCATCTTGCCGTTTACCAGCAGCAGCAGGCTGACCCCGTCGATGGGCCTGTCGTCCGGCATTTCATACCCGAGCAGTTGCTGTATTGTTGGCAGGTAATCCAAGGTGCTGCAGGGGACATCGACCACCCGGCCGGGTCGTGTGTGGCCGGGCCATTCGAGAAGCCCAGGCCCCACAAGGCCGCCATCGAAGAGGCTTCTCTTTCTGCCTCGCAGGCCGCCGGTGACGCCGCGGGAGTTTTTGCACCAGCTCTGCTTTCCCTCGCTGGTCATCCCTTCGGGCCCATTGTCACTGCAAAACCATACCATTGTGTTTTCCGCAATGCCGAGCCTGCGCAGCTCCTTGCGGAGTCGGCCGATTTGCTCATCCATAGCGGTGATGCAACCGTAGTAGTGCTGCTCGACTTCGCTGTATTGGCTGTACACTGCGCGGTATTCGGGGCCGGCGACCACGGGCTCGTGCGGTTCGTGGAACCAGACCGTGGCAAGGAAAGGCTTGTCGTTCTCAACCGCTTTACGGATAAACGGAATGGCGCGGTCCATCACAACGCGGGCGGCGGGGCCTTTGAGGTTCTCGGTTTCGATTTCGCCGTTGTGCCAGAACGGAAGTCGGAATACCCACTTGTAATTTTCGAGATTTTCGGCGGGATTGTACGTGGGGACATTGCACTCGGTTGTGAAGGTTTCGTCGTAGTCGCGCTCCCAGGGCGGGGCGTATTTCTTCAGGCGGTCTTCTTCGTACTCGGGCATTGTGGGGCCGGTCTTGCTGACTGGCGCGAGATGCCACTTTCCGAAGTGGCCGGTGGTGTAGCCGAGCGATTTGCACATTCGGGCGATGGTGATTTCCTCCGCGGGCAGATAGCCGACGCTGGCCGAAAAAACTCCATAGCGAAAATAATGCCGGCCCGTGAGACACGTGCCGCGAGTGGGCGAACATACGGGTCCGCCGGCGTAGAAGCGAGTGAAACGAATGCTCGCCTTTGCCATTTCGTCGAGGTGCGGCGTCTTGATAATCTTGTTTCCATTGAAGCCAACGTCACCATAGCCCAAATCGTCGGCCATAATCAGGATAATGTTGGGCCCGGCAGTGGCAGCCTCATCAGGGGAGCGTTCAAGGCTGCTCACGCATCCCGGCAGCGCAACCGCCGCAGCGCTGGCACTCACGGCCCTCAGAAAATCACGACGCCTCATCATAGCGGCCCTTCCAAGTGTTAAGCCTTCTTCAGACTGTCAAGCACGTCCTCGAGTTTCTTTCTGACGGCTGAGGTTTCGGCAGTGTCGCCGGCGGCAAGGATCGGCGATTCTTCAAGAGGATCCTTTTCCATGTCGAAGAGTCTGCCGTCGCGGTAGAGTTTCCAACGCTGCGTACGGGCCCAGGCCTTGTCGCCCGACTGGCAGTAGGCCCACTCTCTCGGATTGCCGCGTTTGCCCATAAGCTGCGCGGCGAAACTGACGCCGTCAATGACGCGGTCTTTCGGAGGCGTGGTTCCGGCTAATTCAGCGAAGGTGGGCATGAAGTCAGAAAAATCAATCAGGTCATCGCTTACCCTGCCCGCCGGAGTAGTGCCCGGCCAGTTGGCGATCAGGGGGACCTTGGTGCCGGCATCGGTGAGCTTGCCTTTGCCGCCGACGACGACTTTGTCACCCACCTTCGAAACGATGGGCTCGCTGATGTATTTGCCGTTAACGGCGCTGGTGATGAATTCGGGCGGGGTGCCGTTGTCACCGGTGAAGAGAATGAGCGTGTTTTGGCGCAGGCCCAACTCATCGAGGGTCGATACGATTTTGCCGATGAGCTTGTCCATGTACTCGACAAGCTCCTTGTACGTCTGGTATCGGCCGTTCGGTCCGACCGGCGGCGGCACTTTCAGGTCGTTGCTGATTTCGTGGGCGAGGGTGGTGGAATAATACGCAAGGAAGGGGTTGTCCTTGTTTCGTTTGATGAAGTCAACGATGAATTGACAGAAGATGTCCGGGCCGTATTTGTCTTCGGGCTCCTGTCGGAGTTTGCCGTTCTCGTATATGAGGGGCCCGTGGTATCTCGGTCCTTCGTGCCATCCGAAGACGCAGTTTTGCTCGAAGCCCATTTTGGTAATGTGGTCCGGGTCGGTCTTTTGCAGCACCATTTGCCACTTGCCTGCTATGGCCGTGGCATAGCCCGCACCTTTTAGGACATGCCCGAAGGTAATCTCCTCCGGCGGGATATGTCCCCATTTCTTGTAGTTTCTAAACCCATATCGCCCTGTCATAAGCTTTACGCGCGAGGGCGCGCACACGGGCGAGCTATAACAGTGGTTGAAGCGTGTACCGGTGGCCGCGAGCCTGTCAATGTTCGGAGTGCTGTAGGACGTCCCGCCGTAGCAGCCAAGGACGGGTTGGCCGATGTCATCAGCCATTATGAAAACGATATTGGGCTTCTCGGTTGAGGACTTATTGGAAAGCGGATTCGAAAGGCCCGTGCAGCCGGGCACGGCAAACGAAGCGCCACCCAAACCCACGGCTTTTAGAAAATCGCGTCGCGTGCAATTGCTCTTATTCATATTTGTCAGCTCCCAAAAGAACAAATATCGCCCTGCGTTCTGTTCGGCAGAGCGGTTTATACCACAGATACACTCTAAATTCAATAGGATGAGAGCAAATTGCTTGTCGGCCCCCGAACCCAACGTGGTTCAGGGGTCATTGCGAACGCAGCGCGGCAATCTCAAAAAATACCAAATACTAAACACTGAATACCAAACGCGGACCCCCTCAAAATCCCCTGACTTTGCGGCCAAGACAGCTTCAAAATAAATCTTGCACTTCTCGCCCCAGCGAGTAAAATTACAAACCAGCAGCGGAGATTAGCATCTAAGGCGACAAATTAATTGATTCGTTCGGCAAGCTCAGTCATAGGGACTCCATACGGAGGACAAGTATTGGTATTCCGCCGAAGAATTGAAGTACTTAGCCACATGTGTTGAGATACTGCGAGACCAGACACAAACAAGTTGTAGCACTAAGATGCAAAGTTTTATTTAGAATTCTGCATGTGCAAACAAATTGCACACCCCACCAACTTTCATTGATTAAAACTGGAGAATCTACGGTTCTCTGGAATTGTTGAATACAATTTATCTTTTTCTTTCCACACCTGACCCACAATCATTTTCTTTTCGTTGGAAACAAATATGACAACATAGTCTATTTTCAACTCAAATTCTGCATGATATTGATTAGGTATCAGATCTTCTAGGTTGTCTCCCGGATTACTGTGGCTAAAGCTGACATCTTCCAATAACAGTGCAGTGGTATATTCCTTTTCTTTATATTTTATAAGCTTTGGCAATTTTTCTTCAATTGCCCTGCGGAATCTATTTTGTCCTTCCTTTTTAGCCTCTTTTGGCCTTGTTGGCATTCTACCAATTTTTCCATTCAGTTCCAAAAATGAGCCGCGACATATTAATAATACTTCGTGGCCATTGTATAACTCTGAAGCCCATTGATCATCAGTGGTCAGAGTTTCTGCTATATCAGGAATCCAATTTGACATTTCTTTGATAAACTGACCCCTGTTTTCTTTACTTGTGTCAGTAATAAGAGCAGGTGGAATAACTATTTGAAACCAACGGTTTGTTGGTAATTTCCCTTGGCATCTCTGATTGATTTTCTCTACAACATCGTATGATTGATTGACATAGGCAATCTGTTTGCCATGGGCTTCTATAATAGTATGTTCGACAGCAATTCTGGGGGATTGACAATCTTCATCCTTTGGGGCTAAAATAAAATCAACATCTTTAGTCTCACTATTTGACTTATCGGGCCTGCACTTTATTATGTATTCTACGCCCTTTATCTTCTTGAGAATTTCGATAAAGGCATTGCAAGCGTTTTCCTCATTTTCTTTCTCCTCTTCCCTATGATTTGCTGATTCTTCCCCCATTTCTAAACACCTTTTTCAAAATAATTGTTCATATTTACATAAATCAATCGCAGTTTTTCTTCCCAATCATATACTACCCAAACCCCGCACTTGCCCCCAAAGGAACTACCTTGAATCAATCCCCCAAATGCATATTTCGTAAGCCGCAGGGAATAGATGGCTGCATCTTATTGCTCTAGTAGTTTACACATATACATTGAATAAGAATACATGAACAGTAACCTCTCGCTCTAAATCTTCTTTTGCGCAACATATAAAACGCCACTCGCCCGCCTGTCCTGCGTTAATAGTTCTTCCATACTTGGAGTGACTTTCAAAGATGGTCGGTATTTTCATTTGAATTGTAGTGAAACCAGAAACTGCCTTGTTGAAGATAATAATAGCAGTTTTACAGTCCCTCCAAGTAAGATATCCTAAAAGCTGGTCGATAGCTTCGTTCAGTTCTGAAGGCCCTCTCCATACCTTACATTCAGCAACGAAAGCCGCACGTTCGTGGCTCACATCTTCAATTAAGATATCAGTTTTGCCGCTCTTTCTGAAAGTCTCACCAGATGTTCCCGGAAAGTACAAATTCAAATGCCCCACGAGGATATTACGCAAGTCTTCCTCATCATGAACAGCATATGTCGCCGGAGTTATTTCAAACGACCTCCCTTGATGTCGTATAACCTTAAGGACCTGTTCATAATCATCTTCTGATATCCCATATTCAGTCCGCTGATCGGGCACAGGCGAGAGAGGCTTAATCAGTTTGCGCTTGACGGGTATTAGTGAAATATCAGGAGCCTCCGCGGATTTCCGGAGGGATATTTTGAACGCATCAATTACAGCTGCTTTTTTCTCAAGGTTGCTCTTTCTAACATTGATAGGTTCCCCAGCGATGTTCTTAATGTTGTTATTAAAACGCTCGACATCACCTCTCTGCTTATCAAGGTAGAATCTGATAGACTTCAAGTTCTCTTCTATGTGCTTGTTGGATGTGTTGGGATCTTGATCTAACATCACAACAACGTCAAAGACAAGAACTCCCCGCCCCTCTTTATCTGACTGAATCGAACCTTCAGGGAATGTTGTTGTCCATGTACTCGGCCTTGTATACCACAACTCCGCGTCACCTGTAAATGGCAATCGAACATTAAACTTCAAACCATCATACTCTTCCTTATATTCATAAGCTCGGTATATAACCTTAGTATCTTCATGTTGAGCAAACATTTTATCTTCGTATATTTGCAGTGGTATGATCTCATATTTCGAAAAGATGTAATCAATAATTTCTTCTTCTGAAGATGCAACAAGCTGATTCTCTGGCAATGCTTGTATTTCGTCCTTGATACTTGCCTTAACTGTTTCAAAATAGCCTCCTCCTTCTTGCTGATAAAATAGTTCTGACATAGTTTCTTTATACCTTAACTCTTATCCTTCTATTTAATCACTTATTATCCTCCCAATTCCCGCCAAAGGCAAGAGAAACACGTCGCTGGTTGCTAGTATATCGTATCGCTTATCACGGCAGCGAATAGATTCCTACTCCTTGGATTACACTCAGGACAATCATTGATTATAGATTAGTTTTTTAGCCCCGCGCAGTTTACCCTGTGGGATAGCGAAGCGTTATCTCACTATATTGGGCGTCTACCCCTATGCCCAAGCTACCTGTGCCGGCGAAACCGGCTATGCGTGTCTAACAAGGACCCTTCTTAGCCAGCTTCCCAAATGGGGAATTGAAAAATGACCCGGCGGATAAGGCCGGCCCTTTAGCAGAAGCTTGCTTCGACCAAAGGTATGGCCGAAAACGCCAAAGCTGGCCGAAACCTCTCTCTGTGACCTCGGAGGCCTCTGTGGCGGACCCTTTTCGTGCCAATTCGTGTTTCAAAAAATTAAAGCACAAGAGGCTGTTGTTGCCTTCAGTTCGGACTTGCTTATTTACTCCGGTGCTTCGCTCCTGCGTATTACTGTATGCCCCTCATCGCGGCCTCCGGTACCAACCACCAATTCGGCTCACCGGTCACGTGCCACGAGCCACGAGAAGAATTTCCTTTACATCCAACCCAAAATCGAGTATAATACCCCAAAATTGAATACCCTAAGCTACTCGATACCCAACAGTGAGTTACCAATTACCAATTACGACTCACCACGCACCGCTCACCAATCATTTCTTACCATTTACCGTTTACCTTTTGACCTTTTCGTGCAAAACAAACCCAATTTCAAAAAAACCTGAAATCACCCCAACCTCAGCTATCACAAAGGGTTACGACAATATACCCGCCTTCGCGTCACCAAAAACAAACCCAAAACGAACCCAAACGAACCCAAAGCAAACCCAATTTTTCGCTCGTCAGGGGCCCCCAAAGCCAAAACGAACCCAAACAAACCCAAAGCAAAGCCAATTTCCCAAAAACGCAAAAAATGAATACAACCTTCTTCTACACAAGGGCTTACGGAAAAAATCCCGAATTCTCCCCCACCAAAACGAACCCAAACGGACCCGATCGCAAACCGCGAGCCCTTCTTATCCAGCTATCGCACAATTACGGCCGACTTCCAGCCTGTTTCCGCCCCCGCTATCTCTTGGCCAGCGTAAAAGCGGGATTCCGGACCATTTCCTGTGCGCCGACGGATTTTCGCCAGTTTTTCAATTTGGAGTAAAGCTCGGCCGCCCTTTCGGGCATCTTCTCGGCGAGATTGTTCTGCTCATTGAGGTCCTCTTCAAGCTCGTAAAGCTCGACAGCAGCCGGGCTAAACCCATCAACGCTCTTTTCGAACCATTCAACGAGCTTGTACTTGCCCTGGCGGACAACGCCCGACGGTGCAATACTCTGGCTGTGATAATGGGGATAGTGAAAATAAATCGCATCGCGATTGAGACCGCCGGCTTGTTTCAACAGCGGCATTATACTGACGCCGTCCACAGTGGGGTCGGCGACCTTCACTCCGACGACTTCGAGCAGCGTTGGGAAGAAATCGATGCTTATGACGGGGACATCACAAGCGGCGCCCGGTTTAACCACTCCGGGCCAGCGGACAATCATCGGCACGCGGATGCCGCCTTCATAGAGGTCGGCCTTGCTGCCGCGAAGGGGCTTGCAGTCTTTGGGCCCAAGATGGCCATTGTCGGAAAAGAAAATTACAATTGTGTTGTCTCGCATATTGAGCTCGTCAAGTTTTTTCAGGAGTGTCCCCACGCTCTTATCCATGGTCTCGAGCATTGCCGCCTGCTTCGGATTGTTGTGACCGTACTCCTTGTCCTTGTCGGCATCGGGCTTATTGGCGTATTTGGCGACAAGCTGGTCTTTTTCCATTTCCGGCCGGTGGATGGAATTATGGGAGACGTAGCAGAAGAAGGGCTTGTCTTTGTTGTTTTCGATAAAAGCTGTGGAGCGCTCGGTGATTTCTCTGACGTGGTGCCAGTCCTCTTCGTACTTGCTGCCGGGGCCGGCGCCGGGCTTGTGGGTCGTCAGGACATCGTCGAAGCCCTGCGAGCCGGGGTCCATCGGCCGGCCCAATTTGTACTTCTTGTCTTTATTGAGGTGCCATTTCCCGAAATGACCGCAGGTATAACCGGCGGACTTCAAGGCCTCGGCAATCGTCACCTCCTCAAGCGGCAGATAAAACGTCCAGTCGGGGGTCAGCAGCTTCTTATTCTTGGGGCTGCCGCCCTTGATGAAGTCGGTCAGGTGCAAGCGCGCGGGATATTTGCCGGTCATAATGCTGGCGCGCGTCGGCGAACAGACCGGGCAAGCGGCATAGGCATCGGTAAATCTCATGCCCTCCTTGGCGAAGCTGTCCAAATTGGGCGTTTCATAGAAGGTGCTGCCGTAACAGCCCAACTGGTGCCAGCCTAAATCATCGGCAAGGATAAAAACGATATTGGGCCTCTTGCCGGATGAATCCGCGCCGAAAACGCCGGCAGAACCACCCAGCCGAGTCAGAACAACCGATGCAGTCCCGATTCCAATACCTTTTAGAAAATCACGTCGATTCATCATGTGATCCTTTCTGAATCTTTCTACCCTACCTTCTCATTTGCCGGCTCCTGACCGGCTCTAATGTCGACAATAGCTTAACCCATTTTGCGTGGCTTGTCTATCACCACGCGGTAAAGGAAGCGCAAACAAGGCTGATGACCGGCACCACAGGCTGAACATTTTCCAGGACCTCGTGCAGGTATTTGAAGGATGATGCGATATTCTGCTTTTTTGCATAATTTGCAGGCTTCGGCACGTCAATTAGACTAAACTGAATGCACCTTTAATCCGGGCAAACGCTAAGGTAATGTTAAAGAGTCCTTAGATAGCAACAGCCCCTGTTATTCCCCCGCAAGCGGGAATCCAGGAAAAAAACAGGCTTGAGCCAAAGTCTCAATCAGACAAAAAGCCGGTTCTGTCCGGCGGTTTACGCAGGAATAGGCACTAAGGAGCAATGTTAATGCAAAGCAACGTTCTTGGAACCAACCCAAAAATCATGTTGATGGTATCGGTGCTGCTGCTGGGTGCGGTGTGCGCAGGTTCGGCATACAGTCAAGGCAAGCTCGACCTTTCCAATGCCGTCATAGTACATTCTTCGGCCCAGTCAAGACACGCCAAAGCAGCGGAGCTGCTGCAATATGAGATTCAAAGGCGCACGGGAATCAGCCTCTCCGTAAGCACCTCTGTGCCGTTCGACGGTTTGCCCGCAATTGTTATGGGCACAGTCGAAGCTTTTCCTGCTTCCTACACGGCGCCCACCGGACTGTCTGTCCCGGCCAAAGCCGAAGGATATGCCATCTGGATTGACCGAACAGTCCGGTCGGCGCCCACCGTTTGCCTGGTCGGTCGAGACGACAGGGGCGCTTTGTTCGCCGCGGCCCGCTTGATGCGTCTGCTGTACCTCGCCCCAAAGCACATTCATCTGGCTGATGATATCCGGATAGCGACTGCCCCTGACTGCGCAGTTCGCGCCCACCAAATCATCAGGTCAACCCAATGTGAAGACGGCTTTGTTGACTGGCGCGATGCAGCCCAGGAGCAGCAGTATGCACGTGACCTGATTCTGTTCGGAACAAACGGCTTCGAGGCGAGGACCCCACGCGACATTGACGATTATCTCGAAGAGCTCGGCATCGACCTTTTCCTCGTGGTATCATGTCAACGTCTAATCGACCATAACGACCTCAGTGACGACCAGATCAAAAAATTATACACCGATCTGGTCGGCATAGACCATTTCACCACATACGGCGGCGATGCCAGCGGCTCCAGACCGCCGATGGAAGTCTTTCCAAAAATGGAGCGTGTCGTGCCGCTGGTGCTGCAAAGTCACCCCGGCGCAAAGTGGTGGTATTCGAATCAGTGCCTCGATGCTCACGCCATTGACTATGACGACTACATCTTCAATTATATCAGGACCAGACAGCCGAGCTGGCTCTACGGAATGGTTTACGGCCCATGGACGAAACGCGGCATTCCCGAAATTCGTGCCGATCTGCCCTCACAGTACAAGATAAGACGCTATCCGGAAATCTGTCACGTCCGATGGTGTCAGTACCCGGTTCCGAAATGGGACCGCGTCTGGGCACAGGTCTGGCCCCGCAACCAAAGCATCTACGCGATGCCCCGAATGATGGCACAGATTCACCGGGCGACCCGCGGGGACACTGTCGGCTTTCTGCCCTACAATCACACCGGATGTTACAACGACCTCAACAAGTTCGTCTGGAGCGCCATGGGCGCCGACCCCGATGCCAAAGTCGAAGATGTTCTGTATGATTACGGCAAGGCCTTCTTCGCATACGACTTCAAGAAGAATCCTGATGGGGGCAGTTCATCCGAGTCACAGGATGCGATAATCGACGCCGGCACGCGGGCGGTTGCGCGGGGGCTCGAGCTCCTCGAAGAAAACTGGACGGGAAATCTTTCTGATAATACGAGCGCCGAAAAGGCACTGACACTTTGGAAGAAAATCGCGACGAGCATGGGCGGCGTCGGAAAAAACTGGCGACTGGAACTGTTCCTCTACAAGGCCTTTCTCGACGCGCAGGTCAAACGCAAATACGATGTTGAAATGGCATGCGAGCGGCAGGCATACGAATCGCTCAGGCAGGCCGGGACGACCGGCGTTTCCACCGCGGTCGGCAATGCCCGTGCCGCACTGGCAAGAATCGACACGGACTTTCAATCAAAGGCGGCCTTTAAGGAGGAACTCCGGTCGTGGGGTCTTACCGATAACTTTGGCGACCTCGACACCGTCCTGGATAACATATACTCTCCGCTGAACGACAGGAAGTGGCTTGAGAGTCAGTTGGCTGGCGTTACAAGCATGGCGGATATCGAGAAGATTCTGCATTACGAAGACCCGGGCCCGGGCGGCTTCTATGATAATCTCGGCGTCGCCGGAGAGCAGCCCCACCTTGTCAGACAAAAAACATGGAAGGAGGATCCCGGTTTCGTGCATTCTCCGATAGAGTGGGTCGATCACAAGCCCGGCTCGGACCGCAGGCACTCGCAAATGACCCATGCGACGTGCCGGTATGACACGCCCCTTCTGATGCGGTGGGAGGGCCTGGATCCCGCGGCGAGCTATCACATCCGGGTGGTTTACCTCGGCCCCTTCGGTCCGGAATTCACATGCAAGACCGACGACGGCCATCTGATTCACGGTCCGAGGGGCAATTCCGATACTACGCCGGTCTCTTACAGCATACCGCCCGCTTCCACCAGTGACGGAGTACTTGAGCTGCAATGGAGTCTAACTAACCAGGTGCGCGGCGTTTCTGTAACGGAAATCTGGCTCATCAAAGACTGACAAGAAAATCGGGACTATTATGAAGTCCGAGCGTATCAACCGCCCTAAGGGGATTCGGCCTTAACGGACTTTCGCCACTGCTGCAGAAGTTCATGAAGCTCTCTGGTTCTGGCGGGCATTTTCGCAGCCATGTCATTCTGCTCACCGATATCGTCCGCGAGGTTGTACAGCTCGAGATGTCCGTCATCGAAGAATTCGAGCAGCTTCCAGTTGGCTTTGCGAATGGCGCTGCAGGAACGGCCGCCCAAAAAGTGCGGTTTCTGCAGGGGATAATGCCAGTATAGCGTGTCACGAGCCAACGAAGCGCTCGGATCTTTGAGAAGGGGCAGAATCGAGACGCCGTCGAGGTACTGGTCGGACGGGGGCGTTACACCGACAATCCGGCACAACGTCGGATAGAAATCAATCACGCACACAGGCGTCTCGCAGACGGCGCCGCGCGGCGTCACGTGCGGCAAACGGACAATCAGCGGCACACGGATACCACCCTCATACAGCGTGGATTTACCTTCCCGCAGTGGCGCATTGGTCGTGACCCGGCTCTCACCGCCGTTGTCCGACGTGAAGACAATGACAGTGTTTTCGGCAAGTCCTGATTGTTCGAGCTTTTCCATAATCATACCGACGCCGTCGTCTATGCTCTCGAGCTGAGCGGCGAGGTGGACGTTATTCTTCGGCGCCTTTGGGCCGTCGCCGGCGCCTGGTTTTTGCGAGTACTTTTCCACCAACTGCGGCTTGCCCACAAGTCGGGTGTGAACCGCGTAGTGACTCAGGTAAAGGAAAAACGGGTGGTTGCGGTGCCGCTCGATGAACTCGACGGCTTCGAGGTTCTGCCGGTCGGTAAGAAACTCCCTTTCGGGCAGGCGCCTTGCGATATCGGGATTGAAGTGGTACGGGTGGAAATAGCTGCCGCCAGCGATGCCGTGGCTTTCTGAGACAATGGTCTCGTCGAAGCCGTGGACGGCTGGCGGGAACTCCTGCACGCCGCTGCTGGCGTAGCCTGTGAGGTGCCATTTGCCGATAATTCCGGTTGTGTAGCCTGCGGACTTCAGCAGCTCAGCGATGGTGGTGTAGTCGGTTGAAAGGTGGTTGGTGTCATCGGGCTACAGGTAGTTGGTCATGCCGACGCGGGCCGGATATTGTCCGGTCATCAGACTTGCGCGGTACGGCGAGCAGACGGGCGCAGATGCGTAGGCCTGGGTGAAGCGCACGCCCCCTGCGGCCAGCCGGTCAAGATTGGGCGTCTCATTGAACCGGTTGCCATAGCAGCCCAATTCGGCCCAGCCGAGGTCATCGGCCAGGATGAAGATGATGTTCGGCGGTCTTTCCCTGCCGGTGTTTTTCGCCGATGGCATAGTGCATCCCGGCAGCGTCAACGCGGCGGCGCCGGCGCCAATTGCCTTGAAGAAATCACGCCGGGTACAATGACATGTCCCCATATAGCCTGCACACTCCTTTCTATTCCGGTCAGAACCTGCCGACCGCGGGTTTAATCCCGCCGGCGTCGGGCCACGTCGGGCCTTGACGCCGGATCTCGCTCCACAGCTCGTTCATCTGGGTAATAAGAGACTGAAGATGCCCGGTCTTCTGCGAGGCCAGGTCGATTTTCTGGCTGGCGTCGGTCCTGAGGTTATACAGTTCGAAGCGAGCCATCTTTGTGGTTTTGATCCATTCCATAATCCGCTCACCGGCGGCAGGCTCTTGGGCGAATCCGAGCAGAACCTCGTCGCCCATTCGCATCGCCATATTGGGAACGCCGGTGAAGTTGATGTTCCAGCAAAGCGGCCGGGTGCGTTCGAGGGTCCCGCCTTCGAATACCGGCGTAATGCTGACACCGTCAAGTGTGCGGTCGGTTGGAATTTGTGCATCGCACAATTCGCACAGTGTGGGCAGCAGGTCCACACTGCTGACCGGCTCCGAGCAGACCCGGCCCGGCCTGATTCCTTTCGGCCAGCGGATGATGCCGGGGACGCGAATGCCGCCTTCATAGAGATGGCGCTTCATACCTCTCAAGCGACCCGGCGTTCCCGCACATAGTCTGCGCAGCGGGTCCAGCCCGGTTGAGCCGCCGGGATATTCGGGACCGTTATCGCTGGTAAAGATTACCAGAGTGTTTTCCACCAGCCCCATTTCCTGCAACGCACCCATAAGCGAACCGAAAGCGGCGTCAAGCTGCGTCACCGTGCCATAGTAGTATCTCTTTTCTGCCGGAGTGTTATCAGAAGGATAACGCGGAACGCGGCCGTAAGCGATTTTATCTTCGAGCGCGCGAACCTCCGGCGTGTCATACATACGCATGTATTGCGCCGGCGGGTCCAGGGGCGTATGCGGCTCGTGCGTACAGATTTCTAAAAAGAAAGGCTGCTCGGGCCTGCGCTTCTTCAGCCAATCTATAGCATCATTAACCACCACATCACAGTACCAGCCTTTTGTCGGACCGACCGGTTTGCCGTTGCAAACGAAATTTTCCGGATTTTGGGGACCGCCAAAACTGTTGACCTCGGTTGCAAACCAGTGGTCGAAGCCCTGGTCGCCGGGCGTGGGATGCCTGCCGTCGAAACTGCCGAGGTGCCACTTGCCGAGAAAGCACGTGGCGTAGCCGGCGTCGTGCAGCAGTTCCGCAATGGTTTTTTCCTCGCTGCGCAGATGGACGTTGTCGCCGGCCAGGTGATATACGCCGGTGCGATAGGAACAGCGGCCGGTAAGCAAACCGGCGCGGGCCGGTGAACAAATTGGCGCCGCCGAATAGCAATCCGTAAAGCGGATGCCCTGCCTGGCAAACTCATCCAGGTTCGGCGTCTTCATGAACGGATGTCCGTAACAGGCGAGGTCGCCATAGCCGAGGTCATCAGCGAGGAAGACGACCACATTGGGCCGGGCGGAATTTCCCCTTTCGGCAGAAGACCGGGCACGCCGTAAGCCCACAGCTCCACATCCCGCTGGGGCCAGGCTAATTACGCCAAATCCGATCCCTTTAAGGAATTTACGACGACTTATTTTTTCAAGTCTCAGCTCTTTTTCCCAATCATAATTCATCTTTCAGTAGCTATGATAAACCATCAGCCGGCCGAGTCCAACTCTAAATCGCGGACCCGCGAGACCTCACATATCGAAAGAAAACCAAATGAGAAAAAAATGCCGGGTGATTTAGAACTGCACATCCACGGTTTCGATCTTGTCCGGCGGCAAGGCCGCCAGCCCGGTGAGAACCTTCATTCTACCTGTCTCCGGTTCGCCCACTCTGATTGTGTACCTGCCTTCTTCGAAGACCTTGGGTCGAAATGTGGCCCCGTTCATACGAACGGTGTAAAGAATCTCACCATCGGACTCGTCAATCACCTGCACGACAGGATTTGTCATGCCGGAAACTTCAATTGTCGGAAGATAAGCGACCGGGTTTCTCGCGTAGTTGTCCTGCTGTCTGATGGTCACGGGCCAGCCGGGATACTGCTGCGCTTGCGCCCCTGCGACATCGACGTTTCTCGGCCAACACTCTGCGGTGATTTCTCTTGTTCTCTTGTTGAATCTGACGACGCCAAAACCAGCCGCCCTCGTTGTGAGCTTGTCGTGGTTCTCTTCGGGGGTGGGATTGGCGACGGCGAGCATGGTGATTTTGTTGCCGAAACCATCGAGAAATTCGCCCAAATGTTCGGGCATTGCGGGCCCGCGGTTTCCGCCCGGTTCAAGAGGCGCCCACCAGCGCAGGTAAAGGTTTGCAATGGACGGCACACAGAAACTGTAGCCGGCGTCGTTCCAGTCATCGATGCCGTGATGAATGAACGTACCGAGGTGTTGGTCGCCGCCGATCATAAAGGCGAAGGACTTGCGGATTTCTCCAAGGGCCCTGTCGCGCCCGCTCTTCGGCCAGCCGTTGGAGTCGAGGTCGGCGAGCAGGCGGTAACTGCGTTTGCCGTGAAGATGCGCCGAGCCGCAGAACACGGTCTGCGAAAGCACGCACTTCATATCGCAGCGGCGCCAGTCAGCGGCCCAGGCCCTGAGAAATTTGAGCTGGCGCTCGCCCAGCAATTCGGCACCGGAAACGTCGAGGCTTTTCGGATCGTAATTGGGGTCGGTGACATGGTCGGGTCTCGGTCCCATCTGCGGAACAAAGCCCTGGGGCCCTGACTTGAACTTGCGGTCCTCAATTATCGCAAAGCTCACCCGCCCCACCGTCAGTGAAGTATGGTACACACCGATGCCGCGCTGTATGGGCGTGGGGTCGTACGGGTCCGGCAGGTGACTCGTCTGAGCCCGCTCGACCATCTTGACGTATTCAACCGGGGCGGCGTATCCACCGTCATGGCCGGCACGCGTGTTGGACTTCCTGCCGCCGGCGCCCCACAAGTTGGAATGACCCACATCGTGGTCATCTGGTATTGTGACCGTCGGAATGTTGCGGATAACATCGCCGAAATCTCTGCCGAATTTGAGCCAATAGGCGTAGTGGTTGCGGTGGTCGTAAACCTGGTCGCCGGAGAAGAACAAGAGGTCAGGATTCAGCTTCTTGATGTTTTCGACAATGTCTGTCCTGGGTATGTCCCCGCCGTGCTTTGGATAGATTGAGTTTCCGGTGAATGCAGCAACGACAATGGTCTCTTTGTCGACGGGGTCTTTGCGAATTATCCCCGTGTAATATGCGTTCTTACCGTGGGCGACCCGGTATTCAATGTCCTTCGTGGTATCCCAATTTTCTGCGCGGAACAGTGCGGTCCAGCCGTCCTCGATTACCGGCGCTTGCGCTATCTGTTTCCACCTTCCATCCTGCCTGACTTCGAACCGAACCACCTTGTCCTCATCCTGCTTCAAGGGATCAAGCTGGGCCGTCATTTTCAGGATATTATCGTGGACCGTGTACAGGGTAAAGCAAATGACCTTGTCTCTGGCAACTTCGGGAACCTCCAGCAGGTCCGCGCCGCCGGCACGAAGCAGCAGGGTCAGACTAATACATACGAAAATCAGGTTCAGTGTCTTTGTTCGCATGTTCGCTCCTTTCGGCTTGGCGTTACCACCGGCATCACAACTCTGTCGCTGGCAAAGCCGGATCGTTAATGCTTCGCATTTTGTCCAGCAATTTCGCGTTCAGGGACCGGCGTACGTTCTGGATGCGAGGCTCGGGCGAGTCAATCAGGTTGGCTGTCTCGGCGGGGTCGTTCGCCAAATCGTACAATTCATCCTTTATGAAATGGTCGAAGTCACGGACCAGCTTCCAGCGGCGTGTTCGGTAAGCCCGCATGACACCCGCTCCCCGCATCGTGTATTGCACGAACAGGTCGTTGTCCCATTCGACCACGCTGCCTTTTAGTAGAGGCAGAAAATCCCGACCGCGGATGGTTTGGTCCTTCGGCACACTCAATGCCGCCATCGCCAGCACCGTCGGAAACCAGTCGAGAAAAGAAATGGTCTGTTCAATGGTCTTTCCGGGCGTGATGACGCCGGGCCAGCGTATGAGTGCAGGGACGCGCAGCGAGTTATCGTAGAGATTCGGGCGCTCTTGACGATTGTCGGTAAGCGTCCAGCTTGCGTTGCCCTTTCCCTCGACAGCGTTATGGCCGACGTTGTAGCCATTGTCCGAGGTGAATATGACCACGGTATTGTCGGTGAGTTTGAGGTCATCAAGCAGTTCCAGAATCCGGGCCAGATTGCGGTCCACACTTGCGACGCTGCCGAGGTATTCACGCATCATTCGCTCGACGAGCGGCACATCCAGCTTCGGAAAATCCGGGTCAGGAATTTCGGGGTCCATATTTTCGAAGCGGCTGAAGTCGGCTTCACTTAAAGGCAGCCACGTGTGTCCCCGGTCCGACGCCCGGCTGATGGTGCTCGCGTGCGGCGCCCAGTAGTGCAAAGAAAGCATGAACGGTCCACCCTTTTTGCGGCGGATAAAATCGACAGCGTAGTCGGTAAGAATATCCGGCGTGTAGCCCTGCGCCTGCTGAACCTCGCCGTTCACTTCAATTTTCGGATTCTTCGATGTCTCGCCGCCCCAGCGAAAGCCGGTGAATTCATTGTAGCCGAAAAGCCTGGGGTGATACTCGTCTTTCTCTCCGAGATGCCATTTTCCAATCAGGCCGGTTGTGTAGCCGGCGCCCGCCAGCATTCGAGGCCAGGCCGCAAAGCTCGGCTCGAGACCCGCTTTCTTACTCTTGATAAAATCGGTGATACCGAGTTCGGTGCTGTACCTGCTGGTGAGCAGCGAAGCGCGTGAGGGACTGCATACAGGGGTGGTGACAAAGCAGTTGGTCAGACGAACACCTTCGCTCCGCAATTTGTTCATATTCGGAGTATAGGCGTCGGGATTCGGCGCCGCGCCGAACGCCCAGGGCGCCTGGTCGTCGGTCAGTATGAAGATAATGTTTGGTCTTCGTCGCGGGACATCTGGTGTGGGTCGTCTCCCGGTCGCGGCACATCCGGCGAGGGCCGTCGCGGCGGCACCGGCGCCAACGGCTTTGAGGAAATCGCGACGTGTCCACATTGGAACGTTCGTCTCTGCCATCTTCAGCTCTCCATCGGCCAGTTCGGCGAATCGGTTCGCGCGGTCCTGAGGTATTCTTCGAAGACGGTTACAACCTCCGGATGGCGGGCGGCCACGTCGTGTTCTTCGCGGAGGTCTTCGCTGAGATCGTACAATTCGAGAGGCAGGCCGGGTTTTCGGCGCCTGGCCTTCCAGTTGCGCCATCGCACCACCTGCTGCAATTGAGGCGGCGGCGATTCCCAGTACATGAAACGTTCACTCAGGCTGCGCTGTTTGCCTGTGAGCAGGGCCGGCACAACGCTTGTGCCATCGATGTTCGCCGGCGGCCCGACCCCGGCAAGTTCGGCCAGCGTGGGCATGACGTCGGCATAATACCATTGTGCGTCACTAACCTTTCCCGCCTGGACCCTGCCGGGCCAGCGGACAACCATAGGCGTGCGAATGCCGCCCTCATTGAAACCGCCCTTGCCTCCTTTGAGAGGGCCGCTGCTGTTGAACAGGGGGCCGCCTGCGCCGGCGGCGCCGTTATCCGAGCAGAAGAAGGTGATGGTGTTGTTATCGATGCCAAGCTCTTTGAGCAGGTCGAGAATATGCCCCACGTCCCTATCCATGCGGGTGATCATGGCAGCGAAGATTTTGGCTTTTTCCGGCCAGGGTTTATCGCCGTACGGTTCGATGCTCGGCACCTCAAGATTGAAGTGGGGAATCGTGTAAGGAACGTAGAGGAAGAACGGCTTTTTGTGATGGCGGCGAATAAAGTCGAGCGCGAAGTCGGTGAAGAGATCCTGAGAATACTGCTGCCGCCTGCCATCCCTGTTACCATCAATGAAAACCTTTTGCCCATTGCGCCAGAGGTAGTCGGTGTAATAGAAGACGGCGTGATTCTGGTTGAGGTAACCGAACCACTCATCGAATCCCTGTAGGTTCGGGACGCCCGTGGTGCCGGGGTCGCCCAGACCCCATTTTCCCGTGATGCCCGTCGCGTAGCCGGCCTGCTTCAAGACCTCGGCAACCGTTACGTCCTCATCCTTGAGCGGCAGCCTGCACCCGCCGCCGGTCATCTCGTCCGGCACGCCGCCTACCCTGCACTTATTTTCGCGGACGCGCGTGTGCCCGGTGTGCTGGCCCGTTATCAGCACGCTGCGCGACGGCGCACAGACGCAGGCGCCGGCATAGCACTGGGTAAAACGCATCCCCTCTGCCGCCATTCGGTCCACACTCGGCGTTCGAATCAGCTTCTGGCCATAGCAGCCCAGGTCGCCGTAGCCCAAATCGTCCGCCATGATGAAGATAATGTTGGGTCTGGGAGCTTTTCCGGCAAGGTTCGCAAGTGATCCCATGCATCCGGCAAGCGAGACGGCTGCTGCGCCGGCCCCCACGCTTTTTAGAAAATCACGTCGCGTAGAACAGGTCTTGTGCATGTCTGCCCCTTCGTATCAAAATCGATGTCAAACGCTCGTTGACCGGCTTACTCATTTTACTGCTGCTCCTTTTGTTTCAGTGTCCTGACATAAGGTTGCCGTAGCAGCCCGCATCACACCAGGTCATATCATCGGCAATCATAAGAAAAATATTGGGGGGGCTTCTTCGCCAGGCGCGCCGGCGAGAGAGACCTTGCCCGCTGCGGTCAATACAGCCGCGCCCAGCCCCGCGAATTTTAGAAAACCGCGCCTTGTAAAACGCTCATCAGTCATGTTCGCTCACTCCTATCACGGCATTGGAGGCGCAGTATATTCACTGTCTTCCATCATTTCTTCTGCTGTTTGGGTATCGGCCAGCGCTCGGTGTCGGTCCGCGCGGATTTCAAAATTGTCTCAATTCTTGAAATCACATCAGGGTGCCTGTCGGCGACGTTATGCTTTTCCGCGATGTCGCTTTTCAGGTCATAAAGTTCCAGCGGGGCATTCGGGTCTTCGTGGACGTTGAGGCGGACGGCCTTGAAGTCGCCCATCCGCACGGCCTGTTTACCGCCCCTTTCGTGAAACTCCCAGTAAAGGTACTCGTGCTCTTTCTGCTTGCCCGGCTGTCCCAGCAGCGTCGGAACCATCGAGATGCCGTCGGTCTTTTCCGGCGCTTTTGCCCCGCCCAATTCGGCCGCGGTGGGAAGAAAATCCCAGAAAGCAGAGATATGGTCGCTGACGGAACCCGGCTTGATTTTCCCCGGCCAGCGGGCTATCAGGGGCACACGGATGCCGCCTTCGTAAAGGTCGCGCTTTATGCCGGTCAACGGACCATTGCTGTTGAAAAACGCGGGGTCGGCGCCGCCTTCCTCATGTGGGCCGTTATCGCTGGCAAACATGACAAGCGTGTTGTCATCGATACCCAGCTCTTCGAGTTTGGCCAGCAGCGTGCCGATGTCACGGTCCATCCGGCTTATCATGGCAGCGTGACCCTTCTTGGGGTCGGGCCAGTCCTTGTCCCTGTATATCCCGTAGTCGGGCACCTCCATACCGTTGCCGATGTGCCGGCCGCCCTCGTTGTTGGCGTGCGGGATGGTGTAAGCCAGATACAGGAAAAACGGCTCATTCCTGAAAACATCGACAAATCTCAGCGCCTCGGCGCTGAACAAATCGTGGGAATACGTGCCCTGCCGCCACGACCAGCCCTGCTCGCCCTGGTAGCCTGCCGCAAGCCTATTATCATCGAGAAGTACTTTGTCTTCGTTTCTCCAGAGGAATTCCGGATAGTAGTTATGGGCGTGGACCATATTGAGATAGCCGAAGAAGTAATCGAACCCGTTGCGCTCCGGGTCGCCCGGCGGTGGAGGATGGCCGACACCCCATTTGCCGATTATCCCGGTGACATAGCCGGCGCCTTTTAGAACTTCGGCGACGGTGACATCTTCGGGCTCCATCAGGATACGGGAATTGGCGCGGACGCGGCAGTGCCCGGTATGCAGGCCGGTCATCAGCGAGCACCGCGAGGGGGCACAGACCGTACTGCCCGCATAATGCTGAGTGAACCGCATACCTTCGGCTGCCATGAGGTCCAGGTTCGGCGTCTGTATTTGCTTCTGGCCGTAGCATCCGAGGTCGCCGTAGCCCAGGTCGTCGGCCAGAATAAAAATTATGTTCGGCTGCTTGCGGGTCGCTGTGTCTGCGGGCCCCGCCGAGGCACAACCGGACAGCAGTGAGAAAGCTCCCGCTGAAACCGCCGCCGAACCCATCTTCCTAAGAAACTCTCTTCTTGTGTGCCTGTTCATAATTGCTCCAAAGACAGTATCAGCCCAACCGATTAGCGCGGACGTAATAGGCGCCGCACAACTCCTTGCCAGCTTTGTCATACAGCCAGGTCTGCAACCGGCACTTGCCGGCTTTGAGTGGGACCGTAAAGGTAACGTACTTATCACCCGACGCGACCGGCTTCGTCTCCTCGAACCGGTCGATTTTCATGAGGGCCTTAGTGACGGGCAAGGCCGTTACTTCGTACCCGCGAATTGTCAGAGGCGCATCCATTGCCATATCGGCTTCGAGGGGATAACGTGACATGGTGAACTCATACCTGCCGTCCCGTTCGACAAGAACATTCCAGTAGGAATTGTTGCCGCCGTTAATGTCACGGAAGTTATCGGCATATAGCATATACCACTGTGCGCACGTCAGGTCCGTGGGGTTCTCATATTTGGAGCCGATATGAACATAGCACGGTTGATTGGCAATCGGCTCGACCTCGGAGTGCCAGCGCTCGTAATGGTCGCGCATGGCCTTGACAATATCGGGATGCTTATCGGCCACGTTCTGCTTTTGCCCCGGGTCAGCGCCAATGTTGTAGAGCTCTTCGCCTTTGACGAGCCGCCACTTCTTCCACAAGACAGCCGAATTCCACTTTGAGATGTCAATGCCGTACTGCACGACTATCATACGGTCGGACAACGTCTTTTCGGCACCGCGCAGAAGAGACGCCAGGCTGACTCCATCCAGCCTTGTCACTCCGACGGGAGGCGTCAAAGCGCAAAGTTCAATCAGCGTCGGAAACAGGTCCCGGCACGTAGTCAGCTCATCGATGTCACTGCCCTGTTGCAGCCCGCCTTTTGGCCATCGAATAAAGCAGGCCGCACGATGTCCGCCGTCATACAGTTGTCGCTTACCGCCCCTCATACCGGCGTTGAACACTTTGACGCCGCCGGCCCCGCCGTTATCCGTCAGGAAGATCAGAATCGTGTTTTCGGCGATTCCCACCTCTTCGAGCATCCGCATGAGCTTGCCCATATTCTCGTCGATATTTGCAATCATCCCGAAGAACTTGGCTGCGTTGCCGTGCTGCTCGTAGCCGGCGGCGTACTTCTCAGGCACCAATAGAGGCGAGTGAGGCAGGTTCGTCGGAAGATAACAAAAGAAACGCTCGTTCTGCTTCGCGCATGCCTTTATCCACTTCATGGCCTCAGTAAACCAGACGTCGTTGCAGTAGCCGTCGTATTTCTGCAGCCTGCCGTTATGGTAGTAAGTATCGTCGAAGTAGTCGTTGCCCCAATAAGCACCGGCAGATGTTATGCCCCACGACTTGTGGTACACCGTCTCCTCGAAGCCGCGATACTGAGGCAGATAGGGATAGTTGTCGCCCAGATGCCATTTGCCGAACAAGCCCGTACGGTAGCCGCTCGCCTTAAAGATATCGGCCATAGTGGGGACATCCTGGCGCAGCATATCGAGCCCGCCGCAGACGTGCCGCGCCCTGTTGCGCAGGGCATCGAGCCCTGACATGAGCTGGCTGCGCGTCGGCGTGCACATCGGCGCAACGTGGAAATCGGTCAGCCGCACGCTCTGTCCGTGCAGCGTGTCGAGATTCGGCGTCCTGAGCACGGGGTTGCCGTGGCAGGAGAAATCGCCGTAGCCCTGGTCGTCGGTCATAACCAGAACAACATTGGGCCGCTGGGATTCTGCAGCCGCATTTGGGCGGGCCCCGGCGCAGCCTGCCGACAGCGATAAGGCGCCTGCCGAAACCGTCGCCGAACCCATCGTCTTGAGGAACTCTCTTCGCGTTTGTCGCACCATGTCAATTCTCCCTTGCCCTATTCACTCTCCTGCTCACTGCCGCCCTGCAGAGCGGCGACAAGGCGGTTCGAAATTCTCATGACATATTCGTACTTGTCCCCTCGTGCCTCCTTCAGAGGTTCGAGAGCGGGCCGGGCCTTTTCGCCGATATCCTCCAAAGCCAAAGCGGCATAGTGTCGCACAATCTGGTCGTCGTTTCGCAGCTCTTCGATCAAAACAGGCAACCCCTCGCCTTCCATACCCATCTTGCAAAGGGCCCGGGCTGCCTCGACCCGCACGCCCAGCGAGCCATCCTTCAGCGACTGCCTCAACACGCCAGCCGCCTCGACACACTTGGCATCGAGGCCCATATTGCCCAGTGACCTCGCCGCCCACCAGCGTATGGACGGACGCTTATCGTTCGTTGCTCCGACGAGATCCTTTATCCCCGCCCTGCCTCGCTCGCCCGCTTCAATAACCTTAATAATATCGCTGACAAGCTCCCGATTTTCTCTTTTTCCCAGCACGTCGTATTCGGTGCCATACTTGTTGGTGAGCACTTCAAGCTCCGGCTCCGGTATCAGGCCGACATCACCGGTCTCGACGATCCACTTCTTCAGACGTGAGCGCATCTGGTTCAGCACTTTTTCGTATGCGGGCAAACCTGCAAGATTATTTATTTCATGTGGGTCATTCGCCAGGTCATACAGCTCCTCCGCAGGTCTGGTCGGAGCAAGCATCCGCGCCTGGACGAGGTCGAGTTTCCCCTCGGCGAAAAGTCTGCGAATCGTTTTGATGATTTGCTTGTTGTCTTTATATCTGTTGTGTTGAAGGTGTGACCGGTTGGGGTAGAAATTTCGGATGTATTTGTAGCGCATGCTGCGCACGCATCGGATGCAGTCCAGAGTTTCGTCGCAGCGGTCGCGGGCAGCGAAGATATAGTCTCGCGGTTTATAGTCACGGCCGAATAACGGCCTGCCCTGCATATAATGCGGAACGGCAATGCCGGCCAACAGCAGCGAGGTCGCGGCGATGTCGATATGACTGACGAGGTCATCACTCGCCGTGCCGCCCTTGAGTACACCGGGCCCGCGGATAATCAGCGGGACGCGAATACCCTCATCGTAGAGAAACTGCTTGCCGCGGGCGTGGCTGATGCCGTGGTCGGTCCACAGAAAAACAACCGTGTTATCCGCAATACCCTCATCTTCGAGCCGCTGAAGTATTTTGCCGACCTCAGCATCGAGATAAATGACGGAGTTTAGATACTGCGCCCAATCGGCGCGTATCACCGGATGGTCAGGGTAGTAGGGAGGCAGCTTCACCTTCGCGGGGTCAACGGGATTAGGAACGGGGGCGGCACGGTACTTGCCGCCGCGCAGTTGAATCTGAGCAAAGAAGGGCTGGCCGCCGCTGCGATTCTTCCAGTCGTTGTCATCGTAAACCGCCTGATCCCATACGAAGTTGTAGTCGGTCTTGCCGAGCTTTCTGTCGGCCGATACGAGGTCGCCGTGATAAACGGTGGTTTTTGGTCCGCCGTTTGATGTGTAGTAGCCGTGCTGTTTGAAATACTCCGGCAGCAGCTTGATGTGCTCGGGCAAATGTATTTCGCTGCCGGGCCACGAGCTGCGATGGTGATGGGCGCCGATGGTGGTCTGGTACATGCCGGTTATCATGGCGGACCGGCTGGGCGAGCACACGGGGCAGGTGACAAAGGCGTTCCTGAACAGCACCCCTTCGCCGGCAAGACGATCAATGTTGGGCGTCTGAATGGTCGTCTCGCCGCAGCAGCTCCAGTGCGGCGACATGTCCTCTGCAATTATCCAAAGGATGTTGGGCCTTGCTTTAGACGGACCAACCGAAAAGGAGGGCGCGCCGCCGGCACAGCCGGCCAACGCCGCGCCCGCAGCTCCGAGTCCGATGTTCCTTAGAAAGTCGCGTCGCGTGCAACTACATTTGTCCATACCTTTTCCACCTCCCTTAACGGATCAACCCTTTCTTGCCGGATACTCCCGAGGGAATTTCTGTGCCAGCTCATCCGAATCGCCATATTGTTTCCGCAGGCGCTCTAATTCGGCCTTCAGCACCTTAACGATACCATCGTACGCCGGGTTGCCATACAGATTGTTAAGCTCATGCGGGTCCTCCCTGAGGTCGTACAATTCCCAGGCATCGATATCATAATAGAAGTGAATCAGCTTATAGCGTTCTGTTCTGATGCCGTAATGCCGCTTGACGGCATGGGCGCCCGGGTACTCGTAATAGTGATAGTACATTGACGTGCGCCAGTTTCGCGGCGTCTTGCCCTTCAGAAGGGAGCGAAACGACCGGCCTTGCATGTCCGCAGGGACAGTGACACTTGCGAAATCAAGAAAGGTCGGAGCAAAGTCGAGGTTAAGTACGATGTCAGTGTTGACAGTTCCGCGCTTTGTCTCTTTCGGATAGCGAATCAACAGAGGCATCCGCAGCGATTCCTCGTACATGAAACGCTTATCGAACCAGCCGTGGTCGCCGAGGAAAAACCCCTGGTCCGAGGTATAAACCACAACCGTATTGGCGGCCAGACCCGATTCATCGAGATAATCCAGCAGCCTGCCGACGTTGTCGTCAACCGAGGCCACGCAGCGCAGGTAATCCTGCATATACCGCTGATATTTCCAGTGCGTCAGGGCATCGCCGCTCAGGCCTTCGGGCGGCTCGACCTTCGTGTCACCCGGCACGCGCAAATGACGCGCAATCGTCATCTCCTGCTCTCTGGCGGCATCGCTGCGCGTCGCGTAGTCATCGTCGAAAGTATCCGGCAAAGGGATATCCGCATCTTCATACATCGTCGCGTGCTTTTCATCCGGCTGCCAGTTGCGGTGCGGGGCCTTGTGATGGTACATTAGCAAAAAGGGCTTGTCGCTGCCGCGGCCTTTCAGCCAGTCGATGCAAAAATCGGTAATGAGGTCGGTGACATAGCCTGTGTGTTTTTTCTTTTGGCCCATCTCGATAAACTCAGGATTGTGATATTTGCCCTGACCCGGCAGCACGTTCCAGTAGTCAAAGCCCGTCGGCTCGGTCCGCAGGTGCCATTTGCCGATCATAGCGGTCTCGTAGCCGGCCTTTTGCAGCAGCTTGGGAAACGTCTGCTGGCTGCTGTCGAAGGGATTCTCGGCCCTGTTATCGATTTTCCCGTTGATGTGGCTGTATTTGCCCGTCAGAATTACCGCCCGGCTCGGTGCACAAATGCTGTTAGTGCAGAAGCAGTTATCGAAACGCATACCTTCGTCGGCGATACGGTCAAGGTTCGGCGTCTTGTTAATCCTGCTCCCGTAGCACCCCAGAGCGTGGCTGGCGTGGTCGTCCGCCATAATAAAAATCATGTTCGGTCTGTCACTTTCGCCCCTCCTCGCAGATATCCGACCCTCGCCGGCGCACCCCGTAACAACGAGACCCGCCGCCCCCAGTCCCGCTATCTTTAGAAATTGTCGACGATTGAACTGTTCGTGCATGAAACCATCCTCGAAACAAATCCAAATAGACTACTGTTGTTGATTATTCTCAACTGGCCCGATACTTTTGGCCCACGGCGAGGGTTGCAGCTTAAGCGCGGGGTCGTCAATCTCGCGCATCCGCTCGAGAAGTTTTTTATTCAGCGACACTTTGATGTCCTGTATGGTCGTATCAGGCCAGTCAATAAGATTGCGTGTCTCGGCCGGGTCGTTCAACAGGTCGTAAAGCTCGTCTTTGGCCTCGTGTTTGAAATCCCGCACGAGTTTCCAGCGCCGCGTGCGATAGCAGCGCAGCACCGCACCCGTCTGGTTGTCCGGCCACATCGTGTACTGGGCGAACAGGTCGTTCTCCCACCGCATCGAACTGCCCCTGAGCAGCGGAAGGAAGTTGCGCCCCCGTATAACATTGCTTCTGGGCACCGCCAGCCCAGCGATGGTCGGAATAGTCACAAACCAGTCAAGATTGGTAATAGTCTGCTGAATCGTCGAACCCGGCTCAACCACACCGGGCCAGCGAACGATTGCGGGGACCTTCAGAGAGTTATCATACATATTGGGACGCGGGCCGCGATTATCTATGAGCAGCCACCGCCCATTGCCCTTGTGCCAGATCCCGTTATGCGCCAGGTTGTAGCCGTTGTCCGCTGTGAAAATCACCACCGTATTGTCGGCAAGGCCCAGCTCGTCGAGCAGCCCCAGCAATCGTCCGATGTTTCGGTCGGCACTGGCCACACTGGCGAGATATTCGCGCATCATCCGCTTTGCCCGCGTGACATCCAACTTGGGATAATCCGGTTCGGGCAGTGCCGGGTCCGAATCTCTGAACTGGTCCCAGTCGGCGTCACTGAGGGGCAGCCAGGTGCGGTCGCCGTCGGGCGTTTTGTTGGCGGTGTTGGCGTGCGGCGCCCAGAAGTGCAGCGACAAAAGAAAGGGGCCGCCCTTGTTGCGCTTAATAAAATCAACCGCAAAGTCGGTGAGTATATCCGGCGTGTACCCTTCGATGCGTCTCACTTCGCCGTTGACTTCGACCCTGGGATTGCGCGAGATTTCGCCGCCGACCCTAAAGCCGGTGAATTCATCATATCCATAATTCGTGGGATGGAACTCATCCTCCTGACCGAGGTGCCACTTGCCGACAAGCGCGGTGGCGTAACCGGCCTCGTTCAAGAGCCGGGGCCAGGTGGGCAGGTCTCTGTTCAACCCCAGCTTCGAGCCGCCCGGCAGATAATCCGGAATGCCGACCTCGGTGGAGTACCGACCAGTCATCAAACCCGCGCGCGAGGGACTGCAAACAGGCGTGGTGACAAAGTAATTCGTCAGACGCACGCCCTCGCACCGCAGACGGTCGATATTCGGCGTGCGCGCATTGGCATCGGGCGCCGCCCCGAACGCCCACGGGCCCTGATCATCGGTCATTATGAAAATTATGTTGGGCCTTTCGGTCGCGCCCCTGTCGTGGAGCCCTCGCGGTCCGCCGGCGCATCCGGTCAGGACCAGACTCGCCGCCCCCGCCCCCATCGATTTTAGAAAATTGCGTCGATCCATAAGCCCTTCCCGTTAGTCCTTTCCTGTATTCTGCACCCATTGACCTTCGGGTTTGTATTCCGGATTAAGCTCCGTCGGAACCGGCGCATTGAGGGACCTGCGCCACCTTTTCAACAGCTCGTGAAGCTGCCCGGCTTTTTCGGGCATTGCCTGCACCAGGTTGTTTTGCTCTCCGATATCATCCTTGAGGTTGTATAGCTCCAATCTGCCGTCCTCAAAGTACTCTATCAGCTTCCAGTCGCCCTGCCGAACGACACTTGCGGGCGTCGTGCGCCAGGTCTCTTTCCAGCCGTAGTTGCGCTGCAGGTAGGCGGGAAAATGCCAGAAAATGGCGTCGCGCTTCAAACTTTTCTCGCCTTTTAGCAGCGGGACAATACTTTCGCCGTCGAGAATATGCCCCGCAGGCTTGGCGGCGCCAGCCATCTCCAGCATCGTCGGATAAAAATCTATCGCGATCACCGGCACATCGGAGACGCACCCGCCTTCGACTTTGCCGGACCAGCGAACTATCATCGGCTCGCGAATCCCGCCTTCGTAAAGCGTCCCCTTTCCGCCCCGCAGAGGTTCCATGGAGGTGATTCCGAAGACGCCCCCGTTGTCGGAAAAGAAAAAGACCACGGTATCGTCCCGCAGGCCAAGCTCGTCAAGGCGCTTCATTACTCTGCCTACGCACTGATCGACGCTCTCGACCATGGCGGCGAACTTCGGATTCTTCTGTCCGCCGTCCGGCTCTTTCTTCTCGTACTTCTCTGTAATCGCCTTCTTGGCCTGAATCGGAGTGTGCACCGCGTAATGGGACAGGTACAGGAAAAAAGTCTTATCTCTGTTTGCCTCGATGAACTTGAGGGCCTCGTCGGTAAGTCTGTCGGTCAGATATTCGCCTTCGGGACCGTCGGGCAGGTTGTCGAGGCTGTACGGGCTGAAATGACGACGGGTGGCGCCGGTGCGTCCTCCGGCAATACTGACGTCGAAGCCCTGCCCCTCCGGGCCGGTGTCCGCGCCCGTGCCCAGATGCCACTTGCCGATACTTGCGGTGACATAACCGGCGGACTTCAAGGCCTCGGCAATTGTCACCACCCTGGGATCGAGCGTGGTATTGTTCTTAATCGGCACAAGCTTCCTCAGATGGGCCGCGCCTCGCTCGGAACTTCCGACCGTATAGATGCCGTGCCGCGGCGTGTACTGACCCGACATAAGGCACGCCCGGCTGGGTGCACAATTCGGGGCATTGGCATAAGCACTGGTGAAGACCACGCCTTCGCCCGCGAGCTTATCGATATTGGGCGTCTCGTAGTATTTGCTGTCCATGAACCCGACATCTTTCCAGCCCATGTCATCAATGAAAATAAAAACGAAATTGGGCCTGCTCTGTCTCGGACCACCGGAAAGAGCGCCGTCAGCCCCTGTACAGCCCGGCAGCGTGCAGTACGCGGCGCCCAGGCCGAGAACCTTAATGAATTCACGTCGTGTACATCTTTTCATTTGCATAGAACTCCTTTTAATCTCGGCGGGGCTTTCGAGTCCCGCGTCGGTTGGTATTGCTGTCTATTTCTCCCCGCCATAATAGTCCTTTTTCAGGGTGAAAAACTTCTCGCCGCCCCGCGAGCCTAAGTACCTTAAGTCGTGCTCGAACATCCAGTCAACGAGTCTTCCCATAAGCCGCGTCTTCACTTCGGTGTACCGAGGGTCGCTCCAGAGATTGTTTGTCTCCTGCGGGTCGTTTTGCATGTCATAAAGCTCACCCTCGACGCCGCTGCCATCGGGCGAACCATGATAAACATTCAGCTTGAATCCCTCGTCACGGAACATCGTCGCATGAATCGGCGGGTCAAAATACTTCTGACCGGGACCGTAGCCGGTGTTGCGATACATACACACCGCATAGTCACGGTAGTTGTCATAATCTCTGCCCTGCTGTATCAATGAAACCAGGTCCATCGAATCCGGCATCGTCTCTTTTAGTTGCTTCGTGCTAAAACCCGCCCGAGCAAGAACCGTGGCGGCAATATCAAGCAACTGGACCGGCTCCTTCACGCGGGTGCCGGCGGGTATCCTGCCTGGAAGGCGCATCAGCAGCGGCACACGGACCGACGCATCGTAGAAAAACGCGCCCTTGGTGAAAAGCCCGCGGTCCCACAGCATGTCGCCGTGGTCGCTGACGAATATTACGAGCGTTTTTTCCGTCAGCCCCTCTTTGTCCAGAAATTTGAGGACCTTGCCCATCTCCTCATCCAGAAAGGCAATCGAGGCATAGTAGCCTTTTCGCAGTTCGTGAATACTCTCTTTGAACGTTTCGCTCTTTTCCTTGATCGAAGCGGCCTTCTCCATCTCCCGCCGCACACCTTCCGGCCTGTCCTTATCTTGCGGAATGGGCTGAGGCTCGGGGATTTTTTCATCATTGACCAGGTCCCTTGATTCGAGGGGATGGTCGAAGTACGGGTCGTGAGGGTCGAAAAGACTCATCATAATGAAAAACGGGCGGTCCTTGTCACGGTTCTCTATAAGATCAATCGTGGTCTCACCCGCCCATCTGGTGAAATGAAGCTCAGCGGGAAAATGACGCAGACTCTTGCCCTCTTTAGTCAGTCTCTCGTAAAACGCGGGGTCCTTCTTCTTGACCCATCGCGCGAAGGAATTGAATTTGCTGTCAAAGTTCAGCCCCGGGTCGACGCACCAGTGATAATGCTCGAAGCCGTCATTTGGGTGCCTCGTCTCGGCCTCGTGCCAGATTCCCGATACATGCAGCTTACCCACCAGCGACGTTTCATACCCCCGCCTCTGCAGCCGTTTCGAGAACAGAACCTGGTCGTCAGGAAGAATGTCGTGCAGCTTGTACACGCCGTGGCCCGGCAGAGGCTTGCCCGTCCACATACTTGCCCTGCTGGGCGTACAAACCGGGCACGGCGAGTAGCACGCCTCGAAGAGCGCCCCTTCCGCGGCAAGCCTGTCCAGGTTAGGCGTCTTAACCGCCTCGCATCCATAACAGCTCAGCGCATCCCAGCGCTGCTGGTCTGTCATCAATATCAGGATGTTGGGCCTGTCCACGGCCGGCCTGCGAGCGCGTCCGACTTGGCCTGCACAGCCCGACAGCACCACGGCCGCGGCGCCCAGCCCCGTCGCCTTCAAAAAATCACGTCGCGAATAACTACCTTCAACCATCATGCCTGCTCCCGACAATCATGCTTAGCCTTTCACCTTCGCATGTTCATTTTCTTACCCACGTCACACCAGCGGTGACATCCTTCTCCCACGCCTCGAACTCGGCCCTTAGCATCCTGATCATCTCAGGTTTTGCCTCGGCCAGATTCTTGTCCTCTGCTATATCATCATCGAGGTTGAAAAGCCCCACAAAGGTATAGTCGCCCTGCTTCTTGCCTCTCATAATCAGCTTCCACGGTCCTTTCCGCGCCGCGCCTTGCCCATTCGTCCGCCAAAAGACCGTCCGTTCCGGCAGCTTCCTGCCCTCAAGCAGCACCGGCAAAATATTGACCCCATCGAGTTTGCGCCCGGCGGGCAGCTCGGCCCCCGCCACAGCCGCCATCGTAACAAAAAGGTCCATCGTAAGGGCCGTCTCACCAGTGACCGTCCCCGGCTTGATCCTGCCGGGCCAGTATGCAATCGCCGGAACGCGATGGCCCCCCTCCCACAAATCGCCCTTCTGGCCCCTGCACGGAAGATTGCTGCCGACCCACCTGTACGCCCCGTTGTCCGAGGTGAAGAATACAAGTGTCTTCTTCCCGAGACCAAGCTCATCCAGCTTTTTCACAATTCGGCCGACGCCGGCATCGAGCGACTCAACCATTTCCTTGTAGGCCAGCTTCCGGTCTTCCACATCATCGTACCTCCGGCCGTACTTGGCCTTTGACCAGTAGTCGCCGCCGACTACCCGGTCGGCCTCGTCGTTCGGACCCTGGAACGGAAAATGAACCGCCTGGTAAGGAACATAAGCACAGAAGGGCCTATCCTTGTTACTCTCAATGAACCGCACTGCGTGCTCGGTCAGCAACGCGGTCGTATATCCCTCCTCCGGCAAGAGCTTGTCGTCCATCCACCAGTCGGGCCGGCCCGAGCGGTCAATGTGCGAATGATAATCCGAGCCCCCTGCCACAAAACCACGATAAGTATCGAATCCCTGCCGCACCGGATTGAAGGCAGGCGTAAAACCAAGATGCCACTTGCCGAAGCACGCCGTCGCGTATCCGGCGGCCTTCAGCACCTCGGCAAAGGTGATCTCTTCCAGGGCCATGCCCGTCTCGTAATTGCTCCTGCCCGAGAGTACGCTTTCTATGCCGGCCCGCTGCTGATAGCGCCCCGTAAGCAGCGCCGCCCGCGTCGGGCTGCACATCGCACCGTTGGAATGAAAATCCGTAAACCTCATCCCGCCCTTTGCCAGCGCATCGAGGTTCGGCGTCTTGATAGTCTTGTTGCCGTAACAGACCAAATCCCCGTAGCCGAGGTCGTCGGCCATGATCAGCACAATGTTGCGCTTATCTTCCTTGTCGCCGGCGCCGAAAGAAATCCTGCCGCCGGTTGTCACGGCCGCCGCTCCGACACATAACCTCTTCAAAAAATCACGCCGATTCACCGTCATTTCTACTCCTCTTGTCTGTACGGACTTCCTATGATTACCGCGATTTCCCATATACACTCCTAAGCACGACTACTACGTTTTCAGATTGCATTAAGCTCTATTTCTTATGTGAGATCTCGCTGTGTTTGAGAGTCAAACTGTGGACTGGCTCATTGTCAATGCTGATGATCTGGAAAGTGACCGTCGCATCGGGTATGGCGGTGTCGAAGCTCAGCAACCCGAAAGACGGTTTCTCGTTGTAGCCGAAAATAGCCCCCGGAACCAGGCGGTGGGCGCTATCGTTTGTCAATCTTGAGCTTTCGAACTCGTAAAATGAATATCCCTTCGGCCGCTCGATCCTGCGGGCGTCACTGCGATGGCGGTCGGCGGAGATAAGAACCACGCCATCAATTTTGTTTTCTTCGAGAAAACCAAAAATTTCTTCTCGCTCGTCCCTGAATCCGTTCCAGGTATCAAGTGAAGCGCCTTTAGTGTTGAAAGACCACGGAACCGGTGAGGCAAGTACCTTGAAAGTCGCCTTTGATTTTTTAACCTGCTCCAGCAGCCACGCCTTTTGCGCAGGACCCAGCATCGAGGGACTCTCACCATAGGGATTAGTGCGATAGAAACGTCCGTCCAGCATAAAGAAATCAACATCGGCAATCGAGAATTTGAACCAGCAGCCGGGCCACTGCTCCGTCCCGTAGCCCGGATTGTTCCAGTTCATACGAAAGCCCTCGAGCATCGACATCTTCCAATCTGGTTTGTCACGATACGGTCCCATCCAGCAATCACCTATGGCACAGTCGTGGTCGTCCCAGATTGCAAAGACCGGCACGGAACAAACCAGACGCCGAAATTCCGCGCGTGATTGTCTTCGATAGTATGTATACTTGTGAAATTCACCGAATTGTTGCGGAAGGTCGATGTAAACGTTGTCCCCCAAAAGCAGCAGAGCCTCGGGGCTGTGCGAGCCGATCGTATCCCACATCCGCTCATTTACCGGGGTGTATTTTGCGCCTCCACCGAACGCCACACTTAAACGCCCTTTGGCCGAGCCGGGAGGATACGTTCGAAACGAAGGCCGTTCAGACGCCAAAGCCGATTTGCCGTTCAGCATCACATCGTAATAATAAACGGTATCCGGCCGCAGGCCTCCAACTTCAACGACAGCCGTGTAGTCGACTTTGGAGCTGGTAGACGTCGTTGTTGACTTGATTGGCTCGGAAAGATCTTTCGACGTACTGACCACTACCTGCACCGGCACTTCGTCAACCGTCCGGACCCAGAACTTCGCACTCGTATCGGTCAGACAACCAAGCATGGGACCGTGGATAAGTTGGATCTTGTAGCGGTCTGCATACCGACGAAATTCGTCCGCATCCCGCAGGGGCTTGAGCATTTCTCGCGGACCAGCCAGAAACCGCGCGAAGGGCATGCCGCCCTCCACCGCCCTGCCCATTGCTTCGGCCGCACCCTTGTAATCCTTGAGTGCGCATCGGGCGACAGTCAGAGTGAATAGAGACTCAAGGTCATTCGGTTCAGATGCCAGCCGTTGTTCGCAGTCTCTTACGGCTTCTTCGGGGCGTCCATCGAGAACATGAAGCATCTGACGCTGTCCTTGTCGGCCGTAAAGCTTACGCGTCGTAAATTGGTTGCGGAGATTCCTCCACCCGCCCTGATCCTTGCCGTAATAAGCATGGCCGGCACCGTCAATGTAAGCATCTTCCGCACCGGGAGGCTCTTTGCCGGCGGCAAAACACACTGCTAAGACACACGCAAGAACCACCAATACAAGCATCGGCCGGGATTTCACATTTACCATTGATTTCACCGTGTCCCTATCGATTCATTTGCCTCTACTGCGATTTATCATATACACGTCTTATTAACCTTTAAATATTAAATGCAACGTTCCGGTACAAACACGGCAAAGTTGTCATTCCCGCGAAAGCGGGAATCCAGCCCTTTTATCAGCGTTTTCTCGACTCCTGCTTGCGCAGGAGTGACAATAGGTCTGTTCCATTATTTATTCAAAAAGGAATAATAAGGCCATTTCACCTTTCGATTGTTATAGATTCTCAAATCCACTTTGAGATTTCAATACCGAAGAACCACTCATCTCTTCCTATAGTGCTGGTTCTTATCGGTGGAACCGACAATAAGACGACTATCTCTTGTCACAAAGACTACCGCCGGTTCGATTTCACGTTACCGATTGGATAATCCCCACTATCGATTCGGGCGGTTTTCATTATCCCTTCTATTCGGGCTGCGACCTGCGGATTTTCCGCAGCTACATTCCGGGTTTCACCGACATCTCGTTTGAGATGATACAATTCGAGCGGCGCATCTTTTCCGACACGAACGCCTTTCCAGTCGCCCATCCGCACCGCCTGCATATACGTCTTGCGGACGTGTCCGTAATCCCAATACAAGTAATCGTGCCCGGTCTGCGGCTGGCCCAACAGCGTAGGCAGGAATGATATTCCGTCTATCCCTTTGGGTTCGGGCAAACCGGCCAGCTCCGCGGCGGTGGGCAGGAAATCCCAGAACGCCAGTACATGATGGTTAATGTTACCCGCAGCAATTTTACCCGGCCACCGCGCAATAAAGGGGACCCTGATACCACCCTCATACACATCACGCTTGCCTCCTCTAAGTTCGCCGTTACTGTCAAAAAACTCGATGGGGACCGAACCGCGAGTTAGCGGCCCGTTGTCACTGGTAAAGATAACCAGCGTATTTTCGTCTATACCTTTTCGCTTCAGCAGTTCCATTATTCGACCAACGTCCTTATCCATCCGCGTGATCATGGCAGCGTAATTCTTCGCCATCTGAGGCCAGTCCTTTTTCGAATAAGGCTCGTCACTGGGCACGATGTAGCGCTCGGGGGAGCTGTCGGGATGATCCGAAAAATGCGGAATCGTATAAGCGAGATAAAGAAAGAACGGATCTTCGCGATGCTGCTCGATAAAGTAAATCGCTTTTTCGGTAAACAGATCGTGTGTATAATTCTCGTTCTTGTTTCCTCGATTGCCGATCAGAACAACCTTATCGTTTTCCCAAAGATAATGCGGATAATAAAAATGTGCCTGGTCCTGATTGAGATGTCCGTACCAGTAGTCGAACCCCTGGTAATTGGGAATTCCCCAGGAGCCCGGATTTCCCAGCGACCATTTTCCGATACCGCCCGTTTTGTAACCGCCCCGTTTGAGTACCTCGGCCACGGTTAGATCATCCGGCCGCAGCCATATTTCGTGAGGCTCATTGTCCCTGATTCGGTTATGGCCGTTATGCATTCCCGTCATCAGACTGCAGCGTGATGGGGCGCAAACCGTCGAACCGGCGTAGGCCTGGGTGAAACGCATCCCTTCGGCGGCCAGGCGGTCGATGTTGGGAGTCTGGATCTTCTGCTGTCCATAGCAGCCGAGGTCGCCATAGCCCAGGTCATCCGCCATTATGAACAAGATGTTCGGCCTTGGTTTGGCCGGGGCCTCTGCCCTGAGCCATCGCGGCAGCGCCATAGCGGCGGCCCCGACGCCGAGTACCCGCAAAAAACCACGCCGCGTGGTGCCGTGCTTACTCACTGTCTTCTCCATAGCCTCTGCTTTCATCCTGTCCCTCTTCTCATTGTCATTCATTTTGCATTCTTGTTTGGGTCGTAATCGGGATTCGGTTTGGGAATCTGCGCGTTCACGTCCTGGCGCCATCGATGCAGCATTTCCCTGAGCTCTTCGGCCTTGGCGGGATTAGTCTTCGCGAGGTCTTTGCTCTCGCCGATATCATCCTTGAGGTTATAAAGTTCCACACGGTAGTCCTCGAAGTATTCTATCAGTTTGTAGTCGCCGGCCCGCACCGCGCTGCAGGGGGTGCCGCCGTTGAAGTGATAGAGCGGAAAATGCCAGTAAATGGCATCTCGACCGAGGCTGTCCGCCCCCTTCAGCAACGGTACGAGACTTACGCCGTCACGGTGTTGCTCAGGTTTCAAAGGCAGCCCTGCAATTTCCAGCATCGTCGGATAGAAATCGGTGCTAATCACCGGCTCATGGCACAGCGAACCAGGTCGTGTCAAGCCTGGCGCCTTGATGACGAGCGGCACGCGGATGCCGCCTTCATAGTACATCGACTTCTGGCCACGCAGCGGCGACATGGAGGTGACCTTCCTGACGCCGCCATTATCCGACATGAAAATGACAACGGTTCGCTCTGCGAGGCCCGTCTCCTCCAGCTTCTTCATGACACGTCCGACGCTCTCATCCACGCTTTCAACCATCGCAGCATAGACAGGATCAATATGTTTCTCCCCCTGCGAATTCTTTTTGGCTTCGTACTTGCTGATTTTGTCCTGCTTTGCCTTGAACGGGCCGTGTACGGACCAATGGGACAGATAGAGGAAAAACGGTTTGTCGCGCCTATCCTCGATGAATTTCACGGCTTCGTCGGTAAGCCGGTCCGGCAGATAATCCCCCGGCTTGCCCTCCAGTGGACCTGCATACGGCCACTTTTCGCGGTCGACGAACGGATAGAAGTAATTCATATCCCCGTGATGCTGGCTCAGCACGACCCTCGAAAAGCCCTGGTTTTGCGGGCGGTACTGTGGACCGCTTTGCTCACCGAGGTGCCACTTGCCTATGCTGGCTGATATGTAACCGCCCGTCTTGAGCGCCTCGGCAATGGTCTCTTCCGATGGTTCGAGCCACTGCTTGAACTGCGGGTTGAGGAGCCTGCCGGAACCCTGTGGATAAGGCTTGAGGTCCGGACGGATGTGTCCATCCATGTGCAGGCGCGCCGGATACTTTCCGGTCATAATGCTGGCCCGGGTCGGGGTGCATACCGCGCAGGCTGCGTAAGCGTCGGTAAAGCGCATCCCCTCAGCCGCGAGCCGGTCAATGTTCGGCGTCTCGTAATAGCCGCTGCCGCCGTAGCCGTAGCCAACATCATAGCTCACGTCCCGCCAGCCCAGGTCATCGACCAGAATCAGGATGAAATTGGGCTTGTCTTTTGGCCCGCCGTTTGCGGATTGTTTTGAACCTGCCGCGAAGCCCGAAAACGCAGCCGACACGGCGCCAAGACCAACTGCTTTCAAAAGATCACGGCGGTTTAAGACTCGTTCCATATCACCGCTCCTTGGCTCAGAATTCGCAAGGTTCTTTACGTCCGGCGAAATCCGAACAAAAAATAGAAAATCGTTCGCTCATACTCCGCAAATGTTATCACACGGCCAGGGATTTTGCCACTGTTTTTGCGGTCGACAAAAGGCCGGAACCACTGACCTGCTGCGCTACTTCCGTATTTGCCATCTGATCTTCTCAGGTGCGCGGGTGTGTCTGCCCATTGAGCCGGCTTTTATATCCGCCGCCATCTGCGTCAGTCTCGGCATGGCATACTCGAAGAAATGCTTGTAACCTTCGCACAAATAGCTTTCGCTGCTCGACGGGTCGCCGACGCGGGCCCTGTCTTTCACGCAGCCGCCCCGACACAGGTCGAGGCACGAGCAGACAAGGCACCTGCTGCAAAGGTCTTGCTTGCCCCGTGCAAACACCCGCCTCAGGTCGGAGGCCGTAAGCCGCTCTATCGGCGTCTCCAAAATGTTGCCCAATCGCCAACGCGGTTCCATGAAGAACTCGCAGCAAAACGCGTCCCCGGTATGCTCGACAACCAAAGAGCCGGCGCACTGCTGCTGGTAGGCGCAAATGGTGTGCTTGCCCATCACGTGATAGGTCAGGATCGAGTCGAACTCGCGAATGTTCAGCCTTTGCGGATCGTAATCGCACCAGCGGTCAAACGTCCTGCACAGAAAGCCGCCGTACTGCTCCGGCGTAATGGAGAAATCCGCAATCCCGCCCGTCGTCGCGTCAAGCTCCACACACGGAATAAACTGCAAATACGTCATGTCGTTTTGAACGAAAAAATCAAACAGCTCATCCGGGTGCCCGACATTGCGATTATTCAGCAGAACGAGCGTGTTGAATTCGACGCCGCAGCGTTTGCAGTTTTCCACCCCACTCATCACCCGGTCGAACGTCCCCGCCCCCGAATGGTCCACACGATAGCAGTCGTGAAACTCTTTAGGCCCATCAACGCTGATGCCCGCAAGGAACTTGTGCTCGACCAGAAACCGGCACCACTCGTCATCGAGCAGCATCCCGTTGGTCTGCAGCTTATTGCCCACTTGCTGACCGGCACTGCCGTACCGGTTCTGCAGTTCCACCACCTTCCTGTAGAAATCCAGACCCATCAAACCAGGTTCGCCCCCCTGCCACGCAAAGCCCACAAGCGGAAAACCCAGACTCATATAATCCCTGATGAGCGATTCGAGGATGTCACCGCTCATGCGCTGCCTGCCCTGGCCGAACTGCGGCGCGCGCCCCTTGTAAAAGCAGTACCTGCAATCGGCGTTGCAGTCAGAACCGGATGGTTTTATAAGAAGAGTAAAAGGCTGCATCTCCTGCCCGCGTCAAATCACCCCAGCAACTATTCTTCGAAGGCTTTGCGTTTCTGCAGCCAATCCTGCACCCACTGTTTTGCCTCCGTTACCGTCTGCAAATTTCCTTCGAGCTGCGCGATGTACATTTCCTCGGCCAACTGCCCCAGGCGCGGGCCGGCCACTGCGCCCAGTCGTATGAGGTCGTGACCGCTGAGCAAAGGCTTGGGTTTCAGCTCCACGTCGCCCAACGCCTTAATTCTTCTGCGAAGCGCAATCAGCGGCGCAACAGCTTCGCGCCCGCCGGTGAACTTCTGAATCGCCCTCTGAAGCTCGTAAAGGTCCCGGAAATAGGGCTCGGCCAGCAGCATCTTCAGCCGCGCCAGCGACATTTGCTCGTCAAGCAGCCTTGTCCGATTTGTAAGAAGAAACTTGATATGCCTGGTCTGGTTTCGGCTCAGCTTCAGAACCCGGCACTTCTCAAGCGCAAATTCGTTCGGGCAAGCTGCGAAAAAGGCGGTAAGCGCCAACGGAAAATCCACCTTCTTCCGCAATTGACCAGGCACGCCAATCGCCGCTTTTTGCTGCTCACCGGCAAGTCCCGGGAAAATCGCCCCGGCCAGCCCCGTCTCGAACAACAGCTTCGCCCCCTTCGCACGGTCGGGATGAACAAGTATGCCCTCCAGCTCCATGGCGATGCGCTCGCCGCTTATCCCCGTTATTTTCGAGGCATTGCTGCAGATGGCAGACATGGTCTGCGCCTCAATCTCGAAACCGAGCTGGGTCGCAAAACGCACCGCCCTTAGCATCCGCAGGTAATCCTCGCCGAACCGCTCCTGCGGCGCGCCGATAGTCCGGACAATCCGGCTGTTCAGGTCCGCCTGCCCGCTGACATAATCTATCACCTCCCTGCCGAGCGGGTCATAGAACATGCCGTTGATGGTGAAATCTCTTCGCTTTGCGTCCTCTGCGGCCCCGACGAACTCGACCTTCGCCGGGTGCCTGCCGTCCGCATAATCCGTCTCGGTCCTGAACGTCGCAACCTCAACCTGTCTGCCTTCGAGCAGGACGATGACCACGCCAAACTTGGCGCCCACATTGAGCGTGCGCCTGAACAGCTTCATTACCTCTGCCGGCTGCGCGTCCGTCGCGACGTCAAAATCCTTGGCCGTCCGACCCAGCAGCATATCCCGCACGCACCCCCCCGCCAGAAGCGCCTGATGGCCGCCGCTGCGCAGCCGCTTAATTATGTTTACCGCCGCTTGTCTCTTCGTCATCTTGTTCTCTCTGAAGTATTGTTACTGCCATCGTACCCCATTGGCGACGTTCTGTCACCTTAAACCGTGCATATCTTTCCAACAGCTCGACGCCCCTGCGCGTTCTCACAACTGCGAACCCCCCCGCAGCCATTTGTTCACAGACAAGAGCAAGCACACCGGCCAGCGCCGAGCCTGGACTCACGTCGGCGGTATCTGCATAAGGCGGGTCAATAAAGACAAGGTCACATTTTCGCCCGTCGGGCGCCGCCGGGGCCCCAATCCTAAAGGCATTCGCTGTTATCACTCTGGACCGTGCGGCAAATCCCGCTTTGGCTATATTCTTTTCCAGCACGGCAACCACCCGCGGGTCCTTCTCCACAAAATTGACAAACCCCGCCCCCCTGCTCAGCGCCTCCAAGCCCAGAGAGCCCACGCCCGAGAATACATCGGCCACAACCTTGCCCGCGGGCAGGTCGTACTTGTAAAGCACGCTAAAGAGCGCCTCCTTGACGCGGTCGATAATCGGCCGACTGTCCCCCGCCTTCGGGCCGAACAGCTTCATACCCCGTTTTGTCCCGGCTATGATTCTCATGTCAATCGTAATCCGGCTGCAAACCCAGATCCCGCAGCATCTGCACATCTTCTTTGACGGCACGCCCCGCAGTGGTCAGATAGTTGCCGCTCAGGATTGCGTTCGCCCCGGCATAAAACATCCAGCTCTGCACGTCCCTCAGATTCAAAACCCGCCCGCCGGCAACCTTCAAAGTCGTCCGCGGCAAAATAAAACGATACAGCGCAATAATGGTCAAAATCTCCCGCGGCTCAAGCGCTCTGGCCCCGCCCAGAGGCGTCCCCGCTATCGGGTGCAGGAAATTCATCGGTACGGTATCGACGCCGAGCCCTCGCAGCTCCAGCGCCATCTCCACCCGGTCGGCATCAGTTTCACCGATGCCGAAGATGCCGCCTGCACAGACGCTCAATCCCGCCCCCTTGGCCGAGCGAATCGTATCTACACGGTCGGCGTACTTATGCGTTGTCACTATATCCGGAAAATGGCTCTCGGACGTTTCGAGGTTGTGGTTGTATCCCGACAGACCCGCATCCGCCAGGCGCTTCGCCTGCTGCTCGCTAATCATCCCCAGCGAAGCGCACACCCTCAAACCGAAGCGATCCTTGATCTGCGCTATCAGGTCTCCGAGCCGAGTCAGTTCTTTTTCGCTGACCACCCTGCCGCTGTAAACAATGCCGAACCTGCCCACGCCGTTCGATTTAGCCTGCTCGGCGGCAGCGAGCACCTCTGCATCGCTCAACGTTTTCGTACTCGTGTAGCCGGCGTCGTATCTCGCAGACTGGGCACAGAACCTGCAATCCTGATTGCAGCCGCCCAATCGCCCCGGGACTATCGAGCATATCCTGACTTTATTGCCGAAGAACCTTTCCCTTATCCTGTTCGCCCAATAGAGCAAGTCAAAATAAGAGCTTCGCGCCTCACTCAGCAAAATATCTATCTGCCCTCGGTCGATTTCGCCGCCCGACAGACAGCACTCGGCAATTGTCCGAATCTTTTCGTTCATATTCAATTCGTTTCGTACCAGGGTACTTGACGCCATTTTGATGCTCTAACTACCGCCACAATATACAACAACCCCCACCATTTTGCCACCGCCTTTTGCCGCCCCAGCGCCCCCCTGGGCGCGCTTCACGTCTGTAGGTGTATTCTTTGCGAGCAGCCGCGCCAGACAGCGAAAATCCTTGAAACTCCTGGGACCATTTGGTAAGATATAACCGTAAGCACACGTGTTAATGTTTTCAAGGCGCATATACGGGTAATCTCCGATACACTAATATGCAGCCAGAGCTGGAACAGACATATAACATCGGGAGGATCAAATGAAACCTGTCAAAAAGAACATCTCATTCGCATGGATTTGCCCGCTTGTGATCTTCATGATAGCTGCCCTGAGCATGCAGGCGTATGGATGGCACGTGGAAACCTGCGGCAACGAGCCTATCAATGAGATCAACTATCGAGATTGGCCCGGCATTATGCCCGTAATCAACCACACCACACGTGTGCGTCACACCTGGACCAACGGCAATGAGCACTTCTATTATCGTGGTGACACGGAAGCATTGAACGATGCCCTGCAGAAGTTCGCGAAGCTTGCCGTTGACGTTCGAGAGGTTATTCTTCTGCCCAAACCAACCGACTACAACGTGCCTTGCAATTGGCTCTTGCATATACAGGGGGGAGTTTCGAGGCATGACGAAGAAGGAACGAATGTTTTTGACAAGTACCCCACGCTGACCGTCTATGTGGACAACAACAGCATTGATCTGGCGCGTATCAGAGTCCCGAAAGGCGTTGTCCTTACCGAACTTGTCGATCTCAGGCAGCGGTACCTGCAGGGCCTCGCAAGCACCGACCCCACGGTCCGCGGGTATGCCGCAGACTTCTTGGCAGGGGTGGATTCCTGGAATAATCAAAGCGCTTCGCCAATCGCCGCGCTCATAGAGGACAAAGACGATTGGGTCAGGGCGATGGCGGCCAGTTCCCTGATAAGGTTTGGACTTAACGCGGAACCTGCCCTGCCGATTCTAAGAAGGGCTTTGCAGGATAGTGACGAACCGACAGCCGGGTGTCTCCGACACGCCATCAGTAAGATCGAGAACGCGAAAGACGAAATTGCACCTGAGGAAAGAACCCGGTTCAGCGACACCCTCGAAGAAATTAGCAAGTTCGTTCTAAACCACCGCAGATCCTCCGCAAGCCCGGAATCCAAAGAAAGGCCCGCGAGCAGCGAGGAGTAGTGAACCGTATTGTAGTCTGGGCTAATGCCTTTTAATCACGATATGGCTCAAATCCGGGACTTCACCGGCGCTGGACGTTTTGCTAACTAATATTGATTACCTGCTCCGGCAGGAAGCGTCCGCCTAATCGAGGCCCACAGCCCAAGCACCTTCTTCCACCCTCAAAGCTTCTGTTTCCCGATGCGTGAAGAATTCAGACGGAACTTCTAATCACCCCAAACGTATAAGAGGTAGCCAACGAAAGATAACGACTGTGCAAAGATATTATGAGAGATAGACTGATGAAAATAGTTGTTGTCACGATTCTTGTCTTGTCGGTGGGACTGTGGCTTTCCTGCGGGCAGAAGGAAAATGCCAGTGTTCAAGAGCAGGCCCTGCCGGCCCGAACCGACGAAACAAACAAAGTCATGGAGACGGAAATGCCCGAGAAGATAGTCAAGAGCGATGCAGAGTGGAAACAACTGCTTACGCCCGAGCAGTACAACGTAACGCGCAAAAAGGGAACCGAGTGTTCCTTCAGCGGCGAATACCACGACCTCAAGACAAAGGGGACGTACAAGTGTGTATGCTGCGGCAATGAATTGTTCAGCGCCGACACGAAGTTCGATTCAGGCACGGGCTGGCCGAGCTTCTGGGCCCCTGTCTCAGAGAAAAACATCGGCGAACTGACAGACAGAAGCCACTTCATGGTACGGACCGAGGTCGTTTGCACCCGATGCGACGCCCACCTCGGACACGTATTCGACAATGGGCCCAAGCCGACCGGCCTTCGCTACTGCATCAACTCAGCCGCACTAAAATTCGAACCGCAACAGAAATAAGCACCGCCCACAAGGCTAAGACAACAGTTGCTGCGTCTGCACCGCACACCGGCGAAAATCCTCCGCAGGCAGCGTCACCGTCCGCCACCTGGGGCTGCGCCGCACCATGAACCGGCGATAGTCATCGAGCCTCACAGCAAAAAATATATATCGCCGCCCGATATATTCATAAAAGTCCCTGCCGTCGAAATCCACGTCGATATTCTCTATCTTGTAGGCGAATACAAAAACAGCCGCATGACCCGGACCGAGAAGCTCCTGCCACCTCGCCAGGCCGTCCACGTCACCCGCCGTGACCCAGCACTCCAGCCCCGCCAATTTAGCAAGCGTGGTCCCTTTGAACGACCGGCCCTTGACCTCCGCGATTATCTTGGGCTGATTGGGCGGATACAGCAGAAAATCGAAGCTCTTGACCTTGACGTGTCCAAACGCTCCTTTCTTGTGCTCCCGGCCCGAGACATATTCAACATGGTTGTCAATCAGCCAGTTCTCAAACGCCCGCTCATACTCGTTCGGAGAAAATTCTCTCATCTCAGTCCAAATTTAAGCACCTTCATACCAACTTCAGATAAACGGCCACCTCAATCGTCGCTATAAGATTCCAAATCGCATGCATTATAATAGGTATATAGACGGACCTCGTCTTCAACAGCGCCCAGCCGAGAAGCAAACCTCCGACGAATGTCCCCGCCAGAGCAAAAACATCAAGCTGCGCATGAAGCACCGACCAGACCAGCGAAGTGACTATGACGGCGCCCACCGGCCCCATTCTCGAACTCTCTACGCCTTTGAACAGGAAACCGCGAAAGAACAGTTCCTCCGACACCGGTGCAATCACCACCATCGCGAACCACAGTAGAGGAACGAGTTGGGCACTGCTATATAGCCTGATCATCACCTCGGAAGTAAAGGGCCGCCCCGCAAAAGTCAGAACAAAATTCACAGCCTCGACAACTGCCGCATACAAAACAAGCACCAAAGACCACTTACAAACCTGCCTCCACCCCGGGTTGTACAGAGAAAGGTACTGCCTGACGGTGATATTTCTGCGAATCCTCGCAAAGAGCAAAATCAACCCAACAGCGGGCGTTGCGATCACGCATATCAGACCGGCCAGGAACAGCCCGTTTTTCTCCAGGGATCCGCCAAACTGCTCAATATCGAGATGTGGATTTCGAATCCTGGCCAGCACCACCAGGACCAACACGAATAAAATGCCACAAACAAGACAAACCGCCCCAATAACACATGAAAAGCCTACCGTGCTCCAGAGACCCCACGGCATCGGCCTTTGCTCATCAGACGACCCTGAACTTGGAGAGATTGCTTGAACTCCCATAAACACCCTATTACACAGAACCCTCTGCAAGTACGATATCAAGCCTTTAGCGACGACAGGAACTTCCCGACCTCGACAAGCTTCTGCTCGCCGGTGGCCATATTTTTGACGGCGAGCTTGCCCTCTTCGATTTCGGCGCCGACTATTACGCATTCTCGTGCCTTCTGCGCCGAGGCCTGCTTCAACTGCTTGGCCAGGCTGGTGTCCCTGTAACTGAAATTCGCAGACCGTCCCATCCTTCGCAATTTCGCAGCTATCTCGATGGCCTTTACCTGAAATTGTCCGTCTGCAAACGCAACGAAATAGTCCGGCTCGGACGAAGGCAACTGTTTCTGCAGCAGTCCTTTTTCTTCGAGCAGTATGCCCAAGACGCAATCGCCGATGCCGAAGCCGGTCGCCGGTATGTCCGGCCCGCCGAACTGCTTCAGCAGGTCATCGTATCTGCCGCCTCCCCCGATGGCCCGAAGCTCGCTCGCCCTATCGTAAATCTCAAACACAATGCCCGTGTAGTATGCCAGCCCTCTTACAATCCCTATATCGAACCGACAGAACTCGCCCACGCCCATTGTACCCAGCAGCTCGAACAACCGAAGCAGCTCATCGACCGATTTGCCGGCGGCTTCACTGAGCTTAACGCACTTGCCAATCTCCTCGATCGATTCGGCGGCCATCAGCTCAATTATCTTGTCGCGCTTCTCCTTGTCGACCACCTGCTCGGCAAGCATTTCTTCGAAAGCCTCGTCGGGCAGTTTGCTGCGCTTATCCAGCACCGCATACAGCGGTTCCAACTCGTCAGGCGCAATACCTATGGCCTTGAGCAGCGCCGCCAGCATCTCCCGGCTGGATATTCTGACAACAATGTCATCGCTGGTCAGTCCCGCTTCCTGCAGGTAATCCACCGCACAAAATATCACTTCCGCATCGGCAAGGATGTCGTCAACGCCGATGATGTCGATGTTCCACTGAAAGAATTCCCGGAGCCGGCCCTTCTGCGGACGCTCGGCACGGCACAATCGCGGCACCGAAAACCACTTGATCGGCCGCGGCAGCGAGTTGATTCGTTGATTGACCATTCTGGCCAGCGTCGGAGTAATTTCCGGCCGAATCGCCAGGTCCCGCCCGCCTCTATCCTTCAGAGAAAAAAGCTGCTCGACGATTTCATCCCCGCTTTTCATCTGAAACATCTTCAGATACTCGAATATCGGCCCGTCGTATTCTTCGAAGCCGTTGCGCACCGATACCCGCTTCCAGCCGTCGACTATCCAGTTCCGAACAGCCATCTCCGGCGGATAAAAATCCCGCGTACCTTTTACCGGCGGTATCTTCATTTCCTTTTCTTCGCCTTTTTTTTGGCCTTGCCCTTCTTTTTCACGTTGTTGTCAAACTTGACCTTCATGTACTCTTCCATCTGCTTGTCGCTGGTAAAGTGCAGCTTGTAGTTGTACGTACCCTCGACATAATCGCACTTGCTGTGCCGGTACTGCCTGCAAATCCTCGGCCTTTTGCCGTATATCCTGCAGCGATGGTCTTTTTCCAAAAGGTGTTTGCACTTGTTCTTGATGCTGATATACCAGTCGCCGTCCTCCACGAACACCGATATGCCCTTGTGGCACAGAAACCATCTTATATCGTCATAGTCGCCTTTGTCCTCCGGCGTATCAAGAGGAAGCGCAAAGTACCGGCAGCAGAGCCCCGCGCACTCGTCACACTGATTGTCCATTCCCATTACCAAAAAACTCCTGGCACAATCATACACTACACAAACGACGGCAAATAATATATGCTATTGCTCATCTGCCGTCAACAAAGGCCGAACCCGCGTTCACCCTTTTGTGGCTTGTACGAGGATTTTGTGCGAAAAGCGACAGTCGAGATTATTTATCAGGACCAGGACATAATCGTCATCAACAAGCCGAGCGGCGTCTCGGTTACGGCCGACCGCACGGGCAATGCCGAGCTCCGCGACCTCCTCGGTGACCAGTTGGGCCAACAGACAGCAGGACAACTGCGCCTCGTTCACCGCCTCGATAAAGACACCTCCGGCGTCATGATTCTCGCGCTGAATCCGCAAGCCCAGGCAGAGTTTTCGGATTACTTCGAAAAAAGGCAGGTCAAAAAGACATACCTCGCTCTTGTGGCCGGGCCGACTCCCGCGCCAGAAGGCGCCATCGATGCCCCGCTGGCCCAGGACCCCAACAACCCTCAGCTTATGCGCATCGCCCACAAGAAGGGCAAAGAGGCCGTCACCCGCTGGAGGCTGCTGGCTGACTTCGGCATGACCGCCCTGTTAGCCGTCAATCCCGAAACAGGCCGGACCCATCAGATTCGCGTCCACTTGCCCTCTATCGGTCTGCCTCTGGCCATCGACCCGCTATACGGCACCTCCAAACCGTTATTCCTTTCCGAGTTCAAAAGCGACTATCGCCTCGGCAAAGACCAAATCGAAAAGCCGCTCATCGACCGACTTACACTGCACGCCTATCAGCTATCAGCGCCGACAGACCCGAAAGGACCCATGTCGTCATTCCGAGCGGAGCCGAGGAATCTAATCGAGAATTCCCTTCAGCGCCCCGACTGCTTCGTCGCCCGCCTGGACAAAAAATTCACCGCAACACTCAAAATGCTCACTAAATACAACCCAAAAGCCCCGGATTCTTTCCTCAATCCTCACGATTTCTCCACCATTTTGAATGGCGAGAGACTGTAGCGGCAACAATGGAATCATAATTGCAGCAGGAAGAAAAAAAGGTTTTTGCTTGACATCGACGCACGCCCCCTATTAGACTATGTGCAACGCGGCGTTTCCGTACTTATTCAGGAGGATCCGGCAAATGAAAAGGCTACCAACTCTTATCGGGGTGTTCGCAGCCCAAATCCTGTTGGTTTGTGCGGTACAAGCTATCCCAGTAGCGACAGTGAACACCTCGACCGCTTACCAGACCATAATGGATTCAGACTCAGATGCGAGTTACGTTATAGGGGTCCCCGCTGCGACTGAATCCCTATCCGAGCATCCCGACCACACATACCACCATGCGGAAGCTAAAGCCAACGCTACTATCGGGGGGTCGGTTGGCGTGTATTCGTATGTTATGGGCTGGTATGATGTTACTCCCCCACCACCGCCAGAGAACCTATCCATTGATGCCGCTGCAACCGCTTCCCAAACCACAGCGTGGCTCATCGACTCTGATACCTTGGCGCCGGGAACACCGGTTGTAGTTCTGATAGATGTTACATTTGATGCAATGCTTGAAATACCCTACGGTGGCTGGATGGTTGTCAATGCAGACGTTGCCAAGGGTGGTACAAACATCTACGGAGCGGGAATGACATCCCATGACCTATATGTAGTCAATGGCAGTGGTGCCTGGGAAGGTGATTTGCAGGAGATTGAATACTACCTTTATTCTTTGGATGTAACGGATAGGATTGGCTTTGATGCTGTTGTAGGTGAAACCTTTGAACTGGCAATATCACTGGATGCAGAGGTTCTTCTTGAAGAGCCGTTTTTTTCCGAAGGAGCGATAGGAGTGGCGGATTTCTGGAATTCCGGCTTCTACACATTTGCCGGTGCCGAAGACCCTCTTAATCCTGGTACGATGCTGGACGTGAGCTTTCAGATGGTCCCCGAACCGGCAACGCTTCTGCTGCTCGGGCTCGGGACGATACTCTTGAGAAGAAGACGCTGACACTCAGGCCAACAACACTCACCCCTGCACACGAGTGATGTTTCTGCGCTACAGGCGCTACAACTGACCTCCTAAAGGTTCTCTCCGCGGTGCTGCGATGCCGCAACCGCCTATTTTCTTTGCTTATAGTGTATATTTGGTGGTTTTTAGTTGACGGCACGGGGGTCTTAGAATTAGATTCTTGGTTTCAAAGCTGTTAAAGCCGGAAGGTTTTGTTATGGCAGAACAAAAGGTAAAAGTCGGACTGGTGGGCTTCGGAACGGTCGGCTGCGGTGTGGCAAGGCTCATACTGGAGCAGGCCGATTCGATAGCAACTAAGACGGGCTTGCGCCTCGAGCTTGCCTGCGTTGTCGATATCGACGCCAAATCAACTCGGCCGGTCAAGCTGCCCGAGGGTATCCTTACCAACGACCTGAGCAGGCTGCTGAATGACGATACTATCAAGATAGGCATCGAATTAGTCGGCGGCACAAACGTCGCAAAGCAAATCCAGCTTCAAATGTTGGCCGCCGGCAAAGACGTGGTGACCGCCAACAAGGCGCTGCTGGCCGAATACGGCAGCGAGCTTTACGAAGCCGCCCACAAGCACAATCGCTGCATCGCCTTCGAAGCCAGCTGCGCCGGCGGAATACCCATTATCTCCGGCATCCGAACCGGACTCGTCGCTAACAACATCACCGCCATGTACGGAATCGTCAACGGCACCTGTAACTATATTCTTTCGAATATGACCGCCCACGATGAGAGCTTCTCAGAAGCTTTGACGCAGGCCCAGGAAAAAGGCTACGCCGAAGCCGACCCCACGCTCGACATCAGCGGCCTCGACAGCGCCCACAAGCTGGCCATCCTTGCCTCCATTGCCTTCGGCTGTGAAATCAAGCTCCAAGACATCCTCATCGAGGGCATCGAATCCACTTCCAAAGACGATATTTGCTACGGGGGTGAGATGGGATACGTCCTCAAGCTGCTGGCAATCGGACAAAGGAATCAAGACAATAAGATTTCGCTCCGCGTGCATCCTTCCTTTATCGCAAAGGGCAACAGATTGGCCAGCGTGGACGGTCCTTTCAACGCAATCAGCATATTCGGCAATTCGGTCGGCCAGGTCATGTTTTACGGCCGGGGCGCCGGAATGATGCCCACCGCCAGCGCTGTCGTCGCCGACATCATCGACGTGGCACTCGGCAATTCCGCCACGACCTTTCGACATTTGCACCTGCAGCCCAGAGACAAGGCAGCCGGCATGATAGAGAAAATGGGCGATTGCGTAAGCAGGTTCTACGTCCGCCTGATGGTCAAAGACCAGCCCGGCGTCTTCTCCCAGATAGCGAGGATTCTCGCCGAAAACGCCATCAGCATATCCGGCGTCTTGCAGCACGAAGGCACCGGACCAGATGACACCGTGCCCGTGGTCATAGCCACCCATCCCACCCGGCAGAGCAAGGTCACCGCCGCCCTGCGAGACCTCGACAACCTTGGAACCGTCTGCACCAGGCCGGTCTGCATCAGGATAGTGGACATACCGGAGGACAGAGACCAGTGACCAGGTATGTCATAATAGTCCCGGACGGCGCCGCGGATGAGCCCATCGAAGCGCTCGGCAACAAAACGGTTCTCGAAGCCGCCGATACCCCCAACATGGATATGATCGCCGCGCAGGGCAAACAGGGCATTGTCCGGACCATCCCCGAAGGATTCGACCCCGGCAGCGACGTGGCACAAATGAGTCTGCTCGGCTACGACCCTCGACGCTTCTACAGCGGACGAGCACCTATCGAAGCCGTGGCGCGGAATATCCAGCTCTCACCGGAGGATTGGGTCTTCCGGTGCAACCTTGTCACCATCGCCGACGACATAATGGCCGACCACAGCGCAGGACATATCGCCACCGAAGAAGCCAAAAAGCTCATTGCAGACCTCAACAGCCAACTGGGCAGCGAGCGGATTCGTTTCTATCCGGGCGTGAGCTACCGCCATCTGCTCGTTTTCAAAGGCATGGACTTCGACGTTCAAACCTATCCGCCCCACGATTATATAGGTACGACAAAAGACAAAATTCTCCCGCGAGGCAAAAATGCGGATATCCTCATTGATTTGATGGCACGCTCGCACCAGCTCTTCGTCAACCATGATATCAACAAGGTCAGAAACGACCTCGGCGAGAATCAGGCCAGCTCCATCTGGCTCTGGGGACAAGGTCGCAGGACACAGATGGAAAGCTTCGAAAAAAGATTCGGGCTTAGGGGTGTCGCCATCACGGCGGTTGACCTCGTAAGGGGCCTGGCGAAGCTCATCGGTTTCGACTTGAAGGAAGTGCCGGGCGCCACAGGCTTTGTGGACACCAACTACGCCGGCAAAGCCTCGGCGGCGATTGAGGCGCTCGACAAATACGACCTGGTTTTTATCCACGTCGAGGCCCCGGACGAAGCTGCACACAGCGGCAATTTGGAAACCAAAAAGAAGGCCCTCGAACAGATTGACAGACACATCGTCGGTCCCGTGTTTGAGGCTTTGCAGACCTTCGACAACTGGCGAATACTGGTCGCCCCGGACCATCCGACGCCGGTCCGAACCGGCGCTCATTCGCCGGAGCCGGTTCCCTTTGCCATGGCCGGCGCCGGAATCACCGGCGTTTTGCACGCAACATTCAGCGAGGCAAACGCGGCAAAATCGGGTTTTAGAATAGAAAACGGCTCCGAGCTGATGGAATATTTACTAAAGAGCTAAAGTAATTGACAGCACAGGCTGAATTCAGTAAACAGTATACAGGACATAATTGATAATTTCTGTCTCGGCAGGTTTGAGTATGGCAATAATTGTGCAAAAGTATGGAGGCACTTCGGTAGCCGATGCGGAGAAGATACGACGGGCCGCCGGCCGGGCAATCAAAGCCGCAGCCAACGGCTACAAAGTCGTCGTGGTTGCTTCAGCTCGCGGCAAACAGACCGACCAGTTGATTGCCGACGCTCTCGAGTTGAATCCGAATCCACCCAAACGCGAGATGGACCAGTTGCTCAGTACCGGTGAGCAGCAGTCCGTGTCGCTTTTTGCAATGGCCCTCGACGCCTTGGGCTATGAGGCCATAAGCTTTACCGGCGGTCAGGTGCGGATGATGACCGACAGCGACTATACCAAGGCGAGGATAAAGAGCATCGACGCCCAACGGATTCATAACGAACTCGACAAAGGCAAAATCGTAATTGTCGCCGGCTTCCAGGGCATAGACGAGAACGAGAACATTACAACGCTGGGCCGCGGTGGTTCCGACACCACCGCGGTCGCACTGGCCGCGGCATTGAACGCGGAAGTTTGCGAGATATATACGGATGTCGATGGAATCTATACCACCGACCCTCGAATATTCAAGAACGCCGCAAAGATAAACCAGATAAGCTTTGATGAAATGCTCGAGCTGGCCAGCCTCGGAGCCGGCGTCATTTACACGCGGGCCGTGGAAGTCGGCAAAAATCACGATGTCAAGATACACGTGCGAAGCAGTTTCGAAGAAAAAGACGGAACAATAATTACTCATGAGGTGCCACAGATGGAAGGCGTAGTGGTTTCAGGAGCAACCGTACAAAGGGACATGGCAAAGATAGGCCTTGTGGGCGTGGACAACAAGCCCGGCAACGCCGCAAAGATATTTTCTCGACTGGCCGGCGCCAAAGTGGTGGTCAACGACATCGTTCAAACCGAGGTCAGCAACGAAAAGGCAAACCTGTCCTTTAATATCCACATATCCGATTTGCCCGCGGCCAAGAAGGTGGCCGAGAACATTAAGGAGGAGGTGGGCTGCGAAAGCATCCTCATCAGAAACGATATAGCCGAGATCTCCGTGGTCGGAGTAGGCATGCGAAGCCATTATGGCGTGGCAGATACTATGTTCAGCGCTCTGGCCAAAGCCCAAGTGAACATTGACTCAATCACAACCAGTGAAATCCGCATCAGTTGTATCGTCAATGAGGACCAGGCCGAGAAAGCGCTCGAGGCCGTGTGCACCGCCTTTGAGTTGGACAAGCCCGCTGCGCAGCGAGGTCAAAAGGATTAAACCAATCGATTGGCCAGGAAGAAAAAAACCATATACGCGATGAGCCGCCGGGGGCGAAACCTTGCGCTCGGCGTTGTTCTGTTGTCCGCCGCCCTTCTTGTCCTGCTTGACCGCAGCCCTCTGCGACATCAATGGCAGGCGCCCCACAAATCAGACAACCCTCCGCGAACCTGTGATAACGAGAAATACCACGACAAAATCTTCACCGTTGTTAATGTCGTTGACGGCGACACCATCGATATAGATCTCCCCGACGCAGAACACGACCGAACAAGAATAAGACTTTTGGGAATCGACGCACCGGAGACCAGAAGTGAAAACCCGGTCGTGCGAGCTCAGGGCCGGGAGGCTGCGGAATTTGCACGAAAGCTGTCGCTCGGAAAGCAGGTCACCGTGTACCTCGACGAAGGCAGCAACACCAGAGGCAAATACGGAAGACTGCTGGCTTATGTCAGGCTGCCTGACGGCGGATTTCTCAACGAAGTTCTGCTTACCGAAGGCTATGCCTACGCCGACCTGCGGTTCCGCCACAGCCTTTACAATAAGTACAGGCAGTTGCAGGCCCTCGCACACAGCCGGAAAAAGGGATTATGGGAAAAGCCGACACGTGAACAACTGCCGCAATGGCTCCAGGAAAGAGAGCCGAACCTTCTCGCCAAAAAGTAAAACTCGCTGTCTATTTGAACTCGGCCGACACGATGCCAAAAACGAAAATTATCGCCACATTAGGACCTGCAAGCGGCGGCTACACCGTGTTGCGTAAAATGTTCACTGCTGGGCTGGACGTCGTGAGGCTCAATTTCTCTCACGGCTCGCACCGCCAGCACCTGCAAAACATCGAGCTTGTCCGCAGACTAAACAAGAAGTACGGTCGGCGCATCAGCATAATGCAGGACCTCGAAGGCTTCCGAATCAGGGTCGGACGATTCGAAGGCGCAAAGACAAGGCTGCTGAAAGAACGTACCGTCGTCTGGCTGACCAACGACCCGCAGGCAGACGGACCAAAGACTATCCCCTTTGACTATAAGGGTGATTTGAGCCGGATAAAGCCGAACCAACGCATCTACATCGACGACGGCAACCTGGCCCTGCGAGTCAGGAGCACTTCCGCCAACAGTATTAAGGCGGAAGTCCTGCACGGAGGCGTGCTTAACGAAAGAAAGGGAATAAACATCCCCGGTGCGGACCTCGGATTCGAAGGGATGACCGCCAAGGACAAGAAGGACATCGAGTTCGGCCTGAAACACAAAGTCGATTATGTCGCGCTGTCTTTTGTGCGCGACCAAAACGACGTGCTCGAAGCGGCCGGCCTGATCAAGCCGCGATCGCCTCGCTGCCGAATCGTGGCCAAAATAGAGAGCGCACAGGCCATACAGAATATAGACCGAATAATCGAGGCGGCTGACGGCATAATGATTGCCCGCGGCGATATGGGCGTCTGCATACCGATATATGAAGTTCCAATTGTGCAGAAGCGCATAATCAAGAAGTGCAACGCAGCAAAGAAGTTCGTCATTACCGCGACGCAGATGCTCGAAAGCATGACCGAGCACGCACGGCCGACGCGGGCGGAGGTGGCCGACGTCGCCAACGCGGTTATCGACGGCACGGACTTCGTGATGCTCTCGGCTGAAACCGCCGTCGGAAAATACCCCTTCGAATGCGTCCAGATGATGAACAACATAATCAAGTTCACCGAAAAGTCGATGCAGGGACCGTAGCCATACAGGATCGTCAAACGCACTTGCCATTTCTCTCCGTTCTTGTCCCACCCAATTGATCTCGGCACCGAATCTGCTATGATAGTTCCTTGCTTCGTGTCTTCGCCGTTGACAGAAGAAGGAGATAGAAACGAACAAAGCAGTTTCAACAGCATTGGTTTTCGCAATCGCCCTAACCGCCGGCGCTCAGCAGCTTGCCTTTCCGGGTGCTGAGGTCGCGGCCGGTATGCTCAAGGCGGCCGAGGCGGCGACGTGTATCACGTGACCAACCTGAACGATTCGGGGTCCGGCTCGCTGCGGTACGGTATCCAAAACACCCCGCCGGAGGGACGAACCATTGTATTTGATATCTCCGGCAACATAGAGCTGACCTCGACTCTTAAGGTCGAGAAAAACAAAATCACAATTGCAGGTCAGACGGCGCCAGCCGGGGGAATCTGCGTCAGGGACGGCCGCACCAATATCAACGCGGATGATATTATCATTCGGCACCTTCGTTTTAGACCCAGTGAGTCGGGCGGCGACGGCGATGCCCTGCATCTTGGCGGTGGAAATAGTATCATGATTGACCACTGCTCCGCTTCGTGGGCCTCTGATGAGGTGCTCAGCGCCAAGGACCTTATCCAGAACCTCACAGTTCAGTGGACCTATATATACGAGGGTCTTAACCTGTCGTTTCATTACGAAGACGGTGTGCTTCTGGAGCACTCTATGGGCTCACTGCTCTCAACGACTATCAACAATGCTGTCTTCAGCTTTCATCACAACCTTTATGCACACAACAGGACCCGCAATCCCAAACCCACCGCCGGTGAGCCCAATATCACGCTGCAGTTTGACTTCCGCAATAATGTTGTCTATGACTGGGGCAACAAGGCCGGATACAGCAGCGATGACCCGCTCCATCCGCTGCAGATGAATTATGTTGCCAATTATCTGGTCGCAGGGCCATCAACAAAAGACAATAAGTGCTACGAAGCCTTTGATGGAATGACGCCCACCGCACAGATATATCAATCAGGCAATAGAATCGATGGAAACCGCAACGGGCAGCACGATGGCGCCGACACCGGCTGGGCAATGTTCAGCGGGCCGTACACACAGGCCTTCGACCCCTTCCCGCTGCCGGCGGTAACTACCGACGCCGCCGACGCTGCCTACGAAAAGGTGCTCGCCGAAGGCGGGGCTGTATGGTGGAACCGGGATGCCGCAGACGCCCGAGTTGCCAGTGATGTTGTGAATGAGACAGGCTCTATAATCGACTGGCCAGAGGAGGTCGGCGGCTGGCCTGCGCTGAACACGTACAATGTGCTCATGGACACCGACGCCGACGGAATGCCGGACAACTGGGAACTCGTAAAAGGCTTGGATCCGAACGATCCAGATGACAGAAACGGAGATCGTGACGGCGATGGTTACACAAATCTCGAAGAATATCTCAATGAGCTTTGCTGCCAGGTCAAGGGCGACTTTGACCACAATGGCGACGTCAACTGGAACGACCTTCGGACTTTTGTGGGGACATGGCTGAACGGCTGCAGCAGTTCGCAATGGTGTAATAACTGTGACATTGACCGCAGCGGCAGAGTGGACTTGCGCGATTTTGCCCTTGTGGCCAACAGTTGGGTTGAAAACGTGCCTTGACCCCCACGTCGGCAGAAACAACTTCTACAGGTTGTATTCCTTGATTTTTCGGTAGAGAGTTCTTTCGCCGATGCCGAGGATTTTAGCGGCCTGCTCACGGTTGCCTTGTGTCCTTGCGAGGGTGTCGACGATGGCCTGCTTTTCCAATTCATCCAATGGGACTCCGGCCAAGCCGCCGGGGACTCGGCTGCCTGCGGCCAACTGGCGGAGCTGATGTATTTCCGGGGGGATGTCCTGCACGTCCAGCTCCCTGCGGTCGCACATAACGACCATTGTGCGGATGGTGTTTCGAAGCTGGCGGATGTTACCCGGCCATTCGTAATTGCAGAGAATGGCCAGGGCCGAATCGGTTATGCCGGCGACCTCGGCGCCGGTTTCGGCTGCGGCCTCTTTCAGAAAGTAGTCGACAAGGTCGGGAATATCCTGCGGCCTGTCACGCAGGGCAGGAAGAGAAATGCTCACGCCTTTGATTCTGAAATACAGGTCCTGTCTGAACTTATTTTGTTCTATAAGCTTGGTCAAATCGTGGTTGGTGGCACTGATAACCCGAACATCCACCTTAACGCCTTTATGAGAGCCGACGGGCATGACAACACCATCTTCGAGCACCCGCAGCAGCTTGGCCTGCATATTGAGGGGCATGTCGCCGATTTCATCTAACAGCAATGTCCCTTTGTCGGCCACTTCGAACAATCCCTTCCTGTCGCTGGTAGCGCCCGTAAAGGCCCCTTTGACGTGGCCGAACAGCTCACTTTCGAGCAGCGTTTCGGTCAGGCCCGCACAATTAACCGGCCTGAAGGGCTTGTCGCGGCGCGGCGAGTTCCTGTGAATCGCCTTAGCCAACAGCTCCTTTCCCGTTCCGGACTGCCCTTCTATCAGGACCGATATGTTCGTCGGCGCCACGCGGCGCAGGACCTCAAATATCCCCTGCACGGCCGGGCTTTTGCCCCACACCCCCTCAAATTCGAAACCGCTTCCGTCCGCCCAGCTCTTCTGCGGTCCGCTGCGAAGAGCTCTTGCAGCCTTGCGGCCGGCCTGCTCCACCAGCGTTCGAAGCTGGTCCACGTCAATAGGCTTCACAAGATAATCATACGCGCCGCGCCTGATTGCTTCCTTGCAGGTTTCGATTGTCCCGTATGCCGTTATAAGAATAACCTGCGTTTGCTCGTCGTGCTTCCTCGCCTCCGACAGAATGTCCAACCCGTCAATGTCGCCGTCGAGCTTCAAATCCGTAACGACAATATCCACTTTTTGATTACGCACAATTTCCAGAGCGTCTTTGCCGCTGTAGACGGTAATCGCTTTGGCGCACAGCTTTTCAAGCGCCTCGGCTATACCGTCCGCATGGTCGCGCTCATCGTCAACCACCAGGATTATGATTCCCTTTTCTTCCACACCGACAGCTCATTCATTATGCATTGGTAATCTGATCGTGAACGATGTCCCTTTTCCGAGCTCGCTCTCAACAGAGATTGTACCCTTGTGGGCATCCACAATTTTCTTCGCCGTGGGCAATCCGAATCCCGTGCCATCCGGCCGAGAGGAATGATAAGCATCGAAAATATGAGGCAGCCTTTCGCCTGCGATGCCGGCGCCGGTATCGCTGACTCGTATGACAGCGGCCCCCTCATGTCGGTCGGTCCGTATCATCAGCTCTCCCCCGGCGCTCATGGCGTGCTGGGCGTTAATGAACAGGTTCAATATCACCTGCTTTAACATATCCGCATCGACTTTGCAGAACAGCGGCTCAGGATGCAGGCCCTGTCGGAGAGTTATCGAGTGACTGAGCGTCTGCGGCGAATAGAAGTCAACCATGTCACTAACCAGCTCATTGATGTCAACGCGCGACCTGTTCAACTCGGTCCTGCCGACGTAGCGGAGAAAGCCTTCGAGAATCTGCTCAAGCCTGTCTGTTTCTTTTTGAATGACGGCTATTTTTCGCAGCGCTCTTGTGACCGTGTGGCCGCCGGCGTCCGGGCTCGCCTGGCCGCATTCGGCCCTGCGCATACCCTCCAGGTCCTCACCGATGAGCTTCAGATTGACCTTGACGGTGGAAAGAGGGTTCTTGAGCTCGTGGGCGAGGCCGCCGGTCAGCTTGGCGATCTCTTCAAGCTGCTTGAGATGCTCGTTGGGGTGTGGGTGCAGCTCCTGCGCCGGGGCCACTTGGGAACCTGCACCGCCGCGGCGCGACCTGGCGCGTAATAACAATACCAGAGGCGGCAAAAGAATCAACGCAGCAATAAAGAAACCTGCCACAAACTGCTGCACTTATTTTCTCCCTGTAACTTTAGTTTTGCCGACGTGTATACTGCCGAATGTTCCGGCGCCGGCGTGCTCGTGCCCGGAAGGTGATGGCTTGCCCGGCGCTCGGTCAATAAGGTCACTTGCTGGTGGCAGCTTTTTCCTCCTTGCTCATCTCGGCAAGTGCGGCCCGGCGAGAAAGCTTGAATCTGCCCTGGTCATCGATCAAGAGGAGTTTTACAGGTATCACGTCCCCGACTTTGCAGACATCTTCCACGTTCTTGACATATCCTTCGCTCAATTCGCTGATATGGCAGAGTCCCTCCACGCCTGGCGTGATTTCGACAAACACGCCGAAATCCTTTGCTGAGACGACTCTTGACTGCTTGTAAATCCTGCCCACTACCGGCGGCTGGGTAATCGATTCTATGAGATCCCTGGCCTCGAAGTGACCGTTGCCGCCCACACAGCTTATATAGATGGTGCCGTCCTCTTCCACCTCAATTTTCGTGCTGGTCTGCTCCTGAATACTCTTAATGACTCTGCCGCCAGGGCCTATTACCTTGCCAATCAGCTCAGGATCGATTTCGATACTTATGAGCTTGGGTGCATACTTGCTCAACTCGGAGCGCGGCTTGCTGATCGCCTCGCCCATGATTTCGAGAATCTTCAGTCGCGCCGTCTTTGCCCGCTCCAGCGCCTCGACCATAATGTTGTGGTCCAGGCCTTCAGCCTTTATGTCGAGTTGTACGGCCGTAATACCGTCCACGGTGCCGGCCACTTTGAAATCCATTTCACCGAAATGGTCTTCTTCGCCTATGATATCGGTAAGAAGCTCATAGCGTCCGTCCTCACCGCTAATCATTCCGATGGATATGCCGGCAACCGCCTTTGTAATCGGAACCCCCGCATCCATAAGAGCCAGCGACCCGCCGCAAACAGACGCCATCGAGCTGGAGCCGTTTGACTCGGTGATGTCTGAGATGACCCTCACGGTATAGGCAAATTCGTCTTCGGGCGGCCTTACAGCCTGTAAGGCCCGCTCCGCCAGAGCCCCGTGCCCAATTTCCCTCCGTCCCGGTCCCCGAATCGGCTTCACCTCGCCTACAGAGAATGGCGGGAAATTATAGTGAAGCGTAAAGTTCTGCGTATACTCATCCAACAAGCCGTCTATAATCTGCGCGTCCCTGATCGTGCCGAGGGTAACCGTCACCAGCGATTGTGTCTCTCCTCGCGTGAAGAGGGCCGAGCCGTGTGTTCTGGGCAGAAGTCCCACCTCACACGAGATTTGGCGGACCTCATCGAAGGCCCTGCCGTCGGGCCTCCTGCCGTCCAAAAGGATTTTCCGAACGACGTCGCCCTCAATCTTGGCAAAGACTCGCTTGACCATAGCCTTGTCACACTCTGAACGAGCGCCGTTCTGCGAAGCTCCCGACACTTGCGATGGCGTCTCGCCGCCGCAGTATTCGGCAATAACCTTCTCAAACAGCTCCTTTGCAGCAATACTGCGCTCGCGTTTGACGCGTATTTGCTTAATCTCATAAAGCTTATCCGCAATTTGGGAATTAATGCGCTCATAAAGCTCCCGGTTAATTTCGACCGGCTCAAAAGGCTCCTTCTCGACCCCGGCCTTTTCCCGCAGCTCCTCAATCATTTCACATACCCTCCCAACGGTCTGATGGGCCGCGGCCACCGCCTCTGCGATAACCTCCTCGGATAGCTCCTTGGCGCCGATTTCTATCATATTCATCGACTCTTTTCGGCCGCTCAGAAGCAGGTTCAGGTCGCCGTCATCGATCTGTTTGTACGTGGGGTTTACGACGAACTGCCCATCCACTCTGCCAAGGCGGCAGGCGGCAATAGGGCCGAGGAAAGGAATCCTGCTCAGCGTAAGTGCGGCGCTGGCGCCGACCATCGCCAGAATATCAGGGTCGTTTTCGCCATCCGCACTCAAGACGTCGGCCATAATCTGCACTTCCTGAATGTAACCCTCCGGAAACAAAGGCCGAATGGGCCTGTCAATCATCCTTGCAGTGAGAATCTCCTTTGTACTCGGCCTGCCTTCACGCTTGATAAAACCGCCCGGAAACTTGCCTGCCGCACTATGCTTCTCGCGGTAATCCACGCTCAAGGGGAAAAAGTCAATCTCCTCGCTCCTGGGCGGGCCCGTTACGGCCGCCACCAGAACAACGGTCTCTCCATACTGCAGAACAACGGCCCCATCCGCCTGCTTGCCGATCCTCCCCGTTTCAATGGACAAAATTCTACCCCCGATTTCTCGCTCTACCCTAAATACATCAAACATAAAACTTCCTCATCAAATAGCCAATTCCGAATCGACCCTCAAGAGAACAGGGGTCGCAACTTGAAAACAAGAAATGCGTCTACTTTCTCAAACCCAGCTGGGATATAATCTTACGGTATCGCTTGACGTCCACCTTGCTCACGTATTTGAGCAATGCCGACCTTGTGCCGACCATTTTCAAGAGGCCTCGCCTCGAGGCGTGGTCTTTGGGATGAACCTTGAGGTGTTCGGTGAGTTCGTCAACCTTCTTCGTCAGAAGTGCAATCTGAACCTCGGGCGAACCGGTATCGCCCTCGTGAGTCTCGAAATCGTTAATAATTTTCTGTTTTTCTGGCTTCGTGAGCATCTTTCCAAAAAATCCTTTCCTGCATTAGTTCTACCGGCCAAACCCGGCTAACCTAATCAAACCTTTACAATACAAACGACTGAGTATATCGCCCCATTATCCCCTTTGCAAACCTTTTTTGCAGAAAAGAAATGGCAAAAATCAGGGAGCCGAGGGGGCAACAAAACAAGGGCAGATAGTGGTTCTCTGTGGGCGCGGCCCTACTTACCGGCAATTGTCCGCTATAAGCGGCCTGCCGGCGTCCTCACTCAATTCCGATACTCCTGCGCATGATAATCACAAAGCCAAAGATAATGCCCCTACGGCGTCAGTATCTGCTTCAACCCGCCCCAATCATGTGCCGCATCCACCTCATCCAACAACCTCCGCCTCTCCCCGCGTCTTGCTTGAAAAAGCAACCAGCGGGGGCCCCCCATTTCGCCCCCTTCCCCCGCTGAAGCCAAGCGTAAGTCCGCCGAAGGCGGATTAGCCCACAGCACTTGTCCGCCGCAGGCGGATTCGTTTGGCGGACTCCTGTGGGTCCCCGACAACCGACCCCTGACCAGCCAGCTTCACCAATGGGGCAAACGCCCCGCGGCCAAACGCCAAAATTCACTAACAGCATGCCCTATTTACTGTTGGTCGGCTTCAAAAGAGGGTCATTTGCAAATGACCCGGTGGACAAGGCGACCTTCTGTCGAAAAAGCTTGCTT
>Ga0307378_10000059_pt1 | contig 201185 bp, 185 predicted proteins | sample UN1MG_FD_202238 | JGI IMG/M metagenome (GOLD analysis project Ga0307378, IMG submission 202238) | Soil microbial communities from Risofladan, Vaasa, Finland - UN-1 | ecosystem: Environmental > Terrestrial > Soil > Coastal area > Acid sulfate soil | place: Finland: Risofladan, Vaasa... | reverse complement strand
ATCACCCTTATGCCAATCGACGGCTTTGGGATCCACAGGGCACATCTTAACGCATGTCCCGCAATTGGTACATTTTGTGGCATCGATAGCCGGTCTCGGGCATATCCGATTTTTTATAAACGTCTTCACACGCCCGCCGCTAGACCGGACAGGAGGAGTTCGAATCACCTCAAAATTCACATCGATGAACGACTCTATGTTTTCTCCAACTACTTCAATGTTTCCATGATAGTATACTCCGAGGCCTGCCCTTTCACCAGGTTTCGATGTTGGCACCGCTTCGGGGTCAAGATCAATAATTCTACAAGCTATAGAATCGATGGCGATCGGATCGCTGGAGAGCAGTAGAACGCCCAGATTCTTAGGCTTTCCGCTTCTTGGACCGTTGCCCTCCATGGCCATAATACCATCCATAATAGATAGACGGGGTCTTATTAGAGTATTTAAATCAACGAGCATAGTGGCAAAATCATACGGGTCAGGCAGCTTCACGTGATACTGGCTTTTCAAGAGACCAGGAATACATCCGAATTGATTCTTAACGGCCCCGGTAAATCGGGTAAGCGGATGTGTTTTCAGTTTCGGTAGACTTACGAGTCCGTCTGAATCCAAAACCCCATTAGCAATGACAAAGCTCTTGATTAATAATGCCTCCTTGTGACTAACAGACCTCCCGTTGTCAAAATCAGCTAGTCGGATCCCCAGTTGGTCTGCCTCCTGCTTCAAATTAGCCCTTTTCATATTCCATTCACATTTACCAAAGCTTGGAGAATCGCCATAGTACACTTTGGCACCGGCATTTTGAAGCAATCTCCCGGCAGCTTTGAACACAGACGGATGTGTGGTAACGCACTTTTGAGGATTTGTACCAACCAGCACGTTCGGCTTGAGTACGATTCTTTCCTCTGACCCTACAAAATTAGAGATTCCATCAAGAAGGTCAACCCCTGCCTTTAAGGCCTCGTATACTTGCTCCTCATCATATGTGTTGCACCTTACTAAAGCTACTCTTGATTTATTCATCATTCTTCATCCTAAATATACGTCGCCGTTGACAGTAAGTCTGGTTGCATCCCATAACTGGTGGAAATATATCTGAGACATATCCTAACCCTGTTCCTCATAGTAATCAACCCTCTTAGACAACCAGAGCTTCCTTCGGGAACCGCAATTTGCCTGGCTCCTGCTCCAATATCTTTAGCTGTTTCCTCTATCTAGGTAATATCATCAGCTCTCATACTGACTTTCTGCCACTTCAATCCCTCTTCCTCCTACTGCCTTGGGCATTGACAGGCCAGTACCCCAGGGGTATGCTCATTACCATACGAGAGCGTAAGTAGACAATGAAAATTGCACTTATAGTAATAATAGCTATCCTCCTAATCACTTTAATAACGGTTGCCGTAGTTGGTATCACAGGCGGGTTTAATACAGAAGCGACGGCTACACCTACACCCTCGCCTACCCCAGTGACCACCTATACTCCTACGCCTACCCCTACTCCCACGCTTACGCCTACTCCCACCCCTACCCCTACGCCTACCTCTACCTATACTCCTACGCCTACGCTTACGCCCACGCCTACACCTACTCCTATTCCCACTCCTACTCCCACCCCTAGCCCCACTCCTACGCCTACGCCTACTCCTACTCCTACCCCCACTCCCACGCCGACGCCTACTCCGCTGCCAATTATTCCGATGACGTGCACGGAGGCCAGGGATGCCATTCAGGATGCCCTTGGTGCTTACAATACCGAGTACGGTGAGTGGCCTACCGCTGACGGCCAGCCAGGAGACATAGAGTGGACAAAGCTTGTTCCCGACTTTATGGATGGTATCCCATCCAACGATAGCGAGTGCGATTGGTGGGTGAACAGCAACCCTGAGGGAGATGTCTGCCTGCAGAATATGTGCTGAGCTTGTTCTTGTGGCACGTTGTGCTCACAAAATTAAAACACCGGATAAAACTGATTTAGCAGGCGGGCTCTCACTCGAAGAGCGAAACCCTGTCTTTAAGGCTTTGTTTTGCCCCTTACCAGCACAACCTCACGCTGCAATCGTGTAACTACCTCATGAACCCCTACCATCTCCCCACACAACCAACCTCAATGCCACCTTGGCTACAAAAAGCATACCAGGCACCTTGTGACAGGCATACACGAGCATGATGTAACAGATTCCCACATTATGGTAAAATCAAAACGTCGGTTGTGCTTGAACTCTAGACCTATCAGATTCTGAGTGTTATCATGCGTATTCTAGCTCTGTGTCAGGGTCCTTATGGTAAGAGAATTGTCGAGCATACTAAGAAATCCAGGCCACAGGATTGCACAATCGAGGTTTTCAGTCCCCCAGGTCCATTGCGCCGATTCTATCATAAGGTAGAGAGAAGGAAGGGAGGTAAGGTAGCCAAGGTAGCTACTACGAGGAAGCTACTGTAGTGGATGTATCATATACTGAAAGACGGTAAGAGGTATAAAGAGGTAGAGAAGCTGGCTGAGTTTATAATTTGTGGTGAGCCCGCGAAAAGTCCTGGTCCTAATGACCTTTAGAATGATCGGGCAGCCTCGACCTGAACGACATAGTGTGGCGTTCTGCTACGAAGGGATGAGCAGGCAGATCCTGTCAGTTATTAACAAGGTCAGCGTTTTCAGGGATGGACTTTTTGCAACATTAAAAGGCAGGGCCAGCGTTAATATATACGTCGTTGACTGGAATTATTACAAATACATAATAAGAACGGGTATTTAAGTGGCTGATCATCGGCTTCTCGAAATTGAAACAAATGGAATGACCTTTCGTGGCAGGGGCGCTGGTCTGGACAATGTTTCCGGCGAGCCAGTCATTTTGCTGCATGGCTTTCCCGAGACTTCGATCATGTGGGTAGGCCCTATGGAACGTTTAGCGGATGAGGGATACCGTTGCTTTGCACCCGACCAGAGAGGTTACAGCCCCAATGCCCGTCCCGAGGGAATCGAAAAGTACACCTACCATGAGTTAACCTCTGATATTGTTGCTCTGGCTGATGCGCTCGGTTTTAAGCGTTTTCACCTCGTGGGACATGATTGGGGGTCTGCCATCGGGTGGATCCTACTATCTCTATATCCCGAGCGCGTGCATAGTTGGATTGCCATGTCTGTACCCCATATAGATGCGTTTAGGTCAGCACTTGCTGACGATCCCGACCAAAAGCAACGTAGCCAATATATGTCCTTCTTTAGATTGCCAGAGAAGCCAGAGAAAACTCTTACCGCGAATAATCTAGAACCATTGCGTGCAATCTGGTCATCAATACCGGAAGAACAAGTAGAAGAGTATATTACCGTCTTTACTCAGCCAGGTGCGCTCACTGCTGCACTCAACTGGTATCGTGCTAACTCCTTTATATTAGACCAGGGCTATCGAGGAGCAATGTTCGGGCCGGTCTGGTATCCAACACTACTGATCTGGGGCAACCAGGATACTGCAATCGGTCGTGTGGCAGTAGAACGGGCGGGGCAATACATGAAAGGTTCATACCGGCTTGTCGAGTTAAATGCCGGCCATTGGTTGATCCAGGAAGAACCCGAGCGCGTATATAGTGAAATCTTAATGCATCTTAAATCAAATCGCATAAAGCCTTAGGCTATTAAAAGAACTGACTGAGCAAGCATATCGCTGCACCATCGCCGTGCTTGCGTTAGGATTATCAATGGGCTGATACGACAAGGCGCCGAGGGAATTGTGCTCGGATGCACCGAACTCCCCTTGCTTCTTCGCCCCAGTGACGTAGATGTTCCGTTACTGGATACTACTCGGCTTCATGCGCAAGCAGCAGTAAATCTAGCACTCACTAAAAGATAGGGATTTACTCCTTTTGATAATTGGTTGCACTTGATCCTAGGAATCTAGAAACAAGGGCGTTTTGTTAGCTTGACTCCGGTTCACGGGGGTCGAAAGGGTGGAATGAAATGAAAGTCGTCGGTATTTGCGGTTCTCCCAGAAAAGGCAACACAGAGTGGATGCTCAGAAAGCTATTGGAAGGGGCTGCCAGAGATGGGGTAGACTCTGAGCTGATTTTGCTCAGGGAGAAGGACATCAGAACGTGCGATGGCTGCTTAAGCTGCGAAGCGGGGGGGGGACAACGGAAGGTGATCTGTAGGATTCAGGATGACATGCAGGAGATTTACCCCAAGCTGGTTGAGGCCGATGGGCTAGCCCTTGGCACGCCGGTCTATTTTGAAATGCTTTCCGGCCTGCTCAAGAATTTTATAGACAGAACTTGTCCTATCTGGCCAAGGCTAGAGTTAAAGCCGATAGTCGGCATAGCAGTGGCAGAAGAAAGCATTGGAAAGGCGGTCGAGAACCTGAGGACCTACTCCTCTGTCTGTGGCATGAGATGGGTCGGCGATGTCACAGCTTTAGCTAAAACCCCTGAGCAGATATCCAAAGATATGGATGTCGAGAGGCGACTTGAGCGCTTGGGGAGAAGGCTTTTCCTGACCCTGCGGGTCTGAGAATGCACCATTGTCCATGCCAAGGCCGAACAGGGGGGATGGTATAGTATGGTGCCCAGAAGTAGAGAATACCGTTCAAGACTAATAGTAGGCGCTGACGGAGTGAACAGCATAGTGCGCAGGACGATTATCGGCCCTATACCGAAAGAAAACGTGGCTGCCTGTGTTGGCTACTTCGCAGGTGACACTCCAGTGTAACCTAACGTACCCCCGTCCTCCGCCAGGTTGATGAAATTGTCAATCAGGAATTAATCCCCGCTTCGATTTTGCACAGCACCAAGACCTGCGCCCGCCTATTCCATAGTATTATGTAGGAATAGTTAGCTTTTGTGAGGATAAGATAGATTGACAGGCTTTATACACTGTGGTATAAACTCGATTGCAGGCCCCGTGCGCAAAATAAAAGCGTAGGGGGTTAGTGCCGTTTTAATTTCAAACCAAGAAGCAGGGAGGGGAGCGACTTGACAGTTGTGAATAAGTATACCATCGCGACGCTCTCATCGTTGCCTTCGGTTAATGCTGAAAGGGGGTGAAAAAGTGAAAGCAAAGATAGTATATGTGGCATTAGCACTCGTGCTAGCCTTCTCGCTGGCGGCGGTGATAGTGCCGGCTAGTCCTGCGCAGGCAGCTACTTTATGTGTTAATCCAAGTGGGACGGGTGGTTGTTACAGTTCCATTCAGGCTGCAATCGATGCTGCTAATCCTGCAGGTGGCGATACAATCGTCGTAGCAGCGGGGACATATAATGAGAATGTAATCGTCAGCGTAGCGAACCTGACCCTACGAGGTGCCAATGAAGGAAAATCTGCTGGCGCCAATCCTGAAACCAGAGGGTCCGAGTCGATCATCATCGGAGGTATTACGATTCAATTCAACGATGTGGTTATCGATGGTTTTCGGATCGATAGTACTGGATCTTCAGGCATCTATATCAATGGTGGTACCAGTGGGCACACTATCTCCAACAACGTAGTATATGGACCCGGGATTGGCGTTAACGCACGTGGTATCGAATTCAGTTCCAGCACATCCAACATCGTTGTCAGCGATAACGAGTTCACAAACTGGATGAGTGGTATTTACGTGGGTCCGTCCAGCAACAACGACCTTGAGGTTACAGGTAATGACTTCCACGACAACCTTGTCGGTATTGGTTCAGATGGATTGAACAATGTGAGCATCCAGAACAACGACTTCAGCGGCAACACGGCGGAAGGATTTGGGTGTTCGAACGTTGGCACCAATGTCCAGGCACACAACAATAACTTCTATCTCAGCAATAACGCTGGGATTAACAACTACTTCAGCGACCCCTCCGCTCAAATAATCGATGCCACGGACAACTGGTGGGGACATGCCACAGGACCTTATGATGGCTCAGATGACATAGGTGGCTGGTACAACCCCCTTGGTCAGGGCGTCCCAGTCAGCGACAAGGTGAAGTACGAGCCATACCGAGTCGAAGAAGTTGATGGCGGGGGTGGCTGCTTCATCGCCACCGCTGCCTACGGCACAGCGAGCGCTGCGGAAATCGACGTGTTGCGGGCCTTCAGGGATGAGGTGCTGCTGGAAAGCACAGTGGGCTCTCAACTCGTGGATTTCTATTATGAGGTTAGCCCTCCAGTGGCGGATTTCATATCAGAGAATGATGTGTTAAGGACTTTGGTCAGGGAGCTCCTGGTTGACCCCATTGCTTCGTTAGTGGAAGCCACGGAGACTCTCTGGCAAGATTAAAGCACCAGCCAAGCGAATTATGGGGGGCTACCCGAGACGGGTGGCCCCTTTGTTATATAGCCTTTGGCATTGAAAGATTATTTCCACAGGAGTATCCTTGCCACATGAAACTCGATTTCGACTCCACCTACGTGTAGAAATAGGGAAATGATTAGTCAAAATGTATTTCAAGCCGATTGATGAAATGTCTTTACGCCATCTATTCTCTTCTCCTTGGGGAGAAAAGACATTGAAAATGTCGTATTGATGAGGGGGATCCAGGTATGAAGCTGATTTTTATTCATGGCTCAGGCGGCTGCAAGGAAGCCTGGCACTACCAGACGAGTCACTTTCCCGCTGCCGATGTTATCGATCTCCCCGGCCACCCCGAGGGCGAGCCGCGCACCAGCGTTGAGGGCTATGTGGAGTGGCTGCGGGGATACATTCAGGATTTTGGCTATAGCGATGTCGTGCTGGCAGGCCACTCGCTGGGCAGTGCCATAGCTCAGCTTTATGCCCTGAAATATCCTGAAGATTTGAAGGGGCTCATTCTCATCGGCAGCGGCGCCAGGCTCCGCGTCCATCCCCTGTACCTCAAGATGCTGGAGAAGGCTAAAGACGAACCCGGTATGCTCGAGGCTTTCTTCGAAATGTCACAGGGGCCTATCAACCCTGAACTCATGGAGGTGCTCCGGAGGAGGGCTCTGGAGAATGGCCCTGCCGTTTTCCTCAACGATATGCTCTGCTGCGACAAGTTCGACATCATGGATCGGGTTCATGACATCAGGCTGCCGACCCTGGCTCTGTGTGGCAGCGAGGACACAATGACCCCACCGAAATACACCAAATACCTCGCCGATAAGATCGGGGGAGCCAGGGAGGTAATTATCGACGGGGGCACCCATATGGTCTTTGCTGAAAAGCCCAGAGAGGTCAATCAGGCTATCGATAACTTCCTGAGTAGCCTTTGAGAAATGATTTAGGTCTGGCTATCAAACCAAAGGCATCCGAGTTCTGGAGGATAGCACGGTTCTGAGTAACACATCTCCCGGCATTGGGGAGCTAGATGACAACCATACAAAGCCCCTGCGTTTCAGGTGGGACTTTATCCTATAAGCTTTGTTAATTGACCTAACCAACTATCCGCGCTTCCCCGATAAGTATCCAAAAAGATCGCCCCCCCAAGGATCCCCCCATATTCCCTATTCCAACATCCTTATCTCGACCTACATTCTCTCTATATGATGGCTACTACTATCGCCGGGGTGGGATTTATGCAGGATGGGTAAGGTTGGCCCTGAAAGTCTCTCGGCAGAGACGGAGAGTTAGGAGGTTGACAGAGTGCAACCCGACAGGGTATAACCAATTCTGCCAACTGGCAAGAAAAGGGAGACATGGAAGCGGAGAGAATTAAGGGCAAGAATCCATATAATATCTGCACCTGGGACGAAGGTGCAGATTGCGCCAACTGCATCAATCATAATGTATTGCACTGCAAATGGGACAGGAAAGCTCTAACCAGATTTCTCATCCTCGCCCTAATCTTCATGATCATGGCCTTTTTCGGGCTGACAGTCACCGCAATCTTGACCGGGGCGTGGTGGCCGCTGATAGCATACGGGGTATTCTATGTCGTTTTCTTCCTGTTCTTTGAAATACGAATACTCTGCTGCCACTGCCCCTTTTATGGCGAAGGAGGCAAGATCCTGCATTGCATCGGTAATCACGGAGCGCCCAAGATATGGCATTACCGTCCCCAACCAATGAACCAGTTCGAAAGGGTAAGCCTGATAATAGGTTTCATCTTCTTCGGCGGATTCCCCATCGCGGTTGAAGGCTGCGGCATCGGGTTCATAACCTACAACTACGGAGAGTACGGTCAGCTCGCCCTCCTGGGAATGATCGGGGTCGTGCTGGCAACTTTATTGACATTGATCGCCTTCGGCTCGATTCTGATACTTTTCGTGTGTCCCAGCTGCATAAATTTCTCCTGCCCCCTTAACAGGACCCCCAGAGAGAATATAGATGAATACCTCAACCGGAATCCCTTCCTGAAGAAGGCATGGGAGGAAAATGGGCCAAGGGGGGCTTGACAGGACAGTATATTGTGGTGTATAAGTTAGTCTCATAAATTGCCATGAAAGGAGGAAAGTTATGGCAGAGAGTGTCTACAAGATCATTACACTGGTGGGGACAAGCCCCGAGTCATGGGAGAAGGCTGCCGCCAATGCAGTGGCTACGGCTGCAAAGTCCCTGCGCGACCTTCGTATCGCCGAGATCGACGAGCTTGATATGCAGATCGAGAACGGCAAGGTGACCAGCTACCGTGCCAAGGTAAGGATCTCCTTCAAGTACCAGGGCGGCGACTAAGCTGTTCCACCGGCGGTAAAGCCGCAGAGCCAGACACCATCACCACTGATGGAAAAAGGCCCTGAACAGGTAGTTTTGCCCATTGCTACCCGCCGAGGCAAAAAGAAAAGAGGGGACAATTACAATCCCCTCTTCCTTTATGTTGCCCTGCTTAACTTCGGGTCTGCAGCCTGACCTTGGCGTAGCACTCGTTGCAATACACCGGTCTTCCCTGTCGGGGCTCGAAGGGTACCTTCGTGTCTTTACCACACTCGGCGCATGTAGCAGAATGCATTTCCCTCTGCCTCTGATAGCCATAGCCATCCCCATCGCGCTGTTGTCTCCTGGCCGATCGGCATTCAGGACAACGCTTGGGCTCATTGGTAAATCCCCTGGAAGCAAATAGCTCCTGTTCATCTGCGCTAAAAGTGAAACTGACGCCACAATCCGCGCATTCGAGGGTCTTCTCTACGTAGTCCATGGACAACCTCCTTTCCTTTATGACTTGGTCTCAGCTTGGTCATCCATGGCCCTGGGGAACTCGCGAGGAATCACACAGGTTGGGAAAAACCTACTTTGAACCAGATGTTTCAGCATATCATAAAATTGAACATTCTGTCAAGTTGTTGCTGTGCGATGTCCAGGACATACTATACACTTTTCATTCTATGGATGCAGTGAGTATATTGATTTTCCTAAACATGTAATGTATCATCAAACCCACAATACAAATGGGAGGTGACAGGATGTACAAGAGAATACTTGTTCCACTTGACGGTTCGTATTTGGCTGAGATCGCCTTACCCTACGCGGAAGAGATCGCATGCTACCTAAATTCTGATGTGACTCTCATACGTGTTGCTGAGTCAGAAGATGATACCTACGACCACATGCATCGAGTATATATAGATAAAATGGTTGAGGTTACTAGACAGAATCTCCAGAAATTTCACGAGAAAATAGGGGGGGAACCGATTAATGTGAACTCAGTCTTTTTAGCAGGCAATGTCGCTGAAGAGATTGTGGACTATGCTGAGAATCAACAGAGTGGTTTAATCATAATGGCTACTCACGGTCGTTCTGGTATAAGACGCTGGTTATTGGGAAGCGTGGCATCCAAGGTAGTGAGTGCGACAGAACAACCTGTATTGCTTATCAGGGCTAAGAAAAAGGATGCTATCCCCAAAGGGCACAAGAAGCGCCTCATAAAGAAGATACTGGTGCCATTGGATGGATCAAAGGTGAGTGAAGCAGTTATTCCCTATATAATGGAGCTAGCATCAAGGCTTAAAGCAGAAGTAACCTTCTTTCACGTGATTGCGCCGGTCTACTTCTTTTACAGCATTCCAGGAGAAGCTGTAAATCGGTCCTATAGCCCAGAGGATATGATCAATTTAATGACGAGGAATGAGACGTATTTGGATACGGTGGGAGTAGAATTTAAGGACAAAGGAATAAAGACGAAGTCTAAGGTTGTAGTTGGGGTTCCAGCTGATGAAATTATCAGGACAGCTGATGAAACACGGGCAGATGTCGTTGCCATGTCAACGCATGGTTATTCCGGCATCAATCGTTGGACATTGGGAAGCACTGCAGATAAAGTTCTCCATGCAGGGAACACTCCACTCCTACTGGTGAGGCCACACTAAAACTTAAATAGAATCTGGGTCAACAAATTAGAGCTAAGGAGTAAAGGGTTGATGAATGATATAAAATGCCACGAGCTACTTTTTCCTCGCATGACTGTAGGGGTAATGGGGTCAGCTGGCGGAACGCTGCCGGATGAAGTACGGCAGTCGTTGCGTCACCTTGGTGCCGAAATAGCCAGAAGGGGTTACGTCCTCGTGACCGGGGCCTGCCCTGGATTGCCGCACGAAGCTGTTAAGGGTGCCAAAGCAGAAGGAGGGGTTGTGGTAGGGGTTTCTCCTGCCCTGAACTTGGAAGAGCATGTAATCAAGTATTATTCGCCTACCTTCGGCTATGATGCCATCATTTACACGGGAAGTGGCCTCATGGGGCGGGAAATAGATAATATTAGAAGCTGTGATGTAGTCATCTTTGCCGGGGGTCGCTCCGGGACGCTGGGGGAGTTTGCCATCGCCTACGATGAGGGAAAAGTCATTGGGATTATGGAAAGCACGGGAGGAATAACGAAGCACTTAAGGAATATAGTCGCAATGGTTAAGAAGGACACCGGAGCGATCATATGCTCCGATAGTGATCCCGAGCGTCTCTTAGACCAACTGGAGAACGTTTACAAGGAACAAATTTTTCCACGATACTTGAAAATCATGAATGGTCATGACCCTGATGGCCTGCTTGAGCCTAGCCCTGCCGGTCTTATTTGAAGTAATTACTTGGTGACCACCGAGTTACGTGAGAATGGACTGTGCAAACATTATTACTGATGAACTACTAATCACGTCTTTTGAGTTATGCATAACAAGCTACATTTTCTAGGCGCGGCACAAAATGTTACTGGCTCGCGGTATCTAATCAAGGCCAACAACGTCAGGTTTCTGGTAGACTGCGGGCTTTACCAGGAGAGGAAGTACATATATAGAAACTGGGACCCGTTTCCTATTCCTCCAAACACCCTCGATGCTGTGCTTCTTACCCACGCTCACCTCGACCATTGCGGCCTTTTACCCAAGCTGGTACGCGAAGGATTTCGCGGTCGTATTGTCAGTACAGCTGCAACTGCCGACATTACTCAAATCATGCTTATGGATTCTGCAAAGATCCAAGAAGAAGATGCAGAGCACAAGATAAAAAGGCATGAGCGAGAGAGAAGAAAAGGTCTCTATCCGGAGGTACCGCTTTACACACCGGCTGATGCGAAGGCTTGTTGCTCTCTTCTCTCTCCGGTTCGTTACGGTGAGCCCGTACTTATAGGTAACAGTGTTTCTGCTACTTTCCACGATGCTGGCCACGTCCTAGGATCATCGATGATATTGGTCAATATAGGCCAAAATGGAGAAAAGAGAAGTGTACTATTCTCCGGAGACGTTGGGCGTTGGAATAAACCTATACTCCGAGATCCGACACTATTTAACGAAGCTGACTATGTACTTATTGAATCCACCTACGGCGACAGATTACACGAGGACTCTGAGAGCGTAACCAATCAGTTGGCGGAGGTTATTAACTCGACCGTACAAGCCCGAGGGAATATAGTAGTCCCTAGTTTCGCTCTCGAGCGGTCTCAGGAAGTTCTCTACTACCTGAATAAACTGCTTATGGAGAGGCGTATACCTCATCTAATGGTTTTCCTCGATAGCCCAATGGCTGTGGGCATCACGGATATCTTCGAAAAACATCCTGAATTATATGACAGTGATATGCTGGAATTAATCCGAAAGGGAAGTTCACCGTTCGACTTCCCCGGTCTCACAATGGTTAGGGAGACAGATCAGTCAAAGGCGATAAACAACATAACTGGAAGTACAATGATAATAGCTGGCTCTGGCATGTGCACTGGAGGCAGGGTAAAGCATCACCTTGTGACAAACATCTCACGGCCAGAGTGCACGATTCTGTTTATTGGGTATCAAGCTATAGGAACTCTGGGAAGACTTATCGTAGACGGTGCTCGGAAAGTTAGGATATTGGGAAAGGAATACCCGATTAGAGCGAAAATAGCTCAGATAAACGGTTTCTCTGCCCACGCTGACAGGGACGAACTGTTCCAGTGGTTGTCGAGTTTAAATAGGCCGCCTACGCAAATATTCGTTGTCCATGGCGAGCCAGAAACGGCGTTGCAGTTTGCTGATTTTCTCACGGAAAGAACTGGATGGAATATATCAGTCCCAGAGTACGGGAATGAGTCAATTCTAGACTAGTATGTAGCACGGGAATACGTTTCCAAGTTCGAGATTGTGACACCATGATCAGAAGTAAAGGAGTCTGAGTTTTGTATCTACAGAGGGTCTAAAACGCGATATCGACACCTCAACTCGTGGAGAATCAAGAGGATTCCACTTCAGGAACCCCCGTTTTCGAGCATAACTGGGCAAAATGGCAGGAGCAACAAAATGTCAAGTTGTTGCTGTGCAGTGTCCAGGACATACTATACACTTTGCATTCCATGTATACAGTGAGTATATTAAGAGAGACTGCTGAAATAGTCTCAATCAACCCCCTAATCCCCCAATCTTGGGGGACTTTTTAAAGCTGCCCCGATACATCGGGGAGACCCCCGGCAGGAAGTATCCTGCACCTCTTTTTTAGCGGTCTCTAAGAATACCCTGGAGTCACTGGGGATTAACCGAGACCAAATGGAGTGGAAGAAGTATGAGACCTGGACCCCGTATAAAAGTCGCTGGACAGTCTAGAAGCTTCGCCTTAACATCCGGTTGTGTTATCATTATTACGCTTATCTGGCTGCCACTCTTATGGTGCTACCTGCTATCATTATGGAAACTGTCATGGCTGGAAGAGAAGGTTCGATAGCGTTTCAAACGGGGGAAATCGGGGGCATGAAGCTCAAGAACCGCCTGGTGCGCTCCGCGACCTTCGAAGCCATGGCCACCGATGATGGCAAGGTCACGAACGCTCAGGTGGAACTCTACCGTACCCTGGCCGAAGGTGGCGTGGGCCTCATAATCACCGGGCATGCGGCTGTGCATCTTGGCTGGTCAGCCGGGCGGCACATGACCCGAATATCAGATGATTCTTTCATACCTTTGGTCAGGAAGATTGCCAGAGCTGTGCACGAAGTCGGCAACAACTGCAGGGTCGTTCTACAATTAACTCAGTTTGGAAGGCAATGCGGAATACAATGCCTCAAACCCCTGGTGGAACCAGTCGCGCCATCAGCGGTCTACGATACGCTATTCAAGCGCACGCCGAGGGAGCTTACTTCGGAGGAGATAGACGAGATTATCGAGTGCTTTTCCCAGGCAATACTGAGAGCCAGGCAGGCTGAGTTCGACGGCGTGCAACTGCACGCTGCCCATGGCTACCTCTTATCCTCTTTCCTATCACCACATACCAACCGGAGGGAGGACGAATACGGCGGAAGCACTCAAGGGCACGCCATGATTATGAAAGAGATATATGAGCGCGCTACCCGAAAGGTCGGGGATGACTTCCCCATACTGGTCAAGATAAATAGCGATGACCTTTTCCCCGGGGGAATCGACGCAAATGAGGCGACGAGAATAGCAGAAGAACTTGCCAGGATAGGGTACACGGCCATAGAGGTCAGCGGTGGAACCTGGGAAGCCATTACCAGAAGCAAAGAGGAACTGGGGTGGAAGCCCGTACTGCTTCCCGAGTCGAAGGTTGGTATAAAAACCAAGGAACAGGAGGCTTATTTCTGGGAAGCCGCCAAAAGGATTAAGAAAAAGGTAGCTATCCCGATCATCCTTGTAGGAGGGATTAAGTCTATCGACAAAATCGAGGAAATATTAAAAGAGGGCAGTGTGGACTTCTGCTCAATGGCGAGGTCTCTGATTAGAGAGCCGGATCTGCCCAATCGCTGGCTCCAGGGAATGGGGAGCGAGACAGCTAAATGCAAGTCATGCAACGCTTGCATCCCGATAGACGAGCCCTTGAAATGCAAAGGTAATTGAACTTAGAAGGGACATAAGAGCATAACCTTGAATTGAACATGCTGTCAAGTTGTTGCTGTGCGGTGTCCGGGACATACTATACACTTTTCATTATATGGATACAGTGAGTATATTGATTTTTCTAAACATGTAATGTATCATCAAGCCCACAATACAAATAGGAGGTGACAGGATGTACAAGAGGATGCTCGTTCCATTGGACGGTTCAGAGCTAGCCGAACTGGTCTTCGGTTACGCAAAAGAACTTGCGGGGAGGTTAGATCTAGATTTAATTCTGCTTCATGTCTCTGGATCCAGTGAACACGACTTGCTCCCAATACATCGAGCCTATATCGAGCGGGCAGCTGAGATTCTGAGGCGTCAGTCAGCAGAGGTTCAGGAAAAGACAAGAAGTAAACCCGGGGGTAAAGCAGTAGAAGCACAAGGTGAATTAGTGGTGGGCCACCCTGCTGAAGAGATTCTTCGTTATGCCGGTGAGAATAATATCGACCTGATACTCATGGCGACCCATGGTCGGTCCGGGGTTAAGCGCTGGGCTTTGGGGAGCGTAGCTGACAAGGTGCTCCGCGCATCAAAGGTACCTGTTTGGCTTGTCAGAGCCGGTATCCCGGGAGAAGTCGTCCACGACAAATGGCCAAGGAGAACGCTGCTGGTTCCCCTTGATGGCTCAAAGCTCGCTGAATCTGTACTCCCCCATGTTGAAGCGCTGGCAAAACAGCGGGGTACAGAGTTGGTGGATGTGGTTCTGCTCCGAGTTTGTGAACTTCCCGTTATTTCGGCTGATTACCCAGAGGCGATCATGGAATTGAGCTGGGAAGAGCATGTGGAGCAGGAAAAGGCATGGCATAAGCGGGCAGCTGAGAGGTACCTGGCTGAAGTTGAGAAGCGGCTTAGTGATGCTGGCCTAAAGGTACGGTCAGAAATATTACTGGGAAGACCAATCGATGAAATCATTGAGTACGCGAATAAAAATCCGTTCAATCTCATTGTTCTATCAACCCACGGGCGCACTGGAGTAATACGGTGGGCTTATGGCCAAGTTGCTGATAAGGTACTGCAAAGAAGCACCAGCCCCATATTCCTGGTAAGGCCACACTAAAACCCAAATACAATCTGGGTCAGGCCTAAGATAGGGGTTGCGTGTGTTACGTTGTACATTCAATTCCGAGGAGCTCATCGCTGCACATGTAGAAATAATGCGGGGAAGGCAAAGTCATATGGCATCAAATTCTCCCAGGATTGGTTTAGAGAAATATAAAACAAGAGATAGAAAACCTGATTCCAGGATGGCCGGTGGAGTGAGAGAGATAAGATGAGTAGAGGGATGCTTGACGATTCTGATTGGGAAAAAGTTGACCAGAAAATCCCTGATTTAGATAATCTTCAAGACATGACAAATATTTGCTTTCCCGATTCTTTATCCATAGCTTTCTCGCACCAAAGCAATGTTCCTATAGCGTCAGTTTGCTTACGAGAAGCGGCAGACACCCTCTTAGACGCTCGATATGCGCTAAGAGAAATCTTTGCCCATAGGATATGGTACTTGGAGAAGACGAAGCCGCCAGACAATATATCCGCAAATTCCTTCGGACTATACTACGCAGATGATGCGGTATTGCGGCTATATTCAGCCGGAGAGCACCTTGCAAGCGGAATCATTATGATGCTGGATATTACTGACGAAGACTTGAAGCCCTTTAAGCGTAAAGGAAAGCAAGGGAATGAGAAAAGCAGCAAGCAAATATATGTTGGACACTATCTCCGCGATAAAATGAAGGATCACCCAATCACAAAAGCAATAATTAAGCTTGCAGACTCAAAAGATTGGGAAAAGACACGAAATCACAGGGATAAGTGGGTACACGAGCAACCACCTACAGTAAAAGAGCTGGGAAGATTTTACGAGCGATTGATAAGATGGGAATCTTCACCGACAGGAAAAGGCTATACACTCCGTGGTGGCAGAGATGAACCGGAATACTCTATTGATGAGATTTTAGGATTTATACAATCGGCCATGTTTAAGTTTACGGATACATTGACCTTTGTCTTTAATTTCTATATAGACTTGCTCAGGTCTAGGGGATTAAACTTAACATTCGACAAAACTTCCAGCACCATAGGCGTAAAGATATTCTAGCAACCAACATTGTCTTAGCGGATGCTATCGGATATTATGCACATGGGTAATTCTTAAAAAGAAACTTTAAGCCTTGAAAATAAATGTTCCAAATGCGAGTTTGAAAAATAAAAACAGTCTTTATAGCCACCGCCGCTGCGGGACAGTAACCGGGCTGTGGAGTACGCTGAGAATATAGCCGATTCCGTTAAGAATGGCAGTAAAATATATAAGGATGAATGTATGGAACTCGGAGAATTAGAGGTAAGTCTTGACAGTTCGGCTTCGGCTGAGGATGTAGCTGCCGTCAGAGAAGCGTTCAATGATGCCGGGTTAATGGCCACAGTGCGTCCTTCATTCGAACGCAAAGGTATTGGTGATTTTCCGTGGATTGTGCTGTTCACAGCTCCGCTCACAGCTTTCCTTATGGCATTTGCTGCCGCAGCCGGCAAGGATTCTTACGAGGGACTGAAGAAGCTCGTACACACAATATGGGCCAAACGCACAAAAACCTCTGGCCCGTCAGGTAGTTTCACCATCATAGATAGTACATCGGGAGTCTGGGTATTGCTCGACCCAGGTATCACTGACGATGCCTATAGTGCTCTTACCAAGCTTGATTTGGATTCACTGCAGGGACCAGGCGTTCTTAAGTACGATAAGGACGAGAAGCGATGGATACAATTGCCTTGATTGGTCGCTCTGGCAGCTTAAATCACTTGTGAATATAACACGCCCATTTGTCTTGTTAATCACTACTGCACGTTCCGTCAGTTTGTGTAGCTGTCTGCCTCCATCTTCCAATCCGCCTGACCATTGCCAAAACTGCTGCTCTCTGAAGAAGGAATGTACATCGACGGCTCCAAGGCAAAGAGGGATCTGGGGTAGGAACCGAAGGTTTCGTTAGAGGAGGTTACCGGGTTCTATGTCAAGCAGCGAAGGTCGCAGGGTAAGAGATAATCCGGTGATCACTATCCATTTATGCGGTCTGATTGGAGAGGAAGCGGTAATCAGTCTACTAAAAGGTCTTTAGCTCGACCGTTATTCCTTCCCCCTCTACCGCCAAGATTCCTGCAGAGGCGGGTGTTTTAAAGGATGGATAGGCCTGCCCTGGGTTGAGGAAAACCACGCTCCCTATCGTCTCATGGCTGACATCGTGGGTGTGGCCGAAGAGGATGATGTCCACCGCTTCGAACTCCCTGGCAATATCCCCCTCGATCCCCCAGGGCGGGCCACCCCAGAGCTGGTGGATAACCCCGACTCGCTTCGCGCCGACCTTAAAAACCGTCTTATCGGGAAGCTCATCTCGAATCTCCTTTGGGTCCATATTGCCGCATACGCCGATGAAACTTTTCGCCAGTTGGCGCAATTCCTTGAGCAACGCTATGCTGATATAGTCCCCGCAATGAACAACCAGGTCAGCCGCGGCCAGCTCCGCCAGCAGCTCTCGAGGCATCACGTCAATGCTCCTGGCGTGGGTATCGGAGATCACTACAATCCTGTTTTTCACTGATTTGCCAGTTCCACTATGGTGGCGCCATTACCACCCTCTTCCAGCCCGGCAGGCCTGAATGATTTGACCATGGGGCTGCTCCCCAGCTCCTCACGCACAGCATGACGAAGCGTCCCCGTTCCCTTGCCATGGATCACCCTTACCCAGGGCATACCGGCGATGAAGGCATCGTTGAGATAGCGGTCGAGCCTCCATAGCGCCTCATCCACGGTTAGGCGGCGAAGGTGAATCTCCTCCGCTGGCGCGCTTGGAAGTTCCTTTGACGGGCGGTCTTGCCTACTCAAGGTTTACCTTTCACCATCATTATAGCAGCAGTTAAGGAGTCATGCTACGAAAATACAGGTTGTGGCGACTTCAGGATTACCTTATAACCTGGGCGTCCGATTCGATAAATGGCTCTCCGGATGGTCACTATGCTATCGCCCTGTTCAAAGAAATTAATTCAAAACTTATATTAGAAGTGATGAACAAACTCCACTACCGTTCAACACATCCCCATTTTTATCCCCGGTGGTGCCGCTGGCAAGCTACATGCTGGATTGCCAGCGAATCTACACGGTGGTATACTTTATGCTATTCAGAAAGGGTTCAAAACGCTCAATCGGGAAGGGCCTATGGTCGCTGTCCTGACCATTGGTGGAGGATTTTTCGCCCCTTTTCATTACCAGTCATCCCAAACGGAGTGAGGTGACACAATTGCTCAGGTTAGATGGTCGTTCCAACGACGAGCTTCGCCCTATTAGGATCATACCCGGCTTTCAACCCCATGCCGAAGGGTCTGCGCTCATTGAGCTGGGGCAGACAAAGGTGATCTGCGCCGTAACCGTAAAGGATCGTGTTCCCGCCTTTCTCAGGGGGGAGCGAAGAGGCTGGATCACCGCCGAGTACGCCATGCTCCCGCGTTCCACCAACACCAGGACGCCGCGGGAGGAGAGTCGCTCAGGTGGAAGAACACACGAGATTCAGCGTCTCATCGGGCGCTCCCTGAGAGCAGTGGTCGATCTCGATACCCTCGGCGAGCGGACGCTCCTCTTTGACTGTGACGTGCTCCAGGCCGATGGAGGCACCAGGACGGCGGCGATCACAGGCTCCTATGTGGCCCTGGTTCAAACCCTGAATACCCTGCTAGCAAAGGGACTCATACCTTCCCTCCCCATAAGAAGTGCGGTGGCGGCAACCAGCGTGGGTATCGTGGGCGGGGAACAGCTCCTCGACCTCTGCTATGATGAGGACTCCTGGGCTGAGGTTGACTTCAATGTGGTAATGACCGGCAAGGGGACATTTGTGGAGATTCAGGGGACTGCTGAAGCGAGTCCCTTCTCCAAAGAGGCCATCGACGCCCTGCTCGCCCTGGCTCAAGGGGGCATGGCGAAGCTTTTCCAGGCTCAGAAAGATGCGCTGGATATCCTGAAGGGCTAGGATGAAAATGCCCCATCACGCGTTATTCGGTCTGCTGGTCTTAGACCTCTCCCAGAATATCTCCGGCCCATACTCTACCAAACTGCTCGCCGATTACGGGGCAGAGGTAATCAAGATAGAAAAGCCACCCCTCGGCGACACAGGCCGCAGGGTGGGACCCTTCCACAGCGACCATCCTGACATTGAGAAAAGCGGGCTTTTTCTATTTCTTAACACCAGCAAGAAAGGCATTACCCTTAACCTGGATTGTGAAAGTGGCCTTCAGATATTCAGGATGCTGGTAGAGAGGGCGGATATACTGGTGGAGAACTTTCGTCCCGGGGTGATGGCCAGCATGGGGCTCGATTATGATAAGCTGGCGGAGATAAACCCCGAGCTGATAATGACCTCCATATCCTGTTTTGGGCAGTGGGGACCATATCGGGAGTGGGATGGCTCGGATATTGTAGCCCAGGCAATGGGCGGATTGATGGGGCTTACCGGGGAGGCTGACGGCACGCCGCTGAAGCTCCCCCTATCTCAGGCGGAGTATCAGGCAGGGCTCAATGCAGCGGTGGCAACCCTCTGCGCCCTCTATTTTCGAGACGAGACCCGTAAGGGGCAACACATCGATGTCTCCCTTCAGGAGGCGGTCGCCTCCATCCTCGAAGCCTCGGTAACCATGTATAGCTACAGCGGCTTCGTCAGGGGGCGCACTGGCTCGCGCCACCACCTTCAGTGCCCTTCAAGGGTGATGCCCACCAGGGATGGCTATATCCATGTTCAGGCGGGGGCAAACTGGGACCATTTCTCCACCTTTCTGGATACCCCTCAGCTCATGCAGCCCCGTTTCGCATCTCCCCTGCGCTACCAATATGCCGATGAGGTCGAGAGCTTGATACAGCCCTGGATTGAAAACCGTGATAAACGGGAGATCTTCACTACTGCACAGGAGTGGCGGATTCCCTTCGCTCCGGTGCTCGGGATCGATGAGCTGATGGGGGACCCTCAATATGAAGCAAGGGGCTTCTTTCACGAAATAGGACACCCCCAGGCCGGTACCCTTACCTACCCGGGAGCCCCCTTCAGGATGAGCGAGACCCCCGCCGAGGTGCGGCGGGCGCCGCTCCTCGGTGAGCATAACGATGAGGTTTATAGTGAGGCATTGGGCTTAAGCCAGGACCACCTTATAGAGCTGAAGGAGCAAGGGGTTATCTAGGGAGAAGGGGAGTTATCGTCACTTAATCGAAGATAAGAAAGCAAGTCACAGGAAGAACAATGCTAACTAAGTATCAAAAATCCGATATTCTAATAGTCGAGATTTACAACTGGATACCGATCCTTCGCCTTGTCGCAGGTGACCCGCCTTGGCGAGTGAGAAGTCTCGAACCTATATTAAATAAATGTGTTCCCGCTATCACAGCAAAATTCTTTGCACCCATCTGCCAATATCTAAGAAGAATGGTGCCGAGCAACTAACGGGTTGTATTTGGAATAGAGAGAGCCAAGTGCCCGGAGGTGCCGTTTTTTAGGAGGCCAACATACCAGAAGTTTAGCTCGCCAAGATATAAAACGACACATACAAGAAATAGAGCAGGAGCCTTACTAGGAATACTGGCAGTAAAAGAGAGACCAACCGCAGTGGAACAGAAGATGAGGGATGAAGCAGCGCAAGCCTTAACCAGTTTGAGGGTGATCGACCTCTCACAGATTTTCGCCGGCCCCTATGCCACCAAGCTTCTGGCGGACATGGGGGCGGAGATTATCCGGGTTGAGTGCGCCGCCCGCTCGGGGAGGGGAGGGGCGCTCCCCAGGATTAAGCCCGGCGGTGCCTTCGGCGCTTCCTTCCCCGATGGCGACACCGGGGAAAGCTCCTACAATCGTTTCGCCTACTACAACGAGGTGAACCGAAACAAGTATGCTATAACCATCGACCTGGCAAAGCCCCTCGGGGTTAATGTTTTTAAAAGTCTGGTAAAGGTGAGCGATGTGGTGGTGGAGAATTTCACCCCCAGGGTGATGAAGAACTTTGGCCTGGACTATCACGTTCTCAGGGAGACCAACCCCCAGATTATCATGATCTCCCTCTCCGGGTATGGCCAGGACGGCCCTTATAGAGACTATGTTACATATGGTGAGGGAATCGAAGCCATGGTCGGTCTCTCAGAGCTCACCGCCTATCCCGATGGAGAGCCGCTCAAGCCCGGGGTGGCGTACGCCGATGCCACCAGCGGGCTTCACGCTGCCTTCGCTATTCTGGCGGCGCTACGCTATCGCCGCCTTAGCGGCCGTGGGCAGCACATCGATCTCGCCATGCGTGAAGCGGTCACGCCGCTCCTCGGGGAGGCGATTATGGATTATACCATGAACCAAAGAGCGGCAAAACCCGTGGGAAATCGCCACTCCACGATGGCACCCCACGGTTGCTACCGCGCACAGGGGTGGGGTGTTAAGGTTGGAGAGAACCAAGAAGGGCATAGAAGGAGTGGGGAGAACGAAAAAGGGGATGCGTGGATTGCCATCGCCATCTCCTCCGATGATGAGTGGCGTTCCCTTTGCTATGCTATGGGCGACCCACCCTGGACCAGGGAAGAGCAATTCGCCAGCCCCTCCGGTAGACTGGCAAATCGAGAGGAGCTGGACCGGCTTATCGGGGAGTGGACCTCGGCGCATGACCACATTGAGCTGATGACCATGCTCCAGGGTTCCGGTGTTAAGGCGGGGGCAGTACTCAATATCGCTGAACTTGCTCACGACCCTAATCTCAATGAGCGGGGATTCTTTGAGGAGCTTTCACACCCCGAGGCAGGGACCCATCGTTACCCGGGGGTATCCTGGCGGATGAGCCGGACGCCGGGGAGGCTTCGACTGCCCGCCCCCTGCTTCGGTGAGCACAATCACTATGTTTTCGGAGAGCTTTTAGGAATGTCTGACGAGGAGATATGGCAACTGGCTGATGAAGGGGTGAGCGCCAGCGAGCCGCTCTCATACCTGGAGGCCTGATACCATGGAAGAAAAGAAGGAAGAGCAGCCGCAAGCGGAGCCAATTCCCTGGACCGTGATGGACATGGTCAAGGGGATCGGATTGATAATAGGTTTGACAATTATTCTTTCCGCTGGCCTGGGAATTGCCACATCTCTGCTTATTGGCCCGGATGCCTATCTCGAGATCGACCTCCAATACACTAATATAAACCAACTCGTCGAGGAGTTCTTTGATCTACTTGCCTCCGAGGGCCTGCTTCAGCAGTGGCTGCTAATAGCGTTCGCGGGAATGGCAGTTGGTGAAGGGGCAATGGTCTACGGGGCATGGCGGTTCAGCGCTTTCAAGTACCGCCTTGGCTGGCGTGCCCTAGGGTTTCGCTCCTTCAATGTGAGGAGAGGCCTCACATTAGCCACCATTGTAGTACTGGGAGGCCTGTTAATCAGCATCCTCTACGATATGTTGATGACCTCATTATGGGAAGAGCCCACTTCCTCGGTGACACTCGAGTTCACTAATAGCGGTCTCGGCCTGGCGACCATTGCTGTGCTCGCAGTCGTGGTCGCCCCGGTTGCCGAGGAGGTCTTTTTCCGCGGCTTTCTATTCAGCGGCATCGGCAAACGCTATGGGTACGGCTGGGGTGCTATTGTTAGCGCCCTGCTGTTCTCGGCGGCACACATTATGCAACCGGGAGCTTTCCTTCCCATTTTCCTCTTGGGTCTCTTACTTGCCTGGCTTTACATGAGGACTGGCTCAATATGGGCCTGTATCTTCACCCATTTCGCCTATAATTCCATTGCCCTGTTATTTATGATATTATATCAGTAGTGAGAGCAAATGAGGTGTCGTGGCATTCGTGGGGCAACTACGGTCGATGACAATACCAGGGAAGACACCCTGGCAGCGGCCAAGGAGTTACTACAGGAGATGGTCCAGACCAATGGGGTTCAGGAAGAGGAGGTAACCTGTATCTTCTTCACTACCACCCCTGACATTAACCGCACGTTCCCCGCGGCGGCAGCCAGGGAGCTGGGTCTTTCCCAGGTACCCATGCTGTGCGGGCATGAGATGAACGTCCCCGGCAGCCTGCCCATGTGCCTGCGTATCCTGATTCTCTTCAATACGGAAAAGGGCGCAGAGGAGATCGTCCATATTTATACTAAGGGAGCCAGGGAGTTGAGATCCGGGAGCGATAACCAAGAAGGGAGTCTGGAGGTATAATAAATGTTTATCGTAATGCATCAAGGGCATACCGAAAAGGAACTGACGGACATTCTGGAGCGGCTGACCCAAATGGGATTCACCGGTCATGTATCCCAGGGAGTGGAGCGAACGGTGGTCGGCGTGGTAGGGCGAACCAACCCCGAACTGAAGGAGACGCTTGAGCTGTGGCCCGGAGTGGACGACGTTGTGCCCATCAGCCGGCCACATAAGCTTGCCGGTCGTGAGTTTCAGTCCGAGGATAGCGTAATCAAGGTGGGAGATGTGACCATCGGCGGTGAGGCGCTGGTAGTGATAGCTGGCCCCTGCGCCGTGGAGACCGAGGAGCAGCTCCTGCAGTCGGCGCGTGCGGTGAAGGCAGCAGGTGCCAATATCCTGCGCGGAGGTGCCTTCAAACCATCAACCTCCCCCTATAGCTTTCGCGGGCTGGGCAAGGATGGGCTCGAGCTCCTGGCGCAGGCACGCCGGGAGACCGGAATGCCCGTTATCACCGAGGTGATGGCCCCTCACGATGTAGAGTTAGTCTTACGCTATGCCGATATCCTCCAGGTAGGGGCGCGCAACATGCAGAACTTCACCCTCCTGGATGAGGTGGGCAAGTCACAAATGCCGGTTATGCTCAAAAGGGGGCTCTCGGCAACCATTCAGGAGTGGCTGCTCTCTGCAGAATACATCCTGGCCCAGGGCAACCGCCAGGTCATGCTCTGTGAGCGGGGGATCAGGACCTTCGAAACATACACCAGAAATACAATGGATATAAGTGCCATCCCCGTTATCAAGAAGCTGAGCCACCTGCCCATCATCGCCGACCCCAGCCATGGCACCGGCAAATGGCACCTGGTTACCCCCGTCTCCCTGGCCGCAGTGGCTGCCGGAGCTGACGGACTGATGGTCGAGGTTCACCCCAATCCGGAACATGCCCTCAAGGATGGCGCTCAGTCGCTCACCTTCGAAAACTTCCAGCAACTCATGGCGCAGGTCGTGCCGGTGGCGGCCTCGGTGGGACGCAAAATGGCCTGATGGCGATGAGACCCTAAGGTTATACGGGCATTTCTGCGCATCATTGGTCACCAAGCTAGTACCAGGTTGTAAAAGTAAACGTCTAATCGCCTTGTTCGAGAATGCGATTTCCCAGCCCTAGCACCCCCGACTACGGGATAGTTAAGAAGAGATGATGGGGATTTCCGCATAAGTACTTGAGGGAAAATATGCTCGTTGAGGAAGAGCTATCCAGAGCGGTGCCAGAAGGGGACACGGCGTTTACCATCGGGGTTTTCGATGGGGTTCACCTGGGGCACCGGTTTCTTATCGAGAAGCTTAAAGAGAAGGCCGCTTCTGAGGGCCTTATGAGCGGGGTGATAACCTTCAAGCACCATCCCCGCTTGTTGTTTTCGCCACGCTCCCAGATTACCTGCCTGACCACCCTCGAGGAACGGATTAGACTTCTGGAAAGCCTCGGTGTGGCGCATGTCGTTACCCTCTCCTTCACCCCTGAACTATCTCAGCTCAGTGCCCGGGAATTCATCACGCTGCTGAAGCGCTACCTCAGGATGCGGGGGCTGGTTATCGGGCCCGACTTCGCCCTAGGCAGTGGTAGAGAGGGAGATGCCCGTGCCCTTAAGTCGCTGGGTGAGGAGCTTGATTTCTCTGTCGAGGTGGTTCCGCCCAGGTTATTGCAGGGTAAGGTGGTGAGCAGCACGGCGGTCCGCGGGGCGCTCTCCCGGGGTAATGTGAAGGAGGTAGGCGAACTCCTGGGGCGATACTTCACCCTAACGGGACAGGTATCACATGGGGATGCGCGAGGTAAAAGCCTGGGATTTCCGACAGCAAACCTCATCCCGGAACGGGAGCAAGCCCTGCCTGCCGATGGGGTCTATGCTGCTCAGGCCTTCTTCTCCGAACGAAATATTGGAGTCCGCCCCGCTGCACGAGGGCGGTCTCGTAAAACGGCACACAAGGCAGACAGCGAAACGGCTTATCAGGCGGTAATAAATATCGGCCTTCGCCCCACCTTCGATGGCAGCAAGCGCATAGTGGAGGCTCACCTCCTCGATTTCGCCGGTGATCTCTATGGGCAGAAGCTCAAGCTCGAGCTGGTGGAGCGGCTGCGCGGTGAGGAGAGGTTCTCAAGTGCCCAGGAGCTGAAGGCTCAGATAGCAAGAGACATGGAGCAGGCGAGGTCGCTGCTCAAGCGCCCCTAAGCAGATAGACGCTTAAACGTTTAAACGCTTAAAACGCTAGAACGCTTTAAGGGGAGATTAAAAGAACAAGCAATGGGGAAGACAAACGATAGTGAGCACTTCAGGCATCTCCTGAAAAGAGGGGTTGCCGAGATCATCATCGAAGAGGAGCTGGAAAGGCTCCTGGAGTCGGGGCGAAAGCTCCGCCTAAAGCAGGGCTTCGACCCCAGCTGTCCCGACATCCACCTGGGGCATGTAGTTGGGCTCAGGAAGCTGCGCCAGTTTCAGGAGCTGGGGCACCAGGTCATCCTCATCGTCGGTGACTGGACCGCGCGTATCGGCGACCCCAGCGGCGAATCGCAGACCCGCCCCATGCTATCCCCCGATGAGGTGCGCGCCAATGCCGAGACGTATTTGAAGCAGTTCTTCAAGGTGGTCGCTAGGGAAAAGACCAGGGTGGTCTGGCAGAGCGAGTGGTTTGGCAAGTTCAGCCTCTCAGATGTCATTGGACTTGCCAGCAAGTTTACCGTGGCCCAGATGCTGCAGCGGGACGACTTCTCCAAAAGGTACGCCTCAGGCCGCCCCATCGCCATCACCGAGTTTCTCTACCCCTTGCTTCAGGCCTATGACTCCGTAGAAATCGAGGCCGATGTTGAGTTCGGGGGCACCGACCAGACCTTCAACTGCCTGGTAGGGCGGGAGCTTCAGCAGATGATGGGGCAACCCCCGCAGCAGGTCTTCCTGGTGCCTCTGCTTGTGGGCACCGACGGCAGCATGAAGATGTCGAAAAGCCTGGGGAACTACATCGCCATCGATGAGCCCCCAAATGACATGTATGGCAAGGTGATGAGCATTCCCGACGGCCTCATGATGGACTACTTCGAGCTCCTTACCGATGTCACTGATGAAGAGCTTGCCCAGTACCGCAAGGATATTGCTAGCGGTTCGGTGAACCCGATGGTCTTGAAGAAGAGATTAGCCCATGAGCTGGTGGAGCAGTTCCACGACCCTAAGGCTGCTCAGGATGCGGAGGTGGAGTTCGAGAAGGTGGTTCAGAAAAAAGAAATGCCAGAGGAGATACCTAAAGCTCGCATTTCAGTCGGAGCCGGAACCGTTCATCAAACCTCCGGTCTAATTGTCGTGACCGGGCTTGCCAAAAGCAACAGCGAGGCAAAGCGCCTTTTAGCCCAAGGGGCCATTGAGATTGACGGTAAGCGAGTTACCAGCGAGAAAGTAATAATCAAAGACGGCAGCATCATCAAGGTGGGCAAGCGCCGCTTTGTTAGAATCGTTGATGCCGATAAGCAAACCTGAGCTTCCCACTTACCCACCCCCTTTGCCCACACCAGACTAGGCAAACATGTTTCCTACTTCACTATGTTAGCGATTCAGGGTATAATGTCTAAAAATCGCTAATTACGGAGGCAGAGCATGCAGTTACGCATTCCCGGACCCACCCCGCTACCCGATGAAATCCTGCAGACGATGACCAGGCAGATGATCAATCATCGCGGGCCCCAGTTTGCCGAGATAATCCATAAGGTAACCGACATCCTCAAAGCCATGTTTCAGACCGAGGGGGACGTATTTCTCCTCACCTGCTCCGGAACCGGAGGCATGGAGGCAGCCATCGTGAACACCCTCTCGCCAGGGGACAAGGTGCTGGTAGTGGCCAACGGAGCCTTTGGCGACCGCTTTGCCGATATCGCCGAGATATTCGGCGCTCATGTTGAGCGGCTCAGCTTTGAGTGGGGCACCGCCGTCGACCCCCAGGAGGTGCGCCGGGCGCTTTCCAATGACGCCGGCATAAAAGCAGTGCTGGTGACTCATAATGAAACATCCACTGCTGTAACCAATGATTTAGCTGCTATAAGCGCTGTGGTTCAAGAGTACGAAAAGCTCCTTATAGTGGACGCCATCAGCAGTCTAGGCTGCATTGACCTGCCCACCGACAAGTGGGGGTGCGATGTGGTGATTACCGGCTCGCAGAAGGGGTGGATGGCCCCTCCCGGGCTGGCGATGGTCAGCGTCAGCGACCGCGCATGGCAGGCGCAGGCTCAAGCCAAGATGCCCAAATACTACTGGGACTTCGCCAAAGCCAAGAAATTTCTAGAGAAAGGGCAGACCCCCTGGACCCCGGCTGTTTCTACGTTCTACGCCCTCGATGCTGCCCTAGAGCTGCTTCAGCGAGAGGGGCTCAAAAACATCTTTGCACGCCATGCCCGCATAGCGGCGAAGGCGAGGGAGGCGGTGAAATCGCTGGGGCTCTCCCTATTTGCTGATGAAAGCTGCGCTTCAAACACGATCACGGCGGTTAAGGCGACTAAAGGTCTCGACTCTAAGAAGCTTCTCAAGATCCTGCGGGAGGAGTATGATACTGTACTCGCCGGAGGGCAGCAGCGGCTGGACGGTAAGATCTTTCGCATCGGTCACCTCGGCTATGTAAACGAGGGGGACATCGATGCCGTGATCGAGGCGCTGAAGGCGGCCCTGCCCCAGGCAGGCTTCTCCGGGTGAGATTACCAGGAGGTGATTACAATGGAGATCGAGGAGATCGGGGTCGTGTCCCGGTTGGGAATGCGAGGGTTAAAGAATAGGGGTCTCATTGAAATATCCCAGGACCCCAGGAGCGGGGATTTCGTCCTCGTTATCAGCAAAGGCATCCGTGAGAAATGGTACCGCAAGTGGCTAAAGATCAACCTCCCCCAGGGGATGTGGCGGGTGAAGTGCTCCAAGGAGGAGGTATCTGAGGCAGTTAATAAATTCCTATCCGATAAAATTTTACCGTAGATGCGAGTAATCGATTAAAGGCAGGTTAAACTAGGAAAGGTACGCGAAGGGCGAAAAAATGAGGGTATTAATCGCTGATCCCATCGCTCAGGAGGGCATCGAAGCGCTTCGCGCCCATGCCGAGGTGGATGTCAGGCTGGGGCTGGGTCACGATGAGCTTATCGCCGCCATTGGTGATTACGATGCCATCGTGGTAAGGAGCGAGACCAAGGTCTCAGCGGAGATCATCGAGGCGGGACATAAGCTCCAGGTCATCGGTCGTGCTGGTGTGGGGGTAGACAATATCGATATAGAGGCGGCAACGAGGAAGGGCATCGTGGTGGTAAATGCCCCCACGGGGAATACCATCTCGGCTGCGGAGCATACCATCGCCATGATGCTCGCCCTGGCACGACACATCCCCCAGGCAAACGTGAGACTCAAGACAGGGGATTGGCGCCGCCAAGATTTCCTAGGCACTGAGCTGAGGAATAAGACGCTGGGCATCATTGGATTAGGTAATGTAGGCTCCGAGGTTGCACGGCGCGCCATCGGGTTTCAGATGCGCCTTATCGCCTATGACCCCTTTGTATCTACCGAATACGCACAAAATCTGGGGGTGGATCTGGTCTCCTTTGAGGTTCTCCTTAAAGAATCTGACTTTATCACTATACACACCCCGCTCACCAAGACAACCAGGAGGCTAATTGGTGCCAAGGAACTGGCGATAGTCAAGCCAACTGTGCGCATAATCAATTGTGCCCGTGGGGGTGTCATCGATGAAGAGGCGCTTTATAAGGCTATTGAGGGGGGGGCGGCAGCAGGTGCAGCTATCGATGTCTTTACTGAGGAGCCGGCAAAGGATAGCATCCTCTTCAAGAGCGATAAGATTCTGGTCACCCCGCACCTGGCGGCATCCACCGCCGAGGCCCAGGCAGGCGCGGCCCTGGATGTGGCGGAGCAGATAATCGCGGTGCTCCACAGCGAGCCTGCCAGGTATGCAGTGAATACCCCACTGATCTCACCGGAGACGCTTGCCGTGGTCGGACCGTTCCTGAGCGTCGCCCGGCAGATAGGCCGTCTGCTCTATCAGCTGGGTGAAGGTCAGATAAGCACTATCATCATCAAGTATGAAGGGGAGATCGCTAACCACGACACTGCGGCGCTAAAGGCAGCAGTCCTAGGCGGCCTGCTAGAAACCATCAGCGAGGAGCGGGTTAACCTGGTAAACGCCAATATCATCGCACAACGGCGCGGGCTGAAGATCACCGAGCAAAAAGACATCAACTGCGAAAATTATGGAAACCTGATAACCCTCGAAGTGACCTCCAGCACCGGGACAGTCACGGTAGCGGGCACGGTGATGAGGGGCGAGCCTCACCTCGTGAGGGTTAACAGCTACTGGATTGATGTCGTACCGAGGGGGGGTTATTTTCTGTTTAGCGATCATCGCGACCGCCCCGGGCTTATCGGAGCGGTAGGCACGATATTGGGTGACGCTGATATTAACATCAGCTCGATGCAGCTGGGTCGACTCGAGCCTCGAGGTCGGGCGCTTCTGGTGCTCGAGCTCGATCAGCCTGTCGACGAAGAACTGCTGCTCAAGCTTCAATCGCTATCCGAAATCTACACAATGAAGCTGGTGAAGCTTTGACCGGGGGATAGCCAGCGTGGCTGATATCGAACGGGCTAAAGAGAGGATCGCGGAACTCCGGGAACAGATAAACCACCACAACCACCGCTACTACGTGCTCGACAGCCCTGAGATCGCGGACGCCGAGTATGACGCGCTGATGGCTGATCTGAGGGAGCTGGAGGAGGAGCACCCCGGATTTATCACCCCCGAATCGCCGACGCAGCGGGTGGGCGCCGCCCCCATCGAGGCCTTCGGTGCGGTGGAGCACCGCGTGCCGCTGTTGAGCCTAGCCAATGTCTTCTCCTCCGGAGAGCTACTCGGCTGGCACAAGAGAATCTCAAACCTGGTGCCGGGGCGTGAGATGGACTTCGTCTGTGAGCTCAAGCTCGACGGGCTTGCCGTCGCCCTGACGTATACCGATGGCCGCTTTACTACCGGAGCAACGCGGGGCGATGGCTATCGAGGCGAGGATATCACCCAGAACCTTAAGACCATTAAGAGCATCCCCCTCACCGTCCCCAAAGGTGCCCCGCGGAAATTTGAGGTCAGGGGTGAGGTCTATCTCTCCAAGGCTGGCTTCGGAAGACTGAACCGGGAGCGGGCAGAGGAGGGCCAGCCTCTTTTTGCCAACCCCAGAAATGCCGCCGCCGGCTCGGTACGTCAGCTAGATCCACGGGTTACGGCGAAGCGCCCCCTGGACATCTATATCTACGGCCTGGGATATACCGAAGGGGAAGGGATAGGCGAGCGAGAAATGCCCCCAACTCACTGGGAAACCATGGAGTATCTCAAGTCAATGGGATTTAAAATAAGCCCATATAATACTCATGTTTCCGATATTAGCGGTGCGGATAACTACTATCTGCGCTGGGTTAAGGAGAGAGAGAACCTGGAATTTGATGCCGATGGCATTGTGATTAAGGTAAACTCATTAGGGCTTCAGCGAGCATTGGGTACGGTGGGTCACGACCCCCGCTGGGCAGTGGCCTATAAATTCCCCGCTATTCAGGCCACTACCAGGCTTCTCGACATCGGCATTAATGTGGGGCGAACGGGTAGCCTCAACCCCTACGCCATCCTAGAGCCGGTATCAGTTAGCGGTGTCACCATCAAGCGGGCAGCACTCCACAACGAGGAGGATATCCGGCGTAAGGACATTCGCATCGGCGACACGGTGGTGGTGCAGCGCGCCGGCGAGGTCATTCCCGAGGTGGTCGCTCCCGTTTTATCCAGGCGCAGCGGTCAGGAAAGGCTCTTCGTGATGCCATCCCGGTGCCCCGTTTGCGGCGTCAAGGTGGTTAAGCCGGAGGGTGAGGTGATGACGCGGTGCACCAACGCCACCTGTCCCGCCCAGATATATGAGCTCCTCACCCACTTCGTCTCCCGCGGCGCCATGGACATCGACGGGATAGGGGAAAAGCTGGCTGCCGCCCTGCTTAAAGAAGGTCTGGTTAAAAATGTCGCCGATCTCTACTCACTTCGCAAGCAAGACCTGATAGACCTGGAGAGGATGGGGGAAAAGAGCGTCCAGAATTTGCTAGATGCCATCGAGAAGAGCAAGGAGCGCCCTTTTGCAAGGGTAATCTTCGCTCTAGGCATCAGGCATGTCGGTGCCGAGACCGCGGAGCTCCTGGTCAGCCACTTAGGTAGCATGGACAAGCTGGCCAACGCCTCTATCGATGATCTCCTTGAGGTGCCTACCGTTGGCCCCAAGGTCGCAGAGAGCATCCGTGCCTTCTTCCGGCAGGAGGATAACCGCCGCATTATTGACAAGATGAGAAAGGCAGGGGTAAGGCTTGAGCAGGAAAGGAAAGTCCCAGGCGAGCTGCCACTGGCTGGGCGAGAGTTCGTGCTCACCGGCAAGCTGGAAGCGCTACCCCGGGGTGAGGCCGAGGCACGTATCAGGGAGCTCGGCGGCAGCGTGGGCTCGAGCGTCACCAGAAAGACAACCGACGTGGTAGCAGGGGCCGAGCCGGGCTCGAAGCTGGAGAGGGCGCGTTCCCTGGGCACCAGGCTGCTTAACGAGGATGAATTTCGTCACCTCCTCGAGGAGGGCAATATAAATAAAGGAGTAGAAAATGGCTAGAGTATTGATCGTTTACCATTCACAGAGCGGGAATACAGAGGAGATGGCGCAGGCGGTAGCGGAAGGGGCGCGGTCGGTGGAAGGAACCGAGGTCGCCCTTAAGCGGGCCTTCGATGCTACCGCTAAGGACCTCATTAGCTGCGATGCGGTGGCCTTTGGCACCTCAACAAACTTCGCCTACATATCCGGAGGCTTAAAGGACTTCTTCGATCGCACCCTTATTCAGTGCCAGGACAAGACCACCGACAAGCCCTACTGCACCTTCACCAGCAGCGGTATGGGAAAGAGGAAAGCCCTCGATGTCCTCGATGGCATATGTTCCGCCTATAAACTGAGGAAGACCGGTGAAGGTATCATGGCTCCGGGCAAGGCCACCCCCGAGATCCTCGCCGAGCTGCGTGAGATGGGTAAGAGGCTGGCCACCACCTGAAATATATGTACCGACATTCTTTAGTATATTTGGACTGGATGAGCCTAAGCCTGTAAAAGCGGTCCTCGCGGGTTTTTAAGCAACCGGTAGAATCAGGCAAAGGGGTGCGCATCAGCTTCAAGGAGTAAAGCTCTAGTTAAGCTATGAAACTGATTGTCGGGCTAGGAAATCCAGGGAAGAGCTATGCCGGTAACCGCCATAACGTGGGGTTCCAGTGTCTCGACCACTTCGCTACTCAGCACCGCATACCTATAAAAGAGCGAAGGTTAAGGCTCAAAACACTAAAGGCCAAATACGGGACGGGCGAGGTTGCCGGTACGCCGCTGATACTGGCCAAGCCCCGAACATACATGAACCACAGCGGGGCGGCGGTGGTCCAGCTAGTGCGCCGCTTCGAGATATCGCTGGATAACCTCATTGTGATCCACGACGACCTGGACCTGCCCCTAGGCAAACTGCGCATCCGCCAGCGTGGCGGTGCAGCGGGGCATAAGGGCGTAGCATCCATCATAACCTCCCTGGGAAGCGAGGAGTTCTACAGAATTCGCGTCGGCATCAGCCGCCCCGATGGCGATGAGGTCTCCTACGTGCTGAGCGATTTCAGCTCTGAGGAAAAGGAAATCGCAGGGGAAGCCTTTGCCCGGGTCGCCGATGCCATCCTTTGCATACTAACTGAGGGGATCGAGGCGGCGATGAATCGCTTTAACTAAAGTAGCCCTCCTCTCAGTTGCGGCAATTCAACTCAGGGTGCTATAATCCCCTTTAGCCTATTGTAAGAGGTTTTCTAGATGGAACCAGGGTTATTCATTACCGTAATAGGCGCAAGCGATTGCTCCGCAGAAGAGACCAAGCTCGCCGAGGAGGTGGGGCGGGAGCTGGCAAGGCGCGGCGCCACCCTGATCTGCGGCGGTCTCGAGGGGGTGATGGAGGCAGCATGTCGGGGAGCCTACTCCCAAGGTGGTATTACTATTGGTATCCTACCCGGGAACAGCCGCAAAGATGCCAATCCCTATGTTCGAATCCCCATCGTCACCGGCATGGGCTATACCAGAAATGCTATCGTCGCCAAATCGGGTCAGGCAGTGATCGCCATCGGCGGCAGCTATGGGACCCTTTCCGAGATCGCCTATGCACTGCAAAGTGACATCCCGGTTATCGGACTGGGCACCTGGTCACTGGCACGGGGAGGTGTGGCGGATAAATCCATAATCGTGGCTCAAAATCCTATGGATGCCGTGGAAAAGGCCATTGGCGTAATAAGGAAGGGCTAGCACTCTCAACTAATAGGATGGCTAAATATGATAAAGGGCCGGAGAGTGATATCCTATACCTTAGTTAGAAAAAGGTAAAAGGAGAGCGATGACGGTGGCGGTAATTGAGGAAGTGAGAGCCAGGGAGATCCTCGATTCCCGTGGCAATCCCACGGTGAAGGTTCATGTAAGGCTCTCCGATGGTACCCTGGGGCACGCCGCGGTGCCTTCAGGGGCCTCCACCGGCGCCCACGAGGCACTGGAGCTTCGCGATGGCGATAAGGCCCGGTTCGGTGGGTTGGGAGTGCTCCGGGTGGTGGAGAATATCGAGCAGGAGATCGGATCTGCACTTATCGGGATGCCTTGCCAGGAGCAGGTGGCCATAGATGAGCGGATGATCGAGCTCGATGGCACGCCAAACAAATCCCGGCTCGGTGCCAACGCTATTTTAGGCGTCTCCCTCGCTGTCGCCCATGCCGCCGCCAAATCTCTGGAGCTCCCTCTCTATCGCTACATCGGCGGCGAGGAGGCGTGCACCCTGCCCGTGCCTATGATGAATATCCTGAACGGCGGAAAGCACGCTGCGGACGCGACCGATTTCCAGGAGTTCATGATCGTCCCGCTGGGGACACAGCGCTTTGCCCACGCCCTCCGGATATGCGCCGAGGTTTATCAGTCCCTGAAGCAGGTGCTCCAGAGCAAGGGGCTGAGTACCAATGTCGGCGATGAAGGCGGTTTCGCACCCCGCTTGAGCTCCAACAAAGAGGCGGTTGAGTTGATACTCGCCGCTATCGAGGCGGCAGGCTATAAGCCCGGCGCCGATTGTTTCATTGCCCTCGACCCGGCAGCCAGCGAGTTTTTCCAGGGCGACGAATATATACTTGCCAGGGAGGGCCTCTCCCTCTCCAGAGCCGAGATGGTAGATTACTACGTGAAATTGGTATCCGAATACCCCATTATCAGCATCGAGGATGGTATGGCGGAGGACGATTGGGACAGTTGGCGGATGCTCATGGATAAGATGGGAGGAAAAGTCCAGCTCATTGGCGATGATCTTTATGTCACCAGTGTGCCACGCCTCGCCCGCGGCATCAGGGAGAAGGCATCCAATTCCATCCTCATCAAGCTCAACCAGGTTGGCACCCTTACCCAGACCATCGAGGCTATCGATATGGCGCAGAAAGCGAAATGGACAGCGGTGGTGAGCCACCGCTCCGGCGAGACCGAGGATGTCACCATCGCCGACCTCGCCGTAGCCAAGAACACTGGCTTTATCAAGGCAGGCGCCCCCTGTCGCTCGGAGCGCCTGGCCAAATATAACCGCCTGCTCAGCATCGAGGAGGAGCTAGGAGAGCGCGCCCGCTACCCGGGTATGAGCGCGCTGTACAATTTGGCAAAATGACCACTATTGGCATTACAACCACAGTCCCTATAGAGGTGCTCCTGGCAGCGGGCTACCGGCCCGTTGACCTGAATAATGTCTTTATCTCCGACCCGGACCCGGAAAGGCTGGTTAATATCGCAGAGAGGGCGGGCTTTCCCATCAATTGCTGCACCTGGATCAAGGGCATATACGGTGTCGTCATGGAGCAGGGCATCGATACCGTGCTCTGCGTCACCACCGGCGATTGCTCCAACACCATCATGCTCATGGAAGTATTAAAACTCAAGGGACTCAACGTAATCCCCTTCGCCTACCCCGACCATCCCGATGCTCTTCGTATGCAGAATTGCCTGGAATCTCTTGCCGAGACCTTGGGTACAACAGTTGAAACGGCTGTGAATATTCGAAAAGAGCTAGAAAAAGCGAGGAGGCTGGCCCATGAGCTCGATGAGCTCACCTGGAATGGTAACGCGAGCGGGTGGGAGAACCACTTCTGGCTGGTTTCCACCTCCGATTTCATGGGAGACCTTGATGAATACGAAAGACAACTGGGTCAGCTTTTAACCGAATGTCACGAGCGAGATGAACGAGAAGGGCGAAATATGCTGCGTCTGGCCTATATCGGCGTTCCCCCTATCTTCGCCAGGGACCTGTACCATTTCCTTGAAAGCCAGGGGGCCAGGGTGGTATTCAACGAAATTCAGCGTCAGTTCGCCATGCCCCGCTATGGCAATCGGCGAAATTCACTCGCCCAGCAATACTCAAGCTATACATACCCCTACTCCATATTCGACAGGCTCAACGACATCCTGCCACAATTTCGAGAGCGCCGGGTGGACGCCGTCATCCACTATGTTCAGGCCTTCTGTCATCGCGGAATAGGAGACATCATCTTTCGCCACCGCATTGACCTGCCCATCCTGACCCTGGAGGGGAATAACGACTATACGCTTACCGCACACCTTAAGACCAGGATCGAGGCCTTTCTGGACATGGTGAGGCGTCGCCATACCATTACCGGTGGGGCGAGGAAATCACAAGCACCATTCTTTGAGATTGCGGGGCTTGTCCCGACCGCCGGGGAGAGTTCCGAGTTCACTTCGGCTATGCCCGGCAGCAGGCGTAGACCCTCGCTATAACTAATCACGGAACTGTTAGGAAATAAAAAAGGTAGAAAAGGAGGACTAAATGACAACAAGGATCGGCATAAACGGCTTTGGCAGAATCGGGAGGCAGATACTCAGGGCGGTCAATGAAAACCATACCGGAAAGCTTGAGGTGGTCGCCCTCAATGACCTGACGGACACCAGGACCAACGCCCATCTTCTAAGGCATGACTCTACCTACGGTGCATACCCCGGCAAGGTGGAGGCAACCGAGGATGCCATCGTCGTCGATGGCAAGCCGGTGAAGGTGCTTTCCGAGCGCGACCCCAGTAAGATTGCCTGGGCTGAATACGGGATCGAGGTGGTGGTGGAGTCCACCGGGCTCTTTACCGATGCAGCCAGGGCTGCCGCCCACCTGGAGGGCGGGGCCAAGAAGGTCATCATCTCCGCCCCGGCGAAGGGGGAGGATGTGACCATCGTCCTGGGGGTCAATGAAAGCCACTATGACCCCAAAAAGCATCGCGTCATATCAAATGCCTCCTGCACCACCAACTGCATCGCCCCCGTGGCCAAGGTACTTCACCAGTCCTTTGGCATCGAAATGGGACTCATGTCCACCATCCACGCCTACACCAACGACCAGCGGATACTGGACCAGTTCCATACGGACCTGAGGCGAGCGCGGTCAGCGGCAATGAACATCATTCCCACCACCACCGGCGCGGCAAAGGCGGTCACCTTGGTCATCCCCGAGCTGGCGGGCAGGATTCACGGCATGGCCTACCGCGTGCCCGTCCCCACCGTATCCGTGGTGGACTTCGTCGCCACGCTCAGTAAAGGAGCAACTGCAGATGAGATTAATGAGGCATTCAAAAAGGCTGCTGCAGGCCCGTTGAAGGGTATCCTCGAGTTCTGCAATGAGGAACTGGTGAGCATGGACTTCAAGGGAAACCCTTCAAGCGCCATCTTCGATGCGCCGGCAACGATAGTGATCGGTGGTAGCATGGTGAAGGTGCTCGCATGGTATGACAATGAATGGGCCTATAGCTGCCGCGTCGCCGACCTGGTAGCCTTTATCGCAAAGCAGGGGCTTTAGCTATCGGCGCCATTTCATAAAAAAAGGTTGCCCGTTAACGAGGCCTGAAATAGAAACTCAAGTCCAATATCCAAATAAAACCTAAAAAAGTAACGATGATTACCCCTTATGAAGCCCATTGGCTTTAATGTAAGGCTACAGGGGGAAGCTATTTGAAAAATACCAATGCGGAAAGTTTCCCCAGTTTAAAAATGTAAAAGACTGGGATCCCTATTGACAAAAATGCGACTCACTATTTGCCATGTAGCGTTAATTACTCACGCTCTTCTGAAGCATCTAACATGCTGAGTTTCCCCATCCTATTGACAAGGGTGACCCCGATGGTATGATAATTATGGGCATATGTTCATAATTCATACGGAATTTAGGGAATGGAGCTTAAAGTGCCAAGGTTGAGTAAATGGAGGCTAATAGCCAAAGAGCTGGCAGCCCATATTCCCTTCACCGCTTTTGGAGCTCTGAGCGGGCTTTTATTCACGGTCATAATAATCTGGGGCGGTTTTCTGAACCCGATTTCAAACACTTCAGAGACAGTCTTTTACGTCCTCCATCCCACCCACGTCTTCCTCAGCGCCCTGGTAACTACCGCTATATATAGGGTACATGGAAAGGGTAAAATATGGGCAGCCATCCTGATCGGTTATACCGGTGCTATCGGCATCGCTACCCTGAGCGATTCAATCGTTCCCTACTTGGGAGAATCGCTGGCGGTTCTGCCGGGCAGGGAGCTCCATATTGGCTTCATAGAAGAACCGTGGCTTACCAACCCGCCGGCACTCCTGGGCATTGCAATCGGTTACTGGAGACCGATTACCAAGTTCCCCCACGCCGGTCATGTACTAATCAGCACCTGGGCCTCACTATTCCACATCATTATGGCAGTTGGGGAGTCAGTAAACTGGATTCAACTTCTTTCCATCTTCTCGTTCCTGTTTATAGCCGTTTGGATTCCCTGCTGTCTGAGCGATATCATATACCCCCTGCTATTTGTAAGAGGGGCCAGAAGCCATAACCACCATTAAGGGAAATCTGGCCAAACGTGTTGATTTAATATATAATCGAGACACATTCATCAAGCGAGGAGGAATTCCCATGCGCGTACTGCTTATGAGTACTCCCTATCCCCTTGAAGAGAACCCCATCCCACCGCTCTCCCTGAGCTACCTCGCCGCAATGCTCCAGAGTGAAGGTATTGAGGTCCAGATCCTGGACCTTCTAGTGTCCCAGCATTCAGCCCGCAAGATCAGGGATAAGCTTGAGGAATATCAGCCCGGGATGGTCGGCGCTACATGCGTAACCCTGAATTCACCCATCGCCTCCCGAAACCTGAAGGTATGCAAGGATTTTGACCCCAGCATCGTAACCATGCTCGGTGGTCCCCATGCCAGCTTCGCCCTCAAGGAGACCCTCCTCCGGGCCCGCTGGATCGATGTGATAGTAATAGGGGAGGGAGAGCGAACGCTGGTCGAGCTAGTGAGGGCCCTGGAGAAAGGCAAGGACATCCGGCAGGTGGCGGGGATCGCCTTCCGTGAGGATAATAGGGTGGTAAAAACCGAGCCCCGTCCCCTTATCGAGAACCTGGATGAACTCCCCCCCCCAGCGCGCCATCTCTTGCCCCTCTCCAAGTACCGCGCCATCGACTCTCCCTGCACTGTAATCACCAGCAGGGGTTGTCCCTACCGCTGCATCTTCTGCTCCGGGCCCCGGCTCTTCGGGCGCCGTGTCCGCTTCCGCGACCCCAGGCTGGTGGTCGATGAGATAGAGCAGCTCCATAAAGGGTTCGGTTTTGAGAAGTTAAACATCGTCGATGATACCTTCACCCTCAACCACCGCCACGCCCAAGAGGTCTGTGATGAAATCATGAGGCGCAACCTCAAGTTTCAGTGGAATGTCTTCGCCCGCGCCGATACTGTAACCGCGGAGCTACTTAACAGGATGAGAAAGGCTGGCTGCTCCTGGCTGCTCTACGGCGCTGAGTCAGCATCCCCCGAGATCTTGAAGACCATTAAGAAAGGGACCACCCCCGACGATATAAGGCAGGGAACCAGGCTCGCCACCGAGGCTGGGATCGGGGTGTTCAACTCCTTCATCTTCGGTCTGCCCGGTGAAAGCCCGGAGACCGCCTGCCTGTCGCTGGCTTTTGCCCATGAGCTTAACCGGGATTACGATGCCAAATATGGTTTCCACCTGCTATCCCCGCTGCCGGGAACCGAGCTGTATGAGAAGCCCAAAGACTATGGCCTGCGCATCCTTTCCCGAAACTGGGCCAAGTATAACGCCAATGAACCGATTACCGAGACTGCTACTATGAGCCCGCAACAGGTCCTTCAGCACATGGCCGACTACGACCGGATAATTGCCTATGTCTGGCAGCAGATAAAGGATAAGGCGGCGGAGGGGGATCCCGTCTGTGCGGAAGAGGTGAGACAAAAAGCGAGCATAGAGTTCATCTGGAAGATTCTCAAGGGCGATGTCATTGAGCGGCTGGATCATATGAAGGATGGCGGCGATCCAGTGGGACAGCTTGCTCAGCGCATATCGCGCAAGATGGATGTCCCGTTGGATGTGGCCGAGCGGGAGATGGGGAGACTGGTGCAGATGGGGCTTATCCAGCGCGAATCGGCGAACGGAAGATCAATATGGCAGTGGGTCTAGAGGATATCGAAACTGCGCTGAGTGGAATACTCCTCCCTCAACCCAAGCGAAGCCTTACACAGCTTAACATGGTTAGGGACATCGGGGTATCTGAGGGAAGTGTGAAGCTCACCCTTGCCCTGACTGTCCTGAGTGCTGCTGAGAGGGAGCGGGTTCAGGAAAGGGTACGCGCTGCCATTGAGGCTATCCCCGGGGTGAAAGAGCTAGCCATCGAGCTTGTGGAGCAGCCGCTCCAGGAGCTTAACCAGTTCGACCGCGTTATAGCAGTTATGAGCGGTAAGGGCGGCGTGGGGAAATCGCTGGTCACCGCCCTGCTCGCCATCGCCCTCACCCGTCACGGGCATCAGGTGGGCATCCTGGATGCGGATATAACCGGACCCAGCATACCCAAGATGTTTGGCCTGAAGGCTCGTCCCACTGGGAGTGAGAACGGCATCCTGCCGGTAGAGACGAGGTCCGGGATATCGGTCATGTCCCTCAACCTGCTCTTGCCTCACGAGGACGACGCCGTTATCTGGAGAGGGCCCTTGCTTGCCAAGGCTATCACCCAGTTCTGGCAGGAGGTACTCTGGGGCAAGCTCGATTGCCTATTAGTTGACCTGCCCCCGGGCACCGCCGATATCCCCCTCACCGTGATGCAATCGCTCCCCCTTTCAGGCGTCGTTATCGTCTCCACACCTCAGGACCTGGCAAACATGGTGGTGCGCAAGGCGGTTCACATGGCGCACAAGCTAAACGTCCACATCTCAGGGGTGGTGGAGAATATGAGCTACCTGGTTAGCCCGGAGACGGGAAAGAGGATCGAGCTCTTTGGTCGGAGCAGGGGGGAGGAGATGGCAAGTGAGGCCGAGGCCCCCCTCCTGGGGCAAATCCCGGTAGACCCGGAACTCGCCGCGCTCTGCGACAGCGGCGATATCGAGCGCTACAACTCCGAGCCCTTCACTTCACTATCATCAGCCTTCATCCAGGCGCTGCCAGCCTCGTCCCGTCCCGCTGAGGACCAGACTGGTAAATAGGGCATTAAACAAATACTCGACCAAGAATTGACTCATTTTGCCGATATAATGCCGGATTCTTTGCCACAGGCTGGGGAAATTCGCCTGAAGGAGGTTTAAAATGCCGCTCCGCATAACCACCCTCAGCGAGAATACGGCGGGCAGAGCTGGACTGCTTGCTGAATGGGGCCTGAGCGTCCTGGTAGAAACGGGTGACATCAAGATACTCCTCGATACGTGCGCCAGCATCTCAGTGCCCCATAATGCTTCAATATTAGGGGTAGATCTGTCAGCGATCGATAAGATCGTGTTGAGCCATGGCCACTACGACCATACCGGTGGGCTCAAGGAGGTGCTTGCTAAGACAGGGTCAGTTGAGATAATTGCCCATCCCGATGTATGGGCTAAAAAATACATCCGGTTCGGCGAGCGTGATGTTTACATCGGCATTCCCTTCTCAAGGGGGGAACTCGAGGGCCTAGGTGCTTCCTTCACCCTGAGCCCGGAGCCGGTCTGGATCACGGATGAAATTGTGACCAGTGGCGAGATCCCGATGGTAGAGGAGTATGAAGTGATCGAGCCTAACTTCTATGTTAAGAAAACGGGCGAGATGCGCCCTGACCCCTTCTTGGACGACCGTGCACTCATCATCGTGACCGATGAGGGACTGGTGGTCATCCTGGGCTGTGCCCACCGCGGAGCGGTAAATACCCTGCGCCACGCCCAGCAGATAACCGGTGTAGAGCTGATTCACACAGTCATTGGCGGCACCCATCTTATCAGTGCCTCCGAGGAGCGTGTCCTGCGCACCGCTTCAGCCTTCCAGGAGCTTGGGGTACAGCGGGTCGGCGTTTCGCACTGCACCGGGCTGCCAGCTTCGGTGCTCCTCGCCCAGCAGCTCGGGGGATCCTTCTTCTTCAATAACACCGGCACCATCATAACCGTCCCGTAATAGCTTCATTTGCCTTTATTTAAATACCGTAGTATAATCATTTTCGGGGTGAGGTATGTCTCTGGCAGAATTACGTGACCTCTTTATAATCATCTTTGCCGTACTGGGTATTGGGGCCACGGTATTCCTTACCGTTATCGCCTTTCTGATCCTCCGCAGGGTTCTTGCCATCCTCAATTCGGGGAGAATGATAGCAGGGAATATCCGGAGCATCACCTCCGCAGTTTCCCAGGACCTGGTAAAGCCACTGGCCAGCATCGCCAGCGTGGCGCAAGGTGTCGCTAAGGTCCTGGAATTCTTCTCTGATAGGAGAAAGGAGAGGAGGAAAGGTGACTGAGGAAAATAAGGGACACGGCTTTCTAACCGGCCTCCTCATTGGAGGGGTCATCGGCGCGGCACTCACTTTCTGGCTTGTAGAGCGGACGGGCCAGCGAGGGCGGCAGGGTTTGGGCGTCGGTAGCAAGGCGAGTGACCTTGCCAGTTATATTAAGGATGAGGTCTCAAGCAAAGTGAAGGAGCTAATCAGGCGGACTATCGAGGAGGGAAGCGAGACCGCCCGCAGGACCCGCGACGACATCGAGGAGAGGTTGAGGGAGGAAAGCGAAGAATAACTGCTGGGACAGTTCAAAAATTGGTCGATTTCTACTCAACTTGGAGGATTGATTCAGTCAGATAGGTATTATCGAGCTTAATAGTAAAAGAGAAATAGAGGAACGGGGAGGCAATGCCTCTCCGTTTATTTTACACCGTATCTCGGGTAGGAGCCAAATAGCTTGAAGAGGGAGGTTTCCTGTCGCACCTGCTCAAGCGCCTCGCTCACGGCAGGGTCATCGTGGTGACCCTCCAGGTCGATAAGGAAGATATACCTTCCCAGGCTCTCCTTGGAGGGACGGGATTCCACCTTTGTCAGGTTGATACTTCGCTGGGCGAACTTTTGTAGCACCTCACAGAGCACCCCCGGACTATCATCGGCGAAGGAGAAACAGAGGGATGTCTTGTCAAAGCCGGTTGGCAGGTGATCTGTAGGGGCCAGGACCACGAAGCGGGTAACATTGGATTCCCGATCCTGAATCCCAGTGGCCAGGACCTCTGCTCCATAAAGCTCGGCCGCCCGCCTGTTGCCGATGGCGGCAGCAGGGTGAGTCGAGGCCATCATATCCTCCACTGCGCCGGCGGTGGAGAGGGCTGCCACCACCTCAACCCTGGGAAAGCAGCGCTCAATGACCTGGCGGCACTGCCCCAGTGCCTGAGGATGGGAGAAGAGCACCTTCACCTCACTCGCCTGGGTCCCCGGTTTGACCAGGAGGTGGTGCTCAATGGGCAGCACCAGCTCCTTTCTAATGAGCACACCCGACTCGTGGATTAATAGGTCAAGGGTATCGGTAACCGAACCCTCGATGCTGTTCTCTATGGCCACTACCCCCTCCTCCGCCATCCCCGAAGCGACCGCAACCGCCACCGCAGGGATGCTGGGGAAGGGGATTAGCTGGGCGGTCTTATCATGAAGAAGCGCCGCCTCCTCGGTGAAGGTCCCCGGCGGACCAAGATATGCAATCCTCTTTGCCATACTTATCCTGTGAGCGCTACCCTCAGTGCCCCCTCCGCCTCAGGCTTGGTTACCGCAACTATCTGAGCATCTGCCTCCAAAATGGTATCGTCCGTCGGCACATGGGCACCCGACTTCCCGGTTATGAGACAGATCACGCTATCGGGAGGGAAGTCGATCTCGCTCATCCTCTTTCCTACCACCGAGGAACTTGGGGGGATATTTACCTCGACGACCTCTAGATCTCCCCCCTTTAAGGTGAGTAGGTGGACCAGGGGATGTATGGGCACCTCCTCCTCGATATGCTCCAGGATGATATTGGTGCTGCTTATAGTGACATCTATGCCCAGCTTCTTAAATAGCGCTTCATTTTTTGGGTTGTTGATGCGCGCTATGGTGCGTGGCACCTTGAACTTGTGCTTTGCTACCTGGCAGGCGACCAGATTATCCTCATCCTCGTCGGTAACCGCAATGAGCATATCCGCCCGCTCCGTCCCCGCATCGCCGAGGGTTCGCGCCTCGCATCCATCGCCGCGCACCACCACGCTCCCCAGTTGCTCGCAGATTGCACCACACCTCGCCGGGTCCTTCTCCAGAATCAATACCTCATGCCCCTCGCTCAACAGGGCCTGGGAGAGGTAGTATCCTACCTTACCACCACCGACTATAATAAAATACATCAAAGCCCCCCTTAGCCCACTACCTTATCCCGCAGCAGTTGCGCCCCTACCTTGGTCGGGCTGATCGTCTCCAGCCCCAGGGTATGATAGAGCTCTTCACGGAGGGGATCATAGATGCGACAAACCACCTTGGGAACATTAAATACGTCTTTTGCTATCTGAGCAGCCATCACGTTGCGATTATCTCCCTGGGTTACAGCAACGAAGGCATCGGCCTCCTCGATCCCCGCCTTCTTAAGGGATTCCTCATCGGTGCCGTCGCCCACCAATGGTGTGCCTTTAAAGGCTGAAGGAAGCCAGCGAAAGCTGTATGTATCCCTATCTAGAATGGTAACCTTATGTCCATCTTCTTCCAACAGTGCAGCCAGCTGGGCACCTACCCTACCGCACCCCATGATCACCACATTCACTCTTCAGCCTCCTCCATCGGTCCCCTCCAGAGCAACACCCGGCACGGGGCATTCCGCAGAATATAGGGAACGGTGTCCCCCATGTCGAACTCACCGAAGGGCTTCTTGTATTCCAGTCCCATGATGATCATGTCCACCCCCCGCTCCACTGCCTCATCCACTATGGCAGGACCGGTCTCCCGCGCCTGAAGTATCTCCGTTTCCACCTGGCTATCCATCATATCAGCGATCTTCTCGGCATTGGCAAGCACGCTCTCCCCGCTCTGGGTCTCCGGCTGAACCTCCGCATCCAATGGAAGGACGCGGCTCACCTGAATCACATGGACTACGTAGACCTTCCCCTTGCTCCTCCGGGCGAGGACGCAGGCGGTCCTGACTATATCGTCATCCGCCTTCTTCCCGGTTACCGGCACCAGAAACTTGGTAAACATCGCGCTCTCACCCCCCTATACCATTACCCAAATGGCTTATTATAATCGCTGCATCAAAATGATGCAATACTGTCTCCCCATAGATTATCAACCCTCCCCTTTACGCCGCATGATCTGGCCATCGATGAGCCTATCGGCGGTCTCCTTGAGAAGCTCCAGCTCCTCCAGTGACAGGTCGTCCAGCCGCTCCAGGTTATACTCCACGGTGGAGATGATCTGTTTCACCGTACCCTCCCTGCGCCGGGTAAAGTAGACAGTGATACTGGCGATTATCGTCCCCCAAAAGAGCATGGTCCCCAGGATCGCCCATATGCCACCGACTATATGGCCCGCCGTAGTTAACGGTTTAAAGGGCGTCCCCATCGTCTCCACCGCCGCCAGGCTCCACCACAAAGCCTGCCCATAAGAGTATACATGTTCCGGATTGGCATCATGCTCGGCAAAGTAGAAGCCGGCGGAGAAAAGCAGCCATAGGACAGTGAGCAGCGTGAACATGGGCAGAAAAGGGGTCTGGGTGACAATGACCCTGAGGAATCTAACGAACCCGGGGACATTGGGCGCAATCCTCAGCCTTCTCCTGGGCTCCCTCCTTCTCCTGAGCACCTCATCCCCGGGCCGAATCCTGGAAACCGGCTCGAAAGGCTTTTCTTCTCCCATTCCTGAACACCCCGCTCTCTATGATCATTGGGCGGAATTTTACTCTTGTCGCTGCTAGTTGTCAATGGCCTCGTCTAGAGGTTGAAGGATTCCAGTGCGGTTAATGATAGCTGCTTCCCCTTTATAACTATCCAAAACTTAAACCAGAATTTATCCGCTTCAGATAGATAGGTTGCAGCCCGCTGTAACTATGAGGCACTTTGTCAATTGTAGCTGCCCTTGTTCTGCTTAGCCGAATAATACAACTCGTCGTTGCCACGAAAATACAGTCTGGGGTAGTTCGATTGTTATATTGTAACCCATGCGTTCAATTTAATATACAGCCTTTCGGATTGTAAACAGGCGAGCGCACTAATCAAAGTGCTTACCTCCGACTCGTGGCACCACCTATGAACTAACCCCTTCACCAGTCGTTAAACACCCATTTCCCACCTCAGTATTACCCTTAGCAACGGCATGTTGGATTGCGATCAGAGCCGAAGCTCCGCTCAGAAGGCGAAGAGCAAGAAATCCCACCATGAAATGCATGCCTATCTACATGCCTGCTATCGCAGCCACAATGGGCTAGTACCTGGTTGCAAAAGTAAACGTCTAATCACCTCTTCCGAGAATGCGATTTCCCAAGCTCATCATCCCCCTCTCTGAGGTAATTAAAAAATTGCGTGGATTTCCGCAAGGAAGTGCTAGCGGCGATGTTTCACCCTGTACAAAGTACGAGAAACTTGCTAAATATAGGGAGCGATAGTAGAATATTTATGCGAATAACTATTGGAGGGCGGCATGGATAAGGGGACATGGACGGTAAAGGCGGGGCTTGCCCAGATGCTAAAGGGCGGCGTGATCATGGACGTGGTCACCCCGGAGCAAGCCAGGATCGCTGAGGAGGCAGGGGCCTGCGCCGTGATGGCACTGGAGCGTGTCCCCGCGGATATTCGCGCTGCGGGAGGGGTCGCCCGCATGGCAGACCCCAGCATGATTTCAGCCATAATGGAGACGGTCTCCATCCCGGTAATGGCCAAGTGCCGTATCGGTCACTTTGTGGAGGCTCAGGTCCTGGAGAGCCTCGGGGTAGACTTCGTCGATGAATCTGAGGTATTGACCCCTGCCGATGAAAGCCATCATATCTGGAAGCACGACTTCAAGGTTCCCTTCGTCTGTGGCTGCCGTGACCTGGGCGAGGCGCTGCGGCGGATCTCCGAGGGAGCGGCGATGATAAGGACCAAGGGGGAGGCAGGCACAGGGAATATCGTGGAGGCGGTGAGGCATATGAGGGCAGTTATGGACGAAATCCGCAAGCTGGGGAGCATGACCACCGATGAGTTGGTAGCTGAGGCTAAAGCCCTGGGTGCCCCCCTGGAGCTGGTTACCAAGGTACAAAAAACGGGAGGGCTGCCGGTGGTGAACTTCGCCGCTGGCGGCATTGCCACCCCGGCGGATGCGGCATTGATGATGCAACTGGGTGCGGAGGGCGTGTTCGTCGGCTCCGGGATCTTCAAGTCCAGCAACCCGGAGGTAAGGGCCAAAGCCATCGTTAAGGCCACCACCCACTACCGCGACCCGGAGATTATCGCCGAGGCTTCCAAGGGGCTAGGGGTGGCGATGCCAGGTCTTGACATAAAGACCATAGCCGAGGAGAATCTACTCTCCTCCAGGGGCTGGTAAGAGGGGTAAAGGCGCTGAGATGGATAGAGTCAGGAGGTAGCGTGAAGAAAATCGGCGTCCTAGCCCTTCAGGGGGACTTTGCTGAGCACATTGCTCTCTTACTCCGCCTTGATGCAGAGGCTTTTCCCATTCGACTGCCCCGGGAACTTGAGGGCCTGGACGGGCTCGTTATCCCCGGTGGGGAGAGCACCACCATATCCAAATTAATGGGGGAGTATGATTTTATGACGCCCCTCAGCAGGCTTTGCAATGAGGGCTTCCCCATAATGGGCACCTGTGCCGGCATGATCCTGCTGTCGAGAAAAATGGTGGATTTAGGTGTTGAGCCTCTGGGAGCTATGGACATAGAGGTGAGGCGTAACGCCTTTGGCCGGCAGGTGGATAGCTTTGAGGCCGACCTTGAGATACCCGCTATCGGTGAGCCTCGCTTTCACGGCGTGTTTATTCGGGCACCCTTTATCCAGCGGGCGGGGGACGGCGTAGCAGTGCTGGCACGGCTTCCGGACGGCTCCGTCGTAGCGGCGAGGCAGGGCTATATGCTCGCTCTGGCCTTCCATCCTGAACTGACCGATGACCTAAGGCTCCACTCCTATTTCCTGAGCATGGTCAACGGTGACATGAAGCGATGATTCGATCCCTTTATCCCACTGACCTGCTATCATATCTTTTCCTTTCACGGAGGGAGCTTCCCAACCAGGCTATCGCCCGTAATAGCCTTCTTAGAAGAAGCCCTTTCTCTCCAGAGGTCTTCCTGGAGCACTGGCTCCACTTGAGAGGAAGACGGCACACCCTGGTATCAGTGGAGGGTAGTCGCCTGAGCAGCGTAGTTTCGTTTAAGCGATGTGTCGCGCCCACTGCCTGGCAGGTCGATTATCTCAAGGCCGATGATGAGGAGCACTGCATTGCCCTTCTGGACCGACTCAGCGCCGCAGCAGCGGAGTGGGGAGTACGAAAACTCTTCCTGCGCCTCCCCGCTACTACCCCCCTCGCCGATGGGGCGAGGCGTGCCGGCTTCTCATGCTACACTAAGGATTACCTCTACCGCCATGTTGATGAATCAAGACATAATATAACTGCACCACCTGAGCCCTACCAGATCCGCACCAGAGACCGCAGTGATGAGCACGGACTCTTCAAGCTATATATTGCTGCTGTTCCCCTCCCGGTGCGCACCGCCGAGGGGATGACCCTGGAGGAGTGGCAGGGAAGCAGGGAGCAGGGCTCCTGGTTTGATGAGCGCAGGGAATTTGTACTCCAGGGGCGAGGTAGCCTGGCCGGCTGGCTGCAAATCACCGCCACCAAGGGAAAGGGCTGCTTTAACATTGTGTCTCATCAATTGGGGGTGGATGAGCTTGGGTGGTTGGTGAACTATGCTCTTATGTTCCTCGACGGTAAGTCTCCTATATACTGCGTTGTTCCTGCCTTTCAAGGACAACTAACCGGTATTCTGGAAAGTAACGGCTTTGAGCAGGTAACGGAGTGCGACACCATGCTGAAGGAGGTCGCCTTAAGGGTTAGGGAAGCGCAGGCGATACCGATTAGAGCCTGAGGTAAGCGATGTTTAAGAGAATTACTGACGATCTCGATGCACTGCTAGAGCGGCTGCCTCCCCACATTGCGCAGCCGCTCCGGGAGCGGGAGAACAGCAGCGAGCTCCTGGAGGTTATATTGGACCTGGGTCGCCCACCCGAGGCCCGTTATCCTGACCGCGAGATAGTGCTCAGCAATAAGGAGGTCTCCCAGGAGGATATCGAATATATTGTTTCCCGTATCGCCCCCTTCAGCGATGACAATCGGGCCGGCATCGAGCGCACCCTGCACCGCATCTCCGCAATCAGAAACCGCGAGGGGCGCATCGTGGGGCTAACCTGCCGCGTCGGTAGAGCGGTATACGGCACCCTCGGTCTAATTGCCGACCTGGTTGAGTCGGGCAAGAGTATCCTGCTGCTGGGCGGGCCCGGTGTAGGTAAGACTACCATGCTTCGCGAGGTGGCCCGCGTGCTTGCCGACGACCTGAAGAAGCGCGTGGTGATTGTTGATACCTCCAACGAGATCGCCGGCGATGGCGACATCCCCCATCCCGCCATCGGGCACGCACGGAGGATGCAGGTGACCACCCCAAAGCTCCAGCACGCCGTAATGATCGAGGCGGTGGAGAACCACATGCCCGAGGTTATCGTCATCGATGAGATCGGCACCGAGCTTGAGGCCCAGGCATCGCGCACCATCGCCGAGCGTGGGGTGCAGCTTATCGCCACCGCACATGGAAACACCCTGGGTAACCTGATCATGAACCCCACCCTTTCCGATCTCATCGGCGGCATCCAGACGGTGACACTGGGCGATGAGGAGGCTAAAAGGCGGCGCACTCAGAAGTCCATTCTGGAGAGAAAGGTACCGCCCACCTTCGACATCGTGGTCGAGATTCAAGACTGGTATCACGTGGCGGTTCACTCCGATGTCGCTGAGATAGTCGATTCAATGCTGCGCGGGTGTCCCATCCCTCCGGAGGTTCGCTGGATGGACGAGACCGCCGAGGTGAGAAGAGAGCAGATGAAACCTGCAGATGAGCCCTCGGCAAGAAAAGCGCTTGCCGGCACCACCACCAGAATCTACCCCTTTGGCATCAATCGCAGTCGTCTTGAGCAGGCGGTGAAGCGCCTGGAGCTACCGGCGAAGCTTGCTATCGACGTAAGTGGGGCCAATCTGCTGATGACCTCCAAGAGCTATTACCGAATGAAGCCGCAGCCCATTCGCGATGCCGAGGCCGCAGGCATCCCCATCTACGTGCTTAAGAACAACAAGGCATCGCATATGGAGCGTTCCCTATTCAATATATTCGACATGGAAGCTACCGAAGAACCCATTAGCCTGGCAACGAAGGAGGCAGAGGAGGCCATCGCCCAGGTAATCGAGGGGCAAAAGACAGTGGAGCTCAGCCCGCAGAACTCCTACCTGCGTATGCTACAGCACCAGCTCGCCGAGCGCTACAAACTTTCCTCGAAGAGCACCGGCCGCGAGCCACGGAGACGCGTTCGCATTTTTCACACAGGCGATGTTGCGAAAGATGATAGGTAATGGAAGGGTCTATCTATACAATAGGTCATAGCAATCATCCGTCTGAGACATTCGTACGGTTGCTGACTCAAACCGAAATAGAGGTTCTTGTCGACATACGGAGCAATCCTGGCAGCCAATGGGCCTCATACGCAAACCCGTGCGATTTGGAGCAGATTCTTAGGGCAGTTGGTATCCAGTATATCTATTTGGGCGATATGTTGGGAGGTCAGCCTGATGACCCAGACTGCTACAACCCACAAACAGGTAAAGCAGACTATAAAGAAATGCAAAAAAAAGAGTTCTTTAAACGAGGAATCAACCGACTTTTAGAAGCCATGAAAACGTATCATATCTGCGTGATGTGTGCCGAAGAAAATCCTTCCTCTTGCCATCGCAACCTTCTAGTCAGCGAGAGCTTGCGGCGAGAAGATGTCAAAATCTTACATATCCGTGGAACAGGGCAGATTCAAACCGATGAAGAGCTTTGGAAAGAAAATGCAGGAGTAGGAAAAAATCAACTTCCACTTCCAATGTGAGGTTCTTGGTGACTATATACACAATTGGTTTTACCAAGAAATCCGCTCAAGAATTCTTTGAGACTCTACATAATAGTGGAGCGAAGCACCTCTTCGATATTCGTCTTCACAATAAATCGCAGTTGGCAGGTTTTGCAAAGGGCGACGATCTACGTTATTTTCTTGAACAAATCGTTGATATGGAATACCACGAAGTACCAATACTAGCACCCGAAGACTCACTTATAACTGAATACCGAAAAACAGGAGATTGGGCCAAATATGAGCAAAGCTACCTAGAGCTAATTGGTCAACGACAAGTCGAACGCTATATAGACCTAACGTTATTTAAAGATGGCGTTGTCCTGCTTTGTAGCGAGGCTGAACCCCATCACTGCCACCGACGGCTGGCAGCAGAATATTTAGCAAGGTCAATACTAGTAGGTGCTAATATCAAACATCTATAAAATGGAATATTAATGCATAAAACAATCGTGATAAGTGATCTGACAAAGATGGGGGGAGAAGGTGTTTGTATTGTTGGCATTGACCAAAATTACCAGAGTATCCGCCCCGTTTTGCCGCCACCTGGCGTCCTAAGAAAGCATCTTTTCAAGGGAATAATTAGAAAGCGATTGGTTATTCGCCCAAAAGCTAAAATTACATTTGACTTCCACAAAGTCCCAATTGAACCTCCACATATTGAAGACTTGGGCTTTAATCCAAAGTCAATCGTTTATGAAGGTTTATGCACTGATGCTGAGTGGGAGAAATTGATAAAAGCAATTTCCTTTCGCTCTGTTCAGGATATATATGATGACTATCTTAAAGAAGATCGTTGGGTGGAACCTGGAACGAATACCAGGTCTTTAGGAACAGTGTCACAGATACAAGTAATTAGTGTTAATCTCCAAGAGAGGTCTGGCGAACGACGATACAGACTCTACTTCACTGACCAGACAGGCCACCAATATGACAATGTCACTATTTCTGACTTGGCATTTCGCGCACTCTGTGACGCGGAGCTAAATCGCCGTAGTTCCCTTCTGTCTGCTTCACAATGGATTACAGACCAACTTAAAAGCGTTGATCTCCTGTATCTCAATTTTGGCTTGGCTCGCCCCTGGGCGCCAAGTGATGGTAGCTTTGGCCCCCGCTGCTGGATGCAGGTTACTGGAATCTACACCTTTCCTGATTATTTGGGAGGAAAGTCATTTGCAGACTTTGAAACAACAATGCAACCCAGTAAAACGAAAGCGTATGATGTTGAGGAAATTCGGGCGGAACACCCAAAGGCATATACAAAATGGACTGAAGAAGAGGATAACATTTTAAGAAACGAGTATTTTCGAGGCAAAACTGTTGAGGAATTAGCAAGTAAGTTACAAAGGAAACCAGGCGCTATTCGCTCTCGTTTGATAAGATTAGGTTTATTGAAGTAACACCATGCAAAATAGCAATGAGCTGAGGTAACCATTGTCATTATTCATCACATTTGAAGGCGGGGAGGGAGCGGGGAAGTCCACACAGGCGAGGGCGCTTCACCAGCGCCTTTCCAGTAAGGGCATCCCCGCACTGCTTACCCACGAGCCCGGGGGTACCCCTCTGGGCAGAGAGATCAGGCGCTGGCTCAAGGGGGAGAGGAACAACGAAACGGGGGATGTCGACCCACTCGCCGAGCTCTTGCTCTTCAATGCATCGCGTGCCGAGCTCGTCTCCAATGTGATTCAACCCGCCTTGAAGAGCGGGATCACCGTTATCTGCGACCGTTTCTACCACTCCACCGTCGCCTATCAGGGCTATGGCCGGGGCCTTTCCATCGACCTCATCGAGGCCGTCAATAACATCGCCACCGGCGGGCTGAAACCCGATCTTACTGTATTCCTAGACCTTACAATAGAACACGGTCTATCACGAAAAAAGCCAAGAGATCGCTTTGAGCGGGAGGAGCCTGACTTCCATAAGCGGGTGAGGCAGGGCTATCTGATGATAGTGAAGAAGGACCCCGAGCGCTGGCTGGTGATCGATGGCTCCCTGCCCAAAAAGGAGATCGAAAGCCTCATATTAGAGAGGATAGGGCAATTTCTTCCCAAAGTCGTAAAAAGGGTTGAAAAAAAGTAAGGAAAGTGGTATAATAGCCCGCTAGAAAAATGAAGGAGTGAGATTAGCTAATGAGTGATACGAAGATGAAGACGATCAGCCTATGTGGTTCATGTTCTTCTTGTCCTGTGGTGAAGATAGGCGACGAACACGTTGAGATCGGAGAGGATGGTAACCTCTGCATTCTCACCAAGAGCCAGTGGGAGACCCTGAAGCAAAAGGTATTGAACGGAGAGGCGTAGGCCGCATATCTTAGTCACCGGTTGAACCTTTAAATCCAGTCCGGCGAGGCTGGCAAGGGTAAGCAGCAGTACAAGTTAATAGGACAGAATACCAAAATCCCCTTGCCAGCAAATAGGCGAGGGGTTTTTTTATGCCTGAGAAAGTGATCCTAGACCAGGAAGATATCCGCCGTGCCATAACCCGCATCGCCCATGAGATCGTGGAGCGAAATCACGGTTGCGACGGCATTATTCTTATGGGGGTGCACACCCGTGGCGTACCCCTAGCGAAGAGGATCGCTGCAAGTATACAGGAGTTCGAACATACCGAAGTCCCCGTTGGCGACCTGGATATCAGCCTTCATCGCGATGACCTTCTCTCTTTCGAGGTGCAACCCTTCCTCCGTCCTACAAATATCCCCGCCGATATCGAGGGGAAGCGTATCGTCCTGGTCGATGATGTCCTCTATACCGGACGCAGCACTCGTGCCGCCATGGATGCCCTTATCGACCATGGGCGGCCGCTGTCCATTCAGCTGGTGGTGCTTATTGACCGCGGCCATCGAGAGATACCAATCCGCGCCGACTTCGTGGGAAAGAATATGCCCACGTCAAGGGATGAGGAGGTCGAGGTGCGTCTCAAGGAAATCGATGGCAGAGATGAGGTGGCCATTGTAAAAGATGGGAGTAAGCGGGAGTCAATCTAATAAAAATAGCATTCTTGTTTTGCATATAAGGGGGTTGACCATGAGCCTAGCAAACAGAAGCCTGATCACCATAGACGACCTCTCAAATAAAGAGATTGAGGCAGTCTTTTCTCTAGCAGACGGGATGTCTTATTCGATGAATGAGCAATCAAGCGTGTGTCAGGGCAAGATCATGGCCAGCCTATTTTTCGAGCCCAGCACCAGGACCAGGCTTTCTTTCGAGGCGGCGATGCACCGGCTAGGTGGCAGGGTAATATCCGTGGTGGAGATGGGAAACACCTCGCTGGCAAAAGGCGAGAGCATCGCCGATATGGCAAGGGTGGTGGGAAGCTATGCCGATATAATCGTCATCAGGCACCCGTGGGAGGGGGCTGCCAGGGTGGTCTCCGACTATGCTGGCGTCCCGGTAATAAATGCCGGCGACGGGGGACATGAACACCCCACCCAGACCCTGTGCGACCTCTACACCATCAGGAAGGAGAGGCATACTCTTGAAGGGCTGAAGATTGCGCTCTGGGGCGACCTCAAATACGGGCGAACCATACATTCCCTAGCCTACGCGCTGGCCAGGTTCGGGGCAACCATCCATTTTCGTCCCGGCTCGGGCCTTGGTCTACCGGAGCACGTTATAAGGAAGCTGACTACCGAATATGGAGGTATACTGGAAAGATATAACGATACCAAAGGCGTGGATAAGGAGAGGATTTTCCCCCTGGATGCCATATATATGACCCCGAGCAAGCCGCATCAACTGGCAAATATACCCGATGTCAGCATCCAGATCGAGATGAAGAAGGGCGTTGATGCCCTTTATGTTACCAGACTTCAGAGAGAGAGACTTGATATACCAGCAAAAGGACAGGAATTGGCGAAGGACTACCCGGTAGTGGATAAAAAACTCCTGAAAGGAAAACAGTTCAAGCAAACACTTGTTATGCACCCATTACCACGTATCGATGAGCTTGCCTGTGAGATCGATGCTGACCCCAGAAGCATGTACTTCAAACAAGCAGCTTGGGGGTTACCGATTAGAATGGCCCTCATGTCCCTCCTGCTCGGAGCTAAACAGTTAGATATCGATGAGCAGGAAGGGCAAACCTTCCCCTCAAAGAAAGACTATCCCGTTTACAGGCGCGATTTTGGGGTCAAGTGCCAAAATAAAAGATGCGTGTCCGCCCAGCAAACGGAAACAAGGTATATTAAGCCTGTATTCAAAATAGTAGCCAACGAGCCTTTAACGCTTAGGTGTATCTATTGCGAGCACGAGACGCAACCGCCCTATATCGCCAGCTCCAAGTGGCATCAAGGGACTATAGAACACAAGAGATACTACGATGCAGATAGCTTCATGCTTGGACGAATAAAACCGGAGAATCTCATTATATTTGATTCAAAAACGGTCGCTCAAGCTGAGGGATTCAAGCCGGGCAGAAAGGCCCTTCGGGAATGATCCAGCAATGAGGTGCCATTGATCAAGGAGCGCCTTGACCGCCAGCCTGAGAGCCTGCTTATCAGCGGTGGTCGTATAATCGACCCCTCGCAGAACTACGATGCCATTGGCGACCTTTTTATCGCCGATGGTAAGATCCGCTGGCTCAGCACGGAGAAGAGCGAACCAGCACCTGAGAACTGCCAGATAGTCCATGCCAGGGGGATGGCAGTCTGCCCCGGGTTTATCGACATTCACTGCCACCTGCGCCAGCCTGGATTCGAGGAGAAGGAGACCATCTATACAGGTACCCGCGCCGCAGCCAGGGGCGGGTTCACCACCGTTTGCTGCATGCCTAACACCGAGCCGCCTTTAGATACCGGAGCTACGGTGCAATACATTATGGAGGTAGCTGCCAACGAAGGTGTGGTCCGCGTCCTGCCAGTTGGTTGTGTTAGCAGAGACAGGGCAGGAAGCGAGCTCGCCGACCTCGGCGAGCTTTCCACATGCGGAGTTATAGGCTTCAGCGACGATGGCAACCCGGTAGCCGACCCCTTGCTCATGCGGCGCGCCCTGGAGTACAGCAGGGGCTCCGGTTTACCTGTTATCGATCACTGCGAAGACCTAAACCTCAGCGCGGGGGGGGTGATGAACGAGGGCGCAGTGGCGAGCCGACTGGCGCTTAAAGGAACACCACCTGCCGCTGAGGAGGATATGGTCGCCAGGGATATTGAGCTGGCAAGGGCAACCGGCGGCAGGCTGCACATCGCTCATGTGAGCACCGCCGGCTCGGTTGCGCTCATCCGCCGTGCCAAAGGTGAGGGCGTTTGGGTTACTGCGGAGGTAACCCCACATCATCTAACCCTGACCGAGGAGGCGGTTGCTGGCTACAACACCAACGCCAAGGTGAACCCTCCGCTCAGAACAGCGCGGGATGTCCAGGCACTCATCGAAGGCCTGAAAGAGGGGGTGATCGATGCCATAGCCACCGACCATGCTCCGCACACCGTCGAGGACAAGATGTGCCAGTTCGACCAGGCTCCCTTTGGCATCAGCGGATTCGAGACCGCATTGGGCAGCCTAATGGGGCTGGTGCACCAAGGAAGGATCGATCTGGTGACACTTATCTCGAAACTTACGCACGGGCCGGCATCGTTCCTGAGTCGAGATGACCTGGGTACGCTAAAGGCCGGTGCCACGGCCGATGTCACAATATTCGACCCCGATGCTGAGTGGACGGTTGACCCCTCAACGTTCGCTTCCAAGGGCAAAAACACCCCCCTTAGCGGCTATGTTCTTAAAGGCAGGGTGATGCTCACAGTGGTCGGGGGGACGGTAGCGTATAGCAACAACACGACTCCTATTAACTTGAAGGGCAGAAACAGATAACGGGGTATCCCGGACTAGATAGGGCAGGCTGAACTACATAGGGTAGGCTGGAGCCGATGCTCCAGTCACGAATGAGGTAGGAATAACAATGTCCAAGCAATCTGAAGCATCCTTCATCGGCTCGTGCCCAATCATAATCGGGCAGGCGGCAGCGCGGTGTTTATATACAAACGGCGAAGGAGGTTTATTTGCCCAGGCGCAATGATATCAACAAGGTAATGATCATCGGTTCCGGGCCCATCATCATCGGCCAGGCCTGCGAGTTTGACTATTCGGGCACCCAGGCTTGCAAGGCGCTCAGAAAACTGGGGTATGAGATCGTGCTGGTCAACTCAAACCCCGCCACCATCATGACCGACCCCGGCATGGCCGACGCGACCTACATCGAACCACTCAACCTGGAGACCCTGACCAGGATTATAGAGAAGGAACGCCCTGACGCCCTGCTTCCGAACCTGGGCGGACAGTCAGGGCTGAACCTATCCTCGGAACTGGCCAGGGCGGGAGTGCTGGAGAAATACGGGGTAAGGGTAATCGGGGTAAACATCGATGCCATAGAGCGCGGCGAGGACCGTCAGGTCTTCAAGGATACAATGAATAGCATCGGTCTTGAGATGCCCAAGAGCGAGATCGCCCGCAGCATCGAGGAGATGGAAGTAATCGTTGGGAAGCTCGGATTCCCGGTCGTGCTTCGCCCCGCCTACACCATGGGTGGCACCGGAGGCGGGCTGGTCTACAACCTGGAGGAACTGCGCACGGTGGGCAGTCGCGGCCTGTCGGCTAGCCTGGTGGGACAGGTGCTGGTGGAGGAGTCCGTCCTGGGATGGGAGGAGTTGGAGCTGGAAGTGGTGCGTGATGCCAGGGGCCAGAAGATCACCGTCTGTTTTATCGAGAATGTCGACGCCATGGGTGTGCACACCGGAGATTCATGCTGCACAGCGCCCATGTTAACTATCGACCCTGAACTACAGCAACGCCTGCAGAAATACTCCTACGAAATTGTCGATGCCATCGAGGTCACTGGTGGCAGCAACATTCAATTTGCCCATGATCCGGAGACCGGACGGGTGGTGGTGATCGAGATTAATCCACGCACCTCGCGCTCATCGGCACTGGCATCAAAGGCAACCGGGTTCCCGATTGCGATGGTGTCCTCCATGCTGGCAGCGGGCCTGACCCTGGACGAGATACCCTACTGGCGGGACGGGACACTGGATAAGTATACCCCCTCCGGTGACTACGTGGTGGTGAAATTTGCCCGCTGGGCCTTTGAGAAATTCAAGGGCGCCGAAGACAAGCTCGGTACACAGATGCGTGCTGTTGGCGAGGTCATGAGCATTGGGAAGAGCTACAAAGAAGCCTTTCAAAAGGCCATCCGCTCGCTGGAAAATGGTCGCTACGGCCTGGGCTTCGCCAAGGACTTTCACAACAAGTCGCTGGAGGAACTGATGGATATGCTACGCCAGCCCTCCAGCGAACGGCAGTTCATCATGTATGAAGCCCTGCGCAAGGGGGCAGATATAAGCGACCTCTGTAAGCGGACTTTTATAAAATCATGGTTCATCCAGCAGATGAAGGAGCTGGTGGACCTGGAGGAGCAGTTACTGAAGCACAAAGGCAAGCTGCTGCCGGACGAGCTCCTGGTACAGGCCAAGAAGGATGGCTTCGCCGACAGGTATCTGTCCCAAATCCTCGGATTGCCGGAAATGGAGATACGAGCCAGGCGCACCGCCCTCGGCGTCGTTGAGGGATGGGAACCGGTGCCGGTAAGCGGTGTGGAGGACGCTGCCTATTACTTCTCCACCTACAACGCTCCGGACAAGGTGGGAGTCAGCTCGGCGCGGAAGGTCATGGTGTTGGGTGGAGGCCCGAACCGTATCGGCCAGGGGATTGAGTTCGACTACTGCTGCGTGCATGCAGCATTCGCCCTGCGTGATGAGGGCATCGAGTCCGTTATGGTGAACTGCAACCCCGAGACCGTATCCACCGACTATGATACCTCAAACAAGCTGTACTTCGAGCCGCTTACTGTGGAAGACGTTCTGGCCATCTACGAGAAGGAGAAGCCGGAGGGCATCATCTGCCAGTTCGGAGGCCAGACGCCCCTCGATATCGCAGGCGAACTTGAGGCGGCAGGGGTCAAGATCCTGGGCACAAGCCCTGAGACCATTGACCTTGCCGAGGACCGCGACCGATTCCGAAAGATCATGAGAGAACTGGGTATCCCCGAGCCTGAGTCCGGCATGGCCAGCAACATGGACCAGGCCCTAGCCATTGCCCAGGATATCGGCTACCCACTGATAGTCCGCCCATCCTACGTTCTTGGTGGGCGCGCTATGGAGGTGGTGCATGATGAGGAAATGCTGCGGGAGTATGTTGAGGCTGCGGTGGTCATCTCTCCCAAGCGCCCGATTCTGATCGACAAGTTCCTGGATAATGCCATTGAGGCCGAGGCTGATGCCATCGCCGATGGGACCGATGCCTTCGTGCCGGCTGTCATGGAGCATATCGAGTTCGCCGGAATTCACTCCGGTGACTCCGCCTGCGTGATCCCGCCGGTCAGCATTCCCCAAAAACATATAGACACCATCGAGGAGTACACCAAGAAGATCGCAGTGGAACTGAATATCGTGGGTCTGATGAACATCCAGTATGCCATCTATGAGGATAGGGTGTACATCCTGGAGGCAAACCCACGGGCCAGTCGCACCGTGCCGCTGGTAAGCAAGGTCTGCAGCATACCTATGGCACGCATAGCCACCCAGGTGATATTGGGGAAGAAGCTGAGCGAGCTGAACCTGCAGCGCAGGCCAATCCCGCACTTCGGTGTCAAGGAGGCGGTCTTCCCCTTCGACATGTTCCCCGAGGTAGACCCCGTGCTCGGCCCCGAGATGCGCTCGACGGGAGAGGTGTTGGGCATGGCTGAAAATGCAGGCCTTGCCTATTACAAGGCTCAGGAGGCGGCCAAACAGCGCCTGCCTATGGAGGGCACTGTCCTCATTACCGTGTCCGAACTCGACCGAACTCGTGCCCTGGAAGTAGCTCGGCGTTTCTCCGAACTCGGGTTTGCCCTCAAAGCCACGGTGGGGACTCGGAATTACCTGGCTGAGCATGGCATCGATTCAGAGCTTATTCTGAAGAGACATGAGGGCAGTCCTAACATAACAGACGCAATAGCTAACGGTGAGATTCAGCTCGTCGTCAATACGCCCAGCGGCAAGCTGAGTGTTTGGGACGACTCCTATATCAGAAAGGCAGCGATCAAATACAAGGTGCCCTATATCACCACCACCACGGCAGCGGTTTCGGCCGCTAAAGGAATTGCCGCCCTCCGGAAAGGACACGGCGAGGTCAGGAGTCTTCAGGAATACCATGCAGACATCGGATACGGCCCGCGGTAAAGTATATTGCTTAGATTTGAATAGTCGAGGGAGAAAGATAAAAGGTGTTTAATTGAGGCAAGTCACCGCACCCGTCCTGTCCAACGATGAGATCATGCCCGGCATCCACCTTCTCTGGGCAGAGGCTCCCCAGATTGTCTCTGATGCTAAGCCAGGGCAGTTTGTAATGGTGCGCAGCGGTGAAGACCATGACCCACTGCTCCGACGACCGTTTAGCATCCACCGGGTGGGGGAAAGCGGTGCGCTCGGCCTGCTGTTTGAGGTGGTGGGGCAGGGCACACGCTGGCTCGCCCAGCGCAAGGCAGGGGAATCAGTCGACCTTCTGGGACCACTGGGGCGGGGTTTCGAGGTTCGATCTCAAATGCTGCTCCTGGTTGCCGGGGGGATCGGGATCGCACCCCTCGTCTTCCTCGCCGAAAGGACCGCAGCCGACGGGCGAAGGGTGACCCTGCTCATAGGAGCGAAGGCTGCGGACGAGGTCTACCCTCACCACCTTTTGCCGCCTTATATCAAACCTATTATAGTCACCGAGGACGGCTCGATGGGCCAGCGGGGGCTGGTAACCGACCTCCTGGTCGGCACTGCTGCATTTCACCGGGAGGCAGAGCAAATCATCGCCTGCGGACCGATTTCTATGTATAAGGCGATTTCCCAGCTAACTGGACTGGAAGGGAGATCGGTTCTGGTCTCCATGGAGGCGAGGATGGGATGCGGTTTTGGTGGCTGCGCCGGCTGCGCTATCGAAACCAGACGAGGCCTGAAGCTAGTTTGTCGAGACGGGCCCGTATTTGAGTTAAGCGACCTCATTTGGTAATTACGGGCTAAAAGGGGGTAAAACATATGGTGATTACCAGGAAAATCGGTATTAGAACCAGAGGAGAATGCGACCTCATTGACATCACCGCTCAGGTAAAGCGGGAGGTCTCGGTCTCGGGAATCAATGCGGGCACGGTGACCGTTTTTATCAGCGGCTCGACAGCGGGGATATCCACCATCGAGTACGAGTCAGGGTTGGTGAGCGATTTTGAGGATATGTGTGAGCGCGTCGTCCCCAGGAATGTCCCCTATCAGCACGACCGCCGTTGGGGAGATGGCAATGGTTATTCCCACGTGAGAGCCTCACTCTTGGGCCCCTCACTGGTGGTGCCTTTCACCGATAAAACCCTTCACCTAGGCACCTGGCAGCAGATTATGGTGGCAGATTTCGATAATCGTCCCCGCTCCAGAGAGATCGTGCTGCAGATCATGGGCGAATAATGATTTAGTTCAGATAGAAGGGTGACAGCCCACCATCATTAAGAGGTACTATTACGGCAGTCTCTATCATAACACGTATAAAATGTTGGACATCACCAAGCCATAAATGTATAATGTTAATTAGGAAGATCGAGAGAAAGGACTTGAGACTTGAAAGCAGGGAGTAATCTGGAGAAGGTCCTGGAAAGCGGAGCCTTTGCCGTTACAGGCGAGCTCGGACCTCCACAAAGCGCAGACGCTGATGTTATCAGGGAGAAGGCGAGGCTGCTCAAAGGCTGTGTTGATGCGGTCAATGTTACCGATGGCCAGACAGCCATAGTCCGGATGGCAAGCTGGGCGGCATGCCTCATCGGGATGAGAGAGGGACTCGAGACCACGGTTCAAATGACATGCCGCGACCGAAACCGGATCGCCCTTCAGATGGATATACTGGGCATGTCAGCCCTGGGGATGAGGAATCTCCTATGCCTCACCGGTGACCATCAGTCCTTTGGCAACCACCCTCAGGCCAAGGGCGTCTTCGATATCGATAGTATCCAGCTCATTCAAATCGCAAAGAATATGCGCGACGAAAAGAAGTTACACTGTGGAGATGAGATCCCGGTTCCACCAAGCCTCTTCATCGGTTCAGCAGCCAACCCCTTCGCTGACCCCTTTGACTTCCGGGTAATTCGACTCGCCAAGAAGGTGGCGGCTGGTGCCGACTTCATTCAGACCCAGATCATATATAATGTGGAGAGGTTTGCCCGGTGGATGGAGGCGGTGCGCCAGCGGGGACTGCACGAAAAGGTATATATACTTGCCGGGGTGGCACCTATAAAATCGGCAGGTGCAGCCAGGTATATGAAGACCAAGGTACCGGGCATGGATGTCCCCGATGAGGTGGTGGACCGTATGGCCAGCGCTCCCAAGGGCGAGGCCAAGAGGACGGGCATCGACCTCTGTGTGGATATCATTAACGAGGTGCGCCAGATCGAGGGCGTGGCCGGGATCCACCTGATGGCCATAGAATGGGAGGAGGCGGTAGCCGAGATCTGCGAGAAGGCCAAGCTGCTGCCCCGCCCTCAGCTAGCCGCCTAGCTATTCGGCAACAAACCCCCTGAGCCCCTGGGGAATTTTATCCCGATCGCTGGCGATCGCCGGTACGATCGGCGATTGACCGCAGCTCTCAATTATCGCCTGACCCTCAGCACCAAGCATGAGTTCCACAAAATCCAGCGCCTCATCGGGGTGAGGAGCATTCGAGGGGATGGTGACCCCATAGACAATGGGAGCCGCAGTCTGGGTGGCTGTAGAACCGGGCTCACTGCCGGTTACCTCGACAGTGGTGGTGGCATAGAAGTCGGCAAAATCGATGCTTGAGAGGTCGATCTCGTCTGGAAGCTCCACAAAATCAAGTCCGTGCTGTATGGCTACTGAGCGATACTCAAAGGCGTAGTCCAGGTCCCCGGACCCGAGCAGGTAGAGAAGATCGGTCTCCTTGGGCTTTACAATCTCCCCCCACTCACCACCGGTCCGGCCGCGGTCCATCTCGTTACCGCCCTGCGGTATGGGAATGAGGACGTCGTACAGGTCAGCAGCTTTGTCATCGGGGGTCAGGCCGAAATTACTGGCGTTATCGTGATAGTAGCTCTGGGCTAACTGGCATACCATCAATGATCGATAGCCGCAGGGGTCGACATCCGGGTCGGAGTGGCCATAGGTCACATCCTCATTTACCAGGACATCGTACCAGGTGCGCTCGCCACCTATTACCTCATCGGCGAAGGGGGCATCATCCCGGTAGACGATCACCATCTCGTTCACAGCAAACTTAATGTACCAGTCGGCGTAATCGGGGAACATCAGCTCCTCGATGGCCAGGTAATCGGCGGAGCCGATGATGTCACACGGCTTGCCCAGCTCGGTCACCTTCCTGATAGTGGTGCGGCTCCCCGCCGCCTCGGTGACCATGGTAATCCCCGGGTTCTGCTCCTCGAATTCCTCTGCTAGCTTATCGAAGGGCACCGAAAGGCTCCCCGCGTGAAAGGCGATGAGGCCCGGCTGAGGGACGCAGGCGCTGGCCACCAGCGTCAGTATCAAGGCCAGTGCTGCAATGGGTAAAACGACTCTCTTCATTAGAATCCCCTTTCTATAAAATGATTTAAAATATATGAACCGCCGACGCCTTGAACGTCACATAGACCTCGCCCCCCTCAGCGAGGCCCAGTTCCTCAAAGGAATGGCGGGTGACAAGACAGGAGAACTCCAGGGGGGTGCTCACCGTGAGGTAGAGGGTCGCACCCCGGTCGGCGATATGGATAATGGTGCCGCGGAGCGAGTTCCGGGCGCTAGAGACGAGTGGCTCCCTCGAGACGAGGACGTCTTCGGGTCGCAGGGAGGCATGAAGCCGCCCCCGTAGCTCGGTCACCACCTCGAACTCCCTGCCCCCGATGTCGATCATCGCCTGTCCGCGATCGCCACCCCGCACCTCCCCGGTAAAGATGTTCCGCGTCATGGCGAAGCGGGCGACGAATTCCGAGTTAGGCTGGCGGAAGATCTCGTCCGGGGTCCCGATCTGTTGGATACGCCCTTCCCCCAAAACAGCGATCCTATCGCCCATAGCAATCGCCTCCTCGAAGTCATGAGTCACGTGGATGGCCGTCTGCTTAAGACGCCGGTGGATCTGCCTCAGCTCCTGCTGCACCCCCTCCCGGTGTTGCGGGTCTAGCGCGCTCAAGGGCTCGTCAAGGAGGAGTACCTCCGGGCTGGTGCTGAGGGCGCGGGCTAGAGCCACCTTCTGCCGCTCCCCACCGCTTAACGTATCGGGGCTTCGTTCTAGAAGATGGCTGATCCCCAAAAGCTCAGCCATCCACTCCATTACCCTGCCCCTCTCCTCCTTGGGCAGCTTCCTCCGCCTCAGCCCGAAGAGAAGGTTGCCCTTTACCGTGAGGTGGGGGAAGAGGGCATAGTCCTGATACACGAACCCGATCCCCCGTTTCTCCGCCTCCAGCCTGGTTACGTCCCTCCCATCTAGCCAGATCTCCCCACTCCTTACGGGATGAAGCCCGGCGATGGCCTCAAGGAGCACAGTCTTCCCCGCACCCGTGGGCCCCAGAATTATGAAGTACTCTCCCTTCTCTACCCTGAGATCGATCCCATCGAGGAGGAAGTCCCCCAGGTTCACCGTCAGCTTCTTAATCTCGATCATGCCCTCTCCCCCCGATAGGTAATAGTCCGCAGCACCACAAAGATTACCATGCATATGATAATGAGCAGGGTGGCTACAGGCAGGGCGTAGTCGAGGCCGTATTCCTCCAGGCGGTCATAGACCAGAATGGGGGCAATCTTGGGGTGTGAAGATAGCACCAGCACCGCCCCGAACTCACTTATGCTCCGGGCCCACATCATAACGGTGCCGCCAGCGATGCTCCTTTTGGCCAAAGGCAGCGATACCCTGAAGAAGGATTGCCAGGGCGAAGCGCCCAGGGTGCGGGCCACCTTCTCCAACCTGACGTCCACCTTCTCAAAGCCCTGCTTCGCTGAATCGATGAGAAAGGGGACGCTCACAAAGAGCATGGCGATAATGATCCCGGGCACAGCAAATACGAAATCAATGCCGATAGCGTCGAAGGCGCTGCCTATAAAGAATTTTTTACCAAAGACGAAGAGCAGGGCAATACCGGCGGCGATGTGGGGCACCACTATGGGGACATCGATGAGCGCCTCCACCAACCGCTTCCCCGGGAAACTGTGGCGCGCCAGAAAATATGCCAGGGGCACCCCCAGAACAAGCCCCACTACCGTGGCTATTAAGGCGGTATAAAGGCTCAGCCAGATGGCACTCCTAACCTCCCCCTCAAGCAGGGTGTCCCATAGTGTGGCCGGGCTTGTGGAGAAGATCATCTTGCCCAGGGGGATGAATATGAAGAGCAGGATAACCATCCCCAGAAGGAAAAAAGTGATAGTCATCCTGCGCTGCGCGCTCCATCTCAGGATACTCCGCACTTTTCCGCCATTACCAGCTTTCTCGTTCGCCACCATCTCATATCTCCTCTCTCATAAAAAATAAAAAAGCCCAGCGAGGTTCCCCTACGAACCTGCCGGGCAAATAGCAATAAAAAACCTCCCGAAGGAGGCACTAACCGGGCACAGATTGCCCATTCGTTAAGCCATCCTTTCCACAACGGGGGGCACAGGCGTTTCCACCTGCACCGTATCGGCTGCTCGCCATGCCTCATCAGGTTTGGGCGCGGCAGCTCGGAGAGCCTTTTTTACTTTATACCACGACTATATGCTTGAAGTCAAGCGCAATCCTAAGGTATGGAATCCCATGCTATTTGACTACTCATATAGAAAGGAGCTTTAATTATGGGCAGCGCAGGCCGCGATAATTATGTGTGCTTAAACTGTGGCGCATGGTGGGGACACCGGGGAAAGTGCGATCACTGCGGGGCGGAGCTCAAGGCCGACCGTTTGCTTACCGAGGACGATAGTGAGCGTTTGGTGGAGTTGGCTAAGGCGCGCACATCAGGGATTTGGTAGCGAGGGTAGAAGTGCGGGGAGAGGTAAGAAGGGTAAAGAAAATCTGTGTACTGGGGGCTGAATATATATGAGATATGGGTATTAAAATACTGAGGTTGCTGATCCCCATCTATTTTCAAAGGATATGGAGACGTCTTCAATAATAGTTGGAATTAATGATCTTTCAAGAAAGACTACAAATGATTCTTTTTCGCCGATATCCCTGAGCCCATGACCTAGAATCGTAAGACCTCTGTCGTCAACAATGTAGCGGTCGTGCATGTCTTTTTGCCTTGCTAATTTGAATTGAAATGATGGACGTTCTTGTTTATATCGCCTCAAATCATCTTCTGAAACGCCTTGACTCCGTACTAGAAGAAAACGGACTGCACATTTATTAGGTATTTTGCATAGTAGATCGAGAGTGTTTTTACCAAAGTAAGGATCGCAAATGAGTACATTGCCAGTTACTTCTTCAAGAATATTTTCGACTGTTCTACGGTCGCTATAGTGTTTTTCTCCGCCGATATAAAATAAATTAACTGGTCCTCTACCCGGCTCTCTATCGAGCGCTCCAAACCCATCACATTTACGGCATGGGCTAAATTCCCAGCGATCTTGGCCTGTTCCATTGCAGAAAGGGCAATCCCTTTCATTGGGATATTTCTCTATTCGACCATCGCCCTCACACACTGGGCACAAAGTGTAGTTGCAGGGATCTTCCGCAGTCCCACCGCAATATGGACATTTTTTGTAATTAATTGCGAAATTGCTCAATTTCTTTCACTCCCCGCGGAACTTCATAGTTCGTGCATATATAATATAATGGGTTTCTTTTTATAGCATCTTAGTGCTTATAATTAAGTTAGCTAGTTTTACAGCGGGAACTCACCACCCCAACTGATTACCCATTTTCCAGCTTCCTTTTTATATATTTTTCCTCTGACGAAACCAACATTCTTCGTATCTTCGTCCAGTCTTTTCTTTGCCTTTTCCTTACTCTGTGCCTCTTCCTTTCTCTGTGCCTCTTCCTTACTTTTCTCAAGTGCGTCTTGAGCACGCATTCTTGGTGTCTTTACTTCAAATACTCGTCCTGATAGCGTCAGAATGTCACCTACATCTGCTGGTATACGTGCCACCTCCTTTCTCAACTTATTCATTAATTCAGTATGCCTTCTGTCTGATTTCGCTGCCACACTTAAAGCAATAAAACCTAGTCCAACTGAAATACACCCCAGTGATACACTTAATAAATCGATGTCGCCTGTTACGTCCGTGAAAGCTAAGGCAAATTGTAATATAAAAATGACTATTCCGCTACCCAAAAAGACACACCCAAAAATCAATAAGATACTCCCCCTATTTTCTCCTCCATTTTTTATTTCATGCCCTATCACCCCCCGTTGGTCGCTTATCATACTTCTTTCCCCTTTTTCTTTTTAGTCGTTGGTTAAATTAGATATGTCATTTCTATTAACGCGCCATCATTCCATAATAAGTATGATTGGGCATACCACTAGTCCCATTAGCAACACGAGTATTGCTTCCGGCTTCTTGTGCCACTATGACTAGAGTATATGCGTGTGTAGATCAATCACTTCGTCAAATTTTGCAATTGGTTTCTTTTTTGAAATATCGAAAGCATCTAAACGTAGACGAACTTTCTGGGTATGAATCACCTCCGTGTCCTTGTGAATTAACACCGGAATTAAACCGGTCCGGGATTGGTGTGGGGGTATATCAAGGGGAACCTGTAGTCTTTCATCCTTTGAAATTTGCGTCTCAATATCAGTATTTGGTAGTTTACCAATTACGATACTCCGACCTGTTCTACATTGATATGAATTCGGTTTCCATGCAATTGCTTCGTTTGGCTCACCAGCTGCAACACGATACACAGTTCTTCCCCGTGTCGCCGGATTTACAAATGCCAAACGAATCACAAAGAAATAAGCATCTTCCGATGAATCAACTAACTCAATGTCATGAACCCTTAAATGAAGAGGAAGGCGATAGCGACGTATCTCTAGGCAAGCCATGCCTATACCAAGTGCAAATCCTAAAATTCCCAGGATGCCCGCAGCTTCCATGTATACGTATTCTAAATAGGACAACTAAAGGTGTCAACCACAATCGAGGTGCGCTACAGGCGCTCCCCATTTCTTAATCACTTGTGACACACATGTCAATACGTGGTACACTTCCTCAATGCGAAATAAACCATATCCCGTAACAGTACGAGAGGCCTCCGCTCTCTTCGATATCCCCTTCAGCACTATTGCCCGCTGGGTTAAGCGTGGCTACATAACCATCCTTAAAGAATCCCCAGGCCGAGGTCTGCCGATGTACCTCGATAAGCTATCCGTCGAGAGTATCGTTGATATCTATCGCCGCGATCCAGGGCGCGGTAAATCCACTGTTCGCTTCCGCCTGAGCGCGGTTGATGCTTATTAACTGCATTCAAATGGACGCAGCGGCAAAGCCATAGTCACCATCCACCTATCTACGGGTTGTCTATTGTGTTGCCGTCTTTAATGTATTTACCGGGTAAAAACTATTGACTTTATTGGGATAAGGAGTACAATATTAGTGTGATGCTTGGACTAATTCTACAGCCAAGATGATGCAAGAGCACCCCGAGACATAAGGGTGCTCTTGAGCTTTAAGGAGGGAATTATGCAGTCAAGTCTCATCGGCAAGATCGAAAAGGCGAAGCGCTATGCCCAGGAGAAGGAGCGCATCACCTTCTCCGATTTCACCACAAGCTTCCAGGGGAAGCACAACACCTATACTGTTAAATGCAAAGATGGGCAGTGGCAGTGCACCTGTGACTTCTTCTCGCTATGGGGTCTTTGCAGCCATACCATGGCACTACAAGAAATTCTATCGGAAATGCTGCCCGAGGAAGCCCTCCTAAAAATCAATCAGGGCTAGAAGAGACCTGAGCTTCACTTACCCTTCTTAACTTAATAATGCGCGGATTTTGCCTGTCACAGCAGTTAGAGCTCCACCGAATCCGGATCCGCCACCCCACAGAAAACCTGCCTCCAAACTGGAGCATCATTTCATGGGAAATGCCCCGTTTAAAAAAATTCCCCGTTACAGACCGCTGAGCACGAATTTCTGCCCTACCTTGTGACAAAGATGAAAGATACCTGTGACTACCTTGATAGTGTCTGCTACTCGGTAACCGATCTGCCCAGCTATGAATCACAACTTAGATGAGACCGCTGTAGTAGTCTCAATCAACCCCCTAATCCCCCAATCTTGGGGGACTTTTTAAAGCTGGGGGACACCCCCATACCCCCGGCCCCGATTATATCGGGGCACCTCTTTTTCAACAATCTCCATCAGCTTAATATATGACAATACCCACTAAAAAAGCTCCCCGGTAAATGTCAAGCGCCGTGAACCCCGTTCAAACTAACTGGAGCGAGAAGAGAACCAGTTTATATCCTTTAATTCTCTCCATTTCGCTCTAATTCTCTTTATTACACTATATTACCATTATATTGTCTAATAGTAACCCATATTATTTCATAGTAGATCGGCGAAATCAATAAATCTCAACCGGTATGCCCTTTATGTACTCCCTGGCTTCTGCAGCAACGAAGAGTGAACCCGTGGCGCAGATGAGATCAGCCGGCCCTGCTACCGCAAGGGCGCGCTCGGCCGCCGATGACACGCTCTCCGCCAGCTCTCCCTTCACCCCTTGCCTTTCCAGCTCATCAAGAATCAGGGCCGGCGCGAGCGCACGGGGATGGCGGGAACAGGTAACGACGATCAGGCTGGAAATCGGAGCTAGCTCCCCCAACATCCCGGCTATATCTTTATCGGATGATGCTCCTGCTATAAGAATTAATCTATCGAAATTCAAATACTCCTCGATAGCCTCTCTCAGCTTCCTTGCCGAGTCTGCGTTATGAGCGCCATCGACCAGGAAAAGGGGCTTATCTCTCAGTATCTCCAGGCGTCCCGGCCACCGAACCTGAGCCAGCCCCCGCGCTATGTCCTCTGCCCCGATAGCGAGAGCCTCCAGGGCTGCGACGGCGATGGCGGCGTTTTCCAACTGGTGCCCGCCAATAAGGGGAATGGCAAGCTGATAACTCCCCTTCTTCCCCCTTACCTCAAAAGATTGCCCTGCCATGTTTGAGGTCAATTTTTTCCAGGTGATATCCCGTCCCACCTCAATGAGGCTTGCCCCGTTTTGGTCACATACCTCCCTTATCACCTCTGCAGCCTCAAAGGTCTGCGGCGCGCTCACCACCATTGCCCCGGGCTTGATAATACCTGCCTTCTCCCTGGCAATCTTAGCCAGAGAGTCGCCCAGAACCTCGGCATGGTCCAGGCTTAGCGAGGTGATCACGGCAATCCGGGGCGTTACTACATTTGTGGCATCGAGCCGCCCCCCCAATCCCACCTCCAGAACCTGGAAGTCGACCCTCCGCCCGCTGAAGCAGGCAAAGGCCAGAGCGGTCAATATCTCAAAGGTGGTTATCTCGCCATAATTATGGTGCCGATTCACCTCATCGATCTCAGGCCGCAACCTCTCTACCAGGGCGGAGAACTCCTCCTCAGCGATCATCTCACCATCGATAGTAATCCGCTCCCGAAAGGTATGCAGATGGGGGGAGGTATAAAGCCCGTTCCGATATCCCGCGGCTGAGAGGGCGGAGGCGATCATCGCAGCGGTGCTCCCCTTTCCCTTGGTACCCGCTATGTGAATCGCCGGGGAGGCAAGATGAGGGTTGCCCAATCTCTTAAGGAGCTCCGCCATTCGCCTCAAGTCGAAGTTGGCCGCCATGTAGAGAGAGGCGGGCAATTTCTCGTAGTCGGTAAAGCTCAGGATGTAGCTTATGGCTTCGTGATAGTTCACTGCACTATTATATCATGAGCAGGCGAGCCAATAAGAAACGTCACCAAGCCCGATGGATATACAAACGCCCGCCATACTATAAGAGACTGCTGAAATAGTATCAATCAACCCCCTAATCCCCCAATCTTGGGGGACTTTTAAATCTGGGGGACACCCCCAGACCCCCGGAAGGAAGTATCCTTCACATCTTTTTCAGCGGTCCCTACAAATGGGTCTATTTGTGGGTTGGAGCATCGGCTCCAGGCTACCCAATTGCTTCATCGGGAAACAGTTATAAAGGGGTGTCCCCTAAATAAAACACATGAGGGCGGGTGGGTGGGGAAATATCCAATTTGTCATTGCGACCCCTCCGCTTTGCGATAGTCCGACTTATCGGACGATATATCGGGGGTGGCAATCCCCAGGTTTCATGACAAAACATCACTGAATATGAAACAGGAACCCGGAGACCGATCGGCCTGGATTCCCGCCTGCGCGGGAATGACAAGGGTGTAGGGTCCGTCCGGACAGATAATGGTATTTTCGTGGCAATGACTATGAAAAGCTGGCTAACGGTGTGTATCACCAGTGTACTGGACGAGCACATTAGCTACCTTTTGGGTCACCTATGGTATAATACTATGACCCATGTTTACCCATCTTCACGTTCACACCGAATACAGCCTCCTCGATGGCCTGTGCCGCATTCCCCAGCTCATCCTCCGGGCAAAAGAGCTTGGAATGGATAGCCTGGCAATCACCGATCATGGTGCTATGCATGGGGTGATAGAATTTTACCGGGCTGCCACAGAGGCCGGGGTAAAGCCCATCCTGGGATGTGAGTTCTATACTACACCCTTTGGGCACCGCTCCAGAAACCCCGCCGATAAAAAACCCTACCACCTCATACTGCTCGCTAAGAACGTGGAGGGTTATCAGCATCTACTTCAACTCAGCACCAGGTCACACCTCGATGGTTTCTACTATAAGCCCAGGGTAGATCGGGAGCTTTTAGCCAAGCACCATGAGGGACTGGTGGCCCTCTCCGGGTGCCTCCAGGGCGAGATCCCGCGACTGCTGCTGGACGGGCGCTTCGAGGAAGCCAGGAGTGCCGCAGTTTGGTACAAGGAGGTCTTCGGCGATTTCTACCTCGAACTGCAGCGCCACCCCATAGCGGAGCTGGAACGAGTAAACCCCCAGCTCATCGCCCTCGGAGGAGAGCTGGATATCCCCCTGGTAGCCGCCAACGATGTACACTTTACACTGAAGGATGACCTACCTTCCCATGAGCTTCTCCTCTGCATTCAGCGAAACACCACCATCTACGATGAGAAGCGGATGAAGCTGGGTGACTCATTCTATCTAAAGAGCGAGACGGAGATGGCAGAGCTCTTTCCGGATCTTCCCCATGCCCTGGAGAACACCCGGCGTATTGCGGATCTGTGCCATCTTGAATTGGAATTCGGGCGGTCTCTACTCCCCGAGGTTGAAACGCCACAGGGCAAGACCGCTGATGATTATCTAGAAGAGCTTTGTCAGGAGGGTCTCAGGCATCGCTTTGCCCAGCCCGCCTCTGAGATGGTGGCCCGCATGGAGTACGAACTGGATATAATACGTAAAACCAATTTCGCCAACTATTTCCTTGTGGTTTGGGACCTCATATCCTTTGCTAAAGAAAGGGGGATTCTATTCGGGGTGCGAGGCAGCGCCGCCGCCAGCCTGGTTCTCTACTCTCTGGGGGTCACCGATATCAATCCGCTTGATAATAAGCTGGTTTTCGAGCGTTTCCTCAATGTGGAGCGCAAGGAACTACCCGACATCGACCTTGATTTTCAGGATGAGCGGCGCGATGAGGTGATCTACTATGCCGCCCAGAAATACGGTGCCGAGTGTGTGGCCCAGATCATTACCTTCGGCACCTTCGGCGCCAGGGCATCGATACGGGATGTTGGCCGCGCCCTGGGAATGCCTTATGGGAATGTAGATCGGGTAGCAAGGTTGGTCCCCACTGGCCCGAATGTGACCCTGGAGCAGGCCCTGGAGGACAACCGGGAGCTAGGTGAGCTGTATCGTCAGGATGAGGGTGTGCGCCAGCTCGTAGATAATGCCCGTGGCCTCGAGGGCATCTGTCGCCATGCCTCCACCCATGCTGCCGGTGTGGTAATTTCCAAGGAGCCGCTCACCTGTTATGTGCCCCTCCAGCGACCGACCAGGGCGGGTGAAGAAGCGATCGCCATGACCCAGTTCCCCATGGAAGCTATCGCACAGATTGGCTTACTCAAGCTGGACATCCTGGGGCTGGCGAACCTCACCGTCCTGGAGAAAACGGTAGAGCTCATTGCCCGGACCAGGGGGATCACTATCAGCCTCAGAGAGCTGCCCCTCGATGACACTAAAACCTTTGAACTCCTCTCCGCAGGGGACACCACCGGGGTTTTCCAGCTTGAAGGCGCGGGTATGCGCCGCTTCGTCAAGGAGCTCAAGCCCTCCTGCTTCAGTGATATCGCCGCCATGATCGCCCTCTACCGCCCCGGTCCCATGCAGCACATACCCGTTTTTATTAAGGCAAAGCATGGCCTGGAGCCGATACAATACCCTCATCCTGCCCTCTCTCAGATACTGGAGGAAACCTACGGGGTGATAATTTACCAGGACCAGGTGCTGCTTATAGTCCAGGCCTTCGCCGGCTACAGCCTGGGAGAGGCCGATATCTTCCGCAAGGCTATGGGCAAGAAGATCTCCGAGGTGATGAAGAAAGAGCGAAAAAAATTCATTGCAGGGGCCACGGAGAGGGGGTTTTCCGAGGAGCTGGCGAGAGACGTATTCGAACTCATCGAGCCCTTTGCCGGCTATGCCTTCAACAAGGCCCACAGTGTAAGCTATGCAATGATCGCCTATCACACCGCCTACTTTAAGGCAAACTACCCAGCTGAGTTCATGAGTGCATTGCTCAACATAGATATCGGGCAGCCAGAGAAGATACACGCCGCCGTCAGCGATTGCAACCGCCTCGGCATCCCCATTCTGCCACCGGACATCAACAAAAGCGAGGCCTCCTTTGTCATCGAACCCCAGGACGGGGAAAAGGGGATTCGCTTCGGCCTGGGAGCGATCAAGAACGTCGGTTTCGGGGCAGTCGAGCCTCTCATCGCCGCCCGCGCCGATGGTGAGTTCGAGTCCATCGCGGACTTCTGCCGCAGAGCCAACCTAGGAGCCCTGAATAAACGTTCCCTGGAAAGCCTGATCAAGGTAGGGGCGCTGGACGCCCTGGGCAATCGCGGTGCCCTTCTCGCCAGCATAGACCGCATTCTGTCACTGGCCCAGAGGGAAAAGCGGCTCAGGGAAACGGGGCAGACCACCATGTTCGACCTGTGGGGGGAGAGCGTGCCCGTCCCCCTGCCGGACCTGGAGCTGGAGGGGGACGATGCCGATCTGAAACAGAAACTAACCTGGGAGCGGGAGCTTCTGGGAGTCTACCTCTCCGAGCACCCCTACACCCGTGCCGCTCCCAATCTCGCACCGCTTACCACTGCCCTATGCGGTGAGATAGATGAGGAGATGGCAGGGCGGAATGTGGTGACCGCCGGCATGGTTTCCGCGGTGAGGCAGCTATACACCAGGGATGGACGTCCCTTTGCCAGCGTCACCCTCGAGGACCTCAATGGCCAAGCCGAGGTTACCGCCTGGCCTGAGGTCTATGAGCGCACCAGGGAGCTCTGGAGCGAGGGCAACATCATCCTGGTGGAGGGGAAGGTGCGCGCCAGAGGGGACCGGGTGCAACTGAGCTGTGAGCTGGTGCGCCAATATCAGCCTGAGGATGTGGCAGCCGCTCCGCCCCCCGTTTACAGGCTGCTGATAAATATCGCCCAGACCGAGGATGAGGAGAGCGATGTGGCACGCCTGCACCAGATTTCGGCAGTCCTCAAGGATTACCCCGGAGGGGATGAGGTAAGCCTACGTGTGACCTGTGGGGATGAGGTTATTGACCTCAAGCTCCCCGAGATGACCACAGGCTACTGCCCCCAGCTCCACAAGAGACTCGCCGCCCTCGTTGGCGAGGGCAGTTTAATGGTGGAGTAAGGGATCCGCGATAACAGAGACCTTTGCCAACACTAACACAATCTTCTAATTAAGTCGTCATAGATGTATGTTGACATCTGTGCGTTAATATTTTATTATTTCTACCACGCCACGAATGGGAATGGCGGGTTCATGTGAGTCGATGTGGCGAATTTCAACTGGAAGGGGACTACAGTGAAGAAGATAAACCTGTTTCTGGGTATCTGCTTGGCTTTGCCCGTGCTCGCCGCTGCATGCGGACAGGGCACCGGCCCGGCCGTCCAGGTAAACGGAGAGGTGGGGGTATCCTCCGCCGTTGCGCTGACCGAGGCCCGTATCGATGGGGTGGTGGGTTCTATGGATATTATGGCGGTTACGGATGAGGTGGTTTCCGCGGAGTGGGACAGCATGGTGAACATCCTTACCGAGTTCGAGGAAACCAGCATTCCGCTGGTGGCTTGGTTCGCCCTGCCAGACGGATCGTACTACACGGTGGATGCGGGCAAAGTCAGCGCCAACATCTCCGACCGCGCATATTTCCCCAAGGTTATGGCCGGGGAGACGGTGATCGGCAACCTGGTTGTGAGCAAATCCACGGGCAGGGATGTGATGGTGGCCGTGGTTCCGGTGATGAGCGGCGGCGATGTAATAGGCGCGCTGGGGGTATCGGTGTACCTTGACCAGCTGAGCCAGCTCATCGCCGATGACATGGAGCTGCCGGACGACATGGTGCTCTACGCTGTTAACGGCGACGGCTTGATAGCCCTACACAGCGATGCGAATCTCATCATGGAAGACTCTTCCGCGCTCGGTGGTGGGCCGGAGCAGGCAGTTTCCAAAGTATCGTCTCTTCTGGGGTGGACATTCACCCTCGGCCTCATAGAGTAAGGCCGTTCACGTATTTAGATATCAGCAAGAGCCTCAGGCTGCCTGAGACCACAGGCTACTGCCCCCGGCTCCACAAGAGACTCGACGCCCTAGTTGGCGAGGAAGCACTGGTGGTATCTTAGCTTAACGGGATGATGCCTCTATCCCCAGGAGGCGTCTTTTCATCTCCAGGCCGCCTTCAAAGCCGGTGAGGCTACCGTCTTTACCTATCACCCGGTGGCAGGGCACCACAATGGGGAGCGGATTCTTGGCGAGCGCTTGCCCTACAGCACGCAGCGCCCCCGGATTTCCGATCTGCCGGGCGATCCAGCCGTAGCTTCGGCTCTGGCCGTAGGGGATAGCGCGGGTCGCCACCCATACTGCGCGCTTGAAAGTAGATGTGCCGTTCAAATCGAGCTTATCGTTAAAGGAAACTTGCTCCCCCTTGAGATAGCGCCCCAGCCGCCAGGGCAGGTCGCCGAAGGGGTTGGGGTCGGCAACGGCCCCGGGGAAACCCTGCACAATGAGCCCCTGCACCACCCCCGGGGATGACTGGGGCAGTATGATTCGCCGCAGCCCAGCGGCGGAGCCCACCAGCCCTATCTTTCCAAGCTCGGTATCAATAATAGCATACCGCATCCACACAACCCCCAGGGGTTAGTTAAACTCAAGCCATTATATCTGGCGCCTTTACAGTACGCAATAACCCCAACTGGTAACGCGGCATACTCACCATCCCATACGGCACACCAGATTCCGAAACTCCTATGATCTCGCGCCGTTAAATAGGTGAGACCTAGAATCTTGGACCCATTTCACTTTTTACATGAGGCACCCGGTGCGTAAGCTGTATCTATCCAGCACACTGATGACACCAATCACTTGAATAAATACAATCCTATTGACAATGGTTAAGGTATATGCTAATATTATGCTGCACTTTAGCACCTTAACAACTGAATAGTGGAAGGAAGGTTCTTTGATGGAGAGTTTGATCCTGGCTCAGGATAAACGCTGGCGGCGTGCCTAATGCATGCAAGCTGAACGGTCCGATTTATCGGGCAGTGGCGAACGGGTGAGTAACACGTAAGAACCAACCCTCAAGTGGGGGATAACCCCGAGAAATCGGGGCTAATACCGCATGAGCTCCCCGATTATGTCGGGGAGGAAAGCTGAGGCGCTTGGGGACGGGCTTGCGTCCGATTAGCTAGTTGGTGTGGTAATGGCTCACCAAGGCTGAGATCGGTAGCTGGTTTGAGAGGACGATCAGCCACACTGGGATTGAGATACGGCCCAGACTCCTACGGGAGGCAGCAGCAGGGGATATTGCGCAATGGGTGAAAGCCTGACGCAGCAACGCCGCGTGGGGGAAGAAGGTCTTCGGGTTGTAAACCCCTTTTCTCGGGGAAGATAATGACGGTACCCGGGGAATAAGTCTCGGCTAACTACGTGCCAGCAGCCGCGGTAAGACGTAGGAGGCGAGCGTTATCCGGATTTACTGGGCGTAAAGGGCGTGTAGGCGGCCCTTCAAGTCTTTGGTGAAATCTCCCGACTCAATTGGGAGGGTGCCAGAGAAACTGGAGAGCTTGAGGACAGCAGAGGGGGGTGGAATTCCCGGTGTAGTGGTGATATGCGTAGATATCGGGAGGAACACCAGTGGCGAAGGCGGCCCCCTGGGCTGTTCCTGACGCTGAGGCGCGAAAGCGTGGGGAGCAAACAGGATTAGATACCCTGGTAGTCCACGCCGCAAACGATGGACACTAGGTATGGGGGGTATCGACCCCCTCCGTGCCGTAGCTAACGCTTTAAGTGTCCCGCCTGAGGATTACGGCCGCAAGGCTAAAACTCAAAGGAATTGACGGGGGCCCGCACAAGCAGCGGAGCGTGTGGTTTAATTCGATGCTAAGCGAAGAACCTTACCAAGGCTTGACATGCACCGGAATGCCCAGGAAACTGGGAGGTCCTTCGGGACCGGTGTGCAGATGCTGCATGGCTGTCGTCAGCTCGTGCCGTGAGGTGTTGGGTTAAGTCCCGCAACGAGCGCAACCCCTGTTGCCAGTTGAATATTCTGGCGAGACTGCCCTGCAAAACGGGGAGGAAGGTGGGGATGACGTCAAGTCAGCACGGCTCTTACGCCTTGGGCTACACACACGCTACAATGGGTGGTACAGAGGGAAGCAAAGGAGCGATCCGGAGCAAATCCCAAAAAGCCATCCTCAGTTCGGATTGCAGGCTGAAACTCGCCTGCATGAAGTCGGAGCTGCTAGTAACCGCAGATCAGCACGCTGCGGTGAATACGTTCTCGGGCCTTGTACACACCGCCCGTCACGTCATGGAAGTTGGCAACACCTGAAATCGATGGGCTAACCCTTCGGGGAGGTAGTCGCCTAGGGTGGGGCTAGTGACTGGGACGAAGTCGTAACAAGGTAGCTGTAGCGGAAGCTGCGGCTGGATCACCTCCTTTCTAGGGAGAGAACGGGCCTTAGAGGCTCATATCTCCTAGGTCGGTCCCCGATTTATCGGGGTTAGTAGTGTTAGTAAAAGCTTCCTTCCACTATTCAGGGGTTAAGGTGTTTTTTATTCCCCCCGTATTGCATCAGATGGGGGCTTGATTTGGATTGAGCCCCTTGATAGAATAACCCCGGCTTCAAGTACGAATAGAGACGCAGCGGCCGATTGCCAGCACGCGAATATTTCGAAAAAAGCGGGCCATTAGCTCAGTTGGTTAGAGCACAGTCCTGATAAGACTGGGGTCCCTGGTTCGAGTCCAGGATGGCCCACCAATAGAATTAGAGCGCCACGATAGGGTTAAGAAGTGGTCAGACTATATCGACTTCTGGGCGGTTGACTGGAACTATCAGGGTGACACATTCCACAACGAGTGGCAGACCTATCGCACCCGCAAGAGCCCGACACTTCGCTTGATAAGCGACCCGCATAGCTACACCCAAGCTGGTTGATACCACATACTGGTCAAGGTAATAGATATATTCGGCGATGACACCGCTGAACTATTGGAGGTGACGGTGTGAAGGAAATAATGCTGGCAATCAACATAGAAGCTATACCTGAGGGAGGATTCCTGGCCACCAGCGAAGAACTGCCCGGGCTGGTAGCCCAGGGGCGGACAGTGGCGGAAACTATGGAGATAGCTCAGGATGTGGCCCGTAAGCTGCTAGAGTCATATCGGGAGCATGGGGATGAGATTCCGGCTGTGCTGCGGGCTGCCGCTCCAGCAGAGGGCGAAGTACGCATCCCCATAACGATGTCCTGATGGGTACGCTTGCCGGCTTCAGCCCAGATGAAGTTATTCGCAAATTGAGGCAGGCCGGTTTTGTCTTTGACCGCCAGGCAAAAGGAAGCCACGAAATATGGAGGAATCCCGCGACCAGAGCCCGCACTACCGTCCCACACCACCCGGGTGACCTGCCGGAAAGCACGGTGCGGGCTATCATCAGGCAGGCAGGAATCTCTATTGAGCAATTCTTGGAGCTTTAGCAGGGTGAGGGTACCATGAATCGTCTTCTGCCGCCTTATGCTGTCCCACAAGAGCGGCGAGGCACTAGGGCGGCCCTGGTGCCGGGTATAAGAACCAAGTGTGGACCAGTGGCGAGCCGAGGGCTACCCAGGCGCTACTGAGACCACCAGGCGACTGTTCCAGTACTGGTTCGAGCCCAGGATGGCCCACTTGAAAGATGCGCTTTAGCGCCAAATTACCATTACAATACGCATTTGCGATCAAACTAATGCGCGTTACCTTTAATAAACAAGGGAGGCAGAGATGCCTCCCTTTTCTGACCCCTTTCCATATGGATATTCAGAGACTGCTGAAATAGTCTCAATCAACCCCCAAGTCCCCCAATCTTGGGGGACTTATAAAGCTGGGGGACACCCCCAGACCCCCGGCCCCGATTATATCGAGGCACCTCTTTTTCAGCAGTCTATTTGCTAAATGCGGTTTCGCCGATTGGCACAATCCATGCAATCGCCCCTCCACGGTTCGGGTGCTTGACAGGGGCAGCCCAGCTAGCTAAAGTGTCCACGGCTAATATGTGTTAAGGATGCTGATGACTCACGCAAACAGAACCTACTTATTAAATTTTGGTGCAATTATTAATTTCCTCTATGTAAAACAACCAAGTGCATGAAGGAGGGAGATTATGAAAGTAATTTGCCAAGAACAAACCGTTAGGGAGATCGCAGAGCCTCTAACTATCGGCCAATCCGACGATGCCTGGCATCCGATAGAGGACCCGAACTATATCGAGTGGTGGTACTTCGACATAATGAACGGAGACGGGAGCATTATTAGAGGCCAGTTCTATATTTCCGGCGATGTTTCCCGGCCGCGAAGGGTAAGGACTGGTGTCAGGGCCAGCTACGTTAGGCCCGACGGGACTGAGCTCCAAATAGATGAGAAGTTCCCCTACTCATCCTTTAAGTCTTCAACCGAAGTCTGTGAGGTTGAAATCGGTAAAAACTTCATTAGGGGAGATATTTCTCATTGCGAGCTTCATATCGAGAACGGAGAGAAATCCCTGGACCTGCAACTCGATGCAGGAATTAAAGGCATCAAAAGCCACGCTTGCTTTGGCGACGAGACGAAGTGTATGCATTGGGTTGTCCCGCAGCCACGTGGCAAAGCCAAGGGCACCTTCAGAACAAAGGAGGAAACCCTCAGTATCGATGGGCTGGGATACCGCGACCACAACTGGTTAAACTTCTCTCCCCTCGACGTTATAGCATACTGGGACTGGGGAAGGGTCTACGATGAGGAATATACTATTATCTTTGCGGATATCGTTACGAGTAAGAAATTCGATAATGCCAGAATAAAGCCCCTCATAATTTACGATACGGGCAAGCTGCTTTATATGACATCAGAAACCAAGAAATGGAGCCTTACTAAAGCTGATATGAGGTTCGACCCGATGGCTCAGATGGAACTTCCCCAGACACATCTAGTGAAGCTTCAGGATGAAGATTTATCCCTGGAGATGAATCTGCGTCTGGAGAAGGTCTTTCAAAAGATAGACCCTCTGTCTGATTTCAACCCGCTGGTAAGATTCCTCATCCGGACCTTTAAAGCGAAACCTTCGATTATCTCACTCTACTCCGTCGGCCCGGGAACATTAAACCTGGCTGGACGAGAGAATGCTTTGACCTGCACCGCAGTACACGAGCTTGTCCGCAATACCTGATTATACACTCGCACTTCATCCAGGTTATCAAAGCATGGGTTCTGCTCAATTACCATGTATGCTTCTATGTCCTTTTCTCATACCCCCCTGGGTAATAGCCAAACTAGCAAGCCCCGCAATATTGAAAACAGCGAATGTTACGGTGGCAGCTCTCCCCCAATCAAAAGCAAACTCATTTATTAGAAGACCGAGAGTGCCGATCAGGAGTAAAATAAATCCAATTAGTTTAACGACTTCCCTCATAGATATACCTCCGAGCCCCAATTGCATAAATGGCGGATATAACTATCAAAATAGGGTGTCAACCAAAACTGGTAAGAATCAAGGCGCGCACGCCCTGACCGCTTCGCCAGGGTAGCTAGCTATGGTTTTTTCCTGCCGCGCCTTTCATGGTACTCCACATATCTATTTATGGCCCGCGCCGCCCTGTAAACCGAAGGGTAGAAGGGCACCTTGCGCTCTGCGCACATTGTCCGCATGGTCTCCAGAGTCTCCAAGCCGTAGCTAGCTTCTACTCCATGGACAACAACAGCGGCCGGCTTCTGCAGCCCGTGGAACGCCTCTAATATGCGGCCTCTCACTTCTCTGCAGAACTGTCGATAGAAACCTTCTATAAAAGGCTCGATCTCCGGAGCAATCTGCCACAGAAACATATCCGGCTCTGCCCAGCCATCAATGCGCTTTATTGCAGCAGCCCAGTCATTGCGGTAATTACCCAAGTCAAAGGGATTTCTCAGCATGCTGCCTGCCACGGGGACAATGCGTTCAATCTCAGTCACCAGCGCCTCTGGAGCTGGGGGAAGGGTAAGACCTCCGCGCTCGCATTCGTCTGAGGCCCGTACGCTGGCACCACCCCCTAGACCCACCACAGCTACCTTTCGCCCCCGGGGCAGGGGAAAGAACTGGAAGGTTACCAGCAGGTCAATCATCTCCTCTAAGTCCTCCACGCGGATGGCGCCGGTCTGCCTTAGTAGCGCTTCCCATATCGCGTCATTTCCAGCCAGCGCCCCGGTATGGGAGAGCGCACCGCGGCTACCTGCTGCGGTGCCGCCTTTCTTGATAATAATCACCGGCTTTTTCGCTGCCGCTTCAATAAGCACCCTTCGCAGACGCTTCCCATCCCTGGTTCCCTCGATATAGGCAGCAATAACCTCCGTCTCCCGGTCATGCGCCAGATATTCCAGTAGGTCGGTTTCACTGATGTCGCTGGCGTTCCCGTAGCTCACCACCTTGCTGAAGCGCACCCCCCGTGCGGCTGCCCCCCGCACCACCAGGATCGAGTAGCTTCCGCTCTGAGAGATGAAGCCCACATTCCCCGGCTCCCGGGGGAAGTCAGCGCAATAGGAGATACCGGAGCGGGGATAGTATATCCCCATACAATTAGGGCCTATGATACGGATGCCACCGCTGCGGGCGATAGAGACCAGCTCGTCCTGGAGCCTACTTCTATCTTCCTCACCGGTCTCGGCAAAGCCTGAGGTGTAGAGGTGAACAGTATTCACTCCCTTGTCAACGCAATCTTCGAGGAGCTGACGAGTTGCCTCCGCAGGAATAAGAGAGATAACGTGATCAACCGGTCCGGGGACATCCCGTACGTTGGGGTAGGATTTCAGACCCGACACTTCGTCCCACTTGGGATTGATCGGGTAGACTTCGCCTTTATACCCGAACTGGGCCAGGGTATCTAAAAATAGATTGGTAGCGGCGTTCCAGGGGCCCATGCTCGCGCCAACCACCGCTATCGAGCGGGGCTGGAATATATAGTCCAGTGTCATATTATATCTAAGCTTTTCGCTAGTTCCTCTCGGAAAAGTGCCTCCCCCTTTTCAGGAGAGGCACTTTAAATCACATTAATTCATCTATACCTATTTTACTTGGAAACTCCCCCAATAGCAAGGATTTGCACTTATCCGGTACATTGGCGATACACACCGCTAGCCAGCTTTTCCCTGTCATTGCGAGGATCCCTCCGCCTTGCGAGAGTCCGATTTATCGGACGATTTAGGCCGAGGAGTCACCGTTTAGGCCAAAGTGTCGGGGCCGAAGGTCGGCCGACACAGTCGTGCCCCGACCTGTCGGCCTAGTAGGGTATACGAGGGAGAGATGTACGGGGGGAGTCCCCCGATATAATCGGGGGCAGGGGTCTCTATGACTTATCGGAGTATAAATACGTATCAGGGTGGGTGGGTAAAGGTGAGATTGTTTCGCGGAGTTTACCCTGAGCAAGATTCTTCGATCGCTTTATTCCCTCAGAGTGATAGAAAGCGAATGAGGGGGAGCCAACCACTGGTGGGCTAGTCCACCGTCGCAGTCCTCAGCCATCAACGGTACCCTGCCTCAGTTCCGGATGAGAGTAGTCCGTGGTTTGCCCATGATTATAGAGCCTGTCAAATAGTGTATAGTATTCCATCTTGGTCAGAGCATTGAGAAATCTTGAGCGGATCTGGCGCTGGGCCAGTAGCCTTTTTACCGGTTCCAGAGAAAGGAATACGCTCAAGAAGCGGCGCAACAGATCATGCGTCCAGAGCGTATAATCATCGAAGAGCACATTCTGCAGCCTTCCCGTTGAAATGGCGCTCAGAATGAAGCGCTCAAAGGTATCCTTCGGAACAAACGCAGTCTCTTTCCTTCTTGCCATGATACGGCTCCCGCTGGGGCAGAACCTGACACAGACACCGCAACCAATGCACCTCGTCGCATCAACGCAGGCATAGTTGCTACCATTGCTGTCTTCGCGTAGTTTGATGGCGTCCACGGGACACCGTTCAACGCAATCGCTGCACCCCGTGCAATCTTCCTCTCCGTGCTCGGAGACAAAGTTGGTGGTGATCCTGGCGTTGTATCCCAGCTTTCTGTAGGCAACTAGAGCCTCGCAACAACAAGAGCAGCAATTGCAGATCCAGTTGACCCCTTCCTGGACATTGTCCCCGATTTGGACCAGGCCCAGTTCCATGCATTGTTCGAGAATCCGGTGGGCTTGCCTCTGGCTGATTTGTCTGGCTATCCCGTGTTTGGCAAGGCTTTCCGCTGACTTATTGAAGGTGAGGCAGACTTCCTGTGGATTATTGCAGGCTTTCCCCAGATGCTCCATCTTATGGCGACAGTAGCAGATACCCACGGTAATGCAGGTAGCTGTGTCTATTATGTGGCTGGCTCGTTCGTAATCGAGGACAATCACCCTGTCTTCCTTTTCGATGGTGTCTTCGTACACCAAGGCCCTCAGTATGCTTGGTTCAATGGAGAATATCTTTCGTATGAAATCTCCTTCGGTATTAACATACTGGTAATAGAGTTCAGACAACACTTGCTTATCGAAACGGCCATCCAAACGCATCAAGGAGAATTCGAAGAATCCTGCCATTGTGGGTGTAAGGATATAGGCCTGTGTTTCACCGGTGGCGAAATCGAAGAGGATGCCTTTATCAGCCAATGTATTTAGTATCACTCTCGTCTCATTGCTTGACTTCTTGAAGAGTTTGGCTGCCTCTTCGACGGTGAAAAGGTTGATGGGAAGAACAGAGACAAGATCAGCCTCCCCTTCCGTAAACAGGATCTCCAGTATCTTCAAGAGGGTCTTCGACATGGGAGCACCCTGTGGTGGCTGGTCTAGCCTTCTCTGCAACCTATCAAGGCTTCTTGAGGTTACGTGTGCCATAGCGTCTAGGCGTTCTACCGCGTTTTAATCCCCTCATAGGTTCTCCGAGCATAGAGTAAATACGGTTCGTTGTTGCGCCAAACCCGCTCGCAGATCAACTATCCGATAGAAATGCGGTGATGTCCTCTCACTCCAGTAGATTCTGGGCCACCGTGCGCCGAGCGTCATAAAATTGCCCCCCATTCGCCCTTTTTATGGTCGACCGGCACCGGCGCTATCTACCCGTCGCCTTGCCCGACTCCTCCAGCTTTTTAAGGATCATCAGCCATTGCTGATAAAGGGACTCGGGCTCCTCTTTCCCCGGTTCCTGCCACGGCCCCGGCAGTTTCATGTCCTTGGCGATGATCTTGTAGCAGCTGTACACCTCGGTCACCCCTGAGTTGGCACCCACGTGCCAGGCAGCACCGGTGGCATAAAGGTTCTTGATGGGGGTCCTGTGGTTTGCCAGCTCCGGGGTCGGCCGCTTGTCCTCTACCTGGTGGGTGACGCGGTCGAGGACCCCTATCGACCCGTCGGGCATCAGGTTCTTCATCCGCAGGTGGTCATACGGAGAGTTGTAGTCGCACCCGATGACGTTGTCCCACGTCATATTGGGGGCATGCCTCTGCCACAGGGTCATCAGGTTTTCGGCGTACTGCTTTTTTATGTCCAGCCACTCCCGCTCGGTGTGCATGCTGGCTGGTGGCCCGAGCTGCTCGTTGTTGGCGACGTGCTTACCTGGCGGCGCGTATGAGGGATCGGCCAGGCTGTGGCACCACACGGTGGGGCAGTAGTCATCCAAGCTCGGAGGGAACATGCCCAGCCTTGAATAATGGACCTCCCTGGCGATATGCTCGGGGTCTGGATCCTCCGCCAGCCCCAGCCAATATGTGTCATTGATGTCGGGGTTGAATGCGGCAGCCTCATACCTTGGCGCCTCATGGAGGGCAAAGGTATACCACATCAGGCAGCCGAAAGAGGTTTCCAGAAGCTCCACCCGGCGCGCCAGCTTCTCGTCAACATGCTCCCTGCCGATCAGGTCGAATATAAGCTGCTGCGGATTTAAAGTGCTCACCACGAGCTTTTTTGCCTTTATCTCACTACCATCGCTGAGGCGGACGCCCTTAGCCTCGCCGTTCTCGATGATAACCTTCTCAACCTCGGCTCCGAGGAAGAATTTTGCCCCATCGCGAACCAGTATCTTGTGGGCGGCATGGGCTACCTGGTGGGTTCCTCCGGGGCAGAAGGCTATCGACGGCAACATCGCTGCCAGGCCGAAAGTCCACTGTCCTTGCCCCGGTTGGGTGGGATCTATCGCCCCGGAAAGCACGAACCTCAGGTTACAGTACTGCACCTCCGGGCTTTCCCATAGCTCCTTCACATTCCGCGTGTGGGGAGATGAGAGCACCAGCGCGTCCGGATCCACGCCCGCCCCAACCTCTACCAGCAATGGGTATACCGCTATTTGCCTCTCCAGCACCTTGGGATCGGCTTTCTCCTCCGCGGGCATGAAGAAGTAATCCATCTGCACGCGCTGGAACTCTGGGCTGAGCCACATTTTCCTCATCCTGAGCCACTTCTCGGCATCCTTTTCCGAGAAGCGGGCGATTTCCTTCGCCGTCCGCTCCTGGCTCATGTCATACTTCTCGCTGTAGATTGCCAGGCAGTTCTGATTTTTACGAAATACGGCTCCATCGCTGCAAAGGTGCTGGTCGATCTTGGCCCCGTAGTCCCAGAACTCGGGGAAATCACGCCACAGGGGAACGTAGTAGAAGGGTAACTGTATCGAGGCGTGGGTATTACCACGAAAGCCTGGGGCTGCGATTTCCTCGGTGGCCAGGCACCCGCCGATCTCGTGACGCCGCTCAAGTATACCGACACTCATGTCGGCATACTTGACCAGGTACATCGCAAGGAACAGGGCCTTATTCCCGCCACCAACTATCACTGCATCAAAGGTCTCATCAGCCATCATATCCCCCTTAACTTAAATAGTGGCAAGCTTACCGCACTAACTCTTCCCTAACTAAAACAAAAATCAGGTATATGAAAAAAACCATTGCCTCCATTCCCCAGAAAATCCAATTATAAGGCTCAGAAGCTCTCCCTCACCCTAGACCACATAGCAATTACTGACACCCTTTACCCTGGCTTTGGGCAATTTACCCCACAAAATATAGTCTGCCACCCATCTCTATTGCCATGTAATAACCTGTTGGATCGTGATTTCCCATAAAAGCAATCGATGGATTCATGTCCGGTGCCCAATAGCGCTGGCTAAGGATAGCACCCTGCTCCACGGCAGTCAATCCCACGTACTCGTCCAGCACCCTCGTTATACATCACCGCTACTCTATCATGTATGTGTATCATCGCGAATGAATTAAATCAATCTTACCTTTTCCCACAACCACCCGGTTTGGGGTTATTTACATGGTGCATTGATTATGTTATAATGCTCATTCTGAAATGGAGAAGGAAAAAAGGCAGACCATTATAGAGGATTTTCGACTTCACGAGGAGGACACCGGCTCCCCCGAGGTTCAGGTCGCCCTCCTTACAGAGCGGATAAATCGCCTGACCGAGCACATGAGGGTTCACCGCCACGATTATCACTCCCTGCGCGGGCTTCTTATGATGGTGGGGCAACGGCAGCGACACCTAACGTATTTAAACCGGATCGACCCTCAGCGTTACCGCTCGGTAATTAAAAGGCTCGGTATCCGAAAGTAAGGAGGTTAACCCGACAATGCCGCAGATTTTTGAGTGTCTGTTAGGCGACCGTTCCCTTATTATCGAGACAGGAAGGCTTGCCAACCAGGCTGGTGGCTCGGTCACTGTTCAGTATGGTGATACCCTGATACTGGCTACCGCCTGCGTCTCCAGCGAGCCACGCGAGGGGGCCGATTTTCTCCCCTTGACCGTGGACTATGAGGAGAAACACTATGCTGCTGGCAAGATCCCGGGGAGCTTCATCAGAAGGGAAAGCCGCCCCAGCCAGGATGCTATCCTCGCCGACCGGCTCACCGACCGCTCGCTCCGCCCCCTCTTTCCCAAGGGCTTCCGTAACGAGATCCAGGTGGTTATCACCGTCCTCTCTGCGGATCAAGAGAACGACCCCGACGTGCTGGCCATAGTTGGCGCCTCGGCAGCGCTCTCGATCTCCACCATCCCCTTTGAGGGACCAGTGGGAGCGGTACGTGTCGGTTGCCTCGATGGGGAGCTGGTACTCAATCCCACCTTCACCCAGCTGATCAGTAGCTCTCTGAACCTCGTAGTCGCCGGCACCAGCGATGCACTGGTCATGGTGGAGGCAGGAGCAAAGGAGATACCCGACCAGCTCATCCTTGATGCCATCAAGTTCGGGCAGCAGGCGAATCTGGATATCACCAGGCTACAACAGCAAATCATCGATGCCTGTGGCAAGCCCAAGATGGATTTCAAGCCCACCGAGGAAAACCCTGAGGTGGAGGAAGCGGTCTCCGCCATTACTGGAGGCAGGCTTAAGGAGTTGGTCTACAGGCCGAAGGCGGAGCGTGAGGAGGCACTCGCCACCATCAAGAAGGAGCTTTCCCGGGAGCTGGAGGAGAAGTTCCCCTCTAAAGAGATTAAATCCGCCCTCGATTCCCTGTTACGCAGGGAGGTGAGGTCCCAAATCCTGGAGCGGGGTGCTCGAGTCGGCGGTCGCGGGTTGAGCGAGGTTCGTCCCATCTCCTGTGAGGTTGGCCTCCTACCCCGCACTCATGGCTCGGCGCTATTCAGCCGCGGAGGCACCCAGGTACTCACCACCACCACGCTGGACTCGGTAAGAAAGGAGCAGCTTATCGATACCATCAGCCCTGAAGAGACCAAGCGTTTCCTGCATCACTACAATTTCCCTCCTTACTCCAACGGCGAGGTGAAACGTATGGTTGGGCCGGGGCGACGGGAGATCGGACACGGTGCCCTGGTGGCAAAGGCCCTTGCCCCCGTGCTTCCCAGTGAGGTGGATTTTCCCTATACTATCCGCCTGGTCTCCGAGGCGCTCTCCTCCAATGGCTCCACCTCTATGGCCAGCGTGTGCGCCAGTGCCCTGTCCCTTATGGATGCTGGCATTCCCATAAGTGCACCCGTAGCTGGGGTGGCCATGGGGGTTATCGCCGAGGATGATAAATTTGTCCTGCTCACCGATATCGAGGGGCTGGAAGATGCCTATGGCAATATGGATTTCAAGGTGGCGGGAACGGCCCAGGGGATCACCGCCCTCCAAATGGACATCAAGCTCAAAGGGATCCCCTACCAGGTTATCGAGAACGCGATTAAGCAGGCCAACGATGCCCGCCGCTTCATCCTGGATAAGATGAGCCAGACCATAAGCTCCAGTCGCCCCGAGCTCAGCAAATATGCCCCCCGGATGTACAAGATAACCATTGACCCCGCTAAGATCGGTACCGTCATCGGCCCCGGGGGCAAGATGATAAGGTCTATCACCGAGGAGACTAAGGCTACCATAGACGTTGAAAATGATGGCACTGTAATTATCGGCTCCACCAGCGAGGAGGGGGCACAGAAGGCGATCAAGATCATCGAGGATTTGACCCGGGATATAGAGGTTGGCGCTACGTACACCGGGAAGGTGACCCGGGTGATCAACATCGGCGCCTTCGTGGAGATCCTCCACGGCAAGGAGGGGATGGTCCATATCAGCGAGCTTGCCGACTACCGGGTGCCCAGCGTTGAGGATGTGGTCAAGGTGGGCGATGAGATTACGGTCATGGTCACCGAGATCGACCGCATGGGGCGGGTAAACCTCTCCCGCCGCGCCGTACTTCAGGGGCTCTCAAAGACGGACATGGTGAAGGATACCGCGGCACCAGGCTTTCCCGGAAAATCATATAATCCTCCCCCTCGGTCCCGGGGCGGTAATCTGGAGCGAAGACCCGGAGGAGGGCCGCCGCGGCGTTTTCCAGATAGAGGCAGGAAACCTCCCCAGAGGTAATCGGGTAGCGAGGTCTTATCCAACGATGATAAGGGTACTGGTTCATGGTGCCGAGGGGAGGATGGGGTGTGAGGTTCTGCGAGCCCTGTGCTCCGATACGGAGCTAGAGGCAGTGGGCGCGGTTGATTTGAAGGCAGATCGAGAGCACCTGCCCCTTCCCGACGAATCCGGCAAGATCCCTTCCTCTCGAGACCTGGAGACCATCATTTCACAAACAAGGCCCGATGTGATGGTGGATTTCACCATCAGGGATGCTACCATGCCTGCAGTGCGCCTCGCCGGCGGGCACGGCGTTAATCTGGTTATCGGCACCACCGGCCTATCACCGGAGGACCTTGACGAGATCGAAAGGTTAACTCACCAGAACGATATCGGCGCAGTGGTAGCCCCTAACTTCTCCCTAGGGGCGGTTCTGATGATCCATATGGCGAAACTGGCAGCCAGATATTTCGATTACGCCGAGGTCATCGAAAAGCACCATGAGGGTAAGGCCGATGCTCCATCGGGCACCGCCCTGGCCACTGCACGGGCGATGGTGGAGACACGGGGAGAGCCCTTTTTATATCCCGCGCTGAAGAAGGAGATCCTCAGTGGCACCCGCGGCGGGCAGGTCGATGGAATCAGCGTGCATAGCGTACGTCTTCCCGGGTATTTAGCACATCAGGAGGTGATCCTGGGGGCAACGGGGCAGACTCTGAGCATTAGTCATGACGCGATAAGCCGCGAGTCGTTCATGCCAGGGGTTGTCATGGCAGTAAAACATGTGGTAAAAAATAAGGGGCTTGTCTATGGCCTTGAGAAACTGCTAGGATTATAGGGATATGGTAATAAAAAAATGCAACGTTGCCATAGTGGGCGCCACCGGACTGGTGGGGCAGGAGTTTATCAAGGTGCTGGGGCAGCGCAATTTCCCCATGAGCTCACTTCAACTCTTCGCCTCGGACCGCTCCGCAGGACGCAGGCTCACCGTCGATGATGAGGAGATAGAGGTTAAGGAGACCACGCCACAGTCTTTTGATGGAATAGACATCGCACTGTTCTCCGCCGGCTCTGAAATCAGCCACCACTTCGCCCCCATCGCGGCGCAATCGGGGGCAGTGGTCATCGATAATAGCGCTGCCTTCAGGATGGAGCCCGATGTTCCCCTGGTGGTTCCCGAGGTCAATGCCGACGACATAAAGAATCATAGTGGGATCATCGCCAACCCAAACTGTTCCACCATTCAGCTGGTGGTAGCTCTCTACCCCCTGCACAGGGTCAATCCCATCAAGCGCTTCATCGTTGATAGCTATCAAGCGGTTTCGGGTACCGGTGCTGCCGCCCTGGAGGAACTAAGCGAGCAAGCCAGGGCTGTGCTGGAGGGACGCAGCGTGGTGCCCCATGTCTACCCCCACCAGATCGCATTCAACGTACTGCCAGAGATCGACCTCTTCCTGGACAATGGTTACTCCAAGGAAGAGTGGAAGTTGGTAGAGGAAAGTAAGAAGATCATGCATGCCGAGAATATAGCCATTTCGGCTACCTGTGTGCGGGTTCCCGTATTCATCGGTCACAGTGAGGCTATCCATATCGAATTTAGCGAGCCGATGTCCCCTGACACAGCGCGGCGCATCCTCGCCGAGGCACCCGGGGTCAGGGTGCTCGATGACCCCAATATTAGCCTCTATCCCCAGCCCTGGTCTGTCGCGGGCTCGGACGAGGTATTCGTGGGACGCATACGCCGTGATGCCTCCAACGATCGTGGCCTGGTCATATGGGTGGTTGCCGATAACCTCAGAAAAGGGGCTGCCCTCAATGCCATCCAGATCGCGGAGATAGCGGTGGAGAGGAGCTGGATATGATGACTGAGCTGGGCAGACTGCTCACCGCTATGGTAACCCCCTTCGATGAAGAAGGCAGGGTTGACTATGAGCAGATGAAGCGCCTATCCCTAGCGCTCTTGGACTCGGGGAGCGACGGGCTGCTGGTTTCCGGCACAACGGGGGAACGCCCCACGCTGACCGATGAAGAGCAACTTAAACTATTCGCCACGGTGAAGGAAACGGTGGGGGCAAGAGGGACGGTGATGGCCGGCACGGGAAGCAACTGCACCAGGGAAGGCGTGGAGATGACCAGAGCGGCGGAGCGGGTCGGCGTGGACGCCATACTGCTGGTAGTGCCCTATTACAACAAGCCAACCCAGGAGGGGCTGTACGCCCATTTCAAGGCCATCGCCCAAAGCACCTCACTGCCCTGCATCCTCTACAACGTGCCCAGCCGCACCGTCACCAACCTGGCACCAGATACCGTGATCAGGCTGAGTCAGGTCGATAATATAGTTGGTATCAAGGAGGCAAGCGGCAACCTGGGCCAGATTGCCAAGATCATCGATGGTACCGGTAAGGATTTCCTGGTCTATAGCGGCAACGATGGCGATACCTTTCCCATCATGGCCATGGGTGGCTACGGGGTTATAAGCGTGGTCTCACACCTGGTGGGCAATCAGATGCAGGATATGCTCCAGAAGCTGGTTAGCGGCAATATGAAAGAGGCAGCGGCGATTCATCATCGCCTGCTTCCCCTGATAAACGCCCTCTTCGTCGTTTCCAACCCCATCCCCATCAAATACGCCCTGAACCATGTGGGATTCAGTGTGGGCAATCCTCGCCTGCCCCTCACCGAGCCCGACGAGAAGTCGGCGGCTACCATCGAGGCGACGCTCAAAAACTACCGCATCGACCTAAAAGTTTGAGGGTCCGCCCCCACAAGGTATAGTTCCGATGAAGCCAATCCTAGTCGAATAGGTTTACCATCTCAGCGAGCCGGCCTCGCTATCTGTGCCCGAAGGGACACCATTACAGGAAGTCGTCGCCAGACTCGCCCAAGAGCCAGAACTTCGGGCGATTTTTCTTGTGGATTCGCATCAAAGATTCGCCGGGACGATTAGGCGTGCCGATCTCCTAAAGTGGTTATATTTTCAACTTTTCGGAAAGTTAGGAGTGGAAAAGGGATCTACTGGGGAGATCATTCATCTCGCATTTGCCACAAGGGCGAAAGACCTGGCACGCGGCGATTGGCGCTACTTCGGTGTCAAGGTAAGCGACACTATACAGGATGCCTTAGAGCGAATGATCGCCTGTGGAGATGCCATTATTCCCGTGCTGGATAACGAAGGCAAGGTTCTAGGCGACCTCAGAGTTACTGAGATCCTTATAAAGGCGCTTGAATTCGGGAAGCTAGACCAGCCTCCAGATTAAAGATAACTGCGCAAACGCCTAAGCGGGTTAACGAACTCGCTCACCATTATGGTCTGCTCCCACTGCTCACTACGAAGATTATGCTAGCAGGGCAACTAAATAACTCCTCAAGCCCCTCCATATAATAGGTGAGCGCCGCTCTTGGTAAATCCTCAAAGCGCCGTTATTTTACCAGAATTCTACGTTCTGGTTCTGGACGTATTGCCCCTCCTGGAGAATGGCCGTAATCTCCCGCCTCGCTTCCTTATCGGCGACCGGCTCCACCTCGGAAACCGGCATACCTGTATCGTTGACCCTATATTTCCAGTTTACAATGTATCCGGGCACAATAGCATAGGCGCAGCCACCGGTGCCACAGCAACTGGATTCAATAACCCCGAGCCCGGTTATACAAAGCGCCTCTTTCCCATCGTGCTCCAGCCTCAGCTCATTCATTGGAGTATAGTACCCCGCCAGGGCATTTACATCCTTACCAAGCTCCTGGTGAACGTATTCCATCTTCATCTCAACTCCCTCCCAAAACTGAGGCCGACCACAGGTCGCCGGCCGTGCTGAGGCGGCGCTCAGAAGTTTTCAACCCTTTTTTAAACGTTTAAAATGTTCATAGCGGCTAGCTCACCATTATGGCGTGCCATCCCCCGGAGCAGGATACGACGCCGAACCGGTTGCAAGGCTCTCCGGGAAAATGATAACGATATTTCCATCTTGAATCTGAACTGCCACCATGGGGCAATAGGCTATCCTTCCATCAGCGCCAAAATTAATTCGCCCGTAGAAGGTCTCGGCATCTAGTGCTCCCAGCGCATCTCTGACATCATCACGGTCAAGCGAACCTGCCTCCTCCAGGGCGAGCTGATAGCTCACCCCGCAGGCGCTGGCAGCAGCCGAGTGGTAATCCGGCTCCCTTCCGTACTCCTGCTGGAAAAGCTGGGCATAGCCTTCAGCGCTTCCGAAGACGGAGCCATTATAGGACACGTCAGGTACCCACTGTGAGGTGCCGAATACGTAATCGGCATCGGCCCCCAGATCATCGACGAAAGCAGGGTCTGAGGGTGCCACGGTGATACCGAACATTTCGGGGCTTAACCCCACATCCTTGGCAGTTTCGACGAAGGACAACGCCTCCTCGAAGTGTGCGGAGAAGAGCACCATATCCGGATCATCATCTGTAAGGTTACCCAGAATACCGGGCAGGTCGCCCTCCTGCTCGAATGTGGCAAATGAGATCACATCGTATCCCAGTTCCCCGGCATACTGCTCCGCCCCCTCAGCGGCACTTAAAGAGAATACGTCATCCGCAGATACTATGGCCACCGTATTCGGCCCCGGTTCGATGCCGGTCCCCCATTCCAGGATGCTGTCAAAATAATCGCTGGCTGGGTTCAGCAGCCCGAAGACGTACTCGAAGCCCGAAGTGAAGATTTCCTCCGCGGCGCCCCCGCCTTGAACCATGGGTACACCGTATTCATCCGCCACCGCAGCCGCTTCGAGGTTGGCACTGCTCCCGTAGGGGCCTAAGAGGAAATCTACCCCATCCTCGGTGATGAGCTTCTCCACCAGCTCGCCGGTCTGCTGGGTGTCGCTCTCATCATCGTAATATAGTATGTCGACCTGGTAGCTCTCGCCACCTATCGATATACCGCCCCCTGAATTCACCCTCTCCTTCCACAGTTCATACCCCTCTAGATAGAGGCTGCCCGTTTCCTCAAGCTCGCCGCTCAGGCTCAGCGCACAGCCGAACAGTACCGGCTCCGGCCCTTCACCGGCGCAGCCAGCAAGCGCCGGCGGCAGCAGGGCTACCAGTATCAAAGCGACTTTGACTCTGCGACCCAACACAGCTTCGCTCCTTTCGAAAAACAGTATCCAAACTAATATTATTCATTATAAGACCACCTCAGCATGATGCGCAACGGCTTTAAACCGCGGCTGGGTCGACCGCTCAAAATAGCTCGCTCACCATTATCGTCTGTTCCCGCCGCTCCCCCACGGAGATGATGCTTGCGGGGCAACCAAGCAGCCCCTCCAGCCTCTCCACATATTTGCGAGCCTCCACTGGCAGGTCCTCAAAGCGGCGGATGTCGCTGATGTCTGTTTTCCATCCGGGAAGCTCCTCATATACCGGCTCACACCTCGCCAGCTCGGCCACGCTGGAGGGGGGGCTGGTAATGGTCTTTCCCTCAATCCGATAGGCGATACATATTTTCATGGAGGACAGGATACTGAGTATATCCAGGCGGGTGAGGATAAATGAGGAAAAGCCATTTACGCGGGCGCTGAAGCCACCCACCACCCCATCGAACCAGCCGCAGCGTCGTGGACGCCCGGTGGTGGTGCCGCGCTCATGGGCATGCTGGCGAATCAGCTCCCCGGTCTCGTCCAGAAGCTCCGTGGGCATGGGACCGCTCCCTACCCTCGTAGTATAGGCCTTAAACACTCCAGCGATGCCATCGAGCTTCAGCGGGCTGAGTCCCACTCCGGAGCAAGCAGCCCCCGCCATGGTGGTGGTGGAGGTAACATAGGGGTAGGTGCCGAAATCAACATCGAGCATGGTTCCCTGTGCCCCCTCAAGCAAGATCTTATCCTTTCTCTCCAGAGCCTCCTGTACCATTAGATCGGTTTCCCTGATGAAGGGAGCAAAGAGCTCACCATAATGGCAGTACTTTTCATAGACCTCCTCCAGCACCAGCGGCTCAGAGTCAAAGACCCGGGTTAGGATACGGTTCTTCTGCTCTAGCACCAAGCTAAGCCTCTCCAGAAAGGCGCCCTTATCCAGAAGGTCACCGGCGCGTATCCCCAGCCGGCCCGCCTTATCCATATAGGCAGGGCCGATCCCCCTCCTGGTAGTCCCTATCGCTCCACTGCCGCGCGATTCCTCCTCCAGTCCATCAATCAGGAGGTGATAGGGCATTATCAGGTGAGCGCGGTCGCTCACAAAAAGCCTGTCCATTGATATATCCTGCCTCTTCAGCGCTTCGACCTCTTCGAAGAGCACGGCAGGGTCTATTACCACACCGTTGCCGATAATGCAGTTAACCCCTCTATGGAAAATACCCGAGGGAATAAGGTGCATCTTGAACTCGCCATATGGATTAATCACGGTATGGCCAGCATTGCTCCCCCCGGAGAAACGAACTACCATGTTCGCCTTTTCCGCCAATAGGTCTACGATCTTACCCTTCCCCTCGTCACCCCATTGCCCCCCAATAACAGCGATTACCGGCATGACATCCTCCTACCTATCTCCTCTAAATACCCGGTGAGCGCTCTATTCTTATCCTTTTCTGATCTCCCCACCACGCCCTCCCACTCTTTAGAACTCATAACTACGCCCACCCGACCACGCAGTATAACAGACGGGCACCCTTTTGATAAGGGGGCACACCAGGAGAAACCAATATTAGCCCCTCAGGTAGATAGGTGAAACATGGCAGCGTGGATTTCGCTTCATCTGCCCTCACGATCAACTCTGTGATGAGTCAGCCCAAGTGCCTAAAAGGTGGGTGGTAATAGACAGGTTTCTTCTCATTTTCTTCCTACAAAGGGGAGTCCGGAGGGGAATCCCCTCTGGCAGGGGTTTGGGGGTGTCCCCCAAGAAAAACATGTCAGGGCGGGTGGGTGGAAAAATACAAGTTCCTCCTTTCCAAAATCTTGCGAGCGCCGTGAAACAATCCTCACATTGGAATACTATCCCGGGGATTGCCACGTCCGGCGAGGCCGAAGCCTATATCAGGTAAGAATTACAAATGGGCAGTAACTACTCTGACCAACGTGCCCGACTGTTGGCCGTCCGAGGATCTGTACATCAAATCGAACGCCCGTGTTACAAGGTAAACCTGGAAATGTCCATAGCTGTATTCTGTGGCAACGACACCCACAATAGGCCAGCGATAGCGCCAGTACTAGTGTACCGGGGCGGAAAAACCATATTGACAACGATACTTAAAGGTGATAACTTTACTTAGTCAAAATCGTATTGCAATAAATACAGCACACTACTTTATAGCCCCTCAAGTTAAAAAGAATGCCCGAGTGGCGCAACGGTAGCGCAGCCGACTTGTAATCGGCAGGGTAGCGGTTCGAATCCGCTCTCGGGCTGTGTTATGTGCATGGCGAAACGGGGAGGCGGGGTGGGTGAGTGGCTAAAACCAGCAGACTGTAAATCTGCCGCCGACAGGCTTCGTAGGTTCGAATCCTACCCCCGCCACCATATTTTGCCTAACAGTTTGCTTAACTTTTGGCATTGCTCCCTCCCACCCCAACTCCAACTCCCACACTAACCCCATCAGAGCCAACATTCCCCAGTTCATCCTATGCTTCTATTGCCATTGGGGGATATGTTCATTCGATTGGCCTCTATCAAAATGATAGCCTACAGCATTTTATATCCGAGTCCGATATAATTGAGACTTGGGGAACCGGTGAGGCAGCATCTTATTCACTACTTCTCCTGGAGTATCAGCTTTCAGATTCCGGAAGCCAAAGAAGAAGCGTAGCAGTGGGAAGCGAGGTGGCTTTGTTAAAATACAGACGAGCAAGAATTCAATCGTTATCGGAACATTTAAGGAATTATGAGTTCCATAGCGTTACAAATTGATTCTGCCTATGCGCATGCGACTATCTAGGCAGATTATAGGTGGCTACCCGAGTATGTGTAGCCCCTTATATTTTTACCCACAGCATTGACAGCCTATGCTCCCCAGGAGTATGCTCACCACATCATAATATGAGGTGTTTAGTAATTGGAGGACGAAATAAGTCGTGTACTGCTCAAGTATGAGAAGTATATTTGGGAACATTCTAAAGCTCATGAACTCTGCGAAATAATTGCTAATCGAATCGAGAGAAGGGTTCATCGCCAGGTAACACTCCATGAATGGAAAACAGATATTGGATGGTCGTTTTATTCTACAAGGAATTTTGCCTCTGCTGGATGGAGGAAAGCAAAACAGTCATTGGTTATAGATACCAATAAGAAATGGGCAGACCGAGCAGGTGTTTCCGAACTTGCTGATGCTACTACAGAAAATGGCTGGCACGGGGAGCCAAGCTGCATTTGGTATGTGCAAGCAGGCGATGTTGAGAAGCGGGAAAGAGTAGCTGGATACCTAGCTCAGGTTTGCATAGCTCGGCATCGCCGAATGTAGGTCCACCAGGTTTATTGCGAAGGGCTATCCGAAAACCGAAAATGGGTGGCCCCTCTTTTCATACCCCATGCAACCTACCTTAATGCCGCCTTAGCTATAAAAAGCATACTAGTCACCTTGTGATAGGCATCCACAGCTCCACTGTTGCACCTATGAGGCTGCCACCAGCCCGCATCCAGCCAACCCGCATCCTTGAGCCTGACAGCCCTTACTACGGTATTGACGTGTGTCAAAGCCTCCCTACAAAAAACCAAAATATTGTCAGGGATTTCCCCACATAAAAAAATACAGACTTTCCCCACAAAAAATACAGACTTTCCCGACAGACAAATGGCGCATCTTGTGTTACCGTAAATGTGAGCGTTTCGCCAGGCACTTCCTGCAGATAGCCACAATCACATACGGGCAAGACTGAGGATTCACACAAAAAAGAATATCGGCTCAGGAAGTATGGTGACCTATGGTTTTGCCCAAAAAACCTTTAAGCGGGGTATCAAAGCCCAGCGCTGCAGCTACATAGATTCTGTGGTTTTTAGATATATTTGGAGCTCATAGGTTCTATCTAGGTGACTACGGCAGAGCAGTCGGCATGTTTCTCACGCTTGTAGGGTTTTTATTTGGGCTTTGGTCTACGCTTTCTTCATACCATCTGCGTTGAGGCTTAAAGAGGGTGAGGTACGGGAAGAAGTGCTTTTAGAAATCGCTGCGAGGAGGTCGAAGGAATAAACTATGTGGGTAGTAGGTCGCATTCTACTTGTCATCCTGATGGTCATCGGTGTTCTTCTGGTTGCGGCAGGTACAGCAAGCCTTGTAGGAGCTGATAGTTGGACTGGCCAAATATATGATATTAACATTGACTCTGGAGTTTTCATGGGAGTTGGGGATGGGGGAGTGGCTCTGGGAGTAATACTATTGGCAGCCAGTATTATAATGAAGCTAAGACCTACTAATTTGTATTTCTTACCTGCTTTTTAGGTTGGGGGGATAGGGCTTAGTGACTGAATAGCCTGTTCAGTTATAGAACACCCTTATCGCTCGGAAGTAAGCATTTTTACCGCCTGGAGAGCAATCCCACGAGTTAATGTAGTCGTTTATTGTGCCAGGCATTGTGGTTAGCCCTATAGCAGGAATAGCCTTTGTCAAAAAGGGTTTATAAAACCTGTTTATAGTTTCCAGCGATGTGCTATTTACCCTCTATTTTTGGAAAGAGGTCAATTGCACTATGCATATTAGCTACACTCTTCCCCCTGTTGGTGATATAATAGTAATCCGTTAGCGCCAGGCGCAATTTTCCGGACGGTGGATGCTTTCTTTGCTTAACCTGGGAGATGTATGGTTTGCTTAAATTGCTTAACTCCGCTATCTGGGAGGCAGTCATTTTGTTAAGCAATTTAGATACGTCTGAGCAGACCGTCAATCTGCCGCCGACAGGCTTTATAGGTTCGAATCCTACCCCCGCCACCATACAGGTAGCTTACCGGGATTGTCCCCGCGGCCCCAAATTAGGGTGCCACGCGCATTTAATTAATTTATCTGTCGCCCCCGTCCTTGAATCGCCCCAAACGCATCAAATTTCAACGGCTTAAGGGGTAATTTCAGAGTTCTATAACTTAATGTGGTGGGGATACAAATTATCAGCGACAACCTTGATTTAATCGTCAGCGTCGATACGCCCTGGTTAAATAGCGAAAAATCTAACCCTTTCTCACTCTAAAAGGTACGTTCAGTTCCGGTCAATCACCATATAAGAGATTGTGATTTTAATACAATTGCATCAGGCAGCAGTATTGTCCAGTCTATCCAATATCCAGCGGTGCTGTAACACTTCGGTGCAGCATGTGCTTTGCAGCTGTGAGAAAAATTTTAACCAATGGGCGTCTGGGGTTAGAGACGATGAAGAGCATCGGCAATAAGCGAGCTATACGGTGCGGGAGGGGATAGAGTGCATTACTTTGCGTATGCCTCAAATCTAAATCGCAGGCAGATGTCGGAACGCTGCCCCGGGAGCCAGCCCAAGTTCACCGCCACCCTGCCCAATCACCAGTTAATATTTGCCGGCTGGTCGAGGAACTGGCACGGAGGGGTCGCCAGCATCAAGCTATCTAAAGGGGAGAAGGTTATCGGTGCTGTCTACGAAGTGTCAGAGGGCTGTCTGGCGAAACTGGATATATACGAAGGGGCGAAATATGAACGGAGGTCTAAAACCGTATTTGCCGAGCTTGGTGAAGCGGTGGAGGTTGTAACCTACATCATGCGAGAACATTCGGAAGAAACCAAACCCTCACCGGAATACCTCGCTGTTATCCAGCAGGGCTACAGGGATTGGGGAATTGTCTAACGATAATGATATATATGCGCTAATATAACAAAATGCCTGTCCTGCCTGCACGACCTCACGCTGCAATTTTGTAACTACCCCTAGCACGATAACATATTCCGAAACTGCTGCTCCCTGTTACTGGAGCAAACATATCCGAAACCCCTTGATTTTCTATCTCCAGGTCTTTATGATAGCGCTACACCACAGCAACGGAGAATCAGGATGTCTGGTAAATATGACGTGATCGTGGTTGGGGCAGGCCCCGGGGGTGTAACATGTGGAGCACTGCTGGCCAAGCTTGGCCTTAACACCCTTGTGCTGGACAAGAACTCTCAGGTTGGCGGCAAGGCCATGACCCTTTCCAAAAGGGGGTTTCGATATGAATATTACCCAATCTGGCCATGTCCAGGTGCGGATTCCCAAATCCATGCCGCGCTGAAGGCGCTGGGGCTGGAGGAGCAGGTGGAGCTTATCCAGCCCGACCCCTTCGGACTCATGCACTATGAGACCCCGTTGGGCGAGATAAGGACCATGGTAATGCGTGGCCCCGGTCACCCCACGGACCAGCAAGAACTCTTCGGCCTACTTGGTGTAAAGGAAACTGAAATGGAGGAGGTTCTCCGACTGTTCGGGGAGATTGTACTGATGTCTCCCCAAGACCGGGACCTCCTGGACGATGTCTCCACCCTTGAGTTCCTCGACCGTTATAACATCCCGAGATCGGTTTATTCCTTCATCGCCACCCTCCAAAGCGAAGGCACCATAGAAGTCCCGGGCGACGTCGCCTGCGCATCCGAGGTGGTAAAGATCTTCCAGCAGCTCATCACCGGGGGCAGCGGGTGCTACCCTGCAGGCGGCCTCGGCGCAATGTATGAGGCCATAGCCGGAGCAGCCCGGGCAAACGGAGGTGACATTCGGTTAGAAACTAAGGTCGATCGAATAGTGGTGCAGAACGGGCGAGTGAGCGGCGTTCATACTGAGAAAGGTGATTTCTACGCACCCATAGTTGTGAGCAATGCGGGCATCCAGCCCACGGTGCTCAAGCTGGTGGGAGAGGAGCACTTCGACAGGAGCTATGTGAACTACGTGAGGGATCTGGTACCCAGTCTCGGCTTCGCCGGGGCCAGATACATCCTGAGCAAGCCGGTACTGGAATACCCCGTTTATATATATTTCTCCGATAATACCGTATCCACTACGGACCATATACTAGAAGAGGAGTCCGGTCAAATGCCCGAACAGATCTACGTGTTCGTCTCAACCAACTCACTCTTCCCCGGCATGGCTCCCCCTGGCAAGCAACTCGTGCACACCGGCATCTCTTGCCCCGCCGACCCTAAGGTTGACCCCAAGACCTGGATGGACAAGGTGGAGGCCGAGGTTGCCAGGATCTGGCCCGATGTGGTCGAGCACATTGAGGAGAGAGAGTACTACGGCTCGGCGCACATATCCGCTCTCAGCAGGGACTCAGTGGTTCCCGGCACTGGTGGTGAGTGCATCGGTCTGGGGCAGATAGTTGGTCAGTGCGGCAGGCACAAACCCTCAGCAAAGGCCCCGGTCGGCGGTCTTTTCTATGTCGGCGCCGATGCGGGTAGTACCGGTTTCTTTGCCAACAACCTGGCGGTAGCGTCCGGCCTGAACGTGGCCAAAACGGTTCTACAATACTTCAAGACGCATCCCGTTAGGTCGGTATAGAGCGATCCAGGGCACTTCTCGGGTACCTGCTAAAATAGAAAAAAGGGAGGCTTAAAATGGCTGACTACGATGCGATCGTTGTAGGAGCGGGCCACAATGGCCTTGCCGCTGCCACCATTCTGGCGAAAGCGGGCTTGAAGGTTCTGGACGTGGAAAAGAACGGATACGTGGGCGGAATGGCAGCCACCAGAGAGGTTATTAAGGGTTTCAGGCACAATGTCGGCGCCTGGGCATTCATGGTTTTCAGCCCACAACTTATGGAGGTCTTCGAGCTGGAAAAGTACGGCCTTGAGGTTTTCGAGCCCACAACCTCTTTTTGTAACTTTGGCGTCCCTGATGAAAACCCATTTGTCCTTTATAACGACCCGGGCAAACTGATAGAGCATCTGCAAAGGGATCACGGGGAAGGCGCTCTGGAGGGCATGATGGGCGTGCTTGAATTCTGCCGTCCCTTCGCCGAGGCGTGGAATGCAGCGCGCTTCGATCCGCCCCCCTCCATAGGCTCTATAATCGAGGCCGCTCCCAGCCCTAAGGTTAAAGACGCCCTGAGAAAGTGCTTCTATGCCAGCACCATGGATATAGTCGATGAGTTTTTCCCCGACCCACAGAAGCACAAGCTGATTAAGTCCATGTTTGCCGGGATGTCCACCGATGCAATTTCCCTGGGACCCTATGAACCGGGGACCGCCTTTTCCCTGGCTTACCACCTCGTTCCTGCCGGCATTGGACAGTTTTACAAGCTGGCTAAAGGCGGCATGGGTATGGTCTCGGAAGCCCTGAAGAGGTCCTTCGAGGAAAAAGGCGGTGAGGTCAGGCTCAATGCCAGGGTAAGGAGGATCCTGGCAGAAAACGGAAAGGCCACTGGGGTAGAGCTCAGTAATGGTGAAAGGATAACCTCCAGAGTGGTCCTTTCTAATCTCGATGCCTATGCCAGCTTCATAGGCCTGGTTGGGGAGGACAACCTGCCCTCCGATTTCGTTCGCATGGTCAAGAGGATAAAGTACGGTACCCCATTCATACAGGTTCATTGTACTTTGAAAGAGCTACCTGAATTCACTGGGGACCTTGCCTTTGTCAACGAGGACAATACCAGGTGGTTTATGAGCTATACCCGCGGCCCGGAGCACTATCAGCACTGTACAGACGCGATTAAATGGGGGAAGATACCTGAAGACCCGATGTTTGCTTACTATATCCCCAGTATTTGGGATGATAGCATGGCTCCAGCGGGCTATCACACAATTACCTTCTTTTCATTCTATTTCCCAATACTGCCCCCGGGAGATGAGCATGACCGGATGAAAGAAGAAGTAACAAACAAACTAATAGACAAAATGAATGAATATGCCCCGAATCTAAAGGACGCCATCGTGGACCGGGTAGCCTTCACCTCGATGCATTTCGAGAAGATGTGTGGCATTACCAGAGGCGATTACGCTCACGGCCTGCTTCTCCCCGGCCAGATGTTTGACTTCAGGCCGGTGGTAGGGTGGTCAGGATACAAGACACCGGTGGAAAACCTTTATCTCTGTGGTTCGGCCTGCCATCCCGGCCCGGGGGTGACAGCGGTACCAGGCTACAACAGCGCCCGCGAGGTGCTGAAGAACTGGAAGTAATGAGGCAATTGTGAAGGAAGAAAACGCCGGACGGCCAGTAGAATCCAAGGCACAATTGGAGGAGCTCTCCAAAGCGGAGCTTGTTGATCTCATCCGATTGTATTCCAAATTGTTCCTGGCGGTGGACGCCTTCTGGTATCTGGCAGTCAGGGAAAAAGTGGACGAGGATACCGCTACCGCCTGTGACATCTGGGTATGGGAGAAATATACCCCCTACGAGCTCAAAAGGCTGATGCCGCTCAGGAACATAAAAGGTAGTGACCTGGAAGCCTTCGCCACCGCCCTGGGCTTCTCGCCCTGGTTCGCCAACCTGAAATACAGGCTCACCCGCGAGGGTGAAAACAGGCTGACCTTTACCGTGCTGGAATGTCCCACTCTAGAGGCGCTAAAACGGGAGGGCTCAGGAAGGGAGAATGTCATCTGCCGGCAGGTAGACCCGAAGCTTTTTCAAATCATGATCCAGTGCTTCAACCCCAGGGGCAAGGCCACCCCAGTTGAGCTGCCTCCCCAGACAAACGGTAAAAGCATATGCTGCCGCTGGCAGTTCTCAATAGAGGAGTGAGAAGCAACCAGTGGGATACCCCGGTTGTCCTCCCGGCTCCCATGCTAGTGCTAGGCACATTCTGTCAACTGTACCTATCGGTGGCGCGGAAGCTCTATCCTATGTCCCCTCCCGTGTATCACATACTCGACCTAATACAGACGGCCATCGGGGAGCAGCCAGCGCTCCGACACTCGGAGCGGGCCGGCCAGATGATAAGGTACATGACCTTTAGCCTGCCCCGGATGGTTTCACCAGGGAGGAGCTGGGTCGAGGTCTAGTGCGCCACAGCAGCCCTGCCTTTGGCGATAGCAGACCATATCGTCATTACAAGCCTCAGGCGAAGTAATCGCCTCAGGCGTGGGTTTGAAGTAATGCCCACAGCCTATTAGTGCTGATGTCCTGGACACCGCGCAACGTAAACATTGCACCCCTTGTTTTTGTGTGCTATACTCTCTGCGAAATTGCACTTAGGAGGGGGTGGTATGTGACATATTTGGCAAGACAGGTATAGCCTGCCATAGTGTAATCAAAGAACGATATATAACATAAAAGGAGGGAAGACGATTGAAGAAGTACATGAAGTGGTCGGTAACCCTAACCCTGATGCTAGCACTGGTTGCAATGAGCAGCATGAGTTGCGCCCAAGAAACAGTAATAGAAGAAGGGGATACCTACAACGTGGGAGCACTATTTTCTACTACTGGCCCCGCTTCAAACCTTGGAGTACCTGAAAAGAACACGGTGGAGATGATGGTGGACCAGATCAACGATGCGGGCGGCATCAACGGACATCCTCTGGAGGTCACTATCTACAATGACGAGAGCCTTCCGGAGAAGTGCGCCACGCTGGCGAACACGCTTATCGAGGATGGTATGCTGGCCATAATTGGGCCCACCACCAGCGGGAATAGCCTGGCCATCCTCGATATTGTGACCACAGCAGAGATCCCACTGGTCTCCTGCGCCGCCAGCATCGACATTGTGGAACCGGTGGAGGATCGTTACTGGATATTCAAGACCCCGCAGACCGACAAAGAGGCGGTTACCGAGATATACACCTATCTCGAGGAAACAGCAAATATAACCAATATAGCCCTCATAACCGCCACCTCCGGGTATGGAACTTCCGGTAGGGGCATCCTCATAGCTGATGCTCCCGACTTCGGGCTCACTGTTGTGGATGACCAAACATTTGCTGAGACTGACACTATCATGCAGTCTCAGCTTACCCATATCGGGGGTACCGATGCGGAAGCGGTAGTTTGTTGGGCTACCGATAAGGAATCCGCCTCCGTCGCCAAGGACATGCAGACGCTGCAGATGGAGATCCCGCTGTTTTGCAGCCATGGAATAGCCAACATGGACTTTATTACCGCGGCGGGAGATGCTGCCAACGGGGTTATCTTCCCCGCAGGCAAGCTGCTAATCGCTGACCTAGTTCCGGCCGATGACCCTCAGAAAGAAGTATTGACGAATTATATAGCGGACTACGAGGCTCTCGGCGAGGGAACTTTCAGCACATTTGGCGGACATGCCTACGACGCCCTCAGCATGGTGGTTATGGCTCTTGACGGATTAGATGAAGGTCTAACCATCACGGAAGCCAGGGCTGCAGTCAGAGATGGGTTAGAAGGGATTACAAATTTCGCTGGCACCGGTGGTATCTTCACTATGTCGCCTACCAACCACCTGGGAATGGCTCCCGGCTCTCTGGCCATGATCGAGATCGTCAATGGGGAGTGGACCTGGCTCAAGTAAAAAACCGACTGTCTGATAGACTCTGGATGTGACCAAGGGGGAAAGTGCAGCTTTCCCCCTTGTTGTCTGGTAATACCGTAAGGAGATCTGACGTTTGTCAGCAGACCAGTTCCTTCAGTACCTCGTATCCGGTCTTACCCAGGGCAGCATCTACGCCCTGGTAGGCCTGGGTTTTACCATCATTTATGCCGTAACCCGCATCATTAACTTCGCCCAGGGCGAATTCGTGATGCTGGGGGGCATGCTATCATTTACACTCGCCTGCTCCGCCGGGATACCCCTGGCTCCCGCCCTGCTCCTTTCAGTGCTCATCGCAGCAGCTATTGGCGCCATTATGTATCTACTCGCCATCCGCACCGCCAGGAAGGCTTCGGTTATCAGCCTTATCATCACCACCATCGGAGTCGCTATCTTCATTCGCGGAATCGCCGGGGTGCTATGGGGTGTGGACTACGTACGCCCCCCATTCTTCACCGGGGATGAATCCATATCCTTCCTGGGTGCCTACATTCACCCCCAGGCACTGTGGATAATCGGCACCACGCTGGTGGTGACCATTCTGCTGCACCTCTTCCTCACCCATACAATGGTGGGTAAGGCGCTTAAGGCATGTGCCATAAACCCAAGGGCATCGGGCCTGGTGGGAATCAATACCAGAGCAATGTCTCTCATCGCCTTCGCCATAGCGGCAGCCCTGGGCGGTATCGGCGGGGTGGTCATGGCCCCGCTCACCCTTACCTCGTACAACGTAGGTGTCATGCTGGGGCTCAAGGGCTTTGTGGCAGCATCCATCGGCGGCTTCAAGAGCCCGGTTGCAGCGGTTATCGGGGGCCTTATGCTGGGAATCGTTGAGTCCCTGGCAGTGGGACTGGACTGGGGCCCATTTACCTCGGCATATAAGGATGTCATCGCCCTGGTGGTCCTGCTTCTAATACTGGTAATCAGGTCGGGCAGGCTGGCGGCGGAGGAGGCAGGCTGATGCTGGCAATGGTAAAGGGTAAGTGGGTTTATCTGGTGATTGCCGCCCTGCTGGCGTTCCTGATATTGATACCCTTCGATTGGTTCCTGGGTCACTACACCACCCTTATGATCTTCATCGGCATCAGCACCATGGTTACGGTGGGGCTGTGCCTCCTGATGGGCTATACCGGGCAGGTATCTCTGGGACAGGCCGCCTTCTATGGCCTAGGCGCCTATTTCTCCGCCGTCCTGAGCAAGACCTATAGCGTCAACCCCTGGCTGGCAATGCTGATAGCAGCTATAGCTACCGGCGCCTTTGCCTATGTCATCGGCTATCCCATCCTCAGGCTCAGAGGTAACTACTTGGCCATGGCCACACTGGGACTGGGCCTGATCATGTGGATCCTGTTCGGGCAACTTAGCCAATTCACCGGCGGACCCGATGGCATGGCAGGAATTCCCTACCTTTCCATCGGCGGTTTTGTCTTCGATACCTCCTTCAAACGGTATTTCCTGGTCTGGTTCTTCTGCCTGGCTATACTTTTTATCTCACAGAACATCGTCAGATCGCGGTCAGGCAGGGCGCTCAGGGCCATTCACGGCAGTGAGGCTGCCGCCGAGTCGATAGGCATCAATGTTGCCCGGTTCAAGGTAAAGATCTTTGTGCTGAGCGCCGTCTATGCCTCACTGGCAGGAAGCCTCTTCGTCCACCACCTACGCTTCGTCAGCCCCCAGTCCTTCGACTTCCTCGCCTCGGTAAAGTTTGTGGTGATGGCGGTGATAGGGGGTCTGGCGAGTATCTGGGGCGCTATCTTCGGGGCCGGCACCACCCGTATGCTGAGCGACGAGCTGCTGCTCGGGTTCGGTGAATGGGATGTTGTTGTCTATGGAGCCATCCTGGTCATAGTGATGATCTTCATGCCCGAAGGTCTTTTTGTTAAACTCAAGGAGCTTATAGGGCGATGGCGACTGAGGTATGCTGAGAGAGGGTCTGAAACGTGAGCGAATCAATACTGGAGACTAAGGGCCTGAGCAAGGCCTTCGGGGGCCTCGTAGCTCTGGATAAATTGAACCTTGCAATTGAGAAAGGCACGATCACTGCCATCATCGGCCCCAACGGGGCAGGGAAGACCACGCTCTTCAACGTTATCACCGGTGTCTACCCGGCTAGTGACGGCGAGATACTTTTTGAGGGCACGCCGCTCAAGGACGCTGCACCTCATAAACGGGCGGCGCTGGGCATCGCACGTACCTTTCAGAATGTCCTCCTGTTCGGCAACATGACCGTCCTGGAGAATATAATGACAGGCCAGCACCCCCGCAGCCACTACGGCTTTCTGGGGGCTGCCCTCCGCCTTCCCCGTGCTCACCGTGAGGAGGAGACCATCTCCTTAAACGCCATGAAATACCTCAACATGGTGGGACTGGGAACATTCGCCGGGCAGAATGCCATGAGCCTGCCGCTGGGCCAGCAGAAACTGCTTGCTATAGCCCGGGCCCTGGCCACAGAGCCACGGCTTATTCTGCTGGATGAGCCCGGAGCCGGGCTGAACACGCTGGAGAAGCGGGAGCTGAGCGACCTCATCCACCGTATCCGGGAAACAGGGATCAGCGTCATGCTGGTTGAGCATGACATGCCTCTGGTAATGGGCATTGCCGAATGGATCATCGTGCTGGACAGCGGACAAAAGATAGCCGAGGGCACCGCCGCTCAAGTTCAGAAGGACCAGAGGGTCATCTCCGCTTACCTGGGGGAGGAGGAGGACTGATGCTGAGGGTTGAAAACGTATCTGTGGCCTACGGCCGGCTCATAGGGCTCAGAGAGGTTTCCATAATGGTAAACGACGGCGAGATCGTCACCATCATGGGGGCCAACGGGGCCGGCAAGAGCAGCCTGCTGAACGCCATATTCGGGGTGGTGCCGCTTAAGAGTGGCAGCATCTGGCTGGATAGCCACCAGATTTCCGGACTCTCCTCTCACCAGACGGTGAGGCTAGGCCTGGCCTATATTCCCGAAGGAAGAGAGCTCTTCGGAGCCATGTCGGTGAAGGACAACCTGACTATGGGTGCCTACTCCCAGTGCGCCCGCAGCCGGCTGAGCACTCTGGGGTATATCGGATGGTTCCTGCGTCGCCCCGCCGTTCAGTCCAATCTGGAAATGGTACTACGGCTTTTCCCCATACTCAGTGAACGGCAGAATCAGAAGGCAGCCAGCCTCAGCGGTGGGGAGCAACAGATGCTGGCTATCGCCCGGGCGCTAATGTCCTCCCCCCGGATGCTTCTGCTGGACGAACCCTCCCTGGGACTGGCGCCTACACTGGTAAGGGAAATCCTGAAGCTTATAGTCAGGCTGAGAGATGAGGGGATTACCATACTCCTGGTGGAGCAGGATGCTACTGCAGCGCTCAAGATTGCCGACCGTGGATATGTCATGGAAAGGGGGCGAATTTCCATCGAGGGTAGCGCCAAGGAACTCCTGGGTGATGACAGGGTCAGGCAGGCATATTTGGGTAAAAGCGTAGCCTAGGCTATCATAGGCATGGTAAAATAAAAAGACATGGCATGATATACCATGAAAAAGCTACTTTCGGGTAATGAAGCCATAGCCCTGGGAGCATATCACGCCGGCGTAGTGGTAGCCACCGCTTATCCCGGGACGCCCAGCACCGAAATACTGGAAAACATCGCCCGCATGGATGGTGTTTACGCCGAGTGGTCAACCAATGAAAAGGTAGCACTGGAGGTGGGGATGGGGGCGTCCTATGGCGGTGTAAGAGCCCTGGTATCCATGAAGCACGTCGGGCTCAATGTGGCCGCTGATCCCTTTTTCGCAGTTTCTACTACGGGTGTTGTCGGCGGGCTGGTAATAGTCTCCTGCGATGACCCCGGAGAGCATAGCTCCCAGGGAGAGCAGGACAACCGTCACTTCGCCAGGATCGCCAAAGTGCCCATGCTTGAGCCCACCGACAGCCAGGAAGCATACGAACTCATGGATTGGGCCTTCAGTATCAGCGAGGAATTCGACACACCGGTGCTGCTGCGCTCCACCACCCGCATATCTCACTGCAAGACCGTGGTCGATGTAACAAAGGAGCGGAAAGCCGATTTAAGACAGCCCGGCTTCATCCGCTCTCCAGAGAAATACGTGATGGTTCCCTCAAACGCCCGGGTCAGGCGGCATGCCATGGAGGAGCGCATCAAAAAACTGCAGGCCTATGTGGAGGACTTTCCCCTGAACCAGATGTTGCTGGCTGACCGAAGGCTCGGGGTGATATCCGATGGGGTTGCATACCAGTACGCCCGGGAGGTATTCAGTGATGCCTCCCACCTCAAATTGACCACCATCTATCCTATCCCGGCTAACCTGATTCGCAGGTTCGCCCGGGAGGTGGAGAGGGTGGTTGTAGTGGAGGAGCTGGACCCTTACCTCGAAGACGAGGTGCGCCGCCTGGGCATTGCGGTCACGGGCAAGGAGTTCATCCCCATAATAGGAGAGCTTAACCCCGAGATAGTTGAGGACGGCGCTATTCAGGCAGGTTTACTCTCGGCTTCACCCAAGCCTCCTCCTAAATCCAGGAGACCAGCACCGCAACTACCGCCACGGCCGCCGCTGCTCTGTGCTGGCTGCCCCCATATCGCTACCGAGTTTGCCCTGAGAAGACTGGGCTTTTACAACCCTAACCCCAACGAAGAACTGTCCCTTAAAAGGAAAATACCGGCGCAACTGAAGAAAGGCGGCCTCATTGCTACCAGCGATATCGGGTGCTATACTCTAGGTGTATATGCTCCCCTGTTCGCTCTGGACACCTGCGCCTGTATGGGCGCCAGTATAGGACAGGCGCTTGGGCTGGAAAAGGCGGGGGTTCCAAACAAGATTGTAGCCGTAATAGGTGACTCCACCTTTATGCACTCAGGTATAACCGGTCTTATCGACGTCGTTTACAACGAGGGAAGTACCACTGTCATAATCCTGGATAATGAAACCACCGCCATGACCGGGCATCAAGGTCATCCCGGTACCGGCATCTCAGCCAAAGGGACCAAAGCCGGGATGGTAAAGCTGGAGGCGCTGGCACGGGGGATCGGGGTTAACGATGTCAACGTGGTCGATGCCTTCGATCTAGCGCTTATTGAGTCCACCTTAAGCCGGTGCATTGAGAACGATGAACCCTCGGTCATAATAGCCCGGGGACCCTGTCCGCTTCGTGTCAAATCATCGGGAAAGCCATTCAAGGTAGATAGCGAGAAGTGCAATAGCTGCTATGCCTGTCTGCGCATTGGTTGTCCCGCCATATCCGTCTCCGGCGACAAGGCCTGGATAGACGCCGGCCTGTGCGTAGGCTCCGGTTGTGGTATCTGCGCTCAGGTCTGTCCCGAAGAGGCCATTTCGGAAAGCAAGGAATGAGGGACGTAAACGTGCTGATGGTGGGTGTCGGTGGCCAGGGAGTCATCCTGGCCAGCGACGGCATGGGCGAGATTGGCATGAATAACGGGTACGACGTCAAGAAGTCGGACACACTGGGCATGGCACAGCGGGGCGGGAGCGTTGTGAGCCACATCCGCTGGGGCAGGCAGGTCTTCTCCCCCATGATTAAGAAAGGGAATGTCGATTTCTTAATCGGTTTCGAACAACTGGAGTCGGCCCGCTGGGCACCCTACCTGAAGTCCGGCGGAGTAGCTATAGTCGCCGATGTCACCGTTGTCCCGGTGTCGGTCGTGGGCAGCACTATGTCATACCCGAGCTGGGAGGAAATCGAAGGGATTCTGTCCCAACATACCCACCAGACATACCTGATCCCGGCAAGCAGAATTGCGACTCAAGCAGGAAATCCCAGAGCGCTCAATATGGTGATGCTGGGTTCCTTATCCGTATTCCTGGAACTGGAAACAGAGGCCTGGACCGAGACTATGCGCCGTAGGTTACCGCCTAAGTTTGTGGAATCCAGCATTGAGGCTTTCATGAGAGGAGCGGATGAAGTTAAAGCAGTCATACAAGCAAAGGAGATTAAGAAATGATTCGCGACCCTAAACACGAGACAATGCCGAGAGCGGACCTGGAGCGGCTTCAACTGGAGCGCCTGAAGCTTAAGGTTAGCGAGGTTTATAACAAGGTCCCCTTTTACCGCCGAGCTTTCAAGGAAAAGGGGGTCACCCCGGATGACATCAAGACCCTGGCTGATTTGAGCAGGCTGCCGTTCACCAGCAAGCTGGACTTCCGCGATAACTATCCCTACGGGCTTACGGTGGTCCCTCTGGAGCAAATAGTGCGAATCCATTCTTCCAGCGGCACAACGGGTAAGCCAGTAATCGCACCCTATACCCAGCGCGACGTCGATACGTGGTCAGAGATAATGGCTCGCACGTTAGCTACCGCCGGCACCACCAAAGACGATGTGCTGCAGAACGCCTATGGCTACGGGTTGTTTACCGGTGGTCTAGGTTTTCACTACGGCGCTGAACGCCTTGGCGCACTGGTAATCCCCACCAGCAGCGGAAACACCAAGCGCCAGATTCTCCTGTTGCAAGACCTGGGTACCACTGTTATCACCTGTACCCCCTCGTATGCACTCATCCTTCACGAAACCGCCAGGGATATGGGCATTGACCTGCGCGATACCAGGTTGCGCCTGGGCATACTCGGTGCCGAGCCCTGGTCCGAGCAGATGAGGAGGGACATAGAGGAGAGGCTCGGTATACTCGCCATCAATGTCTACGGCCTGACAGAGATTATCGGGCCGGGAGTATCGGTAGAGTGTCCTCATAAGTGCGGAATGCATATCGCCGAAGACCATTTCCTGGTCGAGACCATCGATCCGGAGAGCGGAGGGCAGTTGCCCTATGGGGAAGAGGGGGAGCTTGTGATAACGACGCTTACTAAGGAAGCCCAACCGGTAATCAGGTTCCGCACCAGGGATATCATCAGTCTAAATCGGGAGCCGTGCGAGTGCGGACGAACGATGGCAAGAATGTCACGAATAACCGGACGCAGTGACGATATGCTAATCATTCGGGGTGTAAACGTTTTTCCCTCACAGATAGAGAGCGTTCTTCTTGATGTTGAGGGGGTGGAACCGCATTACCTGATAGTTGTAGACAGGCAGCACGCATTCAAGTCCGACGAACTGGAGATATGGGTCGAGGTATCCGAGGAGGTGTTCTCCGACGAGATGCAGAAGATGGAAGGCTTGGAGAAAAGGCTCCGCTCCGAGATGGACAGCGTACTGGGCATCTCAGCACGTATTAAACTGGTGGAGCCCAGGACTATCGAACGTACTGAAGGAAAAGCCAAAAGGGTAGTAGACCGGAGCGAGCTATAATCAGAACATCTCCGGCCTTTGGTTTTGTATTTTGAGAATTAGAATTTTTTAATTTGTTTAGTATTTAGAGCTTAGTATTTCGAGTTTTTAAATGCCCTGTTAGCAGTTCATTAAGACTATTTAATCAGTCGCCAGCAACATAAAGGCTAAGGGAGGAAATCGGATATGAGAATAAAGCAGGTTTCCGTTTTTGTGGAGAACGAGGCAGGTCGGCTAGAATCCATCCTCGAAGCCCTCCAGAGAGAAGAGATCAACATACACGCCCTATCGGTAAGCGATACTGCGGAGTTTGGCATAGTGCGCATGGTTCTGGATAATCCGGATAAAGGGCTTGATGCGCTGCGGCAATCCGGTTTCACCACTCGCGTAGACTGGATGCTGAGCGCTTATATACCCGATGTCCCCGGCGGGCTGCTAAGCAGTGTGGCCAAGCCAATGGCCGAGGCCGGGATCAACATCAAGTACTTCTACGCCTACATCGGGCAGGCTGGAGAGAACCGGGCGCTGGTGGTACTCAAGCCGGATGACCTGGAAAAGGCGGAGAAGGTTCTGGGAGCAAGGTAAGACCGGGCAAGGGAAGCCAAGTTCAACGTGGAGGCTGATTTGTATCTATACCACGGAAAAATCCTCATAATCGATTTAACCACACAGGAGGTAAGGGTTGAGGAGCTCAGCCCATCACTGCTAAAGGGCTATCTGGGGGGCGTTGGACTGGCAACGCGCCTGCTTTACCAGTACTTACCAGCCGGTACGGGTGCACTTTCCCCCCATAACCCTCTGGTGTTTGCCAGCAGCGCCCTGGCTGGCACCATCATACCCACCTCCAACAAGCACGCTATAGCAACCAAGTCACCACTGACTGGACTTATTGGTGATTCCCTTTCCTCTAGCTTCTGGTCCCAAGCGTTAAAGAGAACCGGATTCGATGCTATCGTCATAACCGGAGCGGCAGCATCACCCATCTACCTTTTCATAGATAATGACATCGTTCACTTCAATAAAGCAGAGCACCTGTGGGGAAAGGGAAGCCCGGAGACCGAGCACTATATCAGGAGACATATCGGAGACGACCGGGTGAAAGTAGCCTCCATCGGTCCCGGCGGTGAGAATCTGGTTCGATATGCTTGTATAACCAACGATAGTAACCGGCAGGCAGGGAGGACAGGGACAGGGGCGGTAATGGGCTCCAAGAAGCTCAAGGCGATTGCCCTGCGTGGTACCAGGCCAATCAAGGTCTACAGCATGGAGGAGGTTGAGAGGATAAGTATTGACATAATTCATAAGGCCGAGGGGCCGGACACGGAAAAATACCGCGTACTGGGGACACCGGCCAATATTCTGGTGCTAAACCGCTTATCGGCACTGCCAACGAGAAACTTCCAGCAGTCCAGCTTCGAAAAGGCGGAAAATATAAGCGGTGAATACCTGGCCGAGCACTACCTTACCAAGGTGATGGCCTGCGCCGCCTGTCCGGTGGCATGTGGTCACATATACAAGGTAGCAGAGGGAAACTATGCAGGAACACAGTGGGAGCTTGACTACGAATCGCTCTACGCCCTGGGGCCGCTTTGCGGCGTGGACCACATACCGGGCATACTGAAGGCAGCAGAGCTTTGTGACTACTACGGCATAGATACCATCAGTACCGGAAGTTGTATAGCCTGGGCCATGGAATGCTTTGAGAAGGGCCTGTTGACAAGGGAGGATACAGAGGGAATAGACCTAACCTTCGGCAATCACAGAGCTCTGGTAGAGGTTATACCGAAGATCGGCGAACGCAGCGGTATTGGAAACCTGCTGGCTGATGGTGTTAGAATCGCTTCCTCCAATCTGGGGAGAAACTCGGAGCACTGGGCGATGCACTCCAAGGGACTTGAGTTTCCAGGCTACGATCCCAGAGCTATGAAAACCTTAGCCCTGGGGTTCGCCGTGGGTCTCAGGGGTGCATGCCATAACCGCTCCCCCGCCTATGAAGTGGATATGTCCGGAGAGGTAGACAGGTTCAAGGGTGAACCGGGGAGAGGCTCCAGGGTGAAGGAAAAGGAGGATTTCGCCGCTGTTCTCGACTCACTGATTATCTGCAAGTTCATCCGAAAGTGCTTCGGCGATTTATATACCGAGGCTGCCAACCTCTACAAACAGGCAACAGGTCTGGATATGACCCCGGCCGAGCTGAAGGGTGCAGGTGAGCGCATAAACAACATAAAGAAAGCCTTTAACATCCGTGAGGGATGGAAACCCGGTGACGACTGGCTACCACCTCGCTTGTTCAGCGACCCCATAACAGAGGGCGAGGGAAAGGGCACGGTGCTGACCGAGGCCGAGCTCAGGCTCATGATCGATGATTACTACCAGGCCCGGGGCTGGACCGCCGAAGGCCTGATACCGGAGGAGAAACTGCAGGCACTGGGGATAGAGGATCCCATCGCACCGTGGAAAGGATTGGAGTATGGAACGCAGGTATATAAGCTGTGACCCTGAGCTTTGCAGTGGGTGCGGGCTCTGCGAGATGGTTTGCTCGGCAGAAAAGGAGGGGGTTTTCTGCCCCGAGCTGTCCCGTATTCACCTGGTACACATTGATGAAAAGATGGCCGTAAGTATAGCCTGTCGTTTCTGTGAGAACACACCATGCATAGAAGCCTGTCCCCGCGAAGCGCTGGAGTGGGACGAGGTGAACAACGTCATTCGCGTTGACAAGATGCGCTGCACCGGGTGTGGCTGGTGCATAGAGGCCTGTGACTTCGGCGCTATCGTCCTGAATCGCTCCACCAAGTCGGTGGTGCTATGCGATCTATGCGAGGGGCGCTCTCAGCCAAAATGCGTGGAGCTATGCCCCAGGGAAGCACTCAAGGTGTCAACACTGGAGATCGAAGCCCAGAGCGCGCGGGGGGAAGCGGCGAGATCCCTGCTTTAGGCCTACCATCATATATGAAGCAGTCTCAAACCTGACACAAGCTAGCAGATACCAAACTTTCTGGCTGCCGCCCCAAATCCCAATAAAGACCCCTTGATAACAGGGTCCTCCACGCAGTATGAAATGCGGAAGTATCCGGGAGCACCAAACCCCCTCCCCGGCACCACCAGGACATTATGCTCCTGCAACTCCCTAACGAAGGCTACATCATCTGCAATCGGTGACCTGGGGAATATATAGAAGGCACCCATTGGCTTTACCGTAGAGTAGCCCATCTCGACAAGGCTACTATATAAAAGGTCCCTCTTTCCCCTGTACGTATCTATATCAACGGATGCGTGCTGCAGACGCTTCACCACATTCTGCATTAATGCTGGAGCATTAACAAAACCGAGCACGCGATTGCAGAACACCAACCCGTTTATCAACTCACCCCGACCGTCATACTCAGGATTCAACGCGATATACCCGATGCGCTCACCAGGCAAAGCCAGGTCCTTGGAGAAAGAAGTGGCTACGATTGTCCTGGGATGGTACTGAAAGACATATGGGCACTCCACCCCATCGTATACCAGCCTGCGGTAGACCTCATCGCTAATAAGGAAGATCTCCCTCCCATACTCAGCTTCTTTCCTGGCCAGCAGCCCGCCAATCCCGCTCAGTATGTCGTGGCCATAGACAGCACCGGTGGGATTATTAGGGGAGTTCACCAACACCGCTTTCGTTCTGGGCGTTATATTTTCCTCCAGAATCTTCAAATCAGGTATAAACTGGCTATCAGTGGGGATGATTCGGGGGAGAGCCTGAGCATTTTCTATATAGTATATATATTCGACAAAGTAGGGTGCGAAGATTACTACCTCATCGCCAGCCTCGATGATAGTTTTCAACACCACATTTATCCCTCCGGCAGCGCCACATGTCATCACTATCTCATCCCGGGTAAATTGTAGTCCGGTCTGGGATAAAAGATATTCAGCGACGGCCTCACGCGTCTCGGGATAACCGGCGTTGGGCATATATCGGTGCATCCCGGGACCCGGCTGGTTCACCCACCGGCGAAGCTCCTGGCGAAATTCGTCGGGCGGCTCCATTACCGGATTACCCAGGGAGAGGTCGAAAACATTGCTCTCACCCAGTTTCTTCTTGAGAGCGATCCCCTCTTCAAACATCTTCCTGATCCAGCCACCCTCCGCCATCTGTTGCCGCAACCTCGGTGAAACTGACATTAGCCTGCCTCGCACTTAATCAATGGCTCAACAGTTACTGGTTTTCGGCGCTCGCCTGTTATTGGGCCCCCTCGTGATCCTCACCTCGGGACTAGAGGTATCCGGTAACGAAAGGCACTCTAGAACCACCCTCTATTGATTTGCTTCTTGCCCCTCTCCGGGTGGATTGAAGCACCTGCTCAATTAAACGCCGGAGTATACGATGCGGGACAGGCCCATGATCCCTATAGTGGTCACGTAACTGAAGCCTTCTTAACCAGCGGCCAGCCCTAGATGTACCTGCCCACCGCCTCGGCTATGGGCTTCAGCTCGGCCATCAGCCGCTCGAAGTTCGGGATGGTAAGCGATTGCAGGCCATCGACGAGCGCTTCTTCCGGATTGCGGTGTACCTCTATCAGGAGACCATCCGCCCCGGCGGCTATCGCAGCCCTGGCGATGCTGGGCACATAGGCATAGTGTCCCGCAGCGTGGCTGGGATCCACTATGACCGGTAGGTGGCTGAAGTGCTTGACCACCGCAATCGAACTGATGTCCACGGAAAACCGGACACTATCCTCGAAGGTTCTGACTCCGCGCTCACACAGGATTATTCGCCGATTGCCCTCAGCCATTAGATAATCGGCCGCAGTCAGCCACTCGGTGACAGTAGCGGAAAGCCCCCTTTTCAGCAGGATGGGATGCCTCAGCTTGCTCAACTCCTTGAGCAGGGCGAAGTTCTGCATGTTGCGGGCGCCGACCTGCAATATGTCAGCGTGCCTGGCGATCAAGCCTATGTTCTCGATGTCAACCACCTCGGTGATAACCGGAATGCCAAGCTCAGATTTGACCCGGGCCAACATCGTCAAAGCATCCTTTTCCAGTCCCTGGAAGCTAAAGGGCGAGGTGCGGGGCTTAAAGGCGCCACCTCTAACCACCGCAGCCCCCAGATCCCTGACCGCCCTGGCCGTCTCCATAAGCTGCTCCTCACTCTCCACGGCGCAAGGGCCGGCCATTACTACTACCCTCTCCCCCCCTATTTCCACGCCAGACACATTCATTTTACTTGGCTTGGGATGGAACTCCCTTGAGGCAAGCTTATACGGCTTCATCACACGGGTGACGCCCTCAACCCCGGGTAAAACGGCGAAAACATCGGTCTGTACCTTGCCGGTATCGCCGCCCAGGATAGCCACCACCGTCTTTTCGGTGCCCAGGTTCAACTGCACCTCAAAGCCAAAGGAGTGTGCCCTTTCCACCACGTGATCGACCTGATCTTTGCTGGCGTCCCTTCTCATCTCAACAATCATCTCTTCTCACCCCTCAAGTATTCTCCATGAACAACCGTAAAGCCACGGTCAGCCTCGTGCCCCCATAGAGACAGTGGTTCCCGTGGCCCGGGCAATTATTTTCCCCTTGGAATCGAAGACCGTCATCTCCGATACCCCTACTCTCTTTCCTGCATGCAAAACCCTGGATTCAGCATAGATGGTCTCCCCAACCGGCGCTGCGGCAAGGAAATGGATGTTCATCTGGACAGCAACGTGTATATTCTCCAGGGTATTGCATGCGCAGCCAAAGGCCTGGTCAAGTAGGGTGGCGATAACGCCACCGTGAATCATATTATCCCAGTTCAGAAACTCCCTTTTTAGCTCGAGCTTCACCCTGGCATATCCCGATGACAGCTCCACCAGGCTCATGCCAAGATGAACCGCGCAGGGTGAGTTATCGAACCGCTGACGCATCTCCTTAATTTCAATCATCCCGCTTGCTCCTCTCAACTCTCGTGACGACTCGTTTCAACGCCACCGAGCAAGATTGTAGCAACAAAGGAACGCCAGTGCAACCATCGAAGCCGGCCCCCAGAAGCCTTCCGCCAGCCGAAATACCTCCGTGCGGTCGCCGCTCGCCCATGCAGGTGCTTTTCAATCCCTCACCTCCTCTCGATAACACCCTCTTTCACACTAAATAGTGTAGAGCCAGTCAACGGGTTATTGACAAATGAGACTAAATGTGGTCTAATATCTTAAGAGGCTTATTAATACCACTGAGTTATGCCTCGGGAGGTGTTTCATGAAGCTTCACAAAGTATATGGAGTCTGGCAGGTGGACAAGTGACGCCCTGCCGGTGGCAGGGCAAAAGAGGCTCGAAATCAGCTCGATGAAGTGAATTGAAGGTCATTAAGTTTAAAAATAGAGGCCTCATGCGGTGGTGAACACCGCGAGTGAGTTGAGATCGAGAAAAAATTGGAAAATTGAATAGAAGGCTTTTTGCGGAGGGCACTTTAAAAAGTGCCCTCCGCCTTTTTTTAGAAGATGTCTGAATTGTTACTTTGTCAGCCTAAAAGAAAAAACAGTTGTAGAAAAGCTGCTATAGTAGAGGTGCAGGATACTTCCTACCGGGGGTCTCCCCGATGTATCGGGGCAGCTTTAAAAAATCCCCCAATCTTGGGGGATTAGGGGGTTGATTGAGACTATTTCAGCAGTCTCTTATTATTAGCAATCGTGGTTAACAACTGACAACCGCCCCACTGTCGTCTACGATGTCTCCACCGTAAATCCCCGCTAAGTTGCTCCTCGCGCTACTGACAAGCACGGCGCAAAGAGCCGTTTACACTACTTCAATGCCTGGACTTGACAGCTTGAGTGTGGACGGCTTAGAGTAATGCCGGACTCAATTAGCGTCATCCCCTCTTTTTAGCGAGGGCACGTACAATGGAACAGCATATAGCTGCTTACTATAAAGTGCTCCAGCAACTTGCTACCGAACCCGTATCCAGCGATACGTTAAGGGATAATCTAGCCACTGTCGCCAGGAAGACCGCCGCAGCAATGAAAGCAGCAGGCTGCTCAGTGCTTCTTTTCGATGCCCAAAGACGCAGCCTGCTGCACGCCGTCTCATATGGTCTAAGCGATTGGTATCTACGCAAAGGATTCCTCGATGCGGATAAAAGCCTGAGCGATACCCTTAAGGGTAATGTGGTAACCGTGCTGGATGCTGCTACCGACACCCGCATCCAATACAGGGAAATGGCCCAGCGCCAGAGGTTCGCTTCCGTGATCAGCGTACCGCTCAAGCAAGGTGAAAATGTCATAGGCGCGCTGAGGGTCTACACTCACGAGCAACGCCATTTCTCCACTGACGATACTAAGTTCTTGACTGCAGTGGCCGGTCTCGCTGCCACCGCTGTAGAAAATGCCCAGCTCCACCAGCTAACTGCAGGTATTCCCGTGACATCGAGCGACGCGCTGCCATCACAAACTGGCTCGCCGGGAATTCCTCGGGATTTGATCCGACCGGTCTCCTTCTTCCATCCTTCAGAGGAGGAGTTTGCCAGGCTCCTTGACTTCTATAAGATAGGGTGGATGTACGAGCCCCGCTCATTCCCCCTGAGGTGGAATAATGACAGGGTGGAGGAGATGTTCACCCCGGACTTTTACCTGACCGAGCTGGACCTTTATATAGAGCTCACCACCCTGAAACAGGATTTACTCAGGGAAAAGAAGCGCAAGATGCGTCTTATGAAGGAGCTCTACCCCGAGGTCAATATCAAGCTCCTCAACAAGAGGGATTATCACCGCCTGCTTGCCAAGTACGGATATGGGCCTCTGGGGCGGGCCGAGGTAGATGTGGAAAAGGTATTCCTGAGTGCCAGTCAAATACATAGCAGGGTGCGTCAACTAGGAAAGGCGATCTCTCGCGACTATGCTGGAAGGAGTCCTCTCCTGGTAGGCATTCTCAAAGGCGTCGTATGTTTCATGTCGGACCTGATGCGCAGCATATCCCTGCCGCTAAGCGTGGACTTTATAGCCATTTCCTATTACGGTGACTCGCAGACGGAGAACGTGCGAATCATTAGTGGCGTGGATAAAAGTATAGCCGGTGTTGACGTTATAATGGTAGAGGATATCGTAGACACGGGTATGACGTTGAACTTTGTGCTAAACCAACTCGCCACGCACAAACCTGCCAGTCTCGAAGTGTGCACCCTTTTGGACAAGAGGGTTCGCCGATTGGTGGATGTTCCCATAAAGTATGTAGGCTTCGAGGTGCCTGATGAGTTCGTGGTGGGGTATGGATTAGATTACAACGGGGAATTCAGGAATCTACCCTTTATTGGGACGCTGACCCCTCTTCAGCCCACGACAAGCGGTGGTGGAGACCAGACTGGTGGCTCACATAGCGGCGAATAAATAGAAAAAGCCCCGAGTAACCTTGCCCTCCCGGGTTCCTTCCTTCTTCGACACACTTCCCCTCGAGCTTCCATGTGCCCGGGTAGGTTCCCATTCTTTTGACCTGATTACTCAGGGCATTGTTTATAATACCATAAGAAAAACCATTTGTCAATAGCCCACTCTCGAACTTGAGGAATCTCTTACAATTCCATGAGCCGCTTACCCTGTTTTTGCGTGGAAATAAAACCCCTATCGATCGTACAGGGCGCACATTTCTCCGTCCAGCTTTTAAAAATGTGACTGGCGCTTCGGCCAAGGTCGGTGGCGACAGTCTGCTGCTGGGAACAACAGGCTGCTTCGAATTGCTCATCGAAAGTTGCTTTCGCCTGAAGGGTGTCAGCAAAACCTCCCATTCACAACTCGCAACTACACTCTGAAGCGGCAAGATCCTTACCTCCCCGGGAGGCTTGACACCTGCGGTACAACTATTTAGAGTATTCGTTACTGAATGAACATCGTTGACAAGGCATGGTAGCACTTACAGCAATTAGCAGGCCCGACAATTATCACCGCAACTGAATATTGAGGAGGCTTTCGATGAAATCATGTGAAGGACGTTTGGGACGAGTTTTTATAATACGGCTTGAGGATGGCGACGAGGTGCCCGCTTGTATTGAGGTCTTCGCCGAAGAGAAGGGTATATCGGTAGGTCAGGTTATCCTAGTGGGCGGTATCGGGGACGGTGAAATCGTCGTGGGCCCCAGACGCTCGAACGAAAGACCGCCGCAGCCAATGCTGCTACCGGTTGACGGCGCCCATGAGGTGGTTGGAGCAGGTGTGCTCGCCCCCGGGGAAGACGGGAAACCAACCTTACACATACATGCTGCGCTGGGACGCTCGGGCAATACCATGTGCGGGTGCCTGCGGCCCGGCGTTACTACCTGGCTTGTTGGTGAAGCTATCCTGTTTGAAATCCTGGGCGTGGATGCAGCACGTGTAAGGGATGAGCAGAGCGGTTTCGCTCTACTGGATGTTGAAACCAAAGTGGGCAGTGCGGAGAAGAGAGCTTAGACCTCCGGGCTTGGGCTGATAACATATGTAACCCTATACTTCACTCTGTTGGATGAAATGTGCCACGGGATTATTAAAAAATGAGCATGCCCTGCTAACTGAGAGGAGCTTCGGGCCGAGATAACGAACTGGCAGTCATACCGATAATGACCGTGACGCCGGCCGCGCAGGAGAATGACCGCCTCGAGCCTGCCCATCTTCTCCATATATCTATATATTATGATATCATGAGCCCTGATACGGGATAACAAATAACAGTTTGTCCGCTGTTAGTAAAGATTATATTCGACGTTGGCCTAACCGTTTAATAAATTATTCGCTGGCGGGCGTAACCTTAGGGCTAAACTATGTCTAAAAGCAAGGCTAAAAAGCAAAAGGAAAAGCTCCAAAAAAGGGTCTTCCCCCGATTTTTATGGCTGGCTATACCGCTGGTGATAGCTGCCATTGTTGCCTCTGTATATCTCTATCCCACAGGCCAGCCCTCCCCGGAAAATAACGGAGAGCCAAGGGCAGCCATCGTTGACCAGCTCTACAGCATGCAGCCAAACCAGGCATTTATCAATAAGAGTACAGAAATTCTGGAGGCTTACGGCCTTGAAGTTCACCTCTATCAGGGTGATGAGGTCACCGTTGACCTTTACGGCAAGTTGCCATCCTATGGCTACCGAGTTATAATCTTCCGCGCCCATGCCGGATTGCTTTACCACGAAGAAGACTCACAAGCAATAGTAAGGGAGGCAACCTGTATATTTACCAATGAACCATACAGTGAAACGAAACACATCAGCGAGCAGCTAAACGGGGAACTCGCCAGGGCAAGGGTCGCCGAGGGCTACCCCACCGTCTTTGCCATAGGGGCCAGATTCACCAAGCACAGCATGGAGGGGGAGTTTGATAACACGGTTGTCATCATGATGGGCTGCAACTGCCTCCACTTAACGGATCTAGCACTGGCCTTTTATGAAAAAGGGGCCTCAAGCTATCTGGGCTGGGACGGCCTGGTTGGGCTGGATTATGTCGATGATGCCACGATAACTCTGCTGGAGAAGCTCCTGTCTGAGGAGCTTTCAATACAATCAGCAGTAGATGACACTATGGCTGAGGAGGGACCGGACCCGAACTACGGTTCAGTGCTCAAATACTACCCCACGCAAAGCGCTAACCAGAGCGTCACTGAGCTGTTAAAATAAAGAGAAAGCGATGTCATCGTCCGACTTCCCGCCCTTTTCCAGTCTTTTCCCACCCACCCCCACCCTGATAGGTATCTGTCAATGACCCAGGCAAATTGTTTCGTTGCATTAATTTTGAGACTCCAAAACAAGTTCGGAATGACAGGAAGGAGGCGAACCACACTGTCATTGCTTGGCAATCCCCACATATCATGACAGAACAACACTGTGACCCGATACCCGCCGCGTGGCCTCGATCCGCCGGGTAGGCTGGCCGACGTCGGCCAGCCTACCCATTGTCATGCTGAACTTGTTTCAGCATCCCATGTTTCACGATAGAACACCACTGAGATTGCCACGTCCCCCGACCCCGATCTATCGGGGGACGCTTCGGCCCTTATCGGGGTCCTCGCAATGACGGTTGTTTTGCACGCCGCAGGCAGTTGCATATCATTGCCACGCCCCCCGTATATACATATAACTCAAATGTAATGAGCGAGCGCAGCCAATTGACTTTGTCACCGCTACATGACAAACTGAAATGGTGGCTGCCAGCCTCTTCCTCATTTTCGGTACCGCCTTTGTCGTCGGACTCTCCGGTGCTATTATGCCCGGGCCTGTGCTTGCCGTTACCATCAGCGAGTCGGCGAGGCGGGGGTTTCGTGCCGGGCCGCTCCTGGTCCTGGGCCATGCCATAGTCGAGCTGCCATTGGTAGTGGCCCTCGCCTGGGGACTGAGCGAGGTTCTGGAGCAAAGCCTGGTAGCGGGGATAATCGGGGTGGTCGGCGGCCTCGTTCTGCTGGGAATGTCGTACGCCCTGCTGCGCCAGTCCCGCCGGGCGGTATCTCCACTGGAGGTCAGCTCTCGGCCACATTCGCAGGTGCACTGGCTTATTGCCGCCGGTGCGCTGTTGAGCGTGGCCAATCCCTTCTGGCTGTTATGGTGGGCCACCGTGGGCACCAAGTTTGTATTGTGGTCCCTGGCAGCAGGGACAATAGGGGTGGCCATCTTCTTCATAGGCCATATCCTTTCCGACCTGGGATGGTATAGCATGGTGTCATTGGTCATCGCACGTGGAAAGCGACTGATGAGCCTGAGGGTTTACCGGGGGTTGCTGCTCACCTGCGGCCTGTTCCTTATCGGGTTGGGAGTTTACTTTGTGGTCTCGGGTGCTATGTTCCTTACGGAGGTCTAGGCTAGCCCCCATCCCGTCATCGAAGTAGCACAAGTGAACTACCCCCCAGCAAGCTGACGGGTATTCTCGCTAATTTCTATAAAAATTATTCTCTCCGACTACCCCTTGACAAAAGCACTACCCTGGGTGTACCCTTATCCAATCCCAATGTCAAGACAGGGCCTTTCTATAAAAGAAGCAGCATCCGCAATGGGGTTATCACCCAAAACGGTTAGGCGGCTCATAAAGGACGGTAAGCTCCCCGCCGAGCTCTACAATGGCAAATACGGAAGGGAGTACCGCATCCTGGAAATACCACCCCACCTGATAGCCAAAAAGACCCTGGACAATAGCTCTACCCAGGGTATGGACATGATAAGGGAGCTACAGGAAAGAAACCTGCAGCTTGCCGGCCAACTGGGGGCGGCGCAGGAGCGAATACACAACCTGGAGAACCAGGTCAAGTTGTTAACGATGCCACGCAGGCCCTGGTGGAGACGAATGTTCAAAGTGAGAATTGGCGAGTAATAACCCTCAGTATCTGGGTATAGATAGACTCCCTGCTTTCTTGAGCCACGGAAACGATATGGCTGGCATGGCGATGCACCACAGCAACGTCAACATCTTAATATATGCTATCCCAATAATACTTAGTCATGGCGAGAGTCATGTGTCCGAGTAAGTATTGGAAAGCGGAATAAAATACCTCGCTCCCGCCCTAGGATTACCCCAAACGCTTCAAATTTCGACGGCAGGGGCGCAGTCCACATAGTTCTGAAGTGTTGGCTACCTGACTGTTATTCCGATAGCTTGATTTGATCTTTATTTTGAAATAGCTACATGTTTCAAAAAGATGGGGTAACGTTGATCTGAAGCTACGTTATTACTTAACAAATATCCCGATGTTTGATAGGATTGCAGGCTTTCTACTATTGGTCCGCAATGAAGACAGTAACCCCGATGAACACAGATAACGCCACCGCATTTTAGGCAATGCCACCGCTCTTTGTCATTTCTAATAAAGGCACTTAAACCGAAGCCAAAACTTGTCCATTTAAACCTCCTCAGTGGTCATAAGATAGTACATATAGGCAACGACTAAACTTAGGAGCCAGATAGGATGCCAATCAGTCAATAGCCAGTTCCAAAAATCATTATACTTTTGCTCGGGATTGTTTTTCTCAGCTCTCATTACACTTCCTCGATATCGATACCGTAAATTTCCTTCATTTGCTGCTTTTTAATTGAATACTCCACAGCCGGGGCATTTCCTTTCCTTTCTAAGATAAGCGAGGCGAATGCCACAATTCATACCACATGGAGCTATAAGTTGAGTTCCTTGCGACATATATCAGACTCCTTTTTAGAACATATTGAGTCTGACTTGTATTATACTTGCTTTTCATGCAGTCCACGTTAACCTGATAAAACCACATGAAACGTTTCAGTTTATCCTGATAGTTGTTTATCGTCGCTTGCGATTTTGCCTCACAGCAGCAATTAATGATGTAACCCTCGGCTAAAGATGTTATACTATTAACGGGGACTGCGTTTTTTATAAGAATGCGGTCTCCAACTTGACTTTTCATTTCGGTTACCTTAAAATAGCTACGATTCGGCCGCCCACATAGCTCAGTGGTAGAGCACCTTCTTGGTAAGAAGGGGGTCGTCAGTTCAACTCTGACTGTGGGCTTATGTTGAGGAGGAAAAATGTCAAAGAAACTCTTTGAGCGAACCAAGCCCCATGTTAATGTGGGGACCATCGGTCACGTCGATCACGGCAAGACCACACTGACCGCAGCGATAACCAAGATACTAGCCAGTGCGGGCATCACTAAGTATCGCGCCTTCGACTCCATCGATAATGCCCCTGAAGAGAAGGCCCGGGGGTTGACCATCGCCATCGCTCATATCGAGTATGAGACGGAGAAGCGCCACTACGCACACGTCGATTGCCCCGGCCACGCTGACTATATCAAGAACATGATCACCGGGGCAGCTCAAATGGACGGCGCCATCCTGGTGATCGCTGCCGATGATGGGGTGATGCCGCAGACGAGGGAGCACCTACTGCTGGCACACCAGGTAGAGGTGCCCTATATTATTTGCTGCATAAACAAGGTGGATTTGGTGGATGACGAGGAGCTTTTAGAGGTGAGCGAGCTCGAGTTGCAGGAGGAAGTGCTGCCCCATTACGGCTTCCCCGGCAAGGAGGTACCGATAGTAAGGGTGAGTGCCTTAAAGGCACTGGAGTGTGGCTGCGGCAAGCGGGAGTGTCAGTGGTGCGGCCTTATCTGGAAGCTACTGGATACCCTGGACGACTACATCCCCACCCCGGCGCGAGACAAGGACAAGCCCTTCCTCATGCCCATCGAGGACGTCTTCAGCATCAAGGGGCGGGGGACGGTGGCCACCGGACGGGTGGAGCGCGGGGTGATAAAGCCGGGGGAGGAGGTGGATATCGTGGGGCTCAGAGATACCCGCAGGGCTGTGGTCACCAGCGTGGAGATGTTCCACAAGACCCTCGCCGATGGGGAGCCCGGTGATGCCGTCGGCTGCCTGCTCCGCGGGGTGGAAAGGGAGGATATATTGCGGGGCATGGTGCTGGCAGCCAAGGGATCGATTAAGCCACACACCGACGCCGAGGCTGAGATATACGTCCTCACCAAGGAGGAGGGAGGCAGGCACACCCCATTCTTCACCGGCTACAAGCCTCAGTTCTTCATCAGAACAACCGACGTAACCGGAAGCATCGAGCTGCCCCAGGGTGTAGAGATGGTGATGCCCGGCGATAATATCAAGATGAAGGTGAAGCTCATCGAGCCTGTTGCCATGGAGGAGGGGCTGAGGTTCGCCGTCAGAGAGGGTGGCCGCACCGTAGGTGCTGGCGTGATCACCAAGACTATAGACTAGGGTAATATAGATTGGCTAAGAAGGGAACTGCCCGGATTATAATTCATCTCGCCTGCACCGAGTGCAAGGACCGGACATATACCACCAGCAAGAACAAAAGGAACGATCCGGAGCGGCTGGAGCTGAAGAGGTATTGCCCCCGCTGTCGCACCCACCAGGTCTATCGAGAGGTGCGCTAGGATGAGAAGGCAGGCTACGGCGGGAGGGTCGGTATTCCCCCGGATTCGTAGGTATATCGCTGAGGTCGTCGCTGAGCTAAAGAAGGTAACCTGGCCTACCAGAGAGGAAGCAAAGCGGCTCACCAAAATGGTTCTCATAATCGCCGGTGCGATAGGGCTTATTCTGGGGACGTTCGATTACGGCTTCACTCATCTTATGGACTGGATAGTAAGCATAGGAGGATGAGGCAGGGAGAAGCGGGAAACAAACCCTGGTGAGGGGTTTTCCTTTTGTCCCGAATTTTTTCGTTCTCCTCGATCCGTTAACCAAGATCGAGCTCCAATTTCAAGGCAATGGCTGAAAAAGAACGTGGGTTAAAGCGCAAACAAGGGAGAGAGATGGTAGAGGATGAGCGGAGATGGTATGTGATTCATACCTACTCCGGATACGAGCACAGGGTTCAGACCAACCTGGAGCACCGTGTCAGTTCGATGGATGCCCAGGATAAGATCTTTCAGGTGGTCATCCCCACAGAGAATGAGATCGAGATAAAGCATGGGCAAAAAAGGACAGTGGCCAAGAAGGTCTTTCCCGGCTACATCCTAGTAGAGCTGATGCTCGACGATGAGAGCTGGAATGTAGTGCGTAATACACCAGGGGTTACCGGCTTCGTGGGCTCCGGTGTAAAGCCAACCCCCCTGAATGACGAAGAGGTTAACACTATCTTCAACCAGATGAAGGCTGATACGCCACGGGTTAAGGTTGGCTTCCACCCGGGTGAGAGCGTGCGGGTGGTAGATGGCCCCTTTATTGACTTCATCGGGGTGGTCGATCATATCAATGCGGAGAAGGGCAAGGTAACGGTGCTCATCTCCTTCTTCGGGCGGGAGACGCCGGTAGAGCTCGACTTCCTACAGGTGGAGAGGATTTGAAAACACGAAATTTTTTCATTGAGGCAAGGGATTGGCTAAAAAGATAACGACGGTGATAAAGCTCCAGCTCCCCGCGGGGCAGGCAAGCCCAGCCCCGCCGGTGGGCCCTATCCTGGGGCAGTATGGCTGCAACATCATGGCCTTCTGCAAGGAGTACAACGAGCGCACCTCCTCCCAGGCAGGTTCCATTGTCCCTGCGGAGATTACCGTATATGCCGACCGCTCTTTCAGCTTTAACCTCAAGACCCCGCCGGTCGCCGACCTGCTGCGGAGAGCGCTCAGCGTGGAGAAGGGGAGCGGCGTGCCCAACATGGAAAAGATCGGCACGCTGCCCAGGGAGAAGCTTCAGGAGATCGCCAGGCTTAAGATGAAGGACCTCAATGCCGCCGACATGGATGGTGCACTGCGGATGATAGAGGGCACGGCAAGGAGCATGGGGATCGAGGTGGAATAATGGCCAAGCACGGCAAACACTATAAGGATGCTACTAAGCTGGTGGAGCGTACCAGGGAGTACGACCCTCAAGAGGCCATCGCGCTGGCAAAGCAGGCAGCCTATGCCAATTTCGATGAAACGGTGGAGCTTCACCTCCATATGGGTCTCGACCCCCGCCATGCCGACCAGCAGGTGAGAGGGGTCGCCAGCCTCCCTCATGGACTGGGCAAGCAGGTCAGAGTACTGGTGTTCACCCAGGGAGAGGGGGTGAGGACCGCCGAGGAGGGAGGGGCGGAGCATGTGGGCTGCGACGACCTGGTGAAGCGCATCGAGGACGGGTGGCTGGAATTCGATGTCGCCATCGCCACCCCCGATGTCATGAACAAGGTCTCCAAGCTGGGCAAGATCCTGGGACGTCGGGGACTGATGCCCAATCCAAAGTCGGGAACCATCGTACCACCCCAGGACCTGCCCCGCGCTATAAGCGATGCCCGAAAGGGACGGGTCGATTTCAGGATAGACAAGACAGCGGTGATCCACCTCCCCGTGGGCAAGCTGAGCTTCGACAACGATAAGCTGCAGGAGAATCTGGCAACCCTGATCGAGACCGTGATGAGAGCCAAGCCCAGCGGGTCCAAGGGTCAATATATAAGGAGCGCCACGCTCTGCACATCGATGGGGCCGGGGATCAATCTCGACCTGAAGCCAACCATGGAGCTGCGCGCTCCGTAAAGAAAAGAGGTAAGTGATGCAGCGGAATGAAGGGTCCGTTGACCGAATTGTGCGGCTGGTTCTGGGTGCAGTAGCGCTGATTCTGGCATTTCTCATTCTCGATGCGGGTAGCGGGGCAGTGGGAGGGGTGGTGCTGGCGGTTATTGGAGCGATAATACTGCTCACTGCAGCGACAGGATGCTGTCTGCTGTACAATTTATTTCACTTTTCAACAATAAAATAGCAGGCGTGCCCAAGTGCCATAGAAAGCGGGTGCCTTTAGGGCTTAATATCTGCCCGCCCAGGCGAAAGGGAGAGTCCCTGGGTCTATGGCGCAGGGACTTTTTTCGTCCCTTTCGTCTGCCTTTTTAAAAAAAGATGCGCCTCCGAAAATCGCTGCGGAAAAGTCCGCAAAGATAAGGGGATTTGGGGGTTCACTAATACTATTTCAGCAATCTCTAAATATATATAACAAAGTTTAAGGGGTGAGATATGCGTCTAGAGGAGAAGAAGCAGGCAGTTAGCGAGCTTGCCCAGAAGCTTGAGCGCTCCAGTATAGTCATCACCACCAGCTATCGCGGGATCACGGTGGCGGAGATGACCGAGCTGCGGCGTAGACTGCGCCAGAAGGAGATCGAATACCGGGTGATCAAGAATACCCTGGCTGGTTTTGCCGCAGAGCAGGCGGGCAAGGCAGAGCTCAGCAGTATCATCGAGGGACCGACCGCGCTCGCCTTCGGCTATGGCGACATGGTGGTGCCGGCCAGGGCGCTAACCGATTACATCCGCTCCGCTAAAAGCCAGCTCAGGATTACTGGTGGGCTGGTGGAGCAGCGGGTGCTCAGCGCCGCTGAGGTAGCAACTCTAGCTACCCTGCCCCCGAAGGAGGTGCTGATCGCCAGGCTGCTCATCGGGATGCAGGGGAGCATCCTGGCCCTGGTCAATGTGCTCAATGCAAACCTGACAGGCCTTATAAACGTGCTGGTTGCACGCAGAAATCAATTGGAAGGAGGATAAAATGACTGAGGAGCAAAAGCAGATAGTCGAAGCGAAGGTAGAGGAGAAGGCGGAGGAGACGGTCGAGGTCAAAGCGGAGGAGAAGACAGAGAAGCCGAAAAGGCAGAAGGCAAAGGCTGAAGCAGAGGCTAAGGCGGAGGAGAAACCAGAAGAGCCCAAAAAGCAGAAGGAGACCGGAAAGGCGGCGCCTAAGCCTGCCGCGGCCAGGGAAGGGAGAGCGATGACCAAAGATGAGCTCATCGCTGCCATCAAGAACATGACCGTGCTTGATCTCAGCGAGTTGGTCAAGGCACTGGAGGCGGAGTTCGGCGTCAGCGCTGCCGCTCCGGTGGCGGTAGCAGCATCCGCCGCTTCTACCGAAGAGGCCGCACCCGCTGAGGAGGAGGAGAAGGTAGAATTCACCGTTACGCTCAAAGCTGTCGGCCCCAACAAGATCAGTGTGATCAAGACGGTGCGTGAGGTAACCGGCCTGGGGCTAAAAGAATCTAAGGACCTGGTGGAGGCTGCCCCCACAACGGTGAAGGAGAGCGTTAGCAAAGAGGAGTCCGCCACGATAAAGGAGAAGCTGGAGGCCACCGGCGCCACCGTCGAGGTCAAATAGCTGATAAAAGATAGAAAGGGGTTGCGAAAATGACGGTAAAGATTGTCATAGAACGAACGGCAAAGCCGGACCAGCAAGGCGAGCTGCTTCTGCTACTTAGGGAACTGCGGGCGCACGCCATCCAACAGCCGGGCTATATATCGGGAGAAACGCTGACCTCGGTGGATAGATCTGGAATGCATCTGGTCATCAGCACGTGGCACAGCCTGCAGGACTGGAGAGCCTGGGAGAACAACCCCCAGCGGACGAAGATCTCAGCCCAGATCGAGCCCCTGCTGACCAACCCGTCAAAAGTGGGCGTTTACGTGGAACCATGGGCCTCGCTGCCTGAAGGTATCTGAAGTGGTGCTGAGGTGCGGAGCTGTGGTAGAATATCACATCCGGATCAAGCGGTGAGCGGGGCGTGTATCAATCCAGGGAAGCTCAGCTCAGGGCGTAGCTTTAGCTTGCACGGAGGCTGAGCTTCACCCAGCCCGAACCGGAGGACATCGCCGTGACCGGGCAGATCGCAGCCGTGGTGATTGTGCTGGACCACATGATAATCGGCGGAAAGTGCCATTCGAGCCTTAGAGCGCAGGGGGACGGCACTAAATAGGACAAAAGAGATGGCTTTTTAAACACGACCTTCTCATTACAGTGGAGAAGTTGGCCCGTTGGAAAGCCTATCTTAAGCCCAGTAGTAGAGCCATTACTACAGCAATTTTGGCAGCCTGGTCGGGGGAATTTATTCAAGTTTTAGCTTCATGCAACAGGCCTAGAAGGATGAGAAAATGGTAAAGAAAAAGGTGCTTCTGACCGGCGCATCGGGCTCTATGGGCGGTGAAGCCTTCAAAGAGCTACTCAGGAGAAGAGATCGCTACGACACCGTGCTTCTGCTCAGACCCTCCAAGAAAAACAGGAAGGCCTTTGCCAAGTATGAGGGGCAGGAAGGATTGACGATAGTGTGGGGAGACCTATGCAACTTCAATGACGTCCTGCAGGCGGTTAACGGAGTAGATCACGTCCTCCATCCGGCAGCGTTCATCTCCCCGGCGGCGGATTACAACCCGCCAATGTGTAGAAAGATAAATACAGGGGGCACCGAAAATATCGTTGAAGCGATCAAGAGGCAGCCAGACAATGGCGACAATGTCCGGCTGGTAAGCATCGGGTCCGTCGCCGAATACGGAGACCGCCTTCCACCGGTTCAATGGATGAAGGTCGGCGACCCCCTCCAACCAAGCGTTGGTGACTACTACGCCACAACGAAAATGGGTGCGGAGAGAGCGGTTATAGAATCGGGCTTAAGATACTGGGCCATAATGCGGCAGACCTTTATCGCCATCCCTGCTGTATTCTCTCTTATGGATCCCATCATGTACCACCAGCCCCTCAATACCCACATCGAACTTATAACCGGCGAGGACGCAGGATACGGGCTGGTCCAGACCATGGAGTGCCCCGATGATTTCTACGGCAGGGTATACAATATGGGAGGTGGCCCCTCATGCAGGATGCTCTATAGCGACTATCTAAGGGAATTCATGAAAATCTTCGGTCTGGGGGATTACCGAAAGATACTGCCCCGCAACTGGTTCGCTATAAGGAACTTCCACTGTGGCTGGTATGAGGACAGCTGGATCCTCAACAAGTACCTGGGGCACTGGCGGCAGTCATTCGAGGACCAGTTGAAGCAAGTGGAAGGTGCCGCCCCGTGGTATTTGAAACATGGTGGAAAGCTCGCCCCTGCTTTCATAGTGAGAGCATTTATGAAGAGAATGGCGGACCCATTGAAATGGATAAAAAGCAACGATAAAGAGAAGATCTGCGCCTTTTTTGGCAGCCGCCAGGCGTGGGAGAACATCCCCGGCTGGGACGAGTATGTTGTTGAAGAAGAGGACAAGGAACGGCAAACCAGGGAAGACCCTCTAACCAAAGAGTATACGCTAGTAGATATGCAGGCGCTGGCTAATTCAAGGGGCGGCAAGTGCCTGTCAACGGAGTATACCGATATAAAATCGAAGCTCAACTGGAAATGCGGCTTCGGACACGATTTTGATGGTACCCCCAGGCTTATTCTATCAGGGCACTGGTGCCCTGAGTGTGTGCCCCCGCCGTGGAACTGGGATGCCGTCGCCAGGGTCGACCCTGCCATAGCCGATTTCTATTACCACAACCACGATAAAGACGAATCTCAATGTGTTGAGTATTTATACTGCCCCCACGAATGATATAGATGCCTTACACAAGCTATCGCCGTTATGCCGAGGCCCCCATACTTTTCCTGATAGCCTTAAACGTCGTACTATATATAGCGACACTTGCCGACCCTGACCTCCTCTACACCCTCGGCCTGCAGCCGTCAACCTGGATGGAAAGGCCCTGGACCTTAATAACCAACCTCTTCGTCCACGGTGGCCTATGGCACATCGCAGCCAACATGCTAACCCTGTACTTTTTCGGAAGGTACCTCTGCATGATGGTCGGAGACGCCCGGTTCCTCACCCTTTACTTCCTCGGCGGGATAGCGGGCAACTTCCTTTACATACTGCTGTCCTCATCCAACGCCTGGGTTATAGGCGCATCCGGGGCCATCTTTGCCATAGCCGGGGCACTTACCGTGATGGCACCGAAGATGAGAGTTTTTATATTCCCCATACCGGCCCCCCTCCCCCTATGGGTAGCGGTCATCGGCGGCTTCGTCGTGCTCTCCTTTTTCCCCAACGTGGCGTGGCAGGGTCACCTCGGCGGCCTCGCCATAGGCCTGGCAGCGGGCTATTTCTTCAAAAGTCGCAAGCGTAACATGCCGTTCTTCCGCTAGTCCCCATCATGCTGAACCTGGGCCGTGACCCGGCTACAGGTATATTTAAGCCCAATGTCGGAGTTAGCCTCGAAACGTTACGCAAATATCCAGACTTTTTCGGTATCTATAAAGAGGCATTCTTTTGAAAAACGCTCGATTTATACGTAAAATACAGTTGTGCGAATCCAGCCAGCTTCATTAGTGTTAGAGCTATTGGAATGGAGTGAAGATACCGCCTTGTCAATTAATACGACCGCATTCACCGATATACATTCAAAGTTACCGATCTATCTTGTCATTAGCAAGTTTGTAATCTGAAAAATCTGAAATGTAATCGACCTTGCTTTTATTTCTAATTAAGGTCGCAAAATCCCTAATCATCATTCGTTCAATCTGAACACGAAATCGTGATAAGCTATCAGGTAAAACATCATATCGGAAATAATTCCAATCCTTTATCGAAGGATATGGTCGAGATAATCGTTCTATAAGGTCTTGCGCCTCACCAATATATAACAGCCTTTGCTCTGTATCTAACAGCATGTAAATGACATTTCCAGCCCCTAATTCATACTGTAATTCTTCCCTCTGCCTCCAATCCTGTTTATAAATGCGGTCGCTGCCTTTATCTTCCAACTCATCAGATATTTGTTTTATTGCTGGTGACCCAATTAATCGTTTAAAAAGATTGGGGAAACTTGGTTTCTGTGTGTAATAGCTAACGAATCGAAATTGCTTTTCATCTTGGTCGTATTCGATATCAAGAAACTCCCAGAATGGAATACTATCTTCTACATCAGTATTATCCTCTGTGGAAAGCTTCTGTTCGAGGGATCTCATGTAGCTCATTAAAAAGGTATTCTTTAGCTTTAGTGATAACTCTTCATCGAAAAAGAGTTGGTATACGGTACTTCTTGCTTGCTCATATGTAACTATCTTAACCCAACCGTCATATTTCTTGTTAATATACTTTATGGTCACGTCTACGCCTGTACTACGTTTGTGGGAGGTATGCTTAAAAAGCTCAGGTATCCCCCACAGTTTGCAAACCCAATTAGGAATTGTCGTCCCATTGTATTCGAACAAAGACTTATCGACTTTCTTCCGCCACATTGGGTAGTCTATATTCGATCTTTCACGTCTCATTCTGCAATTCCCTCCGTTTACCCCGCCCGTTGTCCTTGCATTCTTATTGTTCTTTGTATTCTGGTGATACGGTACAGCGTGGCCTCGCCGGTTACCATTGACAAGGCCAACGTTTGAACTTGTCAGCTTACCCAAATGTTTAATTGGCTTCTAAACTGGAGGAATTTCTCGGCGATTGCGTCTCCGACATAGATAAAATAATTCGCATCTGAAAAATCGCAGAAGTAGTCATGACTCTCTAAGAATTTACCACGCGCAATGCTTGCGTGTAGCAGTGGAATGATGTTTGTAACTGTTGGATCGAATGATTCAATTGCATCTCTAAACTGTTCACCAAGTGTCCGCGTGTTCCAAGATTTATAAGGAGCATGTTTCCCTGAACTCGTTGCCCGCCTCGTGAACTCTAATGAAAAAGCACCGAAGCAGAAGATTACTTGCGGATTATGCGTTTGCACATCAGTGTTGAAATCTTTTACAGCTTGTTGTAAATATTCAGACCATAGGAGGTCTAGCTGGGCTGGTTTGTATTGGGTATTCTGTATTGCGTTTCTCACATAGAATTTGCTCTGGTCAATATGGAGCTTGGCTGCTTCAAATACCTTATCTTGGATTTCGAGCAAGATGGGCGTCCAAATGTTGTGTCGAGCTGGATGACGTGAATCAAGTGGTTCTTGGAGCCTGCTCTCCCAGTTCTTAGGGTTAGAATCTCCCACGAGCCATATTGCGCTTTTAGTATCGCCTTGTGCTCTGGCCATCATCTTTTGAACCATAATATTAACCTCACGAGTTCCATTTTTATATTAGGTGTTATGTTCCGTATGCTATTGCCATTTGCATTGCACGAAGAATCGGGAACCCCTCGGGGACTGCTTCCTTCATGGGGTGTTGCGAGCTAAGCTTTTTAGTATTCTTTTTTATAAATACTGGGATAAGTTCTATCTCGATATCCTGGCCCCAGTTAAGGTCTGCCTTGGTTGAATGAACGTATCCAACTACTGCAATTCTTTTTATTTTACTGACTTTATGACCCAGGATGTCTTCATATTCTCTTGTAGTAAGTATGAATTTCTTATTTAGGAACTGACGTTTGCGTTCCTCCCATGAATTGGCATCTCCTGACGTTTCTATATGTATCAAGGTATTCTTGGATCGATCGTATGCCAACACGTCTAGCTCTACGTCATAGCCACCTTTTTTTCGCTTGCGCGTTCTCACGTTTGATCGGACGAAGTATCTATCATACTCATACCATTCAGCTACGAGCTGTTCTAAGAAGTTCATTGATATACCCTCCTTTAGTATTAGATTGATTATAGCATAGGAGTGTTACTTTCTTACCAGAATTGCTTTCTATATCCTTATTCTGCTGTAAGCTAAATGCCACTTGGCCATGCTTAAATAACTCGCCCTATTCCCTCTCTCCCCAGAGAAGCAGCGTAGCCTTGCCTTGCCCGATGGGGCCTCGCTCTAGGCCTGGCAGCGGGCTATTTCCTCCGCGGACGCAAGCGCAACATAATATTCTTCCGCTAGCCCCCATTATGCTGAAATTATCCATACAGATGGGTAACACCATAAAATGATAGCATCCGCATCATCGCCATGAGCGAGTACCTGCTGAAGAGCGGAGCCGGTTCATCCAGCTTGACAGACAGCGCCCCTTGATATATTCTCCTCGCACACGAGACTCAACTGCGCATTTCCTGAGGGAGGTAAATATGTTCGTTGATGCGATTGAGACGGTGGCAGCTTTCACACGCACTATTCATTCGATAAGCCGTAACTATGCATCTACCGATGTCCAACCTGGTGCTGCGACCCTTTTCTTTGTCAATTCAGATGGCTGGGCGCTAACTTGTGCTCACGTAGCAAAGCAACTCCAGTTGGCAGAGGAAATCAACAAGAAATACGAAGCATTCAAAAATGAATTGGCCTCTCGTAAGGGAGAAAAAACGGAGAAACAACTCCGAAAGGAGTTAGAGAGGAAATATGGCTATTCCAAGCGAACTACTGTTGAGCTTCGCAATCGCTTTATGAACTGTATTGAAGGCGAATTGAATATTGAAGCCCGTCTCCACCAGACGGTGGATATAGCACTACTGAAATTCCAATCCTTTGATCAATTGTTGTGCAACAAGTTTCCGGTATTTCCAAAGGATACATCCGGTCTAAAGCAAGGCAAGTCTATTTGCCGGCTAGGCTTCCCATTTCCCGAATTTACCAACTTCACTTACGATAAAACTAATGATAGTATTCGCTGGACTCAAAGTGGGCGAATAGATACACCCCGTTTTCCTATTGAAGGTATGGTGACCCGAAATGTTAAAGACAAGGGCGCTCTGGTTGCATTCGAGCTGAGCACACCAGGCCTGCGTGGACAAAGCGGTGGGCCAGCATTTGATGTAGATGGGAAGGTCTGGGGAATGCAGTCGCGTACGAGTCATCTCGATCTTGACTTCGATGTTGATCAAGAAGTGATACGAGGCGGTCTACCAAAGCGTGTTCAAGACAGCGCATTTCTACATGTAGGGATCTGCATACATGTAGATATCTTGAAATCCTTTATGCAGGATAATGGCGTTAATTTCAAAGAAGGATAAGCAACCCATTGACAATAGACACCTAACCCCCTGGGTGCGACCGACCGCTAATGGGTGGCTTATAGAATTTCAGTCTAACAACCCCCCACTCAACTCCTCCCTCCCCTCGCACTGCTGGCACTGGGGAGGCAGCGCCCACAGGGGCCGCACCCTCAGCGAAACGCCGGCCCGTTTTAGCATCCCCGCCAGGGTGCAGAGCGGGAGCCCCACCACGTTGAGGTAGCAGCCATCCACCCGCTCCGCCGGCTTGAAATACGGGTCCTGGATGCCGTATGCCCCGGCCTTATCCAAAGCGTCACCTGAAGCTATGTAGGCAGCGACCTCCTCATCGGAGTAGCGGCGCATGGTGACTGTAGTTGTAGCGTGGCCTACATACGAGTGCCCTCCACTCAGCACCGCGACGCCGGTGATAACGGTGTGCTCCCCTCCCCGCAGAAGACACAGCATATCGCAGGCCTCCTCAGCATCGCGGGGCTTTCCCAATATGGTGCCGTCATGGACAACGATTGTATCAGCGGCAACCACCGTTTGCCCCCCATTTGCCCCTGAAATCGCCTCTGCCTTTTTCAGCGCCAGTCGCTCCGCTGCTTTGCGCGCTTGTAAGTTTAACTCTATGAAGAGTACAATAACCAGGGACAGGGCAGTCACTTATAGGTAGTTCGGTGAGTCAAGGGATGATTGTGGCTCAGGTTCTAGTAATCGAAGAGAATTGAGAAGGAACAAAAGTGAAAATCAACTATAATATTATCAGGACCTTGCGCTGCAAAAACGCTAATATTCCGGGCACATTGGGCCAGTTGACGACAGTCATTGGTAGAACTGGCTCAGAGATTAGAAACATATCAACCGTCCATCTGGGGCATCATTATACCGTGAGGGACATTGAGGTACTCATTGAGAACGCAAAACACCTTGAACAACTAGTAAAAGAAATATCTGAGATTGGAGGTGTATCAGTTCTCCAAGTCAGAGATGATGTACTCGAACTTCACAAGAACGGAAAAATCAAGATGATAAGCACTGTTCCCGTCAACTCTCTGGATGACCTCTACAGGGTCTATACCCCAGGGGTGGCCGAGGTATGTAGGCTGATAATGGAGCAGGAGAGCTTGAAGTATACGTACACCAATATTGGCCATTCAGTAGCTATTGTTACCGATGGGTCTGCCGTCCTCGGATGGGGCAATATCGGCTCTGTGGCAGGAATGCCGGTTATGGAAGGGAAAGCTGCTCTGCTCCAGCAGCTGGTGGGGATTAGCGGAATACCTATCCTATTAGACAGTACCGATCCTGATGAGATCGTGGAAACAGTGAAACATATTGCTCCTACATTTGGCGGAATACAGTTAGAAGACATAGCATCACCACGTTGTTTTTCTATTGAAGATAGGCTAAAGAAAGAGCTGAGTATTCCTGTTATGCACGATGACCAGCATGGCACCGCTGTGGTAACGTTGGCAGCTTTGATCAATGCGTGCAGGCTCAGCGGTATCACGCTCGAGGAGGCAAGGATTGGACTCATTGGTCTGGGTGCTGCTGGTCTTTCCATAGGCAGGTTTCTCTTGCGATACACGGGTAATCCTACGTTTGGCGTGGCGAAAACGGAGGCCAGTAAAAAACGACATGCTGAGCATGGAGGTATTCCTTCCAGCCTTAGCGAAATAATGGAAACGGCTGATATAGTTATCGCTACTACCGGTGTAGTGGACCTAATAAAGCCCGAGATGGTAAGACGTGGCCAGATTATTTTCGCGCTATCTAATCCGTATCCAGAAATCACTGCGGAGCTTGCCATAGCATCTGGTGCCACTTTCGCTGTCGATGGTAGGACAGTGAATAACCTGCTGGGCTATCCTGGGATTTGGCGGGGAACACTAGATGCAGAAGCTACCGAGATCAATTACGAGATGTACAAAGCTGCAGCTCTAGCTATTGCAGGTGAGGCACATCAGGATGAAATTGTACCTAAGTTGTTAGATCCCAAGGTACACCTGGCGGTGACTCATAGCGTGGCGAAGGCTGCTATAGAATCGGGCGTTGCTGAGCGCCAACTTGACGAGGATTACTTTGAAGATACCGATTTTATAGGACCTTTTTAAGGATATAGTATGCCATACGAAATGACTGTTTATAATAAGAGATTGCTGCTGAAATAGTCTCAATCAACCCCCAGCCCCGATATAATCGGGGCGCCTCTTTTTCAGCAATCTCAAAATATTAACCATAACCAGAACTTCACCTCTATAAGCAACCACTTCGTTCATAACCTACCACACAATGCCTCCCTCCCCTCGCACTGCTGGCACTGTGTCGGCAGCGCCCACAGGGGCCGCGCCCGCAGCGGAACGCCAGCCTCCCTTAGCATCCCCGCCAGGGTGCAGAGCGGGAGCCCCACCACGTTGAGGTAGCAGCCATCCACCCGCTCCGCCGGCTTGAAATACCGGTCCTGGATGCCGTATGCCCCGGCCTTGTCCAAAGCGTCACCTGAAGCGATGTAGGCCGCGATCTCATCATCGGAGTAGCGGCGCATGGTGACTGTAGTTGTAGCGTGGCCTACATACGAGTGCCCTCCACTCAGCACCGCGACGCCGGTGATAACGATGTGCTCCCCTCCCCGCAGACGACACAGCATATCGCGTGCCTCCTCAGCATCGCGGGGCTTTCCCAATATGGTGCCGTCATGGACAACGATTGTATCGGCGGCAACCACCGTTTGTGGCCCCTTCGCCCCTGAAATCGCCTCTGCCTTTTTCAGCGCCAGTCGCTCCACCACCCGCTCCACATCTTCCGCACTGGCAGGTAGAGCCTCATCCCCAGGTGGGGCAACCGCCTCGAAATCCAGACCCAGGGCAAAAAGAAGCTCGCGGCGGCGCGGCGATGCTGATGCCAGCACCAGCCCGGGCGATACATCGCCCCGCACCAGGGTGGCGACGCACTCCACGTGGTAGGTCTGGGGGAACATATCCACCGGCTGCACCGCCACCAGGCGATAGCCCCCCTGACATAATATCTCAAGGTCGCGCGCCAGGGTCGCTGGCTCGCAGGAGACATAGATGAGCCTCTGCGGTGAAAGCTGAATAAGTGCGGCGAGCGCCCTGCGGCGGCAGCCCGCGCGAGGCGGGTCGAGGATGGCGACATCGGGAACCACCTCAAGCTGTGGCAGCACCTCCTCTGCCCTCCCCTGGAGCATTTCAATGTTATCCAGCCCGGCCATATTCTCTGCGGCATCCTTTACTGCCGCTGCCGAGTCCTCGATGGAGATCACCCTGCCGACCAGGGGGGCGAGCAGAGCGGCGAAGGTGCCCACCCCGGCGAAGACATCGATTAGAAGCCCCGTGCCATCGGGATGGAGATAGTCACGGAGCAGCTCGACCAGCCTCTCCGCCTGTGGTGTATTCACCTGGAAGAAGGAGGGGGAGGCGATGCGAAAGCGCCGCCCCAAGAGCTCCTCCTCATAGCTGGGCTGTCCCGATTCGATTACAGGAAGCTCCGGCTGGATGAGCCGCTCCCCGGTATTAACCCCGTAGCGCATCGCCACCTGGCTGGCACCGGCACACCTCCCCTGCAGCGTGGCGAGAGTGGAGTTGATCCAGGGGGTCATCAGGTGGCATAGATCGACGGGGATAAAATCACCGGTATTTTTGTGGACAAAGCCCAGCTGCCCCAGGGGGTTAACGGAGAAGCGGGCGTGATTTCGGTAGTACCACGGCTCGGGGGAGGGCAGGGTTTCCAGCACCGGGGCGTCGGGTAGATTGCCCCGCTCCATAAGCTTCCGCTCCACCATCCCCCTCTTGAGCGCCAGTTGAAAGGGGTAATCGATATGCTGCCACTGGCAGCCGCTGCACCTGCCGAAGTTCGGGCAGCGGGGCGCTATGCGGTGGGGCGACTCCGTTATAAGCTCCACCACCTCGCCCACAATATGGCGCTTCCCCCGCTTACCCAGCACCACGGCCTCCTCGCCGGGGATGCCGTTGGCGGCGAACACCAGCTCACCATCGTGCCGGGCGAGGGCGTCGCCCTGCGGCGCGATGTCGGTGAATTTTACCCTCAGCCGCTCCTCTGGAACCATTTTCTAGACCTCATCTTTGCGCTATTAAAATCAAGCCTGTACCCTTCATACTTAGTCATCCCAAGGGCTCTTTAGCAGAAACCCGATATCCGCCACTCATTCTACTGCCCTAAAAGGCAACTTTCTTTTGTCATATTCGACTCTTTAGAGATTTCTGAAATAGTCCCAATCAACCCCCTAAGTCCCCCAATCTTGGGGGACTTTTTTTAAAGCGGCCCCGATATAATCGGGGCACCTCTTTTTCAGCAGTCTCCTTCATACAACCGCTTTAAATTATAGTGGCTTCCTCCAGTATAAAAAAGTCGCCTCCCCATTGCGAGAACGGAGAAGCGACTAAATCGAACAGTTTGGGTAAAGGGTTACTTAGACCGGCTATAGGCACCGGCGGCAAACTCCTCATCGGAGGCATAATCGCCGGGGAGGTAGGTATCGCTCTTAGCATACCGGGTGGGATTGTATACCTCCAGCTTAAGCGCTGCCCTCTTGGCATCGATATGCTCCAGCGCCTCCTTCACCGCCTTTTTATGATCCGGCTCGAAGTAATAGGCTGCGCCCACCTTCTCCTTCCAACCCTCGGTAATTATCCGGGTAACCGCTTCACTGCCGGCAACGGGAGAGCCTACCCCCATCCAGGTGGTAACGCCGGAGGCAACAAAGTAGGCTCCAATAGAAAGGGCCTTCTCGCTCATCCACTCCGGGGCAAAGCCGGCTACCGGAAGGTCGCTGATGTCCTCGCCGAGCCCGCCTTCATTGGCACACTGGGCAAGCACGGTGAGGATCCGCGTGTTATCGACGCAGGAGCCCATATGGAGCACCGGCGGGATGCCGATCGTCTGGCACACCTCCCTGAGCCCTGGCCCGGCGAAGTCCATCACCTCCGCGGTGAGCAGTCCCTGCTTGGCGCAGGCGATGGCGTTGCAGCCAGTGGTCACCACCAGCACGTCGTTTTTGAGCAGCTCCTTCACAATGTAAAGATGGGGATCATCCTGGGTGACCCTGGGGTTGTTACAGCCAACAACGCCGGCGGCGCCTCGAATCCTCCCCGCCATAATTGCATCGTTCAAGGGGCGGAAGGACTCGCGGTAGATACCTCCCTGCATATAGGCGATATACTCATGGGAGAAGCCGGCTATCAGGTGGTCGACATAATCAGGGATAAGCATCTTCTTTTTATCCCGATTGGGGAAATTATCGATGGCCACTCTAATGATCTGCTTCGCGATCTCCAGGGCTTTATGCTCATTGAACTCCATGCGCACCGCCCCGGTTATATGGGCCTTTGGCGAAGTGGTGATAAGCTTGGTATGGTAATGGTCGGCGACCTCCTGCAGCCCCTGCATGATACACTGGATGTCCACCACCATGGCCTCTATCGCCCCGGTAACGATGACCAGTTCCTGGGAAAGGAAATTGCCCACCACAGGGATCCCCTGTCGCATCAGGATCTCGTTGGCGGTGCAGCAGATGCCCATCAGGTTTATCCCCTTTGCCCCCTTGGACTTGGCATATTCGATAAGCTCGGGGTCGCTGGAAGCAACCACGATCATCTCGGAGAGGGTGGGCTCGTGACCGTGCACCACCACATTCACCTCATCCTCCTTCAGGCCGCCAAAATTGCTCCTGGCAGCCACCGGCCCCGGGGTGCCGAAGAGGATGTCGCTAATATCGGTGGAGAGCATCGAGCCCCCCCAGCCATCGCCGAGGGCGGTTCTCATGGCATGGTCAAGAATATGCTCGGCGTCCTGGTCATTCCCCATGTGGGTGCGATGGAGGGTCTCCACGACCTCTCGGTCGATGCCTCTGGGGGTAATGCCCAGCTTTTTCCAGATTTCCTGGCGCTTTTGCGGAGCGCGCTTGACATAGAGGATCTCCCCCTCCTGGCGACCGAACTCGGCAAGCGCCTTTCGGCCCACCTCGAGGGCAAGCTCTTCTTTGCTTTTCCCCTCCGCTTCCACCTCCAGATAGCGGGCCACCGCCCTAAGCTTCTTCTCATCCTTTATCTTGTAATCGGGGGCCTCCCCTTCAGCTGCGGCGATAAGGGTGTGCGCCATGTCGCGGCCGTGGTCGGAGTGGGCTGCCGCCCCGGCAGCGATCTCCCGAGCCAGGTTCCTTGCCGCTACGGTCTCCTTGGTCGCCCCGCAGACCCCAACCGTTGTCTTGCCGGTGAGGCGGCAGGGTCCCATGAAGCAAATCTTACAGCAACTTCCCTCATGCCCGATAGGGCAGGGCTTGGTGGTCTGCGCCCGCTCGAAGGCGGTGGAGATTCCCTCAGCCTCCGCCTTGTCCAGGATCTCGATTACCGCCGGGTCTATGGTCCTCTTCTTGGATTCCTTCTTCTCTTCGGTCATTTACATTCCCCCCATAGTCTCTGTGTTAAATTTCACAATTCTATTATAGCAGGTAACTTTTGCCCAGGTCAACATCTTCAGCCTGATTTTCTCAAGTCAACTCCTTGCACTCGTTGGGTAAATACAGGCAAATCACCTGGGTTCCACGACTTCCCTGGCAGCACCATATGCCCGCATTGTGAGTCTAGCGACTCCCTTTATATTTCGGCATATTTCGGTGCGAAACGAAGAATCCCAATCGTATATTTCGGTCGCTTTGCTCCCTCGTACTATGAGACCGCTGAAAAAGAGGTGCCCCGAGGCCGACAGGTCGGCCGACACTTCGGCCTATAATCGGGGCCGGGGGTCTCCCCGATGTATCGGGGCAGCTTTAAAAAGTCCCCCAAGATTGGGGGATTAGGGGGTTGATTGAGAATATTTCAGCAGTCTCACTATATTGAGATGAAGTGGAAAGGGTAACAAAGAGACCGTCTGTGGTGTCATTCATCTGAATGAGGTCACTTTCCCTCCCGGCTACTTTATGCCAAGTGCTTTCAGTGTTATAATTCGCTCATCACCGAGCAGGGGGACGGAGATCGATAACGAGCGCCTGCACCAATTGCTGGCCCGGGTGAAGTCGGGGGATGTGAGCATCGATGATGCCCTGGCTCAGCTTGCCAGCCTTCCCTATGAGGAACTGGGTTTCGCCAAGCTAGACCATCACCGGGCACTCCGTCGCGGCTTCCCGGAGGTGGTTCTCGGTCTGGGGAAAACCGCCGGGCAGGTTGCGGAGATCGTCGAGCGGCTCGCCTCCCGCGCCGATAAGGTGCTGGTTACCAAGGTGACAGAGGAGTGCTTCAATGCGGTGCGCCGTCACACCCCCGATGCCGAGTATCATCCGATTGCCCGGGCTATCACGGTAAACCGGGCTAAAAAATCCACTCATAACCGCGGGATCATGGTAATAAGCGGGGGCACCGCTGATATTCCGGTCGCTGAAGAGGCAGCTCTCACCGCGGAACTGATGGGTAATGAGGTGGAGCGATCCTACGATGTTGGCGTCGCCGGGATTCACCGGCTGCTGGACCATCTGCCGCAACTGCGCCAGGCAAAGGTAATTGTGGCGGTAGCTGGCATGGAGGGGGCCCTTCCCAGCGTGGTCAGCGGTCTGGTATCGGTGCCGATAATAGCGGTACCCACCAGCATAGGCTATGGGGCCAGCTTCGAAGGGTTAGCGGCACTTCTTACGATGCTAAATTGCTGCTCCGCCGGGGTATCGGTAGTTAATATCGATAATGGCTTCGGGGCGGGCTACCTAGCTGCTCTGATCAATCTCTAGCCCCTCCTAGATGGCTTCCTCTTCGATAACTCCCTCCTCAATGGCTATCTCCTCGAGGGATATGGGCTCCGGAGGCTGCAGTTGGATCTGGGCCTCTGCGGAAAGGTGACAGCGTGCCGGTATCAGTTTGCCGATAATTACATTCTCCTTAAGCCCCTGAAGCTTGTCCGTCTTACCAGCAACTGCTGCCTCGGTAAGCACCCTGGTGGTCTCCTGGAAGGAGGCGGCGGAAAGAAAGCTATCTGTATTCAGCGAGGCCTTGGTAATCCCCAGAAGCGCAGGTCGGGCGGTTGCTGGTTCTCCCCCCTCTGCAAGCACCTTGGCGTTAATGTCCTCATAGACAAAGCGGTCTACTAACGCCTCGGGAAGCAGATCGGTTTCCCCCGGCTCCTCGATGCGAACCTTGCGCAGCATCTGGCGAACGATGGTCTCGATATGCTTGTCATGGATATTTACCCCCTGCGTGCGATAAACCTGCTGAACCTCATCCACCAGGTACTCCTGGACCGCCTCCCTGCCCATAATACGCAGCAAATCCTGGGGATTAATCAGCCCCTCGGTAAGCCGCTGCCCCGCCTGGACCCAGGTGCCCGGCTCCACCATAAGACGAGATGCAGCGGAGAGAGGATATACCCGCTCCTCCTTCTCTTCATAAGAGATGGAGAGCTGATCCTTCTCCACGCTCACCGTGCCGGCTACCCTGGCGATGATGGGAGGGACCTCCACTGTCAGGGCACGCTTGCTAACCGGTGGCTTAGCCAGCACCTCCCCCACATCCACCCACTGGTCACTCGTGACCCTGGCCTTCCATCTAGCAGGTAGCGGGTACTCATCGCTATAACGCTCGGTGCTTGACACCCTGATCCAGCGGCCCCCCCCTGCCTCCACCTCCACTTCCTCCACCAACCGTCCTCCCCCTTCATCCACCTCCTCCACCCATCCGTCAATTTCGGCTATGATGGCCTGAACCTTGGGGGTCCTGGCCTCGAAGAGCTCTTCCACACGGGGGAGACCACTAATGATATCCAGTCCGGCCACCCCCCCGGTATGGAAGGTGCGCAAGGTTAGCTGGGTCCCAGGCTCCCCGATGCTCTGGGCTGCAATAACGCCCACCGCATCTCCCATCTCCACCAGGTGTCCGCGAGCCAGGCTCCTCCCGTAGCAGAACTGGCAGATACCATGCCTCGCTTGACAGCTCAGAGGTGACCTTATGTAGACCTTGGTGATCCCCGCCTGGTTGATCTCCTTGACCTTCTCCTCATCGATCTCCTGGTTCCGCTCCACGATGGTCTCCCCACTCTGGGGGTGAACTATTTTGGCGGCGGCAATTCGCCCCAGGATGCGCTCGGCAAAGGGCGCCAGTATACGCCTCTCCTCTGTCTCATAGATCCAAAGACCAGCGGTGGTGCCACAGTCCTCCTCAAGGATGATCAAATCCTGAGCCACATCGACGAGCCGTCTGGTAAGGTAGCCACTGTCCGCAGTCCTGAGCGCGGTGTCCGCCAGCCCCTTCCTGGCTCCATGGGTGGATATGAAGTACTCCAGCGCTGTTAAGCCCTCCCGAAAGCTTGAACGAATGGGGAAATCAATGATCTTCCCCGATGGGTCAGTTATCAGGCCTCGCATGCCCGCCATCTGCCGTATCTGGGCAATATTCCCCTTAGCCCCTGAGGTTGCCATGAGGTATATAGAGCCGTAGCGGTCCAGCGACTCGGCGATGGCATCGGTTACCTTATTCGTGGCCTCCGACCAGAGCTCGACCGTGCTGGCATAGCGCTCATCATCAGTGATCAGCCCTCTCTGGAACTGCTTATCCACCTCGGCCACCCTTCTCTCCACCTCATCCAGGAGTTTCTTCTTGCCCGCCGGTGCTTCTATATCATTCATGGCGATGCTGCTCCCCGACCTGGTGGCATAGCGAAACCCCAGGCTTTTAACACTGTCGGCCACCTCAGCAGCCCCTTCGTCACCCACGCGTTTAAAGCAATCAGCAACCAGCTGCTTGAGCGACTGCTTATCCATCGCCTTATTGATGAAGCCAAACTCCCCGGGGAGCACCTCATTAAAGATGATGCGACCGACGCCGGTTTTCAGTCGCTCTCCACCCGTATCCGTGACCTCGATCTCTGCATTCAGGTGGATGATCCCCAGTTCATGGGCCAGCTTCGCCTCCTCAAAGCTGCCGAAGCGCATACCCTCCCCCTTAGCCCCGGGCTTGATCATGGTAAGGTAGAAGCATCCTAGAACAATATCCAAGGTGGGCGCGATTACCGGCTCCCCGGAGTTGGGTAGCAGCATGTTATGGGTTGCAAGCATTACCTCTCTGGCCTCTATAACCGCAGCCCTGGATAGGGGCACATGAACCGCCATCTGATCACCGTCGAAGTCAGCATTGAAGGCGGAACAGACCAGGGGGTGAAGCTGAATGGCACTGCCATTTACCAAGACTGGCTCAAAGGCCTGAATACCCAAGCGATGCAGGGTAGGGGCTCGATTCAAGAGGACCGGCCTGTCCTTGACTACCACATTTAACGCATCCCATACTTCCGCCCGCTCCCGTTCCACCAGCCGTTTGGCGCTTTTGATATTATGTGCATGTCCATGGAGGATCAGGCGATGCATCACAAAGGGCTTGAACAGCTCCAGGGCCATCCTCTTGGGCAAACCACACTGGTGGAGCTTCAGCTCCGGGCCAACCACAATCACCGAACGCCCGCTATAGTCCACCCTCTTGCCCAGCAGGTTCTGTCGGAACCTCCCCTGCTTCCCCCGAAGCATATCCGATAGCGACTTCAACTTGTGATTACCGGAACTGGTAACCGCCCGCCCCCTCCGGCCGTTATCGATGAGGGAGTCCACCGCCTCCTGTAGCATTCGCTTCTCGTTACGTACTATTATCTCAGGGGCACCCAGATCCAGGAGCCTCCGCAGCCTGTTGTTACGATTGATCACCCGCCGATAAAGGTCATTGAGGTCTGATGTGGCAAACCTCCCCCCATCCAGCTGAACCATGGGACGAAGGTCTGGAGGGAGCACCGGGAGCACGGTTAATATCATCCACTCCGGCTTATTCCCGCTCCTCCTTAGCGCCTCCACCACCTTGATCCTTTTGTTCGCCTTCTTCCTTCGCTGTCCGGTGCTGGAGCGGATCTCTTGGTAGAGCTTCTCGCGAAGCTCAGCTAAATCGAGGTTGGTGAGGATATCCAGTATAGCCTCGGACCCCATGCCTGCCCTGAAAACATCGGGATACCTATCCTTGAGCTCGCGATACCTGTTCTCGGCAAGCACCATCACCGGGTGAAGCTCCCTCAACTCATCGATTCTGGCATTAAGCTCTTCCCACAGGTGCTGACCTCCCTCCTCCACAAGTTTCTCTTCCGCAGTCACCATGCTGGACTCAAGCCTGGCGATCTCCTGGTACGTCCGCTCTATAGCCTCCTCCCTCGCCTTATAATCCACATGGGTAATGATATACTGGGCAAAGTAAAGCACCCGCTCCAGGTTCCGCGGTGAAATGTCCAGCAGGAGGCCCAGGTTGCTCGGGGTCCCCTTCACAAACCAGATGTGGCTAACCGGAGCGGCTAGCTCAATGTGCCCCATCCGCTCCCGGCGCACCTTGGCGCGGGCTACCTCAACGCCACACTTATCGCAGACAATGCCCCGGTATCGCACCTTCTTGTACTTACCACAGTAGCACTCAAAATCCTTTGTCGGCCCGAAGATACGCTCACAGAAAAGCCCATCCCGCTCCGGCTTAAGGGTGCGATAGTTGATCGTCTCCGGCTTGGTCACCTCTCCCCACGACCAACTCCTGATCTGCTCCGGCGAGGCCAGTGATATCCGTACTGCGCTAAAATCATTAACCTCAAGCACTGCTATCTCCTTCCTGATCCCGGTACCTGCCACCCGGGAATTTCTCCACCCAAATCCTCGACCAGGGCGACGCTCTCCTCCTCCTCATTTAAGACCTCCACCGCAAGCCCCAAGCTCTGCAGTTCCTTGACCAACACCTTAAAGGATTCGGGTACCCCCGTCTCCCAAATAGCATCTCCCTTGATGATGGACTCGTAGGTCCTGGCCCGTCCTGCCACATCATCTGACTTGACCGTCAGTAGTTCCTGAAGCACATGAGCGGCACCATAGGCCTCCAGAGCCCAAACCTCCATCTCACCAAAGCGTTGTCCGCCGAACTGGGCCTTGCCGCCCAGTGGCTGCTGGGTAATTAGGGAGTAGGAGCCCGTGGAGCGGGCGTGGGCCTTGTCCTCGACCAGGTGGCTTAGCTTCATCATGTAAATATAGCCGACGGTCACCGGCTGATCAAAGGGCTCCCCGGTACGACCATCGTAAAGTATTGTCTTCCCCCCAGCGGGCAGGGGAAGCCCCTTCTCCCGGGAAGCCCGCTTCGCCTCCTCCATCATCTCCTTGTCACCGAGCCCCTCACTGCTGACCCCAATATCCTCCAGCCACAACCTTAGGCAGGTCCGTTTCGCCTCCCCCTGGTATTTATCGCTGAATACCCGCGAGCCATCGTAGCCCCGCTGCCCGACCCATGCCTTTGCCTGCTCCAGGTCGAAAGGTTTTCCCTCCTCTGGATCGAGCTTAAGCGCCCCGGCGCGCTGGGCAATCCATACCTGAGCCAGGGCATCCTCAATGGCCTCGGGACTAGCACCATCGAATACCGGAGAGAGCACCCTGAACCCCAGGGTATGTGCCGCCCATCCCAGATGGGTCTCTAGCACCTGTCCCAGGTTCATCCTCGAGGGGACACCGATAGGATTGAGAATAAACTCTACCGGCCTCCCATCCGGCAGGAAGGGCATATCCTCCGGGGGCAATATGCGAGCTATCACCCCCTTGTTGCCGTGTCGCCCCGACATCTTGTCCCCCTCAGATACCTTCCTCCACTGCGCCACCCATACCCGCACCAGTTTATTGATCCCCGGTGGAAGATCCTTCATATCATTTGGAGATTCGCGAGAGAATACCTTGACACCGATAACCTTACCCCATTCCCCATGAGGCACCCTGAGCGAGGAGTCCTTTACATCCCTGGCTTTATCCCCGAAGATGGCGCGCAGCAGTTTCTCCTCCGCGCTGAGCTCTGTTTCCCCCTTAGGGGTGATCTTCCCCACCAGGATGTCCCCAGGCTTCACCTCGGCGCCGACCCTCACAATACCGTCATCATCAAGATTCCTGAGGCTCTCCTCGCCAACATTGGGTATATCCCTGGTGACCTCCTCCTTCCCCAACTTGGTATCCCGGGAATCGATCTCATGCTTCTCGATGTGGATCGAGGTGTACTTCTCCTCCCGAACCAGGCTCTCGCTTATGACTATAGCATCCTCGAAGTTATAGCCCTCCCAACTCATGAAGGCACAGAGAACATTCTGCCCCAGGGCGAGCTCACCTTTATCTGTAGAGTAGCTATCGGCCAGTATCTCGCCCTTACTTACCCTCTCCCCTTTTACTACCAGGGGGTGCTGGTTTACGCAGGTGCCCTGATTTGAGCGGGTGAATTTTATCAGGGGATAGCTATGCTCCCTTCCATCCTCACCCCGAATTACAATCTCCCCTGCGGTGACCGAGGTCACCTCACCATCGTGCTCGGCAATGGTCACCTGTCCACTACCACAAGCAGCCTGCGCCTCCATTCCGGTACCAATGATCGGAGACTTGGGGCAGATCAGTGGCACCGCCTGTCGCTGCATGTTCGAACCCATAAGGGCGCGGTTGGCATCATCGTGCTCCAAGAAGGGTATCAGGCTGGTGGAAACGCTCACGATCTGCTTCGGCGAGACGTCCATGTATTTCACCTGCTCCGGCGTCTCTTCATAAAACCTGCTCCCCTTCCTAACCTCGATCCTCTCATTGACGAACTGACCGCTCTTATTTAGAATTTCACTAGCCTGGGCGATAGCGTATTTCTCCTCCTCATCCGCAGTGAAATATTTAACATCATCAGCATCACTGGAGACAAAGGGCACCACCCTCACTTTCTGAACAGCGAGCTGAGCAAGCCTCCCTGCGATCTCTGCAGTTACCTTGGTGCTTCGCTTAACCACGGAATGCCCCTTATCATCAAAAACCTCCTCCGACACCACCCGCCCCACTAGATCCGGGGAGTTGCTCTCCAGCTCCATGATCACCCTTCGGTAGGGGGTCTCGATGAGCCCATACTCGTTGACGATGCTATAGGTGGCCAGCGATCCGATGAGGCCGATATTAGGCCCCTCAGGGGTCTCTATTGGGCAGATCCTGCCGTAGTGGGAATGATGAACATCCCTCACCTCGAAGCCAGCGCGCTCCCGCGACAGCCCCCCGGGTCCCAGCGCGGAAATACGGCGCTTATGGGTAAGCTCTGCGAGGGGGTTGGTTTGATCCATAAACTGGGATAGCTGGGAGGCCCCGAAGAACTCCCGTATCGCCGCAACCACCGGGCGCACATTGATCAGCGCACTGGGGGTCACCGATTCGAGGTCGATAATGCTCATCCGCTCCCTTATTACCCGCTCCATGCGAAGTAGCCCCAGACGGAACTGGTTCCGGACTAACTCTTCCACGGTCCTCACACGCCGGTTTCCCAGATGGTCTATATCGTCGGGGGGATCGACACCCTTGCTCACCATGATTATGTGCCGTACAATCTCCACCATGTCCTCCCTGGTAAGCACCTGCTGATTCAGGGGAAGGTCAAGCCCGAGCCTCTTGTTCAGCTTGTAGCGACCCACCTTGCCCAGGTTGTAGCGGCGGTAATTGAAGAGTAGGTTATCGATCAGGCTTCGGGCGTTTTCCAAAGACGGTGGGTCACCCGGCCTGAGGCGTCGATAAAGCTCAATGAGAGCCTCCTCCCTGCTCCTTACCAATGGGTCCCGTTCCATGGTTGCCTGGATAAAGAGGTCGCCGTCATCCACATCCTTAAACAGCGCCAGGATGTCCTCATCGCTGCTATATCCCATGGCGCGTAGCATTGTGGTAATGGGGATCTTTCGTTTCCCATCGACCTTTACCGAGATTACGTCCTTGTTGCTGGTCTCGAACTCCAGCCAGGCACCGCGCTCCGGAATAAGCTTGGCAAAGCAAAGCCGGCGACCGGTGGTAACGTCCTGCTCCAGTGTAAAGGAAACACCGGGCGAGCGGATAAGCTGGCTTACCACCACCCTCTCTGCCCCGTTAATGACAAAGGTTCCCTTTGGCGTCATCAAGGGGAAATCGCACATGTATATGTCCTGCTCCTTGATCTCCCCGCTATCCTTGATCACCAGTTGCACCCTGACCTGCAGGGGGGCAGAGTAGGTTATATCACGCTCTCGGCATTCTGCCTCCGAGCGTTTCGGGGGAGCGGCATCTCGCATGTAGCGCCAGAAAGAATCATCCTCTTCAAAGAAGGGCATATTCGCCTCGTTTTCCTTACCAAACCCGTAGCTGATGAAACGCAGATCGAATCGGGAGCCGGTGAAGTCATGTATAGGGGAAATCTCATCGAAAAGCGACTGCAGTCCGCCCTTCACCTCGGGGTTTCCCCTGTCAGGCTGCTTATCGCAAAACCTGCGGTAGGAATCTAGCTGGATCTGGATTAGATTGGGCATATCTATGACATGGGAGGTCCTGGAATAGGATTTCCGGGGCACCGCTTTTGAGGAAAGGGGAATGGTAACAGTCACAAAAAGCCTCCTTAAAATGAGATAAAATTACCCACAAATGAAATAGATGAACGGAAGTTAACGATGTTGAGGAAATAAATAAGAAATAGAGGTATCCATTAGGCAAATGTTAATGATACAACAATATGAAAAATATGTCAATATATTTTTCGACATAATTATAATTTCGGGGTAAATGGATAATTTTTTCCAGGTGACGGGTCTGCTGCCCTCTGACTGATTTTTGCGATGCTATCCATCCTGATATCTCATCCATGAATCTTTCCCCTGAAGAGCAGGGATAATGATTGCACCCCCCTCATGGTGCACCGATGCTCTCTATCCATCTGCTATAGAGATAAGCGGTGCAGGCGTCAAGGCGGGCATCGCAAAGGTCATGGTTGAACATCTCCAGGCAGGATAGCAGCAAGTCGCCCTCTGAGAGAAACGATGCCCGCCGGCATTTCCTTCCCGGGTATATGCCCGCCGAAAAGCTGCACCTTTGCGGCGTAGGGATAGACCTCGATAACCCAGCAACCCCCTGTAGTTATCTCATCCTTAAGCGTGACCGCCCGATAGACCACATTTTTCATAATCGACCTCTTTATGGTATAGTAGCAAGGGGTGCCGTGGCGGGAGAGATCCCTTTCGCACCCCCTCCCCTTTGAAGGCGACAGCGGCTGGCCGGGACAGCTCTCCTCGAGGCGGCAAAGCCCTTTGGGCAGGCTAAGGGGAGCATAGATGGCAACTATGGAGGGATGGTGGCATTCTATCGCCTCGATAATCTGACCATCGCTCAAGAGAAAACCGAACCCATCGAGGTGAAGCCCCACATAAAGCGCCACGCAGGCGGTTTGCTTTTTCTCCCCGTTGGTGAGGTCGGGGCCGATGAAGTTAGCCCTTACCAAGGCGCTAGGAATCGGTTGCGATCCCCGCTCGCTTCATTATCTCCCGTGCCACAACCACGCCCGAGGCCGATGCCTGGACCAGGCCGCGGGTAACCCCGGCACCATCCCCGGCGGCAAATAGATTGGCTATCTCGCTCTCCAGGCTCTGGCTGAGGGCAAGCCGCGATGAATAGAACTTGACCTCGATCCCGTAGAGCAGGGTGTGGCGCGACGCTACGCCCGGTGCAAGCCTGTCCATGGCATCCAGCATCTCGATAATGCCCTTCAGGTGGCGATAGGGAAGGGCGAAGCTCAGGTCGCCTGGAGTGGCGCTCCTAAGGGTAGGCCGTATGATACCCCTCTCGATGCGCTCCGGGGTGGAGCGCCGTCCCTCCATAAGGTCGCCAAGCCGCTGCACTATCACGCCCCCACTCAGGATGTTTGCCAGATGAGCCAGGTGACGACCATAGGCGATGGGGTCGCGGAAGGGCTCGGTGAAGGTTGTGCTCACCAGGAGGGCAAAGTTGGTGTTTTTTGTCTTGCGTTCCGCGTAGCTATGCCCGTTTACCGTGGTCACCGGGTCGCTGCCCCCGGTGGACTCCATGGTCACCTCACCTGCCGGGCACATGCAGAAGGTTCTGACCCGGTCATCGAAGGCTTTGGAATAATACTCCAGCTTGCACTCGTACAGGGCGTCGGTTAACTCGCTGAGGACCGCCTCAGGCACCTCCACCCTGACCCCCACATCGACGGGGTTAATCTGAAGGGTGAGCCCCAGACGCTCGGCCTCGCGGACCAGCCAATCAGCCCCCTCCCTTCCCGGGGCGATGAGCAGATAGCGGCACTCGAACCTCTGTCCATCCTTGGTCTCTATACCCTTGACGGTTCCATTCTCAGTGAGGACGGTATGCGCCACGGTGCCCAATTTAACCTCGACCCTGCTAGAGAGGAAGTCGCGCATCGCGCATAGCACGGAACGAGAGCGCTCCGTGCCCAAGTGGCGTACTGTCATCGGGATAAGGCGCAGGTCTGCCAATGTTGCTCTGCGCCCCAGCTCCTCAATCTCATCCCCGCTGCCATATACCCGGTTTGAACCGCCAAACTGGAGATAGCTGCTATCGACGTACTGCACCAGCTCCCGGGTCTTATCCAGCCCGACGTAATCCACGAGCCTACCACCCACATCAGCGGAGAGGGTGAGCTTTCCATCGCTGAAGGCGCCAGCGCCGCCCAGTCCACTGACCAGGTCGCATGGGGTACATGGCGGACAGCTAATCCCCTTTTCCATAAAGGGGCAGACGCGAGAATCGATGTCCTTGCCCTTCTCCACGAGCAGGATGCTCAGGTCTGATGCTTTACAGAGTTCCAGAGCGGCAAATAGGCCCGCTGGCCCTCCGCCCACGATAACCACATCGTATTTATCCGGCAACTCTCTCTCCTTGCCTATTCTAACTGAGTCTTAATTAGGTTGTCAAAGGGACTTGCTCATCCAGCACATTAATGACACGAAGCAGTTCACCCGATTTTCCCTGCCATTGCGACGACCCCTGTCGCTCTAACAATCTAATATTTTCCAACTCGCCCGGCCCGTGATGTTTTATTTGGGGCACACCCCTTTATAACTCCCGTATTGTGAAACCATCCCCCAATCCCCAATCACTAATTGCTAATTGCCAATTACCATTAACCCTCACCCACCAAGCCGCCTCAGGATGTCCCAGAAGGCCCCTCGATAGCCATCCCGGATGGCGTTCGTGAGGAGAGTGTTCTCATTGTAGTTATAGTTCCGGTCGTCGACGTCACCCCCCATGAAGAAAAACCGCTCATCGCCAGCGACAAGGCCGGCCAGATACCCCAGGGCATCCTCCCCGAGCGCCGAAGACAGATAGAAGACGGGGGCAAAATATTTCTCGTCCCTTACTCCTCGAAGGTTGGGGTTTTGCTCTACAGGCCCCTGCCTGCGCACCATGGCCGCCAGCCTGGTTCCAGGGAATATACGCACCCCTAGGCTAGCGCCTACCCTAAAGGGGGATAGCCGTTTCATTGTCTCAATGGTCTCCCTCAGCGAATTGCGGGTCTCCCCGGGACCGCCGAGGAGCAGGTCGTACATAAAAACGATGCCCTGTTGGTGGCATAGCTGGGTGGTTCGCGCCACATCCTCGACGGTGAAGTCCCGCTTCAGAGTGCGCAGCATCCGCTCACTTGCGCTATCGACGCCAAAGTCGATGCCGGCGCACCCCGCCTTCTGGAACAGTGTGACAAGCTCCTCACTAAAGGGGGCGGGGCTACAGTATGCATACCATCTCACCCGGGAGGCTAACCCCCTGTTTACGATTTCACGGCATATCTCCCCGGCGTGAGCTGGCGGTAAATTGAACTCGCTATCGCAAAAGTGTAAATGGTCAATCCCCATCTGGAGCAGCACCTCGATCTCATCGACTACACTCCGCGGGTATCGCCGACGCACCCTCCTCCCCTTGGCCAGAGGGTCAGCGCAATAGATACATCGTCCGGTGCAGCCCCGCTTGGCCTCGATGCTGCCCATGCCCCCCTCCAAAAAGTAACGGCGGTTGTCCACCGCGTTTCTTTCCGGGGCGGGCATACCTTTTAGATCTATGTATTTGGGGGCATTGAGATGGAAGCCCTCTGTAACACGACACACCAGACCGGGGACCCCGTGGTAGTCCTCCCCGCCCACCATATTCCTAAGCAGCAAAGGGAGCGAGTATTCCCCCTCCCCCAAGATCCCCAGGTCGAGGCCGCAGTACTGGAGAATGTCCTCGGGCATGATGGAGAACCCCGACCCGCCAAGTATTATGTGAGCCGAGGTGTGCGCCCTGATACAATCGATTATCTCCTTGAGCCTGGGGATAAGGAAATCCCTGGTGATAAGGGAGGTGTCGTCGGTGTTTCGCAGGGTGATGGCGACGGCGAAGGCGCTTTTTGAAGCGAAATAGCCCTCGATCTCTCGAGCGAAATCCTCGGTATTTGGGCAAAAACAGAGATCGAGGAGGTCAACCTCAAAGCCGCTACCAGCGAGGGATGAGGCGAGATAGTCCAGAGCAATGGGCGCTACCGGCGGCCTCATCCGGTTAGGGTTAACCAGGAGCACCCTACGAGCCAGCGCTTTCTCCCTATCCGGACACATAGCCCTCCGCGGTCATATAGGGCACCGGCTTTTTGAAGGGCTTCACCTGCTCGCCCACCTCGTCCCTTATGATGAAGCCGGCGACGTGCATCAGGGTATCGAAAAGCCGGTCATCGATCTGCTCCTGAACCATGGCGGCCAGGCAGGGATAGTGGTGGTGGAGCATACCCGCCTCGAACTCAGCCTCGTCCGCGGAGACCCCCACCAGCCCCTGAGCCACATGCCTGGCGCTTCCGCATGCTGCGTCCCGGATAACGTCCACCGCCTCTATCTTCCTGGTCTCCGGGTTCACCGTTATCTTGAGCTGCGGCTTTCCGAAGTGCCGGGCGAAGGATGAAATAAGCTCGTTATCATAATTCCTGGAGCTGCGGCGATAGCCGTAGCTATCCAGTGTCAGGGTGCAGAAGGGCTTGGGGAAGACGCTGGCAATGCCCATGGCGTCGAGCTCACGCTGGAGCTGATTTGCCAACCCCGGGGGCAGCCACGCCGAATTATCGATGGGGGCGATGACCGCCCGCGCCCCGCTCAAGCTGGCCATTTCGGGAACCAGCTGTGCCGCGCCGGGTGACTCGCCCAGGTAGAGTAGCAGGTCTGCCCGGGGCAACTCTTCGGGGAGGAATTCCTCAGGCTCGTCTATAATCTGGGGCAGGGCGCGCGGCGGGGTGAAGACCTCGACTGTCCAGTCCGATGGACCATGGCTCCGTATATTTTCCACCTTCCGCGTGCCGAAATTGCCCTGCACAATGGCTAGAATTCGCAATGAATCATCTCCCTCACTCGCCCGAGCGGAAGCGCTGGTAGGCCACCATCCTGCCCAGCACCTTAGCTGCCCTGCGTCCGTCAGGGTAAAATGCAATCCCCCTGGTGGGCAACGGCTCCTCCATCACCGTCCTCAGCGCAGGCGTGGTGACGAAGACCGCTGGCTTGCCGGACTCTCTCACCGCCGCCAGCACCAACTCCACATAATCGGGCATCCAGCTACCGGCGGTGATGAGCAATATATCCACCCCGTCATCCTTCCCCAGCACCTCAATGGTATCGATATAGACCTGGCGGTTAAACGTGGACTGCATGCCCAGGTCCACCGGGTTATCGGTGCAGGTGCCCACGGCAGGGACAAACTCCGTCAGCCTCTTCCCGGTATCCTCGGAAAGCTCGGCGATCTCCAGCCCATATTCAATGCAGGCATCGGCGATGGCCACCCCCATGCCTCCCATTCCAGTAACTATAGCGACCCTGTTGCCCCCGGGCAGTTTAAGAAAGTAGAATGCCTGGAGGTAGTCAAGCATCTCCTCCGCACTATCCACCTTTATCATGCCCGTTTGCTGGAAGACAGCCTTCCACACCGCAGCCGAACCCGAGAGTGCTCCGGTGTGGGAGGAGGCGGCGCGTGAGCCCACATCGCTTGTCCCGCCCTTCCACAGCATGATGGGCTTTTTCCTGGAGACCTCTCTGGCAAGCCGGTAGAAGCGTGGTCCTTCGACCACCCCCTCCAGGTAGGCTATTATGATGCCGGTCTCCGGGTCCTGGCCGAAGTACTCCAGCAGGTCCGACTCATTTAGGTCACACTCGTTCCCGAAGCTTATGGCCTTGCTGAAATGGATCCCCTGAGCCGCCGCAGCCACGGGGAACATCACCGAAAGGGAGCCGCTCTGGGTGAACATGCCCACCGTGCCACTCTCTCTGGGCAAGACACCGGCAAAGTTAACCAGGTTGGAAGCAGGACAGTAAATGCCAACGCAGTTAGGCCCGATGAGCCTGGTACCATTCTTACGCGCAATCCCAACAAACTCTCGCTCCAGCCTTCTGCCCTCTCTATCCTTCTCCCCGAAACCCGAGGTACATATCACCACCCCCTGGATGCCCTTCAGGGCGCAATCACGTACCACACCGGGCACCGTTTCCCGCGGAGAGAACACCACCGCCAGGTCCACGTCCCCCGGTATATCCTGCGCCCTGGGGTAAGCCTTCACCCCGCACACCTCCTGCTCGCTGGGGTGAACCACGTAAAGCTTGCCCCTGTCAAAGCCCTGCTGAATAAAACCTCTCAGAAAAAACTGTCCCAGGTTCCCGTCGCTGTTGGAAGCCCCTACGATAGCCACCCCCCGCGGGTGGAAGATTCGCTCCAGCTCATCTATAGTTTTCCTATTTTTCAGTCTCTTCCCCTTCCCGCTCCAGTGTGTCGCGCCAAGTTTGAAGCAGGGCCTTGCTGGCGAGGAGTTCATTAGTGGCAGAATAAGGGTCGATGTCGCCATGTTCCACCCTCTCCAGTGATGCGGTTAGCTGCTCGCTTTTCCTTATGAGCGCCAGGATGCGCTGCCTGACGCTCCGCTCCACCACCTCCAGGAACTCCGCCCTCCGCTGCGCCTTGCGGCGAATGTCAAGCTGCCCCGCCTCCTCAAGCGCCTTTCGGTGGTTTGTGATCTTCTGATACAGCCTATCGATTCCCACATTATTTACCGCCTCGGTGGTGAGCACCGGTACCTCCCACCACTCATGCTTGGGGTTGAGACGCAGTACCTGCCTCAGGTCATCCGCCACCATATCCGCCCCTTCCCGGTCCGCTTTGTTGACCACGAATATATCGGCGATCTCGAGGATGCCGGCCTTCATCGCCTGAATGGCATCGCCCGCCTCCGGCACCAGCACCACCACCACGGTGTCCGCCGCATCCATGATGTCGAGCTCGGTCTGCCCCACGCCCACCGTCTCCACCAGAATGAAGTCCTTGCCGAAGGCATCCATGAGCTTGAGCACCTCCTTTGTGGTGGGCGATAGCCCCCCCCTCCCTTCCCTGGTAGCCATGCTGCGGATGAAAACCCCCTTATCCAAGTAGTGCTGCTGCATCCTGATGCGGTCGCCGAGCACCGCCCCCCCCGAAAATGGACTGGAAGGGTCGCAGGCGATCAAGCCCACCGTGTACCCATCCGCCCGTATAAGAGCGGTCAACCTGTCGGCGATGCTGCTCTTGCCCCCTCCCGACGGGCCGGTAATGCCCACGACGTGGGACTTTCCCAGATTGAAGTTTATCTGGCTCATAATCCGGGGCACCTCGGGGGCATTCCGCTCGATCATGGTGATAAGCCGTGCCAGGCACTGCTCGTCCCCACCGATCATCTTCTTGACCATTTCCTCAACATCAAGCAATTTTATAAACCCCTTTAATTATTATAGCCTATGAGCTCTCCTTATCCAGCTAAAAAACTATAGCACACCGCCCCCGTTACGTGTCAAGGAATTTGGGGGATGGTAAATGGTTATTTGTTTGAACTGGTACATCATAAACCGACCCTGAGGTCATTTCGTCCCCAGAGACCGAACTGTTGGCCGCTACTTATACCTAAATCGCCGTCATCGCGACCCCGATATATCGGGGGTGGCAGTCCCCACGTCACATGACAGAACAACACTGAGACCCAATACCCGCCGCGTGGCCTCGATCCGCCGGGTAGGCTGGCCGATTGCCCGATCAAGTTGGGCAACAGGCTTGGCCAGCCTATCCATTGTTATGCTGAACTCGTTTCAGTATTTCGACCCTCTATTATAGCCGGGAGCCACGGTAAAACCTTATACTAATGACAGAGAGCCTTCAAGATATTGATTTGCCTTTTATAGACAGGTATACTGTCGAAAGACAGGCATGTTAGTCTGAAAAGGAAGGAGGGCAAGATTGTGGAAGAGGAAATCGGCAGGGTCAGCGACTTCTTTGCCCAACCGGTGGTGGCAGGGATCGATCTCACCGGTCCGCTCCAGGTTGGGGACAGGCTTCACATCGCGGGACACACCTCCGACCTGGAACTCATCGTCCAGTCCATGCAGATAAACAATGCGGACGTTCAGGAAGCCAGGCCGGGGGATTCCGTAGGGATCAAGGTACCTGACCGGGTGAGGCGGGGGGATAAGGTCTATAAGGTCACGGAGTGATCGTCCGAATCAGGTTCGCCATCTCAATGGCGCTTTCCGCCGCCTCAAAGCCGGCGTTGCCCATCTTTGCCCCCGCTCGCTCGATAGCCTGCTCCAGTGTGTCGGCGGTGACCACACCATAGGTTACCGGCACTCCGGTCTGCAAGCCAACCTGGGCTATCCCCTTGGTTACCTCGGTGGCGATATAGTCAAAGTGTGGTGTGCCACCCCTTATCACGGCGCCCAGGCAGATAACGGCGGAGTAGCTTCCCATTTCCGCCATCTTTTTGGCGATGAGCGGTATCTCGAAGGAGCCTGGGGTCCAGGCGACCTCGATGTCCTTCTCTTTGACACCGTGGCGCAGTAGCGCATCCTCCGCCCCCTTAAGAAGCCTGGCGGTGATGAACTCATTGAAGCGGGATACAACAACCCCGAACCTCAAGCCCGCGCCGAGAAGCGTGCCTTCATATTTCTTATTCAATATCTCCTCCTCTTATAAGTAAGCCTAGCCAGAGAAAACCTCGTCGCTGCTCTTGCCTAGGGTGGCATGAATATCGAAGCGAACCGCGCCCACCGACGCCCTGCCCCGCACCGCGTCGGCAATCCTGCCGGTCATGCTGTGACCAAAGCCGCCGCAGAGCTCGATTACACCACACCCCTCACCCACCAGTTGCTCTGCCTTATCGAGAGCCTGGTCCATGTTGGCCACAAATTGGATGACGAGTTCCACAAACTCCGTGCTCAGCACGCTACGGTGCTTATCGGGGTCTGCATCGGGCACTATAACCATGAAGGCCATTTTCATTGCCATGTTTCCTCTCCTTTTATAATCAGGGCTCCTGCTTCACGGTCTTCTCCAGCTCCAGAAGGTGTCCCAGCTTCCGTTGTTTGGTCTCCAGGTAGCGCAGATTGATGGGGTTGGGACTTACAATGATCGGCAGTGTCTCAACCACCCTTAGCCCGTAGCCCTCGACACCCACCACCTTCCTCGGATTGTTGGTAAGAAGGCGGATGTCCCTGAGACCGAGGTCCACCAGTATCTGAGCGCCGATGCCGTAGTCGCGAAGGTCGGCTGGGAAGCCCAGCGATTCATTGGCCTCCACGGTGTCCATCCCCTCATCCTGGAGTGCGTAGGCTGCGATCTTATTGTGCAGCCCGATCCCCCTCCCCTCCTGCCTCATGTAGAGGAATACCCCCCGCCCCTCTTCGGCGATAGCCCGCATTGCCATGGCGATCTGGTCGCCGCAATCGCACCTCAGACTGCCGAAGACATCGCCTGTAAGGCACTCGCTGTGCACCCGAACCAGCACCGGTTCCTCCCCCGATATATCCCCCTTCACCAGAGCGACATGCTCATCGGGGTCGATGGTACTGCGATAGGCGATGGCTATAAAATCGCCATACCTGGTGGGCAGACTTGCCTGGGTCACCCGGCTAACCAGCCTCTCATGGCGCCGGCGATAGGCGATTAGATCAGCAATGCTCACCACTTTAAGCCCGTGCTCTGCGGCAAAGGCCTCGAGCTCAGGGAGACGAGCCATGGTGCCGTCTTCATTCATGATCTCGCAGATGACGCCGGCGGGGTATAGTCCGGCGAGTCTTGCCAGGTCAACGATAGCCTCGGTATGCCCCACCCTCACCAGCACTCCCCCCTCCCTGGCGCGCAGCGGGAAGGTGTGGCCGGGGCGAGCCAGGTCATCGGGCTTGGTCGCCGGGTCGAGCACCGCCTTGATGGTTGCCGCCCTATCATGGGCGGAGATGCCGGTGCTAACCCTGTGTTTCGCCTCTATGGATACGGTAAAGGCGGTCTCATGCTTTGAGGTATTCTCCCCAACCATCATGGGGATGCTCAGCTCATCCAGCCGCTCCCCGAGTACGGGCAGACAGATGAGCCCGCGACCATGCTTCGCCATGAAGTTGATGGCATCCGGGGTGACCTTCTCCGCCGCCATGGCCAGGTCGCCTTCATTCTCGCGAGCCTCATCGTCGATTATTATTACGAACCGTCCCGCCTTTATGTCCTCGATCGCCTCCGGGATTGTTGCGAGTCCCATTTACCATCTCCTTTTTAAACCGTCAGCAAACTCTACACACTGCCTTTTATTTATTATTGCTAACAACTGCTGCCTGCTTTATCACGCCAGAAAGCCGTGCTCGGCCAGAAACTCCTTCGTTATCCCCGTGTCCCCCTCCCTCAGTCGCTCCACATACTTGGCGATGATATCCACCTCCAGATTCACCGTATCCCCGGGCCTCCGCACACCGAGGGTGGTGTTCTCCAGCGTATATCTTACCAGTGAGACACCGAACGAGGTAGAGTTACATTTTACCACAGTCAGGCTCACCCCATCCACCGCGATGAAGCCCTTCTCAACCACATACCTCATTATCTCCGGAAGCGCTTCAAATTTCAAGAGGAGTGCCTCCCCCTGCAGCATCACCGAGCGCACCCGGCCCACGCCATCGACATGCCCCTGGACGAAGTGCCCGCCGAAGCGTCCGCCCACCGCCAGGGGGCGCTCCAGGTTCACCCCATCGCCAGAGCGAAGCGCCCCCAGGTTGGTGCGCCGCAGCGTCTCCGGCATCACCTCAACGGCGAAGGAATCGGGCGAGAGCGCCGTAACGGTGAGACACACCCCGTTCACCGCCATGCTATCGCCCGGCCTGGTATCCTCAAGCACCTTTTGGGCAGCGATGGTAAGCTTGTCGGGGCGGGCCGCCCTAACCTTGCCTACCTCTTCAATGATTCCAGTGAACATCCTTTTACTCGCCAATATCCCCACATATCATCACATCGCCGCCAATGCGTTCTATCTTCACGTTGCTCAGCTTGATCGCCTGGGCGATTCTTTCTGCGCCCTTGCCGCCGACGGCCAATCTCGCCTCTGCTCCCCCTATAATCACCGGGGCGATGAAGGCAATGACCTTATCCACCATGCCACCCTCGAAGAGGGAGCCCAGCAGGGTGCCCCCGCCCTCCACCACAACACTGGTGATCTCCCTCCTGCCCAGCTCCTTAAGCAGCTCCCCGAGGTCGACCAGCCCCTCATCGGGCGAAAAAGACGGAAGCTCCAGCACCTCGGCCCCCGCCTCTTTGAGCTTTTTTGTGCGCGCGGACGGAGCTAACGGAGTCGTGGCTACAATTATTTTCCCTGGCTGCTTGAATGCTTGCGCTGTGGGCGGGGTGCGCCCCTTGCTATCCACAATGACCCTGATCGGATTTTTTATTTCTCCCCCATGCTCCAGCCTGTCCCTTGCGGTGAGCATGGGGTCATCGGCAAGGATGGTATTCACCCCCACCATGATAGCATCCACAGCACGGCGCAACCGGTGAACATACTCCCTGGACTCCTCGCCGCTGATCCACCTGGAATCGCCCGTCCTGGTGGCTATCTTGCCATCGAGGCTCATGGCGAACTTCACTGTGACAAATGGCAGGCCGGTGGCGATGAACTTAATATACGCCTCATTTAGCTCCCGGGCCTCCTTCTCATGCTCGCCGAGGCTAGTTTTTATCCCTGCGGCATCCAGCGCCGCCTTCCCCCGGCCGGAAACCAGCGGGTTGGGGTCCAGGGTGGCGATATGCACCTCGGAGATGCCCCCCTCGATAATCGCCCCGCTGCAGGGCGGGGTGCGCCCGAAGTGGCAGCAGGGCTCCAGTGTTACATACATCGTGGCGCCACGGCTCCGCTCACCCGCCTGCTTAAGCGCCACCACCTCAGCATGGGGAGAGCCCGGGGGCTGGGTATAGCCCTCGCCTATAACCACGCCATCCCTGGCGATCACCGCCCCCACTGCGGGATTGGGGCTTGAGCTTCCCAAAGCCAGCCGGGCCAGAGAGAGAGCACGCTCCATGTAATCCATTTTTTCGGTTTATCCATAAATAGAAAAGAAGTAGCTTGGTGACAGTCGGGCGTTTATATAATAATGAAATTCGACCCTTTTATATATATCCCGATTCTATCCCGCGCGTGCACACCGGATGGAATTAGTGCTCAATGACTCTTCCTCTCGAAGTCCTGATAGAACCTGCTGGCGGTGGGATCGGTCTGACCCTGGTACTTACTCCCCAGGCTCTCATCCCCGTAGAGACGCTCCGCTGCCGTAGTAAGGCGTAAAAATGATATCTGCCCGATCTTCATGCCATAATAAAGGGTAATGGGAAGCTTTGCCACATTGGACAGCTCCAGCGTCAGATGCCCCCGCCAGCCGGGGTCTACATAGCCGGCGGTGGAATGAATAAGCAACCCGATCCGCCCCAGTGAGCTCTTCCCCTCAAGCCGGCCAACGATATCGTCTGGTAGGGTGATATCCTCGAGGGTGCTCGCTAGAACGAACTCCCCGGGCGGTAAAAAGAAGGGTTTTCCGTCCTCAATCTCAGCAATTTCGGTCAAACCATCAAGGTTTTGCTTCACATCGATATAGAAGGGATAACGCCAATTACGGAAAACCAGCAGCTTTCTATCGAGGCGGATATCGACGCTCGCTGGCTGGATGCAAGCAGGTTCCAGAGGCTCGATGATAAGCCTCCCCCGCGCGATCTCCTCTTTAATTGTTCGGTCGCTCAGCACCATATCCAAATCACCTTTGCCTCAATTCTATCACCCACCCTATTAAAAGTGCAACATATCATACTCCTCCAGTACATTGGAGACAATCTTAATCATTATTGCATTCTATTGTGTTTGGATCATTTCGACCGAAGCTAAAGATCTCGATACGAGGAAACGCGGATGAACCTACAATATTGCGTGGATGTCTTCTACTCCACTAGTCCTCATGAGATGGCATGGCATAAAAAGGGGCCCCGACATATCGGAGCCCCCAAAGGCGCTAGCCTGTGACATGCTCACTGGATGGTAAAAGCCATCTGCACCGTGAGGATTATCTCTGTCTCGCCGGGGCTGATGGAAGTGGTCGGGACACTGCTTTCTTCAAATGACATCATCGCATAATCCCTGTAGATAGGGGTAGGGGTATAGCCTCCCCCCTCCGAGATGTAGAATGGCTTCCCAAGCTGGACGCCGCTAAGATCGGCCAGTTGCTTTGCCTTTGCTGTAGCATCGGCTACCGCCTCGGCACGTGCCTCAACATAATACGGCGACGGGTCATCCACGGTGAAGCTCACTCCGTGGATTCGGATGAGGTCCCCTCCGGCCTTAGCTACCGCATCGATAATGCGACCGGTAGCATCAATATCCCTGATTTTGACGGTCACCGTATTGGTCACCTCGTAGCCGATAATGGTGTCATCCCATTCCGTCCACTTCCTTACCGGATATATGTTAAACCACTGGGTCTGGATGTCCTTCTCGGCGATCCCTTTGGCGAGTAGCGTTGAAATCACCCGATCCATCGCCACAGCAGCTTCATCCATTGCCTCCTGCACAGTCGCCTCCTCCAACTCCACACCCAGGCTGAGTACGGCGACATCGGGAAGCACAGTTACCTCCCCTGTGCCGCTAACCCAGATCGCGGACTGCTCAGAGCCGCCCCCCGAACTGTATGCCGTCGCCGGGGCTGCGGGATCACTGCCTGCCAAGGCAACAACGCTAACCGCCCCAACTAGGATAACCCCGATGACTAAGCCTAGTAACAAACCCTTTCTCATTTTACACCTCCTTTTTTAATTCCAATCCCGTTTCAGCCTTTTTCAATGCCTCTCCTCTTCTTTTGCCACAGAACCGCCGTTGCTCCGCCCAATACAACGACCACCCCCGACAGGGCCAGCTCTAGCTCGAATACCGGCCAAGTGTACACTTCACCATCAGCATACCCTTCACCTTCTGAAGACAACACTCCTTCTCCCGTGTCGTCGTTGGCCGCAGGAGTAACTTGTTGGGCAGTTCTCTCCTCAACAGGTCCCGCCTCAAATAGGTGAGCGGCGTCACCGGCGAAGGTAAACACCAAGAGCAGCGCGGCTACAGCAGTCGCCGCACGAAACGCCCTGAAAGAACGGGCGGAAGCGGGCTGCGGTTTCGGCGCTGCCTCAGCAACGGCGAAGGAGCGAGGCGGCGTAACCATGGCTACCCGGTGAAGTAGCTTCACCATCGCCCTGAGCGACTCAAGCTCCCCGAGGCATGCCTGGCATCCCTCGAGGTGGCTCTCTATCCTTTCCTTATCCGCAGGGTTGAGCTGCTCGTCGATATAGGGTGAAAGCCGCCCCTGTACTATCTGGCACTCACTTTTTCGCCTGTACATCTCTATAGTAAAGACGGGCTTGCTACGGGAAAAGTTCCCTGTATCGCTCTAGATAATGGCGAAGCCTTCCCCTCCCCCGGTTGATCCTGGACTTCACCGTTCCCAATGAGCTACCGGTGACCCGGGCTATCTCCTGGTAATCTAGCCCCTCGATATCGCGGAGGATGACCGCCAGACGCTGGTCTGGCGGGAGAGCAGCCAGGGCTTTCTTGATCTTCTCGCCTATTTCGCGGCGCACGGCAAAATCCTCCGGGGAAGGCTGGTCGGACTCGAGCTCCATAGGCATGTCGTCTATGGGAGTGGTAGGGCGACGGCTAATTGCGCGAAGCTGGTCCCAGCAGGCGTTGGTGGCGATACGAAAAAGCCATGCCCTGAAGCTGCCGCCCCTGAACCTGCTAATGCCCCGAAAAGCGGAGAGAAAGGCATCCTGAGTGGCGTCCTCAGCCGCCGGTGCGTTGCCCAGCATCCTCAGCGAGAGGTTGTACACTCTCCTTTGATATATCTCCACCAGACGGTTAAAGCTGTCGACGTCGCCCTCTCTGGCACGCTTGACAATCTCGTCCTCTTCCATAGGAGCACATTCTACCAGACCTGCGGTCTCCGTCCAAGCTGAGGTGGGTGGAAGATACCAGATGGATGGGTTATAATGAAAACGATGAGGCCCAGCATTCGAGAAATTATAGCCACGCTTCTGGTAGCAGTGATTATCTTCCTTGGCGTTCAGGCCACACTGGAGAGCCGCATAGTAGAGGGTCAGAGCATGCAGCCCAGCCTTCACACCGATGAACGCGTAATGGTGATTAAGGCATCTTACTGGTTCGGTGACCCCCAGCGTGGCGATGTTATTATATTTGACTCCCCTCAGGACCCGGACCGCACGCTCATAAAACGGGTGATCGCTTTACCCGGGGAGGAGGTGGAGGTAAAGGATGGCCAGGTTTATATAACCGATGTCAACGGCGATACATTCCCACTTGACGAGCCCTATATCAACGAGGAGCCTACCTATACCTATGGCCCCCTAGTGCTGCTCGAGGACGAATACTTCGTCCTCGGCGATAACCGAAACCACAGCACCGATTCTCATGTTTGGGGCATGCTGCCCGGCGAAAACATCATCGGTAAGACGTGGCTCATTTACTGGCCGCTAAGCGATTGGCAGCTCATGCCGAGTTACTCTTATACCCAGGATTAGTAAGAAGCCCTCCATGCCCTCCTAGCTATAAACATAACGCAGCGAGAGTTGTATTCGTGGGGTTGACAAATTAGTAGCGGTGGTATATTCTTGTAAATCTGGTATGGCGATAAGCCAGAGGCATCTATAGCCTACGGTAAAAGCTGTACTTTCGAGTTTCCATAAAGATCGAAAAGGCTGGGAACAAGACTAGTAGCCCTCCGGCGAGGCACAGAGAGTCGGGTTAGGTGTGAGCCGATGCTGGCGCGGAGGGTGAATGGGCTTGGGAGCTTCAAACCGAAACCCTGTCCGGTAAGGGGAGTAGGCTTTGACGGAAGGGCACCGTTACCAGAGCCCAGGGCATGGAGGTGAGCGGAGCAAATTATCTCCGTGCTTTAAAATGAGATGGTCTCTCTCCTTCCTCCAGAGTAGGAGAGGGCAAGAAGGGTGGCACCGCGGATTAAACCCGTCCCTTTGAAGGGAGGGTTTTTTTAATGCGTGATGCTGGAAAAGGGGGTGAGAAAGCAAATACGATTTCAATCTGTCACATTTAGATAATTTAAAAAGGGAGGGAAAGATGGAGAGAACAATGTACGTGCTTGATCAGAAGGATATGCCAACCCATTGGTACAATATCCAAGCCGATTTGCCAGAGCCACTGCCACCATTGCTGCATCCTGGTACCAAGGAGCCTACGCGCCTTCCACCACCCCTCTTCGCTGAGGCACTAAATGAGCAGGAGTTCAGCAAAGAGCGCTGGATTGAAATCCCGGAGGAAGTGCAAGCTATTTACCACACCTGGAGACCAACAGTACTGCACCGGGCGTATCGGCTGGAGAAGGCCTTGGACACACCGGCAAAAATCTTCTACAAATATGAAGGAACAAGCCAGGCTGGGAGTCACAAGCCGAATACGGCTGTTGCCCAGTGTTACTATAACAGGAAAGAGGGTGTCAAGCGCATAACCACCGAGACCGGTGCCGGGCAATGGGGAAGTGCCCTGAGCATGGCTGGCGCAATGTTTGGTGTTGAGATCAAGGTCTACATGGTTAAGATTAGCTATAACCAGAAGCCCTACCGCCGTATTCTAATGGAGACCTGGGGAGCCAAATGTGTGGCCAGCCCCAGTGAGGAAACGGAGATAGGACGCGGCATCCTCAAGGAAGACCCCAATTCGCCAGGAAGCCTGGGTATCGCCATCAGCGAAGCCCTGGAGGACGCCTTCAGCCGTGATGATACCAAGTATTCCATAGGCAGCGTGGTTAACCATGTACTGCTACACCAGACCATCATCGGGGAGGAGACCAGGAAACAAATGGAGATGGCGGATGCCTACCCCGACATCATTGTAGGCAACATCGGTGGCGGATCTAACTTTGCCGGGCAATTCCTGCCCTGGGTCCGGGACAAAATCAGCGGAGCAAAACCAGACCTGCGCGTTATCTGTGTCGAACCTACGGCCGCCCCCAGCCTGACCAAGGGGCCTTACGCCTATGACTTCGGCGATGTGGCCGGGCTTGCCCCTATTCTCAAGATGTACACCCTGGGGCACACCTTTATCCCCTCCCCGATTCACGCTGGAGGACTCCGCTACCACGGGATGGCACCCATAATATGCCACCTCTATAAGCTAGGCTTCGTCGAGGCCAGGGCTGAGCATCAGGTCGCTACCTTTGAGGCAGGGATAAAGTTCGCCCGGACAGAGGGCATTATCAGCGCTCCCGAGCCATGCCACAATATCAAGGTAGCCATCGATGAAGCCCTTCGCTGCAGGGAGGAAGGCATAGCAAAGACCATCCTGATAGCTCACAGCGGGCACGGGCATTTCGACATGGCAGCCTATGATGCTTACCTATCGGGCAAGCTCGTGGACTATGAGTATCCTGAGGAGCAGGTAAAGGAGGCACTGACCCACCTACCACAGGTCCCCGGGTAAAGACGCAGGCTTTTTCCGTAAAGGATGGGGTTCAAATTAGCTGTTAGCAGGGCCTACTATAAAGTAGGGTTAGAAGGTATACCCTTGGGTAGGGTTAAAGCTTTTCTGGTAGCTGTGCTTGTGATGGTAGCGGTAGCAGGCTGCGCCTCCCCCCAGGAGAACTACTCCACGCCACTGCCATCGCCCTCCCCTACCACGGCGTCAAATACCACCGAGTCTTTCTCGCTGCCATCCATCACTGAAGTAGTGGAGGCAGTAAAGCCGGCGGTGGTATCGGTTATTGTGGGAACGGTTAGCTACAATATCTTCCTGCAGCCGGTGCCTACGGAGCAAGCCGGCTCGGGGGTTATAATAGATGAGCAAGGTTATATAGTTACCAATAACCACGTTGTGGAAGGGGCCGAAAGCATAACGGTTACCCTCACCGATGGGAGAGCCTTCGATGCCACGCTTACAGGCACAGACCCCCTCACCGACCTGGCGGTGATAAAGATCGAGGGTGACAGCCTGCCGACAGTCGAATTCAGTAAATCAAGCGAGGTAGAGGTTGGCGAATGGGTAGTCGCAATAGGCAACGCCCTGGCACTTAAGGGTGGGCCCACGGTTACCGTGGGGGTGATAAGTGCCCTGGGGCGCACTATCGAAGTGGAAAGTGGCTGGTCTCTCTACGACGTCATCCAGACCGATGCCGCCATCAACCCGGGCAACAGCGGGGGCCCGCTCATCAACCTGAAGGGTGAGGTGGTGGGCATCAATACCGCCAAGATAACCGCTATCGATGTTGCCGGCGTCGGATTCGCCGTGAGCGCCGAAACCGCACGCCCCGTGGTCGATGAGCTTATCGATAGGGGCTATGTCTCGCGACCCTACCTCGGTGTATCGCTGGTCACCGTAACCCCGGCCATCGCCAGCAGCTACAACCTGGCCACCGATGAGGGGGGCATGGTTTACCTGGTAGTACCCGGAACCCCGGCGGTGCAGGCGGGGTTGCAAGCTTACGACGTAATCACCCGCATTAATGGCGAAGGGGTGACCACCGCCGATGACGTTGTGCTGGCCATACGCGCCCACGAGATCGGCGACACTATCGAGATCACCTATTTCCGCGGCACCAGGGAGACTACCACCTCAGCCAAGCTGGTGGAAAGGCCCCGCAGCTAGTCCTGCCGCTTCACCCCCAGCACCACATCCTCACCGGCGATCTTGTGGCTCTCCTGGTAGGCATCCCCAGGAACCCCTGCGGTGATCTCGCGTGAGAGGGTCTCCTGCTTTATATAGTCAGCGTGTTTTTCGATTACACGCTTTAAACTTTCACCGCCCTGGTAGTAGGTGTAAATATAGTCGGCGATGTCGAAGCCGGCCTGCTTGCGCATCGTCTGGAGGCGGTGCACCAGCTCCCGCGCCATACCCTCATCGGCAAGCTCGGGCGTTATCTCTATGTCGATGGCTACTGAAAGGCCACCTTCTTCAGCCACTTCGATCTTTCGCTCATCAGCAAGGCGTTTTAAAACAGCGTCATCTTTCTCAAACTCAATTTTTTTTACATTCAGCTCCTCAAGAACCTGAGGCCCGGTCGCCCCCAGTGATCCTATCGCCCCCACTGATCCTCTACCCACTATCACCTTTGCCAGAGGCTGACGCACCTTGATGCCGGCCCTGCTCCTCGCCGCCCGCCCCAGGCTGGACACCCTCATCGCCAGGCGCGTGTCCTGAGCCAGTTGCTCATCCACCCTCTCCATATCGGCGACGGGGAACCGGGCGAGGTGCACGCTCTCCGGCTCATCGGGATAGAAGGAGCACACCAGGTTGCCGTACATCTCCTCGGCGACAAAGGGGATAAGCGGGGCGAGAAGCTTTGTAAGGGTAACCAGGCATTCGTACAGGGTGTTATACGCCGACAGCTTATCGGCATCGCTCTCGCTCTTCCAGAAGCGACGGCGACTCCTCCTCACATACCAGTTGGATAGGTCCTCCACAAAGCCCTGAATGCGGCGCCCGGCGTCGGTTGGATTATAGCCCTCCAGGGCGTCGGTGACATCGGCGATGAGCTGGTTCAGCTCGGAGATGATCCAGCGGTCAAGCACTGCTCCTTCGGCTAAATGGACTGCGGCGCGTGGGTTAAACTTGTCGATGTTAGCATAGGTAACAAAGAAGGAATATGTATTCCACAGGGTACGGATAAACCTCCTTTGCGCCTCGCTCACCAGCTCCGCGGAGAAGCGGCGTACGCTGCCCGCTGGCGACGAGGTCAATAGATACCACCTCAGGGCATCGGCACCTTGATTATCCAGGACGGTCCAGGGATCAACCACGTTCCCCCTGGACTTGCTCATCTTCTCCCCCTTGTCATCCAGGATATGACCCAGACAGATGACATTCTGAAAGCAGGGGCGGTCGAAGAGCAGGGTGGATAGAGCATGTAAGGTGTAGAACCAGCCCCTGGTCTGGTCTACCGCTTCACAGATGTAGTCGGCAGGGAAGAACTTCTCGAAGACCTCCTTGTTTTCGAAGGGGTAGTGCCACTGAGCCACCGGCATCGCCCCCGAGTCGAACCAGGCATCGAGGACTTCGGGCAGGCGGCTCATTTTCCCGCCCTCACACTTGGGACATTCAAAAGATATATTATCTACAAAGGGGCGATGAAGGTCTAACGGCTCTTCCAAGCCCGAAAGCCCCTTTTTACCCCTTAGCTCCACAACGCTACCAATGCATTCCTCGTGGCCACAACCCTCGCAGCGCCAAACGGGGAGCGGCGTTCCCCAGTAGCGCTCGCGGGAGAAGGCCCAGTCAACATTGTTCTCCAGCCAGTCACCGAAGCGCCCACGTTTGATATGCTCCGGATACCAGTTGATCTCCTCGTTCCCGGCGATAAGCCGGTCCTTCTTCGCCGTAGTTTTTATATACCAGGAGGGCTTGGCGTAGTAGAGGAGTGGGGTGGCGCAGCGCCAGCAGAAGGGATAGGTATGGCGGATGGTCTCGCGGCGATAGAGGAGCCGTCTTAGTTTGAGATCAGCGATAATGATTGAGTCGGCACCCTCATCTTCCTTATCATCCTTAACAAATCTACCATCAAAAAGAGGATTTCCCTTCATATTGCCCCGCTCATCCACTGGCTGCACAAAATAGAGGCCGTTAGGATATCCTGCCTTAAAATCCACCTCCCCAAAGGCAGGGGCAATATGCACGATGCCGGTGCCCTCATCAAGTACCACAAAGTCCGCTGCAATTAGGAAAAAATTCTCGCCTCTGCCAGGATGCTCCTTTGCTAACCCTCCAGGTCCAACTTCAACCCCGGGCTTGTAAACGAATGTCCGGTAAAATTCCGGAGAAAAGGTGTAAAGAGGCTCATACTCTACCCCTTGTTCGTGCAATCGCATTCCTACAAGTTCACTTCCCTTACAGGTGCTTAGAACCTGATAGGGATGAACCAACGAGCTTTCAAGGAGGGCCTCTGCTAGAATGATTTGCTCCTCACGATTATCAATCTCCACTTTGGCAATAGCATAATCCGCCTCAGGAGCAACGGCCAGGCTGGTATTGCCGGGCAGTGTCCAGGGAGTTGTCGTCCAAGCGAGAAGGTAGGTTGGTAAATCAAGCCGGGCGCCAAGTTTTTCTAAATATCCCATGGCCCTTTTCGCAACCTTGAACTTTATCCAGACCGAGGGGTCATCCGTCTCCTCGTAGCCCAGGGCTACCTCATGGGACGATAGCGAGGTGCCACACCGGGGGCAGTGGGGGGTGACCCTGTAGCCCTGATAGATCAGCCCCTTCTCCCATAGCTGCTTGATCACCCACCAGCAGGACTCGATATAACTATTATCCAGCGTTACATACGGGTGCTCCATGTCGAGCCAGAAACCGATACGCTCGGTCACCTCCTCCCACTCCCGCTGATAGCGAAACACGCTCTCCCGGCAGCGCTCATTAAAACGGGAAACCCCGTAGGCCTCGATCTCCACCTTTGAGGAGAAACCCAGCTCCCGCTCTATCTCCAGCTCCACCGGTAGCCCGTGGGTATCCCAGCCCGCCTTCCGCGGGGCGCAGTACCCCTTCATCGTCTTGTAGCGGGGGATGACATCCTTGAACACCCGAGAAAGGATATGGTGTACCCCGGGGCTTGCGTTTGCGGTAGGCGGCCCCTCGTAAAGGACAAAGAGGGGAGAGGTTTCTCGCTCGGCAACGCTCCGCTGGTAGATGCGCTCCTCCCTCCAGAACTGGAGGATGCGCTTCTCCAGCTCAGGAAAGCTTATCTTGCCCGGCACCGGCCGGAACATCTCCTCGCCTTTTTGCCCCTGCTCAAACATTATGTTCTCACCAGTTGGGTAGATATGGCCTCTCTTAATCTAAATAAGCCCGCCCACAAGGGACGGGCTTCATGCCCGCGGTACCACCCTAATTCCCCGCTATCGGGGCCCTCATCAAACCCCGCCATGTGGGGTTCGTCTTGTATAACGGCCGACGAGGCCGGCCAAGCCTACTGACGCCTAAGACTGTCGCGTTCGGTTAGCAGCTCGGGAGGGATTTTCAGAAGGCAGGTCGCATCTGCTCTCACCATACCAGACTCGCTAAGCGCCTTCTCCCTCTTACTCTTCTCCGTCTTCGCCTTTTCACCCTTCCTCAAACACTTTTATAAACATGCGCCTCTCCCCCAGTTGAGGCCAGGAAAATAAAGCATCTTTTTTTTAATAAAATAATACAGAAAGAGATTCGCATGTCCAATGGCTAAGTCAAGGCTCAAACTACTCCCCTTTGAGGATGGTCACCTTACGATAATCACCCTCGCCGACACTCTGAGTGATAACCCCTTGGCAGTCCCTGAGCGCCAGGTGAATGATGCGGCGCTCGCTTGCCGGCATCGGCTCCAGTGGCACCGTCTGCCCGGTTGCCGTAACACGCTCCGCCGTGCGCCACGCCAGATCCCTGAGCGCCTCCATGCGGCGCTCCCGATAGCCGGCTACATCTATAGTCATGCTTACACGAGCCTTCAATTGATGGCTCACCATGAGGTAGACCAGGTATTGCAGCGAGGCCAGGGTCTGACCCCTCCTCCCGATTAGAATGCCCAGATCATCGCCGTTGATCTCTAGGCCGATAAGGGCTCGCTCCTCTTGGGATGTCTCTTTCTCCTCTATGGAGGCCGATACCCTCATCAGGGAAAGAATCTTCTCCAGCATCTGCCTGGCCAGGGCGGCCGCCTCCTGCCTCACCTCATCAGTTTGCCGCCTGACTACCCTGACCGTTGCATCCTCACCGCCAAAACCGAAAATTCCTGGCTTTCCCTCTTTTAGGACTACCACCTCCACTTCTTCACGGCTTGCGCCGAGTTTTTCTAGTGCCAGTTCGACGGCTTCTTCCACGGTCTTTGCGCTTGTCTCGAGACTTTCCATGCGCCACCCTCTCTTGTTGTTTCTCCCTCTCAGCAGCCAATTTCTCCTCTTGAATGGCCGCCTCGGGTGTTTCTATACTCTGCTCTATAGCCACCTTTGGTGCCGCAGCCGGGGCTTTCACGAAAAGCGAGCCCCACCCGGTGATAAAATACTGCGTTATAATGCCAATTATATTGGATACCACCCAGAACAGCGCCAGCCCGCTGGGGAAGGCGAGGGTGAAAAATGCAAACATAAGGGGCATCATCCAGATCATCATTTTGTTCATCGACTGCTGCTGCTGGTCCGGTGTGGGCACGGTGGACATCTTTTGCAGCACCCACATCGAGGCCGCTACCAGAACGGGCAGGATGAAATACCCATTAGGGGGCACATCAGGCTGGGCCAGGTTGAGCCAGAGGAAATCCCCATTTAGGGGAACCGCATGATGAATCGCCGACAGGGAATAGAGATTATGGGAAAGACCCAGCAGTGCCTCGGGGGTTGTCGCCACAGCTCCCAGGATGGAGCGATAGAGGGCGATCCAGAGGGGAAGCTGAATCAACATGGGCCCCACGCAGCCCATGGGGCTTATCCCGCTCTCCTTATACACATTCGCCATCTCCTGCTGGAGCTTCTTTTTATCCTTGGCGTACTTCTTTTGGAGCTCCTTTATCTTCGGCCCCATCAGGCTCATCGCCCGGGTGTGGTGCAGTTGCCTCAGGGTTAGGGGCGTCATCAGCAGGCGCACAACGATGACCAGGACGATGATCGCCAGGCCGAAGCTATTAAAGAGAGCATTGGAGACCAGGATCATGAAATTGAGCATGGGCTGGAGCAGGATGAGATCAAAGGTGTTGACAAGCCCATAGGTTAATGAAAGGACAATCACCGCAGCGGCGACGAGGATTAATATCAGGCGGTTTCTACTCATCAGGAAAATTCTCTAACATGCTCACTCGAGCGTGGACACGCTCCATAACAGATCGCCGTGCTCCGCCCCCAGAGCGAAAATCTTGCTGTTCTGCGTGTCATAAACATACACCTCGTCATCCCCGGCATAAAGGGATGCACGAATTGGACCGAAATAATCCTCCCCCGTGGGGTAATGCCAGGCTTCCTGCCCATTAGAAGCGTTTATAGCATAGACCCTTCCGTTATCGGAGCCGAATATAGCCAGGTCGCCAATCAGGGCGGGGTCGCCGCGGACCGACCCCCCGGTTTCATATTCCCACTTAGACTCTCCGCTTTCGGCATCGAGGGCATAGATCCGACCATCGAGGCTGCCGATCATGATGGTATCATCATAGGCCACTGCCTTACCCCAGAACCAGTTGTCCGCATGGAAAGGGGTAAAGCCCACTTTGGCCTTCCCCGTGCTGGCGTCAATGGCGTAGAATTCGCGGTCGAAGGAGCCGATGTAGATGGTATCGCTGTATATAAGCGGTGTAGCGACGATCGCCCCTTTCGCTTCGAATGCCCAGAGCATCGTGCCATCCGTGGCATTTAAAGCATAGAGATTACGGTCAAAGCTGCCGATATAGACCACGCCATCATCAACCAGCGGGGTGGCCCATATATCATCCCCGGATTCATAGAGGGGTCGGTCCCATGCCAACTTCCCGGTGGCGGTGTCAATGGCATATAGATTGCCATCGGCAGAACCGACATAGAGTATGCCGCCGGCGACCACCGGGCTGCCCACGATGTCGCCGATGCTTTCCTCTCCCTCCCTGGGGTAGACCCACTCCCCGGCTGACTCCTCGGGGAAAGAGTACCCGACTAAGCGACTGGTGGAGTTCAGCGCATATACCCTGCCCTCGTAGGCGCCGATATAGACCATGCCCCCTTCCACAACGGGGCTGCTGTAGATAGCCGTTGTCGTCGTGGGGGCACAGGCAAGGAAGCTACCGAAGCCACCGCCTCCTTCCCCTCCTCCAGGCCAGGGCTCACCCGTTGGCGGAAACCGCCACCACTCCTCAGCATACGGCCGGGGGTCACTCTCTAGATTATAGCTTACCAGCTTCCCACCGGCGGTGCCCACATAGAGGACATTATCCTCCACTACCGGCCCGGACCAGCCCGTCCCGGCGCCCATCATCGTAGCAGCACACCCCGAAAGGAGCAGACACCCCACGGCAAGCAAAGCCAGCATTAAAAAAGTCTTTGTTTTCGTCAATAAAACCTCCTGGCAGCGGAGACCCGGGGCATCAAGGAACCGGGTCAAACCCACCGGGATTCAACGGATGGCAACGAGCGAGGCGCTTTGCCCCCATCCAACCCCCCCGCAAGAGACCGTACTTCGCAATTGCCTCATAGGTAAACTGCGAGCAAGTGGGCACAAAACGGCAGGAGTGAGCGGTTACCTGTGAAATGGTAACCTGATAACCACTGATTAAGCCCAGAGCAATCCTCTTCATCCGTTCCCGCCACCCAGTAGCTGCGCTCGAGCCAGTAGTTCCTCAGTGGCCCCCCTCAGGGCATGGTAATCGGTTTCGGCAGCGGTCTGTCGGGCGATGAACACCATATCCCAGCCGCTCCTCATCGGAGTGAGCCGCACCACCTCCCGCAGCCGCCTCCTCACCCGATTGCGCACAACCGCCCCACCCAATCGCTTTCCCACGGCAAAACCATAGCGATTCGACCCCGATCCATTGGGTAGCACCCGCAAAGCCACCAGATTATTTGCCCAGGATTTACCCCCAGTGAAAACCGCCTCAAACTCCCTTCTCCCGGCAAGTCGCTCCGCTTTCACCATAACTATACCGTGAGCCGCTTGCGGCCCCTGAGCCTCCTCCTCCGCAGCACGGCACGACCACCACGGGTGCTCATGCGCTCTAGAAAGCCGTGCTTTCGCTTTCTGGGGATCTTTTTCGGCTGGTAGGTCCGCTTCGGCATTCTACGATTATACTGTAACCTGATTGGGGTGTCAAACAGTGACTATTGATGGTTTAAGACAGATGGTTGACACATGATATCGTGGATTTCGCTCCGCGAAGCGGCGTAACCCTCTGTCATTCTGAACCTTGCGCCAGGTTCAGAATCTTCGCCACCCCTTCGCCACCCCTTAGCTTAACTCACGGCATAGCTCTTAATGACAGGCAACGGTCTGCGGCCCTTTATAACAGAGGGGTTGGTTTTTACTTCGGCTGGGAACTCCTGCTACGATCGCGAGAATCTGGAAAGGAGGAGCTTGTCTTTTACTGTCCACCCGCTCCAGGGTGTTTTTCTTATGTTACAACCCCAATCCCCCCAGAGGGGAATCCACTCTGGACTCCCCTTCATGACTCCCGCCTGGTAAAACCTATAGTGTATTAGGTATGTTTTCTCCATTACTTGTCCCCAGGGATGAGAATTCTCCAGCATAATACTGGACGCCAAGGCCGGGGTAGTTGTATAATATAAATCAGCCTTGCTTAGGGGGTAGAAGTGAACCGGGATGAACTGAAGGTTAGCCATAGGGATGTTCTTGGAAAGAAGGTGAGGTTCCTTCGCCGTGAAGGGCTCACCCCAGTCAACCTCTACGGACCCAATATCGAATCCCTCTCCCTCCAGGTAGAGACCTCGCTGCTGAAGCGTCTCATCGCCAAGGTGGGCCGCAATGCCCTGATAGCCCTCAACGTCGATAGTGCCAAGGAGCCAAGAATGGCGATGATCCGCGATATGCAGCGCCACCCCTTAACTGGCGACCTGCTGCACGTGGGCTTTTTCCAGGTGGAGATGACCCACAGCGTGAAGGCTGATGTTCCGCTTCTGTTCCTCGGCGAGGCCCCGGCAGCCATGACTAGCCACACCATGCTAATCGAGAACCTGACCTCGCTCGAGGTAGAAGCCCTACCCGCTAACCTGCCACGAAATATCGTGGTAGACCTCACCGTGCTTAAGGAGATCAACCAGTCTATTCACGTGCGGGACATCGTGGTGGGCGAGGCGGTTGAGGTGCTAACCGATCCCGACCAGTTGGTGGTCAAGGTGATGGAGAGCAAAGTCGAGAAACTGATTGAGGAGGAGGCGGTATCGGTTGAAGAGGCTGAGGCCCCACCAGGGGAAGCGGAGGGTGAGGAGAAATCGGAATAAGCCCAGCGATAAACCATCAGTCCAGGGACAACAGGTCCTAGTTACTAGTGACTTTGCTTAGCCAGACCAGGTCGCCCTCAGGGCCCACATAGACAGGGACATTAGCTCGGAGTATCAGCTAATTTTTAACAGGGGAGCAGCGAGCCGACAAAATCCCGCTGCCCCCGCAGGAACTCATCGGCAGCCATCTCCCGCTTCCCCTCGAGCTGAAGCCCTTGCAACCTGAGTATTCCCTCCCCGCATTGCACCCCGACCTCACCCCGGGGGAGCGTGAGCACCCTTCCAGACTCTCCCCTCTCCCCTGTTATCGGGGCTGCCAACACTATCTTGAGCATCTTCCCCCGCCAAGTGGTATAGCAGCCGGGCCAGGGGTAATAAGCGCGCACCATTCGCTCTATATGAACAGCCGGGATCTGCCAGTCGATATTACCATCTCCCTTGGATATAAGCCTGGTATAGGTGGCTCCCTCCTCCGGCTGCGGCTGAGGAGTAAGCGAGCGGGAGAGCCATCGGGGGAGCGTTTCCTCCAGGAGTTGGGCGGAGATCTGTGCCAGCTTGTCGGTCAGGGAGTCAGTGGTGTCCTGAGGCGCGATTAACACCCTGCGCTGTTCTAAGATGGGGCCGCTGTCGACGCCCTCATCAAGGAGCATGATGGAGACGCCGGTCCACTCATCGCCGGCCAGGATCGACGATGGGATGGGCGTGGGTCCGCGATGCCTGGGGAGCAGCGATGGGTGCAGATTGATGCAGCCGAAGGGCGGGACAGCGAGCACCCGTGGAGGCAGGATCTGGCCAAAGGCGGCAACCACGATAACATCGGGGCTGAGATCCGCCAGTGAGGCGGCGGCGTCAGCCTTTGCAAAGCTTTCCACCTGGCGCACCTCGAGCCCATATTCCAGGGCCACCCGCTTAATCGGAGGGAAGGAGGGCATACGCCCACGCCCCGCCGGCTTATCCGGCTGAGTGTAAATGGCGACCACCGTGTGCTCGCCAGAGATAAGCCGCTCCAGGGCTGGCACGGCGAACTGGGGGGCACCCATAAAAACGATGCGCATCGTAGCAAGGATATTCTATCATGGAAGCACTATTCATTCTAGCCACCAGCAAAAAAGAGGACCCATAACTTTACGTCGATTGTTCGTAAAAATTGTGTTGGAGGTTTAAAAATAGGGCAAAAAGTTAACGGAAATCGGGGCAAAATTGGTGCAAAAACATATTGACCCCTGGTGCATTTCTTGGTAATGTTTCTGTTGCGCCTTCCGATATCCTTGATAGAACTGTCTAAGACTCAGGCGACCTTAAATATCAGTGCTCCCGATTCAGGCCGACCTACCGGCCTCGGGTACATCACTGAAATGGCGATTACGAAGGGCCCTTATCTGTGCCACTACATTAAGGAGTGTGAAAAGGATGCTGGTTAAGGAGTCGGCCAAGGATATCTGGGAGGCGGCACTGGGGGAGCTTCAGTTACAGCTATCGAGGACAAATTATGACACCTGGTTAAAAGACACCGTCGGCTTGAGCTATCAGGGGGATCAGTTTGTGGTTGGCGTGCCATCCACCTTCTCCATTGAGTGGCTGGAGAAGCGACTGACCTCGCTTATCCATAAGACCCTCATCGGCATCATTGGGGATGGTGTGAGTGTCCGTTTTCAAATTCATGAGCAGAGCACTACGGCCAAGTCCAAGGGGAACGGCAAACCCTCTGCCGGTACGAACTTCCGCAAAACGGGAACCAACCACTTTAATCCCAAGTACACCTTCAAATCCTTTATCGTTGGTAATTGCAATCGACTAGCCCACGCCGCCGCACTAGGGGTATCGGAAAAGCCGGGTCGTGTCTACAACCCGCTATTTATCTACGGCGGCGTCGGCTTAGGGAAGACCCACCTGCTTCACGCCATAGGGTGCTTAGTTTACAAAACCAAGCTTAGCGTGCTCTATGTGAGCACCGAGCAGTTTACCAACGAGTTCATTAAAGCCATCCGGGAGCAGAAGACGGAGGATTTCCGCCAGAAGTATCGCAGTGTGGATGTTCTGTTAATCGATGACATCCAATTCATTATCGGGAAGGAGCAGACGCAGGAGGGCTTCTTCCACACCTTTAACGACCTCCATAATGCCAGCCGCCAGATCGTGCTAACCAGCGACCGCCCCCCCAAGTCCATGCCCCTGCTTGAGGACCGACTGCGCTCCCGCTTCGAATGGGGGCTCATTGCCGATATCCAGCCTCCCGACCTGGAGACACGCTTGGCCATACTTCAAGCCAAGGCAGAGGAGAATAAGATATCGGTACCACCGGAGGTAATTGACTTCATCGCCCGCAAGGTTCAGAAGAGCATTCGCGAGCTCGAAGGCGCGTTGAATCGCGTTGTGGCCTACTCCCGCCTTTCCAAGGTAACCCTCACCATTGAGCTGGCATCACAAGCGCTCGCCGAGTTCCCCGAGACGGCGCCCCGCCGCTCCATAACTCCAGCGCTCATTATCGCCAATGTCGCCAAGTACTTCGATCTCGAACCGGAAGCCCTTACAGGCAAGCGGCGGGACAAGCTGACTGTACTGGGTCGTCATCTCGCTATCTACCTGGTACGGGAGGAGACTGGGAGTTCCTTCAGCGAGATCGGCAGGGTGCTGGGTAATAGAGACCACTCTAGCATACTCCGCGGTTATGATAAACTCTCCTTAGAGATAAATACCAACCCCCAGCTGCGCCGCGACGCCATTGAGATAAGGGAGCAGCTCTTCGCCAAAAGACCCACATAAAGGCACCACAAAACATAACTATTGTGCAGAAGCGGCCGTATTCCGTGCATAACCTGCGGTAAATGTGCACAAGTTGATCCTTTTTATGTAAACCCCCTTCTCTAGAAATGTGCGTTTCTTGCTGCCCACATCAATCACTTCTGCCAGCACACTCTGCTCACCATGTTTGCACCAGTGGACACCTCACAATCGGTAACTGTCTTGCACATACACACATCCCTTATTATTCTTGTTAAGGTTGTTTAATATAGTTTGATTGATATAATATTACTAAAAATAAGGTGTGCGTAATTGATCGATCGTGTTGAGCTTGAGGTTAAGGCCGGGAATGGCGGAGGAGGAGTAGTAGGCTTTCGCCACGAAAAATACGTTCCCTTCGGAGGTCCCGATGGAGGTGATGGAGGTAACGGAGGCAGTATTTATTTTGTTGCCGATAGAGGAATGAAAACGCTACAAAAATTCTATCGTGGGGGGAGGCATATTTATGCTGAGCAAGGGGAGAACGGCGCTAGCAAGAAAAGGCATGGCAAAAGTGGCCGCGACCTCAGGATCATGGTTCCGACGGGTACACTTATTTACAGGAATGCTGGCGGTGAAAGGTATTTGCTCGCCGACCTAACAGAGGATGGACAGCAAGTTTTGGTGGCGCACGGAGGTCGCGGCGGCCATGGTAATGCACGCTTTAGAACTTCCACTAACCGTACGCCACGCATAGCTCAGAAGGGGGAGGTGGGGGAGGAGACCTCACTGATCCTCGAGTTGAAGCTTATAGCAGATGTGGGAATCATCGGCTATCCCAGCGTAGGAAAGTCAACTCTCTTGGCGGCAGCGACGGAGGCGCGGCCCAGGGTTGCCGACTACCCCTTCACTACCACGGAGCCGGTACTGGGGGTAGTGGAGGTTGGACAAAGTACCTTCGTGCTGGCCGAGATACCGGGGCTCATCGAGGGTGCTCACCGAGGACGGGGCCTGGGGCACGATTTCCTGCGCCATGCCGAGCGTACCAGGGTGCTCATTCACCTTCTTGACGGCGGTTCAGATAGCCCCCTTGCCGATATGGAGAGGGTAAATGACGAGCTATCACAGTACAATCCGGTGCTGGCAGAGAAGCCGCAGCTTATAGTGGTGAACAAGATAGACATACCCCATGTAAGGGAGCGCATACCTGAACTGGAAAGGGAGCTAGGACAGGGGGAATCACAGATCTTTTTTATCTCCGCGGCCTCCACCGAAGGGGTGCACTCGCTAATGGCGAAGGCTTATGAGGTGCTGGACACAGCATCCGCGCCTCAACCACCCGAGGCGCTAAAGGTATTTCGTCCCCGGCCCAAAAGGGAGAAGGTGGTCGTTTCCAGAGAAGGGGACACCTTTATGGTATCATCCGAGAGGGCGGAGCGGGTGCTCGCCAGGATGGACCTGGAGAACCCGGAGGCCCGCAGCTACGTCAAGAGGCAGCTTGCCGGGATGGGGGTCGTCGGAGCGCTTAAAAGGGCAGGGGTGAAACCCGGAGACAGGGTGCTGTTTGGTAAAATGGAGATGATATGGGAATAGAGAAAGGCCAATCACCGGGTTTGCTAAAGACATCCCTTTTAGGAATGGTACCAAGCATAGGAGAGAAATGCTTAAGATAGGGGTGCTGGGAGGGACCTTCGACCCGGTACACAGCGGGCACTTGGTAATCGCCGAGGCGGCTAGGAAGAAGCTGGGGCTATCACGGGTTGTATTTGTTACCGCAGGAGAGCCCTGGCTCAAGGGGCATAGGAACATCGCCCCAGGTGAGCACCGCCTGGCGATGACCGAGCTTGCTATCGCCGAAAACCCGTCTTTCAGCGCAGCGAGCATTGATCTAGACCGTCCCGGACCCTCCTACACTGTGGATACACTTAACGACCTGAAACGCGAGCTCGGCGCGGATGCAGAGCTTTATTACATCCTGGGGCTTGATGCCCTGGCCGGTTTCTTAGAATGGAGAGAGCCGGAGAGGATTGTCACCATATGCCGACTGGTGGCTGCGAGGCGCCCTGGGTGCCTGGACATAGACCTGAAGCAAATGGAGCGGGACCTTCCCGGGATCTCAAAGCACATCACCATCTTGAATAACCCGCTCAGTGACATAAGCTCCTCCGCTATCAGGGAGCGGGTTGCCTGCGGCCTCACCATAACGGGCCTCGTCCCCGCTGCGGTGGAACGCTATATCAGGGAGAAGGGGCTCTATAAATAGACGTCGTATACACAGCATTATTTCATTATGTGATACTATTGTTAACGACCCGGAATGACAGGCAACGGCCTGCGGCGCTTTGTGATAGGGGAATTGCTTTAAAGTGACGAAGGATTTGGCAGAGATATACATGCCAGACCGTGTGTCTTAGCAACCAACAGTTACCAAGGGGTGCACCCCACCCCAATTGACTGGGGAACTTTTCGGCCTATTTCAGGGGTTGGGGTATGGGATTTTGGGTGGGTCGGAGCATCCGCTCCGACCGGGGAATCTCCCGTGTTGGGGGTCCGGGGGGTATCCCCAGGTAATACCTTTTTAGGGTGGGTGGGAGATGCTTGAATTGCTTATCCTGGCTCGCAATGACAGGGAACATTTTCCCACATTCCATACGACCAATTTGTGAGGGACAAAAAGAGGGGAGTTTGAATTGATGCTGGAGCAGCGGGAGCGGTTTATGGAGCTGGTCAAGGAGCGGGGGCTTGTGCGCGGCGATTTCACCCTCGCATCGGGGGCTAAGAGCACATACTTCTTTGACCTCAAGATGGTTACCCTCTCCGCGGAGGGCGCATACCTTGCCGGCAGGCTGGTCTTTGATCTTTTAAGAGATAGCGGAATAGATGCTGTTGGCGGGCTTACCCTGGGTGCCGACCCCATCGTCGCTGCTGTAGCGCTGGTCAGCCATATGGAAGGGAAGCCAATCCCCGCCTTCATCGTGAGAGGGGATATGAAAGAGCACGGGACGCAGAAGGCTATAGAGGGTCATATCCCCCAAAAAGGCTCCAGTGTGGCCATCGTCGAGGATGTAATCACCAAAGGAGGTTCCACCCTGAAAGCGATAAAGGCGGTGGAGGAGGCGGGCTGCCGGGTGGCCAAGGTAGTGGCGCTTCTGGACCGTCACCAGGGGGGAAGCGATGAACTGCATAGGCGCGGCTACGATTTTACTGCAATCCTGCATGCGGACGCGGCGGGAGAGATTAGAACTGAATAATCAATAACAGGAGAACTAAAATGTGTCCATCAGAGGATCAGATCTTTGACAGCATACTTGAAGGGGCAGTAGATGAGTATGAAGCCCAGGAGCACAAGAACTTCTGGATCAGGGCGGGCAGGCTCTGTGTCGGTCTTATCCTGTTCATACCGCGCTTGCTATTTGTCCTGATAACAGCACCCATCAAGAGAATACGAAATCGCTGCTAGGATCGCAAGCGTGGCCTTAAATATCCAGGTTCCTGACGCTCTTGGCGTGGGCCTGGATGAAGGCCTTGCGGGGAGGCACCTCATCACCCATGAGCGTCTCGAATATCTTATCCGCCTTGACCGCGTCCTCTACGTTGACCTGCAATATCGTCCTGGTCTCCGGGTTCATCGTGGTCTCCCAGAGCTGCTGGGCGCTCATCTCCCCCAGTCCCTTGTAGCGCTGGAGCGCTATTCCTGACCGGTCAGCGCTTTTCTGGAGCACCCCGGCAAGCTCATACCAGGGAATATCGTTGCCGATCTCTCTGCCCTTCTTAACAATGGTGTATGATTTGTTGTTGGTAAGGCGCCTGACCTGCGGATACGCATTGAAGCAGCCATGAAGGGCGGCGTGCTCAAGAACGCGCTTGTCCAGCCTTATTTTATGATCCTTGAATTCAACCTCAACCCAGTATTCATCGTCGGTATCATCCAGGCATAAGCTGGTGGGATATCCGGATTCCTCAAGCCACCTGCTTAGCTGCTGCATGCTTTCCTTCCTAGAGAGGTCGAGGCGGTGGAAGGACTCCTCGTTCACAAGCAGAATGGCGCTTATCTGCCGCGGTATGCCTTCCTTCTCCAGGGCATCGAGCCCCCGTTCCAGCTCCCTGAGTGAATTCAACAGGTCGCCTATCTTGGTTCCCTTGTGAGTAATATAGCCATCTGTTGAGCGGACGGAGAGCTCCTCAAAAGCTTTCTTAGCGATGGAGCGCTCCATTTCCGCCTCGGAGTAAAGCCACTCTGCTTTTTTACCGTCACCCAGTCTGTATAGGGGCGGCTGGGCGATGAAGAGATGACCGCCGTTGATAAGATCCACCATGTGGCGGAAGAAGAAGGTGAGTAGCAGGGTGCGGATATGGGAGCCATCGACATCGGCATCGGTCATGATGATTACGCGGTGGTAGCGCAGCTTGGAGAGATCCAGTTGCTTATCGATGCCGATACCCAGTGCGGTGATGATGATGCGGATCTCTACATGAGCCAGCATCTTCTCCGGAGAGGCCTTCTCCACGTTGAGTATCTTGCCCTTCAAGGGGAGGATCGCCTGAAAGCGTCGGTCCCGTCCCTGCTTGGCAGAGCCGCCCGCCGACTCCCCCTCCACCAGATAGATCTCGCACTGCGCAGGGTCCTTGTCAGAGCAATCCGCCAGCTTGCCGGGCAGGGTGCCCGCTTCCAGGGAGTTCTTTTTGAGCACCAGGTCGCGCGCCTTGCGCGCCGCCTCCCGGGCACGTGCGGTGGTGAGACACTTCTCCACGATCCGCTTGGCCTCTGCGGGGTGCTCGTCGAGGTACTGGGCGAGCCCGTCCACTAGCGCAGACTCCACGTGATTTTTTGTCTCCGGATTTCCCAGCTTGGCCTTTGTCTGCCCCTCAAACTGGGGCTCGGCCAGCTTGACGCTGATGATGGCCACCAGCCCCTCCCTGGTGTCATCGCCGATTAGATTGACCTCATCCTCCTTGAGAAGCTTTATATTTCTGGCGGTGTCGTTGATAACGCGGGTCATGGCGGAGCGGAACCCGGTAAGATGTGTGCCGCCGTCCTGGGTATTGATGCAGTTGGCAAAGCTGAGTACGGTCTCTGCAAAGCCCTCGTTATACTGTAGTGCTACCTCCACCTCGGTGCCGTTCACCGTCTTTGAGATATAGATCGGCTCATGCAACACTGGGCGATTCTTATTGAGGTATCGGGCAAAGCTGGCGATTCCCCCTTCAAAGTAGAAGGTGACCTCCCGTTCCGACCTTTTATCCTCGAAGTGAATTTCCACCCCTTTGGTGAGGTAGCACATCTCGCGGAAGCGCTGCGCCAGCGCGTTGAAGTCGTAGCTTAGGTCACCGAATATCCCCTTGTCGGCAAGGAAGGTGGTGACCGTCCCCGTGTCTGTGGCCTCTCCTATCTCCTCCACCGAGTTCTGGGCCACGCCGCGGCAGTATTCCTGCCGGTAGCGCTTGCCGTCCCTCTTCACCTCCACCTGGAGATCGGAGGAGAGGGCGTTTACCACCGAGGCTCCTACCCCATGGAGCCCGCCGGAGACGGTATAGCCCCGGCCACCGAACTTGGCTCCGGCGTGAAGCACGGTCATCACCGCCTCAAGAGCCGAGGTTCTGGTTACCGGGTGCACCTCAACCGGGATCCCCCTGCCGTTATCGGCGACCGCCACCCGACCGTCCTCGAATATGGTCACCTCCACCATGTCGCAGGCGCCGGCCAATGCCTCATCTATGCTGTTGTAGACGATCTCCTGTACCAGGTGGTGCAGCCCGTGCTGCCCGGTGCTACCGATATACATCCCCGGGCGCCGGCGCACCGCCTCCATGCCGTCCAGCACCATGATGTCTTCGGCATTGTATTCGTTGTTTCTGTTCCGGCTCTCTTCTATATCTGTACTAATCGCGGCCTCCCATATAAAAAGGAAGTTTCGCCCCAGCTAAAGCAAAGCCTTGGCGAAACCTAAAAGAAAACCACTGAGATTGTAGTTCCCTGCATTAAGAAATTATACCACAAATGGAGGCTTTTGTAAAATATTTCTTCCCGTCCCCGGCACATTGGGTGATCAGAGGCTTGCAGACAGTGGATTATGTAGAAAGGGGTATGATGGCGGATGGCGTATTAAAGGGGTAGTGGTAGCAGTTGATCAAGAGATTATGGTGTCCACACTGCTAGAAGTACCGCCGATGCGGGGCCTCCGGGTGAGGAAAAATATATGAGAACACTCCTACCTACAACCATTTGATCGGTGGGTATGCCTCTTGATACCGGTATACCGTGCATCCATGTCGGGAGACTACCTATCATCTGAACGGTGGCAAGGTATGTACCACTATCGAAGGCTTTGAGGATACCTCTCTTTATCATTCATACCTCTAATAATATACGTGCCCTCGGGTAGGCTGGCCGACGTCGGCCAGCCTACCCACTACTACACCCCACTCAATAGAAGGCGCTGATTGTATGCTTTCTTCTCAGGTGTCCAGTAGAAATCTATGGCAGCCAAGCGATAAAGCTGTGAGGAGATGTCAAGGTGGGGCACGGTTAGCTCAACAACATCGTAAAGATCATGGGCTACATTCATTGGGACTGTTATCGTGCCGGCAACTTTAGAGAGCTCGGCTTCTCTTAGAGTTGCCTCGCCTTGCTTGTGGGCGTCGGCTGCTGTAGCAATGTTATCGTCAAACTCTTTGGAAAGTCTATCGTAGACAAGGTTAATCTCTGACCACCTATAGTCCCCCACGGCAATAGTCTCAGAATGTGTTAGGGCGATATTTTCAGAAATCGTATTCTCGAACGTGACACACTCGCTCACCTTGTGAGCGATGCCATAGGCATAATCGGCGCTATCGGTCGATTGCGGATGAATAAGATACGCAGTATCACCGAACAAAGAGAATAACGTCCTCAACAAGCGATAAGAGGCGCTTAACGGCAGTTATACCACGCTCCCCCGGGTGAATAGTGAAAGCGGGCTCGTAGGCGGTGATGCGGCTCGACGTCGAGTAGGACGATAGCGCGATGCCGGCACGGGCGAATACGAACGACAGCAGCTGGAAGATGTTTTTCTCGCTGGCAGCCCAAGAGAACTGATAGCGGGCTATCCAGTTATAGAGTAGCGACCACCCGTCCAGGGCGTGCAGGGTGACAACGGAACGCCCCTTTTTAAGAGTGCGCTCGATAGAATCGATTGTAACTATGGGGAGATAGCCGGCGGTCTCCGCCCCGGCTGCGGTGTGGTAGCCGAGTTTCAAGCGGATATCGCACCCTCTGGTAAAGGACGGTGAGTTGTACCGGCCGTCGTCGTTTCGAAGTAATAGACTGAGCTCTCCCGATAAGGGCTTCAGCGATAGGTGGGCACCGGTGAGATCACCGGTCAAATCCACGCTGGCGGGAGTGAGAACTGCGGTCCAGTACCCGTAGGGGCAGCTTAAAAAAACGCTACCGCCGGCGTGGGCCATGTGAATACCATACTCACTCGATAGGTTGAACGGTACAGGCTCACGCCACAGGTTGTCGATAAAATCGGCGGTGGGGAGAGAGTAGGTAAAGAATGGCATGGAATAAGCCTCAGTACCGCTATAGGTCTCGATAAAGAACATGCGGAACACATCGGGCATATCGAGGGTGGGGAAGTGGTAGGAGATACCCGATCCATACTCGGCCGACATGAGCGCATTGAGTGAATACCACGTCCCCACGGCACCGCTATAGCCGTCGCCGAGTATGCACGTCCATAATCCGGGGCAATCGGCGGTATCGGTGCCGGTGACCGCCACATTCCAGTCTCCCATGTAGGTGACAGCGATACCGGTAATAGAATTGAGGCTATTGGTCCAGGCGGCGGCCGCCTCCCAGGTCCCGCCGCTTAATCGACGGCGGTAAATGGACGCTCCAGTGGAATAGAGCACAATGGCCTCGTCAGCATCCTTGAAGCAGCAAGCGAGGCGGAAGTCGGCGGTCCCTGTTATATCGCCCATATCGACCCAAGCAGCCCAAGAAACGCCGTTATCGGCGCTCTGGCGGCGGTATAGGTGGCCGTCGAGGCCGATACGGAATAGATAGACGCTCGACCCGTATGAGCAAGCGGCGACGGCATAGGACGTGACGCCGACGTAGTGGCAGACGAAGGGGACGCCGAACGCCTCAGCGCTGGCAATGGTGGTGGGGTAGACAGTGACGGGACCGGGCGCAACGGTGGGGACGCCGAACGCCTCAGCGCTGGCGATGGACGGGGGGGCGATCACCTGGTCATATTTGAGGTTGGGCTTGCCGAAGGATTCAGCGCTTGGAATGGAGGAGGGGAATACGTGCAGGGGGACGAGGGCGACCGTGGGCGTGCCGAACGCCTCTCCTGAGGCGATGGACGGGGGGGAGACGGTAACGGGGCCTGGGGCTACGGTGGGAGTGCCGAATGCCTCGGCGCTGGCAATGCTAGTGGGGGCGATGGTTTGTGTAGTAGTACCCCAGTCCTCGAAGTTCTTGTCATAGTCGGCATAAATTGTCCAGTTAACGCCGTTATCGCTACTACCACACAGTTGACCACCGGCATAGGGATTGCCACCTGCGCCTAGACCCTGGACGTAATTAGAAGTGTCACCACTGGGGGCTTTGATAAGGATGGCGTACTTCGTTGATGCTGCAAGGGCAGTACCCGCCCCGAGAGTGATTTCATAGAGTACACCTGCGGTATCCGTGGTAAAGCCGTTGCCGTCTATAGTGCCTGAGCATAAATCAACACCTGTGGGCTTGCCGTTGACATCTGTGGCCCGTATGCTCGCAGTTACAGTACCTGGAGAACCTACACGAAACGCCTTTATCTTTACGGACGTGATGATGTGGGCGACAGAAGGGGTAAAGGTTTGGGCGCTAACCGAGTTGCCCTGGGCTGCCCAAACAGCTGTCGCGCCGGCGTCATAATACTCATACCTGGTGGACATGGCTCAACCTCAGTTTCAAGTTTTCAAGCCGCAAGGTACAAGTTACAGCTTAAATATCTTGCTCGCCCCATCAGCCCACTGGACCTCGATATCTCCGGAGTTGGGCGTGACGGGCAAGCCGGTAGCGCTGTCGATGTAGGCTATTAGACGGGACGTGGATTCAACGCCGGTGTGCTTGTAGAGCACTATCGCCTCACACTGATCCCCGGTCACCGCGCTAAACGTCACATCGTCGGCGTCGGCTACGCCATCGACCACCGTCTTGCCGGTGAGCGATCCGGAGACGGCAACCCTGGCCCCTGCGGGGATGTCGTCGAGGTTGTCGTGGGCGTCCAGGTCAACGGTATAATCGGCGGTATCGATCAAGATCGCCCGGATGTCGTCGGTGTCCCAATCGATACTCCCATCGAGAAAACCCTGCCTAGCTTTTTCATAGAGCATGTTAGCCATTGTGATCCTCCTTATAAGATTTGAGTGTATAGCTTGTTGTCGCCTGGATTGACCCACAGCCTGAGAATATGATCGTCACCGGTGGCGGTCAGAGCGTTAAAACCGTCTCCCTGGGGGCCTTCATATTCTCTGGTGAAATCGAGCCGGCGGATGCCCGCTATCCTCTGGCGGACCTCGGCCGTAACGTAGGGGCGTGCGGACCCTGACCGCTGCGCTGCTTTAAGGGTATCGCTTAGGCTTCTCATTTACGCTTTCTCTTTGCGGAAGCAGTCCACTATAGCTTCGGCGAGAATGTAGATGGCCATTACTGCGTCGACAATAACTACCTCTTCAATGGGTATGTCATAGCCGAGAAGAGCCACCATAGAAAAGATAGCAGCGATCACGCCAATCCAGAACTTCCTGCTGCTAAGCTTTGAAATAACCATAACTAATACCTCCTCTCTTAAAGCATTAAATCAGAACCGCCAACGTATCGGGGAGAGACCTGCCGGCCCTGACGTAGTGATTGGCTAGATGCCTAGCTGCCTCGATGATCTCGCCCTCCCCCGATACATCGGGGTCTTTCGGGTCCCCCATGATAGCAAACGCCTCCCTGGGGAGTCCGATGTTTCACTCGGACATGCTCACCGGTGCCTCGGCGGGGGTGTAGAGCCTGGATACTAACGCCCGGTGCCGGCGCCCGAGGCGCTTTATCTGGCTGTAGAACAAGTCTAATTTAAGGTCACCGGAATGGCGGTAGTCAGCGGATACATCGGGACCGCCAAGATTAACCCGGTTAACCGAATAGCCGCCCCACGATATCAGAGCATAGCCCTCAGACCCCATAGCTAGGAGATCGTGATACTTCGTGGGCAAGGTGGTAGCACTGCCATTGAGGGTGTGAATCTTGCCATAGTAGATAGTGCAATCTGAGCCGTCGGGGATAGGCCCCGATAGATCGAGGAGAAAAGTTAAAGTATCCCCCCACAGGGAGAAGCGCTGATAACGCCTGGGAGTGCAGTCAAGAGGATACTCGACAGCGTGAACAACCACACGATCAGAGAGAGAGGCTATATCAAGGTCCATCGAACCACTGACAGTTGAGAGAGTTACGGTAGTCTCACGGGGAATCTGCTCGGAGAGATCATAGAGAGCGTGGGCGATATGACGCTTGAGCTCATCATCCGTCCAGTTGTAGTTTTCGGAATCCTCATCCCTGAGATCCCGCCTGACCTGGGTGACCATGATTGATAAGTCCACCTAACACCTCCGATGATATTTCATTCATCGCCCCGATGTATCGGGGTCCGTCGGACCCCTTTCTATATATTAGGGCTAAAAAAACAGCCTTACGAGTTTGCCCCTAAGTGCCCCAGTTTCACGAGTCGAATACCATACAACGTATGGAATAGCCGAGAGGCGGGGCCGAAAAACGCATGCCCTCGACTGGTGGGTTTCGTTTCACTACACCCACCCTACAGCCCCGATACAGCCCCGCCTCTCCCGCGCTATACAAGAGTAAAGTACCCCTTGGCCTAGTCCGTAACCCCGTACAGGCGACCGAGCTTTACTGTGCTGAACAGGGCTAGCCCGCAGTAAAACTTGATGCGGGTACGGGTGGCATCGTAGCTCTCAAGCTGACCGACCCTCTCCACCTGTATCAGCCCAGGAGACGAAAGCCCGCACAGAGCGCCCTCCCCCATCTGGAAGGCGTAGATATTGGAGGTAACGCCGCTAGTCCCCTGGGTGACGTTGTCCAGTATCCAGTCACTGACCCCGACAGGAATGCCGTTATAGAGATCAATGAAACTGCCGAACTCGTCACGCTCGGTTTGGAGATTGACACCGGCTGCCCTGGACAGGGCGTTGATCTTTCGCCTCGACCGCCGGCTCATGAGCAGGAGATCGGGCTTCCCGCCCAACACCTTATCGATGAGCTCGTCCAGCATGGCCAGGGTGAGCGTGGCCCCGTTAGTCCCCGCCTCAATGGAAGGACAGCGACGGCAGGTCCAGGTAACACCCTCGTCAACAACAGTCCCCCCCTCGGTGGTGGGCCAGGTCGGCTCGGTGGTGGCGTGGGAACTGCCGGCAACGGTAGCCTCATACCTCCACCCATTAAAGGTGGTGGCGATGCAATAGTCCCCCAGGGCGTAGGCGGTATCGGCTGCCCAATCGGAATGCACGGGAACGAGTGCATTCAGGCCGGCGAAGTCCTTAGCCCCGGAAGTCCCCAGGCCGTCGATGAAGGTTTTCTCGAACTCATGGCGGATAGCCTTAGAATTGAGCTCAATTACCGCTGCCTCCACGTCCTGGATATTGGAGCGGGTGGCCTTGATGAAGTTGTCCACGTCGGCGTTAGCCCCCAGGATCTCCAGGCCGGCGGTGACTTTAGTGAGCGTTGGTGCGGTCTCGGCACCCCACGCAGCGTTTTCGTCATACCATGCGACAACGGGCAGGGTAAGCTCCCGGTTGTAGGTTAGCCCGTTTCCTACAACCTCGATAAACGGCAGCCGCTGCAATACCGGCGAATCCTTGACGATGGTCTCCATAATCCCCGTCAAGAGAATATCGGTCGATAGCTTGGCTGCTTCGGTTAGTGTTATAGCCATTACTTGGCCTCCTTTGCGACAGCGTATGCGATCTTTTCCTTAGCGCTCATGGCCCCGATAAAATCGGGGGTGCCCGTGCGCTCGGGTGAGCCGGCGGGGACCGTAACAACCTTTGCCTGCTCGGCGACATTGGCCTTGACCTTATCGACGAGCAGTAGAGCGCTACCCAGGGAATCGTCGATCTCCTTAATAGTCTCACCCATAATCATATTCTCAAGTAGCTCAGGGTGGGCGGCGTAGAGCCTATCCTTGTACTTGGAAATAGCCTCGGATAGACTATCGGTAAGGCCGGCGATCCTCTCCTCCGCGGCGGCGCCTGCAGGCCGTAGCGTGGAAAGCTCCTGCTCCTGAGAATCGGCAAGGGCGCTCTTCTCGGCAAGGGCTTCCTTCAGCTTCCCGAACTCGGCATCCCTGGCCGCTAGGGCGGCTTGTAATTCGGCAACCTGCCCTCCGAGCATAGCATCGGAGTCCGATGTTTCCGCTCGGACCGGAGCCTGGTCGGGAGCACCATCCGTTGGTGCAGTGGTTTCCTCGGTCACAATATCCTCCTCGTTTTTATTACCTCCGAGCACCCCGATTTATCGGGGCACTCGGACAAACGCTAAGGCGACACATCACTCACTCACTCCCAAGGTGTGTAGACTTTGCGTTAAGGTCTCTATTCTGCTGCATTATTCGCTGTCTCTCGGATAGCCACTGAGAAAACTCCCGCTCAGGGTCCTCTATCCCGAGGCTATCCATGGCGTAGCGCCGTGAATGAACCCCGCTCTGGATTAGTGCTACCTCATTGGTGACCTGGCGCTGGAAGTCACGGGGAAGCACCGGCCCCCAGATAATGCGGTGGGTGACATCGCCATAAGATTGCCCCAGGAAGCGCTCGGCAAGGGCGAGGATCATCTCGTTTCGGCGGCGGTATACAGCGGCACGTATGAGGCGCTTTCGCCTAACTTTCTGAAGAAGGGGCTGCATCTCAATCTCCAGGGCAACGCCTGAGAGGTCTCGCTCAGCCCCGCCCCATGCTGCCTTGGGGGATTCAGAAACGTCGTGGATTATGCGGAATAGGAGCTCGATAAAATCGATATGAAGTCGGACGCCCCCGCCCTGGAGCAGGTCGAGGAGATAAGCCCTGGCATCCTCAGGTATATTCCAGACAGAGCCTGGCCGGACGGCAATATCGGAGGACTCCTCCACATTCTCCAGAACGGCGATAGGGTTGCCGGAGAGCTCCAGGATTCGGGATAACTGCGACACGGCTCTATTGAGCTCGCGCTGGGATTCGATTATGACGGGGATATCGGAGATCCCCCAGAACTTCTTAGGCTCTCTGAGATTGGGGAATAGCAGATAGGGTATAAAGCCGTAAGGGTTTGCGCTGCTATGGACCTGATCGCTATCGATCCATAGCTCAAATAATTTGTCCGTCCAGAGCTCAACGACCCAGGCGGTCTTGCCCTTGGGTAATATGCCGTAGAGTATATTTACCTCCTCAGCGGATAGACGGTAGCGCGCAGCCACCCGGTAAACAGAGGTGACATTATCCGGTATCCACCAGGCGTATAGCCCCTGGACATCCGGAGCAGTGACGAGAATGCGCTTCTCAGTGGGAGACCAGGTGACCTTATAGGCAGCGTCTCCCATCACAGCGCAATCAACCTCGGTATCAAAGTCGAGGGCGAAAAGATCATTATCGTCATAGACGCTGCGTAAAAAGCGCTCGGCAGCCGCCGCAGGATCGGGGGAGCTTTCTCCGAATGGAATATCGGAGTCCGTAAGACGGACAGGAATGACAGGGTCTACAGCGAAAGTAAAGCCCGACATGAGATAGGAGCTGACTTTATCGACAAGGGCTTTGGCATAGTTGATAGTCAACTGACGTTCGCTACGGGCGGAACGGCGTTGCCACTGCTCGCCGTTGTAGAAGGCCAGGTTCTCAGAATAACGATTCATGCGGTCGCGGTCCATCCGGGCCAGTTGCTGGGGGAGGGTTATATTATTCATAGCTCCCCCGGTCCGATCGGGTTGCTATGATGCGATATACCGTTCGCCGGCTCACCCCGAAGCGCTCTGCCAGCTCCCTGACCGCAACCCCCGCCTGGTGGAGGCGCGCCATCTCTCTATTCCTCAGCTCCTTTCTGGTTTGCCTCCCCGGGATGTCGTAGCGACAGCGGGTGAGGGGGCAGCGCAGGCATGAGGGGAAGAGGTCACAGCCATCGTCCTGGTAGTGCTCTTGCTCCGGGGGCAGTTCATCCATGCGCCCATATTAGAACATATGTTCCACCCTGTCAACAGGGTTTTGTCACTCTCCGGTAAACCGTTGTAAAGGGGAGTCCCCCGATTACATCGGGGGAGGGGGTTTGGGGGTATCCCCCAAAATTCTACATACCAGGGAGGGTGGGTGGGAAAAGAAAGGACGGTCTGCGGCGTGCAACACGACCGCCATTGCGAGGAGCCCTGGCGACGTGGCAATCACAGTGGTGTTCTGTCGTGAAACAAGGCATGCTGAAACAAGTTCAGCATGGCGACGTGGAGATTGCCACGCGATGACATTTTGGGGTCTATCGAGTTAACTGGCTGCAGGGAGCCACAATAGTGCTTGACAACGCCTGTATTAGCGTGGTATATAATGGCTTTCTTAGTGTTGGATACGCGGATGGGGGCAGTTTTTAGTCAGAGCCCGTTATATTAAAGGGGTAGCCAAAGCCGAAAGGGAAGTAAGGGGTGAACATGGGTACAAAGAAATGGCTTACACCGCTAGCAATAGCGACCGTGCTGACAGTGGCTCTGGCAGTCCCGCTGCTGAGCCTCAATGCCGCACTGGCGGATCCTGGCGATATTACTAAATCGGATAGCCCTCCGTATAACGGTGAGATTCTCCAGATGACCATCGACATGGACGTGCTGACGCCCACTGTGACGCCAGGGGGTCAGGTGCAATACACGATCAATGTAAGCAACTTGGGCCCGCTTACAGACGGGTTAGGCAATTTACCACCAGGTGTGGACCTTTTGGACGGTGCGATAAATGTCTCTATCTGGGCGGAACTGCCCGCCTTTTTCACCTATGCCAGCACTGGTACTGTAATAGAATGGGGTGGTGCTACACGCCACTCTACTGAACCGACACCGGGTGATACGTCACCGCTCTGGAGCTACTGGGACATTCCGGGCGGCGGTGGTGTTCTTATCCCGTTTACAGCGAATGTGCTTCCCGGTATTCCCCCTGGCACCTATGATGCCAACGCCTTCGCCAGTGGCGATAACTTCGGTCCGATAGATGATGAGGGTCCCACAGGCCAAGACCTCAACACTCCACCGGGAGAAGACCCGGAGCCGGATGAGGACGTCACTGTGGGGTATCCGGTTGGCGGGATTGTAGAGCCGGTTGGCCCGTTGGAGCTGGCCGCGACCCCTGGCGAGCCTTCTGATGAAGCCTCTACGGTTATATCAATTGCCCTGGGGATTGGGATAGCGGTGCTTTTCGCTGCCTTCCTTGTTTGGTCGTTGAGAAGGAGGCGGGTCATCAGCGCAGGCAAGAGCCAGTGAATGTGCCGTAAGCGAAGGCAATCAGGCATAACGTAGAGCCCCGCCCTAGATGGCGGGGCTCTCTCTTTCCCGCCCGCCCTGAGATAGCCACCCCCGATACATCAGGATCGCAATGACAGTTTAGAGTCCGCAGCGCCCAGTGACAGGAGGATAATGCCCCGGTGTCATCATCCGGCTGTTTTTCAAGGTCATCATCAGGCTTGACCGGATGATCCAGGAAGCATGCTGAGCCATTTTCTGGATTGCCCGATCTCCGGGCAAAACATCGGAGTCCGATCGCTGTCGGACAAGTCGGGCAACGACAGGGGCGGTCCGCGGTGCGCAACACGACCGTCATTGCGAGGAGCCTCGGGCGACGTGGCAATCTCAGCGTTGTTCTGCCGTGAAACAGGGGATGCTGAAACAAGTTCAGCATGACGACGTGGGGCGACGGCCTGCGGTGCTAGGGTGACAGGAGGATAATACCCCAGTGTCATCATCCGGCTTGACCGGATGATCCAGGAAGCATGCTGAGCCATTTTCTGGATTGCCCGATCAAGTCGGGCAACGACAGGGGCGGTCTGCGGCGCTCAAGGAGATTCTCAGGATGACACAGGGCGGCCGCGGGCGCTCCTCGGCCTGTACCCTGCTGCCTCGATGAGAAGCGACAGGCTCATGAGGAAGTCGTCGTGCCCCTCGGCGGGGTCGACATAGAAGTTCATGGTCTGGCTGGGGCGGAAGAAGCTCTTGGCCCTCTCCATCTCGTGCCAGAACTCGCGGTACTCCTCGGAGCCATCTGCGGCATACATCTTGACCCTTCCCGAGTTAATCGCCGCCAGCAGGGCAAAGCCCAGCCGGGACTTGCTCTGCTGGGTGAAGGTGAAGGGGGTAACCACCGGACGCCCCAGGGCCTTCTCGAGGAAGGCCGCCACACCGGCGCCCACCCCGGTGGCGTCCACCACCACCCGCCGGCAGCCCCAGACGTTCTTCAGCAGGTCCACGAGCTGCGGGTAGAGGTCGGTGTGGGGTCTGCCGGTCCAGCGGTAGTGCTCCACGATGTTCACCCCGGGCTGGGGGAGCCCCGATACGTCGGGGGAAAAGTCCAGCTCCCCGATGGTGACCACGGTGGAGTCCTGCCGCGGCTTCATGGCGCGCAGCATGGCGTCCTCGCCTTCCTCGGCCTCACCCGCCAGGTCGACCCCGGCAACATACTTACGAGCTCCCCCTCCGAGTGAAATATCGGAGTCCGATCTCCGTCGGACGGCATCCACAACCCCTCCGGGGTGACGCAGACGCTGATGAGCCCCCTGGAGCTGGGCACGCTGCTCGGGGCTGAGGAAGCCGCCCCCGCCCCGTATCGGCTTGAGGGCGTACTGGGTCTGGAACAGGGGGTGGCTCTCCCCCAGCCTCTCCTTCTCCGCCTCGACGTAGCGCCGGTAGTCGGGATTGTAATTGGCGACCTCCTGCCAGTCGTAGCGGAAGTGCCGCTTTAGGCCGTCCCTTCTCTCCAGCTCCAGATTGGTCTGCTTCACCTCCTCCAGCAGGGTGGAGTCGTCCCAGGTGGTCCCATAGTGCACCGTGGTCACGTTGGTAGCCGAGCCCATGGGGCGAAACTCCTTGGAATATTTTTCCCTGGATACATCCTGGCTCTCGTCCACCTCCAGCAGGATATGGGCGGTTGCCCCAACCACGTGGCTGGCATTGTCGGCGCTGAAGAATATCTCTCGAGCCGCCCCCAGCCGCAGCATGTAGCCCAGCTCGGGGACCCAGAAGCCGCTGTAGCCGGCGTCGCTCAGGCGCTCCTTGAGCCGTATCATGCTGTTCACCGTCTGCGGCTTGAAGGTGGGGGAGCACTTGACCAGGTTTCCACCCTTTGCCATGAAAAGGGTGAGCAGCAGCACCTCTAGCTGGGCTGAGAGCTCGTTCTTGCCCCCCTGCCGCGCCATCTCCACCGAGAATGTAAGCCCCCGGTGGTTGAGCACGCTATCCAGGATCGCCCTGCCCACCGCTACCTGATAGGGTCTCAGCCGCTCCTTGATCAATTTTTCGTCCTCTCCGACTGCATATTTGTTTTTAACGGTTTGCCCCTAGGGTAGGCTGGCCGATTGCCATGGGTAAGCTGGCCGACGTCGGCCAGCCTACCCTAGGGGACAGCCTACCCGCTACCAAGATAAGGTGTTCAGATGAGGCGCACGACGATCTCTGCCAGCACCAGGGCGATGAGGAGGAAGATGAGGCCGTTGATTCGCCCTTTAAGCTCACCGAGCTCGCGCTCCATGTTGCGCAGTCTCTCCTCCAGAAGCGCCCCGAAGGGGCACCCCGGCGACATTTCCGGGCCGACATGTCGGCCGAGGCGGCGCTTGCCCCCTATTTTAAGGAAAAGCTCGCCGATGCTTCTTTCCAGTCTCTTCGAGCTGTCACCCTCCATTTCTTGACCCTCATTTCCCGTCGCGGGCCACCCCCTGTCGTGGTGGGTCGCAAGCTGTCCCCTGTCATTGCCCGACTTGATCGGGCAATCCAGAAAATGGCTCATCATGCTTCCTGGATCATCCGGTCAAGCCGGATGATGACCTTGAAAAACAGCCGGATGATGACACTGGGGTATTATCCTCCTGTCACTGGGCGCCGCAGGCGGAACCCTGTCATTGCGACCCCGACTTGTCGGGGCGTGGCGATCCCCACGTTGTCATGCTGGACTTGTTTCAGCATCTCGGCCGGGGCATTTTTCATAAAAATGGGGCTTAGGCGGTCGGTATGAATTTTAAAGGAAATCGCAAAAAGTATTGACAGGTCACCGAATTTGTGATAGATTTGCATCCGCTACGTGCTGGGCTATTGACAACGTGGAA